>OMGH01000004.1_pt1 | contig 173084 bp, 183 predicted proteins | sample 1645841 | NCBI WGS metagenome assembly OMGH01 (sample SAMN00849584, study PRJEB25192) | human gut metagenome
ATTTCTATTATGTATTATCTTTTCATATAATATTCTTATATATACTAACTTCATAGAAATTAATTTATCAAATTAGTTAATTCTATAATATCCTATCAGCATCTAAATCTACCATATAAAATAGATTCTGATTTTTATATCTTTTCCACGAATATTAGAGTTGTAATAGTTTTTTATCAATTTTTAACTGTTTTTTCGTTTTGGCATATAAAATACTTGTATTCCACTTGAATATGGTGCTATATCATATTGTTGATAAAATATTGCTATAAATTCTCCATATAAATAATAATTTTCTACTCTAAACATTGCTGATGTTAAGCAACATGGATCTTCAAAATATATATTTTTTCCTTTTTGTATATTATCTTTTATTTGATTATTTATTTCCTTTAGAATTTCTGATACATAATTAGGATTTCTTTTATAAAGCTCTGATAATTCTATCATTCGTCCTTGTTGCAAGTTCCAATTTTGTGAATATCTTAATGTGTTTCCGTGTGCTCCACCTTCAAATATGTATTCGTCAGAATATATGCTTATTATGTTATTGTAGTTATATGTTACTACATATTCTTTGATTATTTCAAATATCATTAATGGATACCTGTTTTCCTGATTGTAATCATATACTTTTTTTGCTTGTTCATATAATTCTTTTTCACATAATTGTTGCAATCTCAGTGCATTATTGTAATTATACATATTAAATCTTTCATTTCCTCGTATTTGTGGAAATTCTATTTTATATTTTAATATTACTTCTCCTTTATATGTTAATTTATTTTGAACTATTCTATTTTCAACCTTGACCATAAAAACCTCCTAAAGAATTATATTCTTTTTAAGAGGTTATATGTATTATTTTTTCATATATTTTATATAGAATGTTGTCCCTTTTCCTTCTTCTGATTTGACATTTATGTATCCATTATCTTTTTCAATTATTGTTTTGGCTAGTGAAAGTCCTATTCCTATACTATTTTCTGATGATTTTTCTGATTTATAGAATCTCTGGAATATGTGAGGTAAGTCCTTTTTCGATATTCCTTCTCCTTCATCTTCTATGATTATTTTTGTAAATACACTCGAGTCTTCTATTTTTATGTGGATTTTTGAATTGTTTTTACTATGCTCGATTGCATTTTTTATAATGTTTGTTAATGCTTCTAGTTGCCATGTATAATCTATTGATACTATTATTGGTTTATTTTGATCATATTCTAATATTATATCTATTTCTTTTAGTTCTAGTATTATTGATAAATTATCTTTTACATTATTTATTAATTCTATAATGTTTACATTTTCATCATTCATGACTATTGTGCCTGCATCAAATTTTGCAAGTTTTAATAAGCTTACAACTAATGATGAGATCCATTCTATTTGATTATTTATGCTTTTGATAAAATCCATTTTAGTTTCTTCGTCCATGTCTGGATTGTCATATATATTATCTATCATTATTCTTATTGATGTTAGAGGAGTTTTTAATTGATGTGATATATCAGCTAAAGAGTTGCTAAGATTTATATTCTCCTTTTTGCTGTTTTCAGCCGCTTCTCTTAATAATACTGTTGTTTTATATAATTCATTTCTAAGTTTTGATAGTTCATCTTCTGAGTTTTCTTCTATTTTTAGTGTATAATCTCCACGATTTACTTTTTTTAGATACATGTCTATTTCATGTATTTTTTTATTCTGTTTAATAGTATATAATGTCCATATAGTTATTGTTAATATGAATATTGCTATTATTAATATAATTTCATAAATTTGAGTCATTTTCATTTCGTCATTTAATTGATTTATATATACATAATCTCCATTATATCCATAGTTTTCAAGTAGTTTTGTTCCTTGTGTTCCTTTTGATTTTTTTCTTAATATTTCTATTATTTCTTGATCGTCTATTTCTATATCTTCTTTATCTGCTTGTTCTTGCACATTTGATATTATTTCTGCTATTTTGTTATTTATCATATTTGTATATTTTTTGTATTGAATTTTGTTTATAGTTATTATTGATATAATGCTTATAATCAATATTATTAATGCTAAAATAATTATTTTTTTTAATTCTGATTTTCTTAACATTCTTTATTTATCCACCCTATATCCTATTCCTTTTATTGTTTTTATTACATCTGATTTGCCTAATTTATCTCTTATTCTTTTTACATATACAGTTAATGTATTGTCATTTACAAAGTTTCCTGCAACATCCCATATTTTATCTAAGATTTTTTCCCTTGTAACTGTTTTTCCTGCATTAGTATATAATAGTACTAGTATTTTGTACTCTAAGGCTGTAAATTCTACTTCCTTATTATCTACATATACTCTATTTGCTTCTAAATCAATACGTACTTGTCCAATTTCAATTACATTTTTATCTTTGTTATACCTTCTAAGTACATTATATATTCTTGATATTAATTCCATTGTTCTAAAAGGCTTTATTACATAATCATCAGCTCCTAGATTAAATCCATTTACTACATCTTTTTCATCATCTTTTGCTGTTAGAAAAATTATTGGTATGTCTTTGTTTTCTTTTATATGTTTACATAGTTCAAATCCATTTCCATCTGGTAGCATTACATCTAAAATTATTATGTCATATACGTTGGATTCAATCTTACTTTCCGCTTCTTGTGCATTATAGGCTATGTTAGTTTCAAATCCTTCTTTACTTAAAGAATATACTAATCCCTTAACAATCATTTCATTATCTTCAACTAATAATATTTTATTTCTCATTTTCTTTTCCTCTTTGTTATTATAACATAAAAGGCTAGTATTTTCTAGCCTTTTGTGTGTTATATGTTATCATTTCTAATTGTTTCAACTATATTCTGTTTGTTTATTTTATCTAATGAATATTTCATTGTTATTCCTACTATTATAAATACAAATATTATTGATATTATTATTGGCCACCAAGGAATCATAAAACCATAGTTTGTTTTTATAGCAACTGATTTATATATTGCATACGATAATGCCAATCCTATAGGAATCCCTATCATAAGTGATTTTGTTCCATACATTATGCTTTCTAATCTTATCATTCTGTTAAATTCTTTATTAGTCATTCCTATTGATTTTAGCATTGCAAATTCTTTGCTTCTTAGTATCATATTAGTTGTTATCGTATTAAATATGTTTGTTACTCCTATTAATGTTATTACTGTTATGAATCCATATAAGAATATTGATATTACTAATATTATTCTGTTTTGTTGATCTACCATTTCATTAATATTTGTTATATTTATTTTACCTTTTACTATTTCATCTTTTTGATCTTGGTCAATTAGGTTTGCTTCCAGCTCTGATGGATTTTTTGAATTAATATACATTTGTGATAAATACTTTGATTCATTTTTGAAATCAAAATCTTCTGATACAACTATTATTCCTCCCATGCTATATGAGCCTTCCAATCCCATTGGTCTTTCTTTAGAGATTTTACTTATTTGTATATTAAGTTCATTTTCGCTGTCTTCTCCTGCTATTGATACTGTGATATTGTCTCCTTCATTTATGTTATATAGTCGTTGTTCTTCTACCGATTCATCTTCATTTCCTATAAAAAAATCATCTTCTAGTATTGCAATTTTAGAATAATCATTTACATTTATGCCAATTGATTGTGCAAATTTTTCAAAATATTTTTTGTTATATTTTATTATTCCTATATTGTATTTATCTGTTTTCACATAATTTTCTTGCATATAAGTTTTAGCAGCTTTTGTTCCATATTTTTGTGTATTAATTAATGCACTACTTTCTGAATAATAAGCATAATCATTTAGATTATTTTTTTCTGCTATATATTCATATACTTCTTTTGCATTTTCATCTGTTCCTTGGTATTGGAAATTTGCAATGATATTATAATGTAAATCTACATAATATGTTGATGTCATCTTTTTTCCATATTCCAAGAATGATGACAATGCAATAAATATTGATATACTTACTACTAATGATATTACCGTAGTTCTATATTTTTTTCTGCTTCTTTTTAAGTTCTTTGATGCGATTACTCCACCCATGCCAAATAATTTTTTGGTTAGTTTTGATGTTCGTATTTTCTTTGCTTTTATTTTTATATCATCATTTCCTTTTATTGCGTCTATTGGTGATATTTTAGCGGCTTTTCTGGCTGGTATTATACATGAAAAATATATTGTTATTGCTGACATTAATATACTTATCATTACTACTTGCCAAGGTAATGCGTATACGAATATTTCTCCTGACAGCATATCTTGTAACAAATAATTTAATAACCATATTAGTATTACTATTGCAATTACTCCACATAATATTCCAAGTGGTATACCTATTAATCCTATGATAAATCCTTCTTTTAGTACTGTTTTTCTTATTTGTTTTGACGTAGCTCCTACACTTGCTAGCATTCCATATTGTTTTGTTTTTTCTGATACTGATATACTAAAACTATTTCTTATTACAAATACACTACTTACTACTATAATTCCTATTACTATTCCACCAAGGCTATATAATGCCGCCATTGTTGTTTCACTTAAAACGCCTTCAAATTTTAATAATGAAGTATTTGTTTCATATGATATTTTTTGATTTGTATTTTCATATATTGTATTTGATACTGCTTCTTCCCATTTTTCAAATTGTTTTGGTTCTTTTAATCGTACATATATGTCAGCTGTTTTTAATTTAGCTTTTTCTTCTGGTGATAAATATGTAATTATTGAATATCCTGGTGCTGAATATGGCTCTATACTTGAGTTTGGTCTTTCAATTATTCCTACTATTGTATATTCTTTTGCAACGTTGTTAATTATTTCTTCTTCTACCTTTTCTTCTGGATTATTTTCATTTCCTTCTAAATATGGATTATGTTGATTTAGCTTATCTGTTGTTCCTTTTATTACTCTTTCACCAACATTAGCTTTGATTGTATCTCCAATATTTAATTTTACTCGTGCATTGCTTTCTATATGTTCTGATATTACAACCTCATTTGAATTTTGTGGCATTCTTCCCTCTTTTAGCTTTATACTACTTTCACTTAATGCTTTTTGATCAAATGCCATTACATATAGATATGGCTTATCTGGATTAACACTATCTTTTAATTGTGCGTATCCTAGTGATGTTTGACAATAATATCCTGTTACACCTTCATTATTTTCTATGTATTTTAATTGATCTTGTGGTACATCTTGAAATTCAACATGGTAATTTCCATCTGCTGCTTTTATTATCTCTATCATTGTTTTTCTAAAACTCATTACCATTCCTGCTACTGCACAAATTAAAGCTGTTGAAAGAGCTATTCCTATTATTGTAACAATTGTTCTTTTCTTATTCTTCTTCAAATTCTTTATTGTGAATTTGTTTATAATATTCATTTTCTTTCCCCTTCTAACTTAATTTTTTTCGTCTTTAATTATTTTTCCATCTTCTATTGTAATTACTCTTTCCGCTTGTTTTGCAATTTCCATGTCATGTGTAATTATGATTACTGTTTGATTATATTTTTTATTTGATAATTTTAATAAGCTTACTATTTCTTCACTTGCTTTTGAATCTAAGTTTCCTGTTGGCTCATCAGCTAGCATTATTGCTGGATTATTTATCATTGCACGTCCTATTGATACTCTCTGTTGTTGCCCTCCTGATAATTGATTTGGCAAATGATTAACTCTATTTTCTAAGCCTAATGTTTTTACTAGTTCATCTAACCTTTCTTTTTCAATTTTTTGTCCATCTAGGTCACATGGTAATGTGATATTTTCTTTTACATTTAATATTGGTATCAAATTATAGAATTGATATATTATTCCAATCTGTCTTCTTCGAAATATAGCTAGATTGTCATTGTTTAGTGAATATATATCTTTTCCATCAATATATACTTTTCCTGATGTTGGTCTATCTACTCCTCCTAACAAATGTAATAGTGTTGATTTTCCGCTTCCACTTGCTCCTACTATGGCTACAAATTCACCTTTTTCAACAGTAAATGAGATATCATTTACTGCATTTACCACATTGTCTCCTTTACCATACTTTTTTACTAAATGTTCAACTTTTAAAATTTCCATCTCTATATTCCCTTTCAATTTTATTTTGTCATTTTCGATTTACCATTTATAGTATAGTATTTATAAGTGACTTTTAAATGACTAAAATAAAAAAAGATTTAAAATGTTTTTCTCTTAACACTTCAAATCTTCTATTACTGCATTTTTATGTTATTATCGTCTTCCATATGTCGTAAACAGTAGTAAGAATACTACTATAAACATTAGAATTTCTGTATTTTCATTATTTCCTAGTAAGTCGCTTAAAAAGTCATCATCTCTTCTACCGTCCATATTATATCCACAACCACAGCTCATGCTATTCTCCTTCCTATTCAGGATATTCCTGATTTTTTTTCTAACATATAGTATGCTTTTGCTTTCAAATGTGTTACAATATATATGATATTTTTATGAAGGGATTTTTTTTGATGCAAAATAATATAGAATTACTTTCTCCTGTTGGAGATTTTGATTGTTTAAGAGCTGCTGTTCAAAATGGTGCTGATTGCGTTTATTTTGGTGGCTCTAGTTTTAATGCACGAGCTCAGGCTACTAATTTTGATGAAAACAGTCTAGTAGAAGCTATAAGATATGCAAAACTTAGAAATGTTAAAGTTAATTTTACTTTGAATATTCTTCTTAAAGATGAAGAGCTTGAAGATGCTAAAAAGTTAGCTAAAACAGTATATGAAGCTGGTGCTGACGCAATTATTGTTCAGGACCTTGGTTTTGCTAAATATATAATTGATACATATCCTGATATGGACATTCATGCAAGTACACAAATGACTGTTCATAATCTTCAAGGTGCTTTACAATTACAGCAATATGGTTTTAAACGTGTCGTTCTTTCTCGTGAGCTTTCTTTACATGATATCGAATATATTTGCAATAATAGTAATATTGAAATTGAGACTTTTGTTCACGGTGCATTATGTATATCATATTCAGGTCAATGCTTATTTTCTAGTATGATTGGAGCAAGGTCTGGAAATCGTGGCAAATGTGCTCAGCCATGCAGACTTCCCTATTCTCTTATTGAAAAGCATTCTGATTCTTCTAATGTAATTGATAAAGGATATTTACTTAGCCCTCGTGACTTATGTAGTTTGGAATACATTCCTTCTCTTATAAAAGCCGGTGTTACTAGTTTTAAAATTGAAGGTAGAATGAAGACTCCTGAATATGTTGCTACTGTTACACGTATTTATAGAAAATATATTGACCTTGCTTTATCTGATAAGCCTTATAAAATCGATGATTCTGATATTAAAGATCTTATGCAAGTATTTAATAGAGGTGGCTTTTCTCATGGCAATTTCGATGATGAAGCTAATACATCTTATGTATTTAAAGAAAAGCAAAATAACATGGGATTATATATTGGAAATATATCTAAATATCAACCTAATCGTGGTTTAATTACTTTTAAAACTTCTGAGTCTATTGAAATTGGTGATAATATATGTGTTGAGAAAGAGGATCATAAATATACTATTTCTGAACTTATGATTGATAAGTCTAATGTCAAAAAAGCCAATTCTGGTAGTATTGTTACTGTTGGAAGATTAAAAGGAAAGATTAACCCTGGTGACAAGGTTTATAAGTTAAGTAATTCTAGCAATAATAAAGCTATTTATGATTTTATTAATAAGGAAAATATTAAAATTCCACTTTCATGTGTTGTTACTGTAAAAAAAGGATTTCCATTATCAATGGAAGTTACTTCACTTGATAATGAAAATGGTTCTTATTTTTCAATGTCAGCTAAGCATTCTATTGATTTATGCCCAGTTGATGCTATTAGCAATCCTATAACTGCTAATCGAATTGCTGAACAAATCAATAAAACTTCTGATACGCCTTTTAGCTTTAAGAGCATAAAGATTATATTAGATGAGAATTGCTATATTCCTAAAATTTCTGCTATAAATCAACTTCGTAGAGATTGTTTATATTCTCTTACTAGCCAAGCAATTAGTAGGTTTGAAAGAAAAGATAATTCTTCTGATATTATTGAAGAGGATTCTTCTGCTAATTCTAAGCCTTATAGCTTTCCTAAGGTTGCATTATTGCTTAATGAATTGAATTGTGATTTTGATTATTCAAGTTTAGATAATGTTGATATGATTTATGTACCACTTATGTATTTTAAGAACAAAAATTATGCTGATATTATACATAATTTAAGTTCAAAAGGTTCTATTTATATATACTTACCAACTATTATTAAGGATAATTACAGAAATATTTTACTTAATGATATGGATTTAATTATTAAGTCTTTTGATGTTAAAGGTATTGTATGTAGCAATATTGCATATTTTGAATTGGTTGATACATATAAAGGTAGCCTTGATATTGTAGCAAATTATACAATGAATGTTTATAATCATTTGACTGCTAATTTCCTTAATAAATCTGGTATTTCTCGAGTTACTATTTCTCCTGAACTTGATTTAGAACATATTAAAGAATTAGCATCTCTGGATATGCATACTGAACTTATGGTTTATGGTAATGTGCCTGTTATGAATTCTGGTTACTGTTTACTTGGACATTCTAATAAGTGTTATCCATCATGTTCTATGCTCTGCAGAAATACTATTAATGGATACAAATATTATTTACGTGATAGACTTGGATATGATTTCAGAATTATTCCTGATAATCTTCAAACTATAACAACTATTTATAATAGCAAAACATTGTCTATTCCATTTTCTGATATTTATATTGATTGTGCTAGAATTAGTATATTAGATGAAAATATTGATGAAATTAATACTATAATTAATGCAGTTCGCAATGGCGAAATTTTTTCTGGAAAGAATTTTACATACGGAAATTTATATAAATCTGTATAAATAAAAAAATAGTTAATGAATAATATCATTAACTATTTTTATTTAATATTTAAGCTTTTGCAGCTTTTTTTGTTGCAGTTTTCTTTTCAGCATTTACTTCCTTTTTTTCTAATTCTGGATATACGCTGATTTTCTTTTTATCTCTGCCTAGTCTTTCAACTTTCATTATACCAGTAACTTTTGCATATAAAGTGTCATCGCTTCCAATTCCAACATTTGTTCCAGGATGCATTTTTGTTCCTCTTTGTCTGAATAGAATGTTTCCTGCTTGAACTAATTGTCCGTCAGCTCTCTTTATACCAAGTCTTTTTGACTCACTGTCTCTTCCGTTATCGGTACTTCCTTGACCTTTATGATGTGCCATTTGTTCTCACCTTCCTTTTTCTACTTATTTTATTATAAGTTTACATTATTCAGCTTTGATTGATTTAATCTCAACTTTAGTATATGGTTGTCTATGTCCTTGTGTTCTTCTGTAGTTTTTCTTAGCTTTGTATTTGTAAACGATTATCTTTGGTCCTTTACCTTGAGCTACTACAGTTCCTTCAACTTTACAACCTTTTACATAAGGAGTTCCAACTTTAACATCTTTTCCATCAGATACTAGAATTACGTTATCAAATGTAACTTTTTTTCCTTCTTCTGCATCTAATTTTTCAAAGAATACTACATCTCCTTCAGATACTTTGTATTGTTTTCCACAACTTTCAATTATTGCGTACACAGTCTTGTGCACCTCCTCCGATTCATACTCGCTAAGCATAAATGCAAGGTATCCATTTTAAATGGAATTTAGTTACCCGACTTAGGCGGTCTACAGTTATTAATTATACAACATCTTTAGGCTGATTGTCAACCTTTTTGCTGTAATTTTAGTGATTATCCTCTTCAAATATTGCTTTGAATTCTTGTTCACTTATTTTTTCTTTTTCTAGTAGCATGTGTGCAACTATGTCTAATTTATCTCTGTGAGCTTTTAATATTTCTTGAGCTTGTTGATATGCATTTTCTAATATTCTCTTTACTTCTGCTCCAATCTTATCTTCCATATTGTTTCCTAGAAGTTGTAATTGGTATGGATCTCTTTCGAGATTCATTGACATTGGGCCTACATTTTCGCTCATTCCATATACTGTTACCATATTTCTTGCGATTTTCATTGCGACTTCAAGATCATTGCTTGCTCCAGTTGATATATCATTTAAAGCAATCTTTTCTCCTGCTCTTCCACCTAATAGAGAAATTAATTTTTCTTCCATTTCAGTTTTTGAGATAAAGAATTTATCTTCGTTTGTTTTGTACATTGTGTATCCACCAGCTACACCTCTTGGTATAATTGATACTTCTTTTACGCTGTCTTGTGTCTTAAGATATTTACTTACAACAGCATGTCCTGCTTCGTGATATGCTGTTAGTTCTTTATCTTTCTCAGATACAACTTTATCTTTTTTCTCTAATCCTACTGTTATTTTCTTTACAGCATCATCTACGTCTTTATTAGTTATTTCTTTGTTATTTCTTTTTGCAGCAAGTATTGCCGCTTCATTTATTATGTTAGCTAACTCTGCTCCACTAAATCCTGCTGTGTCTCCAGCTAATGATTTGAAATCTAAGTCTTTTGCTATTTTTTTATTTTTTGAATGAATTTTTAATATTTCTTCTCTATCATGTATGTCTGGAAGTCCTATTGTAACTGTTCTATCAAATCTTCCTGGACGTAATAGTGCTTCGTCTAGCATTTCTGGTCTATTTGTTGCTGCTATTACTATTACTGATCCATCTGTTTCAAATCCATCCATTTCAACAAGTAACTGATTTAATGTTTGGTTGTTTTCTGCATCTGCTCCATTATTGCTTTCTCTTCTTGAGCCTATAGCATCTATTTCATCTATAAATATTATACATGGTGATAGCTTTTGTGCTTTTTCAAATAATTTTCTTACTCTTGAAGCTCCCAAACCTGCAAACATTTCTATAAATTCTGACCCACTCATTGATATAAATGGTACTTTTGCTTCTCCAGCTATTGCTTTTGCTATAAGAGTTTTTCCAGTCCCTGGTTTACCACAAAGTAATACTCCTTTAGGTACTTTTGCTCCCATTTTAGTATATTTTTTAGGATCTTTTAAGAAATCTATTATTTCATATACTTCTTCTTTTTCTTCTTTAAGTCCTGCTACATCTTTAAATGTAATTCTATCTTCTGATACATTTGCGTCATATACTTTTCCTTTATCTCCAAGTCCTTGCATTTGAAATAATACTATGAATAATGCAAGCATTATTAACATTGGTAATGAATTATATATATATTCAAATATTTTTAAGAACACGTTTTGAGAATTTTGAATTAGTTCAATTTTACTTCCATCTTCTACTTTCTTTTGAATTAGCTCAATAAAAGCTTGTGTATTTGGTACTATTGCTCTTTTTGAATTTTTCTCTTCTTCTTTTTTCTGCTCTTCTGTTTGTTCACTGTTTTCTATTTCTTTGCCTTCTTGTTCTAGTGCTAATTCTTCTTCACTTTTGTATATAACTTTTACAGAAGTACTACCTATTGTCATTTCTATTTTTTTTATTTTTCCATTAGAAATGTCTTTTATTAATTGTGTGTATGCTACTTCTTTATCTTCTGACTCTGATTTTTGTTTACTTATACTATATCCAGCAATTATTATTACTGCTATTAAAAGAACTATATTTATTATTATAAGTATTCTTTTTTTCTTTTTGTTATTATTTTTTTTCTTGTCTTTTTCTTGTTCTTTTTCAGCTGACATTTTATTGCTTGCCTCCTTCCTTTATATTAGCTTGTGGTTCCGGCTTATTTTCAGGTTCTTTATCCTTTTTTTCTTTTTGTTTTTCTTTCTCTTCTCCATTATCCTCTGGAACTTCGTTTTCATTAATTTGTTGTTTTTCTAAATTTTGTATTTGAATTGTTGCTTTTATTAGTTGTTTCTTTTTTATCATATCTGATCTCATTATTAGTAAAACTGCTATGATGTATATATATTCAATAATCATATACATAACTTGGAAATACTCCATTGTAAATCCTGTTAGTAATAATGCTATTGTATACAATGTTCTTAAGAAATGTGGTAGCGTAAATGTTGATATTACAATATTAACACATTGTCCATAACTTAAATTTAATTTAAATATTTTGCATATTAGTATTACCATTATTGTTAATGATATGATTACTAATATATCTCCTGTTAGCACCACTATTAGCATTGCTATTGATAGCATTCCAAAAATATTTAATAATATTTGTTTTTTGTTGTTTGTTATATATTCTGAAATTGTATCTTTATCTATCTTGTCTAAGCCTAATTGTTCTCGTATCTCACTATATTTTTGTTCATATTGCATACTTCCATATTGGGCATAGATGCTGTCTTTTAGGCACAATATTATTGTTCCATCATAAGTTCTTATTTCATCTTCATAGCTATCTTTGCTTTCAGAAGTACTATCAAATATGCACTTTATTTTAGTTTCATTACTTGTTCCATTTGTTTCTAATACATACTTTTCATCGCCATCAATTTTTAATTCATTTTCTATTTCAAAATCTGGCAATTTGTCTTTTGCGTACTTACTTACTTGCTCAATTATTGAATTTGCTTTATATGTTATTATTGTGCTTATTATTACTGCAAATATTATTTCTAATGTTATAAAATATAGTATTGCTCTTGAGAATTTTTCTTCTATTAATTTGTAATACTTGTCCAAGTCTTTTATACACATAATGAATCTTTTAAAAAGTGGTATTTTTTCTTTTACATTTTCCATTGTTTTTTCCTATACTAATTATTTAAGTTTTTAGTGGATGTACCTATAAACCTATATTTTTTCTATTTGTACTCCATTTTTTGTGTCTTTTATTAAATATCCCTTTTTGCGTATTTCATCTCTTATTTTATCAGCCATTTCCCAATTTTTTTCATACTTGGCTTGACTTCTTTTTTGTATTAATTCTCTTATTTCATCTGGAATTTCTACTTTATTTGATTTCTCTAAATATTCCTTTGCATTTATTAAATCAAGCCCTAATACTTCGTCAAATTTCAATAAAATATTTGCAAATTTTGCTGATTTTTTCTCACTTCTAATTATTTCCCATACTATTCCTATTGCTGATGGCATATTTAAATCATCATTTATTGCTTCATGGAATCTATTTTCATATTTTTTTATTATATCATCAGATATGTCATCTTTTCCGTCTAGCTCTTTTAGGTATCCTTCACGCAATCTATTAAGTGCCTTTTGACTTGCTATTGCTCCTTCAAAGGTAAAGTTTAATTTATTTCTGTAATGTGATGAGTAGCAGAATAATTTATAAGCAAGTGGTTCTATTCCTTTTTCTTGCAATTGTGTTAATGTATATACATTTCCTAATGACTTTGACATTTTTCCGCCATCTACTAATAAAAACTCAGAGTGCATCCAGAAATGTGCTGGATTATGTCCAAATGCTCCTTTGCACTGAGCTATCTCATTTTCATGATGTACAGGTATATGATCTACTCCACCTGTATGTATATCAAAGTTTTCTCCTAAAAATCTTCTTCCCATGGCAGAACATTCAATATGCCACCCTGGATATGATTTTCCCCATGGACTATCCCATTTCATTATATGATTTTCTGGAGCCTTTATCCATAATGCAAAGTCATAAGGATTTCTTTTTTCTGGATCTATTTCTATTCTTGCCCCAGCTTCTTGTCCTGATACATCATTGTTTGATAATACTGGATATTTATCTAATTTTGATACATCAAAATATATTCCTTTGCTTGTTTCATACCCATATCCATTCTTTATTATTTCTTCAACCATTTGCTCCATTTGAAGAATATTATCTGTTGCTTTTGTAATCGTTTCAGGCATATCAATATTTAAGCTTTTTAAGTCTTTCATAAATGCTTTTGTGTAAAATTCAGCTATCTCATATGGATCTTTTCCTTCTTTTCTTGCTGCCTTTTCCATCTTATCTTCACCTGTATCAGCATCTGATGTTAAATGTCCTACATCTGTTAAATTCATTACATGATTAATTGTATATCCATTATATTTGAACATTCTTCTTAGAGTATCCATGAAAATATATGTTCTCATATTGCCTATATGGGCATAGCTGTAGACCGTTGGTCCACAGCTATATATACTTACATTGTTCTTTTTTATTGGAATAAATTCTTCCTTTTTATGTGTTAATGTATTATATAAATTTATTTGCATTTTGCCCCCTTATAATAATTGACTTTTCTAATCTCTATCATCAGCTACAGTGTTGTCATTTACTACAGTATCGTTATTTTTTATTACATTGTTTTTAACCACATCATTTTTTACAGTAGTATTATTGTTTATAACATTTTTATCAGGTCCTTCTTTACCACCATCATATTGGTTTACAGTAATTGTTATCTCTGCCCCTTTTGATGCTGTAGTTGCATTCTGTTTTAATACTATTCCTTTTTTCTTTGTTTTATCATTGTCTTTTAAGACTTTAACTTTAAATCCTGCATTTTTCAATAATGTTTTTGCTGTTTCTTCATCTTTTCCAACTACATTAGGAACTTCAATTTTTGCAGCTTCTTTATGAATGTCACAAGTTTCGGTTGGTGGTTGCTCTGCCTCTTGTTTTGGTGACCATGTAGCTTTCTTTTCTGTATCTATTACAACACCATAAGTTTTGTTTTCTGTATCTGTACAAAATTCAGTAGCAATTTTTCCACTTTCTTTACATATAGTTACGGTCTGATGTCCATCACATTCTGAAGGAATGTTTTCCTTAGAGAATATTTCTGTGTATGTTTCTGTACATTTATCAGTTGCTTTCTTTCCTGTTTTTTTGCATATTGTTACATTTACAATGGTACTTGGTTTTTCAAAGCTTTTTGCATCTAATCCTGTGTGAATTGCTTTCATTGCAGGGAACCATATATATGCTGCTGGGTTTCCTACTGATGGATAGAATGATATTCTATTTCCTTTTCCATCATAGTTGTAACCATTATCTGCTCCATACCAACATGCTGCTGTATAATATGGTGTAAATCCACAGAACCATCTATCTACTCCACCATCTGATGTTCCTGTTTTTCCTGCTACATCCATATTTCCTAGGTATCTTGAATATCTTGATGCTGTTCCTCCTGCTGATACTGGTCCTCTTAGGATTGTACTTTCGATGTATGCATTGTCTTCTGACATTACTCTTTTCTTTTCTTGAGTTGTTTCAATTATTGTGTTTCCATTTTGGTCTACAACTTTTGTGTAGAATGTTGGTGTTATATACACACCTTTATTGGCAATAGCTGCATATCCTGCCGCCATTTGTAGTGGTGATACACTTATTGTTCCAAGTGCCATACTTAATCCTGCATTATCTATGTTAACATCTATTCCTATTGATGATAAGAATTTTTGTGATGCTGATAATCCCATTAAAGATAATAGCTTAACTTCTGGAACATTTGAAGAATATCTTATTACATCTCTCATGTTTATTATTCCATGATAACTATTGCTATCATTTGCTGGACTATATTTTCCAAATGAAGTCTTACTATCATAGAATAATGTTGCTGCTGTTATTACTTTGTTTTCAAGTCCTGGTGCAACTGTTACTAATGGCTTAAATGCTGATCCACCTTGACGTGCTGATTTTGCTCTATTTAATCCTAATGTATCTTGATTTTTTCCTAAAGCTCCCATTTCAGCTACTACATATCCTGTGGTATGGTCAATAATTACCATTGCTGATTGACCATCTTCTTTTTTAGAATAGTGATTTCTATCATATCCTTTTACAGTATATTTTGGATTTTCATATATTTCTTTTAGTTTGTTTTGCATGTCACTGTCTACTGTAGTGTAAATTTTGTAACCACTATTTATTAACATTTCTCTTGCTTCTGAATAGCTTATATCTTCCTTATCTGATAATTCATTTGCAATTTGGTTAATTGCTGCTGCTGCGTGATATGATAAACTACTATTTCCATTTGAAGAACTTCCTTTTTCAAATTGTAATCCGTTTTTTGTTTCTTCTACTGCTGCATTGTATTCTTCATCTGATATTTTATTTAGTTCATGCATTTTTGATAATACATTTAATGTTCTTGTTTTTATTTTTTCTGAATTGTTGTTTGTTTCACTAAATGGATAGTATGCATTTGGAGCATGGTTTATTCCTGCAATAAATGCTGATTGAGCTATTGATAAGTCTTTAGCTGGTTTATTAAAATAGTAGTTTGCTGCTGCTTCAACACCTCTTACTTCTAGTCCATTTGATGCAGATCCTAAGAATATTCTATTCAAATATCTTTCTAATATCTGATCTTTAGATAGCATTTTTTCTACTTGAACAGCTCTTGACCATTCTCTTATTTTTCTTTCAACCCCGGCAATTCCAGATCTATCATCATCTTTCATTGTTATTTTTACAAGTTGTTGCGTTATTGTACTTCCTCCAAATGATGATTTTCCTCCACTAGTTACGAATTTAAGTACTGCATGTAGTGTTCTTTTTACATCAATTCCCTTATGTTGATAAAATCTCTCATCTTCGATTGCAACAAAAGCATCTGGCACTTTTCCCATGTCTGAAAGTGTTACTTTTTTATTAATTTCATCACCTGTAAGTGATGTTATTTCATTTCCATCTTTGTCATATAAAGTAGCTCCTGCTTCAACTAATAGTTGCTCTTTTGTTATAGCCCACTTATCTGTTTTGAATATTGCTACTACTGCTGCTACTCCGGAAATAATAAGAACTAGCATTAAAATAACCAAAATTTTTATTGCTAATCTAAGTTTTGGATGTTTTTTCTTGTTCTTTTTGTTTTTCTTATTTATAATTTTTTCGTTTTTCTTTACTTCTTTAGTCTCATTATTATTTCGTTTCTGTTTTTTATCTCTTTCCATTAGTACCTCCTTACTAGGTAAATCGACAGATATATTATATTACAAAATTGAACAGATTACAACCTTTATTTTAAACTTTGTTTTTGCTTATTTACTCGTATTTTTCTATGTTTTTATTATGCTTTCAACATCGTCTTCTTGGATTATTGGAATTGCTCCTTCTTTTATTAATTTATTTGTTCCATACGAATTTTCATTATATATGCTTCCTGGCAGTGCATATAAATCTCGTCCCTGTTCTATTGCATATGTAGCAGTTATTAATGAGCCACTTTTTTCTTTTGCCTCTGTTACAATCGTTGCCTCTGATATTCCGCTTATTATTCTATTTCGTAATGGAAATTTTTCTTTTGATATTGGTGTTTTTATTGGATATTCACTTATGATTGCTCCTCCTGTTTTTACGATTTGTATTGCTAATTCTCTATTTATTTGAGGATATATCATATCTAGTCCATGTGCCACTACTGCTATGGTTCTTCCATTTGCTCTTATTGCTCCTTTATGAGCATAACTATCTACTCCTATCGCTAGTCCACTTACTATTATAATATTATTCTTTGCTAGATTATATGCTATCTTTTCTGTTGCTTTTGCACTGTAAACAGAGCATTTTCTGCATCCAACTATTGCAACACATCTTTTTCTTAGTATCTCAATATTTCCCACAGCATATATTTTCTTTGGTCTATTGTGTATTTCATGCAATGTTTCTGGATATTCTAGATCATTTTCTCTAATTTCTTTTATATTGTATTTTATATTTTTCTCCTTCCTTTTATTGGTTTATATAAAAAAAAGACTAAATAGACGATTTTCCCCTATTTAGTCTTCTTTTAGCCATTTTTCATAGCCTTCGATTATCATATCTGCCACCTGTTCTGGCATTAATTCTGTTGTATCTATTACTAAATCGTAATTTGACATATCTTCTTTGTGAACTCCATATAATTCAAAATATCTTTTATTTTCAAGTTCATATCTTAAAATCATGTCTTTTTTTTGTTCTTCAACTGTAGCAAAGCTTTCTGTATCTTTTCTTTCCGAATCATTAAATGCTCTCTCTGCAGCAACATTAATATCTGTTTTTAAATATACTTTATATGATTCAGGAACTGCATACCAGCCTAGTCGAGCATCAATTACAAAATTGTCATTGTTCTTTGCATGCTCTGATGCACTGTTCTCTATTTGTCTATCTATTTCTGGATGTCTCTCTACATATCTATTAAATGATGTTACATCCATATTCATTTCTTTAGCTAATTTTCTAAAATATTCTCCATTACGGTATATTGAGAAATTTAGCCTTTCCATTAAAATCTTAGAAGTAGTGCCTTTTCCACTTGCCAAGTCTCCAGCTATTGAAATTATATGCTTTTTTTTCATTTTAATCCTCTAAATTATTTATTGTTGTTCTTCTGTTTCTGATGTATCGTTCTTACCTTTTTCTTCTTGAATCTCTTCCCATTGTTTTTGATTGTATATTTTTACTTTTCCCTCGTCAATTTCATCTGCTGCTAATGTTACTGGTGACACATCATCTTTATCTGTCATTGGCTTACTTCCTTGTGATATTTGTCTTGCTCTTTTAGCTGTAGCTATAACTAAGCTATATCTATTTTCTGTTTTTTTTAATAATTCTACAACAGTAGGTTTTACCATCATAGTTAATCACTCTCCTTACTTGTTAATATATTATTTCCTTGAGTTAGTCTTCCTGCAACTGTTTCTGGTTGAACAGCTGATAATATTATATGCCCCGAATCCATTATTATAACAGCTCTTGTTTTTCTTCCACATGTAGCATCTATTATTTTTCCGTTATCTTTGCTTTCTTGTATCATTCTTTTTACTGGAGCTGAGTCTGGGCTTATTATCGCTATTATTCTTTCAGCTAAAATAATATTACCAAATCCAATATTTATAAGTTGCATACAACCTCCTTAAATTATAATTTTTATTTTACTACTTTTTTCTTCATAAGTCAATCTATTTACTCTTTTTTAGTGCTATAACTATTGATTTTACTATATAATATACATTTATTAATATTATTGCGCCTGCTATCACTAAGTTAATTTTTTGACTTCCTGTGTTAAATAAGTTTAGTATTAAGATTGTTATACTTCCGATTCCAATCATCTCTATTCCATTTATTGCAACATCTCCTCTATCTTTTCTAAATGCAAATTCAAATAGTGCAATTGACATTACTAGTTCTGCTATAATAAATGTTTTTAAATCTGTAATATATTCTATTGTAGGTATTTTGCTTTTTCCTAATAATAATAGTAAGATGTATATTGTGGCTGTTATTCCTATTAATAAGTTTTTTAATATATTTCTATATTTTTGTTGCCTTTCTACACTGTTCTTTTTTTCTTTTTTGTTTGTTTTTATTACTTCTTTTATTTTTTCTAGTTCAGCTTCTTTTAAATCATAATCATCTATATTTTTTAATTCAGTGCTTTCTATATTTTCAATTTGTGCTACAATATTTTCTTCTTGTTCTTCTTCTTTTTTATTTTTTTCTTCTATTTCTATATCTTCATCAACTTTTAAATTTGTTTTTGGAACTGCTTTTTTAGTTGTTCTTGTTGTAGTTTTTTTAGTTTCTTTATTTTCTTTATTTTCTTTTGTTTCTTTTGTCTTACTACTTTCTGTTTTTGGTTTCTTTGCTGAAGCTCTTGCAGTTGTTGATGTTTTCTTTGTTGTTTTTTTCTTTGATGTATTTGTAGTTTTTGGCTTTGCCTTTGTTTCCTTCTTTTCGGTTTCATTTTCACTTTTAGCTTTAATAGCTTGTTTTGCATCCTTTTTTTCACTTTTTGAAGATGTTGTTTTCTTCTGATCCTTTGCAGTTTTCGATGTCTCTTTCTTTGCTTTTTTAGTCGTTGTTTTAGATGTCGTAGCTTTTTTTGAAGTTGATTGTTTTTTTGTATTACTTTTTGTGCTTTCTTCTTTTTCTATCTTCTCTTCCATTCGAACCTCCTACATTTCGTATTCATATATCATCATGCTAAGTGCTGTCATAGCTGCTGTTTCTGTTCTTAGTATCCTTTTGCCTAGACTTACCGCTTTTGCTCCGTTTTCTTTTAATTTTTTTACTTCCTCTTCTGCAATTCCACCTTCTGGTCCTATAATAATTGCAACTTTCTGTGGCTCTATTGTTCTCAGTATATCCTTTATTGTTTGCTTGCTTTCATCTTCATAGGCAATTAATACTGTATCGTAATTACTTATTTCTTTGCATATATTGTCTATGTTGGTTATTCTTTCTACTTTAGGAATTATTGTTCTTTTGCTTTGTTTTGCAGCAGCTTCAGATATTGTATTCCATCTTACAATTTTCTTATCTTCATCTTTCATTTTTGTTACACAATATTTCATGTCTACAGGCACGATTTTATTTGCACCTAATTCAACTGATTTTTGAATAATTAGTTCCATTTTGTCGAATTTAGGCAAACCTTGATATATTGTTATATCTATTTTTAGCTCTGTGCTTTCTTCTTGCCTTATTATTTCAGCTATTACCTTGTTTTTATTTACTTCAAGTATTTTTGATAAATATCTATTTTTACTTTCTTTTTCACATATATAGATCTTATCTTCTGGTTTCATTCTTAATACTGTACCTATGTGTATTGCATCTTGACCTTCTATATTCACTTTATTTTCTATTATTTGATTTTCTGATACAAAAAAATTATACATTAATCTGATATTCCCCATTCTTCTTCTTGTGATGATATTACGCTATTCATTATTTCTGAATGATTTTGTAACATATTCTTTTGTAAATTTAATTCTCCTTTTACATCATTAACTGTTCCGTTATTTGATAATGCTAGATTTAAAGATACTCCTGCTAAAATAAGCATTACTGCTATTGTTACTACTAATGCTATCATTGTTACAGCTTTTTCTTTATTCATTTTCTTTTTCCTTCCTAAAATTAAATAGTTGAATTTGTTTCAACTATTTTTCATTTCCATTATATACATAATATCACAATTCTTATTTGTTATTCAAGTAATTTATGAATATTATTTTTAGTTTTTGAATTTCTTTATTTTTAATAAGTTCTTATATAAACTAATTTAGATAATCACATCAGCAATATTTTGTTGCATTAAATGTGTATCAAAAAATCGCAGAAACGTTGACTTTTCAGCATTTCTACGACATTCTCTCTGGTGCCTCGAACTGGAATCGAACCAGTGACACAGGGATTTTCAGTCCCTTGCTCTACCAACTGAGCTATCGAGGCAATTATTATTTATTTATTAGTTATCTCCCATATAAAAAAATGGCGACCCGGAACGGGCTCGAACCGTCGACCTCTAGCGTGACAGGCTAGCGTTCTAAACCAACTGAACTACCGGGCCATATATACATGGTGGTCGCTATAGGGCTCGAACCTATGACCCTCTGCTTGTAAGGCAGATGCTCTCCCAGCTGAGCTAAGCGACCATATGTTTAACTGACTTACTTAGTATACTAAATAATTTTGAGATTGTCAACACTATTTTTAAATTTTTTTTGATTTTTTTTATTTTATTTATGAAATGTCTTATTTTTCAATGTTATTTATACATATAACAAATAAATAAATTAAATTTAATAGACCAGGAGACTGAAAATCCCTTGGTCTATTGTTATATTTCACTTAATTTTTTTATAATTATACATGTTTGCCAAGTATTCATGTTGCAAAATGATTTATTCTAATTTTCTGTTAAAATTTCTATAGCTTTTTGTAATTGAGTATCATTTTTTAAATCTATTTTTCCTTTATATTCGTAATCTGATACTTTGACATCTGGTTCAATTCCTTTTCCATCAATTTCTCTATGGTTTGGTGTATAGTATTCTCTTGATGTTATCTTTAGTCCGCTTCCATCTGGCAACTGATATAATATTTGTATTACGCCTTTTCCAAATGTTGTTGTTCCTACTAATGTTGCATTATCTACCTTATCTTTAAAAATTCCAGCTAGTATTTCTGATGCACTTGCGGATTTTTGATTTACTAGTAATACTGTTTTCATATTTATTGTTTTATCTTTTTTTGCTTTAGTTACATCTTCGTTTCCGTCTTTATTTTTTTCAATAAGAAGCGTTGTATCTTTTTCTGTAAATAAGTCTGCTATTTCAAGAGCTTCATCTACAATTCCGCCCCCATTGTTACGTACGTCAACAATTAGAGTGGTTGCTCCTTGGTCTTTTAAACTATTATATTCTTTTTCGAATTGTTCATTTAGTTTTGTTCCATCAAAGCTTGAAATGTATATATATCCGATTCCCTTGTCTAGCATTTGTGAAGAAACATTAATTATTTCAACTTTTTTTCTGGTTATCTCGAATTCTTTTTCTTCTTCTCCTCTTTGTACTTTAAGTTTTACTTTTGTTCCTTCTTTTCCTTTTATCTTTGTTGTAATGTCTGAATAATTATCTCCATTCACTTCTTTTCCATCAACTTCAATTAATATATCATTTGTTTGAAGTCCAGCTTTTTCTGCTGGTGAATCTTTTATTGTACCATATATAACTATTTGATTTGTTTCAGTATTTTTAGTTATATACACTCCTATTCCTACATATTCTCCCAAAGTATCTGCTGAGTATTCTGCCATTTCGTCTGCAGTAAAGTACTCGCTATATATATCGTTTAATCCTGCTACATATCCTTTAACTGCCCATTCAGTTAATTCATTTTCATCGTAGTCTCTTAAATATTCTTTTTCGATCTTACTCTTTATTGTATTTATTTTCGTTGTTAATTTGTCTGATTGTAATATTCCTGATATTACTGACGTATTTTTTATATTATTGTTTCCATATAACCATAAAGATGTTATAGAAAATGTAATGACAGCTGTTATTGTAATTGTCATTATTGTTCTAAGAATCTGATTTTTTTTCATTTTATGCAAATTCTCCTTCCTTTTTCTTTGTATTATTGTATATCTTAATCTTGATTTGATGATAAATATTTTTTAGGGTCAACTGCTACTCCATTTTCTCTTACTTCAAAATGTACATGTGGTCCTGTTGAATTTCCTGTAGATCCCATTTCCATTATTAGTTCCCCTTGTTTTACACTTTCTCCAACATTTCTTAAGAGTTTGTTTCCATGTCCATATAATGTTACTATTTTGACTCCTTCAGAATTTGTTCCGTGATCTATCATTACCAGGTTTCCATATCCGCCGGTATTATATTGTGAGTAAATTATCACTCCATCAGCTGCTGCATAAACAGGATTTCCTGTTGAACCTCCTATATCAATTCCTGCGTGATTTTTTATTATTCCTTGTATTGGATGTAATCTTGAGCCATATTGAGACGTTATATATGATGTTGTAAGTGTTGGCCACACCATTATTCCACCCGAATATCTTAACTCATACGTCGAACTTCTGATTGCATATTGAATAAGGTTTTCTAATTCTTCTTGTTGTTTTTTATATATGTCAATTTGAGATTTTAATGATTGCTCACTTTCAGTTAAGCTAGATATTTGGTTTTCTAATATTGTTTTTGTATTTGTTAATACTACTGTTTGTTGCTCTGCGTCTGCTTTTGTGAGTTTCATATTAGCTTTTGATTCCTTAAGTTCATTTGTTACTTTTTCAATTTCTTGTTTTTGCTTTTCTATTTCTTCCATTGATTTTGCATCATATTCGGTCATTTTTTTTATTAAATAATATCTTGATACAAAGTCTATTATATTATTTGAGTCCATTAATACATCTAAGAAATTTATGCTACCACTTTTATAAAATGCTACTAATCTCTGTTTTAATGCTTCATTTTTTCTGTTATAGCTTTCTTGTACTGTGTCTAATTTTTTTTGATGTTCTTCTACTTGATTTTGCAATTTTTGATATTTTTCATTTACTTCATCAAGTTTTGCTTGATATTGGTCTATTCTATCTTGTAACTTTTGTACTTGAATTAAAGAACTTGTTAATTCATTTTCAACATATTGAAGCTGTATATTTGCATTATTTAAATTTTCTTTTACTTGATTTTGCTGTTCTTGTAATGTTAAGGTTCTATTTTCAGTTGAGTTTTCATTTAGCTTATTTTCATTTGTTATATTTTCATCAGCTAATACTGAATAGTATACATTTAGAATGATAAATATTATAATTATTGAGCTTATTATTCTGTTCTTATTCTTTTTCATCATTCCTCCTTATGTATGTTCTTATAAATTTGAGGCACAAATATTTTGTGCCTCTTACTTTATGTATTCTCTTATATTATAATCTTTGCTTTTCTTTTTATTCTAATTTTATGATTCTGTTGTGGCACCTGAAGCTAGCTTATATCCTCCTGGTAGATAGTCTAGTGGATTTAATGGTGATTTACTAAAGAATTGTGATATTGATGTTGCTTGTCTTATTTCAAAATGTAAATGTGCACCTGTACTACCTCCTGAGTTACCTGATGTTGCAATTACTTGTCCTTGTTTTACTAATTGTCCATCTGATACATGACTCTTTGATAAATGTCCATATAATGTTACATATCCACTTCCGTGGAATACCATAATATATACACCATATCCATTTCTATCATATGCATTATATGCATATCCTGTTGCTGATGCATATACAGATTCATAAGATGCTCCAATATCTATTCCTTTATGTAATCTTCCCCATCTTTTCTTTACTGTTGATGTTACAATTTTATTATTACATGGCCATATAAAGCTTCCATCAAATTTAAGACCAGCTGATCCATTATTTTTATTATTTTTTATTTGTTCTTGTGCTTTTTTGAATGCTTCCTCTAACTTTTTATTTACATCATCCATTGCTTTATTGTATTTGTCTATTTCGTCTTGTTTTTCTTTTTCTTCTTGTGTTAGAGTTGCTATCTTTAATTTCTTTTGAGCTTGCTTTTCTGATAGTTCCGTATTTTTCGCTTCTTTTTGTGATTTTACACTATCAACTTCTGCTTTCTGAACTTCTAGCTCTTTTTTAGCGTTTTCTAATTCTTCTTTTTCACTAGATACTTTGTTTATAAGCTCTGTGTCGGCATCCGCTATTCTTGATAAAGCGTCATACGAGCTTAGCATTTCTATATAATCACTTGCTCCAAGTAAAACATCTAGATAACTAATTCCACCTTTTTTGTATAGTGTTACTAGTCTTTTCTTCAATAGCTCTTGTTTTTCTTCTAAGTCTTTTTGTTTTGCGTCTATTTCTTTTTGTTTCTTTTCTATTGATTCATTTAATTCATTTATTTTACTTTGTAATTCCGAAATTTCGTTTTGTATATTTATAAGCTCATAATTAATTGAGTCTAATTCAATTTGCTCATTTGCTTTTTGATTTTTTATCTGATCTTTTTCTTGTGCTGTTTGCTGCATTTGGCTATTTAACGCATTTTTTTCCTTATTTAAATCATCTATTGTAGATGCAAAGCTTGTTAGTCCTATTGTCATAACTAAAGATGTAACTATTGTCAGGGATAATATTCTTCCTTTCATTAGTACCTCCTATACTTTTAAATATTTTCTCATTGAGATTGCACTTCCCACTACGCCTATTCCTATTCCTAGTAATAAATATACTGATAATAATTTTGTAAATACTCCTGAGAAGCTATATAGAGCTATTCCCATTCTTTGAATTACTGATGATGCTAATATGTTGTTTATTAGAATATCATATACAGGTCCTACAATAGCTAATATTATTACTGCTGATATTATTCCTATTATTACACCTTCTACAATAAATGGACCTCTTATAAATCCGTTTGTTGCTCCAACATATTTCATTATAGAAATCTCTCTTCTTCGTGCATATACTGTAAGTTTTATTGTATATGCAATTATAAATACTGATATTACTATTAATATTAATAATAATACTAATGTTGCTATCTGGATTCCTTTTGCTACACTTGCTAAGCTTGATATTGTGTCATCACTGCTTGTTATTTCATCTACTCCATCTAGCTTTAGTATCTGTTCTTGGACTTGTTTATTTAATGTCAAATCAGTTAATGTTACAAAATATGATGCTGGAAATGGATTATCTTCTGCGTATGTATCTAGTAAGTCTTGATGTGTTCCAAGTACAGTTTTCATTGATGCCAGTGCATCTTCTTTTGATTGAAATGTTACTTTATTAACTCCTGTTATTTGTTGTATTCTTGTTTTTAAGTTATCTATTTCATCTTCTGTTGCATCATCTTTTATTACAACTCTCATTCCTTGTTGGCTTTCGACTTGTTTCATTATGTAATTTACATTTTCTCCTATTAAGAAGAATGCTCCAAAAATGAACATTGTTGCACACATTATAATTATTGATGCACTTGTCATTTTCTTTTGCTTTACAATGCTTCTAAATCCTTCACTTATTAAATATCCTATACTACTATATCTCACCGTCATACCCACCTTTTTCATCTCTTACAATATTTCCATGGTCTATACGAATAACTCTTTTATTCATTTTGTCTACTATATCTTTTGCGTGTGTTGCAACAACTACAGTTGTTCCTCTTAAATTTATGTCATTTAATAGTTCCATTATATCCCATGCTGTGTTTGGGTCTAAGTTTCCTGTAGGCTCATCTGCTATTAGCATTGATGGATTATTTACTATTGCTCTTGCTAATGCTACTCTTTGTTGCTCTCCTCCAGATAGTTCGTTTGGATATACTTTTGCCTTATTACTTAGTCCTACTAGTGATAATACCATTGGTACTTGTCTTCTTATATGTTTTGGAGTAGCCTTTACAACATACATTGCAAATGCTACATTTTCATATACTGTTTTATCTGGTAAAAGTCTAAAGTCTTGGAATACTATTCCCATGCTCCTTCTTAAGTATGGAACTCTACTTGGTTTTAAGAATGTAGTATCTTTTCCATTTATAATTATGTTACCTGATGATGGTTCTTCTTCTTTTAGTATCATTTTTATTAATGTTGATTTTCCTGATCCAGAACTACCAACTAAAAAGCAAAATTCTCCTTTGTCAATCTTGAAGTTTGCATTGTGTATGGCTTCTGTTCCAGTGTCATAAGTTTTACTTACATTTCTAAATTCTATCATTATTGTTCTTCCTTTACGACCTATAATAATCTTACTTATCATATCAATATTTTTTACTTTTTTCAAGATATATATGAAATTTTTTTCGGGAAATTTAGTCCAATTTTGACTAAATATTACTTTTATTTTTTTCTTTAATTTCGTATCCTCTTTGGTTATAATTAATTATATTATTTTTAAAGGAGCAAAAGAAAAATGAAAAAAAATGAAATTAAGAAAATACGTTTTGATAAGGTTTGTGATGATTGGTTGGCTTATAAAAAGCCTATTATAAAGGAATCTACTTATTTGAATTATGCTTTTACTATTAAGAAACGTTTTGAAAAGGATTTTGAAAATAAGACTATTGATTATTTCTTTCATTATGATTTAAATCATTATATTGAATTATTACAAGAAAAACTATCTAATAAAACTATTAGAGAACATATTACAATTTTTAAGTCTATACTTAAGTATGCGGAAAGGAAATATGATTTTGATTTTAAGCTTGATCTGGTTTCTCTTCCTAAAGCAGATTCCAAACAACTTGAAATTTTTAGTGACAATGAAGTTAAGAAAATTGAAAATTATATTATAAATTCCAAAGATTTTAAAAATCTTGGTGTTCTTATTAGTTTATATGCTGGTCTTCGTATAGGTGAAGTTTGCGCTTTAAGGTGGTGTGATATTGATTTTGATAAAAAGCTTTTAAATGTTACTCATACTTTGCAAAGAGTTTATGCTGGCTATAATAATACAAAAGTGGTTTATACTCTTCCTAAAACAAAACACTCTATACGAAAAATTCCTATTTCTAAATCTTTATATACAATTTTAAGAAATTATAAAAAATATTTTAAATCTGATTCATATATTTTAACTGGTAAAACAGAGCATTGTCTTGAGCCTATTGCTTATAGATATACATATAAAAAGATTTTGCACGATTGTTTAATTAATTATAAAAATTTTCATTGTTTACGTCATACTTTTGCTACAAGATGTATTCGTGTTGGTATGGATGTTAAGTCCTTAAGTGAAATTCTCGGACATTCTAATGTGAGTATTACTCTTGAAATATATGTTCATTCTTCTTTTGAAATAAAGAAAAAGTTCATTGATAAATTATAAAAAGCAAGGGACATTCAATGAATTAATGTCCCGCATTTGAATTGATATTATATCTTCTGTTCTCTAATATCAATTATTATTTCAAATAATATATTTACATAAATCGATATTTGAATTTATGTTCGATTTTCATAATAACTATATCTTTTTTGTGATGTGTATAACTCCTATCTTCTAATTCAGTTATAATAGTTATCCACAGAGTTATCCACATTATCCACAGTTTTATTTTTTGTCGATTTATGTCGAATTGTACTAAACATAATATTGTTTAAATTTTATTTTTCGTAAACTTATTATTTTTATTGTATTAATTTTTAGCAAAAGAAAAAGAGACCTAGTCATATCTAGGTCTCCTAAAAGCCACAGTTGTTAGGTATGTATTCCGTTTATGGTTTGCAAACATGACGGTCAGGTTAGAGCAAGCAATTCTTGCACAACTGTATAGGCTTTTATAATGCCGAGATTTTAGAAATTTTGCTTGTTTTGGGGATTAAGTTTAAAATTTCTAATCTTTGTGAAGTACTATTCACACGGCAATTATATTTTACCATTATTTTATAATTATGTCAATACTTTATGCTGATTTTCTTAGCTCTATTGCGTGTTTTCGTGCTATATCTGTTACGTCTCCATTAGATATTCGTGCTATTTCATCGATTATTTCATTTTCTGTAAGTTTTTTTATAACTGTATGTGTTCTATCATTTTCTGTAACTTTACTTATGAAATAGTTTTCATCACCTTTTGCTGCTATACTTGGTTGGTGAGTTATACATATTACTTGATGTTTGTTTCCTATTAGTTTTAATTTCTGCCCAACTGCTTTTGCAGCTTTTCCACTTATCCCGGTATCTATTTCATCGAATATTAATACTGGTGTACTGTCTGTATTAGCAAGCACAGTTTTTATAGCTAACATTATTCTTGACATTTCTCCTCCTGATGCAATCTTTGCTAGTTCTTTGGCATCCTCTCCAATATTTGTTGATATGTAAAATTCCACTTCATCCATGCCTCTTTTATTAAATGTTTGTGTTTTATTTATATTTACTTTAAATCTTGCATTTGGCATTTCTAAGTCTTTTAATTCTTTATTTATTTTTTCACTAAGTTCTTGTGCTACTTTTTGTCTTATTTGATTTATTTTCGTCGAATACTCTTCCATTTCTTTTGTTAGTTTGTTTATTTGATTTTTTAATTGTTTATTTATTTCTTCTGAATTGTTTATATAATTTATCTCTTTTTCTATATTATCTTTATATTCTAAAATTTCTTTTACGCTATTTCCATATTTACGTTTTAATGAGTAAATCATATCAAGTCTTTCTTCAACTTCATTTCTTTCTTCTTCATTGAAATCTATATCTAAGTTCATATCTGATATATCTCTTGATATTTCTTCTATCTCATAATATGCTCCTTTTAATTCTGTTAACATTTCTGAATATTTTTTATCTAATGATTCTATTTTGTCCAATGATTTAATAGCTCCATTTATACACTCTACTGCATTATCTATTTCTTGGCTTGATTCATTAAGACTTTTTCCTATCTTTTCTGCATTTTGAAATATTACTCTTCTTTCATTTAGAGTTTCTTCTTCTCCCAGTTTTAAATCTGCCTTATCTATTTCATCAAATTCATATTGTAATAAGTCTAGTCTTCTCTTTTTCTCTTTATCATCTCCATAATTGTTTTTTAATTCTGCTTTTAGTTTGTTATATTGATTATATAATTCTTGATATTTACTTAGTTCTGCGGATAAATCTGCTCCACAGAAATCATCTAAATATTTTATATGATATTTAGAACTTAATATTTTCTGATTATCATTTTGACCATGGATATCTATTACATTGTTCATAAATTCTTTTAGTTCTGTAACTGTTACTAATCTTCCATTTATCTTGCACGAATTTCTACCATTTATATGAATTTCTCTACTTACTATTACGTTTCCATCTATTGCTCTTTCATTATCTGGTAAATATAAATTTAATTCTACAAAAGAGTATTCTTCTCCTCTTCTGATCATTTCTTTTGAAAATCTTCCTCCAGATATTATATTGATTGCATCAATAATAAGCGTTTTCCCAGCACCTGTCTCTCCTGTAAAAACATTAAATCCATTATTTAATTCAACACTTAAATCATCTATAATTCCAATATTTTTTATATGCAAAGTTGTAATCATATTTGCCTCCAAAATTATCGAACTTTTGTTTGTTATATTATACAAATATTTGTTTGGGTTGTCAATATATTTTTTATAAAATTTATAAAAACTGCAAATAATAGATTTCTCTATATTTGCAGTTTTTTTTAGTTTGTTGATGAACTACTTGATGATCTATAGTGTTGTCTCATCATGTATGAATAATAATCAAATGGCTCTACTGTTTTTGGCTTACCATAATCTACTCCATAAGTTTCTACTGTTATTGATGTTATTACTGGTGGATTTATTGGTTTATTTGCTTTTTTTGTAGTATCTTTACTGTCTGTATCTCTTGTTTCTACTTCTAAGTTAGATATTTGGTCTACAATGTCCATTCCTGATGTTACTTTTCCGAATGCAGCATATTGTCCGTCAAGACTTGTATTATCAGCTGTCATTATAAAGAATTGGCATGATGCTGAATTATATCCCTTTTTAGTTAGGCTAGGGGTTGAACTATAATCTGATCTTGCCATTGATAATACTCCTCTTTCATGTTTTAGAGTATTCTTGTTATATCTATTCATTATAAATTCACCTTCTATTGCATACGCATCTGTAGAATCTTCTCCTAAATTAGATAATTTTGCACTTCCTGTTCCATCTCCATTAGGATCCCCTCCTTGGATCATGAAACCTGGAATTGTTCTATGGAATGTTAATCCATTATAAAAACCTTTTTGTGCAAGTGCAATAAAGTTTGCTACTGTATTTGGTGCATATTGTGGGTATAGTTCTGCTTCAATTACTCCCATATTTTCTATTGTTATTGTAACTGTAGGATTTTTAGCTACATAATTTTTCTTTTGAATTATAGTATTTAAAACATATGCTATTGCACCTAATACTATTAATATTGCTAAAGTAGTTGCTACTATTGCTATTTTCTTTGAATAATATCCCTTAGCTTTTGGCTCTTTTACTTTTTTTACTTCTTCTTCCTTTTCTTTCATTATTCTTGTCCTTTTTCATTATGTATTTAGGCTTATGGTTTGCCTATGACCTAATATGTGTATACAATACTACTAAATCATCATATTGTCAAATGCTAATTGTTCTTGCATTCTTTTTAATGATTGAATTATTGTTCTGGCTCTAACTTCTCCGATTCCGTCAACTGTGTCTAATTCTTTTATGTCAGCTGATAATAAATGCTGAAATGATTTGAATTTTTTTACCAAATTATCAACTATATTGGCTGGCATTCTTGGTATCTTGCTTAATACTCTATATCCTCTTGCATATATTGTTACTTCATCAAAATTGTCTGTTTCTTTCATTCCTAATATTCCTGCTATTATTGGTGTTTTAAATAGCTCTTCGTAGCTTAGCTTTTTGATTTCATTATATGCGTCTATTGGATCCTTTTTTACAACATAGTCTTTAAATAGCAGTTTTTCTTCTTTTTCTACTCCATCTATTAATTCATCAAGTTGCATTGATATTAATCTTCCTTCAGTACCTAATTCGTATACTGCTTTTCTAACTTCATCTGCTATCTTCATAAGCATTTCACATCTTTGTATTGTTTCGATTAATAGTTCTAAAGTTGCTATATCATTAAATTCGTATTCGTTTAATCTGTTTATCTTGTTGTCAAATACTTTCCTATATTTTTCAACAGTTTGCAAAGCTTGGTTGGCTTTTGCTGCAACTCTTGATGTATCTTCTAAAACATATCTTTCATTTGAATTATATATAGTTATTATTCCTCTTCTTTGAGATATACTTATTACTGTGTTTCCTGTTTTTTTAGATACACGCTCTGCTGTTCTATGTCTAGTTCCTGTTTCAGTTGTTGGAATACTTGCATCTGGCATTAGTTGTGCATTTGCAAATAATATTCTTTTTAAATCTTCACTTAAAATAATTGCGCCATCCATTTTAGCTAATTCATATAATCTTGCTGGAGTATAGTCAACATTTATATTAAATCCACCGTCAACTATTTCCATTACTTCCTTGCTATCACCAATTACTATTAATGCTCCAGTTTTTGCTTTTAATATATTGTCTAACCCTTCTCTTATTTGCGTTCCTGGCGCTATCATTTTCAAAATTTCAACTAGTTCCAAATTAAGCCCTCACAATCTTTATATTAATATTTTGTCTTCTTTGGTCTGTTATTATTTTTTTTCTTTTGAGCTTAATTATTGATTATCCCAATTACTCTTAGTGCTTCGTTTATATTTTTCACTCCTATTATATCCAATTTATAGGAATTTTTCAAGAGTTTCTTATTATTTTCAGGAATTATACACTTTTTTATTCCTAGTCTTTCTGATTCTTTTAATCTTTTGTCTATCATGTTTACAGATCTTATTTCTCCTGTTAGGCCTACTTCTCCAATTATTGCAGTGTCTTTTGGAATGTAAACATTTTTATAACTTGATGCTATAACTAATGCTATTCCCAAATCAACTGCTGGTTCTGTTATCTTCATTCCACTTACTACATTTACATAAACATCTTGATTTCCTAAGCTTAAATGCGCTCTTTTTTCAAGAACAGCTAGTAGCAATGCTATCTTGTTAAAATCTATCCCGTTTCCTGTTCTTTTTGGTATTCCATAAAAGCTCTGAGTTGTAAGTGCTTGTAGCTCTACTAATAGTGGTCTTGTTCCTTCTAAGCTACATACTATTCCTGCTCCAGGAACATTTTCTTGATCTTCTGATATTAAAATCGATGACGGATTTGTTACTTCGCACATTCCTTCATTTAGCATTTCAAACATTCCAATTTCGTTTGTTGAGCCAAATCTGTTCTTTACACCTCTTAATATTCTATAAGAAAAATATCTTTCACCTTCTAAATATAAAACAGTGTCTACCATGTGTTCTAAGACTCTTGGTCCTGCAATGTTTCCGTCTTTTGTAACATGTCCAATTATTATTGTTGTTATTTGATTTTGTTTGCAGCATTTCATGATTCTTGCTGTTATTTCTCTTACTTGACTTACTGTTCCTGGTGCGGATGAAATTTCGTTTGAATACATTGTTTGTATAGAGTCTATTACTACTAGTTTTGGCTTTATTTCTATGATTTCCGCTTCTATTGCATCAATATCTGTTTCTCCAAGGAACAATATATGGTCATTATGTATTTGTAATCTGTCAGCTCTTAATTTTACTTGTTCTGCCGATTCTTCTCCTGATACGTATAATACTTTTTCATCTTCACCTTTTGCAATCTTATCACATAGCTGTAGTATTAGAGTGGATTTTCCTATACCCGGTTCTCCTCCAATTAGCACTAGTGACCCTTTTACAATTCCTCCACCTAATACTCTATCAAGTTCTTCATAGCCTGTTGATGTTCGTATTGCTTCTTTTCCTTCAACTTTGTTAAGGTTCATAGGTTTTGTTTTTTCTTTAAGATTAATACTCGCTCCGACTTGATGTTACAGCTTGTACTTTTTCTTCGTAAAAAGTATTCCATGCATTGCATGCAGGACATTTTCCTAGCCATTTAGGAGATTCATATCCACAGTCACTGCATACAAATATTGATTTTGCTTTTGCCATTATTATTCCTTTCTTTAAGTCTTATACTAGCATATCTATAAACATTGCATGTGACCATCCTAGTCCTATTACCCATTTCTCATTTAGATCACTATTTGCTTGTTCAGCTAATAATCCTGTTTCAGTTGCACTGTTTACAATGAATCTCATACATTCATTTGCTGATTTCTGGTTTCCTATTTTTTTATAGTATAATCCCATCCATGCAGTTGCAACTATCCAAGGGTTAGTTCCTCCCATATAGTTATCTCCTTGGAATCTTAGATATCCTCCTAGATATGTTCTTAATGTCATGTTTATTTGTTCTACTGTATTAGTTATAATTTTTTCTTTAGGATCAAATACTTCAAATGGTATTACTGCTCCTAATATACTTATGTCTGTTAATCTGTCATTTGTATTTCTTACTAACACTTTTCTTTGTTTATCATACAAGTTATTCATTATATATTGCTTGATTTCTCTCATTAAGCCTTCGTATCTTGCTTTTGCTAGTATTATGTCATCTTGTTTTAGTCTATTGTTTGTGTAAAATTCTGATATTTCATCATATATTTCTATCATTGAATGGAATGCTCCATATATTGCACAAATTGAGTATAAATGTACTCCTTCGTTCATTTCCCATAAGTCATAACTATTGTGTTTATATATTTCGTCTCTTTCTTTATAATTGTAGTCTTTTTCTAATTGCATTCTTACTACATCTATTTTCTCTTCTTTACCCATTATATGATTAATATATTTTTCCATGAAGTCTGTTGCTTTTTCCATCATTCTTAAATTGTCTTTTAAGAATTTCTTGTCTTTTTTTCCTGTACGTTTTTCCATTGTTTTATAATGTTGTAAGGCTCCCCATACAACTATTGCTGTTTCGTCTATCTGATATCCCCAGCAAGGTGCAAGTCTTCCATCTGAATAAAATCTTTGTTCCCACATTCCATTTTTTGATTGTGTTTTTTTCAAAAAGATTTCATACATTTTTTTAGTCATATCTTCAAATCCAATATGATCTAATGCATCATACATCATTACGGCATCTCTTGGCCAGCAATAGGCATATTTTCCGCACTTATCTTGCTCTTCATCTATTTCTAATGATGCACTGATTCCACCTGTTTTTTCATTCATCAATAATGGCATAAATAATATTGTTCTTTTATATATTTGTATTAATTTATTTGTATATTCTGTTCCATCATTTTTTAATTTTAGAGTGTCATGAGCATCTACGTACTTTTGCCAGTATTTATTTACTTTTTCAATTTCTTTATTAAAGTTTAGTTTTCTTAATTTATCAATTTGTTCTGCTGTATCTTTTATGTCTTCATCATCATATTTTAGATACATTAATAATACAAATTCTTTTTCCTCACTTGGTTTTATTGTCCCTATATCATAGCTTATTGCTGCATTTGCAGACATTCCTATATAGTCTTTGTCATAGATTGTTCCTGACAATATATTTCTTTCTACATTATTTAACTGATGACTTAATAGTTTTTCAGTAGAAAATATAGCTGATGTAAAGTTATGACTATATTGAATTAAGGCATTGTTTTCTATCATTGCTCCTGCCATGTTGTTGTATGATGATACTGCTCCTGAATGTACTAAGAAGTTTACATTTAATTCTATTGTATTGTTATTCTTGAATATATATTTTTTAAGTAATACATCTTGATTTATCATTACACAATCTATTTGATGTATTTTTAAATTAAAATATGTGTTTTCTATTTCTGTATTTAGTACATTTGAATTTTCTGTATAATATTGCTTATATTTGTTATTGATATCTTTATGCAAATAAATTATGTTTGAATCGTTTATTTTGATTCCTGTATGAAAAAAATCAGAATACTGTCTATAATCTGGTAATGGATAGTATAGTCTTAATAGTTCTCCATATTTACTGAAACTGACTGTTATATCTTTGTTTCCAATAAATGCGTCATTGTAATATTTCTTTTTCATTTGTTTTCGTCTCCCTTATTCATTATTTGAACAATTTGTTTTCTTAAATCATTTACTCTATTATTAAGTTTAGCCATATCTTCATCTGCTGTAGATTGCATTCTAATGTCTTCTTTTAATGCGTGTTTCATTTCTTCTAGTTCATTTTCTAATGCTTGCATTTTGTCTATAAGCTCTAATTTACTAAATTGCTTCTTTACAGGATCTTTGTATTTTTCAATTACTTCACATTCATTTCCTAAAGTGTATTCTTGGCCATACTCTGGAATTGATATTCCTATTTTTGAATCTGTCTGTTCTAATATTTTATCTCTTAATACTTCTTGTGAATCATATTCTCCATGTACTAGGAATATATGTTTTGGCATTATCTCATTAAATGATGCTACATAATTAAGTAAACCTTGTTGGTCTGCATGACCTGAATATCCTTCAATATATTCAACTCTTGCTTTTACTGCAAATTCTTCTCCTAGTATTTTTACTTTTCTATCACCATCAACGATTCTTCTACCTAATGTTCCTGGTGCTTGATATCCAACAAATAGTATTGTACTTTGTGGGTTCCAGATATTATGTTTTAAATGATGTTTTATTCTTCCGACATCACACATTCCACTTGCAGATATTATTATACACGGTTCATTTGATTCATTTAACGCTTTTGATTCGTCTACTGATTGTGTGAAATGTAGTCCTGGAAATTCTAGTGGATTATCTCCTCTTAGCATAAATTCTTTTATTTCATCTGAAAATAAATCCATGTTTTTCTTAAATACTTCTGTTGCTGATACAGCTAATGGACTATCTACATATACTGGAACTTTCATTAATGTTTCATATTCCCTTTGAAATTCTTTATCATTTTTATGCTGATCTTTTATTTTGTTTATTTCATATAATATTTCCTGCGTTCTTCCTACTGCAAATGAAGGAATTACAACAGTTCCACCATTATCTATAGTTTCTGATACTATTTTTAAGAATAACGAAGCTTTCTGATCATTTCTCATATGAAGTCTACTTCCATATGTTGATTCCATTATTAGATAATCTGCACTTGATATCATTGTTGGACTTGCTAATAATGGTATATCATTGTTTCCTATATCTCCTGAAAATACTATCTTTTCTTGCTTTTCATTTTCAGTAACCCATACTTCTATCATGCTTGACCCTAGCATGTGTCCTGCATCATTAAATCTTACAGATATATCTGGTGTTATTTCTATTATTTCATCATATTTTACAGGCTTAAATACTTCTAAACAATCTAACGCGTCTTGTGCTGTATATAATGGTTCTAGCAAGTCTCTTTTTCCTGCTCTTTTCCTTTTCTTGTTTTTATTTTCTGTTTCAGTTTCTTGTATATGTCCACTGTCTGGTAGCATTATATTGCATAAATCACATGTTGCTTTTGTTGCATATATTGGATTTCTGTATCCATCTTTATATAGTTTAGGGATTCTTCCTGAATGGTCTATATGTGCATGTGTTAATAGCATAAAATCAATATCTGATACATCATATTCAAATGGTCTATCATTTAATATTTCTTCCTCCATTCTTCCTTGATGTAATCCGCAGTCAACAAGAAATTTCTTTCCAGCTCCTTCTATTAAAAAGTTTGAACCTGTTACAGTTCTTGTTGCGCCTAAAAAAGTTATTTTCATTTGTTCTTTCCTTTTCTTGAAATTTGTAATCATTTAGCAGATTACATGCTTTTATTCAAATATTTTTGTTTTCTTTTTTCTCTTTATTTCAACATTGCTTCCATCTGGTAACTGGACATTATACTCTTTTTCTAATGTATCTCCATCATATATTTGAACCCATATTCCATCTTCTGAGTTAGATAATTTTATATATAATCCTTCTAAGTTTACTGCTTGTGATTCAAATATTCCAGATAATAATCGTATATCCAAATCGTCATTATTTGATATTGGATTTAATACTCTTCCTTCTATTGCTTTTGGTATTATTTTTCTTTGCAGATCTATTAGTCTCATTTTGCAATTTGGTATATAGTTTAAATATCGTATTTCATATATTATGTCTAATATTTCTTTTCTATCTTCCGCTTTTTCTATTTTCTTTTCATAGCATCTCAAAAATTCTGTCTGTAATTTTGATATATCTGTTTTGCATTCATATAATTTTATTTGATACATTAGTTCATCTCGTGCTTTTATGAATTCATTTGGATTCTGCATTTTATTATATTCATCTATTTTTGATAATATACTATTTCTTTCTTTTTCTAGTAAATCTGCATAATGGCTAACGCTAAATATTTTCTGTTCATTTGGTAATTTACTATTATAATTTAGATATTGCTGTTTTAAAATTACAGGATTATTCATTATTTCGTCAATGTTTCTTATTTGTTCTAATAATCTTTTCTTTTCTTCTCCTATTTCAATAACATATTTAGCTTGGTCTTTCATTTTTGATAATTTTGTTTTATATTCGGCTAATTTTTTTAGTATATGTTCGTTTTGATTTTTGTCATAAGACATATAGAATTGTATTGCAACTTTTGCAAGTTCGTTCCATAGTCCTTCTGTCATATTCTTTTTTAGTATTGCAATATTGTTGCTATTTATTACATTTATAAAATCTTTTCCGTATAAATACACTAATAAATTGTATATTATGTTACATTCTGTGCTTTCTATTTCATTTGGTAGTATTGACCATGACCATCCATTAAAGTCTCGTATTACTTCTGACACTGATATACATTTGCCTATTTCTATACATGTGATTATTGCTTTTTCTTCAGTTGGTAAATCTTCTTTTACGTCATCTATGCTAGCTTTCATTATTCCATATAAAAGCGTTTTTTCATTTGGAAATGATATTACCCTTTTTTGTTTTGTTTTGCTATTTATTTTTAAATTATCGTCTACTATTTTGCATTTTGTTTCATTTAATATCTTAGCTAATTCTGTATTTGGCTCTGCTATTTCTATAGTGTCACAATAGTTGTAAACATTGTCTACAATCATTTTTAAAAAAGTATCTCTTTCTGGTACTTCTCTTTTTACGTTTTTATAATTTGAAAAACTATCTTCTGTTTTATAAAGCATACTAAGCAAAAGGTTTCCAGCATCCTGTCCGGAATCCTTTTGCTTCTGCGATGTTGGCTAATTCTTCTTTATAATCTTTTACTAGAAATTTGCCTTTCAATTCTGCTCTCCTTTGTTATATACTTTATTGTTGTTCTGCTCCTTCTTGGTTTTCTACTTGTTGTCCATTTTTGTTTTGCATATCTGATGCTGGAGCCATTTTTAATTCTTGCCATCTTTCTTTTGACATTAATACTTCTCTTGGCTTGCTTCCTTGGTATCCTGATATTATGCCTCTTTCTTCCATTTGATCTATTATTCTTCCGGCTCTTGCATATCCTACTTTGAATCTTCTTTGAATGTATGATGTTGAGGCCTGTCCTGATTCTACACACATTTCTATTGCTTCATCTAATAATGGATCTGTTTCATCATCTTCGTCGTCATTCTTATCTACTCTGTCTGGTTCGTCTGCTTTTTCTATTGTTTCCATTATGTGTTCATCATATTGACTTTCGCCATCACGTTTTATGAATTTTACTATATTTTCTACTTCTTTGTCTGATATAAATGCTCCTTGAATTCTTACTGGCTTTGGTGCTCCTGATGGGTAGAATAACATGTCACCTTTTCCTAATAGTTTCTCAGCTCCTGCTCCATCTAGTATTGTTCTTGAGTCAACTTGTGATGATACTGCAAATGCTATTCTTGATGGAATATTTGCTTTTATTATTCCTGTGATTACGTCAACAGATGGTCTTTGAGTCGCTATTACTAAGTGCATTCCTGCTGCTCTTGCCATTTGTGCAAGACGGCATATTGCATCTTCTACTTCTTTAGCAGCAACCATCATTAAGTCTGCTAACTCGTCTATTATTATTACGATTTGTGGCAAACGTGGTTCTCCTGCTTTTTCTGCCGCTTCATTATATCCTTTTATGTCTCTTACATTCTTGTTAGCAAATAAACTGTATCTATTTACCATTTCTTGTACAGCCCATGCAAGTGCTCCCGCGGCTTTCTTAGGATCTGTTACAACTGGAATTAATAAATGTGGTATTCCATTATATACAGATAATTCTACAACTTTTGGATCAACCATTAGTAATTTTACTTCACTTGGTTTTGCTTTGTATAAAATGCTTGTTATTAATGTATTTATACAAACTGATTTTCCTGAACCAGTACTTCCCGCAATTAGTAAGTGAGGCATTTTTGCTATATCTGTTACAACTGCATCACCACCAACGTCTTTTCCTAATGCAAATGTTAATTTTGATTTTCCATCAGTAAATTTATCAGAATCAATTATATCTCTTAAGGCTACTATTGATTTTGATTTATTAGGAACTTCTATTCCTACTGTATGTTTTCCAGGTATTGGAGCTTCTATTCTTATTGTTTCTGCTTCTAGGCTTAGTGCAATATCATCTGATAAGTTAGCAATCTTGCTTACTCTTACACCTTCTGCTGGTGCTAATTCATATCTTGTTATTGCTGGTCCTACTGATACATTTTCTACTTTAGCAGACACACCAAAGCTATATAATGTTCTTCTTAATTTCTCAGCTGTTGCTAATAATGCTTTTCTGCTTCCAACATCATCATTTCCATTTCCTTGGGCAAGTAATTCAACTGGTGGAAATTCATAGTTTTCATCTTCTACTGTTAATGCATGTTGTAGTTGTAATACTTCTTTTGTTTTTGCTTCTTTTTCGACTTCTTGTTTTTCAAATAGATTTGCATTATTTTGTTCCGGACTCTTTCCAGGTGTCATTGATGCAGCAACTTGAATTGCTGATTTTGCTCCTTTATTTGTTTTTCCAACATTAAAGTTTGGAACATCTAGTCCATCATTTGTGTGATCATATTTTTTAGGTTCTTTCAAATTTATTGTTATTTGTTCATCTAATGGCGCATTTTCAAGTTTCTTCGCAGCTTCTCTTTCTTGCTTTTCTCTTATTCTTCTTTCTCTAGCTGTTTCTCTTGGCACTTCTTGTACGATTTCTTTATTAGTGGTTTTTTCGTCTTCTCCTCTTGCTCTTATTCTTTCTTCTCTATTTTTTGACATCTTATCTAATGAATTTGCTATTGCATCTGCTGGATGTAATCCAAATATAAATACTGCAAATATTAAGCTTACTCCAATTGCAGCAATAGGTGTTGCTATAGGGCCTATTAGATTTATACATGGAAATGCAATTAGTGTTCCTATCACACCTCCACCTATATCTTTTGTTCCTAAATCATACGCTCTTGATAATGCTGAATCTATTGTTGTATTCATTGAAATGTTGCCTTTTGATATTTGATAACATGCTAAAATTACATCTATTAATATTAATATTCCTATAAACATTAATAGCTTTGATGAATAATATTTGGTATCTCTCTCATGTGCAATATATAGTCCCATTCCAAGTAATCCTATTGGTACTAAATATTTTATATATCCAAATACTCCTCCTAATGCAGGACTTAGTGTTTTTCCTAAATATCCTGATTTTGTATATATTAATACGGCTAAAACAATTGCAACTAGTATTACTACCATTACAGTTATATTTAGCTTACGTTGTTCTTGTTTCTTTTTTGTAGCTTTGCTTACTTTCTTCTTAGGCATTATATTCCTCCACTTTTATTATTCTATTAATTATCCTTTTATTACATTGTAAATTATATCTTATTTAATTTATAAAATCAATAGCAGAAAAGTTTTTAATGAATAATATATGTATAACAGTAAATACTAACTTCTATAAGTGGAGGATTTATGATTTCTATATGCATTAAGGAGAACAATACTGATTTACTTGACTATATTATGCAAGAACTTAAAGCATCTCATTTTGAAAATATTTCTTTCTCAAGACACTGTTTTAAAATTTATGAAAATGTTATTGTCCATTATAAAGGCTCTGATTTTGAACGTTTTTTTAGTTTGATTTCAAAATTATTGACACAAGCCTTTTTTATATATTATGAACCATATATTTTAAGAAGATTAATTAATTTTGATTATTTTTATTTTGATGATACTGATAAGAAAATTATCATTGATGAATATAAAATTATTGTTCAGAATCAATCTTTAGTTGATGAGAATGAAAGGTTTTCTGCTGTCTTTAAACCTGTATTGTCTTATGTTTCTACAAATAAATGTATATTCTTTAACGGTTTTGTTTCATTTAGATTAAGTGATTACATGATTATTATGGAAGATTTATTGCAAGAAGCTGTTAACCAGTTTGTTCTTGATAAAGAATATATTGAATTTGTCAATTTGCTTAAAGGATATGTTGATTCTAAAGTTCCTAATAATAAGGTTGTCAATTTAGTTTATGTAAATTCAGAAGCTATATTGCTTTCTAGTGATGGCAATCTTATTGAGCTTGATTTATTTGATTCAAAGTACCTTTCTGATATTACTTTTTGTAATAATGATTATGTTTTAAATACTTTAGTCGGGATTCTGCCTAGCAAAATTATCTTACATCTTGTTTCTGCTAAAGATGTATTCATTAAAACAGTTGAATTGATATTTGGAGATAAGGTTTCAGTTTGCCCTGGTTGTGAATTATGTACCGCATATAAAATGTTTAATTTAAAATAAAAACATTCCGCACAATAATATGCGGAATGTTTTATTTTATTTTTCTTTTTTGCATAAAATAGCATATAAATGCCATAAATTGATCTGGCATAATTTTTGCTCCTATTCTTGCTAGCCAGATTTTTACTCCTGGGAATATTAATATTTTATTCTTAAACATTTTGCTTACAGCATATCTTGCTACCCATTGTGAATTTGCTTCTTTTAAACTGAATTGCACATCTGCTACTTTGCCAAAATTTGTTTTTACTGGTCCTGGGCATAATGCACTTATTTTTACATGTGATTTCATCATAAATAATTCTTGTCTTATGCTTTGTGTTAATCTTACTACATATGCTTTGCTAGAATAGTATGTTGCCATAAGTGGTCCAGGCATGAATCCTGCTATTGACGCTACATTCATGATATATCCTTTATCTTCTTTTACCATGTCTATTAGAAATAATTTGGTTAACATGTGTAATGCTGTTATATTGGTATCTATCATTTTTATTTCTTTATTTAAATCAGTGTCTACGAATTTTCCACAAGTTCCAAATCCTGCATTATTTACAACTATATCTACAAATCCATATTTTTTTATCATTTCGTCATGTAATTGTATGCATCCTTCTCTATTTGTAACGTCTAATATCTGTATATCAACTTTTACATTATCAATTTCTTTTTTTAAATTTTCTAATGCTTCTTTATTTCGTGCAACTGCGATTATATCATATCCTTTTTTTGCTAATTCTTTTGCTATATCTCTTCCTATTCCAGAAGAGGCTCCTGTTACTAGTGCTATCATAATTTACCTCCATGTATATAATCGCATATTTTATCCATTTTTTCAATCTTTATTTAGAATTTTATAATATTCTCCCATGGTAAATCATTTTTTCCAAAGTGTCCATAGTTAGTTGTTTTTCTATATATCGGTCTTTGTAAATCAAGATAATTTATTATTCCTCTTGGTGTTAAATCAAATGTTGTTTTTATTTTTTTTACAATTTCTTCTCTTGGAATATTTTCTGTTCCAAATGTTTCTACATATATTGAAATTGGCTCTGCAACTCCTATTGCATAAGATAACTGAATCTCACACTTATGTGCATATCCATTTGCTACAACATTTTTTGCTAGAAATCTTGCCATATATGATGCTGATCTATCTACTTTTGTTGGATCTTTTCCTGAAAAAGCTCCTCCTCCATGTCTACTATATCCACCATAAGTATCAACTATTATTTTTCTTCCAGTTAATCCACTATCTCCTAAAGGTCCTCCTATTACAAACCTTCCAGTTGGATTTATGTAGTATTTAGTCTTACTATCTAATAATGTTTCAGGAATTGTAGGCATTATTACTTTTTCTTTTATTTCTTTTCTAAGTGTTTCTATATCTTTGTCAGCTTCGTGTTGTGTTGATACAACAATTGCATCTATTCTTATAGGTGTATTTTCTTCATATTCTACTGTTACTTGTACTTTTCCATCTGGTCTTAGTCCTCTTATTTCATTATTTTTTCGTACACTTGTAAGCTTTTTTGACAAAGCATGTGCAAGATATATTGGTAGTGGCATATAATTTTCTGTTTCATCACATGCAAATCCGAACATTAATCCTTGGTCTCCTGCACCCTCTGATTTTATGGCATCACTATCTTCTTTATTATTTTTGTCTTCTGACATTTTTGCTTCATAGCTTTTATCAACTCCTAATGCTATATCTGGTGATTGTTTTGACATATTTATTGTTATTTTGCATGTTCTATAATCTATATCTGTTTTGCTATTATCATATCCTATTTCTTTAATTGCATTTCTAACTATTGATTCTATATCTATATCAGCTGCTGTTGTTATTTCTCCTGTTACATATATCTCCCCTTTTCCTGCAACTGTTTCTGCTGCTACTCTTGAATTTTTGTCTTGTTTTAAGCATTCATCTAATATACTATCTGATATATAATCACATAGCTTATCTGGATGTCCTTCTGTTACACTTTCTGATGTAAAGTAATGTTTCATTATAATTCCTTCTTTCTTATTTCATTTATCGTTAAAAAAAGAGTTACATATAGTGTAACTCTTTTTAGATAATATATCCATCATCATTCAAAGTTATACACTTTGACGGTATTAGCACCTTGCTTTTGCAGGTTGCTGTGGAGTCTATAAGCCGTTTCTCTCGTCCACTCTTGATAATAATATTAATTTTATACGAATCTAATATAATTAAATATTCATTATATTAAACTAATTTTAATATAACTGTTTCAGCAGCGTCTCCTCTACGTTGACCTTTTTTAATTATTTGTGTATATCCACCAACTCTTGTTGCATATCTTGGTGCTATTGTATTAAATAATTTATCTGTTAGGTCAATGTTGTTTCCTTCGCTGTCCTTAACTTTATTTAATTTTGTCATCATTTTTCTTCTAGCATTTAATCTTGAAGGCATATCTTTTTGTCTTTTCTCTGTTTTTTCTTCTTTTACTACCTTTAAGTATTCTTTGCCATTTTTGCTCTTTACTAATTCTGTTTCTTTGTTTCCCTTAGCATCAAGTTTTGCTTTGACAACTTTAGCATCTACTTCTTCGAAGTTATCCTTTTCTTTTACTGCTAATGCAATTAAACTATCAGCGATAGCTTTTACTTCTTTTGCTCTAGCTTCAGTGGTTTCGATTTGTTCATGCCAAATTAAATCAGTTGTTAAGTTTTTAAGCATAGATAAACGAATATCTGTTGTTTTTCCTAATTTTCTGTTTGCCACTTTTTTCACCTTCCTTTTTTAATTCACAATTAAAAATATATATTTCTCTTTTACTATAATAAAATTCACTTTTATTAAAATTATTCTTCTTCTTTTCTTAGGTCTAGTCCTAAATCACGAAGCTTTGCAATAACTTCATCTAATGATTTCTTTCCTAAATTCTTAACTTTCATCATATCATTCTCTGATTTATTTGTTAAGTCTTCAACTGTTGATATTCCAGATCTCTTTAAGCAGTTGAATGATCTAACTGATAGTTCAAGTTCTTCAATAGGCATTTCAAGAATCTTCTCTTTCTTGTTTTCTTCTTTTTCTACCATTATTTGAGTATTCTTTGCAGTTTCTGATAAGTCTACAAATAATTTTAAATGTTCTGTTAATACTTTAGCAGCTAAGCTTAGTGCTTCATAAGGTTCTAAGCTTCCATCTGTCCAAAGTTCAATAGTAAGTTTATCATAATCAACCATTTGCCCAACTCTAGTATTCTCTACTGAGTAATTTACTTTTTTTACAGGTGAATATATTGAGTCTATTGCGATTACTCCAATTGGTTGATTAGGAACTTTATTCTTATCGGCAGTATTGTATCCTCTTCCCATATCTGCAACTAATTCCATTCTTAGGTTTCCACCTTTTGAAACTGTAGCAATATGTAGATCAGGATTTAAGATTTCTACTGTTCCGTCTGTAATGATATCTCCAGCCTTAACTTCACCTTCGCCTTTGAAGTCTATTCTTAGTGTTTTTTCTTCGTTTTGATCTAATTTAATTCTTACCATTTTAAGATTTAAAATTATCTCAGGAACATCTTCTACTACATTTGGTATTGTAGTAAATTCATGTTGAGCACCTTCAATTTTAACACTCTTTATAGCGCTTCCTGGTAGTGAAGATAGTAGTATTCTTCTTAAAGAATTTCCTATTGTAATTCCGTATCCTCTTTCTAATGGTTCACATACGAATTTACCATAGTTCTTTACTTTATCAATTTCTACACACTTAATATTTGGCTTTTCAAATTCTATCATTTTTACCTCCTAATAATTTAACATCAATTAAAATCAAAAAAATTATTATTTTGAATAAAGCTCTACTATTAAATGCTCTTCGATTGGTAAGTCAATATCTTCTCTTGCAGCAAGTCTTACAACCTTACCACTTAATTTTTCTGAATCTTTTTCAAGCCATGTTGGAACTGGTCTAGCTGAATTTGATTCTAATGCAGCTTTTATTGTTCCATTGTCTTTTTTGATTTCTCTAACAGAAATAACATCTCCAGCTTTGATTAAGTAAGATGGAATATTAACTTTTCTTCCATTTACGTCAAAAGCTCCATGTGTTACAAGCATTCTAGCTTGTGATCTAGAACTTGCAAATCCTAGTCTATATACAACATTATCTAATCTACTCTCTAATAGAGTTAATAATGTTTCACCTGTTTTTCCTTTTGAGTTTGCAGCCATTTCAAAATATCTGCTGAATTGTTTTTCTCCAACACCATAGAATGACTTTGTTTTTTGTTTTTCTCTTAATTGTGTACCGTATTCAGAAAGTTTTGATTTCTTTTGACCATTTTGACCTGGAGCATAATTTCTTCTGTTTATGCTGCATTTGTCAGAATAGCATCTTTCGCCTTTTAGGAATAACTTTTGTCCTTCTCTACGGCAGATACGGCACTGTTCGTCCTTATATCTTGACATTTAAATTTTCCTCCCTTTGAATTATACTCTTCTTCTTTTTGGTGGTCTGCATCCGTTATGTGGGATTGGTGTTACATCCTTTATTGATGTAATTTCTAGACCTGCTGTTTGTAAAGATCTTATTGCAGATTCACGTCCTGCTCCTGGTCCTTTTACAAATACTTCTACTGTTTTTAATCCATGTTCCATTGCTGCTTTTGCTGCTGTTTCTGCAACTTCTCCAGCTGCGAATGGTGTGCTCTTTCTTGAACCTTTGAATCCTAGTCCACCAGCACTAGCCCAAGAAATAACATTTCCTTGAACATCAGATATTGTAACTATTGTGTTGTTAAAGCTTGAATGAATATGAGCTTTACCACTTTCTATATTTTTGCTAACTTTTCTTCTTGATGTAGCTTTTTTTGTTACATTTTTTGTAGCCATTATATTTCTCCTTCCTTAAAAATCTTATTTGTCAGACTTACTCTTGCTAACTAATTTTCTAGGTCCTTTTCTAGTACGAGCATTAGTTTTTGTTCTTTGTCCTCTTACTGGAAGTCCTTTTCTGTGTCTTGTTCCTCTATAGCAACCCATTTCAACTAGTTGTTTAATGTTTAGAGCAACTTCTCTTCTTAGATCACCTTCAACAGTATAATCAGCCATTGCTTTTCTTATAGCTTGTTCTTGATCAGCTGTTAAATCTTTTACTCTTATATCTGGATTTACACCAGCATCTTTAAGTATTTTTTGAGATCTTTTTAAACCTATACCATAAATGTATGTTAGTCCTATTTCTACCCTTTTTTCTTTAGGTAGGTCAACTCCTGCTAAACGAGCCATTTTTGCACCTCTTTCTTAGAATTTGTTTTTTAAGTTTTTATTTATCATAACTAAAGGTTTATGATTTTGATTTTTTCTACAAGTTTTTAAAGGTGAAATGCATTAGCTTTATTTCATAAGTTTAATTTTAGAAAGGTTTTCATTAAACGTAATCTATATTGCTAATCTTTAAAAAATTGTTGAGAAATATATATAAACACAAATCTAAATCAGCCGCTTGCTAGACTTGTGTTAATATCTAAAATAATTATCCTTGTCTTTGTTTATGCTTTGGATTTTCGCATATAACTCTGATGACACCTTTTCTTTTGATTACTTTGCACTTATCGCACATTTTCTTTACAGATGGTCTTACCTTCATTCTGATACACCTCCTATTTTAAAATTGCTTCTAATGTTTGATATGTGAAGTCAAATGTACTTTTTAATACACCTCACTTCACACCTCAACATTAGGCTGATTTTCGTTTGGTTTGATTTTGTTTAGCTTGTGGCATTTGCAAAATCTATTTTGCTCTCCAAGTGATTCTTCCTTTAGTTAAATCATAAGGAGATAGCTCTATCTTAACCTTATCACCTGGTAAAATCTTAATATAATTCATTCTCAATTTTCCAGAGATATGTGCTAAAATTTCATGTCCATTTTCTAATTTTACTTTAAATAAAGTATTAGGTAATGCTTCTGAAACAATGCCTTCAACTTCAATTACATCTTCCTTAGACATATATATTTCTTTCCCTCCGTTTACGGTTTAAGACTATCACGGAGATAAAACACCGTCATAGCTATTATATTATATAATAATTTTATAACAATGTCAATATCTCTGGCTCTTTTTCTGTAATTAAAATTGTATTTTCATAGTGTGCTGATAGACTTTCATCAACTGTCCATATTGACCATCCATCATCACCTTGGCATATATCTGGTGATCCTGCTGTTACCATTGGTTCAATTGCTAGAGTCATTCCTGGTTCAAGTCTAATTCCTCTTCCTGGTTTTCCATAGTTAGGAATTCCTGGATCTTCGTGCATTTCTCTTCCAATTCCATGTCCTTCAAATTCTTTTATTACTGAGAATCCATTACTTTCAACATAGCTTCCTATTGCATGACATACATCGCCTAGACGATATCCTTTTCTTGCAAATTTAATTCCTTCGAAGAATGCTTGTTTTGTAACTTCCATTAGTCTTTTTGCTTCATCTGATATATTTCCAACTGCATATGTTCTGCAACAGTCTCCATTAAATCCATCTTTATATGCAACTAAGTCTACACTTATGATATCTCCTTCATGTAAGATTGTATGTTTTGATGGTATTCCATGAATTATGTTGTCATTTACAGAAGCACAAATTGAACCTGGAAAATCTGGTACTCCTCTCATTCCACTTGGATATCCTTTTTCTGCTGGTATTGCACCATTTTGTCTCATTGTTTCTTCTGCAATTCTATCTAATTCGTATGTAGATACTCCTGGTCTTATTGCTCTTTCTATTGCTTTTTGAGCAAGATTTGCAACTCTTCCAGCTTCTCTCATTTTTTCAATTTCATATTTTGATTTGATTGTTACCATTATAAATCATTTCCTTTTTATATCCATTTAGGTTTTTAGAAAGTAAGCTATTATGCTTACTTTCTTTGGAATATTTACCTATAAACCTTAAAATTATTTAATACGATTTTCAATCTTTTCAATAGCAGATTTTGTTGTATCTTCTTTTGTTGTTGGTGAATATATATCAATATCTATTGTTTCAAGTTTATTTTCTTCTTTATAGAAGTTAATTAATGGTTCTGTGTTCTTGTGATATACATCAAGTCTTTCTTTAATAGTTTCTGGATTATCATCTTTACGTTTTGTAAGAGCTGATCCACATCTATCACATATTCCTTCAACCTTTGGTGGCATGAATACAGTGTTGTATGATGCTCCACACTCTTTATTTGAGCATATTACTCTGCTTGAAGTTCTCTTTATTATATCTTGGTCTGGAACTTCTAAGTCTATAACAGCTGTAATCTCTTTTCCTTTTTCTTTTAGATATTCTTCAAGAGCTTTTGCTTGATCAATTGTTCTTGGAAATCCATCTAATAACACATTTTCTAATTTATCTAATTTTGTTTTTACCATTCCTACTGTTACTTCATCTGGTACTAATTTTCCTTGGCTAATATATTCTTCTGCTTTTTTTCCAAGCTCTGTTTGATTTTTCATTTCTTCTCTAAAAATATCTCCAGTTGCTACATGTACTAGATTAAATTCATCACATATTTCGGTTCCTATTGTTCCTTTGCCACTTCCTGGTGCCCCTAACATTATTATATACATATTAATTATCATTCCTTTCTGATTAATGTACTTTTTACCATAATACTATATAACTTTTTTTGTTTTTTTTCAAGATATTTTAGTAATTTTAAGCATTTTATGTTATTTTCCTATAAAAATAAAAAGAACTAAACACATTTCTGCTTTTAGTTCTCTTTAACCAGTAGCGGTTTATTTATCTAGAAATCCTTTGTAATGTCTCATTACAAGTTGAGATTTTAGTTGATCTCCTAATTCTATTGCAACACCAACTACTATTAGTATTGATGTTCCACCAAATGCTGTGTTTAATCCTGTTCCTCTTGCTAGCATTGGTAGTATTGCTATTGCTGCTAGGAAGATTCCTCCGAATAATACTATTTTAGAAAGTACAGAAGATAAGTAATCTGCTGTTGGCTTTCCAGCTCTTATTCCTGGGATGAAACCACCATTTTGCTTAATAGTGTTGGCTACTTCTGCTGGATTGAATGTTGCATATGTATAAAAATATGTAAATCCAATGATTAGTAGTAAGTAAATAATCGCATTGATTATTGTATATTGCCATCCAACATTTGATGATGTTGTTGCTATTGATAAGTTATATAATGCTCTTACAAATCCAGTTTTTGTTTCAATATCATTTGCAAATAACTGAATTACCATTGCAGGGAATGTCATGAATGATGATGCAAAGATTATTGGCATAACACTTGCCATTGCTGGCTTAATTGGTATATGTGTATTCTGTGCTCCCACCATTCTTCTTCCTACAACTTTTTTAGAGTATTGAACCGGAATTCTTCTTTCAGCTTGTTGTACAAATACAACTCCAACAACTAAAAGTAATATTCCTAATATCATTAAAATTGCTGTTATTAATCCTTTTGTACTAAATGCTCCATCAACAATAATTAAATTACCTATTGATACTATAGCAGATGGTACACTTGATACTATACCTGCAAATATTAACATTGAAATTCCGTTTCCAATTCCTTTTGATGTAATTTTATCTCCTAACCACATTAACAAAGATGTTCCTGCAATTAGTGATAAAACTACTACAAATCCTGCTAATACTCCATTTTGTACGAATATTCCAGATGATCTATATGAGAAGAAGATTCCTAGTCCTTCTACAAGAGCTAGCACTAATGATATTAATTTTGTATATCTATCAATTTTCTTTCTTCCTTCTTCTCCACCTTCTTTAGTTAGTCTTTCTAGTGCTGGTATTACCATTGCTAGTAATTGAATAACTATAGAGGCTGTAATGTATGGTGTTATTGACATTGCAAATATTGAAAGTCTTGAAAATGCTCCACCAGAAATCATGTTAATCATTCCTGTAACACTATTTGTGTATTGGCTCATTGTACTTTGTAATTTTACCATGTCTACCATAGGTATGGTGATATAACAACCTAGTCTAAATAATACTAAAAGTAAAAATGTGTACATTATCTTTTTTCTTATTTCAGGTGTTTTTAACGCATTTTTAATGGTTGTAAACAATTATATCACCTCTGTCTTTCCACCTAAAGACTCGATTTGTTCTTTAGCAGCTTTTGTGAATCTTACAGCTTTTACAGTTAATTTTTTCTCTAATTTTCCTGTAGCTATAATTACGATTCCGTCGTTAGCTTTAGATATTATACCATCTTTAATTAGGCTTTCACTATCAACAACATCTGTTGTAGCTTTGTTTAACATTGTTAATGTTACTTCTGTGTAGTTTTTAGCAAATTTATTATTGAAGCCTCTCTTTGGTAATCTTCTATATAATGGTGTTTGACCACCTTCAAATCCACGTCTAACTCCGCCGCCTGATCTTGCTTTTTGTCCTTTATGACCTCTTCCAGAAGTCTTTCCAAGTCCAGAACCAACTCCACGACCAACTCTTAACTTTGCTGCCTTTTTTTGTGCTGGTTTTAATTCATCTAGTTTCATTATGGATTACACCTCCTTGTTCATTACTTATTATATCTGAAAAGAAATTATCTAATATCTTCTACTTTCTTTCCTCTTTTTTTAGCAACTTCCTCGATTGTTTCCATGCTCTTTAATCCTTCGATTGTAGCATATACAACGTTTCTTGGGTTATTTGTTCCTAATATTTTTGTTCTTACATCTTTGTATCCTGCAAGCTCTAATACAGCTCTTACGCTACCACCAGTGATAAGTCCAGTACCTTCTGATGCTGGTTTTATCATAACACTTGCACTACCAAATTTACCGATGTATTCATGTGGTACAGTTGTTCCTACGATTGGAACTTCTACTAAGTTCTTTTTAGCATCTTCTATAGCCTTCTTGATAGCATCTGGAACTTCTGCTGCTTTACCATTTCCAACACCTACATGTCCTTTACCATCTCCTACAACTACAACTGCGCTAAATCTGAATGTTCTACCACCTTTAACAACTTTTGCAACTCTGTTAAGAGCTACTACTTTCTCATTTAATTCAGATTCGTTCTCTTGTCTTTCTTGCACTTGTTTTTCCTCCTTTTCCTAAAAATTTAATCCGCCTTCTCTTGCTGCGTCTGCTAAATCTTTTACAACTCCATGGTATACATATCCACTTCTATCGAAAACAACATCAACTATTTTGTTTTCTTTAGCTCTTTTTGCTATTAAAGCTCCAACTTCTTTAGCTGCTTCTGAATTAGCTTTCTTTGTTTTTACTTCTTTATCTAATGTTGAAGCACTTACTAATGTTGTTCCTTTAACATCATCAATGATTTGAGCATAGATTCCTTTATTACTTCTGAACATGCATAGTCTTGGGCATTCAGCTGTTCCACTAATCTTAGTGCGAACTCTTTTATGTCTTCTAGCTCTTTCAAGTTTTCTATTTGTTTTTGAAACCATTTTTTTCTCCTTTCCTAATTTCAGGATCTAGATAAGAATAAATTTATTTTAAATTTTATTTCTTACCTGTTTTTCCTTCCTTACGTCTAATATGCTCTTCTGCATATTTAATTCCTTTTCCTTTATAAACCTCAGGTGGTCTCTTTGATCTAACAACTGCTGCTGTTTGACCAACTACTTCTTTATTAATTCCTCTTACTATAATTGTGTTAGCATCTGGTACATCAAATGTAATTCCTTCTGGTGCTTCCATAATTACTTGGTGAGAGTATCCTAAATTCATAACTAAATTTGTTCCTTGTTTTTGTGCTCTGTATCCAACACCGTTTATTTGAAGTGTTCTTGTAAATTCTTTTTCAACACCTTCAACCATATTATGAATTAAAGTTCTTGTTAATCCATGGATGTTTCCATATTGTTCATCTGCAACTTCAACATTAATTGTCTTGTCTTCGATTTTTACAGTTACATGTGGATTTAGTTCTCTTGTTATAGTTCCCTTAGGTCCTTTTACAGTTATAACATTTCCATTTAAAGTTACTTCAACTCCGTCAGGTATTGTGATAGGCATTTTTCCTATTCTTGACATTTTGGTTTTTCCTCCTTCTTTGAATTTTTTTGAAAGTTATCTATTTATATTATTACCAAACATATGCTAGAACTTCTCCGCCAAGGCCTGCTATACGTGCCTCTTTGTCTGTTTTAATTCCTTTAGATGTTGAAATTAAAGCTATTCCAAGTCCATTAAGTACTTGTGGAAGTTCATCTTTTGATACATATATTCTTAATCCTGGCTTACTGATTCTCTTTAAACCAGATATAACTCTCTTACCATTTTCGTCATATTTTAATGTAACTCTAATGATTCCTTGTTTTTCATCTTTGATTTCTTCAAAAGATTTGATATATCCTTCATCAAATAATATTTGAGCTATTGCTCTTTTCATATTTGATGCTGGAATGTCAACTGTTGTGTGCTTTGCACTGTTGGCATTTCTAATTCTTGTTAGCATATCTGCTATTGGATCTGTTGTATTCAACTTTGTTACCTCCTTCTTTTTGTTTTTTATATTTAAAGATTGCTAGTAAATATGTTTCTCTTATATTTACCAGTTTGTGATTACCAGCTTGCTTTTTTTACTCCTGGAAGTTCACCTTTGTGTGCTAATTCTCTGAAGCATACACGGCAAATTCCAAATTTTCTAATATAAGCATGTGGTCTTCCACAAATTTTGCATCTATTATATTCTCTTGTCTGATATTTTTGTGGTTTTTGTTGTTTTACTTTTAATGATTTCTTAGCCATTTGCTCTTATTTTCCTCCTTTTTTTATTATTTTTTGAAAGGCATTCCAAGAAGAGTTAATAGCTCTTTTGCCTCTTCATCAGATTTAGCTGTAGTAACAAAGATTATATCCATTCCTCTTACTTTGTCTACTTTATCATATTCGATTTCTGGGAAGATTAATTGTTCCTTAATACCCATTGAGTAGTTTCCTCTTCCATCAAATGAATCTCCTGATACTCCTCTAAAATCTCTAACTCTTGGTAAAGCTACATTGAATAGTTTGTATGCAAAATCATACATTTTTCCTTTTCTTAATGTTACTTTTGCTCCAATATCAACTCCTGCTCTAATTTTGAAGGCTGCTATAGCTTTCTTAGCTTTTGTAACTACTGGCTTTTGTCCTGTAATTATTGTTAAGTCTTTTACAGCTCCTTCTAATGACTTAGGGTTTTCTTTTAAATCACCTAAACCAATATTTATAACTATTTTGTCTAGTCTTGGTACTTCCATAACTGATTTGTAGTTAAATTTTTTCATCATTGCTGGAACTATCTCTTTTTCATATTGTTCTCTTAATATTTCCATAAGTCTAAATAGACCTCCTTTCCTTCAATTATTTTTTTAATTCAGCTTTACAATTCTTGCAAATACGTACTTTAGAATCTCCTTCTACCTTGTAACCAATTCTTGCTGGTTTTCCGCATTTAGGGCATACTATTGCAACATTGCTTGCATCTATTGCATGTTCACTTGAAATGATTCCGCCTTCTTCTCCGGCTTTTCTAGGTTTTGTTGCTCTCTTCTTGATATTTACATCTTTAACAATAACCTTGTTCTTTTTAGGCATTACTTCAAGAATTTCTCCTGATTTTCCTTTATCATTTCCAGATAATACTTTTACAGTATCTCCTTTTTTTAATTTCATGTATTTCACCTCTTTCTATTATAAAACTTCTGGTGCTAAAGATAAGATCTTCATGTAATCATTATCTCTTAATTCTCTTGCAACTGGCCCAAATATACGAGTTCCAGTTGGTGTTTTGTCATCTTTTATGATAACTGCTGCATTTTCGTCAAATCTTACAACTGTTCCATCAGCTCTTGTAATAGGATATTTTGTTCTAACAACTACTGCTTTAACAACTTGACCTTTCTTTACAACGCCACCTGGTGTTGCTGTTTTAACAGAAGCAACTATTACATCTCCTACATGAGCATATTTTCTATAAGAACCACCTAGGCATCTAATAACCATAAGTTCTTTTGCTCCAGTATTATCAGCTACTTTTAGTATAGTTTGTTGCTGTACCATAGTAAACTTCCTCCTTTTTCATATAATTATTTTATTATTGCCTTTTCTGTTATTTCTACTACTCTCCATCTCTTATCTTTTGATAGAGGTCTTGTTTCCATAACTTTAACTGTATCTCCAACTTGGCATTTGTTTTCTTCATCATGAGCTTTTAACTTGTAAGTTGTTTTCTTAATTTTTCCATAAGTTTTATCCATCTTACTTGTTTCTACTGCTACAACTACTGTTTTATCCATTTTGTCAGATACAACTTTTCCAATCATAGTTTTACGAAGATTTCTTTCTACCATTATGGTATCTCCTTTCTCTAATAATTCAATTATTTATTGTCAGCTAACTTTCTTTGAGTTAAAACTGTATTTATTCTTGCAATGTCTTTCTTTACTTCTTTGATCTTCATAGGATTGTCTAATCCGTTTGTAGCTAAGCTAAATCTTAACTTAAATAATTCAGATTTTAATTCTCCTAATTCTTTCTCTAATTCTGGTGAAGACATTTCATTTATCTTATTTATCTTCATCTACATCACCACCTATTTCAGTTTCTTTTTTTACGAACTTTGTTTTAACAGATAGTTTGTTTCCTGCAAGTCTTAAAGCTTCTCTTGCAACTTCCTCTGTAACTCCACCCATTTCGAACATTATTCTACCTGGTTTTACAGGAGCAACCCAGAATTCAACATTTCCTTTTCCTTTACCCATACGAGTACCGATAGGTTTTGATGTTACTGGCTTATCTGGGAATATTTTAATCCAAACTTTTCCGCCTCTTTTTATATAACGAGTCATAGCAACACGGGCTGCTTCAATTTGATTAGATGTAATTAATCCAATCTCTTGAGCTTGTAATCCAAATTCTCCATCTGTTACTTTATTTCCTCTTGTAGCTTTTCCTCTTACTCTACCTTTTTGTTGTTTTCTAAACTTAGTCTTTTTTGGCATCAATGGCATGTTTATCTCCTCCTTCCTTTTTTGCTGGAAGAACTTCTCCTTTATAAATCCAAACTTTTACACCAACTTTTCCGTATGTTGTATTTGCTTCAGCAAATCCATAGTCTATATCAGCTCTTAAAGTTTGAAGAGGTACTGTACCTTCTTTATAAAATTCTGTTCTAGCCATGTCTGCTCCACCTAATCTTCCAGAAACTGCAGTCTTAATACCTAAAGCTCCTGATTTCATAGCTTTTTGCATACATTGTTTCATTGCACGTCTGAAAGAAATTCTTCTTTCTAGTTGTCCTGCTATATTTTCAGCAACTAATTGTGCATTTGTATCAACATCTTTAACTTCTACGATGTTTAGGTTAACTTGTTTGTTAATCATTTTCTCTAATTCATTTTTTAAACTTTCAGCTAAGTTTCCACCTTTACCTATTACTAATCCTGGCTTTGCTGTGTAAACATTAACTTTAACGAATTTAGGTGTTCTTTCAATCTCTATTTTTGAAATACCACTAACATATAACTTTTTCTTAACATATTCACGGATTTTATGGTCTTCTACAACATAATCACCAAAATGTTTCTTGTCTGCATACCATTTTGAATTCCAGTCGTTGATAACACCAACTCTAAATCCACGTGGATCTACTTTTTGTCCCATAATTGTTAAGGCCTCCTTCTTTTAATTTTATTAAGCACGTTCTTTTAATACTATTGTAGTATTGCTTGTTCTTTTTCTAATTCTTACAGCTGAACCTTTAGCAGCTGGTCTAATTCTCTTTAATGTTGGTCCTTGGTTTGAATAAATCTCAGCTATATATAATTTGCTATGATCCATTCCTTTTGTATTTTCAGCATTAGCTATTGCAGATTTTAGAAGTTTTGTTAATACTTCTGTTCCTGCTTTTGGTGTGAATTGTAATATAGCCATTGCTTCGTCAACATTTTTTCCTCTAATTAAATTTGCTACTATAGCTACTTTTCTGCTTGATATTCTTACATATTTTGCTGTAGCTTCTGCAACTAATTCTTCAGAAACATTCTCTTTTTCAACAGCTTTTACAGCCTTTTCATCTTTAACTTCAGTTTTTGCTGGAGCTTTTTCAGCTTTTACAGTTTTTGTTGATGTTTTTGTTTCTTTAGCTACTTTCTTTGCAGTTGTTTTAGACTCTGTTTTTGTAGTCTTTTTAGCAGCTGTTTTTGTTTCAGTAACTTTCTTTTCTTTTTCGTCTGCCACTGTGATTCCCTCCTTTATTAAATTTCATCTCTTTATTTACAGTTGTTTATTTTATAAACTATTTTGCAGATGTTGTATTAGCTTTAGCTCCTGCGTGTCCTTTGAATGTTCTTGTAGGAGCAAATTCGCCTAATTTATGTCCAATCATTTCCTCTGTGATATAAACTGGAACATGTTTTCTTCCATCATGAACAGCTATTGTATGTCCAACCATTTGTGGGTATATTGTAGAAGCTCTTGACCATGTCTTTAATACTTCTTTTTTTCCAGATTCATTCATTGCTTCAACTCTTTTTAGTAATTCTGGAGCAACGAAAGGCATTTTCTTGCTTGATCTTGACATAATGTTCTCCTTTCATAATACTGTTAAAATTCATATTCTAACATATTTAATTTAAATTTATCTATCATCACAATATTCTCAGCAAAGAGGAGAATTATTTTCTTCTCTTTGTGATTAATCTGTTTGAGTTCTTGTGCTTTGCTCTTGTCTTGTATCCAAGTGCTGGTTTTCCCCAAGGTGTCATTGGTCCTGCGTGTCCTACTGGAGCCTTTCCTTCACCACCACCATGAGGGTGATCTACTGGGTTCATTGCAGATCCTCTAACTTCTGGTCTCTTTCCTAAGTTTCTTGTCTTTCCTGCTTTACCTAATTTGATGTTTTCATGATCTTCATTTCCTATAACACCAATTGTTGCTTTGCAGTTAGCTAAAACTAGTCTCATTTCTCCTGAAGGTAATCTTAAATGAGCATATCTTCCTTCTTTAGCCATAAGTTGTGCTGATTGTCCAGCAACTCTAACTAGTTTTGCACCTTGGTTAGGATTAATTTCAATGTTGTGTACTAATGTACCAACTGGAATGTTTTCTAACTTCATGCAGTTTCCTGGCTTTATATCAGCCTTTTCTGAAGACATTACTTTATCTCCATCTTTTAATCCTTTTGGAGCTAAGATGTAACTTAATGTTCCATCTTCATATTTGATTAAAGCTATGTTAGCTGATCTGTTTGGATCATATTCGATTCCAACAACTGTAGCTTCCATATCAACTTTGTTTCTCTTAAAATCAATTATTCTGTATTTTTGTCTGTTTCCTCCACCTTGATGTCTTACAGTGATTTTTCCTTGAGCATTTCTTCCTGATTTTTGTTTCTTTACAGCTAGTAAAGATTTTTCAGGAGTCTTTTTTGTTATCTCAGAGAAATCTGATACTGACATATTTCTTAGTGATGGAGTCATTGGTCTAAATTTCTTCATTCCCATTTTCTTAAATCTCCTTAATATAATTAGTAGATATTTTCCTGCTCTACTTGCAGATATTTTTTATTATCCGAGTTCGTTCTCGATATTATTAGCTTATTACTAAGCTCCCATAAATTCATCAATTGAGTCTTTATATTTCTTAGAAATCTTTGTAGTTTTTCCGCCTTTTGCTAAATAGCTTTGGTCTGATGGATTTGTTTCTATTGTAACAATAGCTTTTTTCCAGTCAGATGTTTTTCCAACACTTCTTCCTACTCTCTTTTCTTTTCCTTTAACAGTCATTGTGTTTACACTTAAAACTTTTACTTCAAAAAGTTTTTCAACTGCTCTTTTTATATCTACCTTTGTAGCTTTTTTGTTTACTTTAAAGGTATACTTACCCATTTGAATTTCATCATTACTTTTTTCAGTAACTACGGGTGCAATTATTACTTCTTCAGCTATCATTATGCGTACACCTCCTCTAATTTCTTAACAGTATCCTCTGTTACAACTAATTTGTTGTATTTTAATAAATCATAAACATTGATTGTATCAACTGTTAAAGTTTTAACTCCTTCAATGTTTCTTGCTGATTTTTGAACATTAACATCATTAGCTGGTAATAATACTACTGCTTTTCCTTCTACTTTAAGGTTTGCTAAAGTTTTTACCATTTCAGCTGTTTTTATTTCTTTTAAAGATAATTTATCAACAACTACTAATTCTTGTTCTTGAACTTTTGCACTTAGAACTGATCTAACAGCTAAAGCTCTTTCTTTCTTGTTTACTTTGTAAACATATGAACGTGGTCTTGGACCTAATGCTATACCACCTTTAATCCATTGTGGAGCTCTTATTGAACCTTGTCTAGCACGACCTGTTCCTTTTTGTCTCCATGGTTTTCTTCCACCACCAGATACTTCTGCTCTAGTTTTTGTGTTTTGTGTTCCTTGTCTTTGATTTGCAAGGTAATTTACTACTACACTGTGAACTACATTTTCATTTGGTTCAATTCCAAATACTGATTCATTTAGTTCAAGTTCTTTAACTTTCTTTCCGTTTACGTCATATACGTCTATCTTAGGCATCGTCTATTCCTCCTTCCTTATGCTTTTATGCTTGATTTAACTTTTAATATTGATCCCTTAGCTCCTGGTACACTACCTTTTACTAAGATAACATTTTTATCTAAATCAACCTTAACAACTTCTAGATTTTGTATTGTAACTGTTTCAACACCCATGTGTCCTGGAAGTCTCTTCCCTGGGAATACTCTACCTGGTGTTGATGTTGGTCCCATTGAACCCGGTCTTCTATGATACATAGATCCATGTCCCATTGGTCCTCTTGATTGTCCATGACGTTTGATAACACCTTGGAATCCTTTTCCTTTTGATGTTCCTTGGATGTCAACTTTATCTCCAGCTGCAAATACGTCAGCTTTTAATTCGTCTCCGACATTTATTCCTTCTACTGAATCTAATCTAAATTCTCTTAAGTATCTTTTAGGAGCTAGTTTAGATTTTGTAAACTTTCCTAATTCAGGTTTTGTTAATTTGTTTTCTTTTACATCTTTAAATCCTAATTGGATTGCTTGGTATCCATCTTGTTCTACAGTTTTTATTTGTGTAACTGTACATGGTCCAACTTCGATTACTGTTACTGGAACAACTTTTCCTTCTTCATCGAAAATTTGTGTCATTCCAACTTTCTTTCCGATTAATGTTTTACTCATTTTTCCTCCTATTGGCTAATCTCTTTATATTTAATCCATTGATTATTGATTAGCTTGGCTTTTTAAAATCTATATATAATGTAGATTTTAATTGTTTTCTTATAAATAAAATTAAATTATAAGATGGCATTACTTAATTTCTTAAGTTTTCTTATTATTTAAATAAGATTATAGTTTGATTTTTATATCAACACCTGCTGGTAGTTCTATTTTTGTTAAACTATCAACTGTTTTTTGAGTTGGATATAAAATGTCAATAACTCTTTTGTGAGTTCTTAGCTCAAATTGTTCTCTTGAATCTTTGTGTTTGTGTGGAGAACGTAATATTGTTACAATTTCCTTTTCTGTTGGAAGTGGAATAGGTCCTGAAACTTTTGCTCCTGTCTTTCTAGCAGTATCTACTATCTTTTCAGCAGACTGTTCTAGAATTACATGGTCATAAGCCTTTAGTCTTATTCTGATTTTTTCACTTTTTGCAGCTGTTGTTGTAACTGTTTTTCCGCTATTCTTCTTTGTTGCCATTTTGTTTTTCCCTCCTTAAAATTTTTAATTTCGGTCGGAAGTTATAAACGCACCCTGGTGTTTCTTTTATTACCATTATAAAATCCCAAGTCGCATGAATATCTTGGGGCTAAAGTGCTTTAATATTTATAAAACTTGCCGCCTGGTCTTAGCCATGACATACTCCATAAGAGTTCCCTGCATCGCTTGATATTACTAGTGTGCAGCCACATCTTACTTCATTGCTCTTTTTACATGCTTATTTATTATATAATGTTTTTGCTATAAAGTCAAGTATTTTTGCTAATTTTGTCTGTTCTTTGCTTTAAAAATGTAAAAAAGGCATTAACAAATTTGTTAATACCTTTTTTATTATATATTTTTTGATTATCTCTTGCTGAATTGTGGAGCTTTACGAGCTTTCTTAAGTCCGTATTTCTTTCTTTCTTTTTCTCTTGGATCTCTTGTTAAGAATCCATTTGATTTTAATACTGCTCTATATTCTTCTTTGCTTGCTGCATTTAATGCTCTAGCTATACCATGACGAACTGCACCAGCTTGACCAGAGAATCCACCACCTGTTACTTTTGCATCAACATCAAATTTTGTTGCTGTTTCTGTAACTGTTAGAGGTTGTCTAACGATAACTCTTAATGTTTCTTCTCCAAAATATTCTTGAATATCTTTTCCGTTAATAGTAATTTTTCCATTACCTTCTGTAAGTCTAACTCTAGCTATTGAGCTTTTTCTTCTTCCTGTTCCGCAGAATACATCTTTCTTTGACTTAGCCATTTATTGTTCCTCCTCTTAAAATTTCCATACTTCTGGTTTTTGTGCTGCATTTTCATGTTCAGCTCCAGCGTATACTCTTAATTTTGTTAACATTTGTCTTCCTAAGCTATTGTGTGGAAGCATTCCTTTTATAGCTATCATCATAGCTTTTTCTGGTTTTTGTTCCATCATGTCTTTAGCAAGTGTTTTCTTCATGTTTCCAATATATCCTGTGAAGTGTGTATATACTTTTTGATTTAATTTCTTTCCTGTTAATATTGCTTTTGAGCAATTTGTAATTATAACATAGTCACCCATATCCATATTAGGTGTGAATGTAGGTTTATGTTTTCCTCTTAATAATTTAGCTGCCTCAGAAGCAACTCTTCCTAAAGGTTTGTTTTCAGCATCAATTATATACCATTTTCTTTCAATTTCATTTTTCTTAACACTATATGTAGTATTATTCATGGTAAATTTTCCTCCAATCATAAAATAAAAATAAATATATATATGAAACCTTACGAACCAACCGGGGAATTGTTCTTAAAGGTCATATCGCTTTAACGCTATATTATTTTATTACACTTTTCAAAAAAAGTCAAGGAATTTTGCAAAAAATATTGACAAAGTAATGATTTTATAGTATTATAAGTTATGTATTAAAAAGAAGAAGGATTTACTTCTCACCTTAACTGTGCTTGTTTCAAGCTTTTTAGGAAAAGGTATTTATAATTATTCTTTAATAATAATTTAGTAATTATAAATTTTGAGAGAGGTAGATTGGCTTTTGACCAATCTTTTTTTCATGTAAATTCTACTTTAAATTTAGGAGGTGTTTTAATATAAAACAAGAATTACCTATTAATGAACAGATTAGAGCAGACAAAGTTCAAGTTATTGATGAGAATAATCAAAAGTTAGGAATACTTTCTCTTAATGAAGCTTTAGATATTGCTTTTGAGAAAAAGCTTGACTTAGTTTTAGTTGCTCCAAATAACAATCCAAAAGTTTGTAAGATTATGAACTATGGTAAATATAAGTTTGAGCAATCTAAAAAAGAAAAGGAAGCTAGAAAAAAGCAAAAAACTTTTGAATTAAAGGAAATAAGAATTACACCTAATATTGATACTCATGACTTTGAATTTAAAGTAAAAAATGCTCAAAAATTCCTTGAAGATGGCAATAAAGTTAAGATTACTGTTAGATTCAGAGGAAGAGAAATGAATTATCTAAAACAGGGTGAAGCAGTTTTAAACAACTTTATTACAGCATTGCAAGATATTGCAGTAGCTGAAAAGAAGCCTATTTTAGAAGGTAAAAACATGTTTATAATATTAGCTAAGAAGATTTAGGATTTTCCCTATTTCATTAGTTAATTTATTATATATTTATTTAAAAATTACAAGGAGGAATATTTGTTATGCCAAAGTTAAAAACAAATAAAGCTGCAGCAAAAAGATATAGCTATACAGCAACAGGAAAAGTAAAGAGAACTAAAGCTAATAGAAGACACTTATTAGCTAACAAAACAAACAGACAAAAAGCAAGTGGAAGTGTTTTAAATGCTTATGTTGATAAAACATCTGAAAATCATGTAAAGAAATTATTACCTTATGGTAACTAAGTAGAAAAGGAAGGTGAATTTAAATGGCAAGAGTAAAAACAGCAATAATTACAAGAAAAAAGCATAAAAAAGTTTTAAAAAGAGCTAAGGGTTATTATGGAGCTAAGCATTATAGATTTAGACAAGCTAAACAAGCTGTTATGAAATCAGGAGCTTATGCTTATGTTGGAAGAAAAGACAGAAAGAGCGATTTCAGAAAATTATGGATTGCAAGAATTAACGCAGCAGCTAGAATGAATGATATGACATACAGCACTTTAATCGCTGGATTAAAGAAAGCTAATATAACAATCAACAGAAAAATGCTTGCTGAATTAGCAGTTACAGATGCAAATGCTTTTGCAGAAGTTTGCAAATTAGCTAAAAATGCATAGTTTTAAAATATCGTAAAGTTTAAAACTTTACGATATTTTTTATTTTACTATTTTGTATTCTCCATTGCTATATACTAAATTTATTTTCTCATTAGTGTTTTCATTAAGAAGTTCTTCATATAATTGATCACTTATTTCAAATTCCTGAAATTCTGTTCCATTTGAGGTGCGAGTTAAGTATACATATTTCTCATCATCGCCTATTTCGTCTACAATATATTTTTCTCCCTCTACTCTATTTTGATTTAGTCTTTCTTTTTCTTTTAAGATACTATCATTTTTCATTTCTGATATTTTATTATTTATCTCTTGATTTAAGTTAATATCTAATTGATATTCATTATTTTCATTTTTTCTATATATTCCATTTTCTAATTCTGTATTTCCTATATATTCTGGTTCTACATTATTATTAAATTTATATATCTCTCCATTTCTAATTTGATATATATCTGTATATTGACCTAATATTTTTCTTTCTCCTTCTAGCACTTCTACTCTTGCATCTTCTGAAAGTTTCAAATTTGTTTCCTGCCCCCAATTCTTTTTATTATCTAAATAATTCTTTAGTTCATTTAGCAGTGTCTCACCTAAGCTTTTGGCTCCTGCTACTAAAAGACTTCCTATTTCAATATTCACATTGTATCCTTCCTAGATACAAAATAAATTAATTTCCGTCTAGATTTAATTTTAGTTCTTTTACTTCTATATTATTTCCGTCACTTATCATCCATATTGATTCTTGCTTTAAGTCTGTTCTTAATATTGTTGCTCCCGAGTTTTCTATTCTTGTAATTGCTTTGCTATTTGGTAAATTGTATTTGTTATCTTTTCCAACTTCTATTACAGCATAATGTGGCTTTACTTGTTTTAAAAAATTATCTGAGCTACTTGTATTAGATCCATGATGTCCTACTTTTAGTACATCTACTTTGGGCCATGTTCTTGTAGATTCAGCCACCTTTTCTGCATCTCCCATAAATAAATATGATGTATTTTCATATTGTAATTTTAACACTATAGAGCTATTATTTGATGATATATCTTCTCCTGATAAAGCTAACATTACTTCAAATTCCGCTTCGGTTTTAGAATCATTTGACTTAAATGTAAATTTATCTCCTCTATTAGGTTTTACCACTTCTATATTTTTCTTATTGGCAGCTTTAATTACATTTTGATAGTTTACTTTTTCAGTTCCATTTTTGGACATAAAAATCTTTCCTATTTCAAACGAATCTATTATATCATCTAATCCACCAATGTGGTCTTCGTCGCTGTGAGTTCCAACCACATAATCTATTTTATTAATTCCTAGTTCATGTATATATTTTGCAATATTTTTACCATCTTCATTATTTCCAGCGTCAATTAGCATTGTTTTATCATATGCCATTATTAAGCTTGAATCAGCTTGTCCCACATAGAAAAATATTATATTTAACTTGTCTTTTTGTATATCTGCTTTTGTGACTTCTGCTGAATCTGTATATTTTATTACATTTTCTACTACATTAGATTCTGCTTTGTTAACTATTCCTATTGTTTTTGCAAAATCAGGGCTTATATATACAATTACTGCAATTATTAAAACAGCAATTATACTTATTATTTTATTTTGTATCTTTTTATTTTTTTGTTTCTTACTCATTTGTGTTCACTCCTACTTTCCTTATTTTATATCATATAGTTCCACTATTTTCAATATTTTAAAGCAAAATGAACTCTATTATTAAACTATAATTTAATAATTCGAGTTCATTTTATTATTTTTCTATTAGGTTAACTGCATTTTCTTTTTCTAAACCTTCTAAATTATAATATGTGCTTGGTATATTTCCCACAATTACTGACTCTGCAAGAAGTATCTGGCTTTCTATGTCTTCTTCTATATCTTTATATGGTGATAAAATTTTTACATGACATATTACATTTATATATATTCTATGAATTGTCTGATTAATTCCAGCTTCTTTAAATTCCGATTGTATATTGGTTTCAATATCTCCTATTGTTTCCATTTGTATATCTACTTTAGGACCTTTGCTTATCAAAATTTTATTTCCAGTTAAACTTCCTAAGCTTATACTAAATGATGAATTGGATTTCTCCATTAGTTTATCTTGTAATTCATTTGTGATACTTGTGCATATCTTATTAGCATTAATTACATTGATTGTTACAATTTTTATTTCTCCTTGATCGTTTTTTGTTATTGTACATAAGTCCTCATATTTCATTTCCTTCATTGAGTTCCTTGCTGCTTCATTTGCTAATTTCACTGCACTTCCACGTGCCAGAGTTTTTTCCTGCCTCTCTAGCATTGGGGTAATTAATTCTATTATATATATTGCTGTAACGTATGATATGATAATTATAGTAATTAGCATTATCAAGAATATGTTTGAACGTTTTATTTTCTTCGGTCCTATTATTCTTGGTAGTCTAAATCTTGAATATATAAAATCCATTTTACCCCATGTATTTTTCGATAAATAATTGCATTCCCGGAGTTATTTTTTCATCTTTTATGTCATTTGTATCTATTATATTATTTATTGTACTTTTAAATGTTTTTGCTATATCCCACAAGTTATCTCCTTTTCTTGTCGTATAAATTACCATATTATAATCTTCTTTTTTATTGCTGTTTTCTTCTTCTACGTTATTTATTAAATTTAATGTTACATTATTAGATGAATCTATATAAAAATCTATGTCCAGCTTTATATTTACTTCGCCTGGCAGCATTGTAAAGTCAGATGTTGTGATGTCTGGTCTTACTTTTACATTTGAATCTTTAGTTATGCTATTACATTGTATTCTATGTTCAAATGGTATATTTACTTTTTTCATTTGCAAACCATTTATTCCATTAGGAGAATGAATAAAATTTAAGTCTGTATTTCCATTTAATATTACTTCCCCATTATTTACCTTTATTTCATCTAAATTTATTCTTGTTTCTACATCTAATACCTTGTCTTCTCCTACATCAAGCGGTTCTTTTTGATTTATACTTAATGTTCCTTTGCAATTTGATTTATTTTGTATCATTTTTATATCTGATTTATCAAATTTTAGATCTGTGCCTGGACTATATAAATCTTCTATAATATTTATTTCTTTATTCTCATACGCTATTGCAGATATTCCAACTTCTATTTCAACATAGATTGAATGTTCTGCTGAGCTATTTGGTTTTATTATCATATTCTTTATTTCAAATTCATAATCAACTATATTATCTTCTGTTATATCTTGCATATCAATAAATCCCATGATAGGAAATTTAGCATTTACAGTATTTATCCTTCCGTCCTCTGTTGAATATAATATCTTTAATTTTAAATCTGCTTTTATTAGGATTTTATTATAACTTATTTTTATATTCTTATTGCTTATATGTGCATCAACTTTTAAGATCTCTGCTAAGTTGTCTACATTATCTATATTTACTGTTTCTTTTACTGTTGTTTTAGTATTTCCCATTCCTAATACTGAATTTACTTGTTTTGTTTTTTCTAGTTTTTGCAGATCTTTTAAATCAACATTATTTACAAACTGTACCTCCGAATTAGCTTGAATATTCATTTCAAATTCAAGATTTGCTTTCAAATTTATTTTTCTTTCATTGATTATCTTGCATTCTATATTGTTAAGTGTTACTTCTCCTTCTTCTATCATACTGTTGTTAGCATTATCAATGTTAAATATTTGTGAAAAATCCAAATTATGATTAATGCTTCTTACTCCTCTTGTATTTCCGTCATCACCTAAATACATTATGTATATATTAACACAGCCATCTATTCGCACTTTTCCATCCATTACTTCTCTTTTATATACATTTACAATGCCATTAGTTCCTAATATCTCTAGTATGTCCGGTTTTATATCTGGAACAATGCAATCTCCTGATATTGCTATATTTTCTTTTTTCTCTGCTATTATCTGGTTTACTGATAATGTACTTTTTTCTAATTTAATTGCCATAGCATACCTCCTTAAACTTTGTTTAAATATATGTATTAATGTATATAAATATGCACAAAAATAGAGTAGATATATATTTTTTATATCTACTCTTAAATCTTCTATTTTATTCTAATGAAGCCTTCATTTTTCTTTGTGCTTTAATAATTGGTGGAACAAGTGGGCTATAACTTTCTCCATCAAACACATCGACTTCAACAGTTCTTGTCAATACATCTTTATATTGATAAGATACGCTTCTTTTGTTTTCCTCATATTTGACTACAAATATATTAGGATACGCTTTTTCTATTGTAGCCTCTTTTTCAAACGATCTACTTCTTCCTAAAGATCCTTTTACAATAATTTTCTGACCAATTTTTTCTTTTATGTCTGTTTTTAAATTACTAATGTCTTCTTGGTAAATCATTTAATCACCTACTTTTCATAAGATGACTTTATATTATCACTTCTATAAAGAAAAGTCAAAAAATTTTGCAACTATATTTATTCATCTTTCTTAGAGTTTCAAGTCTTTCAGCTTTATATTACAATTTCATTACATTTGTATTTTTTGTCAGTATTTATCGAATTTTGTCGTTTTTTTGTTTTATGTTTACAGTTATCGTAAACCTTCGTTTCGTGTATGGTTTTATTTAATATATATATCTGGATTGACATATTCATTATCTTTTAATATTTCAAAATGTAGATGACTACCATCTAATGTTTCAAATACAGCTGAATTTCCAACAGTTCCAATTGACTGGCCTTGTTTTACACTATCTCCTTCTTTTACAAACTCTGTACTTAATAAACTAGAATATACTGTTGAAAATCCATCAGAATGCTCTATTATTATGCTTAATCCATATCGTGGATCTTCTTTTATTGCTTTTATTTTTCCATCTGCTGCTGCCTTTACAACTGTTGTTTTCTCTGCTTTAATATCGATTCCTCTATGTGTTATCCATTCTTGCAATGTATTCGAATAGATTAGTCCATCCATAGAAAATTTAGTTGTTATTTCTCCTTCAACTGGTTTTATAAATTGTTCTTTTACTTTTGTTTCTTCTTTAGTTTCATTTTTCACATGATTCTCTTCTGATTTCGTATCTAAATTATTATCAGATTTACTATTGTTCTTTGAATCTGTTTGATTTACTGTAATATTATTTTCTTGATTAACTGATGTATTATTTGATATATTGTTTTGAGCGACTTTACCTACAGAATTTTGATTTTTTACTTCATTTATGTTTTTACTTAAGTCCGTACTTGCTTGCTCTAGTGCTAATATGTTTGCTGTTTGATTATATTGTACGGTGTTTTTCTTAGCTTCTCTTGTTACTTTTTCATCATTCATAGATAGTATTATTGCTATTGATAGTAAAGTAATTGATATTAAAAATCCAATTATGCTCATTACTTTTTTATTATCTTTGTTCTCTTTATTCTCGTTTCTCTTTTCTCTTCTCATATATATCCTCCTAAAAAATGTATTCTAAGTTCATTATTTCCATTTTTTAGGTGTATATACATTATGTACTTTAAAATTCTGTTATTTCTACTCCTGTATAAAAGTGTTTTATAATTTCTTCATAATTATTTCCCTGTTTTGCCATACTATCCGCTCCAGTCTGACTCATGCCAACTCCATGACCATATCCTGTTACTATAAAAGTAACTTTTCCATTATTTATTTCAATTTTAAAGTTTGTTGATTTTAATCCTAATAAACTTCTTACTTCTACTCCTGATAATTTTAAATTTCCAATCTGTATATTCTTTACTCTTCCCGCTTCTGTGTATTCTAATATTTTTACTGAGTCTTGTTGACTAATATCTATATTAAAATCTGAATGTTTGGCTCGAATTTTATTTATTAATTCTTCTTGAGTTAAAGTTACTTCTGAACTGTACTGTGAATATCCTTCCTCTCCAGATGTTTGTACTGATTGAAGATATGGGAAATTGGTTCCTCCCCATACATTTACTGGAATCTCTGTAATTCCTCCACTGTTTGAATGAAAAAATGCATCTATTACATCTCCATTGTATGTAATTACTTTTCCTTTCGTTGTATTTACTGCTTTTACAATCTTATTCCAGTATTCTTCTCTTACATCTTCATTCCATCTAGCTAGTCTATCTTCTTTTGAAATCCACGCTTGGCAACAAGTTGAGCTATCACATATATCAGCTCCTTCATGTTTATTCTTATTTCTTTTTATTGAATATATTGTATATGTTCTTGCTACTAATGCTTGTGCATTTAAAGCTTCTTGCTCAAAATTTGCTGGCATTTCAGCCGATACTACTCCTAGTAAATATTCATCTAATGGTATTTCTTCTATTTTCTTATCTTTTTTATGTAATAGTTTAATTTTGTTATATTCTTTGTAATTATATTGTTCTACATTTTCATCTTTTTTTTCAATTATATTATTACTTACTTCTATTTCATTTTTCACATCGTTGTTATATGCAATTGTATATGACTTGGTTAGCAATGCTGGCATTATAAACATAAAAAATATTAATCCTATTATAGAGAAAACTATTTTTGTCATATTATGCTTCTTTTAGTTCCTTTCCTAGATTTTCAAGTATCTTTTTTTCGATTCTAGATACCTGAACTTGACTTATTCCTATTATATCTGCTACTTTCTTTTGTGTTTGATTTTTGTAATATCTTAAGTATATTATTTTCTTTTCTCTATTAGTTAGATTGTCTAAACATTGTTTTAATGCTAAAGAATTTACTACTCTATCTTCTACTCCATCTTTATTACTGATTCTATCCATTAATGATAAATCATCTGAGTCATCTCCTGATATCTTTTCTTCTAATGATTTTATACAATTTGATGATTCCATTGCTAATGCAATCTCTTCTTTATCTATTTTTAGTTTTCTTGCAAGTTCTTCTACTGTTATTTCAGGATTTATCTTTTTTTCTGCTTCAATTTTTGTTGCTAATGCTTTTATACTTCTTGATATTTTTATTGGTCCATTGTCCCTTAGAAATCTTTTTATTTCTCCAATTATATAACTTACAGCAAATGTAGATAACATTACATTATATGAGAAATCAAATTTTTGTACTGCTTTTATAAATCCTATTGCTCCTATTTGATATATGTCATCAAATTCTAGCCCTCTGTTTTCAAATCTTTTTGAGATATTTATTATAAGACCTCTGTTCTCTATGACTAATTCGTTTAGCACCTCTTTATTTCCCTGTTGTGCTTCAATAATTCTTTTCTTTAGATTTTCATCCATGAGCTTCTCCTATAATATTCATTCATTTATTATCTTTTTATTTGAAGCTTCAATTTTATTTTCTAATTTATATGTATCATTTTCATCATATTCTTTTGATTCTATCTTTTTCTTCATTATAACTTTTGTTCCAAAACCTATCGCAGATTCTACCTTTACTTCGTCCATGAAGCTTTCCATTATTGTAAATCCCATTCCTGATCTCTCTAAGTCAGGTTTAGATGTATATAATGGTCTCATTGCCATTTCTACATTTTCTATTCCTTTTCCTCTATCTGAAATAACAATTTCTATATTATTTGCGAATATCTTTGCTTCTATTTTTACGATTCCATCTTCATCATCATATCCATGGATTATGCTATTGGTTACTGCTTCTGACACTGCTGTTTTTATGTCTGATAACTCATCTATTGTTGGGTCTAATTGTGCAGCAAAGGCAGCTACTGTTATCCTAGCAAATGCTTCATTGCTAGTTTTACTTGTAAATTCTAATTTCATCTCATTGTCATATAATCCCTTCATTATTTTCCTCCTCATCCATTTGTATTGGTATTATCCTTGATACTCCACTCATATCAAATATTCTTTTTAATCTCTTTTTTACATTTATTATTTCAAATTGTCCTCCTAATAATTTTACTAATTTATATCTTCCTAATACCATTCCTATTCCTGAGCTATCCATAAATAAAATGTCACTAAAATCAAATATAACTTTTCTTGGACTAAATCTTTCAATGTCACCGTCTACCTTTCTTCTAATTTTGTCAGCTGTATGCTGATCAATTTCTTCTGTTAATTTAAAAGTTAATACTTTTCCCTCTTTTGAATATGTTGAAATCACATTTTCCCTCCTTTACATCTTTTTATGCAATAAAAAAGAAACTATATATATTATAGTTCCTTTTTCCATATATATCCATAGGATATTTTGTCGAATCTTGACAAGTTTTCGACATTTTATTTCTTTAATACTTCACTTACTACATTTCCTATTGAAGAATTTGTATTTTCTTCTATTTTATTTGATTCCGTTGTATCATTAGTTTCATTTACAACTTCTGGTACTTTATCATTATTACTTTTCCCAGCATTATTTGTAATAGTATTTGTTGTTTCATTTGTGATTTCATTTTTCTCGGTCTTCTCTTCATCTTCTGTTACTGTTTCTGTTACTTCTGTTGATATAGCAATTTTTAAAGTTATATATTTTGCATATAATGAAGCATTATCAAATACTAATTTTGAGTTTTGTATTACCCAATGTGATTTATTTTCAAGTAAGAAATTTAATAAGTCTATTGTTTTTGTATATGTGTTTTCTACTGATTTTTTGGTTGCTGATATTTCTTCTTTTTCTTTTGCTATCATTTCTGACAATTTGCTATTTCCAAAGAAGTAGTTTCTATATAATTCTATATATTCACTATTTACATTTTCAGTGCTTATTCTGGCCATTATATTGTCTTTTTCAAGTAACGCTTGTACTTTAGCAGCATCTTTACTAAATTGTTCTTTAGCTTCTGTAACTTCTGATACTGTTTCCTCAAATATTTTACCATCAGTTCCATAGCTACTTACATTTAATACGTCTTCTAGTAGTTCTTGTTCTCTAGTTATATCTTCCATAAGTTTTTTGTAGCTATCTGAATATTCTTTAAAATATTGTTTTATTGTTCTTTCTACTGCGGCATAACTTCCTGATGTTTTTATTTCTATTGAGTCAAAAGAATCTGTTGCTACATTTTTATTTGTTAATTTTTCAACTTCTTCATTAAGTAAGTGTGCTTGCTTATCTCCAGATAATTTTAAGCCTAGCATTCCTAAAGCTACAATACATATAACTACACAAACTACTGAAAACCATTTTCCGTTTTTGCCTTTTTTTGCTGCCTTTCCATTATTAGTTTCTTCTATTTTTTTCATTACGTTTTCGTCAACTGTAACTTTTCCAGCAACTTTAAATTCTTTATCTGCTGATACTTTTTTATTTTCTGTGGCTGCTTTATCTGTCTTTTCTACTTTAGTCTTTTTTTTGCTTTTTCTTGTTTCTCTGCTTTTGGCTTTTCTTTCTTTTCTACTTTTGGTTCTGCTTTCTTATTTGTATTTTTTACTTCTGCACCTTTCTTTTCTTTTACTTCTTCATTCTTTTTTGATTCATCAGCCATTTTATATACTCCTTTCCTATTGCATACTTGCAATTCTTGCTTTTATATCTTCAAGCATTTTGGTGTATTTTATTAATTTGTCTTTTTCATCATTTATTTTACTTTCTGGTGCTTTTTCTAGGAAACCTTTGTTAGAAAGTATTCCTTTGCTTCTTTGTACTTCTTTTTCTAATTTTTCTTTTTCTTTCTCGAGTCTTGCTATCTCTTCTTTAATATTTACCAAATCTTCAAATGGCATATATAATTCGATTCCTTCTGTTATAACACTTATACTATTATCTGATATTCCTGTTTTATCAGATTGGATTTTTATTTCTGATCCCATTCCTAATTTTTGTAGGAAATTTCTTGACTCGTCAATTTCTTTTGCATATTTTGTTGTAACAAATATTAATTCTGCTTTTTTGCTTGGATGTATATCCATATTAGCTCTAATGTTTCTTATTCCAACTATTATTTCTTTGAATTTTCCTATTGTGTCTTTATTTGTATCGTATTCAACTTTTTTACTGCCATCTGGCCATTTTGTAAGCATTAAAGGAACTTCTTTGCAACTTGCAAGGCTTGCATATATTTCTGATGTAACAAATGGCATAAATGGATGTAATAGTTGCATCGCTTGTTTAAATACATAATTTAATACATAACTTACTTGTACTTTCTCAGCTTGGTCTTCACTATATAATCTTGATTTAGCCATCTCTATATACCAATCGCAAAATTCATCCCATATGAATGTATATATATTATCAAGTGCTATTCCTAGATCATAATCATTGATATTCTTAGTTACTTTATTTACAAGTGTTTCAAGTTCATTTATTATCCACTCATCTTCTATTTTTAGTGAACCTTGCTTGAATTTTCCTGTTCGTGCATCTGTATTATCTTTGCAGAATGCTATTATTTTCTCTCTTGATGAAATGCTATTACTAATAAATTTAGCTGCATTCCAAATTTTATTTGCAAAGTTTGATGCTTGTTCTAATTTTTCAGGCATATATTTTATGTCATTTCCCATTGTTGTTCCTGAAATTAGAGAGAATCTTAAGCTATCTGCACCATATTTATCTATGATTTCCAATGGATCAATTCCATTTCCTAAGCTCTTAGACATTTTTCTTCCTTGGCTATCACGTACTAATCCATGTATTACTACATCTTTAAATGGTTGCTCTTTTGTTGCATAATATGATGAAAATACCATTCTAATTACCCAGAATAATATTATGTCATATCCTGTAACTAATGTGTTAGTTGGAAAGAATGTTTTGAAATCCTCACTTTCAGTGTCTGGCCATCCCATTGTTGAGAAAGGCCATAATGCTGAGCTAAACCATGTATCAAGTGTATCTGGATCTTGATGTAATTCAGTACTTCCACATGATTCGCATTTGCTTGGAGTTTCTTTTGCAACTGTTATGTGTCCACATTTATCACAATAATATGCTGGTATTCTATGTCCCCACCATAATTGTCTTGATATACACCAATCCTGAATATTTTCTAGCCAGTTAAAATATGTTTTTTCGTATTTTTTAGGAATGAATTTTACTTCTCCATTTTTTACTGCTTCTATTGCTGGTTTTGCAAGTTCTTTCATTGCTACGAACCATTGCTCTGATATACGAGGCTCAATAATTCCGTGGCATCTGTAACATGTTCCTACATTATGTGTATAGTCTTCTATTCTTACTAGATTTCCTAATTCTTTTAATTTATCAACGATTATTGGACGTGCATCTATTGATTTCATTCCTTTTAATTCTGGAACTAAATCATTCATTACCGAATGGTCATCAAATACTTCTATTATTTCAAGATTGTGTTTTAATCCTGCTTGATAATCATTTGGATCATGAGCTGGTGTAACTTTAACACATCCTGTTCCAAATTCTTTGTCTACAAATTCATCAGCTATAATAGGTATCTCTCTATTAACTATTGGTACTATACATTTCTTTCCTACAAGATTTTTATATCTTTCATCTGTTGGATTAACTGCTACTGCTGTATCTCCTAACATCGTTTCTGGTCTTGTAGTTGCAACTTCTACGAAATTATCTTCTCCAACAATCTTGTATCTTAAATGCCATAAATGTGAAGGTTGTTCAACATATTCAACCTCAGCGTCTGATAATGATGTATGGCAATTAGGACACCAGTTTATCATTCTCTTGCCCTTATATATCTTGCCATCATTATATAGGTTAACAAATTCCTCAAGAACTGCATCTGATAAGCCTTTATCTAGGGTAAATCTTGCTCTATTCCAATCACATGAGCAGCCTAATTTTCTTTGTTGCTCTTGTATTGTTCCTCCATAAAGTCTAGTCCATTCCCATGCTTTTTCAAGGAATTTTTCTCTTCCTATATCTTGTTTTGATATTCCTTCTGATTTTAATTTTTCTGTAACTTTTACTTCTGTTGCTATTGATGCATGGTCTGTTCCTGGTAACCATAGAGTGTTATATCCTTGCATTCTCTTAGTTCTAATTAAAATATCTTGTATTGTTCCATCTAAAGCATGTCCCATGTGTAGCTTTCCTGTTACATTTGGTGGAGGCATAACTATTGAGTATGAAGGATGAGACTTGTCCATACTAGGCTTAAAATATCCTTTTTCTTCCCACTCACTATATAATTTATCTTCAAAATCCTTTGGATTGTATTTATCTGCTAATTTCTTCATATCTTTACATTCCTTATTTTATATTTTTATTTAATCATGCAATATATGACTCCACATATTACACACATTACTATTCCTATTAATTTTAATATTGTACACATTTTATTGCTGTCTTCACTGCTGAAAAACTTTTGACTAATTTTTCTTGCATCATAAATGCATGTAACTCCGATTGCAATAATAATTAATAAAATTATCTTCATAGTTATACATCCTTTAATTTAGTGTTTATATAGATAATTTGTATTATAAATTATCATATTTATGCTTTCTTTAGTTAAAAAATTCAACACTGAATTTATTTTCAAATTCTTCACCTGGTGTTAATGTTATCATATCAGGCTTTTTTGCAAATACATTTGTGCTGTTGATCCTGTCTGCTGTTGACATCCATGGCTCTAAGCATATAAATGGTGCACCTGGTTTTGACCAAATTCCAAGATATGGCCATCCATTGAAATCCATTGTTAATACTGTTTTTCTTGTTCTACTATTCTTTAAGCTAATTTTTTTATTTTGGATTCCTTTTACTATAATTGCATCATTGTCAAATGTGTGTTCATTTAATGAAATTCTTCTATTTCCTTCTAGTATGTTTTTGGCATACTCTGTTCCAACTAAACCATCAATTAAATACAAGAAATGTGCTCTTGTTTCTTCTTCAGCAAATTCTAAATAATAATTACCTCTTTTTAAGTCGTCTTGATCTATTTTGAATGCTGGATGTGAGCCTAATCCTATTGGCATATTAGAATTTCCTGTATTTATTACTTTATATATAAATATTAATTTGTTTTCTTCCTGTCTGTATGTGTTATAAAGTTCAAAGTCAAATGGATATCTAGCCATTGTATATTTGTTGCTTTTTAAAACATATGAATGAAAATTATCAAGCTTTGTTACAGGCTCAAATTCCATGTCTCTTGCAAATCCATGTTGTAAGATTTCATACGTTCTTCCATTTATAATTGTTTGATTTCTCTTTAGCTTTCCGACTATTGGAAATAGAACTGGTGCATGTCTCTTCCAGTATACTTTTCCATTATCATCTCTTGCTTCTTCTCCTTGGTGTATTTTTTCAATTCCCTCTAGTTTAAAACTTAATAGTTCTCCACCAGCGCTCGTCGTTGTCATAAGAGCTCCCATGGCTAATTTCCTTTCTAAAGTAAAGTCTATTTTTTATGTTATTATTATATTATTTTATTGCCAAAAGGTCAATAATTTCAAGGAAATTACACCTAAAAAGTAATATTTAAAACACAAAAAATAACAAGTATCATTTAGCGTGTACTTGTTATTTTTCATTTTTTATTTCTTTATAGATAATACTTTAAATTGTGCAACCCCTGCTGGTACATTTGCTGTTACCACTTCACCTTTTTTAGCACCTAATAAAGCTGAACCAATTGGAGATTCATTTGATATTTTGTTTTGTGCTAAATCAACTTCTGTAGATCCAACTATTGTATATGTAACATCTTCGTCAAAGTCCATGTCGTGAACTTCTACTGTGTTTCCTACTTGTACAGTCTTTGTATCTATTTCAGATTCATCGATAATCTTTGCATGTCTTAATTTATTTTCTAATTCAATTATTTTATTTTCATTAGCCTCTTGAGCAGATTTTGCTTCATCATATTCAGAGTTTTCAGATAAATCTCCATATCCTAATGCTATCTTGATTCTTCCTGCGATCTCTGTTCTTTCTGTTGTCTTTAAATACTCTAATTGTTGTTCCAACTTGTCAAATCCTTCTTGAGTTAAGATTACCTCTTCGTTGTCCATGAGTATCCCTCCTTTGCATACAGTATTTTGAAATTCAATTTTTATATAATAATGCAAATTATCATTTTTGTCAATACTATTTTCAAAGATTTTACAATTTGGTCACTTTATTTGCTTTCTCGATTCTTTTGAAATCTTCTTGGCTGATTTCTCTGGTTCCTTTAACGCTTATAATGCTTAATTTTGCTAGGTTTATATAATCTCTTGCTTTATTGTATTCTTTTAATTTTAATATTTCCGCTTCTATCAAACTTGATTTATCCATGTTCTCATATTCGCTAAATATTCTCTTTACTTTATCTGTTCCGTACTTTTACTGATTTTATGTATATTCCTTCAAATCCTTTAGATAATTTTAAATTTCCTGTAAGATCAATTATTGTCATTGTTCGATTGTAATTGTAATTTGCTATGTTTTTGAAGTCCATATTTATAACTAATATTGCTCTTTTTAAAGATTTTCTAGGATTGTTATTCACAGTTATATATATGCCTTCTTTTTCTAGTTCGTTTTCTAATTTCGTATAGTTTTTGTTATTAGATATTATGTTTACAGTTTTTACTTTGTTTACTAGTTCTTTGATTATTGATATATTTTCATTAGAATATATTTGTGTGCAAATGTTTATTTCCTGTGACATTGGATTGATTTGTCTCATAATATAGTCTACTAATTCTGGTAACATATATTTTATTAGATATTGCCCCTCTAATTGTGGGTAATTTATTGATATTTCTTTTTCTGGAATAATATAATCTACTTTGTCTTTTCTAAGCATTCTTATTAATTTATCTATTGTCTTTTTTTCTTTATCTAAGATGTAATAGTTTTCATCTTTAGCTTTAAATGCTTTTACAAACCACTTTTTTAATTTATATTTAATTAAATTAATCCATCCTTTTTGTGGCTGGTCCATTTTTATATATGCAATATTCAAAATAATCACCTGATATACATTATATTCAGGTGATTATTTTTTTATTACTTTATATGTCTAATTTTTCTTTTATAGCATTCCAAATTTCACTATTTCCTCTATTTATGTCCCAGAATCCAGCTCCTGCTAGCGTATATGTGTTTACTAAATCTATCTTCGCTTTTATTGATTCTTCATCTTCAATCCACATTTTATAGGTTATTCCGTCTTGTGAATATTCTATATAATATTGTTTTAGTTTATCATTCCACTGTTTTTCAACACCTTCTGGTATTTGTACGTCTTTAAGATTAACTATTTCACTTGATAATTTGCCATTCTCTTCTTTCCATAACCTTGTATATAGTGGCATTTCTACTATGATCTTGTCTTTATCTATTTCCTCTTGTCCTAATAATTTCTTGATATTTAGTTCTATCCAGTTTGCTCCTGATACTGTTCCTGCTTTAGTTGATGATATAGTATGTTGATCTAGTCCTAAGAATACAATATAATCTGCTGATTTACTTATTGTATGTCTATCATAGCATAGTGACCAGTTATCAGCTCCATCTGGTGCAGTTACAACTACTGATAGTTTCATTCCTATTTCTTTAAGTCTTGGTGCTAATTCTATTATAAATCTTGAGTAATTGTCTTTATCTGCTTTGTACATATTTTCAAAGTCAACATTTATACCATTTACTTCTTCTGAAATCATTTTATCTATTATGCTATCTATTAATTTTGCTCTTGTTTCATATTTGCTAAGTATTTGTGATACGATATCTAAGTTATTTACTTCTGAATTTGTTAGTGTTGGCCATATCTGATATTTATTTTCCTTTGCCCATTTTATATATTTTTTATCAAAGTTTGCTGATATTGTTCCATCAGATTTTAATGCATAAAATGATGGTGAAATTACATTTATTCCATCTATTTTTTCTGTTCGAGTTGGAGTTTTTACATCTGATGTGTAGTAATCCCATGCTATACTAATTTTTTCATCACTTTTTGTTTGTTCTAATTTTTCTCTTATTGTTTTTTCATTTATTATATCCGAACTTTTTATGTATCCTAATTTTCCGTTTGTTGCTCTTACTCTTGTCCAGCCATTTCTCTCTATTGTTGTAGATGTTTCATTATCTTGTACTAAATATATAGTTTCTCCTCTTTGTAAGCTTTCTATATTTTTTGACCATGTTGTTGGTTTGTATTTCATATATGTATTATTTGATACTACTGCTTGTACAGCTTTTCTGTTAAGTGAATCTATTGTAATAATTTTGCTATTTTCATTGTATTTCAAATCATAATTGTATATCTCACCCATATCGGTTATTGGCAAATAATATTTGCCGTCTTTGCTAAATATTTTATGCTCTAAATTTGATTTTGAACTGTTTACTAATATTTGAGTATTATCTATATATAAAGCCACTGTTTTTGTATTTGAAGTGGTGATTATTTTATTATCTTCAACTGTTATTGTTTCATCAAAAAAGTTTCTTATATCATCTATTGAAGCATAAATTGTTGTTCCATCTATTATTAAATCTGATTTTAGTGATCTAGTCGCATCGTTATTATTAATTATTAGTTTTGTTGCATCTGCTAAATCATCTTTTACATAGTTTGGTGCATATTTTATTATTGTTATTATTGCTATTAATATTACAGCTACTATTATAATTCTTCTTATTCCATGTTTTATATTTATTTCTTTATTTTTCACTTTTTTTCGACCCATTTGTGTATATTCCTCCTTCTCAACTATAACACAATTATTAAATTATTGGAATAGTTTTTTTGTATTTCATTAGTGTAACTTAATTTTTGTTATTTCATATAATGATACAAAGGAGGTAATATATGTGTAGAATACTAAAGAAATTACTAGCTACTTGTCTTATAGGATTTGGGCTTGGAGTTTTACTTGTTCTATTACTTCCAGTATCAGGTTGGCTCTTTATAATTGGTTGTACAATTATAATTGCAGGTTTTGCATTTCTATGTCAGAAACAATAATTTATTAATTAAGGAGGTTATTATATGACTATTGTTGTAAAAAAAGTTCCAAAATGGTTACGTGGTTTTGTTAAATTAATTTTCGGTGTTAAAGAGTCAAAATAATTATTGCCAGATTTTATAGATATTAACTGTTTTTGTACATAAATTTATGGCATAAAAAAAACATCAACTGTGTTGTTGATGTTTTTTTATGCATTTTGTAATTTTGCTGAACGTAAGCATTTTGAACATACATGCATCTTCTTGTTCTCTCCATTTACTTTTATTCTTACTGTTCTTAGGTTTGGTTTCCAAGTTCTTGGAGCTCTTCTACTAACATGAGAACGAGCGATACTTATTTTATTTCCATTTGCTACTGTTTTTCCACATACTTCACATTTTGCCATGATATTTACACCTCCTATTGTCATCTATATCGACTATTGTTTATGATACCATACTTTTTTAATAATTTCAAGTGTTTTTCAAAGATTTTTCATTACCAGTTGATTTCGCTCTATCTCTGGCTATTATTATGTAAGTGTTCATACTTTATTTTTGTCGCCATTCCGTCCTCGTATATGCCTCTCTGCTTTATTCTCGTCTAAGACTTTTCTGACTTCACTATATAATGATGGTCTAATTTCTTGCAATCTTTCTGATACATCTTTGTGTACCGATGTTACTTTTCGTAACGGTAGAATTTATATCTTCAAAATTAGTAATTACTGTAGGTTGACTTCCAATTTCATTTAATAATTTTAGTCTTACTTCTACATTCGAATCACTATCAACTTCTATTACATCTATTATTGTTTTTAACATTGCATTTGTAATTGTTTCATTATTTAATACATCATCAACTGTACTTATTGTTTTTGCTAGTTCTTTTTCTAATACATCTTTTTCTTTTATTTCTGATGTAATTAGTTTTAATTCTCGCTCTAGTCTTGCAATATCTTCATTTAATGGATTTGTATATTGTTTTAATTCTTGTATATTGATTACTTCATTTTGGAACATTTCCATATATTTTTGCTTTTTTACTGTTACTTTTTCTATTTCTTTTAATAAACTTTCTTCACTTCTTTCGTTACTTTCTCTTAATGCTGTTATTTTTTCAAACTCTTTTTCAACTGCTTTCATAAAATTCTTTTTATTAGAAATTATACTTTTTAAATATTCTTTAATTGCATTTAATAGTTCTTCTTCATCTATTACTGTTGTGTTAGGGCAATGGTTTACACCCATCGAATTTCTTCCGCTACATACCCATCTTATATATTCTGGTCCATCAGTCGTATATTTTCTTTTTATTCTTCTAAACGAATAACCACAATGTTTGCAATATATAAGTGTACTAAATACATATTCTGTTTTTTCGCGTTTACTATTTAGTTTAAATTCATTTGACCTCTGTGCTAAAATGTCTTGTGCTCTATTAAATAATTCATCCGATATAATTCTCATTTCTGGCTTTTCTACTATAATCCATTCATCTTCTGGTAAATCTTTTCTTGTTCCTGTTATAAAGTCTGTAATTTCGGATTTCTTATTTGTGATTCTACCTGTGTATATTGGATTTTTAAGCATTCTTACAATAGAAGTTTGTACCCATTTTGATTTTGTTTTTTTAGTTCTTATTCCTTTATCATTTAATTCCCAAGCGATTTTTGTTGTTCCCATTCCTTTATACACATAGCTTTCAAATATTTCTTTAACTATTTTGGCTTCTTCTTCATTTATTTTTAAGATATATTTTTCATCTGGGATCTTATCATAACCAAATACTAAATTAGGAACTCGTCCTTTTTTGGCTGTAATATCCTTCCCAAATTTAACTCTTTTAGACATATTAGCACTCTCTTGTTGTGCCATTGCACCTAAAATAGTTAGTATAAATTCAGAACCACCTTCCATAACTTCGCCATTATTTAAGAAGTCTACTTGTATTCCATAAGATTTTAATTCTCTTATACTTTGTAATAAATCTACTGTATTTCTTGCAAAACGACTTACATCTTTTACGACAACTCTTTCAAATTTATGTGCTTTTGCATCTTGCATCATTGCTTGAAATTGTTTTCTGTGTTTTATTTGTTTTCCAGAAATTCCTTCATCTGCATATAGCTTGTACAACTCATAACCATTCTTCTTTGTGAATTCATTAAAAAACTCTATCTGTTTTTCAAGAGAATCAATTTGTGCTTCTTTTTCAGTTGATACTCTACAATATGCTGCGATTTTCATAACATCACTACTTTCTTTTTAGTTATTATATTTTCAGTATCTTTAATTTCGTTCTGTTACATTGTAGCATATTGATATTGTTTTTGCAATACTTAAACACAAAAAAGCTATTCTTGTTCCAAGAATAGCTATAATCTCTATAATTAGTTTTATCTTTCCAATTCATTTTTTGCGTTATGAGAATTTTGAAAAGTATTTACATTAGTATAGTCAAATTTTATATTTTTATTGTTTTCAGCTAAATTATATGCTAGTACCCCTGCAAATGCTTGTACTATTTGTTCTTCAGTATTAGGATTAAAAAATGTAATATTCAAGGCTTTCTTCAAAATTCTCACCTTCCTTCTTTTCAATACTATTAATAAAGTTATAAAAATATTACTAAAATAAAAAAATTCACTTTGACTTAACAAAGTGATTATCTTGCATATACATTTGAACTTTTTATACTACTTGCTTTTACAACATTTCTTACAACTCTCGGTACATCTTTTGTAACATTTATTCCTCTTTTCAAGACTAAATTACTAGAGTTCTTATCATATTGATATATAGATCTATTCCATTTAGCAAAGGCAATATCTGACATTTCATATTTTGTTGATAAAAACTTATTATCTTTTTTCAACAATTCAAGTAAAGCATAATATTCTTCAATAACATTATTTTTTCTTTTTCTAATATAAGTTTTATTATACTCTTTATTATATTCAGCTTTTTTCTGCATTGACTCTTTATGCCTTGTTTCTTTTTCTTTAGTATATCTTGAATCTTTTTGTATTACTTGAGAGATATAGCTTTGTGAAACTCCAACAAGTTCTGCAATACTCTCTTGTTTCTTGTGGTCTCCAAAATACATTTGTAAAATTTCTTCTTTTTTAGTCATTTTAACCTCCTTTCCTTACTTATATTTTTTACTTGCACTTTTTTAGATACAAAAATACCATATAAAGTACAATATGTAATTTATAAATAATATTTGACAATCATAAATATTTAGTGTAATATATTATTATAGATAAAGTATTAGTTTCACCTTAAATTTACCGCTAATTACCTGTTATTTGGAAATAACAATAATGTAAAGCAAAGTAATATATTATACATAATAATAGATTACAATATAAGTATATCGTAATATATTGTGGTTGTCAATAGATTACAATATAATATTTAAAATATTTTTAAAGATAGGAGAAAATTATGAAAATGAATTTAGAATATGGTTTTAATAATGAATCAATGCCAAAATTTAGAGAATATGAAATAAAATTAATTAACAATATTAAATATGTTGTTCCTAAAACTTTAGAAAAACAAATTTCAAACTATTCTTTAATTGATTTTGATGATTATAAAGAAAATGATAAACCACTAATTGATTTTATAAATTTAGGAAAATTATCTTTAGAAGAAACAGAAAATACTGATAAATTATTACTTGAATATGTAAATCAATATGGACTTTTAGGATTTATTCACGATTTCCCAGTAAATAGATATTACACATTAGACAAGGAAATACTATTAAAAGAATTTAATTATATAAATAATAAAGACTACTTTACTACAATAAAACTAATTGAATATTTTAAAATATTCTTTCCTACTACTACTGATAAAGAAATAGAAGAGTTAATAGAAAAAATAAATAAATTCATTTATGAGCATAGTATGGAAAAATTTATCTCTCCAGAAATTAATAACTTACTTTACCAAAATGAAAAATATTATGAACAAGTAGAGATGATTATAAAATATGCACAATTTATGTATAACACATTAAAAGAATTAAGCAAAGCTAATAATGAATATATAGATGTAAGTGAAATAAATAAATTAGAATCTAATCATATAAGAGTTAATTTAGAATATGACGGACTAACAATACATATTAGAAGTTTAAAAGAATACATAGATGAGGACTTCAAATTATATGCAATACAAGAAAAGAAATATTTAAAATTCTGTAAGCATTGTGGAAAAGCATTTATTGCAAATAATCCAAAAGCACTATATGATACATTTAGTTGTAAAAACCAAGAAAATGTTTATAATAGTAGAGCAAGATTAAGTTCAAATGTAATAAAAACAAAAGATGGACTAACTGTAAAAGTAACACCAAGTGAAGAATTATCTAACGAAATAATAAAAAAAATTAAAAAGAAAAAATAATAATTTGTATAAAGAGAGTTGCTATACTCTCTTATTTTATGCAAATACGCACAAAATATAAACCTGTTTATACTCATTTATAAGGAATTAAAACAAGTATTATTTAAAAACAAAATTTTATATAATTCAAATGGTTGTAAAATGAGTAATAGGAGGTGGATATATGAGTGCAATAGACAGATTATATTCTATCAATAATAAAACTGTTAAGAAATCAATTAACATTGATGATAGTTTATACAAAAAACTAATGAAATTTACTAAAAAGAACTATGACGCAACATTTAGTGAAGTTATGAATGTGTGCATAGAAGAATATGTATATGAAAATAATCCTTCCTTTTATGAAAAGCCAGAAAATGAAACAGTTACATATAGAAGTATTATGATTAGAAAAGAAAATTTAGATAACTTACAAAAACTTCATAAAAAAACTGGTATTTCTGTAACAAGATTATTAAATTGTGCTGTAAAAGAATTTTTAGAAAAATATGATAATAAAAGATAAGTTGAATATATAAAAATATCAACTTACCTTATATTATAAAACCAAGTATAGTTTATTATATAATAAATTTATATAATAGACTATTTTTTATTTAAAGCAATATAGTATGCTAAACTATTTTGATAAGAAGAAAGTTCTAATTCTATTTGCTGATATTCACGAAATTTATGAGTTTGTTCTATATCTAAATTAGATATGAGCTCTACTGTTAATTTCTGTAATTTGCGATTGAGTATAATATATTCTTCTATATCTAGTAAATCATTTATATTTTCTTCTACTTTATCATCTACCATCTCAATATTACTCTTGTTAAACCAATTCAAATCAAGATGTTTTGTTTCTGAGCTATTTTCGTTGTTTAAATCTTGTTGTATAAAATTTCTAATTGTTTTTGGTGCTTTAGAACTACTTAATATATAGTCGCCGTTTAGTTCTAAAAAAAATAGTAAATCCGTCTAACTTGTTGTCTACAAATAATGGAAAAATCATTTGTGCAGAATATTTTGCATTATCATCTTTTACAATTTGTTTTAAATTAGTATTTAAAATCAGAAATAAATCTTCAGAAAATTCTTTGTCTTTCCATTCATCTACCAAATTGAGCATATCTTTGCTAAATGGTTTATGCCAATAATTATCATAATCTAAAGTTGGATCACTTTTTTCATCAACTATACCATATTGTATTGTCTTTAAATCAGCAATTAGAACATTAGATTTTAAAGCAGAAATATTAAAAGATTTTAGTAATCTTACACAATTTTCAGAAACTTGCATATTTTACCTCCTTTCAAAACATTTGAACATATTATATATTAAAAACACTTTTTGTTCAACCTATTGTCGTGTATCAATACACGACAAAGTTAAGTTACATACTGCAAATGTTTTAAGTATAATAATCGTGAAAAGGTTATATATTAATTACTGGAGGTGTAATATGAGTGCAATAGATAGGTTATATAAAAAATCAAATTATACAGTTCAAAAGAGTATAAATTTAGAAGATAGATTATATACAAGATTAAAAGAAATAGTAGATAAAGATTATGACGCAACAATTAGTGATATGATAAATGTTTGTATTGAAGATTTACTGTCTAAAGGAAGTGTAAAATATTATGCCAAACCAGAAGATGAGATAACAATTTATAGAAGTGTAATGATTAGAAAAGAAAATGCAGAAGCTTTAAATAAGATAACACAGGAAACAGGAATTTCACTAACAAGATTAGTAAATATAGCAATGAAAGAATTTTTAGATAAATATAATAAATAATATTTAGGAGATTATCATAAAACATTGATAATCTTTTATTTTTATGGTATTATTCTTTTAATGAAATAGTAAGTTGTTGAGGAGGTAGTATATGAAAAATAAAAAGTGGTTGATAATTGGTGTTATAATTGTAATTGCAGTAGTTATAGTGGGAGTTATTACAAACTATATTGATAGTAGTAGGGTAACAACAAATCATGAGCCAAAATTCTGCATTAAAACTATAAGTAGTGATGGATGTAAAGTTACTTATTGGGGACTAGGATATAAAGTAATTAGATATGTTGGGGTTTCTCCAAATGAGCCTTATGAAAGTAATATTGGGGTAAAAATGGGAAGTTGGTTTATGAAGTATGAACTTCCAAAAGATATAAAAATGGAGATTGAATATGAAGGAAAAACAGTTACGATAACAGAGTATGAAGATATAGAAATAATACAAAATATATTAGTAAATTCAAAATATAATAATGAAATATGTGCTGGAATAAATACTCATAAAATTACTTTAAATAATGAAGTTTATTATATTAAAGAAGATTGCAAGGAAATACAAAAAGGAAATAAACAAGCAAAGATAACTGATGAAGATTTAAACACAATTAATAATATTATTTCTAACATATTAGAAAATGAGTCTAATAATATTACTAACACTTTATCAAATAACAATATACCAGTAAATGAAGTAATTAGAATTGAATAGTGTAATTTTAAAACAATTAAATCATTACAACAAATCTAATAATAGTAAGTTGTTGCTCAGATTTAATATAATAAATTTACAATAAAATATATGAGCAAGTGAAAAATCTTGCTCAATTTTTCTAAAAAAATGAAAAAGTGTAACCAATTAAAATAATTTCTGTCTTTATAGATAGAAGGGGGGAAAATATGAAAGATGAAGAAATAATAAATTTATATTGGAATAGACAAGAAAAAGCAATATATGAAACGAATAAAAAATATGGAAGATATTGTAATACAATTTCATTTAACATATTGCAAGATAATGAAGAAGCTAAAGAATGTGTTAATGATACATACTTAAAAACTTGGAACAATATTCCTCCACAGAGACCCAATATACTAAAAGTATATATTGGAAAAATTACTAGAAACTTGGCTATTAATCAATATGAAAGAAAAAAAGCTAAAAAAAGAGATTATACATTAGAAATTGCTCTTGAAGAATTAAATGAATGTATTTCTTCAAATAATGATGTAGAAAAAGAATTAGACTATAATGAATTGGTAAATGCACTTAATAATTTTTTATCAAAACTATCACAAGGTAAAAGAAAAATTTTTTTAGAAAGGTATTGGTATTTATATTCGATTAAAGAAATTTCTTCTAAAAATAAAATAACTGAAAGTAATACCAAAACAATTTTATTAAGGCTTAGAAATCAACTAAGAAATTATCTGAAAGAAGGTGGTTTGTATGAATAATAAGGATTTATTAAAAGCCATTGGAGATATTGATGAAAAATACTTAATTGAAGAAACAGATATAGAAGAAACAAATCGAATAGCATCCAATAACAAGGTGAATATTATGAAAAAATTAAAGTATATTCTTGCTCCAATTTGTATTGTATTCATTGCAGTGATAGGACTTTATAAAAGTGGTATATTTACTTCAAAGCCAGATATTATTATTTCAAAAAAAGATGACTGGATTATAAAAGAAGTACAAGTTGATAAGAAAGATACTCCTACAGATACAGCAGTAATCCCAAAATGGAATGAAATGTCTATTAGTCAGCAATTTAATGAGGTTGAATATAATAATAGTAAATATTCAAGTAGAATAACAAAGATATCAAATAATAATATACTAAAAAATATTGGCAATGCAACTTTAACAGGATATGACACATATACTGAAACTACTTATAATAAAAAGGCAGAATTATATTCAATAAAAGATATAGAAGAAAAATGTGCTATTGCAATAAAATTTGAAGGAGATACTGATTACTATGTATATGTAAATTCATATTATAGACCAACAACACTTGGAGAGTTTACGAAAGATTTGAATTTAGAAGAAATTATATCTTTTGGAACAATATACTATAATTATTGGGATGAAGATTTACAAGAAGATATAAATGTAGAATTTTATGGTGTAGATAATAAAATAATTTGGCAAAAGTTGTTTAATAATAAAAATTTAGAGAATATATATAGTGATAATGATACAGAAAAATATACATCAGAAAGGTTTAGTCAAAGCATAGGTATAAGTGTTGATATCCCATTATTAGGATATAAAAATATAAGTGTATCATTAACTGACAAAGGTTATCTTTTAACAAATATTCTTGACACAGGTAAAGGATTCTATATAGGCGAGGATAAGGTGCAAGAATTTTTGGATTATATTAAAGACAATTATAACGGATACAAAATTGTTTATGTTGACGAAAGTGGCAGTGGAATAACAGATGAAGAAGTGAAAACAGAAAAAAACATAGTAGAAGAAAAAATTATGATGACAGAAAATACAGTAAATGGATATGTTACTAAAGAAGTGGATACAAACACAATAACAAGTAATGAAAACAAAATAGAGCCATATATACCTAATAATTAGTTTTTAAATAAAAGTAAGTAATTGAAGTTTGAAAATTACTTACTTTTATGCTATAACCATAGCGACAAATTGCATGTCATATAAATAGAGGGTGTAAGCCCTCTATTTTATAACTCTTTTTCAAACTCTTTAACTCTTTCTTTTTTAGCAAATTGTTTTTCAGCATTTAAAGAATTTCCAGTTTCTTTTTCGAAATTTCTAACAATTTCATCTTCAGAAGGTAATTCAAATTTGTTACAAATCCATTTAATAAATTTTTTTACAGTTTCTTCAAAAGTTTTTATAATCTTATGAAGTCTAGTATTTTCTTTTTCTAGTTTGTGCATTTTATGCTTATATTCATATTCTAAATTAAATGCTTTTTTCTCAAATTCCTTTTCTATTTCTTCTTTTCTATTATTATATCTAAAATCAAGGGAATTGCTTTTTACTTTATAATTGTGTTCCATTTGATATACTTTATTATGCAAATTTTCATTATCTTCAAGTATTTTATCTCTTTCTTTTTGGTATTTTTCTGCCTCATCAATCACATTTACTTGTCTTTCTATTTCTCCGTGTAATCGTTTGTTTTCAGAGTATAATTTTTCAATAAGTTTATCTTTTGGCTCAATAATTTCTTTTTGTATTTTTTCATTTCTTTTGAAAACAACCCTATTAAAATCTTCAATACTTGGTACTTCTGGAAGCTCTAATGTAATATCTTTCAAAATCTCCTTTGTTTTATCATAATTAGTAACCTTCTTATATTCTTCAATGCTCAAATGTGTTCTATTAGTTTCTTCTTTTGGTAAGCCTCTTTCTAGTTCAAAATTGTGTGAAACCATATATTCGTAAAAGGCATTTTGTAATTGTCTATAACTATCTTTTTCTTTCCAAAATTCACTACAAGCTAACTTATCAATAGCATTTCCTTTTTTATCTTTTGTATGAACAACAGGTAAGAAAACTAGGTGTAAATGTGGAGTATCTTCGTCATTATGAATTTTAGCAGATAAAATATATTGCTCACCTAAATTTTTATATTCACATACAAATTTATATGCAGTTTCAAAAAATCTTCTAGTTTCTTTTTCTCCAATTCTATTAAAAAATTCATTGTCAGATGTGATGATATATTCACAAGCAATATTGCTAACTGTTTTAATTTGACCTTTTAAATTATATTCTTTTCTTATTCTCTCAAATTCTTTTTCATAACTATATCTTGGATCTTTCAATGAATAGTTTAAATGTGATTTTTCTTTATCAATATTCTTATTAGAATAATTTTCATTTTTCCTTTCATTATGTCTAAATATGCCTTTTAAATTTTCTCTTTTGTATTTTTGATTCCTTATTATAGCATAACTCATATAATATCTACCTCCTTTGAATAGCTAAATAAAGTAACACAAACTAAACTTAAAAATGGCACTTATTTAGAATGTGTTGTAACACACTACAACACTTTTTAGGTAAAAGTGTCCGTGTGGCAGGGTAAACCCTACAACCCAAAACTAAAAATTGCTACTAGCATTTTTTAGTTTTCGCATAACAAATGAATTGTCATTTGTTATCCTTTTCAATAAATTGCATATCTGCATTTATTGAAAAAAGAGCAAGAAAAAAATAGATTTTTTCTTACTCTTTGAAACCTTGCTCGGTTTCAAACTTCCACGCTATATGGCTACCTTTTACAGAAACCAGAGGGAATGAGCTAAAGTAGAATTAGGTGTAATATTCCCATTTGTAAAATAGAATTATTACACCTATACAAACTGAAACCGTCGGTCATTCGCCTCGTTTCATAGGTAGTCTAGTAAGTAGCTGTTGCTACTATAATTGCTGATACTTTTAAATATCTTTGTTCATACTTGTCCAAACTTTTTACAATTATAAATCCACACCAAGTTTTGCCACCGAATACTCTTTTTTTATTGTGAGTCTGTGTTCTAAAATCTCACTCACGCACTTTGTATAATTAGACTACTTATACAAATACGGATGAACTTTATAGCATCGGCTCATCACACCTATCACTTTTATAGAGTTTGAGGCATAATCTCTTTTTGAAAACAAAAAACTACTCATAGTTTATAAACTACAAGTAGTTAGTTATTTCCTTTATTCAGTTAAGCCTCAAAATCATTTTTAAGGCATTTTTATTTTAAAGTAAACTAATCTATCATACATAAATTAATCTCTTTAAAACAATTTCTTCTGCTTGATTTTTTATTGAGTTCATTGTACCAACCCAATATAAAGGGTTAGTATTTTTCATATCTTCTGTTAAATCACTTTTTGATTTTAAATCTTCTATTATAAAATCAATTTCCTTTTGTGCTTGTTCTTGAAATTCTTTTAAATGTTTGTTTAGTTCTCTATTTATAAAAAGTATGCTATATTCTGCTTTCTTATGTTTCTTCAAATAATTTAATCTTAATAACCCATATTTATTTAATGTAATTTTTTCTTCTGGCTCCAAATATAAGTTAGGCATATAATAATCTCCGACTAATGTATAAGTTATTCCTGTCTTTTCATCTACAATTTCTTTTTTTAATTCTTTACTATCCATAACAAACCTCCTAATTATTTTATTAGTAATCCTAATTTTACAATAGGATTCTTCTCTGCTAAGAACACCTTTTTAATTTCAATACTTTCTGGAATTATAGGTAATTTATTCTTACCGTTCTGGAATGTTACTTCGGTGTGTACTGTGCTTTTACTGACTCCGGAACTTTTTTGCAGCTCCTCTTACAGTATCTTTTGAATCTATGATATATTGTGCCAGAATAACTACACGTTCTTCTATTGAATCATCTTTCATGTAAAACCCCCATGTAAATACTTTTGCTTAATTGTATTCGTATGGGGATTGTATTATAACAATTGTTTGAATTTATCTTTTATGATTATTCTTTTATGTGTTTTTTTACTAGAAAACGACTTGATGCCATTAATCAAGTCGTTCTTATATTAGTGATTAGCATTTCTTTGAGCTTTTCTTGCTTTTCTGCATTCTGGGCATCTTACAGGTGCATTTTCAAATCCTTTTGATGCGTAGAATTCTTGTTCTCCTGCAGTCCAAACAAATTCTTTTCCACAGTCTTTACATGTTAAAGTCTTGTCTTCCATGACTATTCCTCCTTTTTCACAAATTTATTTAATAATTTTTGACACATTGATCCTTTGTATTTTAGGGAAATAGTCTACTTAATATTAAATTCTTTTTAATTTATATCACATTATGATTTCAAAATCAAGTGTTTTAGCAATTATAGGAAAAAATATTTTTTTGCATTTTTTTGTTTACAAATTTAACAAAAGCTTATATAATCTTCTCATAATATTTATATTGGAGGTATATTTTATGACAAAGGCACGGACTTCTAGTCAAATAAGGAAAGACTTTCAGATTTTATTTGGCATTGTAAAAAACAATTCTAATGTGTATTCTTGGAATGACTTAGCAAAGGTTTCTGGATTTTCTAGAAGTAAGATTAACACCAGTTTTAATTACTACCCCGTTGCTCGTAATACCTGTGAACGCATCTTTAATCAGAGATTAGCCCAGACAATTTTAATCGTTGATTCAAGCATATTGATTAGCAATTATAATTATTTGCTCGATAAACACTTTCATGTTCCTGGCAGAGTTTTCAGATTAATTAAGTCTATGAGAGCTGATAGTGTTGAACCGGCTGATACCGTTTATCATTTGTTAACTACACACAAAGTTGTTGTAAAAGAATATGATCCTGCTTTAAAGCGATTAGTTAATGTTGAGAAGTATTGGGGACAAATAGATGAACTCAAGGATTCTCGGCTTCCTGTTGAACCCACCTTCGGTTCTAAATCCAAGCATACTTCAGTTAGCTTGGTTCAGGCAAGTGTTATAAACTTAGCTATTCACTATATGGAGTTTGGCAGCAATGTCATGATCCTTACAAGCAGTATTCATTTGAAGAAACTCGTGAACTCGCAATGTGATTACAATCTTCCGCCTAAAGACCGTTTAATTATTCCATGTACGTATATCCCTCCTAGTGACAAATAATTAATTTCATTGTCTCTATGTAATGCAACTCTTATGTTGCCCCACTCCTAATCCTCATTTATGATGTAAGTCTTTTGAGGTTAGGGGTGGTTTTATTGTTATAATAGCCTTTTTTCCATGTTTTTTGCTATTTATAGTTGTAAATCGTTCAAAATGATGATATAATCAATTTAGCAAATACCCTATATTACTTGCGGATTCTTATTCGCATACAAAGGAGTTGTCGTTTTATGGCAAAGCAATTTGTTCTTCGCGCTGGTGCACTTCTTAGCCGTAAAAAAGCCTATTTGGCTTTTGGCGAAGCTGGTGACCATCTTGTCATTCCTATGGCAATCGTTGAAAAGCTCCACTATTTTGAAGGAGCTAAGCGGAATATGGCAGCTGAGGTAAGTGAATATATTAAATCTTGCCCCAATGATGAGCTTCTTGGAAAAGGTTATGTTCAGAGCAATGGTACTATCCTTTCTGTTAAGTATGTCGAGGATATTTCTTCTGAAGTGAACCGCTTTACGGAGCTTTCTCTTCAAGATAAGCAGTGTCTTCAGATTTGCTTGAATCTTCAGAAAGAGTTTCCTGATGATGAGGTCATTCTTGTTTCTAAAAGTACTCCTCTTCTGCTTAAGGCTGAAATCTTGAAGATCAAGTCTATGGATGCTCCTGATATGATTTATCCTTCGATTGATAGGCAGTATTCTGGAGTAACCAACTATACCATTAGCACAGAAGGTTTCAACACTCTTATGACTTCTGGAAAGGTTCTTTTTCAAAATGATGATCCTAACCACCTGTTGTATCCGAATGAATTCTTAATGGTCCATGACGAAGGCTATAGTTCTGGTCTAAAACTTGCAAGATTTGATGGGACCCATATTGTTGGGCTGAATTACCAGCTTAACAAGGATTATCAGTCTAAAAACGCTGAGCAGAATTTCCTGACTGAGGCATTGTTTACACCTCCGGAAGTTGCTCCTCTGGTCATTGTCAAAGGTCCTGCTGGTACAGGCAAAACTTATGTGACAGTCACAGCAGCTTTGGAGCTAACCAAATATGGCTCAGGAAATTACAGCCATGTTTATGACAGAATCATTATTGCTACTCCTACTGTAAGTGGTGGTAATGAGGAAATCGGTTTCCTCCCAGGTGATGTAAATCAGAAGGTTGGCCCCTATCTCGGCGGAATTTATGATAATATCATAAATTCTTTCGTACGAAAGAATCGCGAAAAAGCGGGGACTTATGGAGCTTCTATTGACCTTAATGCTGCACAGGACTGTTTCAATCAACTCATGGATGATGGCACTATAGCTATCCAGCAGTTAGGCACTGTTGCCGGTCACTCGTTCGAGAACTCTATCATCATTGTCGATGAAGCTCAGAACGTTGATCCCAACTATTTCCTTGACATCGTGACTCGAACTGGAGAAGGTTCTAAGCTGGTAGTCTTAGGTGATCCATCTCAGGTTAAATCACCCAAACTGGACAGCCGCATTAACGGCATCAACTACATGATGGAGTGCTGGAAAACAAGCCGCCTTGCATACCAGATTTCCATGAATGCAGACAAGGTTGTTCGTGGTTCTCTGTGCCAAGAAGCACTTAAGCTCATGAACTAAAACGCATCATTATTTTACCAATAGGCACAACTCGCCCCTGGTCCATTACAGGCCAGGGGCTTTTTTTATCTTTTATTTTTATTCTTCTTTTTTTGTACTGAAAATCCAAACTTTCCTATTTTTTTTCCTAATGCGTAATATCCTCCATTTGCATATGCCATTAGCTTACATTTTGATATATCAAAAGCACCTTTTTCATCTATATATTGCTCATCTGCATCTATGCAAAGCACTTTTGCCATAAACATTGTATGGCTTCCTAAATCAACTATTTTTTCTACTTTACATTCTATTGATACTGGGCTTTCTTTTATTAATGGACATTGCACCAAATTTGCTTTTTCCTTCGTTAGATTCATTTCTTTAAACTTATCCACATTTGCTCCACTTTTTACTCCGCACCAATCGGTTTTATATGCTAACTTTTCTGTTGTTAGATTAATAACAAATTCTTTACTATTTTTTATTATTTCATAAGAGTATCTGCTTTTTCTAACTGATATATACACCATTGCTGGCTCAGTATTCAAAATTCCTGTCCATGCAACAGTGATTATATTTGATTTTTCCATATCTCCGCAACTTACCATTACCGCTGGAATTGGATATTCAAAAGTTCCTGCTTTCCACATTACTTTACTCATATTTTCCTCCTATTATTCAAATATTGTTCGTATTTTATTTACAACATAATGACTGCCACTCTTACTTTTTGCATTTTCTATAAGGCTTATTACAAGTAAACCATCTTCATCAAATGCATTAAACCATCCTATTTCTTCTCCATCTTTATCGTCTTGACTTGCCTTAATTTCAGCTGTTCCAGTTTTTCCTGCAATTGTTTTTCCTTCTATTTTGCAATCTTTTGCAGTTCCCCTTTCTACAACTTGTATTAAATCATTTTTTATAGTGTTTGCTGTTTCTTCTGAAATTACTGATTCTTTCCAATATTTCGTTTTATTTTTATCATCTAATATTATATATGGCTTTACCATGTTTCCACCATTTGCAAATGCTGAATATATGCTCGCCATGTGTATTGGATTTACCATTATTTCATTTTGTCCATATCCAGAATTGGCTAATGCTGGTTCACTGTCAATCTTTCCGTATGTTGATTGTGCTATTTCTTGTGCAAATTCAATTTTTTCATTGAATCCTATATTGTCTAAATTTCTTTTTAGATTTTCTTTTCCTATTTTTATAGCCGCTTTAGCAAAATAAATATTATCCGAATATACCAAAGCATTTTCAAGATTTGCTGGTTCACTGTATTTCTCCAATGTAGTAACATATAAGTTTTTCCACGATTTATCGTTTTGCCATTTGGTTCCGCTTGCTCCGAAATCGTCAGTTGCGGAAAAATAATTATTATTAATTCCTATTGCTCCAACTATTGGTTTAAATGTTGATCCTGGTGTATATGTTGCAAGATACCTACTATATAACGGCTTTCTTTTATCATTTTTTAGTGATTCCCATTTTTCTTCTGATATTCCTAAGCTAAAATCATTAGCATTATATGATGGTGTACTTACCATTGCTACGATCTCGCCAGTATTATAATTTATTGCAACTGATGTTCCTTCATCATCTTTAAATTGCTCATATAATTTATTTTGAGTTTGTACATCTATTGTTAAATGTATATCTTCCCCATTTTTTACATCTCTTTTTATTATTGTTTTTATTTTTCTTCCGTCGTCATCAGTTATGTAAATTTCTTCACCATCATGTCCTTTTAATTTGTCATTAAATGCATATTCTATTCCAGATTTTCCGTCATTTTCTTGTACATATCCTGTAAGTATTGATGTTGCTTCCTTATATGGATATACTCTAACCTTAATATCTGAAATCATTATACCTTTTATTTTTAAAAGTTCTGCTTTTAATTCCTGCTCTTCTCTTGAAATCTTTTTTATTGGTACAAATGTATCATTTGTTACATACGATTCTTTTAATGATTGTTCTATTGTAGTTTGTTTTATTTGTAGTAATTCTGCAATCTTTTTTACATCTGTTGTTTCATTCATTTTGCCTGGAACTAAGCCTACTTGATATGCTTTTCCTTCTTTAGCAATTATATTTCCATTTCTATCATATATTGTTCCTCTTTCGCTCTTTATTGCTGATACTCGTATTTTTTGATTGTCTTGTAAATCTGGATATATTATGCTTGAGTTCCATTTTATTTTGTATTGATTTTCTACAAGTTTAAATGTGGCAGAGTTTATAAAGCTTAATTCTCCTGCTGATGTTTTCATTGATGTTGTATAGGTTACATTAATATCATCTTGCTCTTCACTTTCTTTATTAAGAATACTTGAATTTGTTGCTACTTTTATAGATATATCACTTGCTTCAATTCCTTCATATATATTTTTAAGTCTTGATACAAATTCTTCTTTGGTTGTTTCGGTTGTCACGTACTGATATGCTCCATCGTAGTCTTTATTAGATATACATTGAAAATATTTTTTTAATGTTATTGCTGTTTCAGTTGTATTAGAATATAAGTATACACCTATTGCTCCTCCAACAATTAATATTATTAGTGGAATTATGATTAACATTTTATTACTATTTTTTTCTTTTTTAGTATTATGCTTATCTGGCTTTTTAGAATTTTTATCTTTTGCTAAAACTTTATTGTTCTTTTTTAATTTCTTTATTGGTTTGTCTTGTCCAATAAATTCAATCTCTTCATGTTTTTTCATACTCTTTTCCTTTTATTTAATTCTATTGAATTATAACATATTATGTCGTTCTAGTTAATATCTTTATTAAAATTTTATATATTTCTAATTATTGTCAATATTTTTCAATAAATTTGGCAAATTTATTGACTTTATGTCAAATTTGTGCTATTATTAATAATGCACTTTGATAATATTTTGGAGGTTTTCTTATGAAAGAGAAGTTTAAGATCACGGCTCTCGTTGTTCGGAAGAAGGAGGCTAATCAGCCTAAACCTTGTGAAGTGGTAATCTTCAGGAATGGGCACGATCCTGTCCTTTTCAACGCAACCGAGAAAGATGTTGGCGATGCAATCATCTGCGCTGGAAAGCTCCTTAGTGGAGGACTTAAAGCAATAGAGAATGACAAGTTCTCTGTGACGGACTTCATCGTCGAGATGCCTACCGGCTTTAACGTCTTACTTGGTGTTGGATCCGGTCGTGTTGTCCCCTTCATCGGAGAGTCTTGCAGAAGCTTTCCCGGTGCTCTTCTCTATGTAGGTTCCATCCTGCAAAACGGTTTGAGCAGCTAATTCATGCCAGAGGCACTTACCCCTGGCTACTCCAAGGCAAAGAGGCGGACGTTGTCCACTGCGACTTTTATGTTGCGGACAATGTTCCGCCTCTTTTTTTATATAAAGATTGATATTTTTTATAATTTTGTGATAATATATTGTTGCAATCTAAAATAAATGTACATAATATTATTGGTTCATAGGTTCCAATAAAAAGCCTAAATAAATATTATAAAGGAAGGTATTTTATGGATTTCAAACAATGGGAAGGTTTTGATAGAGCTGGAGAATGGACTAAAGAAATTGATGTCCGCGGATTTATTCAAGCAAATTATACTCCTTATGATGGAGATGAAAGTTTTTTAGTAGGTCCTACTGAAAAAAGCACTAAGTTATGGAACAAAATTCAAGCTCTTTATGAAGAAGAAAGAGAAAAAGGTGTATTAGATGTTGATACAAAAACACCTTCAAGCATTGATGCATATGCACCAGGTTATGTTGATCAAGATTTAGAAACTATTGTTGGTCTTCAGACAGATGCTCCATTAAAAAGAGCTATTATGCCTAATGGAGGTATACGTATAGTTGAAAAATCATGTGAATCTTATGGTTATAAAGTTGACCCAGAAGTAGAATATATTTATCATAATTTAAGAAAAACTCATAATGATGGAGTTTTCGAAGTATATACACCAGATATTAGAGCTGCTAGAAGTGCTCATTTATTAACAGGTTTACCTGATGGATATGGACGTGGAAGAATTATTGGAGATTATAGGCGTGTAGCACTTTATGGTGTTGATGTTCTTATTTCAGAGAAAAAAGATGAATTAAATATTTTAGATACAGATGAATTTACTTCTGATATTGTTCGTGATAGAGAAGAAATATCTGATCAAATAGCTGCTTTAACAGCATTAAAATCTATGGCTGCTAAATATGGATTTGATATTTCAGTTCCTGCAAAAGATGCTCATGAAGCTTTCCAATGGACATATTTTGCTTATCTTGGTGCTGTAAAAGATCAAAATGGTGCAGCAATGTCTATGGGAAGAGTTTCTACATTCTTAGATATTTATGTTGAAAGAGATTTAAAAAATGGTACACTAACTGAAGAAATAGCTCAAGAGCTTATGGATCAATTTGTATTAAAATTAAGAATGGTAAGATTCCTTCGTGCTCCAGAGTATAATGCATTATTTAGTGGTGATCCTGTTTGGGTAACAGAAAGTATTGGTGGTATGGGAGTTGATGGTAGAACTTTAGTTTCTAAGAATTCATTCAGACTTCTTCATACATTAGAAAATCTTGGACCTGCTCCAGAACCAAATATTACAGTTCTTTGGTCTAAGAATTTACCTATTGCATTTAAGAAATATTGTACAAAAATTTCAATAAAAACATCTTCTATTCAATATGAAAATGATGATTTAATGAGAGTTACACTTGGTGATGATTATGGAATAGCTTGCTGTGTTTCTGCAATGAAGATTGGTAAGCAAATGCAATTCTTCGGTGCAAGAGCAAATTTAGCAAAAGCATTACTTTATGCTATAAATGGTGGTGTTGATGAATTATCAGGAAGACAAGTAGCACCTAGATTTGAGCCAATCAAGGGTGATTATCTAGATTATAACGAAGTTATGGAAAAATATGATGCAATGATGGATTATGTTGCTAAAATATATATTAAAGCTTTAAATGCTATTCATTATATGCATGATAAATATTCATATGAGGCTCTTGAAATGGCTTTACATGACAGAAAAATTTATAGAACTATGGCATGTGGAATTGCTGGATTTTCTGTTGCTTGTGATTCTCTTTCAGCAATCAAATATGCTAAAGTTAAGGTTATACGTAACGAACAAGGCTTAGCTGTTGATTATGAAATTGAAGGTGATTATCCTAAGTTTGGAAATGATGATGATAGAGTTGACGAAATTGGAGTTAACCTCGTAAAAACATTTATGAAAAAATTAGAAAAACATCAAATTTATAGAGATGCTACCCCTACTCTATCTATTCTTACTATCACATCAAATGTTGTTTATGGAAAAAATACTGGTGCTACTCCTGATGGAAGAAAGGCTGGTGCTCCATTTGCTCCTGGTGCAAATCCTCTTCATGGAAGAGATGTTGAAGGAAGTTTAGCTTCAATGAACTCAATAGCAAAATTACCTTATGAATATGCAGAAGATGGTATTTCTTATACATTTGCTATAACACCTGGAACCCTTGGTCATGATGAAGATACTCAAGTTAATAATCTTGTAAGTATGCTTGATGGATATTTCATGCAAACAGGACATCATATAAATGTAAACGTTTTTGATAGAAGTTTATTAGTTGATGCAATGAATCACCCTGAAAAATATCCAAATTTAACAATTCGTGTATCAGGATATGCTGTTAATTTTGTAAAATTAACTCGTGAACAACAAGAAGAAGTTATTGCAAGAACTATTCAAGAAAAAATATAATTCTATTTTAGGAGAATAAAATGCTTAAAGGTCGTATTCATTCATTTGAAAGTTTTGGAGCTGTTGATGGTCCAGGAATAAGATATATTGTATTTATGCAAGGTTGCCACCTTAAGTGTAAATACTGTCAAAATCGTGATACATGGGATGTTTCAAGTCCTGATAGTATTGAATGTACTACTGATGAAGTTTTAAATAAGATTTTAAAATATAAAAATTATATTAAAGCTTCTGATGGCGGTGTAACGATTAGTGGTGGTGAACCATTAATTCAGTCAGACTTTATTATTGAATTATTTACTAAATTACATGAACATGGTATATCTACATGTATTGATACATCAGGAATGTTTCCTCTTACAGATAAAATTAAAAAAGTAATTGATGTAACTGATATATTCCTACTTGATATCAAATGTATTAATGATGATATTTGTACATGGCTTACTGGTCATTCAAATAAACTTGAACTTGAATTTGCTAGGTATATTAGCAATTGTGGTAAAAGATTATGGATTAGACAAGTTTTAGTTCCTGGTATTACTGATAAAGAAAGTGATCTGGTATTATTACGTGATTTCCTAAAAACTATAAATGTAGAAAAATTTGAATTTCTAGGATATCATGACCTAGGCAAATACAAGTGGGAAAAACTAGGGTTTAAATATGAATTAGAAAATACTCCTATTGCTACAAAAGATGATTTAGATAGAGCATATTCAATAATAAACAGTTAAATAAAAATACACTTCGTCTTGAAGTGTATTTTTATTTCTTATTTAATATATGGTTATCCCATTCTGATTTATATAATTCACCAGCATATTCTTTAAATTCATTGTATATTGTTTTAGTTTCATTTTCATCTGATGTTTGAATATACAGTATATATTTTAATAGTCCTTGTTCATCATATTGTTGTGCAACTACTATCTTACTTTTATCTGGACTTTTCCAATTTTCAAAACAATATTTTATTGAGTTATCTATAAAGTCATCATTCTTTTCTTTTGGTTTCATTATTAAAGTAAATTCTAATTTCTTATATTGTCTTGATTTTATTCGTATATATCCAGTATTTTCTTCATCAAATTCTTTTGATATTACTTTAAATTCCATTCCATATTTGCTTGCTAGATTAGACTCAATATAATCATTTGCTTTACTATCTGCACTTCCATATACATATATTAATAATCCTGCAATAAGTACTAAACATCCTATTATAGCTATTATTGATAATCGTACAATAAATTTTACTGCTTTATCAGATATCCTGGCAATATTATCGATTTTCTTCATATCTTCTTTGTCAGCTAGTTCTGTTATATCAAATCCATACGTATTTATTATGTCTTGTTTTTTTGCGTTTTTCCATTTTTCAATTTCTTCTAGGTCTTTTTTCCTAGTTACATCTTCATTTGTTTTATTTTCTTTCATAATAATACATCCTTTACTTTTGAGCAAATTTCTTTATTCCAAATGTTATAAAATATATGATTCCTGAGATTATAACTATCATTGGTCCTGTTGGAATATTATTTGCATAATATGATATTATTAGTCCTGAGATTCCTGAGATTAATGCAAATAATATTGAAAATACATGATAATTTCTCATATTACTTGCAATATTTCTACTTGATGCAGCTGGTAATATTATCATTGAGTTTATTAGTAGTATTCCTACCCATCTAATTGATAACATTACCATTATTGCTATTGATACAGCAAATAAATTGTCTATTAATTTTACATTTATTCCTTTACTTTTTGCAAGCATTGGATTTATGCTTATTGCATTTAGTTTATTAAATAGCTTTGTCCAGAATATTAGTACTAGTACAAATGCTATTACTAAATATATTATTTCTGATGTTGATATATTTAATATGTCTCCTACTAAATAGCTAGAATATTTGTTAAAACTTCCTGTTTGAGCTAATATTGCAAGTCCCAGAGCAATTGAGATTGATGAGAATACGCTTATTATTGTATCAGCTCCATACGAAGTTCTATTTTTTACCCAATTTAATAGTAGTGCAAATATTATAGCAAATATTATCATTGATATGTTCATATTGCTTATTCCAAGTAGGGTGCCTAGCGCAATTCCTGTTAATGCTGAATGGCCTAATGCGTCTGAAAAGAATGCCATTTTGTTATTTACTATCATTGTACCTAACATTGCAAATATTGGTGATACTAATAAAATTGCTATAAACGCATTTTTCATAAATGTATATTGCATAAAATCAAATGGTAGCAAAGTTTCTAGTATGTTATATATTATGTCCATTATTTTTTCCTTCCTAGATTATTAAAAATCTCCAAATCTTTCTTTAAATTCTGGGCTTTCAAATACTTCTTCTGCTTTTCCTTGTTTTATTATTTTCTTATCTAGTAAAATTACTTTGTCTGCAAATTTCTTTACTAAATCTAAGTCATGTGATACTAGTATGATTGACATATCATATTTGACTTTTAGTTCATCTAATATTTGATAAAAATCTCGTATTCCATTTCTATCAATTCCAGATACAGGCTCATCTAATATTAGTAAATTAGGGATTGGCGTTGTTGCTATTGCTAGTAATATTCTTTGTAATTCTCCTCCTGAAAGGTTTCCTACTTTTTTATCTATTAATTGCTCTGCACCAAATCTTTTTAGATTTTCTTTTACTTCATTATATAATTGCTTATCCTTTTTTAGCCATACTGGCTTGTCAGATATATAAGAAGCATACATGTCATATACACTTGTAGGCATATTTCTTTCAATATTTAAGCTCTGTGGTACATATCCAATTTTTATTTTTTTCTTTCTGTTTTCTTTCATATCAAGAAATTCTACCTTGCCACTATGTGGTATCTCATCGAGTAGTGCTTTTAATAATGTAGATTTTCCTGCTCCATTTTTACCAATTAACATTGTCAATTCTCCGCAATGGATATCAAATGTTACGTCTCTTATTATTACTTGTTTATCAATTCTTACGGTTATATTCTCAATTTTGGCACAATGAAGTCCACACGCATTTTCCATATTTGCTTCCTTTCATTATTTTATTGATGTTAAAATATTATAATTATAATTCATTGTATCTATATATGATTGTTTGTTCTCGTTTCCTGTCATTCCAGAGTCTAATCTATATATTGTTGCTCCAGTTTCTTTTACAAGTGTCTCTGCCTTTTTAGTATCATCATTTTTGTCTATAAATATAGTTTTTATGTTTTCATCTTTCATTTTTGATATTATTTTGCTCATCATCTCTGCTGATATTGCTGATTGATCATGATCTGTTTCAATTAATGTTGATTCAATTCCTACTTCTCTTAGTAAATATTCAAGCGATTCATTTAAGCAAATTGCTTTAGTCCCATTTGCATTTATTTGATTAAATTTGTTTTGTAGTTCATATAATTTCTGCGTATATTTTTCAGCATTGTTGGCATATATTTCTTTGTTATTTGGGTTTAATTTTACTAATTCATCTGCTATCTTATTTACTTGCTTTATGTTATTTTCTATACTAAGCCATACATGTGCATTTACTTCATCATTATCAGATATAGTGTCTGTAATTTCTGATGCACTATCTATTATGTGTACATGTGGATATGCTTGTATTATTTTCTCTGAAAAACTTTCTAGTCCATTTCCATTTTCTATAAATACTTGTGCTTTTTCAAATTTTTTTAAATCTGATGTTGTTAGTGTGTAGTCATGTATACATCCACTAAAGTTCTCAGCCATATTGCTCACTTGTACATTATCTGCATTTTCAGTTATATTTAATGTCATTATATATGTTGGATAAAAAGATGTCAATATTTCAAATTGTTCATCATCGTTTTTATTTTTTATTTTATATGAGTTAGCATAGATTATATATGTTGCTATTATTATTACCGCTGCTATTACAGCTATAATTATTTTATTTTTTTTCATTATTTATGGCAACCTTTTATTTTTATTTAGATTTTTGGATTTATCTATAAACCTTCATTTAGTTCTAAAAAAGCTAGAACTTTTCTTCGTTCTAGCTTTTAATAATTAGTCTTGTGAATATGGTAACATTGCAATATGTCTGCATCTGTTTACTGCAGTTGTAATATCTCTTTGATGTTTTGCACATGCTCCTGTTGTTCTTCTTGGAAGAATCTTTCCTCTTTCATTAACAAACTTTTTAAGTTGTTCTGGATTTTTGTAATCTAGAACTAGGTTCTTGTCACTGCATAAAGGACAAGCCTTTTTTCTTATTTTTCTTACCTTGAAGTCATCATCATAGTCTTTATTATTTCTTCTATTATTTCTCTTGTCTGCCATCTGTTTTCCCTCCTAACTTTAAAAATTAAAATGGTAGGTCGTCTCCAGATGATACTTCAAAATCTGAAGTATCTCCACCATTACTTGGTGTCATATTTCCTCCGAATGTATTATCGAAGTTTGCTGAGTCTGAATCTCCTCTTTTGCTATCAGCAAAATAAACTTCTTCAGCAACAACATCTGTTGCATATCTTTTTTGACCTTGTTGGTCTTCCCAGCTTCTTGTTTGAATTCTACCTACTACTGCAACCTGTTGACCTTTTTTGAAGTATTTACTAACAAATTCGCCTGTTTTTCCCCAAGCTGTTATGTTAATAAAGTCAGCAGTTTGACTGTCTCCTTCTCTGGCAAATCTTCTATTTACAGCTAGTGCAAATGAAGCTACCATTGTATTATTTGTCTGTGTATATCTAACTTCTGGATCTCTAGTTAATCTTCCCATTAGAATTACTTTGTTCATATTTAAGTACCTTACCTTTCTAAAAAATAAAGCTCCTACTTATCCTTTAACTATTCTTCTACTCTAACATCTATGAACTTAATAACTTCATCTGTTATTCTGTAGATTCTCTCTAATTCTGCAATTAGAGTTGGATTTGCTTCAAAATATAGAACAACGTAAATTCCTTCTTTGTTCTTCTTAACATCATAAGCTAATTTTCTTTTGCCTAATTCGTCAATTTTTGTAAGCTTTCCATCATTATTAATCAATTCTGTAAATTTAGCTTCTAAAGCCTTTAATTTTTCATCATCTACAGATGGATTTATAATGATAACACTCTCGTATTTATTCATTACATTCACCTCCTTATGGGTATATAGCCTACCTTTGCTTATAGGTAAGCAAGGTCTGTTAATTATTTTAACACAAAAAGCCTTGTTTGACAAGGCTTTTTTTATAATTTACATATATTCTTTTAATTTTTTACTTCTGCTTGGATGTCTTAATTTTCTTAATGCTTTTGCTTCTATTTGTCTAATTCTTTCACGTGTTACGTTAAATTGTTTTCCAACCTCTTCAAGTGTACGTGCTTTTCCATCATCTAGTCCAAATCTTAGTCTTAAAACTTTTGCTTCTCTTGGTGTAAGAGTTTTCATTACTTCTTCAAGTTGTTCTCTTAGCATTGTATATGATGCAGCATCTTGAGGTGATGGAGAATCATCATCTTGTATAAAATCTCCTAAATGGCTGTCATCTTCTTCTCCAATTGGTGTTTCTAATGATACTGGATCTTGTGCAATTTTCTGGATTTCTAATACTTTTTCTACTGGTATTTCCATTTCTTCTGCAATCTCTTCTGGAGTTGGTTCTCTACCATTTTGTTGCAATAGATGTCTTGATGTACGTATTAATTTGTTGATTGTTTCTACCATGTGTACTGGTATTCTTATTGTTCTCGCTTGGTCTGCTATTGCTCTTGTTATTGCTTGTCTTATCCACCATGTTGCATACGTACTAAATTTGAATCCTTTTGTGTAATCAAATTTGTCAACAGCTTTTATTAAACCCATATTTCCTTCTTGTATCAAGTCTAGGAACAACATTCCTCTTCCTACATATTTTTTAGCTATACTTACAACTAATCTTAGGTTTGATTCAGTTAATTTTTTCTTGGCTTCCTCATCATCTTCTAATATTCTTTTTGCTAATTCAAGTTCTTCATCATAGTTTAGAAGTGGAATCTTTCCAATTTCTCTTAAATACATTCTTACAGGATCATCTAAGCTGATTCCTTCCATGTTGTCTACATCTAAGTCTTCTACTGATATATCTTCTACTTCTTCTAAGTCTTCTGCATCTGGCTCAATGTCATCACCATCATCACCTATAACGTTTATTCCCATTTGTTCAAATGCATCAAATACTTTTTCTACTTGGTCAGGATTAGCATTTCCTAATTGTGATGCAAGTTCATCATAAGTTACCTTCCCTTTTTTCTTAGCTTGGTCTAATATTTTCTTTACCTTCTCTTCTGAATTTGCTACTTTTGTTTCTGGTTCTGTTTTTTTCTCTTCTGTTTTTTCTTTTGACTTAGCTGTTTTAGTAGAATTAGCTTTTGTAGTTTTTTTTGCTACTTTATCAGTTGATTTTTTTTCTATTATCTTTTCTTCTTTTTCTGTTTCTAATTGTTTATTTTTTTTATTTGCTTCTTCTTTTTTTGCTATACGAGCATTATCTATTAAGTTAATTACATCTTTTACATTATCTGATTCTTTCATTTTTACCTCCTACTTCATTCTAGCTAAATCAATAATTATTGAATTCAGTTCTTTTTCTAATTTAGCCGCTTCATCATTTGTTAAGTTTGTCTTATCTTCAAGTAATTTTATTATCTGATTTCTTCTTTTTACTTTTCTTTCTTTTAAATAAATCTTTTCAATATCTTCTATTGCTTTATTTTCATCAATTATTTCAAAGTCAGTTAATAAAATTCCACTTAGATAATTTACTGTATCTTCATCATTAAACCATTCTACAACGTTTTCGATATTTGCATTTTCTGAAATTTTGGTTATTAATGTCATAATTATATTTTTATTTCTCTCTGATTTTATACATTCTAAATCAACCGCTTGTCTTATTCTTTCAAAGCTTTCTTCTGTATAATTTATTAATAAATAGATTAGCATTTTTTCTCTTTTTAATGTTGCTTCATCAATTTTTTCTTCTGGCTTTTGGGTGATTGTTACAGTTGGTTTTTCTAATATTTTCTCATTTGCCGTATTTTTGTATAATTTTTTATTTATCTCAGCATATATTGCTTCCTTTGATATTCCATAAGTACGAGCTATGTTATCAACATAGACTTCTCTTTCCATTGTATTGTCTACTTCGGAAAGTGTTTTTGCCAACTCATTAAGAAATTTAATTTTGTCACTTGTGTTTTCTAGATTTAAATTCTTTTTTAGATTTTTAATTTTATATTCTACAACAGATATTGCATTGTCCATACATTTTCTAAATTTGTCTGGTCCATATTTAACTACAAATTCGTCTGGATCTTTTGCTCCACTTATTTGTAATACTCTAATGTCAACTCCCATATTTTTTAAAATTTCCATTCCTCTCATTATGGCAGTTTGTCCAGCTCCATCTGCATCATAACCAAGTATTACTTGTTCACTACTTCTTCGTAATAGTCGTCCTTGTGCATCTGTTAATGCTGTTCCTAGTGAAGCTACTACATTGGTAATTCCTCTTTGATATAGTGATATAGCATCCATATATCCTTCAACTATAAGTATTCTTTTTAGCATACCTGTTGTTCCTCTTTTGGCAACATTTAATCCAAATAGGTTTCTTCCTTTGCTATATACTATATTTTCTGGCGAATTTATGTATTTAGGTTTACTATCATCTAATACTCTTCCGCCAAATGCAATTACTCTATTGCGTACGTCTTGTATTGGAAACATTATTCTGTGTCTGAATTTGTCGTAATACCTTCCACTTTCTGATCTTCCAATTAGACTTGAGGCAAGCATTTCTTCTTCATTAAATCCCTGTGATTTTAAATATGCATACAATTCATTATTGTCTCCTGCATATCCTATTAAAAATGATTTTAATGTATTATTATCTAATTTTCTCTTTTTTATGTATTCTTGTCCTGCTTTAGATGTAGATTTATATAAATTCTGATGATAAAATTCAGCTGCCTCTTTGTTTACTTCATAAACTTTTGATTTTAAGATTGATGTATGTTCATCTTCACTGTTTTGAGATTTTGGAAGTTCAACTCCTGCTCTTTCTGCAAGCATTTGCACACTTTCGCCAAAGCTTATGTTCTCTACTTTACTTATAAAGTGAAATACATTTCCTCCAACACCACATCCAAAACATTTGAAGATTTGCTTATCTGGTGATACAGAAAATGATGGTGATTTCTCATTGTGAAAAGGACATAATCCAAAAAAGTTTCTTCCTTTTCTTTTTAAAGTTACATACTGTGATATTACATCAACTATATCATTACGACTTCTTATTTCATCTAACAATTCATCACTGTATCGTACCATAATTCTACCTTTCTTTTCTCATACTTATACTATTCGACAAAAAGCTTTTAAATCCTTCTTATTTTTTTTAAAAGTCAATATTTATGTAAATTATCTCTTGACAAAAGAATAATAATGTACTTATATCTTCATGTTTTTGCTATATATCTTCTAATTAACATAATAATCTTTTTTTTGAATAAAAAAAGATACCAAATATGAATTATGTTTTATCATATTGTATCTTTTCTTCATTGATTTATATCAATTTTATCACACAAAATCTATGTTTAAATAATTCATAGATTTATTGTTCATTTTAGAAATTTGTTGTTCCATTGAATGGAATAAATTTATTTACAGCACTTTGTTGTAAGTCAATCTTTGCTTCTGTTGGTACTCTAAATTCTTTATAAGACATATCTATTTTATTGTCTACTAATTTTTCTATTTCATCTTTTGATGCATGTTCTGCTAGGACTAATTCGCTAACCAATATTAGTTTTGCATTATTAAGCATCTTCTTTTCACCTGTTGATAATGATCCTTTTTCTTTTTGCTTAAAGCTTAAATTTCTTACTACGTCAGCTACTTGATAAATATCTCCTGTCTTCATTTTGTCTAAGTTCTCTCTATATCTTTTATTCCAGTTATCTGACATTTCTGTCTCATCTTGCTCTAATAGTTGTAATACTTTATTTGCGCTTTGTCCATCAATAACACTTCTAACACCCATTGATTCTGCCTTAGCTGTTGGCACCATTATCTTAACTTCTCCTGGCATTTTTATTACATAATATTGATGTTTCTCTCCTAATATTTCCTTTTCCTCAATAGCATCTATTGTCCCTGCACCATGCATTGGATAAACTATATTGTCACCTACATTAAACATTTATGTATTCTCCTTTCCAACTTTTGGCCTATTAGAAGATATAAGTCTCCTCATTTACCACATCTATATTATACCACGATTTTGAAAATAAGTAAAGGAATTTTTAGAGAAATAATTTTCTTTCTTATGATAGTTTTTAACCGCCTTTGGGGCTTATTATGATTATTATTATAATTCTTTATTCGTTTTACATAATTTTTATTAATTTGTATTGCTAATATTATGTAAATGTGGTATAATAAAATGTACATACATTAGTATGAATAGTACATTGAAAAATTAGAAAGGTTGTTGAGTTTTCATGGCAATGAACATTATTCAAGTAAAAGATGGAAAAATGATAAAGTTCTCGGATGGCACTATGATTCCTCCAAGCGGACCTCGGTATCATCGTCACACTACTCGCTCAGGCATATGTACATATCTTTCAACAGGAAATACGTATCTTCCCGCGGTGCCGCAGTTTATAAGCCTTAATAAGGTTTATAACTTGGAAAGTCGTCTCTTCGAAGCTTCTTTGCAAAGTGGCATTCTCATGCTTAAAAATTTGGCCACTAAGGACCTTGTAGTCTTAAAGGACTCGGTTTTAACAATTTATAATGATGGAAAGTTGGTGAAACCAGCCGAATTTGTTACAATGCCTGGTGACCTGACAGGTACTGCGGTTATTCGCAACAATATGGCAAGCCGAGATAACTTCAGTTGGGACAATTCTCAATTTAAAAGTTTTCTAAAAAATCATGGGATCATTACTCCCTTGCATCAGGATCCCAACAGACTTTACCATGTTGGCAAAGATGATACTCTTCTTTCAAACGGCCAGCAAATTGTCGACCCATTTGAAAAGCAAAATGTCGTTTTAGTCAATGCCACATGGAGCATACTTGTGGAGAAAAAAATAGAAGGAAATTGCAAGACTTTAAGATGTACTTTACGTTCTCTGCAAAATCCTACAACTATTGCAGGATTACCTCATGTACATATTTAAGGTATTAAAAAGGAGTTTTGTATGTTTATTACAGTTCAATTTGATGAAAGAACTAATGTCCCCAAAGCCAAGGGAAAAATTTACATCTCTAGCTATGAACATGGTCAGCAGGATAACATTAGTGCAAAATCAAAGAATGTGCAAAAGGCATTTTTGACATATCCCCGAAAACTGGATCTTGTGTCTTTTAAGGTAGAGATCATATCTGATACCGAGTTTCATTGCTCGGCACCCAATTACGGGCAAACTGGCATCTTTAAGAACGGTATCTTCGAGGTTGTTGATGGTAAAAATATCATCGCCCGTTATCGTTGCACACCCACAAGTCAGATTGACGGTACTTTGTCTTTCTGCTCTGGTTTTCCTTCTAACTTTCCGAAGATCTCCTTCCGTAATCAGGTCTTTGATAAGTATCTAAGAGATCATTCCATTTTTAAGATGGAAGCACGGCCTTCTGATGGGATTTACCCTATCCATGATGGAAAGAAGATCTTTTCAGATGGAGTCGTTAAAAAGTGCAATGGCATCTCTTACAAAGTAAGTCATTCCACCTGGGTTATCATCTGTGGTAAAACTGTGGATGACTCGGCCCACTTTAAAACCTGTGGAGCTTGCTATAGGTATTCCAGCCGATTGATTTCTGCCAAGAATCCTATGGAGCTTGCTCTTCCCGTTATCAACCTTTCGAAGCTATGATTGGCTGCCAATCATAGTGTAGCTCCCCCGAGCAGGTACGATATTTCGCGCCTAGCTTGGGGGAGCTATTTTTATTTATATTTTATATTTATTATTTATTATCAGTTGAACCAAATCCACCTTTTCTAACTCCATCTGCTGAATCATTATCTGTTGTTAAATATTTCATAAATATTGCTTGTCCTATTGCATCTCCTTTTTTTATTGTAACATCATGATCAAAGAAATTATAAAATGCAAACATAAAATGTCCATCATTATCTTCATTTCCATAATAATCATAATCTATTATTCCAACACTGTTTGCCATTACCAATCCTCTTTTTCCTGGATTAGAACTTCTATTACATAACATATAAAATTCATCTGGTTGGCAGTATGCTTTTAATCCTGTTTTTACCAAAGTTGGCTTTTGTCCTTGCTTAAATGCAGGTACAACTGTATCTTCTGCTGCTTCAATATCATATCCAGCTGCATATTTAGTCTTTCTAACTGGTATATGAATATCTTTATCTTCAAATCCTTTTGCTATTTCAAATCCTCTTTTTTTCTCCATATTATTAACCTCTTTTCTTTTATATTTAATTGTTTTATACTTTGCTATTTTATTTTATATTAACTTTAATGTCAACCTTATCATATAATAATAATATAAATATTATATTTTATAATATTATGTTAATCATATATCTGTCTAAGTTTTATTATATGAATTTAAGAACTTTTATTCCTATATGTATTAATAAAAAAAGCAAGAAAGGAAAGAATATCTCATTGAAAAAGCTAATTGATTTATGTGATGATGCTTCTGGAATTATTGATTCTGTTAATTGTTGTAAACATTTAAAGACCAGACTTTCTGATCTTGGATTAGTTGAAGGAACTCCAATAAAAAGAGTATTCTGTTCTCCATTTGGCGATCCTGTTGCTTATGAGTTTAGGGGAAGTATTATGGCTATAAGAGCTGATGAAGCTTGCAATATTTATCTAAAGTAGAAAAATACACTAAGATCTTAATTATAGATTTTAGTGTATTTTTTGTTATTTCTTTAGTTCCTTTTCTGCTTCTTTGTAATCTGGCATATAGCTTTCAACCATTTCCCAGAATTTCTTTGAATGATTCATATATTTTAAATGACATATTTCATGTAAAACAACATATTCTATTGCTTTTCTACTATACATCATTAAGTTTTGATTTATAGTAATTACTTTTCTTGAAAAGCATGTTCCCCAAGCATATTTAATTTTCTTTATTTTATACTCTTCTGGAGCAAGTCCTACCATCTTTCTTGTTTTTTCCATAGCAGATTCAACTTCCTTTTCTGCTATCATGTAATACATTTTATCTATCATTTTCTTTATTTGCTCAGTATTGTCTTCTTCTGCATACGATAATGGCAATATAATTTCAATTTTTTCATTTTCAACATTTAGTATGGCATTATTTATATCTTTATAATATATGTTTAAATAATAGCTTTCACCTAAAATCTGAAACTTCTCGCCATCTTCATATTCTTTTGCTTTTCTTGGAGATACATTATATTCTTCAAGTTTTTTCATTATCCAGTCTCTTTTGCTTTCTACTACTTCTTGAATTTGGTTACGGGTCGTATACCATGGTGCTTTTATAACTACTTCACCATTTTCTATTGTTATATAAATATTCTTTATTTTAGCTTTATTTATTGTATATGCTATAGTTTTGTTTTGATATTTAACTTTCCCCATAATAGTGTCTCCCTTTCACTTTTTATAGATTACTGTTTGTTCTTTTAGTGAACTTCTGTTCGATTTTAATTTTACTATTTATTAATATTTTTGTCAATAGTTTTTTTATATTTTTGTTATGATTTTTTTATTTGTTTCATACAATTTCGTATGGAGGTTTGTGTTATGGGTCTTACTAATTCTTCTACTGGTTATAAACTTACTGAGGCAGTTGATTTTTCTTCTGGATGTGATTACAAGATTACTCTTGCTGGCAATCCTAATACTGGTAAATCTACTATTTTCAACAGTCTTACTGGCATGCATCAACATACAGGAAATTGGACTGGCAAAACTGTTGAAAATGCTGCTGGTATATATAATTATAAAAATAAAAAGTTTTTGTTAGTTGATATTCCTGGTACTTATTCACTTATGACTGATTCTGAGGAAGAGAAAATTGCTAGAGATTATATTTCTTCTAAGATTGCTGATGTCACAGTTATTATTGTTGATGCGACTAGGCTTGAACGTAATCTTAATCTTGTTTATCAAATTCTTAGTTTAACTGATAATGTTATCGTTTGTGTAAACCTTTTGGATGAAGCTAAGTCCAAAGGAATTAGCATTAACCTTGAACTACTTTCTCAAGAACTTGGAGTTCCTGTTGTTGGCACTATTGCTAAAAAGAAAAAAACTTTGATTAATTTGCAGAAAACAATTTATAATGTTTGTAGCGGTAAAATTATTTGCTCTCCTAATAGAGTAGATTTAACAGATAATCAAGATGAAAATATTAAATTAATATTTGACCATGCTCATTCTATTTCTGAAAAAGTTATTAATTTTAAAGACATTAATTATAATAGTAGAGATAAAAAAATTGATAAAATTCTTACTTCAAAATTATATGGTATTCCTATAATGATGTTATTTTTTGCACTTATATTCTGGATTACTATTGTTGGAGCTAATTATCCATCTGCATGGCTTTCAAGTTTATTTAATTATCTTGAACCATTCTTCTCCGGATTTCTTGCATTTATTAGATGTCCTAGCTGGCTTAACCAATTATTGATTAATGGTATTTATAAAACTGTTACATGGATTACAAGTGTTATGCTCCCTCCTATGGCAATATTTTTTCCATTGTTTACGCTTTTGGAAGACCTGGGATATTTGCCTCGTATTGCTTTTAATTTGGATAAATGTTTTAAGAAATGTGGTTCTTCTGGAAAACAGGCTTTAACTATGTGTATGGGATTTGGCTGTAATGCTGCTGGCGTAACTGGTTGTAGAATTATTGCATCTAAGAGAGAAAGGCTTATTGCTATTCTTACAAATTGTTTTGTTCCTTGTAATGGAAGATTTCCTTTTCTTATTACTATTGCAACTGTATTTTTTAGTGGAACTATTGTAGTGACTAAAGGATCGGTTACTAGCAGTCTAGTTTCTACCGCTGTCGTATGCCTTATTATTTTGCTAGGTATCACATTTACTTTTGCTATTTCCAAATTACTATCTGTTACTTTGTTAAAAGGAACTAGTGATGGTGCTATATTAGAACTTCCTCCATATAGAAAGCCTCAGATTGGTCAAATCCTTGTTAGCTCTTTACTTGACAGAACATTATTTGTATTAGGACGTTCTTTGTGCGTTGCGGCTCCTGCTGGTTTGGTTATATGGATATTATCAAATGTTAATATTGGAAACTTAACTTTGCTTAATTATATTGCTAATTTCTTTAATCCTTTTGCTAAATTACTTGGATTAGATGGTTACATACTTACTGCATTTTTACTTGGTTTACCTGCAAATGAAATTGTGCTTCCTTTAATCTTAATGTGCTATACACGTGCAGGTAGCCTTGTAAGTATTGAAAATATTAGTACTATTCATGATATTCTTATAGCAAATGGCTGGACTGTTATCACTGCTATAAATGTTATGATATTTTCTTTACTTCATTTTCCATGTGGCACAACATTGCTTACAATAAAAAAAGAAACTGGTAGCTGGAAGTGGACTTTATTATCTTTTGCTATTCCTACAGTTTGCGGAATTGCCCTATGTATGTTTACTAATTTGCTATATCATATCTTATAACAAATAGACATTATCTGAAGTTATTTTTATAGCTTCAAATAATGTCTTATATTTTATATTATTTTACCAAATAAGTCATAGTCATTTACATTTGTTATCTTGCATTTTGTATATGTATTGATTTCTGCATCTCCTGTTAGGTATACATATCCATCAATATCTGGTACATCCATATATGTTCTTCCTACAAAATATGTTTTATTATCATCACCAACTATTGCATCTTCTATTAATACTTCAAATTCTTTCCCTATGAATCTTTGCAAGTTTTCTTTTGATATTTGTTGTTGCAATTTCATTATTTTATTGTATCTAGATTTTTTAGTCATTGGATGAACTTGATCTGGCATATTAGCTGCTGCTGTTCCTTCTTCTTTTGAATATGTAAAGCATCCTAGTTTATCAAACTTTGCCCATTTCACAAATTCATACATTTCATTAAAATCATCATTTGTTTCGCCTGGGAATCCAACCATTAATGTGCTTCTGACTATTACTCCTGGTATTTCTTCTCTAAGTTTTGTTATAAGCTTCATTGTACTTTCTTTGGTGCTTTTTCTATTCATCTTTTTTAGCATTTTGTCAGATATATGTTGCATTGGTATGTCAAAATATTTGCATATCTTAGGATTATTTTTTACTTCTTCTATTAATTCATCTGTAATTGTTTCTGGATATGAATATAAAAATCTAATCCATTTTATTCCTTTTATTAAACTTAGCTTATGTAATAATTCTGCAAGTTTTGGCTCTTTATAAATATCTACACCATATTTTGTTGTGTCCTGTGCTATTACAATTAGTTCTGTTTTTCCTTCTTTAGCAAGCTTCTCCGCTTCTTGTAAAATATCTTCTTCACTTCTGCTTTTAAATCTTCCTCTAATGTATGGAATTGCACAAAATGTGCAGAAATTGTTGCATCCATCTGCTATTCTGATATATGCAAAGTTTGGTCCTGTTGATGTTATTCTATCCATGTAATCTAGTGTATCTTTGTTTTCTGGCATATTTTTTAGCTTTTCTGATATCTTGTCACTTACTTCATTCCAGAATTCATCATATTCGCTGAATTTTATATATAAATCAACTTCAGGCATACTTTTGCTTAATTCTTCTTTGTATCTTTCAACTAAACATCCTGTTGCTATCAAAAATTTGCATCTATGTTTTTTATATTCTGCCATTTCTAATAGAGTGTTTATTGCTTCTTCTTTTGCTGATTCTATGAAACCACATGTATTTACTATTATTATGTCTGCTTCTTTAGGATCTGTTACTATATTATATCCATTTTTTTCAAATAGTCCTACCATCATTTCTGTGTCAACTAAATTTTTGCTACATCCTAATGATACAAATCCAACGTTCATCTTGTTCTCCTTTTTATTTATTGATTGATAGTATTGAGTTTAATCTGTCTACTCCTCTAACTAATTTTTCATATACATTTTTATTTATATTACTTTTGTCTGTTTGATAATCAGATATTTCTTTCTTCATATCTAGTATTTTAAATCTATTTTCTTTTAATTTTGTTCCATTGTCTATCATATATACAGGTGTATAATCTATTTTATAGATTGATGCGTTTCCCTCTTTGTCAACAAATATTTGCATATTTAAAATAAGTTCAAGATTTGAATTTTCTGTTCCAAAGTCTGATGTATAATCACCTAATGAATATGCTACAAAACAATCTTTTCCTTCTTGATTTTTAATTATTTCCATCTTCTGAACTGCTGATGGATGAGCTCCTATTATAATGTCTGCTCCATTATTTACAAGGTATTCTGCCTGTTCTTTTTGTTTGCTACTTATTTCATTAGTATTTACATTTCCCCAATGCATCATAACTATACTTACAGCAGCGTTTTCTTTTGCATATTTTAAGTCTTCATATGCTGTTGCTTCATTAAATATGTTTACACCTTGTTTTCTATTATCATAAGTATAGGCTAGAAATGCTACTTTGACTCCTTTGATTTCTTGTATGTTTACTCTACTTTCTGGAGTTTCTCCTGTAATTCCAACTGTTTGCATATCTATGCTTTTTAAGTATTCATTTGTGTTATTTAGTCCACTATTTCCATAGTCTAATGCATGGTTATGAGCAAGACTTACAAAGTTTACGCCACTGTTTTTCACTGACTTTGCAAACTCTTTTGAATTTTCATCAGTTATATTTGTTTCATATGTACCTATTGTATAATCAGAGTCTTGCAAATATTTCGAAATATCACTAAAGACATCATTATAATCTTTTCCATAATTTTTTAGATTATTTCCAAGCAATATGTCTCCTACTGCTGAAATTCTTATAATTGTATTAGTTTTATATTCATTTAAACTGTCTATTTCTTTATTTACATCTTTGTAAATTTCTTCTACTTGTTCATCTATTCTTTGTTTTTCTTGTGCAACTTTCTTTTGTTCCTGAACATTAACTAATTTCATTATTCCTAAAATTATTATTAAAAATACAATTACTACTAAGCTTATTATTATAGTAGCTTTGTTATTAATTAGTTCAGCAATATTTCTTCTTCTCGTTCTTGATCTTCTTTTTGACATTTTTTCCTCCGTATTATTAGATTTTTAATTTGTTTATAGTATCTTTATAATCCTTTGAGTTTATTAAAAATGTTCCAACTACTGCTATATCTGCTCCTGCATTTTTGACTTCTTGTATATTATCTAAATTTATTCCTCCGTCAACTTCTATTTCTGTATCTAAGTTGTTATCTGTAATATATGATTTTAATTTAGCAATTTTCTTAGTCATGTCTGTAATAAATGTTTGTCCACCTTTTCCTGGTTCTACTGTCATTATCATGACATTATGAACTAATGGTATTAAGTCATATATTTCAGTTATATCTGTTTCTGGATTTACAGCGATTCCTACTTTGCAATCTTGTTCTTTTATGTATTTTATCAGTTGAATTGCTTCTTCTTTATTTTCTGTTGCTTCAATATGAAATGTTATATTTCGTGGCATACATGAAGCAAATTCGTCTACATATTTTTTTATGTCTTTTACCATGAGGTGTATATCTAATGGTATATTTGTAATATTTTTTAAACTGTCTGCATATCTTTCCATTAATTCTATGGTATTATTTTTTACAAAATTACCGTCCATTACATCTATATGAAAATAATCTGTATGTGCAATTTCTAATCTATAAAATGTTTTTATTGATTCTGCTTCTTTTACATTTAAAATTGATGTTGCTATTTCCATTAATATTTTCTATTCCTTTCTAATTAATATCTTTTTATGCTTTTTATGTCTTCATAAATTTTGCAATAATTATCATATCTTGACCTTGCAATTTTTCCTTCTTCTACTGCTCTTTGTACTCCACATTCTTTTATGTTTTCATGGATGTGACTACATCCTACATATTTGCATTCTTCTATATATTTTCTAAATTCTATAAACATCATGTCTAATTGGTTATTGCTAATTTCGTTTAATTCAAATGTTGAAAATCCTGGAGTATCTGCAATATATGTATTTTCTTCTAATTCATATAATTTTACTAATGTTGTTGTATTCTTACCTCTTTTACTTTTATGACTTATTTGTCCTTCTTCTGTAATGTTTTTATCAAATAAACTATTTATTATTGTTGATTTTCCAACTCCTGAGTTTCCTGAAAATACTGATATCTGATTTTTTAGCTTTTCTCTTAGTTCATCTATTCCTACTAATTGTTTAGCTTTTGCTTGTATTACTTCATATCCTATTTTTTTATATTTATCTGCTATACTTTCTATTTCATCTTTGTCTACTATATCACATTTGTTTAATACTATTATTGATTTTAATCCGTGTATTTCTGCAAATGCTAATTGTTTATCTAGCAATAATAAATCTGGCTTAGGATTGTTCATTGATACTACAAATATTATTTGTGTTATATTTGCAATTTTAGGTCTTTTTATCCAATTTATTCTAGGCTCTATTTTCTCAATTACAGCTGTTTTTTTATTATCATCTATTATATCAAATTGAACTTTATCTCCAACAGTAGGTATCATCTCTTTATTTTTAAATTTACCTCTAGCTGTTGCTGTATATATTGATTTGTTTTTGTCAATTATTGAATATAAATTTGCATTATTTTCTATTATTACTCCGTGCATTTATCTCTTCCTTAATTTTTTATACATTACTATTATAGCAAAAAATATTACGTTTTACAACTTTTGGCTTAAATTTGACATAAAATATTCCCCCAATATTAAACTGTTTGCCTAACATTGGAGGATAATTTTTATTATTTATCTTTTATATAGTATGTTCCATTATCTTCATAATCATCTATATTAAATTCATTTGTGATTGCTTTCTTTACTCCGTTTTCTGTAATTTCTACTGCAATTTTTTGTGTTCCTGATCCTGTTACTGTTCCACAATCTACTTCTTTTCCTATTTCAACAGTTTTTCCATTTACTCTAGTTGAGCCATTTATTTTTACTGTTATTGTTGCATTATTTGAAGTTTCTGTTGTTGTGTTGTCTTTGCTTGTTGCACTTGTAGAAATCTTTGGTATTATAAATCGTACATTTACTGTTTTTTGTTTTTTCTCGATTTTGTTTACAACTATTTCGATTGTTGTTCCTTCTGCTACTTCTTTTCCTTGATCGATACTTTGTGAAATTACTTTTCCATCTGTTTTTGTTTCGTCTGATTTATATGTTACATTTACTTTTAGGTTAGCATTTGATAGAGTCGCCTTTGCTGTTCCTTCGTCCATATCAAGTACTGTTGGAACTTTTGTTTTCTTTACTCCTGTGCTTACATATACTGTTACTGTATCTCCTGATTTAACCATCACACCTTCTTTTGTATCTTGTTTTATAACATATCCTGTTTCTACTGTGTCACTTGATTGATTCTCTTCTTTTAAAATAATTCCTATTTCTTTTGCTGTTTCTCGTACATCTTCTATTGTACTTCCTACAAATCTAGGTAAAGCTATTGTTTCTGGTCCTTTACTTACTACTACTTTTATTGTTGAACCTTCTTCTACTTTTTCGCCTTCTTTGTATGGTGGCTCTTGTGAAATTACTTTTCCTGCTTCTACCGTGCTGCTTGCAACTTCTTCTTTCTCTATCTTTAATTTTAATGAATTTATTTCATTTTCTGCCACTTCAGCTGTTTTATCAACTAGATTAGGAATATTTACTTTTTTAGTAATTCCACCATCTAATGCAATTTTTGTTACAAAGAATACTATTACAAATAATAGTACTAAACTTAGCGCAAATATTGCAATCTTAGCTTTTGGGTGTTCTGCAAAGAAATTAGAATCCTTGTTATTGCTCTTTCTTGAATCTGTTTCATCTGAAGGCATTGCTTTCATAACTCTTGTATATTCGCCATCTTTGTTTTCGATTATTACAAAGTCTCCATCTGGGTCTTTTAAACTTTGAGTAAGATCTCTAATCATTTCAGTTGCTGATTGATATCTTTCTATCGGGTCCTTTTTCATTGCTTTTATAACAATTTGATTAACTGCTGTTGGTATCTCTGGATTTATCTCAATAGGTTCTATAGCCTCTTCTTGCATGTGTTTTAATGCTATTGAAACCGGTGTATCTGCATCAAATGGTACTTTTCCAGTTAGCATTTCATACATTACTACTCCTAAAGAGTAAAGGTCTGATTTTGCATCTGTTATTCCACCTTTTGCTTGCTCTGGTGAAAAATAATGTACTGACCCAATTGTTGTTCCAAATGCTGTCATCGTTGAATTTGATACTGCTTTGGCTATTCCAAAGTCAGTTACTTTTGCTACTCCATCTTCTGTTATTATTATATTATGTGGCTTAATATCTCTATGAATTATTCCATTTTTATGTGCAACTTCTAATGCTGATGCTATCTGTATTGCTATATTTACTGCCCATTTCCATGACAATGTTCCATCTTTTTTTATTATTTCTTTTAATGTTTTTCCCTTCACAAGTTCCATTACTATGTAGTATAAATTGTTTTCTTCTTCATGTCCTACATCATATATAGATACTATATTGGCATGTGATAGACTAGCTGCTGATTGAGCCTCTGTATTAAATCTTTTTATAAAGTCTGAATCTGTTGTATATTCATCTTTTAGAACTTTTACAGCTACATATCTATTTAATACATGGTCTTTTGCCTTATATACTGTAGCCATACCACCATTTCCGACTTCTTCTAGGATCTCATATCTATTCCCTATTATTTTTCCGATTAAATTCATATTTTTTAATCTCCTTACCTTATGATTATTGCTGTTATATTGTCATTTCCACCATTGTCATTTGCCTCTTGCACAAGAAGTTTTGTTGCATCTGTTGGATTTTCTTTTATTATTTGTTTTATTCTTTCTTCTGATACCATGTTTGTAAGTCCATCTGAACACATTAGAATAACATCTTCTTTTATAAATCCTTTTATCATTGCATCTGGTTCTATAAATGGTGTACATCCAAGAGCCTTCATAAGCATATTTTTCTTTGGATGTTTTAAACTTTCTTCTTTTGTAATTTTTCCTTCGTCTATTAATTGTTGAACATAGCTATGGTCTTTCGTTAATTTTCTCATAAAGTCTTTACGAATTCTATATATTCTGCTATCTCCAATATGTGAAATAAATGCTTTACTCTGGTATATCAAGCATATATCTAGTGTTGTTCCCATTTTGCTTAGCTCTGGATTTTCTTTGGCTTTTTCGTATACCACCATGTTTGCATATTGGCTACTGTTCTTTACCAAATCAAGTATTGTGTCTTTGTCACTATTATTTTTTTCAAAATTACTTAGTATATAATTTTTGGCTGAAGTAACTGCTAATTTACTAGCAACTTCTCCTCCATTATATCCACCCATTCCGTCTGCTAAGATAAATAGTTGTATTTCATCATCTGGATAGCTTATATAGAAGTAGTCTTCATTAATTTCTCTTGCTTTACCCACATCTGATGTTGCAAAAGCTTTTGACATGAATTGTTCCTCCTATTGGCTCTTTTATTTTTGTTTATTTTGTTAAATTTTATTCTTTATTTTTTAAAGATTGTCTTCTTAATTGTCCACAAGCTGCATCTATATCTGAGCCTAATTCTCTACGTATTGTTGCAACTATTCCATGTGCATTTAAGTAATCTCTAAATTTAATTATATTTTCCATTGAACTTTTTGTATATTTTCCATTTTCTATTTTATTTATTGGAATTAGATTTACATGACATAACATTCCATCTAATAATTTTATTAGTTCATCTGCGTCTTTTAAGTTATCATTATTATCTTTTGCTAAAGCATATTCAAAAGATATTCTCTTATTTGTTTTGTTTATATAATATTTGCATGCTTTCATTAACTCTTGTATATTATATGCATTATTTACAGGCATCATACTTGAACGTGTTTCATTATTTGCACTATGTAATGAAATTGATAATGTGCATTGTACATTTGCATCTGCAAATTCATATATTCTTGGTACTACTCCACTAGTTGATACACTAATATGACGTGCACCTATATTTAGTCCTTTGGGATTATTTAATATTTTTATTGCATTTAATACATTATCATAATTGTCCATTGGCTCTCCAATTCCCATGAATACAACATTGGAAATTTTTGATCCTGTATCTTGTTCTATTGCAATTATTTGTTCTACAATCTCTCCTGATGTTAAACTTCTTATAAAAGGTATTCCGGTTGATGCACAGAATTTGCATCCCATTTTACACCCTATTTGTGATGATACGCAAACTGTTTTTCCAAAATGATATTCCATAAGAACTGATTCAATAGCATTTCCATCTGACATCCCAAATAAATATTTCTTTGTTCCATCTACGGATTCAAGCTTTTTGACAATTTCAAAGTTACATATATCATATTCAGATTTTAGCTTTTCTCTTAGGGATAGTGACAAGTTAGTCATTTCATCAAAGCTTTTTACTTTGTCTTGAAATAACCATTTAAATATCTGTTCTGCTCTAAATGGCTTTTCCCCTAGTAATTTTAGTTCTTCTTTTAGTTCTTCTAGATTGTAGTCTTTTATATTTTTCATACTTTTCTCCTATTAAATTTATATCACAAAGAATATTATAATGCAATATCTATATAATTACATTTTCATTATAATTCTGGTTCTTCTTCTGTTAATCTTATTGGATCTTCTGGTGTTTCTTGACTTTGCTTTCTTTCATTTTTAAATCTTATTACCATATTAGGCCCTACTATTGCATTCTTTTTTGCAAATCTTATTCCTAATGTTTGATTATAGCATCTTAAAAATTCTCCTCTTTTATTTTTTTCTATAGTTGGAGTTTCAGTTGATACTTTCTTCATGAATCCATTACTTAAAAGTCTTTCTATTCTCATACCATAATGTTCTTCATCTTTTCTAAATAATTGTACATAAATTGTACTTGCATAACCTTTAGATATTTTATCTAATAGCCCTGCCGCTTCTTCTGGCGATAAATTATCACTTGTTATCGAATCAGCTATTATATTTCTATCAGATTTAAAATATTCTTTAATTTTATTCTGGTCAAAATCTTCTTCGCTATCATTATCTTCTTCAGTTATTTCATAAAATTTTTCTTTCATGCTTTTTATGCTTAATAAGCAAAAATTTGGTGTTCGACCATTTTGTATAGCACTGCAGTCATTCGTCATATCACAGTAATACCATTTTCCATTTAACTTTACTCTATTCCATGCATGAAATGATTGATTTAATTTTCCAATTTCCATTTCTGTAGGGATTCCGACTAATTCTAATAGTTCTTGCATCGTTTTAGCAATTCCTTCACATACAGACTTGCCTTTTGCTAATGCTCCATACATGTTATGATTATATATATCATTTACATAATATAATTCATTATAATCATATCTTACATTTTCACCTAATAGATTATATAATCGTAAAAATTTTTCTACATCTGTCATATTATTATTTATTTGCATTAAATATTGTTGTGCCATCTTATTCATATTAATGTATTCTTTTACTGTGTATGTTTCCTTTTCTCCAACATACCCAGTTCCATCAATTATATCTATTCTCTCTGGATTGTATCTTCTTATTGCTTCTTCATTAATTGCAAATAAGTCATTTACTATTATGCTATTAAGTTTCATGTATTTATTATTTTTTATAAATGGATATATACTATCTATTGCTTCTTGTCTTACTGCTAATTTTATTGGTCTATGTATATGCTTGATTCTTTGATAGTCTTTCATGCTATTTATTGTTATTGTAGTATTTTCTGGTGCTACTAAATAATCGTGATAATTTAATTCATTTGACCATACACGTATATTTGCATTATATTGATTTGCAATTCTTAATATTATTTTAGCAGTTTTAGGATGGCAATTATGAATAAAAAAGTCTATTTCTTGTCCAAAACTTATTTTGTTTTCTATTATTGCAGGCAATTCACGAATTCCACCCAATTCTTTTAATGATTCTTGTGTAATTTCAACACTTAATGTGGCCATTGCAGTTGCTTGTTTTTTCGGGAATAATGTTATATATGTTTCTATCTCTTCCATTTTATTGCCTTTCATATTTTAAGCGGAAAAATGAAACTACTGAATTTTTCAATAGTTTCATTTTTCTTTTGAGTTACTTTTATTTATTTTCTTCTTCTTGTTCTGTAATGCGAATGTGTACATCTTCAAGTTGTTTGTCTGTTACAATACTTGGTGCATTCATCATTACATCTCTTGCCTTCTTGTTTTTAGGGAATGCTATTACTTCTCTTATATTGTCTGAATCTGCAAGTAGCATTACCATTCTGTCTAATCCTGGTGCAGCTCCAGCATGCGGTGGAGTTCCATATTGGAATGCTGTATATAATGCTCCAAACTTTTTCTTTACATCATCTTCTGTATATCCAGCTATCTCAAATGCTTTTACCATAGTTTCTGGATCATGATTTCTTACAGCTCCTGATGCCATTTCATACCCATTACATACCAAGTCGTATTGATATGCTAATATATCAAGTGGATCTTTTGTATTTAATGCTTCTAATCCACCTTGTGGCATTGAAAATGGGTTATGATTAAAATCTATTTTTTCTTCATCTTCATTGTATTCATACATTGGGAAGTCTACAATCCAGCAGAATTTATATACGTTCTTTTCAATCAAGTCTAATCTTTTTCCTAATTCAATTCTTACTTGTCCTGCAATTTTTTGTGCATTCTTAAATTCATCTGCAATAAAGAATATGCAGTCTCCTGCTTTAGCTCCTATTTCTGTTTTTATCTCATCTGTTACGAATTTAGCAATTCCTCCAGTTAGATTATTTTCCTCATCAACTTTTACCCATGCTAATCCTTTAGCTCCTGCTTCATTTACTGCAAATTCTGACATTGAGTCAAAGAATTTTCTTCCTTGATTTGCTCCTCCTGGTACAACTATTACTTTTACTGTCTTGTCTTTAAATGCGTTAAATTCTGTATTTGTAAATAATTCTGTTGCATCTTTTATTATAAGAGGATTTCTTAAGTCTGGTTTATCTATTCCGTATTTTTCCATTGCTTCTGCGTATGGTATTCTTATAAATGGTCCTTTTGTTACATCCCAATTAGTGTGAGTTTTAAATACTACTGGAATTACTTTTTCAATTACTTTGAATACATCTTCTTGTGTTGCAAAAGCCATTTCAAAGTCCATTTGATAGAACTCGCCTGGTGCTCTATCAGCACGTGGGTCTTCATCTCTAAAGCATGGTGCTATTTGATAATATTTATCAAATCCAGAGACCATAAGTAATTGTTTAAATTGCTGAGGTGCTTGTGGAAGTGCATAGAATTTACCTGCATGTAATCTACTTGGTACTAAATAGTCTCTTGCACCTTCTGGTGATGAATTGGCAAGTATAGGCGTTTGTATCTCATAAAATCCTAACTTGTCCATTTCATGTCTTATTGTCTTCATTACATCTGAACGAAGTAAAATGTTTTTATGGATTCTATCATTTCTTAAATCTAGATATCTATATTCTAGTCTTAAATCTTCTCTAACATTTGATATATCAACTTTTTCTGAGTTTATTTCAAATGGTAAAGTACTTTTACATTTTCCTAGTACTTGTATTTTATTACAGTCTATTTCTATTTCACCTGTTGGCATTTTCAAGTTTTTATTTGAACGCTCTCTAACTTCTCCTGTTATGCTAATTACTGATTCTGGTGTAATTGATGACATTTGTTTTTTTAGTTCATCTTTTGAAATTAGTATTTGTGTAACTCCATATTGATCACGCAAATCTACGAATTGGATTTCTCCTAAATTTCTAATTCTTTGTACCCAACCAGCAAGTTGTACTGTTTCGCCAACATTTTTTATATTTAGTTCTCCACAATTATGATCTCTATACATTGTCTATTACTCCTTAATATTGCTTGATTATTTTATGTTAATATTATAATCGCTTTTGCTTATAATTTCAAGCTTTTTTCATTTTTATTGTATTTTTTGTCTTACATATTCATATATCATTATTCCTGTTGCCACAGCTGCATTAAGACTCTCTGTTTTTCCTAGCATCGGAATCTTGACTCTATAATTTGATAATTCTCTAATTTCTGGAGTTACTCCATTTGCTTCATTTCCTATTACAACTATCTTTTTATTGTAATTCATGTCATATATACTTTTATCTGTATGCAGGTCAGTTGTTACAATTTCAAATCCTGTAGTTTGCAAACTTTTAAGTGTTTTTGCTAGATCTTCACATTCTATTATTTTTACTCTATATATTGCTCCCATTGTTGACCTTACTACTTTAGGACTGTAACTATCTACTGTATCTTTTGAAACTAATATTTGTTTTATATTTGCTGAATCTGCTGTTCTTATTATTGTTCCAAGATTTCCTGGGTCTTGTATTCCATCTAGTGCAAGTATATAATCTGCGTGTTTACTTATTTTATTGTCATCTATCTTTTTGTTTATTACTACTAATACACCTTGTGGTGATACTACATCCGATATTGTTTCAAATACATTCTTAGTAACATGTATTACTTTCTTTTCTAATTCACTATCTAACTTAAAGTCAAGCTCAGTATCTTCTCTTATAATTATTGTATCAATTTCAGCTTTTTCACTTATTGCTTCTTTAAGCATTTTTATTCCTTCAACTATAAATGCTGTTTTACGATACTTTTTTTCTTTTAATTTTTTTATCTCTTTTATCTTAGAATTATCTTTACTTGTTATTAACATTTCATGCCTTTCATTTTTTTATTATATTTTATATCAAAACTATTGATAAATCAAGTATAATGTGTTATACTTATAATTACTTTAATATTGGAGGTTAAATCTGATGAACATTGGAATGAAACTTCGGCTTTCGGAAAGCAGCACTGTTGCTAATCGCGCTCAGCGCAGAAAGGAGAAGTTTTCCCGCTCGGAAGATAACTGTGCATTGCCACACTATCAAAAAGGTCTGAATGGTGAGGCAAGGCACCACTCGGCTGGCTCCCATTTTATTTCCCCCGGAGTCAGCCGGTGTAACTTCAAAAAAAGTAAGAAGTTCAAATGACTCATGCCGGAGGTTTTCCTCCGGCCCCTTTTTTTATTTTAATGTATTTAAAAATTCTTTTGTTTCTTGTATCTCATTATTTTTTACTTTTAAAGTAATATATGGCTTTCCAGCTGCTGAAAATTGAATATTGTTTTTATATTTTTTTAGTAATATTTCAATATTATCTCCATTAAATTCTGAGAATGTAAATACTATTCCCATTGGTCTTGATTGTATTTTTATGATGTTCTTTTCTCTTGCTATATTTTTTATTCTTGCAATTTCTATTAAATTTTCTACTTCAGATGGCATTTCTCCATATCTATCAATAATTTCATCTATTATGTTTTGTATATCATTTTCGTTTCTACAATTTGCTATGTCTTGATATATCTCGATTTTCTGGCTTGGATCTTCAATGTATTTTTCTGGAATGTATGATGATATATTTAGGTCTATTGTTATGTCTATATCTTCTTCTACTTTTTCTCCCTTTTCTTCTTTTACAACTTCATCTAGTAATCTTTTATACATATCATATCCTACTTGCTCCATGTGACCGCTCTGTACTTCTCCAAATAAGCTTCCTGCACCTCTTATCTGCAAGTCTCTTGTTGCTATTTTAAATCCAGATCCGAATTCAGTAAATTCTTTAATTGCTTTTAGTCTCTGATTTGCATCTTCACTTATCATTTTATCTCTTCTGTATGTTATATATGCATACGCTTGTCTATTGCTTCTTCCAACTCTTCCTCTAATCTGGTATAGCTGTGCTAATCCGAATCTATCTGCATTTTCTACAATTATTGTATTTGCATTAGGTATATCTATTCCTGATTCTAGAATTGTGGTACATACCAGTACATTGGTTTTCTTCTCTACAAAGTCTTCCATTATTTCTTCTATTTCTTGACCTGTCATTTTTCCATGAGCAAACCCTACTCGTGCTTCTGGAACTAACTCTTCAATCTCAAGTGCTTTTGTTGCAATTGCTCCAACATTATTAAATATATAAAATACCTGACCATCTCTTTCTAGTTCTTTGGTTATTGCTTCTCTTATAACTTCTTTGTCATATTCTAAAACATACGTCTGGATTGGCTTTCTATTATGTGGTGGTTCATATATTACTGACATATCACGGATTCCTACTATTGACATTTGCAATGTTCTTGGAATTGGTGTAGCTGTCATAGTTAACACATCTATGCTTTCTTTATATTTCTTTATTTTTTCTTTTGCCTTTACACCAAATCTTTGCTCTTCATCTATTATAAGCAGTCCTAAGTTGCTAAATTCCACGTCTTTGCTAAGCATTCTATGTGTTCCTATAACTATATCTGCATTTCCATATTTAAGTTTATGTATTGTTTCTTTTTGTTGTTTTGCTGTTCTAAATCTGTTTAGCAATTCTATACGTATAGGATATTCTTTCATTCTTTCCTTGAATTCTTGATATTGTTGGTTTGCTAGAATTGTTGTTGGAGCTAGATATGCTACTTGTTTTCCATCCATAACTGCTTTAAATGCGGCACGTATAGCAACTTCTGTTTTTCCATATCCAACATCTCCACACAAAAGTCTATCCATTGGTTTATTGCTTTCCATGTCTTGTTTTACTTCTTTTATACATCTAATTTGGTCATCAGTTTCCTGATATGGAAAACTTGCTTCAAATTGTTCTTGCCAAGGTGTATCTTTTGAATACGCATGACCTTTTGAACGCTCTCTTTTTGCATATAGTTCAATTAAATCTTTAGCAACTGCACGTAAATTTCCTTTTATTTTTGCTTTAGTTTCTTGCCATTCTTTAGTACCTAATTTGTTAAGCTTTACTCCACCTTCTTGACCTATATATTTTCTAACATTATCAAGATTTTCTGTTGGTACATACAAAACATCATCATCACGATATTTTAAGCATATATAATCTTTAGTAACTCCATCATTTTCAATTGTTTTAACTCCTGTAAATACTGCTATTCCATGATTTCTATGAACTACTAAGTCTCCTACTTTAAGATCAGCAAATACTATTTTTTCTGCATTTTTAAATGTGTCATTTGGTCTTTTTAATTTTCTCTTTCCTGTATTTAAAAATTCATCACTGCTTATTACTTCTAATCCAGTTTGTTTGTTTTCAAATCCTGATGATAATGCTCCTGTTGCAATTATTATTTGACCTGGTTTTAGCAATATGTTATCTATCTCATCTACTTTGCTTGCATTTTCTATTTCTTTTGCTATTTTATCTCTATTAGCTTCATTTCCAGCTAGAATTATTACCTTTTTTTGATTTTGAGATGCTTCTTGTACTCCTGCCTCAAAGCTTTTCATGTCACCTTTAAATAAACTTATTTCTCTAAGTTCAAAATGACAATCTTCATTTCCAGACTTTAATTCATCTGCTTCTTTTAAATTAATAACGTCATGTTTTTCTAAATTAAATTGAACAAGATTCTCTAATGCCTCTGGTATGGTTCTTCCTTTTTCTAAGAGTTCTTTAGATAAATTTTTATTATCTTCTTTGATTCCTTCTATTCGTTGTAATATTTTTTCTGGCTCATCAAAAAATGTTATATAATCTGTTGTGTAATCAAATAATGTTTGTTGGCTTTGATAAAATCTATTAAAATATTTGTCAATTTTATTAGTAAAATCTCCATTTCTAATTGCTTCAATATCTTCATATACTGAAGATATTAATTCTTGGCTCTTTATATTGGCTATTGTATTTTCTATTCTTTTTGTGATTACATCAATTGTATCAACAAGTATTTCTTCTTTGGCTGGATATATATATAATTCTTTTATCATCTCTGTTGAACGCTGTGAAGTAATCTTGAATTTTCTTATAGAATCTATTTCATCTCCCCATAATTCTATTCTGACACCTTCATTTTCACAAAGTCCAATATCTATAATGTCTCCCCTAATGCTAAATTCTGCTCTATTTTCAACTAGATTTTTTCTTTCATATCCTAATTTTACAAGTTTTTCTTTCATCACATCATTTGAAATTGTATCACCTTGTTTTAGATGTATTATCTCATTATATAAGTCTTCTTTGGCAGGCATTTTCTGCATTATTGCTTCTATTGTTGTTATTATTATTGGAGTCTTGTTTTGCATAATTTTGTTTAATACATCTATTCTGTTATATATAATATCATTGCTTTCTACATCATAATCATATATTGCAATTTCTCTTTTAGGAAATAACATAACATTATCGCAAAAGTATTGTAAATCCTTGCTTAGCTTTTGTGCTTGGAGTTCATTATATGTTACTATTAAAATTGGCTTTTTTTCTTCATTTTGTGTAAGCGCTACTATTGCACTTTTGGAAACGCAAACAAGACCCGATAATGTTATCGGGCTTTTTATTTTATTATTATCAGAATAATTCTTTTTGCAGAAATCATTGAATTTCTGGTATTCTTTATCTTGAGATAAGTCTCTTAAAATATAATTCATTTTATTCCTCTTTTATTTAAATTTTATGCTTGTTTTTTGTATTGTTCTAATGCTTTAGCTATTTGATCTGGGCATGATGTTGGTTTAAATCCACATTTTATACCATTAAGTCTCTCAATTACTTCATCAACTGTTCTTCCTTTTACAAGATTTGCTATTCCTTGTAAATTTCCTGAACATCCACCTATTACTTTTAGATCTTTAACTATTCCATTTTCTATATCTATTACAATTTCTTGTGAACATACTCCTTGTGGTCTATATCTATATTCCATTTTATATTTCCTTTCTATTTTATAGTATCATCTTTTTTATAATATCACTTTTTCTTTGAAAAATCAATTTTAATTTTTTAGTATTTTTTCTTTTCTGTGGCATACACATTTATCATGAAAATTATTGTTTTTGTTAAAAAAAATTTATTTGCTATTGTGTTTTTATTATTTGTAATATTCCTTGTTGTATTCTCTAATTCTAGCTTATTAGCAACTAAAAAAGGGTTAAATTTATGGGCTAATAATGTTGTTCCTAGTTTATTTCCTTTTTTGGTTGCTGCTCAGCTACTTTCACATACTAATTTTATATATTATTTAAGTAAACTTTGCAATTCATATATGAAGCCTTTATTTAATGTTCCTGGTATTGGTGCTTTTCCTTTTATAATGGGTATTATTAGTGGATATCCTGTTGGTGCTAAAATTATATCTAATCTTTATTCTAATCATGATTGTACTAAAAATGAGGCTGAACGTATGCTATGTTTTTGCAATAATTCTGGGCCTCTATTTATATTAGGGACTGTTGGAAATGGATTCTATGGTAGTTCAATTATAGGATATATATTGCTTCTTACACATATATTAGCTTCAATTATTGTTGGTATTATATTTGGACAATTCTCTAAATTCAAATTTAAATCAACTTCTGATAAGCAATTACATTCTAATCCTAACTTAGAAAATGTTAACATTAATAATTTAGGAGAAGTTCTTGGAAATAGTATTATTAATAGTATAAAAACAATTCTTGTTATTGGTGGTTTTGTTACTCTTTTTTCTGTTATTCTTTCAATTTTGGGTAAAACAAAATTACTTGTTATTATAGCGTCTCCAATTTCTAAGTTATTACATATAAATTCAAATATTGTTGTTGGATTTATCTCTGGAATTATTGAATTTACTAATGGTTTAAGTATGATATCTTCTGTTCATTTAAAAAATTTATCAATTAATGTATGTGTATCTGCCTTTATTCTTGGATTTGGTGGGATATCTGTACTGCTACAAACTCTAAGTATTATTAGTAAGTCAAAGCTTTCAATTAAACCATATATTTTAGGTAAGGTACTTCAAGGCATTATTGCTAGTTTTCTTACTTTTATGATTTTTAAAATTCCATTTTTTAATTTGGACATATAATTTTTTCGTCAATGTATGGCTTTTTGACAATTATTGTGATATAATGTGGTTAGTTTTTTAGTATTAAGGAGGATTTTACTTTGAAGATAACTTCTGATAGCGAAACTCTTGCTGAAAACAAAGTACTAATTTTATATGTTTTAAGCAATGTGAATAAGCCAATTACAAATGATGCTTTATATAGTATAATTTCATCTGCTGTTGATCTTAATTATTTCTATTTTCAGCAGTTTCTTTTAGATTTAATTGAAGTTAAATATGTTGTCTGCTTTGAAAAGGAAACTCAATCAGTTTATGAAATTACTGATGCTGGGCGAAATACTCTTGATTTAACTCTTGATATTCTTCCTGGAATTATTAAACTTAAGGTTGATACTAATTTTAAAAGTAGCATGGAATCTTTTGAAAATGCTCAATCTATTATTGCTGAGTTTACTCCTAAAAGTGAAAGTGAATATGAAGTTCAGTGTAAAATAGTTGAAGATGGTGAAGTTGTTTTTGAAGTTAAGACATTTGCTTATTCAAGAGAGCAAGCTCAAAACATAGTTCAGAATTGGAAATCTCATGCTAATAATTTATACCCACAAATACTTGATATTCTTGTTAAAAATAATAATAATTCAGATAAATAAAAAAGCGAATCTAAAAAGATTCGCTTTATTTATTGCATATTTCCATTACATTTTCAATATCTACAACTTCTTTTTCACCTGTTTTTAAATTCTCAAGTTCTACTTTTCCATTTTCTACTTTGTCTCCTAATATTGCCATATATGGTGTTCCTAGAATCTTGCAATCTTTTATTTTTGATCCAAATGTTACAGTAGTTCTATCATCTAATATTGCTTTTCCCTGTGCCATATCATATAGTTTCATTGCATCTTTTACTTTTTCTTCGTTTTCCATTTTAGGAACAATCTGTATTGTATATGGTGCAATTTCTTTTGGTAATGCTATACCTGTTACTTTACCTTGAGCATCTTTTGTAACTGATGCTTCATATATTGCAGCTACTAGTCTTGATACTCCTATTCCATAGCATCCCATGTAATAAGGCTTTTCTTTTCCATCTTGGTCTATGAAGTTTGCATTCATTGCTTCTGAATATCGTGTTCCTAATTGAAATATGTGTCCTATTTCTATTGATTTTGTTTGTCTTAATTTTGATATATCTGTTATTCCATATTCATTTTTTAAATATTCTGCATAGTCTGGTCTTTCTAATATTTCTGTGTTTAGTGCTGTTCCTGTATCTTCATCATATAGAATTGTATCTTCTCCAATTGGTGATATTAGCATAAATTCTTCACTCTTTTTTCCACCCATTGCACCATTGTCAGCAACTACTGGGATTATCTTCATTCCTACTCTTTTAGCAATTTCTAGATATGCATCTCTAACTTTCTTATATGATATTTCTAATCCTTCTAAGTCTTTGTCAAAGCTATATGCGTCCATCATTAAAAATGATTTTCCTCTTAATAAATATCCTCTTGTACGTATTTCATTTCTGTATTTTTCGCCAATTTGATAATAGGTCGCTGGCATGTGTTTGTATGATTTTAGTTTTTCTCTTGCAAACTCTACTACTGCTTCTTCAGCTGTTGGTGCTAAACAAAATTCTCCTTTGTCTGATTCTACTGTTAGCATCACACCTTCTTCTATATATTTGTCCCATCTTCCTGATTTCTTCCAAATTGTATCTGGTTGTAATGTTGGTAATTGTACTTCTATGCATCCTGCTTTATTTAATTCTTCTTGGATTATTCTTTCTAAATTTCTTTTCACTAACATTACAATATTGTTATATCCATATATTCCTGTGCCGTATTGCACTAATTGTCCTGATTGTAATAACATATCCTGTGCTGGATACATTTCATCTAGGTTGTTTACTCTCATTGTTCCAATTCCTGATTGTGATAATTTCATTTTATATCTCTCCTTCTGATTCTTCACTCTTGATTTGCTCTTTATTTTCTTCTTCTATTTCTTTTTTCGGTTCTGGCTCTATTTCATCTATTACAACTTGCCTATTACTATCTAATTTATATCTAGGCAAAATTGGAAGTTCTTTTATATTATGTAACCCGAACATTTTCAAAAATTCATCATTTGTTTTATACGTCATTGGTCTTCCCGGTAAATCAGCTTTTCCTGATTGTTCTATTAGATTATACTCTAATAGCCTATACACTGTTCCACTTGAATCTACACCTCTTATTGAATCAATATCTGCTTTAGTAATTCTTGGATTATATGCTATTATTGCTAATACTTCAAGTGACGCTTGTGATAGTGTTGGTGCTGTTCTTTTGTCAAATGCAGGATATAAGTATTCATAATATTCTTTTTTTGATGATAATTGATATCCATCATTTACTCTTATTATCTCTATTCCTCTTGATTCTGCTTGATATTCTTGAATCATTTCTGATAGTAATGATATTATTTCGTCTTCACCTAATTCTAATATTGACATTAATTCTTTTGTCTTTACTATTCTTCCAGTGCTAAATAATATTGCTTCTATTATTCCTTTAGCCTTTTCTCTGTCCATGTTTTTTCCTTCCATTTTCGCTACTTTTGATAATATTATAGCACCCCTCAGCTAATACGGTCAAGAAATTTTCAATTTTATCTTGATTTTATTTTTCTTTTGTGTTATTATAATTGTGGTGGTGATATTATGATGGAAGAAAAAGAAGAAATTAAAAAAAGTGAAAGAATTGAAATTGTCCAAGGTGATTCTCATAACTTAAATATTTCTGATGTTAGAGATAATCTAACCTTTGAAGTTCATGATAATGATGCTACCAAAAAGGGCGAAATCATAGTTCCTGAAAATCAGAGAACTACTCCTACATAATTCAAATGATTACCAAAAAAACCTAGACAAGTTATTGCCTAGGTTTTTGCGTTATTATAATACTGATCCAATGATTCCTGCATCATTTTTTAGCTTTGCACTTATTAGTTCTATATTATCATCTTTGTTAAATAGATAGTCTTTTAATTTTATTTTTAATCGTGGAATAAAGATATCATCATAATATGAGAAACTGCCTCCAAAGCATATTGCTTCTGGTTCGAAAATATTAATTATATTTGAAATTCCTATTGCTACATTTTCTATATATTCGTCTATTATATTTGAGACATTTTCGTCATTTATATTTTTTCGTATATAATTTTGAATTTCCTCTGATTGCATATCTTTATCTAGTTTTAATTGTTCTATAACAGTTTGTTTTAATCTTTTCATTGAGGCATAAGTTTCAAAGCACCCTTTTTTTCCGCAGTTGCATTCTCTTCCATTTTTCTCAATTACCATGTGTCCAAATTCAAAACCAGGATTTTTATATGGTTTTAGTAATTTATTGTCCATAAATACTGCACTTCCTACACCTGTTCCTATACACAAGAATACACAGTCTTTGTATTGTTTAAGTGCACCATATTCTTTTTCGCCTAATCCAGCACATTTTCCGTCATTTCTTATTGTTACTTTGGTATTGTATTCTTTAGTAAGTATTGTTCCTAGATTGTATTCATCTATATGTAAGTTTACTAAATTTCTGATTGATGTTTCACTTGGACTTCCTGGTACTGCTATACCTATTCTTGATATGTTACTTGGTGTATAATCATGTCTTTGTAACAATACTTTTATTTCGTTTTTTATGATGTCTAATATTATTTCTTTTGCTCTCGATTCAGTTTGAATATCTGATAACAAAATATCTCTAGTTTCTTTTCCTATTATAGCCCCATCTTTAACTATTCCTGTCGCAATATGGCTTCCACCTATATCTATTCCTATTTTCATTTTTGTTTTCCTTTCTTTTATTAAAAAAAGGAATCTCCTATCTCGGAAATTCCTTTTTATTTTATACTCCTGCTGCTGAGAATAAGAATGTTCCCATATATACTTGAATACATGGTACAAGTACAACTATTGTTATGAATATTAATAATGCACCTATGAATATATACATAACCTGTGGTAATACTTTTACTATCTTTGCTAGGATATTATCAATATCCATATCCATATATTCTACCATTTTTTCCATCATCATTGGTAAATCAGTTTGCATACCTATTTTAAGCATTTCTGTTACCATTGGGCTTGGTAAACCAGAATCTTCAAATGGTTTTACCCATGAATCACCGGTTATAATGTTATTGATTGATGTTTCAATTATTGATAGCATTACGTAATTTTTTACTACGTTTTTACTTACTTCCATTGCCTCTTGGATTCTCATTCCATTTTTTAGATTAAGTACCATTGCTTTACTAAATCTTGAAAAGTCTATTGCAAATATAAGTTGTCCGAATATTGGCATTCTGTATTTAAAGTAATCCCAATTATATCTTCCTTTTGGAGTTTTTATATACATAAATAATACACCTATAATTATTGCAATTATCCCTACTGGTATAAACCAGAATTTTTGTACTTGTGTTAAGAATTTCGAGAATGCTAATGTTATAGCTGGTAATGTCTCTGCACTTCCCATTTCAGCAAATACGTTTTGTATAATAGGCACTATATATACGCTGCCTACCATAAGTATTACAAATAAGGCAACAAATTGTGTTATATTTGGTATTAAAATTTGCTTTATTTTTTTATTTAATGCATTTGATGAATCGAGGTATCCAACGGCTTGTTTTAATGATTCTTCTAGTGATCCAGATAATTCTCCAACTTTTACTAGATTAATATAAATGTATGGGAATATGTCTGAATAATATTCCATTGTTGTATACATATAATCACCAGCTTCAACTCCTGACAATACATCTTCTAGTATTCCTCTTAGAGTTGTGTTTTCTGTTGATTTTACTAATGTATTTAAAGCATGTATATTATTGAATCCTGCTTTTTTCAATAGATAAAAGTTCTGAGTAAATACTACAATATCTCTTGTTGTTACCTTTTCGTTTATTGATAATGCCATACGAACTTTCTCTTTTACTGAGAAACTTCTTTTATTTTTCTTTTTTTCAATAGCTGTAGCATCTGCTATTTTCATTAATTCTTCTACTTTTGCTATACTTTCTTGGTTATTCTTTTTGTATTTGCCAAAACTTACTTGAGTTACTTCTATTGGAGTCATTCCATTTGCTTTTAGTCTCCTGATAAGACTTTGTTTACTTTTCTCAGTTATTCTGTTTCTGATTATTAGTCCATTTTCATCTGCTGCTCTATATACGTATTCTGGCATTATCTTACTCCTTTCACTTTTTTATCTTTTAATATCTATACCCTTCTGTTCCAGAGTCGTTGTCTCTCTTTATTCTAAGTTGCATTATTGTTCTGTTTAATACTTCTACATTTTTTTCTTCTATTTGTGCTTTTGCTTGGTCTAGTGTTATTTGATCATTTACAAATAACTCTGCTAATGAGTTTATTAATCCTATACTTCCATTTCCTGAAGCACTTTGTATTGCATCTTCCATTTCTGATACACTTAATTTATCTTTTCTAATTATTCCTGATATTATGTTGTCTACTACCATAACCTCTGGTACTAATGTTAATGTTCCTCTTTTATTTCTTATCAATCTTTGTGATACAACTAGTTTTAATAATGATGCTATTAAGAATTTGATTGATGCTTGATCTCTTACATCATAGAAGTTGATCATTCTATCAATTGTTTCTGCACATGATTTTGTATGCAATGTTCCTAATACTAAGTGACCTGATTCTGCTGTTTCTATGGCTGCATCTAGTGTTTCTCTATCTCTGATCTCTCCTATTACTAGTATATCGCAATCTTCTCTTAAAGAGTTCTTTGTTCCTAGACTATATGTTGGCATATCTCCACCAACACCTACTTCTTTTTGTACAATTACTGATTTTTTTGATTTATGTCTATATTCTACTGGGCTTTCAAGTGTTAATATTTTTTTGTTTTGTGTTTCATTTATATAATTGATTAATGCATTTAATGTTGTTGATTTACCAGAGTTAGTTTTTCCTGTTACTAGTATTAGTCCTTGTGGTTGTAATGTCATTCTTCTTACTATATCTGGTACTCCTAATTGTTCATATGTTGGAAGCTCATTTCTTATAAGTCTTGTTGTTATTACAGGAACATCGTCTGCATATGATATATTTACTCTTAAACGTATATTATTAAATATTGCTGAGCAATCTAATACTTTATTTTCTCTGAAAAATTTATCTTTTTCTACACTTCCTTGAAGAAAATAATCATATACATCCCATATATCATCTTTGCTAATTTCTTCTGCTTCATTTATTGTTACTAATTCTCTGTATACTCTTATTATTGGTTTTAGTCCACTTATAAAGTGTACATCTGATGCACCTACATCTTCTGCCTTTTTTAAAATGGCATTTACATCTATCATTATTATTTCCTCCTGGCAATATTTTGTTTTTAATAGAATAGTAATTTCCTATTTAACTCTTCTAATGTTGTTATTCCTTCTACAACTTTAGCAATTCCATCTACGAGTAATGGTTTATATCCGTGTTTTAATGCTTCATCTCTTATTTCTAGTGTCGATGCATCTTTAACTATTAATTCTTTAATATCATCATCAACTAGTAATGTTTCAAATACCGCAATTCTGTCATAGAATCCACTATTATTGCAATATTCGCATCCAACTGGATCAAATGTTGTGTGATTGTCTACATCAAATTTTACATTATATTTGTCAGCTATTTTATTTATTATTGCTTTCTCTTCTTCTGTAAAAGGTCTTTCTTTTCTACATTTTGGACATAATTTTCTTACTAATCTTTGTGATATTGATGTTGCTAATGTGCTTGATATATCATAGTTTGAAATATTCATTTTTCTTAATCTTGATATAACTTCTACTGCATTTAATGTGTGAATTGTTGATAATACATAGTGACCTGTTTGACCAGCTTGCATTGCTATCTCTGCTGTTTCTTGATCTCTTATTTCTCCAACTAGAATTATATCAGGATCTTGTCTTAATACTGTTCTTAATGATCCAGCAAAAGTTGTTTTTGCATCAATTTCTATTTGATTTAGTCCAGGAATACGGATTTCTACTGGGTCTTCAATTGTTGTTATATTAATCTGTGGTCTATTTAAATAGTCTATTACACTATATAATGTGGTAGTTTTTCCTTCTCCAGTTGGTGCAGCAATTACTGTTATACTGTTTCTTTTATCAAATGCGCTTTTTAGCAATCTTTCATCTTTTGGATATCCTAATTCGAATAGTCCTTTTATTGTTGTGTTTTTCTTTAGTAATCTTAGAACAAATTTCTCACCAAATATGTTTCTCTGTGATGAAGAACGAATATTATAATCTGGATACATTATAATTCTACCATCTTGTGGTTCTTGTTTTTCTTGGTGCATATTAGATATTGATTTTAATCTTCCTATAATTTGTGATTGTTTCTCTTTATCAATATGTGCAACATCAAATAAGATACCATCTATTCTGTATCTTACTCTTATATAGTTTTCAAGAGGCTCTATATGAATATCACTTGCTCTTTTACTCATACCTGTTCTAATTATATTATCTACTATGCTTGTTCCATTTGCATCAGTATCTATTGTTTCTGTTGATACTTCATTTAATTCTTCTAATACTTTCTCTAATTGGTCTTTAAAGGTGATATATCTTTCCATTACAAGACCTCTATTAAGCATTAGTAATCTTACTGCTTCTATTTGGCTAGTATTACTTGTATTTGCAAAACATACTTTTATTATTCCATCATTTATATCAAATGGGATAGCCATGTCTTCTCTAGCAACATCCATTGATATATAATTTGTTAATTTTATTTTTACTTTTTCTTTTGTTATAAATATTACTTTTTCGTCAAGTATCTCACCCATTGCATTTAGTAATGCTGTTGGATCTGCCGCATTTGTTTTAAATAATATATCTCCTAGTTTTTCTTTAGGATTGTTTTTCTGATATTCTAGTGCTTTTTCTATATCTTCTTGTTTTACTATTCCTCTTTTAACTAATTCAATTCCTAATGGTTGCCTATTTGTAGCCATATATTCTCCTTTCTATGTCCTTATTTTTACCAATATCTTAAAACATATTTTATTGTTTTTCCGAAGTTTGGTTCTTCTTTATTTGTTCCTGTTGAAATTTTTATTCTGATTATTTTCTTTCCGTTTTCTTCAAAGTTATCTGCTTCAAATTCGGCTATTGTTCTTGCTATCTTTACATTTCCTCTATATATTGCATTTTCACTTTGTTTATATGTGTATTTACTTCCATTACTCAAGACTATCTCTACTGTTTTTTCTCCATTTTGCTCAATCGTTGTTGCTGTTCCTTGTTTACTTTCTTTGATATCTTGTACAAAATATGAGTTAAATTTATTAAATTCTTCTGAACTTACAGAGTTTGTATTTATCTTAGATAAATTAGAGTATACAAAATTGCTTAAGTTTGCTAATAATCCAAGGGTAGCAGTGAAAACCAAGACATATATAATTAGTGCTGTTAGTGTTATACCTTTCTCACTTTTCATCTTGTCAAATTCCTTTCTTTGTATTATTCTCTAATTTTTATTTTGTTCATTTTAAATTCTCTTTCTTGTCCATTTACTGAGTATGTTACTGTTATTTTTATTTTCTTTACTATGTCTTCTGCTGATTCTATTTCATCAGAATATTTTTCTATTGTATATGTTATTGTACTATGATTTCTGCTTTCATCAAAATACTGATTGATCTTTGACTGCTCAATTAATGATTGGACTTTTGTATCTGTTATATCATCATAGTTTTCCAAATCAATCTGTTCAAATATCTCTGTAACACATCCAATAGTTACTTCATGTATCTTGGCAATTGCAACATTCATATATATTTGATAATACAGTGTTACTATTATTGCACTTGCTGCTACAAATATAATTAATCCTCCTGCAACATCTATTCCAGTTGCTCCTCTTTCACTTTTTATTCTCATTTAAACACCTATTTGTGACAAAAATATCATAATCCATACAATAGCATTTGATACAGCTAAGTAAAATGCTACTGGTGGCTTTTTATCATATTTTTTCCCTTTATTTATAATTTTATTTATTAAACTTTTTATTGAGATTATTAATAGTGTTAATATAATTGTTAATATTGTTCCGATTTCGAATGTAAAGAAATTTATTATTAAACAAAAAATTACTAGACTTATATTATAGTCATCTTTTGTTGTTTTCTTTATTTTGTATGTGCTTGCAACAGTTAGTATTGCTGTTACTATTAAGTAAATTATTATTCTGTTTATATTAAAGTTTTCATAAAAATTGTATTGATATATAAATTCCAATGCTGAGATTGCTATTCCATAGATCAATACTCCTTTATGTATTTCTCTATGTTCCTTGTCTATTCCTGCTATTAGAAATACAAATACTATATATAATACTCCAAGTGCATATTCTATGCCTTTCCATGTATATACATTTTGAATATTTATACCTATTCCTGCTGCTAATATTACGAAAGCCAAGCCACATAATACTTCTATTATTTCGTATCTTGGACTTATTTTTGTTTTGCAGTATCTACATCTTCCACCAAGGAATGCATAACTTAATACTGGTATCATGTCTAAAAAAGATAATTTATGATTGCATTTAGGGCAATATGAATGTTTATAAACAATGTCCTGATGTAATGGGATTCTATATGTTGCAAGTGTTAAGAAACTTCCAAATACTGTTCCCATCATAAATATTATTATGTATAGTAATATATTCATAAGCTCTTTATTTCCTTTCTTATCTTAGTTGTTTATTATGTTTTTAATCCAAATAGAGGTTACCTAAATACGAATTATTTAGGTAACCTCATATTTAGTGACTATTATCATCATAATAATAGGTTTTCTACTTAATTTAAACGTTAATTACTTTCCAGATGTTGTTCTGTTTGCTAAAACGTCGTTCATTACATTTAGGTAACTATCCATTCTTGCTGCATCGTTTTCTTCACCTGCTTTGTAAGCATTCTTACCTTGTTGAGCTCTTGTGAATAAACCATTTTGAGATAGTGTCATTGTAATTGTAACACCTGCTAAGATTAATAGTATAACGATTGTAACAACTAATGCTACTAATGTGATACCTTTTTCTTTCTTAAACATAATAAATTCCCTCCTTAGTAAAATTTGTGTATATATTTATATAAAATTAATAAATATAACCTAACTTAGATTATTTTGTTCCAGTGCTAATGTTTGCTGCATTGTAATAGTTGTCTGTTGTATTTCTATCAACATTATCACCGCCACCATTTGCTGAATTTCCATTTGATGTACCATTGTTAGTTGTGTTATTAGCTTCACTTGTTGTTTCTGCTGTTGCAAATGGATCAGCTTTTCCTGGATTATAACTTTTGTTTTTCTTATATAATGAAAGATCTGAGTCTGTTATTTCAAAAGTTTTATTTACTTGTGTTATTTCTTGTTCTGTCGTATTGTCTTCAATTTCTTTTTGTACATTTTCTGGTGTACTATATGCTGTAACTTTACTTGGCACCAATTTATTTGATGGTACATAATTGTAAAATATTATTGCTAGTACTAACCCAATCAATACACTTATTAGAAGTATAATAAGAACTTCTTTAATGATTTTCTTTGCCATTTCTTACTCCTTCATAGTTTTATTGTGTTACGGTATTTGATGTAGTTTCTGATTGTGCTGTAGTATTACTGCTGCTTGAACCTGATGAAATTGTTTCTGTTGTGTTTTCCTGTTGAATCTTAACATCAGCTACTGTAAATGTACACTTATTTGCTGTCATGTCAAACTTGTCTATTGTAAAGTCAAGATTTGCATCATTTTCTAGTGAGTATATAAATTGTACTAGTGCTAAAAATTCGCCTGTTGCTGTAAAGTTTAAATTCTTATAAGATGAATCATTTAATGTTGAACTTCCAACTTCCATTTTTAGATTTACACCTTCTGATGTTGCGTGATTACCAACTCTACTCCACAAATATTCAATCGTATAATTCTTTGTTTGTGTTGCTTGTTTGATTTCACTTTCTGTACTTATTGTTACTAAATCTAAATAGTCTTTTTTAGCTTTTGTTAAGTTTGAAATGTCTGTCTTTAGTTTTGACAATGCACTTGTATAATTGTCATTTGCTGTGTTAGCTTTATTTATTGCTGTTGTTAACTCTTGATTTTTGTCTGATATTTCTTGAAAACTATATGCTTGAAATGGACCAGCATGTATTCCATTTTTCATGAATAATGCCATAATTGCCAATACTAGTACTAGTAATATGCTTATTAATGTTTTTTTCACTGGTTATTTTCCTCCATTTCTAATATGTTTTTAAATCGCCTTCAATTATAATCTTTACATACTCTCCATCTTTTTGTCCTTCTGTTGATGTGATATTGTCTAGAACATTTGCATTTTTCATCTTTGCTTTGAAATATGCTAATTGTTCATATTTGGTTGATTGTGCATGTATTATTATATGTTGTACTGTTTTTCCTGAATCTGTTGTTTCTGTATTTTTTATTTCAGTAAGTTGTACTTCTTTTGGTATGTTATATACTATTTTGTTTAACATAGTTGTTATTTGATTTTTTCTGCTTCTTTTTGTTTCTATTGCAGAGCTTACATTTTCAAGGTTTGTTTTGTATTTTTGATAATCTTTTGTTCTCTCATTTACTTTGCTTGAATCACTATTTGCTAAACTTAATTGGCTATTTGCATATAATGTTACGTCATCTGTTTCTTTGATTTTTGCATTAATTTGTTTAACTAATATTGATGATCCTACTGAATACATTATTATTACTATTAAAACAACTGCACAGTCTCTTAATAATAACCTTTCTACTCTGTCTAATTCTCCTGATAAGTCAACTTTTGATTTTAAATTTACATTCTTATTCTTTAGTTTGAAATTGAACTTTGGCATTTTTATATCTTTCATATTTACATCTGATGAAAGCAATGTCTTTAGTTCTGTTTTCCAATCTCTTTTCATGAAATTTAGATTTTTTATTCCAAGTCCAAGACCTTGTAATGCAAGTGCAATTGCTGAGTTAACTTCAATATAGTCCTTTATATTAATATTCATTTTATCTTCTAAGAAAAATGGTTTTAATATTTCTACCTTTGATTCTTTAAAGTATTCTTTAAAATAAAGATCTATATTATTTATTACTGTTCCCATTCCAGTTAAATAAATGTTGTCAATTTTCGGAAAACGTTCTTTTATCTTTTGAATTTCTTGAACTATTTTATATAATGTAGGTACAATATATTGTAAATACTCGTTGTTACCTGTGCCTTCGGTTGTCTCCATTGTGTATATTGTGCTATTTTTGCAAATTTCATAAGCTTTTGAATATGAATTTTCTCTTTCGCTTATTTTATCTAGTACTTCTTCCATACCTTCATCAAGTATATCTACATTATATATTGCTTGATTTATTATTGTTGTTATTGTCGTTCTTTCTTCTAAATTAATAATCATAGAATTTCTATTTTTTTCCACTTTCATCAAATTAGGTAATGTTGTTGTCATTGGTACTAGTGTTTCTAAATCCGCCTTACCAAATGCCGTTTTTCTTTCTGCTAATTCATTTTCACTATCATATACATATATAATTTTACTTTGATCTTGGTTTTGAACGTTTTTTGTATATATATATCTGCTGTCATATAAATTTTTATTTAAGTGATTTTCTGTGCAAAAAGATTCAAATTCTGTTTTTATAGCTTTTTCAGCATAATTTCTATTAGCTAAGCTAAAAATATTAAAATAATAATATTTTTCGTTAGAAATTTCAGAGCTTACAGGAATCGTATGGTTATCTGTTTCACTTAATATTTGATTTATTGCAGTGTCAATATTGTCATAAAATTTTATGCCATATGATGTTACATTATAGCTATCATTATTTTTGCTGACTCTTGCATATCTTATTAGCTTATTATTTATACTAATTCCTAGGCACTCTTGCATTTTATTCCTCTCTCTTTTGAATCTTTTTATTTTATTTTTTCACATTTGTTGCTTTTATATACATTTTATCTTTTTTTTATTTAAAGTCAATATTTTTCTTTTCTTTGTAAAACAAATGTAATATTTGTAACTTTTATGTCAAAAAGTGTCGTTTTTACATTTTGCTATCTTTCTCTTTCTATTCCCGGCTTTTGTATGTCATCTGCTAACTTTTCTACGACATTATACGTTTTTCCTAAATATTCTATTATATTTTCTTCTTTTTCTTTTAACTTCGTTTTTACTTTTTTGCTTTCTGGTATTCTTAGTTTTCCTAATATTATTGATAATGTAAAGTCTTTTTCTACTTTTCTAATTAAGTTTGGATCTATTTCTATTGCCAGATTAGCATATTGTACAGCTTGATTTGTATCTTTTTGTATTATTTTTATTTTTGCTAAATACAAATATGCATTTGCTTGTATTTTTTCATCATCTGAGTTAATTTCTTCGTAAAAATATTTTTCCGCTTCTTCATATTCTCTAAATATCATGCTTATTTGTCCAAGATTTAAATTTGATATATCTTTTAGTGAGTTAAGAGTCGCTGCTTTTTTATAATATTCTTGTGCATTTTGAAAATCATTTAATCTTGTATATGTCATTCCTAAACAATAATATAGTTCATACTGTGCTGGTGAAAATTTTAAAGCTTCATTATATACTAGTATAGCTTCTTTAAACATTTCATTACTATATAATATGTCACCTAAAAGCATACTTCCTTGATAATATTCTGGCTTAGCCTTTAGTAAACTTTGCAATAGTTCTATTGCTTGTTCTTCGTTTTTGTTTTCATGCATTATTTTTGCAAGTTCACAGTAAGACTCATAATCCTTTGGCTTTATCCCTATTACAATTAAATACTCATCTTCTGCTTTTTCCATTTCTGAATTTTGCTCATAATATTGGGCGAGCTTTTTATGTGATATATAGCTTTTAGGATATTTGTTTATATTTTTTAGAAGTAATGCTTTTGCATTATCTGGTTGTTTCTTGGCTTTTAAAATATTATAGAGTTCATCTATATATATTCCCTTCATTTCCATTATAAGCATTGTTATTGGTATAATTATAGTTATTACATATAATATAGAAAGTATTATTAAATTAGGTATTTTTCCATTTAGTATCAATATAAAATCTATAACTATTCCTAAAAATTCTAGTCCTAGTATATATACATAGTTTGTATTATTTTCTTTTATCATTTTTAAGAAAGTATATACAAATGCTCCTATTACTAAGATGCTAAATATTATAATATGAATCATTTTTCTCTCCTACTGTTATTAAATTATAAAAAATATATTTTTTATTATACAATTTATCATTAATAGTATCATTCCTGAATATAAATATACGTTGCTATATTGCATTTTTATTTTTTCTTTTTTGGTTATTCGGCTTATTGTATGTGATATTACATATGCTGTTGCTATTGTGACTGTATAGATTACTGCCGAATTGTAATATATTGATTCTAATATCTTTCCTTGGCAAAGTGCTTCAAACGCTCTTGTGCAGCCACATCCTGGGCAATATATTTTTAAGTTTTCTAAAATCCAACATTTTGGAATTTCTATATTATTTTTTATTATTGGATATATTATTACTAATAAGATGGTTGTAAATAATATTGCATAATACACATAGTCACTATATGTTCTTTTCTTCATATTTAATATAAAAAGAACATCTTAAATAGTATTTTTTCACTAATTCGATGTTCTCTTTTCTCCACATTATTTAATTATTTTTATATTTCCGATTAGTGGTACTGGTTTTTCTTCTTGGTTTATTGCTGATATGAATCCCATAAACCAGCATACTATCATGAATATTCCCCATATCCATCCTATACAAGGAATTAATGATAATAGTGAAAATAACATTATTACAAATGCTTGGTTAACATGAAATTTTGCGCCTTCTCTGTCTCCTGCACATAATGCAATGATTAGTCCAATCCATGTTAGATATGCAACTATACTAGTCGTTTTTTTGTCCATCTTTTTTTCCTCCTATTTATATTCGACTTAATTCTACTATATTTTTTTATTTTTTTCAATATTTTATAAAAACTTATTTTAACTTGTTTGCTATTATATTTTTTAATTCTTCATCTTGCGCGTTTTCGAAAAATTGTATTTTAAATTCTGGTGTATTTATTGTTTCTAATAATAGTGCTTGGTCTATTTCATCTAATATTTCTTTCATTGGCTTATATGTTATTTTCTTTACTTCATCTAATATCTTTTTGTTTTTTTGCTCTGGTACTACTCTTTCTTTTGGATATCCATTGCCAAACTCTTCTGAAAATAATTTTTCAAATATATAGTCTAGCTGTAATTCTCCTCCCCATCCATATCCTTTTGCAAATGGTATTGCTATTGCGTTTCCATTGTTTATCTGAGTGAATAAATATGCATCAAGTGGATCTTGCACATGTCCGCATAATACTCCTGGAAAGCTATTTAATGCAAGCATTGCTCCTTCACCTGTTCCGCAACCTGTTATTACAAAATCTACTGCTTTTGAGTTTAATAATATGGCTGCTAGTAGTCCTACTTGTACATATGTTAATTTAGTATTTTCATTTGAATAATTAAATATTTCATTTCCTTTTGCATTTTTCACTAATTCATTATATATTATTTTATTTTTTCCAGCTTGGCTGTTTTCATTTATAAGTCCTATTTTCATATCTTACCTCTCTTTATTTGAATTTTTTTATTATTTCTGGGAATAATGAATATAAGTTGCATCCCATTTTCTCTTCTAATTCTTTCTTTAATTTTTGTGCATAGGTTATGTGATATACAGTATTGTCATGTGCACCTTTTCTTAGCATTATCTCTATTAATCTCTCGTCCATTGTCATAAATTTTGCTGTACAAAATAAATCACAGCATTCAATTATTTTATCATATATATTATATTGATGGTTTTCAATGAAATCTTTTCTAAACTGATATTTATATGAGTCCTTATCAGGTATTCCACCTGCTGTACAGTTTATATCATTATTTAAATATGAATGTGTCAAACATATATTAGCATATTCATCCGATATTCCCATAGATTTTAAATATTCATATCCTTTTACTATATGTTGCGAATATGGTTCTCCATATATTTTGCCTATATCGTGTAAATATCCCATAGCAGCTGCTTTATCTGAATCTATTCCAATCTTTTTTGCAATCCTTTCTGCTGCTTGTCCAACTCTAATTGAATGTTCTACCCATGTACCTGTTGGATTTATATTTTTTCCATTCATAAGTATTTCATACGCTTTTTTAGGGTTTATTTCCATATATTATCACCTCTGCTTTCTTCGTAAGTATATCATTTTATTTTTTATTTTTCAATTATTTTACATATTCAATTTTTTTAGAAATATTAGGCTTATTTCATATTATATCGTTAACGATATTTAGATACCTTTGTTATATTTAGAAAAATTGTTTTTTACTTTGATTTTTTAGTAAAGTGAGGTATAATATATGTTGTTATCAGTTGCAATAAGGCAACGTATTATTAATTTATCTAAAGAACATAATTTAAATTTTTCTGAATTATGTAGAAAATCGGATGTTTCTTATTCCACTCTAATGGGATTTATGTATGATACAAATAAAACTCTAACTATTAATACTTTGTATCAGCTTTGTCTTGGTTTTGAAATTGACCTTGTTGATTTTTTTGATTCTGATTTGTTTAAAGATGTTCTTGATGAGCATGAAAAGGTTGGGAAATAATTATGAAACTTAATATTGTTTTGGTTGAACCAGAGATACCTCAAAACACTGGAAACATTGCACGTACATGTGCAGCTATTGGAGCTAAATTGCATTTGGTCCATCCTTTAGGTTTTATTCTTTCTGAAAAATCGGTCAAGCGTGCTGGTTTGGATTATTGGGATAAGCTTGATATTGAAGAACATTCTTCTTTAAATGATTTTCTATCCAAGTATCCTCCTGAAAGTAATAATATGTTTTTCTCTACTACAAAAGGTAAACATATTTATTCTGAACCTGATTATTCTAGTATGGATGAAGTTTTTCTTCTTTTCGGTAAAGAAACTAAAGGACTTCCTGAAGATCTTCTTTTAAAGTATATAGATAATACTATTCGTATTCCTATGAGAGAAACTTTAAGATCTTTAAACTTATCCAATTCCGTGTGTGTTGTTGCTTATGAAGTTTTTAGAAAGTGTAATTTTTCTGGTTTAGAAGAAATTAGTTCATATTTTGATAATAGTTTGTAGTATCTAAAAAAATGAGTCATGCTTACTAGCGTAAGTATGACATATTTTTTGTTTATTTTTCACTTATTTTTATAATTTCTATGTAAATTTTGATATCGGTATGTTTTATCATCAACGATTTTTAATCTAATTTGCTATACTCGGTAAAAATCCAAAGAAATGAGGTATTTATTATGACACTTTCTAATGCAGTAAAGCAAAGAATTGTTGACCTAGCTACTGGTAATCAAATTACAATTCACAAATTGGCTCTTAATTCTGGTGTTCCTTATTCGACTCTTAGTAGTTTCCTTAGTGGAAAATGCATGAGTATAACTTTGACAACTCTTTTACATATATGTGAAGGTTGCAATATTGAACTTAAAGATTTTTTTGATGATAATCTGTTTAAAAACATTTCTTCTGACACACAAAACCACGTATCAACTCGAAAGAAGTAATTAGATGGTTTTATCTGTCGCTATTAGGCAAAGAATTATAAATTTGACCAAATTGAAGAATATTAGTTTAAAAGAATTATCTAGAAGAGCCGGTGTACCATATCCAACATTGATAAGTTTTATGTCTGGTGCTAATAAGACTATGAACTTGTCTACTCTTTATGGTTTGTGTATTGGATTAGATATCGATTTAGTGGATTTTTTCGATAATCGCTTATTCCAAGATGTTCTTGATGAACATGAAAAGGAAGCAAAGTAGGTTATGGTTATGTAAAAAGCGATAGCAAATTGCTATCGCTTTTTTATATTTTGATTTTATAGTTTATTTTACTTGCCAATATAAAATATAAAATGTTTATTGAAATCTTCATTTGTGATTGGATATATTTTTACATTTTTCTCTTTACGAACTTGTATATATTTTAATATTGATAAAAATATTTGTCAAATTAATTTGTGATATATCATTAACTAAACTATAAATTATTTTAATTTATTTTGTTTTTTCTCTTGACAAATTGTTATTTATCGTATTATAATAAGTATTGTTCGTAATTAATGCAGATATGGCGGAACTGGTAGACGCACAGGACTTAAAATCCTGCGGTAGCGATACCGTCCCGGTTCGATTCCGGGTATCTGCACCATAAAAACCTCAAGTAGTTCGTAAGATATGCTTGAGGCTTTTATTTTGTATAATTTAGATTGCGATGATGTTATATAAAAATGTCAAAACACGCATACCAGATATACTTATCTCCGGTATGCGTGTTTTGGTCGCAATTAGCTCTTCTTACAGATGTACATATCAACCTCATCATCGCCGTCAATGATTGCGATGACAAAGTCCTTGTTTCCGTGCAGTTTGACTCTTCGGTAATCCTCCTCTACGCTTAGTTCGTACTTATTGCCCACTTTTTCCAGCTTTGCCGGGATGTCTTTGAAATTCCCACAGTCATGGCAGATAATCTGTTTTTTATCGCTTATATCGAACCCCTCGATGTCCACGACAATTTTTATCAATAGCAGATCCTCTCCTTTGCTAAATAAGATGGCCACAAATGGCTGCTCTAGGTTCATCTCCTTGCAGTCATTGTACATAAAGCGATCAAGCCTTTTTCCAAGGCACTTTAAAATCTGTGGCCAGAGAAGTGGCTTTTCCTTCCGCTGAGCCTCTAAAATTGCTTTCTTTGCTTTAATTGTGTTATTCATTGTTAACCTCCACAATTGTTTTTTTCTGAAACGGACTACCTATATTATATCATTCTTTTGTTTCTTTTGCAAGTTATGTAAACATTAGTCTTAATAAAAAATGAACCCATAATGAGCAATACTATTTTAAGTACAGTTCATTATGGGTTCATTTATATGAATTCATATGTATTATATTAAACTCATCTAATTATTTTTTGTTAACTAAGTCTTTTAAAGCTTTTCCTGCTTTGAAAACTGGTGCTTTAGATGCAGGTATCTTTATTTCTTCTTTAGTTTGAGGATTTCTTCCTTTTCTAGCTGCTCTTTTTCTAACTTCGAAAGATCCAAATCCAACTAATTGAACTTTTTCACCTTTCTTTAAGCTTTCTGTTACTGTGCTTATGAATGCGTCTAAAGATGCTTCAGCACTCTTTTTTGTTTCTCCTGTTTTAGCAGCCATTGCTGCGATTAAATCAGATTTGTTCATTTAATTTACCTCCTATTAAGATACAAATATGTGTAGATCAGAACTTTGATTTATAAACGAAATCTGAGTCTACTATTTTTATATTCGCCAACAAAAAACAAAATCCTTCTTTTTTTTTACTTTTTTTCCTTTGAAAGCTGTCTTGCAGTAAGGTTTAGTCATTATTGGTTTCTTTAAATGCTTATTTTATGCGGTTTTTGAGGCTTGATATTCTGAAATATTACAATTTTATTAAGTTTTTTCGACATTGTTTTATCTTCTTTTCATTCCACAAATTATAATAGATATTTCATTTACTCTTATTGCTTTCATTAATATTAATAGCATTATGTATATAATTGCACCTATAAATATCGTTATTATTAAAGCTATCGATAATTTAGTTGATAATATTAAATATTCAAAAATCATTTTACTGATTATGGTCATTATTGTGCTTGCTAATATTGGCTTTATAATATTACTTTTCTTTATAATTATAGGCGTATATTTTTTTATTGCAATATAACTTATTATCATTGTTGTAGCATTATATATTATTCCTCCTATTGCTGCACCAACTGTTCCTCCTATTTTCCATTCAACATGTGGTACTAATATTTGATTACATATTAATTTTGCAATTACTCCTACAGATACTGAAATTATTGGGATATTTGTCTTTCCTATTCCATATAATACTCCATTAAATGTTTGACCTAATGCAATAAAAATAATTGATAATGAGCTTATTTTTAAGATTTCACTTCCATCTGATGCATTTGGAAATAATACTTTAAGTATTTCTTTTCCGAATATCATAAATAGCATTATTATTGGTATTGATATCATAGCTCCAAATAATATTGATTTATTTATCCTTTCTTCTTTTGTTTTTAAATCTCCATTCGATGCCGCTATATTAGGTAATAATGCAGTAGTTATAGCCATATTAAATGATAGTGGAAAATTTATTAATGTATCAACTTTTCCACTCAATATTCCATATTGTATTTTTGCCTGTTCATATCCAATTTTATCTTTTAATTTATTAACAATTGTAGTTGCATCTATGTTTTTGGATATTGTTCCAATTAGTGCTGATAATGATATTGGAATTGACACTATTGCTATTTCTTTAATTATTTGAAATGTTTTGGCTCTTGTGTTATGAATACTTTCCTTTACTTCTTGTCTTATTATTGGCCTTTCTGTTATATATTTTTTTACTAAAAATGTGCATTCTAGTAAGTTTGCAACAGTTATTGCTAGACAACTGCAAGCTGCCATTGTTGTCGTATCTGGATTATGAGTTAATATTACGGATAATTCTATTAGAATAAATGTCATTACGGTTTTAGTTACCTGATCTATTGACTGAGCTTTTGCTGTTACTTTTAAGTTTTCTCTTCCTCCAAAGTAACCTTTAAATACTGATATTATTGATGTAAAAAATATTGATGGTGCTATTGCTATTATTGATAATTCTGCTTCTGGAATTTTTAAATATAATGTTGCAATTTCTTTTGCCATCACACCTACTGTAATGCTTCCTATTATTCCTATTATACTAAATAATAATAGAGAAACTTTTAATATTTTATATGCTCCTCTTCCGTCTCCTTGGCTACCTCTTTCTGCTACGATTTTTGATATTGCACTTGGCAATCCTATTGCTGACAAGCTTAATATAAGTGCATATACTTGATAACTTGATGCTGAAATAGCATTTCCAGCATCTCCGAATCCTTGTCTATTAGTTATATATAATTTGTATATAATTCCCAAAAATTTAATTAATATTTGTGATATTAATAGTGCTATTATGTTTTGAGTAAAAGTCTCTTTTGAATGTTTTTTCATTTATACAACCTCTCTCATTTTTTCACAGCTTTTTATTTATAATTTATATGTTTTTTTGGCAAAAAAATTACTCAAAAGACTTGTTTTTTTCCTCATTTTGTAGGATAATAGATATATATATGAAAGGGATTAACAATGAAGGTATTAGATAAATTTTTAAAGTTTTTAAAAACTGACCGTAATACATTTTTTACATATATTTTAACTTTAGCTAGCATATATATAATTGTTGATAGATTAGTTGAATTTCTATTGATTTTATTTACAGGCGTGGCTTCTGTTTATTGGGGACCAATTCAATATGCAATAGCTTTTTTATTTCCTATCTTTGCATTTTTGTTTTCATCTTCTTCAAAGTTTATAACGTGTGATGATGATAAACTTGGTTGGTTTTATGCATATTGTATTGCACTTTATTTATTAACTATTACAATGCTTACAGAGTGGATTAATGAAGGTTTATGGCTTGGACTATTATCACTTCCTGGTTATAAAACTATTGCAACCGAGTTTGGGTATTTAATAAAACCTGCTCTTTCTTCATTAGCAATTATGTTACCACTTACAACTGGATTTAAGCTATTTGATTGGTTATATAAAAACGTTAATGAAACTAAAGATTTAAGAGATTCAATTTTTGATTATAATGGTATTAGTTTAGCACCAAAGTCAAATGCAGTTGGCCCTTATACTACTGAAATTTTTGTTGGTATTGATAAAGACCACGGAAATAATGTCAAGCTTCCTGAAATAAGAAGGTTTGAATCAACTTTAGTTGTTGGTGTATCGGGTGCCGGAAAAACTTCGCTTGTTTTTGAGCCTTGGGTTGCACAAGATATAAGTAAAAAATATTTTTACAGAGAATCATCAAAAACTCTTGCTGTCGCAGCATTAAAGACTGGTATTGCAACTTTAAATGCGCCTTATGATAATAATTATATTAATCGTAATTTTAGTTTAAATATGCTATTACCTGTTGATTCTAAGAAAAATATATTTGATTCTTATTTTAAGAAATTAATATATTTTCAATCATCTTCAAAAACAGTATTTAGAAATTTAGGTATCACTTATATGGCACCTGATGAAGAAACTGTTTATAAAGTAAAAGATATTTGTGATAATTTTGGAATGACTTATAATTTAATAGATCCTAATAATCCAAATTCACCTGGTTTAAATCCATTTGCTTTTGATGATCCAGTTCAGACTGCTTTATCAATATCAACTGTTTTAAAAGGATTCTATACTGATAAAAATCCAGAAATGGCTCAAGCTTATCAAGAAAACTTTTCTAATCAGGTAATTGAAAATTTAGCTATATTATTAAAGGTTATGTATCCAAAATTAAATGATGGCAAGCTTCCTAATATAGGTGATATGCTTAAATTATTAAATAATTTTGAACTTATTGAAAAAATGTGTAAAATACTTGAAATGGATCCTGAACTTTCAGTTAAATATGAAAATCAAATTGGGTATTTCAAAAAGAACTTTTACCATGATAGTCCTAATATTGCAGAAATGCAAAAAATCGTGTCTATTCCAATGGCTCAACTTGATACTTTACTTAGATATCCTGGAGTTAAAAACATATTATGTAATAGAAACAATAATTTGAACTTTGATAAAATATTAGAAAATGGAGATATATGTTTAGTATGTACTAGACGTGGTGATTTAGGAGAAACTGCTCATAAAGCATTTGGTTTATTCTTCTTATTGCTTATGCAGTTCTCAGTTTTAAGAAGACCTGGAAATGAAAATACACGTATTCCTCATTTCTTATATATTGATGAATTCCCTGATTTCATCTGCCCTGCTACAGAAAATATATTTACAGTATACAGAAAATATAGAGTTGGTACTGTTATTTCTGCTCAGACTAGAGCTCAGTTGTTATCACATGGAGAAAAATTAGGAAATACTATTATTTCTAACTGTAGTAATAAGATTGTATTTGGTAATAACTCTCCTGAAGATAATGAATGGTGGTCTCTAGAAATTGGTGAAAAGAAAGAATGGTCTGTTGATCAAACTGGTTACCATACTAAAAATGGTGGAGAATATGATGAAAAGAAGAATGTTAAATATGGTTATAGTGTAAAATACAAACCTGGTAAAGTTCAATCTTTGAAATTTAAGAAATGTATGTACAAATTAAAAGATGTTAAAGGAACTATTGTAAATGGTACAGCAAATCTAGATTTCTTACCATCAAAGTATAAAGAAAAACAACCTGTAAAAGTTTACGATTTTACTAAATTCACTAGTGGAATTTCAGAAGATACTTCTAGTCATAAATCTTCTCCAAAGCGTAACAGTTTAGTAAATGAACATTTTGAAGACAATTCTGTTGGAGATGTTGATCCTATCAGATTAGATAGTTCAGATTTAAATTTTAATATTAATAATAGTGATGCTATCACATTTAATTTTAATAAAGGTAATAAAAAAGCGTAGATTTTAAAATCTACGTTTTTTCTTTTTATTCAAGTATTTTTGCTTCTACATTTCTCATTCTATATTTTCCGTTTTCTTCTACAAAATCATATAAACTTCTTTCTAGTGTGTTACTATTTTGTATAAGATCTGTTGTATAATAAAATTTTATTTTATCTATTTTTATAGAATTCATTACTATTACTCTGAAGACTTCTGCCATATGCTTATCATCTTCACATACAAATACTAATTGTGGGATTACTGGATAGCCTGAATCTCCTGGTGCAAAATTGTCATAAAAGTCTTTCCAGAAACTCATTCTTTCAACTAATTTTCTTTCCCATTCTTCATTTCTTCTTATAACTTCATATACAAAGTCTACTCTTCTTCCCATGTAGTTAAGTTCAATATTAGCTATTGGTTTAAATGTTTTATTTATTGTCTTAGCTAATATGGCTGGTTTTAAAGTAGATTTAGAATATGCTTTTACTTTACGAATATATGCTATTACTAATTGATTTCCTGCTAGTTTCTTTTTTATCATTTCAACAGGCTTAGCATTATCACTTGGTTGCCATTTACATTCTATTTCTCTTGATTCTAAAAGATATTTTCCCATCTTTTCCATGCAGTAAACTCTATAAATTCCGCTTCCTTCATCTGATGTAAAATAATATCTAGTAATGATTTTATTTTTAATTAATTGCTCTAGTTTATTGTTTAATTTATCTTGATTTTTTATTTCTGCTTTTTCGTGTTCTAATAATTGATATAATTGCCTTGATGTTAGAAATTCATATTGATTTATAAGTTCTAATATCCTGAAATGTATATCTGTTATATGTCCTACATTTATCTTTTGAATTATTTGATTCATTGATACATAACCGTCTTTTCCATCAAATACTTTGATTTCTCCCGGTCTCATTCTGAATGGTGATACGGTTGTTTTTATTTCACTATCACTTACCATTATTATTCCTCCTACAAAAATTATTTCGTAGATGTATTCTACATTTATTATTATATCACTTATGTTAACAAATCTCAAGTAATATCACTAATTTTATTTGCGTCTTTTATTTTTTCCTTTTGTATGATATCCTTTTGATTTCTTCATTGGCTCTTTTTTTATTAAACTATCAATTTCTTTTTGTGTTAGATATCTCCATTTTCCTAAAGCCAGATCTTTTACATCTATATTACCTATTCTTGCTCTATGCAATGCAAGTACTTTTTTTCCAACAGATTCGCACATTTTTCTGACTTCTCTATTTTTTCCTTCATGTATCGTTATCTGTAATCTTGATAAATTCTTTTCTTCATCTATTTTAAGAATTTTTACTTTAGCAGGCTTTGTTATATATGTTGTTCCTTCATTTTCAATTTCAACACCTTTTTTTAACTTTTCCACATCGTCTTCTGTTATTATTCCTACTACAGTCACATTATATGTTTTCTCTATTTCGTTCTTAGGATGAGTAACTTTGTTTACAAATTCACCATCATTGCTTAATATAATTGCTCCCGATGTATACATATCAAGTCTTCCTACTGGTACAACTCTTTCTTCTACACATTTTATTAAGTCCATTACTGTATCTCTATTAAATTGATCTTTGGCTGTTGTTACATATCCTATTGGTTTGTTTAATAAAATATATATTTTGTTTGAATTTTCTTTTATTATTTTTCCATCGTATTTTACAATGTCTTTCTGAGGATCTATTTTCGTTCCTAATTCTGTTACAGTCATTCCATTTACTTGTATCTTTCCTTCTTTTATTAGTTCCTCACATTTTCTTCTTGATGCAATCCCTGCATTTGCTAAGAATTTTTGTAAACGTTCTTCCATGTCATTCCTTTCTATTACTTTATTTATTATCTAGTTTCTCTAATATTTGTTTAAAATATTCTGGTAATTCCGCTTCTAAATGAAGTCTCTTTCCTGTTATTGGGTGGTCAAATTCTAATATTGTACTATGAAGCATTTGTCCTTTTACATTAAATTCATTTTTTCCATTTGAATATACTTCATCACCTACAACCGGATATCCTATTTGTGCAAGATGGACTCTTATCTGATGAGTTCTTCCTGTATCGATTTTTACTCTTAAAAGTGTATATTTATTATATCTTTTTATTACTTTTATATGTGTAACCGCTTCTTTTCCCTCTGGCTGTACTGACATTTTCTTTCTATCTGTTTTACTTCTACCTATTGGCATGTCTATTGTAGCTTCATTTTCTGGTACATTTCCTTTTACAAGTGCAGTGTATATTTTAGTAACTTTATGTTCTTTTATTTCCTCCGACATTCGTATATGAGCGTCATCATTTTTAGCTACAATAATTAGTCCAGATGTATCTTTGTCCAATCTATGAACAATTCCTGGTCGTATTTGTCCACCAATTCCTGATAAACTATCTTTGCAATAATTTAATACTGCATTTGCTAATGTTCCTTCTGGATTTCCATTTCCCGGATGGACACACATTCCTTTTGGTTTGTTTATTACTATTATATCTTTATCCTCGTAAATTATATCAAGAGGTATATCTTGTGGCTTTAATTTTGCTTCTTTAGGAGGCTCTATTTTTATAGTTATTTCATCCCCTATTTTTGTTTTATACGATTCTTTAGATATTTTACCGTTTACTAATATGCTGTTTTCTTTTATCATTCTTTGCGCTTGACTTCTCGTCAATTTTAAGTCAAGGCTTGCTACATAAGTATCAAGCCTTTGTTTTTGTTCATTTTCAGTTATTATATATTTCTTTTCTTCCATATTATTCTTTTAATCTTTCATATATTACAAAATGATCATCTTTATATAATTGTTTATATTTACTATCTCTTGAAATTAACATATTTAATTTTGAATTGCTTTTTGTCATTACATGTGTTATTCCATAGTATTCAAATTTTGTATCATAATATGTTGATATACTTGATATATTTATATAATCTGTAAATATATCTTTTCCTTCATATTTCTTCTTAGATTTATTATATGTTCCATTAAATTCTGGCGTATATAAATCACATCTTGAATCAATAAATACTGGTATATCATTTAGTAGTAAATAACTTCCATAATTATAATCATTAAATATTTTTATTTCTTTGTAGTCTAAATTTTCTTTTATCCATTTTGTTGCTTCAACAGGATATGTACTTGTACTGACATAGTCCTTGTTTATATTTCCTCTATATAAACTATAGCTTATTGCAAATATTAATAGTATCGTAAGAATTTCACCTATTACACTAGTCATATATTTCATTAAGTCTGTTGTTCCTTTTGAATCATACTTTTCTATTAAATCAGATAGGATTCTAGTTACAACTAGCCCTCCAAATAGTACTAGCATTGATACCTGCCTTCTTGACATAAGAGCTAGCAATGTTAATCCTGCAAAGAAGAATATATCTCTTAGTCTTAGCTTTACTTTCGTAAATATTGCTAATGCTATTGTTAATGTTAGTGTTATTAAAATTGGTGTATTTTCTATTAAAGTTAATGGTAAATGCTCACTTATGCTCTGAGTTGTATTTCCTTGCATTATTTTGTATGTGTACATATATGGCATATCTTTTATAGGTGTTAATAAACCTGTAAATAGGCATATTATCATTATTATTATTAATTTTACAACATTGTCATTTCTTTCAAGTATTAATTTGTATGGTTTCTTTCTTCTGTCATTTTGTTTTATTATACTTGTTTCAAATTTACTTTGTTCTTCTTCTATTTCTTTGTTTAATTTTAATAATTTTTCTTTATATTTCTTTGCCTGTTCTTTGTTGGCCTTTTTTAAATTTTTATTTGTTCTTTTTATTTCTTCTTTTATGAACCATGTTTTTAATTTATGGAAAATGTGTGCATCTATAACTACTCTTACAACATATTCTCCTATGTATGGTAGAAATAGTACAAAGTAAAATGGCCATACAGCTGAATGCACATTGGCAATTATTATTGGTATTATAATCAATCCTATTGCATATTTTAGTTTAGGCTTTTCTAGGAATTTTTCTATTAATAATATTGCTAATATAAATAAAATGAATGTTACTAATTGTGCTCTAGCTGCTATGTATGCTTTCATTAATTCCATTTGCCCTAGTGTAATTACAAATGATATTACTTGATTTTTTGATATCTTTTTATTGGTGAAGTATAATAATATTCCCATTGTAATAGATAATATTATTGTAGATATATATATTCCTGTGTATCCACCACAGAAGTCATATATTAATGATATTATCACATCATATAACCAATGTGGGTACATATATGGAAGATTTTCATGCCATGAAAAATGATCCATATAGTCAATTCCATTTGTTCGTATTAACTGTCCTATTTTTATAGTGTAAAATGTATCATTTTGAAAAGCTTTTTCAACTATTGCAAAACTGAATATTGCTATACAAAATATTGCTAATATTGTAAATGCAATATTTAATGCTTTTTTATCTACTTCTTGTTTCTTTTTTATTTTTGCACTTTCTTCTAATTTTTCTTTTATTGTTGTTTTGGTATCTTTAGTATCCTTGTTTCGATTTTGTGGTTTCCACATAGTCTTCTCCTTATTATTTAATTACAATGTTGTATATTCTATTTTGTACATATATTTCTTTTACAATTTGTTTTTCTTCAATCTGAGCTTGTATTTTATCATTATTATGAACTTTTTGCTTTACAGATTCTTGATCCTCATCTTTTTCTATTTCAACATTTGCTCTTAGCTTTCCATTTATTTGTACTGGAAGGCTTATTGTATCTTCTTGCGTTTTTGCTTCATCAAATGTTGGCCATGTGCTATATGTTATAGTTTCTGTATGTCCCATTTCACTCCATAATTCTTCTGTAATATGTGGTGCAACTGGGTTTAATAGTTTTAAAAATCCTTCTGCATATTCAAGTGGTAATACCTCTTCTTTATTAGCTAGATTTACAAATATCATCATTTGAGATATTGCTGTGTTGAAGTTCATTGTTTCATAGTCATTTGTTACTTTCTTTACAGTGTAGTTGTAAGCTTTTTCCAAGTTTTTATTTGGTTTATCCACAACTTTTCCACTTTCCTTGAACAGTCTCCATACTCTATCTATGAATTTCTTTGAGCCATCTATTCCATTTGGATCCCATGGTTTTGCAGCATCTATTGGTCCCATAAACATTTCATAAATTCTTAATGCATCTGCACCATATTGTTTTACCATATCATCAGGATTTATTACATTTCCTTTTGATTTACTCATTTTCTCTCCATTTGATCCTAATATCATTCCTTGATGACGTAGTTTAGCAAATGGTTCTTTTACTGGTGATACACCTTTTTTGTACAAATAGTTGTTCCAGAATCTTGAGTACATTAAATGTCCTACTGCATGTTCTGGTCCTCCCATATATAAGTCAACTGGCATCCAGTGTTTTAGTAGTTCTGGATCTGCAATTTCCTTATCATTATGTGGATCTATATATCTTAGGAAATACCAGCTTGATCCTGCTGATCCTGGCATAGTGCTTGTTTCACGTCTTGCTTTTTGGTTTTCAAATGTAGTATTTACCCAATCTGTTGCTTTTTCTAATGGTGAAGCTCCTGATTTTGATGGTTTGTAATCTTCAAGTTCTGGAAGTATTAAAGGTAAGTCTTCATCTGCTAGAACATGAATTTTATTGTCTTCTGTAAATACTATTGGTATTGGTTCACCCCAATAACGTTGTCTTGCAAATATCCATTCACGCATTTTGTAATTTACTTTTTTATGACCAATTCCTTTTTCTTCAAGCCAATTAATAATTTTATCAATTGCATCTTGTTTATTTAATCCATTAAGATCCCCTGAATTAATATGTATTCCATCTTCTGTAAATGCTTCTTTTGATATATCTCCTCCTTCTAATACTTGGATTATATCTAGTCCAAATTTCTTAGCAAATTCATAATCTCTTTGATCATGTGCAGGTACTGCCATTATAGCACCGGTTCCATAAGATTGTAATACATAGTCAGATATCCAGATTGGAATTTCTTTTCCATTTACAGGGTTAATTGCATAGCTTCCTGTAAATACTCCTGTTTTTTCTTTATTTAAATCTGTTCTTTCTAAGTCTGATTTGCTTGCTGCTAATTTTCTATATTCATCAACTGCATTTTTTTGTTCTAGTGTTGTTATCTTTGCTACTAATTCATGCTCTGGTGCTAAAACGCAATAAGTTGCTCCATATAATGTATCTGGTCTTGTTGTAAATACAACAAATGATTTATTATCCTTTCCAGCTATTTTGAAGGTTACTTCTGCACCAACTGATTTTCCAATCCAATTTCTTTGAATTTCTTTTGTTGATTCTGGCCAATCAATTTCATTTAAGCCTTCAAGTAAAATCTCTGCATATTTAGGAATATCCATTACCCATTGTTTCATGTTCTTACGAACTACTGGGAATCCACCTCTTTCGCTTTTTCCATCTATTACTTCGTCATTTGATAATACTGTTCCTAGTCCTTCACACCAGTTTACAGGCATATCAACTAATTCAACAAGTCCATCTAAATACATATTCTTGAATATCCACTGAGTCCATTTATAGAATTTTGGATCACATGTTGATATCTCTCTATCCCAATCAAATGAGAATCCTAACATTTTTAATTGTCTTTTAAATGTTTCTATATTCTTTTTAGTAAATCCTTCTGGATGATTTCCTGTTTTTATGGCGTATTGTTCTGCAGGAAGTCCAAATGCATCCCATCCCATTGGATGCAAAACATTGTATCCTTGCATTCTTTTCATTCTGCATATTATATCTGTTGCAGTATAGCCTTCTGGATGGCCTACATGTAGTCCTTGTCCTGATGGGTATGGAAACATATCTAGTGCATAATATTTGGGTTTTGAGAAATCCCAGCTATCTGTTTTAAATGTTTTATTTTCATCCCAATATTTTTGCCACTTTGGTTCTATTTCTTTAAAGTTATACATTGTACTTCCTTCTTTCCGTAAGTTTTTTGATGTTTCTATTATACTACATGTACTAAAAAAAATCCACAAAATTCTTGTTTTTTGTTTTTCTTTTTGTGATTTTTTATTGCAAAATTATTACATTTTTTTAATATTTATGATATATTTATTTTTCTACTTATAGTGTATAATATATTGTAGTAAATTAAGGAGTTTTTAATGAATTCAATCGATTCTGAATTAGATAAGCATGGGATAAAAATTCTTTGTCCTATTGATCAATTTAATATTAATGAAATTGCAACTTATGTTGCTACTTTGTTATGCAATAAATTTCCTTCTTTAGGCCTGGATTATTTATCTACTTTTAGACGAATTTCAAATTTGAATATGTATATTGCTGATATGCCTTATGGTATGTCTGATGCATGTTATTATTATAAAAATACTTCTATGTATTTTAGAAGTGGACTTTCTTTTGATGAAATAAAAAGGCTCTCTTTCCATGAATCAATTCATCATCTTCAGGAAGTAAGAGATAATAAAAATGAGCTTCATAAATTAGGTTTATGTACATATCTACATTCTAAGGCTTATGGCTCTGCTCTTAATGAATCTTCAGTTCAGCTTATGGCATCATACGCTACTTGCGAAAGTGCTGATGTTGTTAAATATTATGATATATCATTTCCTACTGATAGTCCAAATTACTATCCTTTACTTTGTAATTTGATTAAGCAAATTGGATATCTTACAGGTTATCCTGTATTATTTGAAAGCACTATTTATGCTAATGATTCTTTTTTTAAAAGCTTTAAAAAGCTTTTAGGTGATAATAATGCTTATAATATTCAGCAAGGTTTTGATAAAATATTGCTTACAGAAGAGAAAATTATAAAATTGAATAATAAATTACAAAGTACTGATATGTCTGATAGTAAGTTTAAATACTATTCTTCATTGATTACTAAATATAAAAAACAAATTAAAACATTGTTCTTTAATATTCAAAATTTGATTATTACATCTTTCTTTGATTCTAAAATTAAGACTATTCAAAATACAGCTCAAATTGAACAATTTAGAAGATGTTTATATAATTATAGTTCTTTAATTGGATCTTCTAGTGATTATACTTTTTTTAATGATTACTATATTTCTAAAATGGTTCAGCTAGATGAACTTTATGATAACTTTGCTAATAACCGTTCTATTGCTGTTATTAGACATTCTAGGATATCTGTATTAATGAAATTCCTAAAAAAGATGTTTACTCGTGATGAAATTATTAATTATAATGAATTAAAATAAAAGAGTTGTACAAAAAGAGAATTGGGTTAAATTTTAACTCAATTCTCTTTTTTAAATTTTTCTATAATGGCTTCAGCTACATTTCTTCCAGATCTGGCTGCATAAGCAACTGTCTGTTTTTCTCCAGCAATATCTCCTGCTGCATATATGTTTTTTATTGATGTTTCCATTTTTTCATTTACACATATATATCCCCACTTGTTATGCTCAAATTCTGCAATTTTATCTTGTTCCGGCATCGAACCTGTTGCCATTACAACATAGTCTATGTCAATTAGATAATTACTGTTTTCAATATTTACAGGTGATAGCCTTGTTTCTCCTTCTTTTTGTATTAACTTTGTTTTTATACATTCTATCTTTTCTACTTTGTTATTTCCTAATATCTGTGTTATATTATTTTGAAATAAAAATTCGATTCCATCATTTTTAGCTGCTTGTATTTCTTTCTTTTCTGCTGGCATTTGCTCTTCTGATCTTCTATATATTACATATACTTTATCAGCACCTAATTTTTTTATTGTCCTAGCAGAATCCATCGCTACATTTCCACCACCAATTACAGCAACTTTTTTACCTTTATATGATGGATGATTATTTTTTTCTAAGAGTTCATTTCCTCCATATACACCTTCAAGATTTTCTCCTGGTATTCCCATTTTGCATGAGATATTGGCACCTATCGCTATTATTATAACATCATACGATTTGCGTAATTCTTCTAGCTTTATGTCTTTTCCTAGTTCTGTGTTTGTAACTATATTTACTCCTATTTGTTTAATTTTTTCTATTGTATTTTGTACAATCTCTTTATTTAGTCTAAACTCTGGAATTCCGTGTGTAAGTATTCCTCCTGCTTCGTTATACTTTTCATATATAGTTACATTTATTCCTTTTTTCGCTAAAAAGGCTCCTGCTGTTAGTCCTGCTGGTCCACTTCCTATAATGGCAACTTTTTTATTTGTTAATTTCTCATCAATTTCTTTAGGAACCTTATAATTTCTTTCAATGCTTTCATCTCCAATTATAGATTCCATTTTGCCTATTTGTACAGGCTCTCCTTTTATTCCTCTTATACAGCTTCCCTGGCATTGTTTTTCATGTGGGCATATTCTTCCACATATTGCTGGCAATACTGTTGTCTTCGATATTATTTCAAATGCCTTTTGACTATTAGGCTCATGTATAAACTCTGGAATATTATTTTCTAACGGACATCCATTTTGGCTACATGGTTTTATTTTGCAATTTAAACAATATTCTTGTATCTCTTCTTTTTTATTCATTTTTGTTTCCTTTTCTTTATAATTTAATTCTTTATTAAATCACATAACTATCTTCTTTTGCTCTTTTATATACTTGATTTAAATCATTCCAGAACTCTATTTTTTTACTTTCATCTCTTAATAGTGCTGCTGGGTGCCATGTTGGCATATACTCAATTCCTCTTTTTTCTTTCCATTTTCCTCTTTCTCTTGTTATTGAGTATTCATTTCCTAATATGTTTTTTAGAGCTGTATTTCCTAGTAAAATTATTATTTTAGGTTTTACTAATATTACTTGATTTCTTAAATAGTCTAAACAAGCTTGTGTTTCGTCTTTTTCAGGTGTTCTATTTTGTGGTGGTCTGCATTTTACTATATTAGCTATGTATATGTTTTCTCTTTTTATTCCTAGCCCTTTGAATGCTGTGTCCATAAGTTTACCTGCTTTTCCAACGAAAGGGATTCCTTGGCTATCCTCGTCTGCTCCAGGGCCTTCTCCAATAAGCATAATATCTGCATTTTGGTTTCCTGTTCCAAATACAATATTGTGTCTTCCTGTACAAAGTTTGCATTTTTTACAATTTTGTATACTCTTTTCTAGTTCATCCCAATTGTCAAACATTTTTGTTCCTTTCATTACTACTTCTTTTTTAGCATCATTATTCCTGCATTTGCTTGATAGTCTTCTTTTTCCATTCTATATGAATGAAATTTATCAAAATTGCATACCGTACATATTCCACAATCTATAAGATTATTATCTATTAATCCTATATTTTTTAGTAAAATCTTATTTAATAATGCGGTATCTATTTTATATAACTTTCCTTTTTCATTTGATAAATCTGTGTTTTCTATTATTGGATTTTTATCACATATTTCTTTAAATTCGTTTAAGAATAATTCTTTGACATCATCATTTACTAAGAAATGATCTTTTCTTATTGATGGACCAAAGCAGCAAATTATGTTTTGTGGTTTACAGTTGTAATCGTGTATCATTTTATATACTGCTTTTACACCTATTTGCTGTATTGTTCCTCTCCATCCTGAATGTATATTTGCAATTACTTTTTCTTTTGGGTCATACATTAATAATGACATGCAATCAGCATAAGTTAATACTGTTGCAACATTTGTTTCATTTGTTATTATTCCATCTATATAATCTAATTCCACTTTCTCTTCTTTTCTGTATTCGCAAATATTAGATGTGTGTTTTTGTATAGGATGAACTACATCTTCTAATTTTATATTTAGCTCATTGCATATTGTCTCATAGCTTTTATCTGCAATTGGATTTTCTTTATATCCCTTAAATCCTATCCCATAAGTTTTTAATGAATATGCATGTGTAAGTTCATCTTCAAACTCTTGTAATTTGTTAAATTGTAAATATTCTATATTCTCTTTTTTTATTATTCTGTAATTATTCATTTTTCCTCTTTTTTATTAATGAACATTATTAAATCTATAATTTCGCTCTTGTTTATTATCTAATTCTAATATCTTATTAAAAACTCTTTTAGAATTATTGTGGTCAAGATATTGGAATGTTTTTTCTATCTTACTTTTATATTCGTTTCTTATTTTACAATTATTTTTTATATAATATTCAATTTCATCAATTGTGTCATTTTCTGTTTTAGTAACTTTTCCAAATCCATCATTATCATAATCAAAATATCCCTTATGATAATGATGCTTCATAAAATAATCTTTGTCAAATTGATAATATATTATAGGTTTCTCTAAAAAAGCTACGTCAAAGTGTATACTTGAATAGTCTGTGATTAATAATTTACATTCATTAAATAATTTGTAATATTTTATTTGGCTTGTTTCTAATATTTGTATATTATCATTTTCTAGCTTCATAAATTTTTCTTTATATTTCGCAAATACAGGATGTAATACAAATTTTATTTTATAATTATTTTCATTTATTAATTTATTTAGCTTATCATTACTTAATAAGCTTTGTATTCTAATATAGTATTCAGATTCTTCAAATTTATCATTCGGATTTAAAACTCTCCATGTCGGAGATATTAATATTATGTTCTGCTTATCACTTTCATCTTTAAGTCTATCAAACCTTGGTAGCCCAGTACATACTACCATTCCTTCTTCATAAGATAAATCTGGTTGAATCATATAGTTGTACTCATCTTTAGTTGTTGTAATAAATAAATCAGCGGTTATTAGTTCTCTGTTATGATATTGTCTTACATCATTCATGATTACACCATGTTGTACAAATACAAATTGTTTGTTTATACAATCTTTATATATATCCATTTCTTCTTTGCTAAATGGATTAAAACAATTGTCTATATAACTAGAATGTGATGATATAACCATTCTACTGTTTAGAAATAAGTATTTATGTTTGAAACTACCATATCTAACTACTTTGCCGGTTTTTTTTATTCTTGAATATTCCTTTGAATCTTTATCTAATACGAAATAGCATTTCTTTGCAAATTTTTTATTTGTTTTATTTATGTATTTAAATAATTGTTCTGCATTATCATCACCATATAAAAGTCTATCATTAAATAAATAGTATTTTCTTTCTTTTCTTTTTAGAATTCTAAAAGGAAATATTTTGTGGTATTTTTTTATCCCATATATTTGTTTATTAAATTCATATTTTACTTTTTCTAATTTTCTTATTTCAGATATTATTACTGTATTTCTCTTAATTTCTATTTTTTGCTTTTTTAAAAAGATTATATATGAATTTGATTCTTCTGTAATTATTTCATTTTTGTTATTTCTAATTTCCAGTTCTATTTCTTCTTTTCCGTTGTTAGTAACTATTGTATATTGTCCTAATTGTTCTGAATGCAATATTAATTCTACTCTTGCAATATAACACTCTTCATTATAGTAGTCATATTTTATCTTATTATTGCATTGTAGTATGTCACATTTATATTTATTATTATTTTGATCTTTAAAATAGATATTATTAGTGGTTGTGTTACTTTTATATAAAAACTCAAATTTGATATTGTTTTGAGTTATCTTTATATTGGATAAATTAATGTATTCCATTTTTATTCTCCTATTTTTTTAATCGATTCCATACCTCATTAGTTTTTATATAATCATTATAATCATTTAATACATTTCCAGAGTATTTATCGAATTCATCAATTAATATGTTAAAATCGTATTCATTAAATATCTCATTTATTTTCGGTATTGATTTCTCTAGTTTTTCTCTTATTACCTTTATATTTTCGTAATAGTTTTCTTTATCTGTGATATACATTAATAATGGTTTGTATCTTATCCATCCAATTGTTGCATTATAAAATCTTTTTTCTATTTGATTTTTTTCATTATCTACTTCAGCCTTTTTTAGCTTTGTAGGATACTCTTCTTCCATTATTTCTTTATACATTAAAAATCCATCATGGAAATGATATACTGGTACTTTTAATACTTTTGATTCACTCAATTTTGTAGCAAAAAATGTGTCTTCTCCACGTGCATTTGGTGGATTAAAAAATGCTGGTATTTTATCTATATGGTTTAAATTTAAACATAATGTTGAACCGGCTACCCATTTTCCACCTTTATATTCTTTTATTTCATAAATTCCTTTTTCAGATGCTATATCTTCATCCGCATATGTTATTCCATTGTCTTTTACAAGTTTTTCTTTTATTGATTCCCATGATATTATGTCATTACTTATTGCTTCAATAAAATCTTTAAATTCTTCTTCTGTGATCTTATCTTTTAAATCTATATATGGAATAGGAGAAATATATCCACAATGATATCCTATTGTAACATCCGCATATTCAATGTTTTTTATGTGCATATTTATATTATTTTGTTTCTTCCATTCTATTGAATTGTTTTTCTTTATATTTGCAACTGGATATTCATCATCATCCCAGAATAATAAATAATCCATATTGTCTCTATACGCAAAATGCATTAATGTATTTCTTCCTCTGGCATGTCCATTTCCAAATAGTAAATTGACATCATCATAATTTAAGTCTGTTCTAGCAATAATTCTCTTCTTTTCTTCTTCTATATCCTCTGGAGTTATGAATTTTATATTTATGTCTTTATATACTGCTGGTATTATTTTATAAAATTCTAGTCTATCTGTTCCTCTATAACTTAAATCATATAGTATAAATAATGTTATATTAACTGCTCTATCCAATTTTTTTACCTGTTTAATCATTTCTTTATAATAATTGTTTACAATATTACAAACATTTGCTCTTCCTGTTACAAATCCAATTCCAAGTTCTATTGCTTTTTGCATATTTATACTCCTTTTTTTATCATACTATGATTATATTATCTATTTCTAAAACTGTCAAGAAGCCTATATGTAAATTAATTTAATGAATTTCATTGGTAATATTAGTGTATTAAAATATTTATGATAATAATTAAATTGAGTTAAATTTTATTTTATTATATATAAATAAAAAAAGCTATGAAATTAAACTTTCATGGCTTATTGATGACTAAAAATAAAAAAATCTGGCGATAACCTATTTTCCAAGCAAGGTAACTCGCAAGTATCGTCGGCACATTTGAGCTTGACTTCCGTGTTCGGGATGGGAACGGGTATTTCCTCAATGTAATCATCACCAGAAAAGTTTTGTATACTATTGTAATAGCACACTCAAAAATATATAGCTTTAGAATACTTTTATTTATTCTTTCTTTTTGGTTCCATGTCTTCTGCATTTCCACAATGCTTTCATTTTTATCTCTCTCTTAATCATTTTTTATGGTTAAGCCCTCGATTTATTAGTATTGGTCAGCTTAATAGATTACTCTACTTACACCCCCAACCTATCTACCAAGTAGTCTTCTTGGAATCTTACTATCTTTCGATATGGGATATCTTATCTTGGAGTGGGCTTCACACTTAGATGCTTTCAGCGTTTATCCCTTCCATACTTGGCTACACAGCTATGCTCTTGGTAGAACAACTGTTGCACCATCTGTATGTCCATCCTGGTCCTCTCGTACTAGGGACAGCTCTCCTCAAATATCCTACGCCTGCGATAGATAAGGACCGAACTGTCTCACGACGTTCTGAACCCAGCTCGCGTACCGCTTTAATGGGCGAACAGCCCAACCCTTGGAACCGACTACAGCTCCAGGATGCGATGAGCCGACATCGAGGTGCCAAACCTCCCCGTCGATGTGAACTCTTGGGGGAGATAAGCCTGTTATCCCCAGGGTAACTTTTGTCCGTTGAGCGATGGCATTTCCACTTACATACCACCGGATCACTAAGCCCTACTTTCGTATCTGCTCGACTTGTCAGTCTCCCAGTTAAGCTCCCTTCTGCCTTTACACTCTTTCGCGCGATTTCTGTCCGCGCTGAGGGAACCTTTGGGCGCCTCCGTTACTCTTTTGGAGGCGACCGCCCCAGTCAAACTGCCCGTCTGACATTGTCCTTTAACCAGCTTATGATTACAAGTTAGATTTTAGTTAATTTAAGGGTAGTATCCCAACGTTGACTCCGCTTAAGCTGGCGCCTAAGCTTCTCTGTCTCCTACCTATCCTGTACATAAATTAACCAAACTCAGTATCAAACTGCAGTAAAGCTCCATGGGGTCTTTCTGTCTTATCGCAGGTAACTAGCATCTTCACTAGTACTACAATTTCGCCGGGGACATTGTCGAGACAGCTCCCAAATCATTACACCTTTCGTGCGGGTCAGAACTTACCTGACAAGGAATTTCGCTACCTTAGGACCGTTATAGTTACGGCCGCCGTTCACTGGGGCTTTGGTTCTATGCTTCGTATTACTACTAACATTTTCCCTTAACCTTCCAGCACTGGGCAGGTGTCAGCTCCTATACTTCATCTTTCGATTTGGCAGAAACCTATGTTTTTGTTAAACAGTTGCTTGGGACTATTCTCTGCGACCTAGTTTTATCTAGGTACCCCTTCTCCCTAAGTTACGGGGTCAGTTTGCCGAGTTCCTTAACAATGCTTCTCCCGATCGTCTTAGGATCTTCTCCTCATCTACCTGTGTCGGTTTGCGGTACGGGTATATAATTCAATTTCTATAAGCTTTTCTCGTCAGCGTGCTTCTTGGTACTTCGTTACTTTATTTTCACTATCCCTTTCGGTACGAGTCTTTCCTCTTCCTCGCTTACCTTCCACTTCTGCGTCCCTTATAGTTTCTAAAAATTATATAGTGCAGGAATTTCTACCTGCTGTCCATCAGATACGCCTTTCGGCCTCTCCTTAGGTCCCGACTTACCCTAGGCGGACGAACCTTCCCTAGGAAACCTTAGACTTTCGACGGCAAGGATTCTCACCTTGCTCTCGCTACTTATTCCAGCATTCTCTCTTCTACTTCGTCCACTAATGCTTTCGCTTTAGCTTCTTCCTACAATAGAATGCTCCTCTACCACTTGTTATATTTCTATAACAAATCCGCAATTTCGGTGGATAACTTAGCCCCGGTAATTTTCCGCGCAACTTCACTCGACCAGTGAGCTATTACGCACT
>OMGH01000023.1_pt1 | contig 118995 bp, 108 predicted proteins | sample 1645841 | NCBI WGS metagenome assembly OMGH01 (sample SAMN00849584, study PRJEB25192) | human gut metagenome
AGACTGTGGACAATTCTCGCTGTTTTTTCAGAAGAGTTTCCTCCTCTAAACGCAGTCTCCTCAATTCTTTTAAATATGCATTTTCTATTCTAAGTTTAAGTAGTTCGTCTTCAAGTTCTTTGACATGCTCGGCACTTGTATCCACGGGTTTTTCTCCGTCATATTTAGAAGGCTTTTTACATTCTCTTATATCCAATGTTTTCTTACGACCTTTCTTTTTAGGTCTCAAAGCATCAGGTCCGGCAATTCTGAAATCATTGACCCATTTTACAATCAATGATGGATTACTAATTCCTTGTGATAGTGCTAATTCCTGATATGAGACCTCACTTGATAGATACAATTCTACCATAGAAAGCTTAAATTGAAAAGTATATTTCTTATTTTGTCTCGAACGCATTAACCCTTCTTCACCAAATTCTCTGTATGCGTGTACCCATTCTTCAATTCTCCTCTTTGCAGGAATGTTATATTTACTTGCTAAATATCTATACCCACCTTCAGCATTTAGATATGCCTGCACAACCTCCATTTTAAATTCAAAACTATATTTTGCCATGAAAAAAACCGACCTCCCAATAGTTAGATTTTTGGTCTAACTTTTGGGGGTCACATCATTATATCCTCACTTTTGTTATTTTGAACTTTTTTCAATAGCCTCCCACAAACCGTTTAGATATGTCGCACCCAACGCTCTGTCGTAAAGTCCGTAACCCGGCATAGCCACTTCGTCCCATATCATTCTTCCGTGGTCGGGACGGATAGGACCGTCAAATCCGATTTCGTAAAGTGCTTTCATTATTTCGTACATATCAAACGAACCGTCGGACGACAAGTGTGCCGCCTCCTCAAAATCGGTCGGTGAATTAAATTTAAGATTTCTGACGTGCGCAAAATGTATTCTTCCCTTTAATGAACGAATCATATCGGGCAAATCGTTTTCAAGGTTTGTTCCGTACGAACCAGAACAGAAAGTAACGCCGTTATGCACATCGTCAACCATTTTCATCATACGAAGTATATTCTGCTTATTAATGATAATTCTCGGCAAACCGAAAACACTCCAAGCAGGGTCATCGGGGTGAATTGCCATTTTTATATCGTACTTATTGCATACAGGCATTATTCTTTCAAGAAAATACTTCAAATTTTCAAAAAGCTTTTCATCGTCAACATCCTTATACATTTCAAAAAGCTCTTTTACTTTTTCCATTCTCTCAGGTTCCCAACCCGGCATAACAGTGCCGTTCATATCCTTTGAAATAGATTCAAACATCTTCTCGGGAACAATTTTATCAATATCATCTTGATTGTATGCAAGCACGGTTGAACCGTCTGGACGTTTTCTTTCAAGTTCGCTTCTTGTCCAGTCGAATACAGGCATAAAGTTATAGCATACAAGATGAATGTCCTCTTTTCCGAGATTTCCAAGCGTTTTAATATAATTGTCAATGTACTTATCTCTGTCCGATGTTCCGACTTTAATTGCGTCATGAACATTTACGCTTTCAATTCCGCTTACATGAAGTCCGCTTTTTTCGACTTCATCTTTCATTTCTTTAATTCTTTCTCTGCTCCATACTTCACCCGGTGCGGTGTCGTAAAGCGTTGTTATAACGCCCGTAACGCCCGGTATTTGTCGTATTTGCTTTAACGTTACGGTATCAAATTTTGAACCGTACCAACGTAATGTCATTTCCATTTTTATCTCTCCTGTTAAAATTCCTTATAAAAATCTTCTTTCATTTCCGATATTACCATATAACATTCTTTGCCGTAAAGCAATTTACAAGGCACTCGCCACGTCTTGCCGTAATAGTAATCATCTGCAACAAGTTCACCGTCTGCGTAAATTTGTGCCACGTCACCAACATAGTCAATCTCGGCAAATCCGTATCCGCCGTCAACATTGATTTTCTTCCATGTCAGTTCTCTTTCTCCGCCAATACACAATTCTTCTTTGTACTTCGGCTCAAACGGTGCATTTTCCACACCTGTGATTTCAACATTTGATTGCTTTGCCGACTGACCGATTTTAAGTGTTTCAAATTCACTGCCGTTCCATTTTTGACAAATATATTCGCCGTCCTCAACAGAGTGTATTTGTCCGTTTTCCTCATACAAATTACAACCTCCGCCAATATACACCGTTCCGTTTAATTTACGCATATACTTAGCATTTTCAAACGGCACTGTAACAATATTTGCACTGCCTTTGCTGAATTTGTATTCCGCTTTGATATTCGGTATTTCCGCAAAGAAATATGTATCATCGCACTTGCATAACGGTTGTGCTGTCGCATATTCAAGCACACTGTCGCCCATTTTCATATTAAACGGCATAAAGAAACTCACTTCACCCTTTACGTCAATCGGCGGAAACTCAACATTTCCCGCACTTATCACTGCATTTTCAATATCTGCAAGTTCGGTCAATCTCTGATAATGATTTACAAACACAAACCCACTTTTGCCGTTTGTTCTCATACCGTAACGCAAAGAATTTGTATCGTCTGCCGCCACCGTATTTCCAGAATCAACCGCAATCATCGGTGCAAATTCTTCGCCGAAATCGTTTACAAACATATGTAGCATATTAAGCAATCCGTACTGTTCTCTGACCTCTCCGTACTCCGACAACGGTGCTTGAAAATCATACGAAAGTATCGGATAATCATTCGGATAACCTGTCGCCTTTGTTTCGTTAAAAGTTGACAGCTCACCTATTTTGTTCGTACCGCCGTGATACATATAATAGCCGACAAGGTTGTTTCCGTCACCAAGCTTTACAAGCGACACCGCATATATATCCATAGGCTTTATAATCGGTCTGCGGTGATGCGTAACCTCTATACCGCCGCCAAGCTCACACGTTGCGAACGGATAACGCTCATACGGCAGCTGCCAGCCGTCACTCTGAGTTTTTGCGATAAGGTCCGTTCCGATTGCGGAATCGTTTCTCATTCTGTTAAAGAAATAGTGCGGTGACGGCGACAGTCTGTTCATATGATTTTCCCACGGTGCTTCACAATAACCGCCGAATACAGGCACAACCTCATCAACGGGAATTTTCGCACCCGATGCACTGTTCCAGCCCGTAACTGTGTATATAGGTGCAATAAATCCACATTCTACGGCTATTTCTTTAAGTTTTGCCAAATGCTCGGCGTTGTCGACAAATTCATTTTCAATCTGTACCGCAATTATGTTTCCGCCGTCCTTATAGAACAGTCCTTTCACTTCGTTATATATGCTCTGATACCACTTCTTAACAATCGCAAGATATTCTTCGTTGTTGTCACGAAGTTTATAATCCTTTTTCAAAAGCCAATCGGGGAAACCGCCGTTTCTGCACTCACCGTGTGCCCAAGGGCCTATACGAATTACAACGTCCAAGCCGACATCTTTACATTCTTCGATAAACGCTCTGATGTCATTGTCACCGCCAAAATCCATTTTACCCTCAATTTCTTCGTGGTATATCCAAAACAGATACGTTGAAACAATAGTTATACCGCCGGCTTTCATTTTTGCAAGTTCTCTGTGCCAATTCTCTCTGCTGTATCTCGAAAAATGGAACTCGCCCATAACGCCTATCCAAGGTTTTCCGTTTCGTGTGAAATATCTGCTTGTGACGTTAATTTCTTCACCTTTCGGATTTTTACCGCCCATATTCAAATGATTTATCAAAAGCGGTTCATCTTTAAATTCTTTAAATTTATATATCATATACTTCCCTCCAAAAATTGTACTCCGTAGCCGTCCAATACTCCGTTAAATTCCAAGCCGTCAAACAGCGATACTCCTTTAATTTTTGTATCAACTTCATTTTCATTGTGATTTAAAATAATTGTACAGTCATCTCGCTTAACAACCTCCACACCGTTCGGTGTATCAACTGTTTCCACATTCGCCGACTTTGCTATAATTCTTACAAGCTCTTTCATTGCGTCATTGTCCAAATCACAGCCTACATAATAAACTCTGCCCTTGCCGTATTCGTTTACCGTCACTGCACTTTCGCCCTTGTAGTATTCACTTCCGTATGTGCATATGGTTTTTGCAGTATCCGGTTTTATTATATCACACCATATTTCCGCACTTCCGCTTACCTCGCCGCATATTTTTACAGGTTTTCTCGGTGCATCAAATTCAACCGCCTCAATGCCCGCAATTTCCTTGAACACTCCCGGCAGTGCCATTGGTCTTACTCTGTTATATTCATCACGCGTACCGCTCCTAAACGTTAAAACAAGTGTACCGCCGTTTTTGACATATTCCTTGATTTTCTCAGTCTCTGCGTCTGTGACTATGTTGTACGCAGGCATATACACGATTTTATAATCTTCATATTTGCCGTTTGAAACGGCTGTGTTTATGTTCAAATCACAATTTGCCTTGTAAAATGAATACAAGTGATTTTCATAATTATAGTTTTGTGCGTGACGTTTTATATCATGTCCCCATACATTGTCGTACGACTTCACAAGCAATGCATCATACTTATTTTTTGAGCCGACAATATATTTTTCAAGTTTTTGAAGTTCGTGACCTGTCTTTTGAATTTCATAAAAACGTCTTCTCGGCACACCGTCATGGTCAAGTACACCGTACCAATATTGTTCCATACCGAAAAGAGCCGTTCTGAATCTGAAATACACAACGCCCTCGCAGCCGTGTGCGATTGCCTGATATGTCCATAATCTAAGCTGATTGGGACGTGGCGTTGAGCCTAAAATATCCCAACCGGCAGGACCTGCCTGTTCCTCCATTACAACAAAGTTTTTGTTCTTCGCACCACGCATATTTTCGTGTGCCATAGACACATATTCATATTCGGACGTACCCCACTGATTGTCGGGATAATTGTCCCATGACACAAAATCAAGGTCTTTTGACAAATCATACGCACTTATATCCGAAAAATGTCCCATCAAATTATGCGTTATCGGATTATCGGTGTATTTTCTCAAAATATCAATCTGCATTTTCTGATAATTCACCCAAGTATCAGAAGAAAAACGTCTGAACTCTAAGTCAAGTGCGGGATTGTGCGACCACAAATCGCCGTATGTACCCTCGCACGAATTGTATTTCGGAAGTATTATATCTTCAAAAGAATCATAGTTTAAGCTCCAGAATACGCTTCCCCATTTTTCGTTTAGGTTTTCTATTGTCTGATACCTTTTCTCAAGCCATTTTGCAAAAGCCTTTCGACAATGCTCGCAATAACATCTTGTACTTCCGTGACAGCCGAACTCATTATCAATCTGCCATGCTATGACGTTTGGATTATCCTTGTAATGTTCAGCCATTTTTTCGGTTATGATTTCCGACTTTTCTATGTAGCTCGGATTGTTTCCGCAGCCTTCACGTCTTGAACCCCAATCCTTTTTTCTGCCGTATTTGTCCCTCTGCACGATGTCATATTTATCCGCAAGCCACTTCGGCGGTGCGGCAGTCGGTGTTCCGAGTATGGTTTTTATACCGTATTTTGCAAGTATCTCTATTGCGTCATCAAGGAATGAAAAATTAAATTCACCCTCTTTTTTCTCAAAAAGTTTCCAAGCAAATTCGCCCATTCTTACAGTGTTAAATCCGCCCTCTTTCATCAATTTAGCTTGACTTTCCCACTCATCTCTGTTCCAATGTTCGGGATAATAGTCTACACCGAATATCATTATTTCATCGACCTCATTTCTTTATAAAGTTCTTCGTCCGTCATATGATTATCCAATACCAATAACAGCATAACCTCTCTGTCCTCGGGCGCATACATCGTTTCGCGATACCATTTGTCATGTCTGATATTATCGCCGAACTCTCTGATAACCCCCATTACCTTTCTTGCCATATACGCGGTATGCTTAATATCCGCAAAACAATCGTTATGATAAAAGCCTTGCCAAACTCCGTTTTCACTGTTACGCATTTCCTCATTCGCCTTGTCAAATAAAACCGCACTGTCACCGCAAAGCAAAAATGCTTCTTTGTAATTTTCCTTTTCAAATTTCTCTATACCGTTGCAAAATTTTATTACACCGTTTGCACAATAATAATGAATTTTCGACTGTAACAATATAGTTTCGTCAAAAAGCTGTTTCTCGTTTCCGCTTAGTTTTTCACTCGTCTTTTTGCACATTTCATAATATGAATTTATCTTGTCAATACCACTTTCGCATATAACTTTGTAATCTCTCACCTGTCTGTAAAACCCGCCTTTTCCGACAAGCCAATTAAGCGGAGCAATACTGTTTTTATCGTCCTTCACAAACTTATTCGCAATAATACGCACATTCTCGGTATAAAACTGTTCACCTGCGTGTTCATCTTCATTTTTACCGAATTTAATCGTTGACTTCGGATATTCCGCAAGGCATTTTGATACGTCATAAGCCGAATTAAAATAATCGTCCGCAAATTCCTTACTGTGACTTTCGTCCGATATATCTTCACCGAACCACTTTTTTCTCACCGCGTCAAGATAATACGTATGCGGTCTGACATTTGAACAGTTGATAACCCAAAAATCATCGCCGCCGTTTTCAAGTACGTCCGATAATTCTCTGTTCACAAAATCAACCGTATTCGGAAGCATTGTTATGTGGTTTGCGGCTTGCAAATCGTAAAACGAAACATGATAATAAATACCCTGTCTGCCGCCGTCTTTAACAGGCATTGACGACACTCGTGCCGTATGATTGTCACGTCGTCTTGTAACCATTTTACCGTAACCGTTATCAGCTTTAACCTTGATAATACCGTCGTCAATTTCTATATAACCGTCCTTGTAAAGTTCCATTATTTCGCCGTACAGGTTGGTACAAAAAACAGGATTTTTGACGTATTTCTTAACAATATCGCATTGCTTTTTTATAATATTGCTTATCAGCTTACCTCGTTTTTGCGGAGTGTCAAATTGACCGCTCGTGTCGCTACTCCAAAATGGGCAGTCACCCTGTCCTCTAAAGCACAAATTCCAAACAACATTGCAGTCTTTCTGTTCAATTACCGCGTCTTCCCAAAGTTTATAAAAAAGCTCCGACTTTTCCATAAAATTCGCCTCAACGCCCGGATACGCTCTTGCAAAAATCTCCGCTCCCAACGGTTCTGCATGGTGATGAGTAATCCACAATCCCATATCCGCCGCCATTTGTCTGTTCAGTCTTGAATTTTTGTCAGTACCCGGAATTGTCATATTTCCGCCACAACGCAAAAGCGTTTCAAAAGCCATTCTCCAAGGCTCTTTTTTGTCACCGTTGATTTTCCATTTCATCATAAGCACTTCATCATTGAAAAACCAACCGCGATATTTTACCTTTGGTTTCGGTGAATTAATTTCGTATTTTTCTATTTTAACACTGTCTTTCTTTTCGATTTTTTGGTCAAGCCAAAACCAAAACGGCTTAATACCGAGATATTTTTCACTTATTTTCAAAAGTGCATACACAAACCCCAAATCGTCCGCCGCACTTATCACGATATTTTCCGCTATGTCAATTTTATAACTTTCCTCATCTAATGTATCGTCTTTTTTTAAATGAATATCATTTCCGTTTTCATCACTTGCACCGAAAACCTTTGCCATATCACGCTTTAAAATATTAATCGCATTCATAACAGGCTTTGTTTCCGTTTCGGTATGTACCTTCGTATTCAAGTTAAACAAAAAGCTCATTGATTTTGCTCCTTTTCATAAAATCTAATTATACATTACAGCAATTTAATCATATTTTCATCTAATATATTGGTTAAAACATTGATTATCTTGGCATTGTCTGATATAATGAAAGTGAGCCTGTCGACAAAATGTCGACAGCTCCAAAAATCACATCTTACGATGTAATTTTTGAGTATTTTCAGAGAAAAAATCATAAAGTTCCTCCAAAGTCGAAACTTTAGATTTTAAGCCATTTCTGCCGCACATGTCGCCAGAAATGATTTTTAATGAGGTTAGCACCTCAAGCTCCCCCAAACAAGGTAAACAAAACCGTTACGGTTTTGTTTACAGAAAGGCAGATTGATATGACAGAGAAAACAGTAAAGATATTTCCTAATATGTATTTCGGTTTAACTCACTGCTACGATGAAGTGCCGGACAACAACGATTTCAAGCTTCACAATCACGATGATGTATATGAAATAGTGCTGTTTCTAAGCGGTGATTCTGAATTTTACGCAGAGGGAAATGTGTACAAATTAAAGCCTTACGATATGCTCATAACGCGTCCGTTTGAAATGCACCATATACGTTGTTTGAGTGTCAAACCGTATGAGAGGATCATTTTGTATCTGTCAACAGAATATTTCAAACAAAACCGTTGTGAAGAATTTGAAGATATTTTCATAAACCGCCCGCCGGGTACGGGCAACCTAATACCGTCCGACATTGTAAAGGACGATTTGCTAAACCCGATAAACCGCATCAGCGTGTATATCCATAACGGCTCACTCACCGCCGCAAACGGTGTTATTATAGAATTTCTCTATCTTTTGAATATTTCAAAATCGGCAATCTCACCGTCAAAATCAAAAGACAAACGAATAAGCGACATAATTATGTACATAAATGAACACCTTTCCGAAACAATAACACTTGACTTCCTTTCAGAAAAATTCTTTATAAATAAATACCACCTCTGTAAGCTGTTCAAGAAAAATACGGGATACACACTAAGTCAATATATCAATCATAAACGCATACTTCTTGTACGCGAACTGCATACGCAAGGTCAGTCACTCCTTGAGGCAAGCACCAATGCTGGTTTTAATAATTACTCGCATTTTTACAGACAGTATGTCAAAAAAACAGGTATGACGCCAAAAAATATGAATTAAAAAAGGGAGATACATCTGTTGTATCTCCCTTTTAGTTTATTTCATTTGATTTTCGTAACTTTCAATCATCTTTTTAACCATCTGACCGCCTACACTGCCGGCTTGCTTTGCTGTAAGTTCACCGTTATAGCCTTGACCAAGTGTTACGCCTACTTCTCTTGCCGCTTCCATTTTGAATTGTTCCAATCCTGCTGTTTTGCTTTTCTTTGACATGATTATTTCTCCTTTACATAAAGTATTTAAGTGAGTAATTAACTCATTCATAATTTATGTAAAATACAAAAATATAAACATACAATTTTTACTAATTCATAACAATGTCGTCACTGATTATACTTTCGGCACGTTTACGAAGTCCGCTGTACTTTTCGGACTCCAAATGTCTGTCCTCCGCCATAATCTTTTTCGCCGCCTCCTGCGACATAGCAAGAATATCTCTGTCCTCAAACAGATTCGCAATCCTCATTTCAGGCAAACCGTGTTGACGTGTACCGAAAAAATCACCCGGTCCGCGAAGTTTCAAATCCTGTTCACTTATATAAAAACCATCGTTTGAAATACACATAGTTTCCATACGTTTTTTTGTCACTTCATTTTTACCGTGTGCAAATAATATGCAAAATGCCTGTGCGTTGCCGCGTCCGACACGACCTCTAAGCTGATGAAGTTGCGACAGTCCGAATCGTTCGGCATTTTCGATAACCATAATATTTGCGTTAGGCACGTTTACGCCGACTTCAATTACCGTTGTCGATACAAGTATGTTAATCTCTCCGCGCACAAACTCGTCCATTACTTCCTCTTTCAGCTTTGCTTTCATTTTTCCGTGCATAAGACCGATTTTGAACTCAGGAAATATTGTCTGCAACTTTTCTGCAAGCATTTCGGCATTTTGCAAGTCGCTCGTTTCCGTTTCCTCAATCAACGGACATACAACGTACGCCTGCATACCTGCACTTACGTTTTTTTGTAAAAATGCAAAAATGCGTTTTCGCATACTTTCACCGACTGCGTACGTCTTAACGGGCTTTCTTCCCGGCGGTAATTCATCAATAACCGATATATCCAAATCGCCGTACAAAATAAGTGCAAGTGTTCGCGGTATCGGCGTTGCCGACATAATAAGCATATGCGGATTATTTCCCTTTGCCGCAAGTTTTGCCCTTTGTTCAACGCCAAATCTGTGTTGTTCGTCGGCCACCACAAATGCAAGGTCATAAAACTCCACCGCGTCTTGAATTATCGCGTGAGTTCCGACAACAACGTCTGCGACACCTGTCGCAATCAAGTCGTATGCACGTCTTTTTTCCTTAGCTCGCATACTTCCGGTAAGCATTACCACCGTTATACCCGTACCCTTGAAAAATTCAGCCAATGTTTCTGCGTGCTGAGTTGCAAGAATTTCGGTAGGCGCCATCATTGCGGCTTGATGACCGTTTTTTACGGCGGTATAAATTGCCGCCGCCGCAACAGCCGTTTTACCGCTTCCGACATCACCTTGAACAAGTCTGTTCATCATCTTACCGCTCTTGCAATCCTTCAAAATTTCATTCAGCGTTTTCTTTTGTGCGTTTGTAAGCGAAAACGGCAGATTATCCGTAAATTCATGCACACAATTTATATCTTCAAACACAATACCGTCCTGCGATGTATTTATATCCTTTCTTCCGCTTAACGCAAGCTGAAGCACAAGCAGTTCTTCAAATACAAATCGTTCTCTTGCAATGTTGTAGCTTTCAAAGTTTTCGGGAAAATGTATGTTTTTCATTGCAAAATTAAGCTCTGCAATGTGATATTTTTCTCTTATATCGGACGGAATATATTCCTCCATTCGTCCGACCTCCTTTATTGCAAGCTCCATTGTCGACTGTAAAATTTTCTGCGTCAGTCCGCTTGTAAGCGGATAAAGCGGTACTATTTTACCCGTAAATCTCTCTTTACCCTCTTGTTCACAAACAGGGTTCACCATTTCAAGTTTACCTCTGTTCTTAGTTACCTTGCCATATAAAACATACTTATCGCCCGTCTTAAACTGATTTTTTACATATCTGTTATTGTACCAAACCACATTCAAAACACCCGATTCGTCCGATACAATCATTGTTGAAATAAGCATATTCCGTCTTACTCTTGTTTCTCTGACAGGCGAAAAAACGGTAATGCTCACGCACACCGTTTCTCCCTCGACACAGTCGGCAATATCTTTCTTTTCCGTTCTGTCCTCATGAGAACGCGGAAAATAGTAAAGTAAATCTTCGACTGTCTTTATTCCTTTTTTTGCGAATAATTCGGCTCTTTTCTCGCCGACACCTTTCAAATATCTTATATCCTTAGGCATATTCTGACTCCATAATATTATTCTGCGGAAATAATATAGTAGTAAAGTGGCTGACCGCCTTTCTTAAACGAAACTTCGATTTCATCGTCCGCATACTTTGTTTCAAGTGCTTTAAGCATCACATCAGCCTGCGGTTTCTTGATTTCCTTACCGTAATATACGTTCAAAAATTCAGTATCTTCGTCAACCATCTGTGAAACTACCCGGTTAAGTACATCATCAATATCCTTGCCTACAGTTACAATTTTACCCTCAACCATTCCGAGAATATCATCTTTTTTAATTTCAATACCGTCGATTTCCGTATCACGAACGGCATAAGTAAGCTGACCCGATGTAACTCTGCCGATAGCCTTATTCATAGCCTTTTCATTAGCCTCTGCCGACTTTTTATCATTAAATTCCACCATTGCGCTTATACACTGCGGAACTGACTTCGACGGAATTACAACGATTTTCTTATCCTCAACAAGTTCTGCGGCTTGATTTGCGGCCATAATAATATTTTTATTGTTCGGGAATACATAAACCGTCTTTGCCTTGACACGTTTTACGGCTTTCAAAATATCGTCCGTACTCGGATTCATTGTTTGTCCGCCCTCAATAACTCTGTCAACGCCAAGGTCTTTAAGAATATTTGTAATTCCCTTACCCATACATACCGCTACAAAACCGTAATCCTTTAATTCAACAGGTGCTTTCGGTTTAGGAGCTTTTTTAGGCTTTTCAGTCTTTTTCTCTGCCTTGACTTCCGTTGTTTTAACTTCGGCATTTTCCGAAGTCTGTTCATTACTTCCGTCAATAATAGACTTGTGCTGATGCTTCATATTATCTATTTTTAAATTAATCATTTCACCGAGTTTTATAGCCTCTTCAAGCACAAAACCCGGATGATTTGTATGAATATGCACCTTTACGATTTCATCATCGTCAATTACAAGCATACAGTCACCCTTTGGGGCAATAGTATCTCTGAACGTACTTACACTAAGACCTTTTTGCTTTTTCTCAACGATAAATTCCGTACAATATTTAAACTTTATATCTTCTGTCTTAATTGCCTCTTGTGACTTTTTCTTTACGGGAGCAGTCTGCGTTTCAAGTGCTTCGCCTTGTCTGTCAACAACATTACCGCTCTTTAAATAAGACAGTGCACCCTCAAGCACAAACATCCAGCCTTGACCGCCTGCGTCAACAACGCCTGCCTGTCTTAATGCAGGTAACATTTGAGTTGTCTTTTGAAGTGCCTTGTTACCTCTTTCAATGGCACTCTCCATTACGTCAATAATGTTTTCGTTTGTATTTGCGGCAAGCTGTGCACCTGTTGCGACTTCACGCGAAACAGTAAGAATTGTACCCTCTGTCGGCTTCATTACCGCCTTATATGCCGCATCCGAACCGTCTTTTAAAGCAACTGCAAGTTCTTCCGCATTACATTCTGTTTTGCCTTTAAGGCTCTTTGATATACCTCTGAAAAACTGTGACAGGATAACACCGGAGTTACCTCTTGCACCTCTTAAAGTTGCGAATGACATTGTATCAGCCGCTTTTGTAAGAGTTGTGTCGCCTTTTTTCAAAAGTTCAGTCGCCATAGCCGTTGCGGTAAGCGACATATTTGTACCTGTATCGCCGTCCGGTACCGGGAAAACGTTAAGTTCATCAACAGTTTTTCTGTTATTATATAAATTATTTGCTCCGCTTATAATCATTTGAGCAAATGTGTTTCCGTTAAGCGTATTAATTTTAATCACCCCTAATCAGTTTTAGTCAACACGGACACCTTCAACACGAACATTAATTTTGTTCACTTTAATTCCAACTGTATTTTCGATAGTATATCTGACTCTGTTCACAATACTTTTACATATTGTATTAATATTTATGCCGTACTCAACGATAAGATGTATTTCTACGATAACTCCGCCTTCTTCAACTGTTATGCTGATACCTTTAGTCATACTGTCAGGCTTTAGGAGGTTCACAATTCCGTCTTTTTTATTTCTCGACGCCATTCCGACAACGCCGTAACACTTTGTCGCAACCGCACCCGCAATTTCAGAGATAACGTTGTTTGAAATGGTTACCTCGCCTAAATCACCACTTGTTTTAAGTACCATCGCTCTATTCATTCCTTTCAATTCAAAATAATCCAAAATATCTATATATCATTATTGTACTATAAAATTCAAAAATAGTAAATACCATTTTGAAAAAAAGGCACTTGCATTGACTTAAAATAAATTATATAATAAAAAGGAGCCTGCCGAGGCTCCAAAAATCACATCTTGCAATGTAATTTTTAAATATTTTGAAAGATAAATCAGAGGTTATATATTATGAGCAAACATTCAAAATTAATGAATTTTCTTTCGGGTATGCCGGATTTTGTTTTTGACTATATCGAAATTGCGTATAACGGCGAAAGCATTAATACACAAATCGGTTACAGTATAGATATAAAAACATTTTTGGAATATCTGCAAAAATTCAATTTCAGTTATATAGAAAAAATTGAAGATTTCACGGTAGCCGATATGGAGAAAGTTACGCTCCGTGATTTAAACGCTTTTACGGCGTATCTAAAAGAATACGAAACCGACACCGTTTCGATTGACGGCAAACACATTAAACGAATCCGCCGCAACAGTGCTTACGGCATAAACCGTAAACTTTCGGGAATACGCGGACTGTTTTCATATCTTTACAAAAACGACTTGATTTCTCAAAACGTAACGGATAAGTTGGATTTTAAAAAACTGCATCAAAAAATGAAACGTCCGCTTACATCACAAGAAACCGTCAACCTTCTTGACGTGATATATAACGGTGAAAAATATTATACAGGTCGTGACCTTACGGAATACAAGAACAGAAAAAAACGTGATATTGCACTTTTTACCGCATATCTCGGTACAGGCTGTCGTGTGAGTGAACTTATCAACCTTGATATTCGTGACGTGTGCTTTGATACCTCATCATTCGTTGTCACCCGTAAGGGCGGTGACGAACAGGAAATATTTATGCCTGTTCAAGTGGAAAACGAATTGTTTACATATATGCAGGAACGTGTTGAAAACGAAAAAGCAAAAGACGACGCACTTTTTATCAGCCGACTCGGAACACGAATGACCGCACAAGGTGTTGAAAAGGTACTGAAAAAATATTGTGCGACTGTCGGTATATACGACCCCGACAAGGCACGTCCGCACGCATTAAGACGTACATTCGCCTGTAATCTTATCGCTGACGGCATTGATATAAAAATGGTTGCGGAGCTTATGGGACATAAAAATATTGAAGTAACTCACAAATACTACACTCAATACGCAATCGAAAAACGTAAAGAAGTTATGCAGAATTTTGACATTACGGGAAATCGATAAAAAATTGAATACATAAAAAAATACACACTCCGCAGAGTGTGTATTTTAATTTGTTCAAGATTATTTAACTTGAAGTGTTACTGTTTGACCTTCTGAATCTTTCATTTGATAAGCTTGTGTATTAATCTTCAAGCCCTTTAATGTTTCTGCCAATTCAGTATTTTCAGTATCATTTTGTGCATCATAGATTGCCTGTGCAACAAGTGACGCATTCTTCATAGCACCGAAATATGAAAGGTGAAGATCGTCTTGCTGTGCTCCGCTAAAGTAAACATTGAAGTTCTGTGACCAGTATTCCTTATTTGAGCCTGATGCTGTGTAATCAGCATATCCAAGACCTGAAAGGTTTACACCTAAAACGCCTTTTTCCTTAGCTACTTCAAGAATCTTAGGACCGAACTTAACGTCTGCCTTATTTGTATCACCACGAGCCGCACCAAAGTTTGGTGTTGACAAAATCAATGTGATACCTGCTTTTTTACAATCGTCTGCAATTTCTTCAAGAGCAGTTGCCATCTTAGCCTCACTACTGTAGTTTGCATCATTGTAACCACATTCCATAATCATGTAGTCACCGGCTTTTGCATTAGCCAATACACCAGGGAATGTGCTTGCCTGCAAGCCTGTTGCATAGTTACCGCTTTCTGCAAGGTTAGTTACATTCAAGTCTGATGAGATGAACTTATCCATAACTTGACCCCAACCTGTCTGAGCGTCACCGGCTGTCGGAATACCGTCACCGTCTTCGTCGGCAAATGTGCCGTAGTAGTTTGATACAAGTGAGTCACCCAAGATATATACATGAGTCTTTCTCGGAATAATTGAAGGTGCTTTCTTAACAACGATTGAATCCATATTTGAATCATTATCCTTCATTGTTACAACCGCACTGCCGCCTTCAACCTTAACGTCCGTAGCTGTGTAAGTAGAACCCGAAGTTGCTCTGCCCTTACCGTATTGGTCAACGTTCTGACCTACCATATTACCGTTTACGAATATATCGGCTCTTGTACCGTTTGACTTCTTAAATGTAAAGTCATACAAACCGTCGCATAGAGGAATTGTCTTACCTGCCGCTACATTACCAACACTTGTGTATGAATAAATCGGAGATACTTCATACTTAGCAGCACCTGTCATATCAACAGTTACTTTACCGTCTGTTGACTTTGTTTCTGTTTGATTAACAAGTACGCCGTCAGCTGTTGCTGTTGTTACACGATACTGTGTATCTGCCGCATAATTTGCAAGCTTTGTTACATCAACTTCAACATTGCCTGTTGCCTCTCCCGATTCACTGTACTTAGCAACTGTTGCAGTCTTAGTTTCTGTCTTTGTCTTACCAGGGTTACCTACTGTAACTGAAACTGTGTAGCTGCCAAGTTTACCTGTTGTTGTTACAACACCTGTAGCTGAATCTATCGTTGCAATATCACTGCCGTCTGTTATAGCATAAGTAACAGCCATCGGTGATTCGTCACCGTATTGGTCAATGATATTCTTTGCTTGATATGTTACTTTGTCACCGGCATTGACTGCTACCGGGCCTTCAATATCAAATGATTTTACTTCTGCAAAATCCTTAATTGTAACTTCATGAGTTGCTTTCTTAGGTGTTTCTGTTGTGCTTAGACTGCTTGTATAAGAAACAACTGCAACTGTATCTGCCGCAACTGTATCTGCAACTGAAAGGACACCCTTTTGGTCGATTGTTACACCGTCAATCGGACTACCGCTTGCATCTGCTACTGACCAAGTATATGTTTCACCTTCTGAAAGTGAGAAGATTGAACCCTTAAATGTCTTTGTTGCTGTAGTACCCGAAACCTTAGCAAGTTGACTGTCACCGACAATTTCAACTTCTGCTACATCAGAATCTGAAATAACAAGATTTGTAAGTGTACACAATCTTTCGTTCGGAACACCTGCACCGCCTGTCATTACAATCTTAGCAATATCATTAACTGTACCTACTTCATATTCTGCCAAAGTAGTACCGTTGTAGCTTAGAATTGCTGATGTAACGCCTGATGCATCTGTCTTTAGAACAAATGTAGCACTTGATTTTTCACCAAGTTCACCCATCTTACCTATTTCAGTACCTGTATATGCCTTATCTACAACAGAGTAATCTTTGACAACGCTTGAACCGGCAAAGTCAATATCAATTACCGCTGTTCCTTCTGAGTTTAGGAACTTCAAGCTTCTTTCTTGTGCACTGATGTTCTTTACAGTCATAATATTATCGAACGTAATCATCTTTGCACTGCCTGCTTTTAGTTCAACCGGTGTAGGCAATGTAATTTCTGTTGTTGCCTTTCCGCCCACACTTGCCGGCCATACTATTGAATTAACACCGTTTACTGTTTCCATTCTCGGTGTACCGTATGTTGCTTCACCTGTACCCGGTTCATAGAAATCGTATCCGTATACAGTAACTGTTCTTTCTACGCTGATTGCAGGATTTGACGCAGATGCTACTGTAAGCTTAACTTCCTGTGTACGTGATGTACCAACGTTTGGTGTAATTGACAATCCTTCTATTGCAGCCTTTGTGTCATCAGATGTCAATGTATATGTATTTTCACCTGTGAAGTCATTGCCGTATTGGTCTTTTACATTTGCAACAGAATATGTTGCCGCCGTTCCGTCTTTAATAACTGCCGGGCCGGCAATATCCCATGTTGTTGCTCTTGCTGTGTTATGAATATGAATTGTTTTTTCAGCTGTTACGTTTGTACCCTTAACAGTTGCTCTTACAACTACATCAACACCGTTATCGTCTGTAAGCGGATATTGAGGTGTAAGTGTAATAACGCCGTCATTGCCGATTGAAATTGTATCAGGCTGACCAGGAAGTGACCATTCAACTTCTGCGTTATCCATTACAAGACCTGCATTATCATATATTGTTGCAGTGAATGCTTTTGAAGTTGCGGTTCCGCTTGTAGGAAGATAGATATAATCTTCTCCTCCGCCTAATTCTGCTTTTGTTGCAACTGCTTCGCCAACATATTCAAGAACTAAATCTTTATCATTAGTAACTTCCGTAGTTTCCAATTTAGCAGTTGAAACAGGTTTCATTCCTTGAGTAGAATCCCAAAGCATATACTTTTCTGTGCAACCTGTTTTTTCAACCGGATCAACAGTGTATGTACCGTTTTGAATATCTACATCTGTTGTTGTGACGCTGTCAAGAGTCTTGTCAGCCTTGTAATAAGCGTGTACAAGAGTTGCTTTGTTTACATCTGACGCAATATTTTCAAATTTATAAACACTGCTTGTTTCGCCTGATTTTGCCACAGTCACTTTGCCTGTCAAAGCCTTGTGCTTTGCAAGTTTTAATGTATAATCATATGTACCCGGAAGATAATATGCCTCTACTTTACCGTTCGCAGGAACAGTATATGTATCATTGCCGATTGCAAGAGTTGCACCTTCAACCGATTCACCGTCTTTGTTTGATTTTACATTAAATGTAACCTTTTCTCTGTCAACTGTTTTTGCTGTAAAGTCATCAATAAAGAAAGGTCTGTCCCAATCTTTTTTCTGATCATATTCAATAGCAATTTCGCCGATATTACTGCCTGAGGCAAATTCAGCTGTTGTATTACCCAATGTAACTTCTCCGCCATTTTCATTAAATGTCACATATGCGCTGATGTCTGTATATTTACTGTCTGAAAATGCCGAATAGCTTGCATCTTTAACTTCATCACCTACTACAAGTGCTATTCTTCTTGCCCAATCACTGCCACCGCTTGTGACTCTGAATTTGAACAATTCTGTGCCGTCAGTTGACTTAAATACCATGTCCCAAGTTGCTGTATTTTGCATAAAGCTCTTAACCGAACCTGCTTTAAATGTCATTTTAACATCTTTTGTTTTACTACCCATTCCGTTCGGAACTTTAAGAATGCTCTTTCCGTCATTAGCAGTAAGAGATAGTGCTTTGTTTGTACCTCCCCAGTCATTTCCGATAACTACATCCCATTTGTAACCGTTACCGTCAACAGCACTTTCACCGTCAAAGTTTTCGCTGATGTCCACACTGCCGTCCCATGACGGGTCAACTGTAGGAGCAGCTGTCGGTGCCTCTGTAGGCGCTGTTGTAGCCTCTGCTGCTTCTGCTGTTGCAGTAGGTGCTGTTGTTGCCTCTGCTGCTTCCGCTGTTGCAGTCGGCGCTGTTGTTGCCTCTGTTGCTTCTGTTGTTGCAGTCGGCGCTGTTGTAGCAACAGTTGAATCTCCCGCATTTTCTGCGTCAAACATAGTTATTCCGCTGTCAAAAACATCGAACAAACTGTCTTTTGAATTTACAGGAGCCGCAAAGCTCGTAAATGCAGAAGTTATCATTGACACTGCGATTGCCAATGACAATATTTTCTTTTTGTTACTCATGTGCTTTCTCCCTCTCTTTCTGATTTTTACACGACAAACCATCGCATAATACAACATGATAGATATATTATACATCATTTACTATTTTTTTTCAATAGTATTTCTACGACTAAAATATTATCACTGATTTTTAAACATTATTTGTTACCTATATTTTTATAAGATATTGATTTTATATCGTTTTTCCCTTATAATAATAAGTAATAAAACAATTCGGAGTGATAAAATATTTTGAGTAAAGCAACGCAATTTTTAAAAGGTGCAAGGCTCGGTATGCCTATTGCACTCGGATACATACCCGTTTCATTTTCATTCGGTATGCTTGCCGTACAAAACGGAATACCCGCTTGGGCGGCAATAGTAATTTCAATGACTAACCTTACTTCTGCCGGACAATTTGCCGGTATGAACATAATTTCCGCCGCCGGCGGTATGTGGGAAATGGCAATTACGACATTTGTGATAAATCTTCGATATATGCTTATGTCGCTTTCCCTGTCACAAAAAATCGGTAAAATGTCGCTTGCAAGAAGGCTTATAACAGCATTCGGCATAACAGACGAAGTATTCGCCGTTGCGTCAACAACACCGATTGCCATTACATTTCCGTTTATGCTCGGACTGATTGCAATACCGTACATCGGCTGGACACTCGGCACAGTGCTCGGTGCTTTTATAAACAATCTGCTGCCGACATCACTTGCGGACGCAATGGGAATAACATTATACGCAATGTTTATCGCAATAATTATCCCTGCGTCAAGGAGAGATAAAAACGTACTTTTTGTACTTATCGCCGCAGTTATATTAAGTTGCGTGCTGTATTTCGCACTTCCTTTTATATCATCGGGCTGGGCCGTTATCATAACGGCAGTGTTGGCGTCGGCATTCGGTGCGACGTTCTTTCCGCACAATGAGGAGGGCGAAAAATGAAAATGATTGCTTTAATGGCTGTTATGGCAATAGTGACGTACATAATTCGTGCATTGCCTATAACACTTTTCAGAAAAGAAATAAAATCAAAATGGCTTAAATCGTTTTTATATTACATACCGTATGCCGTACTCGGCGCTATGACGTTTCCGGCTATATTTTTCTCGACAGGCTCGGTTTTCTCCGCCTCGCTCGGATTGGTCGGTGCTATGCATATGGCCTTTTTCGACAAGGGGCTTATGGCCGCCGCCGTTACGTCTGTCGTAATTGCATTTGTGAGCGGATTTTTTATGTAATATACTACCGAAATTTACATATTATATTATCAGAAAGGAACGGATGTTATGAGCTACGATATTGATTATCTGACACTGCTTTCACAGCAGTATCCGACAGTTAAAGCCGCGTCAACCGAAATCATTCGATTGCAGTCAAGGCAAAAACTGCCGAAACTTACAGAGCATTTTATGAGTGATATTCACGGTGAATACGAATCTTTTTTGCACATATTAAAAAATGCCTCTGGTGTAATCAAGGACAAGATTACGCAAATTTACGGTCGTACGTTGTCCGAACGTGACAGACAAGTTCTCGCCACTCTTATTTATTATCCGGAGCAAAAGCTTGAATATATAAAGGACGAAGTGAACGATATTAACGATTGGTACAAAATCACTTTGTATCGCCTTATAGAAATATGTCGCGTTGTTGCGTCAAAATACACACGTGCAAAAATCAGAGAATTTTTGCCGGAGGCTTTCGGCAGTACGATAGACGAACTTATACACGCAAATACCGATTACGGCTCGGACAAGGAAACATATTATAACGAATCTATTTCAACAATCGTTGAACTCGGACAAGCCGATGATTTTATTGTGGAAATTTCAACTCTTATCCAAACGCTTGCAATCGGTCGTCTGCATATTATAGGTGATATTTTTGACCGTGGTCCGCGAGCCGATATAATTCTTGACACACTGACGAAGTACCACAGTGTCGATATTCAATGGGGCAACCATGATGTTCAGTGGATGGGTGCCGCTGCGGGTAGTTTGGCTTGTATTGCAAATGTGCTTGCTATTTCCACCAAGTATTCAAACTTTGACTGTCTTGAGGACGGTTACGGAATTAATATGCGTCCGCTTACGGTATTTGCACTTGAAACTTATGCGGACGATCCGTGCGAATGCTTTATACCGCGAAATCCGAATATGGTTTATATTTCTCAGCATGACGAAAACTTTTGGGCGAAGGTACATAAAGCTATATCTGTAATTCAGTTTAAGTTAGAAGGACAAATTATAAAACGTCACCCTGAATTTAATATGGACAACCACCTTATGCTTGACAAAATCAATTACGAAAACGGAACAATTATGCTTGAGGGTAAAGAATACAAATTAAAAGACACAAACTTTCCTACTATCAATCCCGAAAATCCGTTTGAACTTACAGACGCCGAAAAAGAGCTTATGAATTTATTGCGTTCATCGTTTTTACGCAGTGAAAAACTTCAAAATCACGTCAAATTCTTATACGAAAAAGGCAGTATATATCTGACATTCAACAACAATTTGTTGTATCACGGCTGTATACCGATGAACAGTGACGGTACTTTTACGGAAGTTACACTTTTCGGTGAAACGGTAAGCGGCAAATCGCTCATGGACAAAGCCGAACAGCTTGCACGTGACGGTTATTTTGCCAAAAACGGTTCTAAAGAAAAAGAATACGGCAAAGATTTTCTGTGGTTTTTATGGTGCGGTTGCTACTCCCCTGTTTACGGCAAAAATAAAATGACTTCGTTTGAACGATATTTCATTGATGATGAAAGTACATGGGTAGAAATTAAAGACGAATATTATCACCTTATCGAAAAACCGAGCGTATGCAACAAAATTTTATGTGAATTCGGAATTGACCCGAATAATTTTTCTCATATTATAAACGGTCACGTTCCCGTAAAAATAAAAAAAGGCGAAAGCCCGATTAAATCAAACGGCAAACTTTTAGTTATAGACGGCGGTCTTTCAAAGGCATATCAGAAAGTTACCGGACTTGCCGGTTACACATTGCTGTTCAATTCACACGGTTTGCTTTTAAGTGCGCATGACGCATTTGAATCTATCGAAAGTGCCATAAAAGAAGAAAAGGATATTCACTCAACACTTGACGTTGTTGAACTTGCTCCGAACCGTTTACTTGTTGAGGACACTGACGCAGGTAAATCGTTATCAAAAAAAATCACCGACTTAAAAGCGCTTGTTGACGCATATTTAAAAGGAAAAATAAAAACACATTAAATAAAGAGAGGAAATCCACAAATGAATTACGAAAAAGAACCACTGCATATTTCAACATCCGTACCCAACGGCACTTATGAAGTAACTGTCACAGTTACCGCACACGAAGATATGATTTTCACAATACTTTCGCAGTCACGCCGTTTTATGGCACAAGATATAAAGCTTGGCAAAGGAGAAAGCACAGACATTACTTTCAATGTAAGCGTATGTGACTACCACAAAAACAACGAAGATTACACAAACGTAAACGGAGTTGAAATTGATATTATGTGCGACGGTGATTTTACCGCACTTTCCGCAGTATCGCCTGTCAATATTCCGACAGTTTACATCGCCGGTGACTCAACCGTCACAGACCAGCCTGCCGAATATCCGTACAACGCCACCTCTACATACTGCGGCTGGGGTCAAATGTTTCCGCAATTTTTAAACACGGGCATTGCGGTTGAAAACCACGCTCAATCAGGTTCTACAACTGAAGATTTTAAAAATGTGAATTTCACCGCATTCAAAGACAAAATCAAAAAGGGTGATTTCCTGATTATCGAGTTCGGTCACAACGACCAAAAAATAGATACTCTTGACGCGTTCGGCGGATACACGGAGAACTTAAAATATTTTGTAAATTTTGTCCGCGAAAAAGGTGCAAATCCAATAATATGTTCACCAATTAACAGAATTATATTCCAAGAGGACGGAACGCTTCTTAACTTGCTCGGTGATTACAGAACAGCAGTTAAAAACGTATGTGACGAAATGAATGTACCATTTATTGACTTGTGGTCACGCACAACCGAATTTTTTGAGGCAACAGGAGCGGTAAAAGCTTGGGATTATTTCTGGGGCAACGGCACTGACCGCGATTACACCCACACAAACGACATCGGCGGCAACATCGTTGCACGATTTGTTGCAAACGAAATGATTAAAAACAACGTTCAGCCAATAGCAGACTTAATCAAAAAAGATATGATTAACGTTGAAATGCCAAAACACGATTCAAGTGTCAAACCGCAAAATTCAAAAGAAATCGAACACTTAAAAACAATCGGTCTTGTCAACGTTCCGAAAGCTTCCGAGCTTGCCGACCTTGACAAAGACATCACCAATATCTAATACAGAGGCTGTCGACATAATGTCGCCAGTCCAAGAATCACATCTTGCGATGTAATTTTTGAGTATTTTTTGTGAAAAAATCAAAAGTTCCTCCACAGTCGAAACTTTTGATTTTAAGCCATTTCTGCCGCACATGTCGTCAGAAATGATTTCCAATGAGGTTAGCACCTCATACTCCAAAAAACAAAGCAGACAAAAACATAACGGTTTTGTCTACAAAATAACAAAAAACTGCATTTTGAATAAAATCAAAATGCAGTTTTTTATATCTTATCTTAATTGAGCACCGATTTGATTTTCAAGATTTTTAACAACCTTATCAAATACTTTCTGTACTTCATCACCTGTCAAACTTCTGTCTGTGCTTCTGTATATAGCACTGTATGCAACGCTCTTTTTGCCCTCAGGTATCTGTTTACCCTCGTAAACGTCAAACAACTGCAAGCTTTCAAGCATTTTACCCGATGCCTTTTTGATTACATTTTCAATATCCGCAACAGGAACTGTCTTATCAACAAGCATTGCTATATCACGAGTTACGGCAGGATACTTAGGAAGTTCCTTAAACTTAATATCAGTCTTAATATTAAGGAATACATTCTCAAAATCCAATTCGACAATATATACAGGAGTTTCAATTCCGTATTTTCTGCTTACTGCAGGGTGAATTTCACCGATTATGCCGATTACCTTATTGCCGGCACTTATCTTTGCACATCTTCCCGGGTGGAATGTCGGGTTATCTGTTACGGCCTCATACTTAACATTCTTTACGTTAAGTTGTGCAAACATTGTTTCGCATATACCCTTAATGTCATAGAAATCTACGTTATCGCCGTACATACCCATTGTGATTTTAACAGGTTCGTTCGGAAGTTCACCGTCCGTTGTCGGAATAAATATCTTTCCTATTTCAAACAACTTGGCAGACGGATTTCTGTAATTATAGTTTCTTGACAATATATCCATCATACTTGCGATAGTAGTTGTACGCATTACCGATGTGTCCTCGCCAAGCGGATTTGTAATTTTTACAACGTTTCTCATTTCACTGTCTTTCGGAATATTCAGTTTATCGAATATTGACGGACTTGTGAATGTGTATGTGTAAATTTCGTACATACCTTGTGCTGTAAGAAGTTCGTTTACTCTGTCCTGTACCTGCTGACGTTCTGTTTTCATTCCGCAAGTAGCCTCGCCCGAAAGAAGTGTTACAGGTATTTTATCGTAACCGTAGAAACGCGCAACTTCTTCCGCAATATCTGCCTCACCTTCAAGGTCAGGTCTGAATGACGGAGGAGTTACAGTCATCTTGTCAAGGTCAACCTTAATTTCAAGTGCGTCAAAATACTTAACCATATCCTCTGTCGGAATTTCTGTTCCAAGGAACGCATTAATTTTATCAGGTCTGAAAGCAAGCGGCTGCATATCTGTTACGTTACCCATAACGTCAATCATTCCGCCGACATTTTCACCGCAGCCAAGTTCTTCTACAAGCTGACACGCTCTTTCAACGGCAGGAACTGTATTGTTATAGTCAAGTCCCTTTTCGTATCTTGATGATGATTCTGTTCTAAGACCGACTCTTTGTGCTGTAAGTCTTACAGACGCACCGTCAAATGTAGCCGATTCAAAAATAACAGTTGTTGTATCATCCTTAACTTCACTGTTAAATCCGCCCATAACACCTGCAATAGCAACAGCTCTGCCGCCGTCTGCGATTACAAGGTCGTTTGAAGTAAGCGTTCTGTCCTGTTCATCAAGAGTCTTTATAACTTCACCGTCATTTGCACGTCTTACGATAATTTTGTTATCCTGTAAATCTCTCAAATCAAATGCGTGCATAGGCTGACCATATTCAAGAAGTACATAGTTTGTTATATCGACAATATTGTTGATAGGTCTTACACCGCACGCACGAAGTCTTTCCTGCATCCAACTCGGTGACGGACCGATTTTAACGTTCTTAACCATTCTTGCACAGTATCTCTTACACTTATCCTTGTCCTGTACATCAACGCTGATTATATCGGCGATATTTTCACTGTTTTCGTTAAACTTAACTTCAGGAATAGTGAACTTTTTATTAAATGATGCCGCTGTTTCACGCGCAAGACCGATTATGCTGAAACAATCAGGTCTGTTTGAAGTGATTTCAAATTCAACGACAGTTTCATTCATACCGAATATATCCTTAATATCCGTACCGATTTTTGTATCGTCCGGAAGAATAAGAATACCGTATTCAGGCTCATAGCCAAGCATATCCTCAGTTATACCAAGTTCATCGTGTGAGCAAAGCATACCGTAAGATTCAACGCCTCTAAGCTTGCCTTTTTTAATCTTTCCGTCAGGAAGTACCGCACCGACAAGTGCAACGGGAACGATTATACCGGCTTTTACATTCGGCGCACCGCAGACAATCTGCAAAATCTCGCCTGTTCCCGCGTCAACCGTACACACATGAAGATGGTCACTGTCAGGGTGATCTTCACAGGTAAGCACCTTACCCGCAACTACATTCTGAACAGATTCGCCCATATTCTCCCAACCCTCAACTTTAGAGCCTGTCATTGTAAGTCTGTCTGAATATTCTTTCGGCGTAACGTCTATATCCATATAGTCATTAAGCCAACTCATAGGTAAATTCATTATATTTCATTCCTTTCAATTTCCGAATAATATATTAAAACTGGTCTAAGAATCTCAAATCATTTTCAAAGAAAAGTCTAAGGTCGTTAATATCATACTTACCCATTGCAATTCTTTCAAGACCGATACCGAAAGCAAAGCCCGAATATACTTCAGGGTCAATACCGCAGTTTGCAAGTACCTTAGGGTGTACCATACCGCAACCCAAAACTTCAATCCAGCCCTCGCCTTTACATACACTGCAGCCTTTACCGCCACAAGCGAAACACGAAACGTCAACTTCGGCTGACGGCTCTGTAAACGGGAAATGGTGAGGTCTGAAACGTACCTTTGTATTTTCGCCGTAAAGACGGTGGATAAACATTTCAAGAGTACCCTTTAAATCTGCCATTGTAACACCTTTGTCAACTACAAGGCCTTCGATTTGGTGGAATACAGGTGAATGAGTTGCGTCAACCGCGTCACTTCTGTAAACTCTGCCCGGTGCTATAATTCTGATAGGCGGTTTCTTCTTTTCCATAACACGAACTTGGATAGGTGAAGTTTGTGTTCTCAAAACCGTATTTTCATTTATATAGAATGTGTCTTGCGTGTCACGGGCAGGATGATTCGGAGGAATGTTAAGCGCCTCAAAGTTGTAGTAGTCAAGCTCAACTTCCGGACCTTCCGCGATTTCAAAACCCATTCCGATAAATGTGTCTTTAATGTTGTTCATTACTTTTGTAAGCGGATGAAGTTTACCTGTTTTTTGTGCCTTACCCGGCATTGTAACGTCGATTACTTCGCTCTTCAGCTTGATTTCTTCAAGCTTTTCTGAAATTTCCGCTTTCTTCGTATCTATGTGGTTTTCGATTACACCGCGAATTTCGTTTGCAAGCGCACCGATTTGCGGTCTTTCTTCTTTGCTTAACTGTCCCATACCTTTTAGTACGGCAGTAAGTTCACCCTTTTTACCGAGAAACTTTATTCTTGCTTCTTCAAGAGCATCAATGTCAGTTGCTTTTTGAAGTACATCAAGGGCATTTTTTTTGATTTCTTCTAACTTTTCTCTCATTTCAAAATTCCTTTCGATATAAATTAAAAAACACTCCGTCCCATAAGGGACGAAGTGTGTAAATTCAAACTCCGCGGTACCACCCGACTTCCGATAAAATATCGGCACTCAATTATGTATAACGGCACTACCCGTCACAGACTAATTGCAAAATGCTTTCACCTATGCAGCTCCGGAATGAAATTTCAAATAAACCCTTACCGTATCGGCTCACAGCTCAATAACCGATACTCTCTTTAGGCGGTGTATACCTTACTTTGTTCCATCATTGCTTTTAATATTCAATAATAACGTATTATATCACCTTTTTTTTATTTTGTCAATTATTTTCTTAAATCAGAATGTAACATTTTCTTTTGAATTACATTCCGGACAAGTAGCTGATAATTTCGGTATAGTAGTCTGACCTTTTTGCATATTGAATTTCACCTCGAATGTTCTTCCGCATTGCGAGCAAGTATGCTTAAACCTAATTTCTTTCGTTTCCGTTTGCGGTTCTTCTTTTGGCGCACCGCAATTTGAACAATATTTTGTACCGTTATCATTTCGTGCATCACATTTTCTGCAAAACCAGCTGTTGCTTTTGCTAACCTGTACTTGTTCCTTTTGTGCACCGCAGGTGGTACAAAATTTTGAGTCTTCCCTATTTTGTGCATTACACTTTGTACAAATCCAATCGCCAACATTATTTTCTTCTTTTTGTGCACCGCATGTAGTACAAAATCTTGAATCTTCCCTATTTTGTGCATTACACTTTGTACAAATCCAATCACCAAAGTTTGTATTATGTGCAGTTTTATTTATAATATTTCTTTCTATACCGCAACTTGCACAACTTTTTTCAGCTTTTTCATTAAAAGAATCACAGAACTGACACTTCCAAGCGCCACAATATGGGCAAACATCAGCCTCAATTTCCACCATTTCACCGCAATGGTTACATTGTTTGTATCGTGGTGCGTCTTTAACTATACTTTCCTCAAGTTTCGGCAAAAACCAAAGAACATATACTCCGCATATTATACAAACGGCAAAAGGTGCTACACGAAACCCTATAAGACCTGATACTAAACCGCTTGTTTTGCTTTCTATACACACATTGGCTATTATGCTAACCCCAACAGTCAAAGCAGCCATTGCCGCACCCAAAATTATTCCGTTTTTACCTCTTGAATACAAAGAATATTTTTTGCGAATCAAATTCACTGCTACATCTGCGGTAATCACTATTGAAAAAATATGAAGTATCCAAAAGAAAATAGCAAATATATAGGAGGCAAAAATATAATCTCCGCTGTTATGTAAAACAATAAGTTTTCTTACAAGCGAAATTGCTCCAAATAAAGTGTATTTTCCACTTCCTAAGTTTATATTTGTTTCTGAAAAACCGCTGACAAGATTGGTAAGCTGACTGATTGCGTCTATGTCTATATATGCCGAAAGCATAAAGATAATATCAAGTATTAAGACAGCTATCGCGCCTATTCTTATCATTTCATTTTTGTCCATTGCAATGTTTAAACCGTTTTTATTCTCCGTCATAATGCCTCTCCTTTATCCAAAACTTCTTTTTCGACATTTATTATTCCATTCTCAAATATATAATGTCCGTCAACGTCTATATAATTGCAATCTACATTTAACAAGCCGCTTTCATATGTCTCACCGCCTTTGCCACCCTGTTCGACCTCTGCAATCTCATTTCCGTGTTCATCAAATATCTTTTCAATACCGATATTATTTATTACAGAAAATCTGTTATACCTTATTATACCTACAGTGTTTCCGCCGGATTTTATAGGTGTAAACATTTGATTGCCTGATTTATCAATTACAACAAAATAATACTGTTCATCTTCACCTTTGAATTCCACTTTTGCGTATCCATCATTAAATATAATGCTCCTATTCCCTAATAGTTTACCTTTGTAATATCCTAAATCGGCTAAAGCTTGTCCGTTGACGTTATACAATTTATAATCAGTTTTATTAAACACCACACCATCAGAAAAAGAATCTAATTCGCCCGATACATTAAGCTTAGAATAAGAACCATCTGAATGTATAACCAAATTTGATACTATCGTAACACCATCAACAAAATTAGCTTCGTCCTGCACATCAGGAACATCAAACCAAGAATGTGTATTGGTATTATAAAAATGAATTTTGTCAAATTGGAATATTCCATCTCCTACATAGCTAATTGAAGGTGGTTTTGATGTCCCACCTGCATACGGATGTACTATATACTTTTTATCAACCAAGCTTGTGGGTTCCATTTCCCATTTCCCCTCGCTATTTACTATGCCGAAATGATATTCATTGTGGTCCGGATCAGTTATATTCTTTACGACAAATGTATAACCGTTTCCACAAGCTGCAATGCTTGTATATCCTAAACTGTTAGGTGATGCAATAATTCCGTTTGTGTCCGCAATAATATTTTCATATATATTTTGCTTTACATAGCCTAACGCCCTTCCTTCTTTGTTTATAAGAAAATAATATGATTCATCATTCAACGGGTCAGTAGCATCTATCCAAGCTATATCACCTACAAAAGGCGTTGTATATCCAACATTAAAGCTTCTTCCAGGCTCTTCTGTCGGTGATGGTGTTTCATCAGTTACAACTTCATACTCTTCATCATTGTCAATAGGTGTCGGCTCATGTCTGTTGTTTTGTATACTAAATGCAACCACAATTCCTATTATACATAAAGTCACACATATTAAAACTATGTATATAACTCTGCTTTTTCTTTTTGATTGCTTAGCAGTAACATCCTCAAAATCTGAAATATTAAAACCGCAATTACCGCAAAACTTTTTGCCATCTTCAATCTTTGATTTGCAATTAGGGCAATATCTCTTCATTGTTTTATTCACCTCAATCTACTCTCCTATATTCAATACCGTCATCATCGTCATCTTCATATAAAATAAGAGTATCCCCATCCAACTTATATGAATATACCAAATCAGACATCAAAACTCCTCCAAGCCTCAATCTGCCGTTTTCAGCAGTATAACTGCCGAAATAATTATCTTTGTCCGATGAATATGTACCGTCACTGAAAAACTCAAGCTCATCCATCCAAGTATTTTCAACAGATTCCCATCTTCCGACTATTGATGAAACTTTTTTTGATGAGGTTTTATTGGATGAAGAGTCACTACTATAATAATTTTCTGATGAATTATCAACATGAGTCCTACCGAATATTACCGAAAACCCCATAATACAGAAAAACAAACTTACTAAAATTACAATACATATAGTTCTATTTTTTCTTTTCGATACTTCTGAAATCGATACTTCTGAAACTCTAAAACCGCAATTACCGCAAAACTTTTTACCGTCTTCAATCTTCACTTTGCAATTAGGGCAATATCTATCCATATCAGTCACCTCATTTCACTCTTCGATATTCATCACCATCATCAATATCTTTTTTATACAAAATAAGGGTATCTCCATCCAACTTATATGAATATACCAAATCAGACATCAAAACTCCTCCAAGTCTTATTCTGCCATCTTCGATTGTATAACTGCCGAAATAATTATCTTTGTCCGATGAATATGTACCGTCACTGAAAAACTCAAGCTCGTCCATCCAACAATCCCCAACTTCTTCCCATCTTCCTACTATTAAATGATTATCATCATGTAATTGACTTCCTATATATGCCACTATTATTATGCATACAATTACACATAACATAATGATTTTATATTTTTTATCTGTACGATTAAAAAATTCTTCCATAACTTTTCCACCTCACATTACTGATAAAGTCCTGCATCGCCAAAATATAAATTTATATCAGCACTTCCTGTATGAGTGATTTTTAAATCATTACAGCCCTTTACTGAAACATCAATATCTATCGGACGCGATGTTTTTGTCATTTCCGGTGAAGTATAAATATCCTTTCCGTCAGCCGTAATTACAAATCCACAACTATCTTTACTTTTTTCTCCTTCTACTATATAAATAGTTCCCTTTAAACGACTGTATTTACCGTTAAGAAGATACTCGCCAGGACCTGAAAAGAAAGTCGTAAGTGCATTTGAATAATAATTACCGTAATTATCCTTTAAATCATTTGTCTTAGACCAACAATTGCCTATATTTTCCATATCGACTAACTTAGTCGTAGGGTATTCCAAACTTCCGCTATATTTTCCTATATAGACAGTGCTTGTGTCGCCGTCCCAATAAACAGGCTTATCCAATGCCTCTGCAACCGCTCTTACAGGCAAATATGTTGTCCCCTCCGAAATAAACGGCTCACTGTCGGAATTTACTTTTTTTCCGTCAACCACGATATTTATATCATTATAAACCGCCTCAATATAATTCGTGTACGCAAATGCTCCCGTACCTGCTACCGTTGCACCGATAATCAAACCCGCAACCAAACCTTGTACTCTTTTTTTCATAATTTTTACCTCCTGTTACAAATTCAATTTGTATGTTTATTCTTTATACGCATATTGTAACAAATTATATTAGTTATGTCAATATATTTCGACTATTTTTGACAAGTATAATTTTTATAAAACAAATTATACTTGTAATAGAATTAGAGAGGGTGATATTATGAGTTCAGACGAAATTGATATAAAAATACAACAAGGCAAAGATTTTATTAAAAACAGAATAACCGAATTAAGATTGAAAATGGGTGTATCCGAATATCAAATGAGTTTTGATTTAGGTCAAAGCAAAAGCTATATTCAATCCATATCCTCCGGCAAGGCTATGCCGTCTATGGCGGGGTTTCTCAACATTTGCGACTACTTCGATATAACACCTATCGAATTTTTCGACACATCTATTCAAGAGCCTAACCTCTTAAACGACTTAATCAAAACCATAGAAACATTACCTAAAGCCGACCTTGAATTAATCCTCGAAATTGCCGAAAGATTAAAAAAGGATTGATTTTTTTGCCAAAAAATTATATAATTTATCCCGAAAGGGTTGATTTGAATTGAAAGAAGAAATTTTAGATATATTAAAAAATGCAGACGGATATATTTCAGGCGAACGCATAAGCGAAATGTTGAATGTTTCGCGAACGGCAATATGGAAACACATTAAAGCGTTACGTGAAAGCGGTTACAAAATCGAATCGGTCACGAATAAAGGCTACCGCCTTATTTCCTCGCCTGACATCATAACCGAAAGCGGCATCAAAAGCGGACTTACCACCGATTTTATCGGTCACAGCTTATTTATATATGATGAAACCGACACGACAAACAATCGTGCAAAGGAAAGCAATACCTCGCCGGACGGCAGTGTATTTATCGCCGAAGTGCAAACGCACGGCAAAGGCAGTCGCGGACGCGGTTGGACTTCTCCAAGAGGGATAGGTATTTGGCATTCAATCCTTTTAAAGCCCGAAATCTCCCCGCTTGAAGTTTCGCAAATAACGCTCGTTGCAGGTCTTGCTGTCTGCAAAGCTATCGGTCTTGATTCAATGATTAAATGGCCTAACGACATTGTTATTGACGGTAAAAAAATCTGCGGTATTCTAACCGAAATGTCTGCTGAGATAAATATGGTCAACTACGTCGTATGCGGTATCGGTGTAAATGTAAACACAGAATCATTCGATGACGACATTGCCGACAAGGCTACTTCAATGTTTATCGAAAGCGGTCACAAATATGTGCGAAACGAATTAATCGCAAAATTGTTAAACGAATTTGAATATTATTATAAGAAGTTTCTCGACGGCGGACTCAGTGCAATTCTTGATGAATACAAAAAGTGTTGCGTCACGCTCGGCAGAGAAGTAAACGTCATTTTCAAAAACGAAACGGTTCGCGGAACTGCCGTTGACGTTGACGAAAACGGCTCACTCGCCGTACAAACCGAAAACGGTATTATTCACGTCACTTCCGGTGAAGTTTCAGTCAGAGGTATCTACGGTTACATCTAAAATCGGATATATTATGAATAAATTGTAAATTGTTAGCACTCACATCTGTTGAGTGCTAATTTTGTATTGACAAATCTTACTTTGAGTATTAATATATATTATGTAAATTAATTAAACTTCAAGGAGTGATTTATATGGCAAAAGGTAATATTTCAGTTGACAGTGAAAATCTTTTCCCTATTATAAAAAAATGGCTTTATTCCGATAAGGATATTTTCCTTAGAGAACTTGTTTCAAACGGTTGTGACGCGGTCACAAAATTAAAGAAACTTGCAAGTATCGGTGAAGCTCAAATTGACGAAAACGAAAAATTCAAAGTTACCGTATCAATCTTTAAGGACGCTAAAAAGCTTGTCATCAGTGATAACGGTATCGGCATGACTGCCGAAGAAATCGACAAGTACATCAATCAAATAGCATTTTCGGGTGCAAGCGACTTCCTTTCAAAGTACAAAGAGGAGGACGACAAAGGTTCTCAAATTATCGGTCATTTCGGACTTGGTTTTTACAGTGCGTTTATGGTTGCCGACAGTGTTGAAATTGATTCGCTTTCATATCAAGACGGTGCAAAAGCCGCAAAATGGATTTGTGACGGAAGTATGGAATTTGACTTAACAGACGGTGACAGAACAGAAAGAGGTACTACAATAACTCTTAACATCGCCGAAGATTCGGAAGAATTTCTTGAAGAAAGCACAATCCGTCAAATTCTTCATAAATATTGTGCATTCCTACCTATTGAAATATATGTTGAAGTTCCTGAGGACAAACACGAGGACCACTGCGACTGCGGTCACGATCATGATCATGAACACGAGGACGATACACCGTCAGAGCCAAAGCCTATCAACAACACAACACCGCTTTGGATGAAAAAGCCGTCGGAGTGTACAGACGAAGAATACAAGGAATTTTACAGAAACGTATTTATGGACTTCAACGAACCGCTTTTCTGGATTCACCTTAACGTAGACTATCCGTTCAACTTAAAAGGTATTTTGTACTTCCCTAAAATCAATCATGAATTTGCAGGTCAAGAGGGACAGATAAAGTTATACAACAATCAAGTATTTGTTGCCGACAACGTAAAGGAAGTTATTCCTGAATTTCTAATGCTTTTGAAGGGTGTTATCGACTGTCCTGACTTGCCGCTTAACGTATCACGAAGTTTCTTGCAGAATGACGGTTATGTTAAGAAAATTTCTTCACATATTACAAAGAAAGTTGCGGACAAGCTTACAAGTATTTATAATAACGAACGTGAAAACTATGAAAAGTATTGGGATTATATCAATATATTCATTAAATACGGCTGTTTAAGAGATGAAAAGTTCTATGAAAAAGTTAAGGATGTAATTATTTATAAGGATATTGACGGTAAATATTTGACGTTGAACGAGTACCTTGACGGCAAGGAAGAAAAAGACGTTTATTACGTTTCCGATCCGCAAACTCAATCGCAGTATATTAATATGTTCAAAAATCAAGGACTTAATGCCGTTGTACTTCCGTCAATGATGGATACACATTTTATTTCACTTGTTGAAATGAAACAGACTGGTGTTAAATTCAAACGTATAGACTCCGCTATAAATGACATTTCGGACAACACAGAAAAAGACGATTCAACTAAAGAACAAGAAGAAAAGTTAATTGAAAAGTTCAAGAATGAAATCAATGACCATACATTGAAAATCGAAGTGCAGTCACTTAAAGACGATTCAATCCCTGCCGTAATTTTGCTTGGTGAACAGTCAAGACGTATGCAGGAGATGTATAAGGCTTACGGTCAGCAAATGGCAGGTATGGCTGATATGTTCCACGATGAATTTACACTTGTACTAAATTCAAACAACTCACTTATCAAGAAAATAGATACATTAAATGACGAGGACGCAAATCTTGTTATTGACCATGTTTACGACTTAGCGAAAATAAGCCACAGTCCTTTGCCGGCGGAACAAATGACAAAGTTTATCGAACGCTCCAATAAATTGCTTGAAAAGCTGTTTTAATTAACAGTTTTTTCTTCCATCGTCAAAGAGGGACACTAAATTTCAGTTTAGTGTCCCTCTTTTAATATGTTTAATAATTCTTCTATTGTATCCACAGTATAATCCGGCACTTCAAATTCATTTTTAGGTGTGTTTAACTTGTGAATACCCTGTTTTACGCATACGGTTTTCATACCCAACTTTTTAGCCGGTGCAACGTCATTATCCCCCCTGTCACCGACCATCATAGCATTTTCACCTTTACAGTCTGCTTTCTCAAGTGCTTTTTGAAAAAGTCTTACATCAGGCTTTGATACTCCCTCCTCCGCAGAGGATATAACAAGGCTGATATACTTTGCCAAGCCATACTTTTCAAGACGTTTTTGTGTCCCCAACGGCTGATTGGCTATAACTCCGATTTTGTACTTGCCATACAGTTGTGACAAAACATTTTCAGAATATTTGTAAGGCATTTCAAGCTCACTGTGCCATTCTGCCCTGTTCAATCCCGATATAATAACAGCGTCATCATACGGAATTAAATTTTTCAAAGCACAGTCGTCCATTAATTTATAAAACCCGCTTACGCTTATGTTACTCCCTTTTACCGTATCGCTGACACGTTTTTCCCACGCCTTGCTTTCGTCAACAAGCGTTGAACCGACATCGAAAAATATCCACTTTATCATTCTCTTATCTGACCGTCACCGTAAATTATATATTTAATAGAAGTCAATGCCTCAAGTCCCATTGGACCTCTTGCGTGCATTTTTTGTGTACTTATGCCTATTTCAGCACCAAATCCGAACTCAAAACCGTCCGTAAATCTTGTTGAAGCATTAACATAAACCGCCGCCGCATCAACCTCATTCAAGAACTTTTGCGAATGTTCGTAATTGTTTGTAACAATCGCCTCAGAATGTTTTGTGTTGTACTTATTAATATGCTCAATCGCCTCATCAATTCCGTCAACGACTTTTACCGCCATAATATAATCATTATATTCAGTATAATAATCCTCGTCTGTCGCGTCATTTACATCGGCAAATATTGCTTTTGAATTTTGGTCGGCTCTGATTTCAACATTCTTTTCTTTCAGTGACTTGAACATAACAGGAATAAATTTATCCGCTATTTTTTTGTCTATAAGTAATGTTTCTGCGGCATTGCACACAGACGGACGTTGTACTTTTGCATTAAGCACAATTTTAACCGCCATATCAATATCCGCGTCCGCATCAACATAAACATGGCAGTTGCCAGCCGCCGTTTCAACAACGGGAACAGTCGCATTTTCAACAACCGAACGAATAAGTCCCTTACCGCCGCGTGGGATTAACAAATCCACATATCCGTTCATTTTCATAAGCTGAGTTGCTGTTTCACGCGAAGTATCTTCTATTATATTTAGTGTCCCCTCAGGTATTCCGACACCGTATGCCGCGTCCTGCATAATTTTCATAACGGCTTTGTTTGAATTAATTGCTTCACTTCCGCCTCTTAAAATACAGGCGTTTGAAGTTTTAAGGCAAAGTACCGCCGCGTCAACCGTTACATTCGGTCTTGCCTCGTAAATTATTGCAATAACGCCCATAGGCACACGTTTTTGACCGATAGTCAATCCGTTTGGTCTTTTCCACATTTTTATTACTTCACCGATTGGGTCGGCAAGTGCTTTGACCTGTCTTACTCCCTCCGCAATTCCGTCAATGCGTTCTTTTGTAAGAGTAAGTCTGTCAATCATAGCTTGACGTGTTCCGTTTTTCTTTGCGTTTTCTATGTCAATGTTGTTTGCCGCAATAATTTCATCGGCACGTTCTACAAGTGCATTTGCAATAGCCTCAAGTGCATTGTCCTTTGTAACCGTACTTACTGAAACCATTTTATATCCTGCATCTTTTGCAAGAGTGCATTTTTCCAAAAGCTCGCTCATTATTCTTCCTCCTTATCGAAATTCTTCGACACAAACAACGTTCCGACAGGCTTTCCGTCAAGTATATCGTAAAGTGAATCAACATTGTTTCCGTTTGCGATTATCATATGAATACCGGCATTTGTCGCTCTTTCGGCAGCCTCAAGCTTTGTCACCATACCGCCCGTACCTCTGCTTGTTCCCGCACCGCCTGCAACATCTCTGACTTCGTCAATATCGTATACTGTAGGAAGTAATTTTGCGTTTTTATTCTTGTGTGGGTCATCGTCGTACAAGCCGTCAATATCGGAGAAAAGTACAAGTAAATCCGCGTCAACAAGGTCGGCAACGACTGCCGATAAATTATCATTGTCGCCGATTTCAATCTCGTCATAACTTACCGTATCATTTTCGTTTACAACAGGAATTATCCCCATTTCAATAAGCGTTGTAACAGTATTTTGAATATTTCTCTTTCTGCGCGGAATTGCAATATCCTCACGCGTTAAAAGTACCTGTGCAACGGTGTTATTGTAACCCGAAAACATTTTGTCGTAAAGATACATCAATTCGCACTGTCCGACCGCCGCAATGGCTTGTTTGCCCTTTGTATCTTTCGGCTTTTCAGCCAAACCGAGTTTACCGAGTGCAATTCCCTGCGCACCCGATGAAACAAGAATTATCTCCTTGCCTTGATTTCTTAAATCAGAAAGCACCATAGACAGTCTGTCTATAAGTTTTAAATTCATTGTTCCGTGTTCATATGTAAGCGTAGACGTTCCGACTTTGACAACAATCCTGTGCGCCATAGACACGTCCTTTAATATATCGTTCATTGCCATCCTCCTATAAAGCATATAGTTATTTCTATTATATCGCTTTATGGGTGGTTTGTAAAGTCATTTTTATCTTACCTTATTCTTCAAAATTTTACTTGCATTTTTTTACTCTCTATGATACTATATAAATATATTTTTACAAAATTTTCATTGTATCATATAACAATAATGTGAATTTTATTATACATTATACAACATTGTGGGAGGTAATGATGAAAAAACAAATAATTGCGGCAACTGCGCTGATGTTAGCGATTTCTTCAACCGCATATGCGTCCGACAACATAAACATATTCGTAAACGGAAATGCCTTAAACACAGGTGCTTTCATTATGAATGATTCGACGTATATACCGCTTAGAGCGGTCAGTGAGGCTCTCGGTTCAAACGTAAAATGGGACGGAAATACAAGAAGTGTTTACATTGATTCCGATGAAGATACAGTCACTGCTCAAGTGATTGAAAACGCAAGTTCAAGTGTCGTTGCAATAGTAGGAAATTACAAACCCGAATATATGACAGGGACTGTTTCAAATTACAACGAACTTACCGCTCACGGTACAGGTGTAGTTATCAAATCAGGCGGTATTATCCTTACAAACGCACACGTTGTAAGCGATATTGACAACATAACAGTCGTTTTCTCCGATGGCGAAAGCTATGCCGGACAAGTTCAGGCAATCGACAAAGATTCCGACTTGGCTTTGGTAAAGGTTGGCCGTCTTGGTTTAAAGCCAATATCGTTTGCGCAATCGGACAGTATCTTCGCAGGGCAGTCCGTTGTTGCAATCGGTACTCCCCTTTCGCTTTCAATGCGAAACAGTGCATCAAAAGGTATCGTAAGCGGACTTAACGTCAGCACTCCGAGCGCGTATTATCCGTTAATTCAAACTGACGCCGCTATCAATGCAGGTAATTCCGGCGGACCGCTTCTTAATATGAAAGGTCAGCTTATAGGTATTAATTCTTCAAAATATGCCGGTGTCGGAATTGAGGGAATTAACTTTTCAATCCCGCTTGACACGATTAATTATGTACTCAATCAATTTGAGCAAAACGGAAAAGTCATAAGACCGGATTTAGGCGTTACTCTTGAAAATTCATGGGAGGCACGAATCGGTCTGCCGACAAAAAAAGGCGTCACCGTAAAAACATCTTCGTCAAGTTCACTTTCAAACGGTGATGTTATAAACTTTATCAACGGCGTTGAAGTACACAGTATTGTGGACTTTAATAAAGCATTGCGTGATACATATTCTTCGGGAAGTATCAACGTAATTTATACAAGGAGCGGTGAACAAATTTCAACTGACATCGTTCCTAATCTAAAATAATAAAATTGGGGGTATTAAAATGAACAAAAAACTAATCGCTGCAATTCTTGCCACAACAGCAGCTCTTTCAGCAGCACCTTTTGCGCTTGCTGAAAATGACGAAAACACAAATGACAAAGTAGAAATCGCATTCAACGTAGGTGACAGCATTCTGAAAATAAACGGCATTGAAACAGAAGTTGAAACACCGTATGTAACAGAAAACAACACTACATTGGTACCGTTAAGAGTAATAACAGAGGCTTTTGGTGCAAAAGTTGACTGGGACGGTGATACTCAAAAAATAACTCTTACATACCCTGCCGTAAATATTGAACTTCAAATCGGCAATATCGTTGCAACTGTAAACGACCATACAGAAACACTTCTTGAATCACCTGCACTTTCCGAAAACGGCGTTACAATGGTTCCGCTAAGATTTATTTCCGAAACATTTGGTGCAACAGTAGGTTATGACAACGACACTCAAGCAATACTTGTAACAAAAGAAAATATGGACAATTCTTCTACCGTTACAGGTATCACCGATATGACAAAAACAGGTGACAGCTATTATTTATGGAGCATTGACACTCCTACTCAAATGAAAATGGCTGACAGAACTCTTGATGCAATGACAACAAAATTTGTCGCCGATGACGAAAGTTCAATGTACATAGAAGTTTATCCTATAACAGAAGATACTGTCGATTTTGATGAAGAATATTCAAAGAGAAAAGACTCTTTTTCTTCATATACACTTATCAATGCAGAAAAATTACCTGAATCAAACGGAACACAGCATATGCACTTTCAGGCAAAAAATAAAGAGCAAATCATTGATTTACACGAATACTATGCAAAGAACTACAAATATTTAGTTTTGTCGATGATAAAAATTAATGACGATACATCAACAAAAGATATGATACTTTCTTTAGTGGATTCATTTAAGATTGGTAAAATAGATAATGAAACATATGATCTTTCCACAGTAAAAACAGAAGGTACAAGAAAATACCGTGAAATCACAGACGATACATATAAAGTAAGTTTCTATGTACCGGCTAATTATCAAATGGAAGATGATAATACTGAAAACGAATTTACATTCTATGAGCCTAAAAACGAATCAACATCACACATCTCATTGGGTATTTATTCAAAAACAGGTGACACGACTGCTTATTCGCTTGCCACACATGACCATGCCATAAGAGAAAAATACGCAAGTACAAAATATTCCACTCTTACCCCGGTATCAGAAACAGGTACTAATTCATACAAGTACACTCAAACTATTTCGGGTTCAACCGATTCCGATTTATACACAGTCGATACTTTCTTTGAAAAAGGCGATTATGTGTACAATTTTGCCATAACGACTAATTTAGATTACGATGAAATGGAACTTAACACAATTCTAAACAGCATAAAGGCAGAAGAACTTGATTCTTCAAAAATCGGTAAATTGATGAGAAACGACCCTGAGGATACCTTAAACACAGCAAAAGTCGGAGATTATCAATTTTCAATTCCTGCGTCATGGAAACTTTTCTCAAAAGCATCTCAAGGATCTTCATATACGAACGTTTCATATGTAAACACATATACAACTTCGGGAATTATTTATGCCAGCATGACCGGTTCTGATTTCAAGCAAACTAACCTTTCTACAGTTGCAAACTCATACTCAAAGAGTATAACTCAAGACGATGAACACGAAATGTTCAAAAAAGTTGAGTACACTTCAATAAACGGTAAACGTTATGCTTATTTCACATATACAACAACAAGCAAAGCTGACTATAAATCATATGGAACCGTATATATGACTTGTGACAACGGAACGGCTCATATATTCACGCTTATACAAGACGAAGTATTCTACGGTTCGGCTGAAATTGACGATTTTATCGACATCGTTAACTCATTTCAAAGCAAATAAAATTTAAAATTCTGTATTAAAAGTTCGGATTTTTTTATCCGAACTTTTATTTATATATTTTTTCTAAATAAATATGTATAAATTGTAAATTTTTTTTTGGTTTGTTGACTTTTCACAAAAAATATGTTATATTTAATTACAATTAATAGTGGTGCAGTATCCTAGTCAGTACGGCTCTTCGGAAAGCGGGCCTAAAAATCCGCCAAATGGCACATCGATGAAGTTTCTGGTGTTTTGCTTTGAACGCCCAGTTCGGGGCTGATGCTGGGAGTTAAGGTTTAGGGGCGGTTTCCAACGGCATGGTAACCTTACCCCCTTTTCCGTGGAGGCCTATGACTGTGGCGGCCCATACCTCCTAAGGGAGCAAGTCGTTACGGCATAGGGGAAAACCTGTTTTGCGGTTAGTAATTCACGTCCTCACAAGGGACGTGGTATGAATGCTGTGGGCAGCGTAGCCAGCCTTGAGTGGATATGGCGGATAGACGCCCAAAACTTTTTCGCCACTCGGCCAGTGGCAAAAAGGCAATGCGTCTTGAAACCATATTTGCAAAAGAGGATACGGAAAGCTCAGGCTGTTTGGGAAAACTTCTAGGCTGTCGTAATTGGATGAACAGGGGATTGCAGTGCGGACTCAGTGGCAATCCGGTAACTACAAAACAGTATAAGTCTTTAATGGGAAACCGCTTTTTCGGCGACGATTAAGCAGATTTATGGGAAAGCCAACCGGACCTATGCCGCAAACTTTACTCTGTTCATTACCCTATTTAAAATTAATTGAGCCTGTCGACAAGATGTCGCCAGCTCCAAAAATTACATCTTACGATGTGATTTTTGAGTATTTTTAGAGAAAAAATCATAAAGTTCCTCCAAAGTCGAAACTTTAGATTTTATGCCATTTCTGCCGCGCAGGTCGCCAGAAATGATTTTCAATGAGGTTGCACCTCAAACACCCATAAATAAAGTAGACAAAACCATAACGGTTTTGTCTGTAATCTTAGTCGGCATTTTGCCGATTTATTATTATAGAAAAGGAGATTTATAAACTTGGATAAATCTGACTCTCACAGGCGAAAAAAATTTAAAGTACCAAAACCTGATTCAAATGTTTCGACTTCACACAAATGGACGATTTTCGTAATCTTCCTTTCGTTCGTGCTGTCATTGGTATTCAGTCTTATAACATCGGTTGCGATGCAATCGCTCAATTTATTTTTTGCATTTATAGTTTTGTTCGCTATCATTGCAATAAATATTTTATTTGATATGATTGGTACGGCTGTTCAGTCTGCGGAAGAAAAGCCTTTTCATTCCCTTGCGGCACGCAAAGTCAAAGGTGCAAGAGAAAGTATTTCCGTAATACGTCACGCACCTCAGCTTGCAAACTTATGCTGTGACGTAATCGGCGATATTGCCGGAATTATTTCCGGTGCAACGACAACTCTTATTGTTTCGGAACTTGTCGCAAAATTTAACCTGAGCGGTATATTGCCGAGCCTTATACTTACAGGCATTGTCAGTTCTCTTACTATCGGCGGTAAAGCTATGTCTAAGGGAATCTCTATGAATAACGGTAACTCAATCGTTTTTACGGTTGGAAAAATAATGAGTGTTTTTAAACGTTGCAAATAACATTAATGGGGCATTGGTGATGGAGAAAATTTTAAATAAAATCGAATCACCCGATGATTTGAAAAAATTAAATAAAGACGAATTGAAAACTCTTTGCAGTGAAATTCGCGAGTTTCTGATTGACAGTGTATCGGAAACCGGCGGTCATCTCGCCTCAAACTTGGGGATTGTTGAATTGACCGTTGCTATTCACACTGTTTTTAATGTGCCTGAAGATAAGATTGTCTTTGACGTAGGTCATCAGTCTTATGTGCATAAAATTCTTACAGGAAGAAAAGACGGATTCAAGTCGCTCCGTCAGTTCGGCGGAATGTCGGGATTTCCGAAAACAAGTGAAAGTGATTGTGACGTATTTAATACCGGTCACAGCTCAACTTCAATTTCAGCCGCACTCGGTATTGCCAGAGGGCGTGACCTTGCCGGTGACAATTACAATGTAATTTCAGTATTCGGTGACGGTGCTCTTACGGGCGGTATGATGTACGAGGCTATGAATGACGCAGGTCATTCAAAAACACCGCTTATACTTATTTTGAACGACAACGCAATGTCTATTTCAAAAAATGTCGGTGCGGTGTCAAAACACTTACGTTCACTCAGAATGTCGCCGTTTTATTTCCGTTCAAAACACGCGGTTGAAAACTTTTTAAAAAAAATGCCTACAATAGGCAAACCTACCGCAAATATATTAAAGCAAATAAAACGTTTCTTCCGCAGGCTTGTAATCCCTACAACGATTTTTGACGATATGGGATTTATATATATGGGACCTGTTGACGGTCACAACCTAACAGAAATTATACAGTGTCTTGAATATGCAAAAGAAGAAAAACGGCCTGTCTTTATTCACGTCCACACGAAAAAAGGCAAAGGTTATGCCCCCGCGGAAAGCAATCCGCAAAAATTCCACGGCATATCACCTTTTGACAAAGCTACGGGTGAAACGAAAAAAGGCAGTGAAACATACAGTGCAAGATTTGGCAATACGCTTGTCAGATTAGCGAAAAACAACAAGAAAATAGTTGCAATCACAGGTGCAATGCCTAACGGCACAGGACTTGACGAATTTCAAGAGCAATATAAAGACAGATTTTTTGATGTCGGTATTGCAGAGGAGCATGCGATGACCTTTGCGGCAGGACTGGCAACGGTCGGATACACTCCTGTTATACCGTTGTATTCATCATTCTTGCAACGTGCATACGACCAAACTTTGCACGACGTCTGTCTGCAAAAACTTCACGTTGTATTTCCTATCGACCGTGCCGGTATAGTCGGCGCAGACGGTGAAACACACCAGGGTGTATACGATATTTCGTACTTATCACATATGCCGAATATGACAATTCTTTCACCTGCCACGCTCGATCAGCTTGAATATATGCTTGATTTTGCAATCAATAAATTCAATGCACCGATTGCAATACGTTACCCACGCGGCGGAACAGAAGCTGAAAATGTGCCTTCCGCTTTCACTTTGGGACAAGCACAGTGCATACAAAACGGCTCTGATGTTACAATTATCGCAACAGGCAGAATGGTTAAACGTGCCGAAGAAGTTGCAAAACTTACAACGAAATCCGTTGAAATTTTAGCTATGCCTACAATAAAACCGCTTGATACAAAGAGCATAATCGATTCGGCAAAAAAGACAGGCAGCGTTATAACCATTGAGGACAACGTAAAAATCGGCGGTATGGGAAGTATGATAGGCACATTGCTTGAAGAAAACCATATCGACTGCAAATTTAAAATATTTGCTTTCCCCGACCAACCGATTACGCACGGCTCAATAGATGAACTTGATAAATTATACGGACTTGATGCAAAGACGATTGCATCAAAAACAGATTAAAAGGATAAGAACTATGGGAAAAATAAGACTTGACGCACTTCTTGTCAAAAACGGACAGGTACAAAGCCGTGAAAGAGCGAAGGCTCTAATTATGGCAGGACAAGTGTATGTAAAAAACCAAAAATGCGACAAAGCCGGACAGATGGTTGACGAAGATACAACCGTTGCGGAAATTCGCGGCGAAACTTTAAAATATGTAAGCCGCGGCGGATTAAAACTTGAAAAAGCTATGCAGGAATTTCCGATTACCCTTGAGGGTAAAACCACAATGGACATAGGCGCGTCAACAGGCGGGTTCACCGATTGTATGCTCCAAAACGGTGCTGTCAAGGTATTCGCCGTTGACGTCGGCTACGGTCAGTTCGCGTGGAAATTACGTCAGGACGAAAGAGTCGTAAATATGGAGCGTACCAATATCCGCTATGTGACACCTGAGGACATTGGCGAAGAAATTGATTTTGCGTCTGTTGACGTGTCATTTATTTCGCTTAAACTTATACTACCCGTTGCAAAAACACTTCTTGCCGATAACGGCGAAATTGTCGCACTTATAAAGCCACAATTCGAGGCAGGACGTGAACAGGTCGGTAAAAAAGGTGTTGTAAAGGACATAAAGGTACACTATGAAGTTATAAAGAAAATTCTTGACTTCGCACGAAGTATTGATTTGCACGTTGCAGGTCTTTCATTCTCACCTATCAAAGGTCCGGAGGGCAACATTGAATATCTTGCATATTTGAAAAAAGCCGAATGTGAGGATAACATCACAGATGAAAAAATACAAGAAATAGTAGACAAATCACACAATCTGCTTTAAGAAAGGAATGAACAGAAATGCTTGCCGAAAATACAGTTTTAACAGGCAGACGTGCGATAACACGTTCATATGCAAAAATAAATCTTACACTTGACGTACTTTCAAAACGCGAAAACGGTTATCACGACATTAAAATGATTATGCAGACAGTATCACTGTTTGACCTTATTTTAGTCGATAAAACGCACAGGGGTATTTCTATTTCAACAAATTTGCCGTATTTGCCTTGCAATGAAAAAAATATCGCCTATAAAGCAGCAGACGCATTTTTTAAAGCGACAGGTATTCGAGGCGGTGCAAAGATTGTAATTCACAAAAATATACCCGTAGCCGCAGGGCTTGCCGGCGGCAGCGGTAATTGTGCGGCGGTTCTTACCGCAATGAATATGCTCCACGGCAATCCTCTTTCTAATGATGAGCTTATGCATATCGGTGCGTCACTCGGTGCAGATGTGCCGTACTGTTTTGACGGCAGTACACAGCTTGCAGAAGGTATCGGTGAAATTTTAAAACCGCTCTCCCCTATGCCAAATGCGTACATCTTACTTGTAAAACCGCCTATCAACGTATCTACGGCACTTATTTACGAACAAATCGACAACGCACCTATCGAAATTCGTCCCGACACAGACGGAATGATTGACTCTTTAAATAATAACGACCTTTACGGCGTTGCAGACAGGCTTTGCAACGTTATGGAAAACGTGACCGCTAAAATGTATCCGATTGTCGGCGGTATCAAAACCAAAATGATTATGAACGGCGCCGTTAATGCCATTATGAGCGGTTCGGGTCCGACTGTTTTCGGTATTTTTGACGATTTTGAAAAGGCAAAAAAATCCGCTGACAGTTTTGCTTATCAGTTTAAGGACGTATTTCTTACGCAAGTTTTAAATTAAACGAGGTGATTATTTTTGGAGAAAGACAAGGATATTATAGAAGTAATCATCGACGAACAACCGACAAACAATAAAAAAATCAAGTTTGCATATTGGGATAATCTCGCAAAGGATTTATCACCGCTGTTTATAAAAGTATCATCGGCAGTATGTATTATGATTGTTTTGGGAGTATTTTTTGTCGGCTTTTTCATACCGAAAAACGATAACAAAATAACAAAACAACTTGAAAAATTACAAAATACAAATTCGGAATATATTACGGCACAAAACAATTATTCATCGCTTTCCGATGAAATAAATACTCTTAATTCGGATTTAGCCGATAAGAAAAAAAACTATGAAGAATTTACAACGTCGCAAAACGGTCTTGAAAAAATAAATGACGAAAACGATAAACTCGAAAAGGAAAAAGAGGAATTGCAAAATATGGTTAATACAAAGCAAAGCACACTCGATTCCTTGAATAACCGGGTATCATCGACTTCTCAATCAACCTTGACTTTGACATCAGGCACTTATACAGTAGGTGAAAATATAAAAGCCGGTAAATATACAATTATGGGTTCGGGAAGTATTGCGATTTCGTCATCAGGAAAAGCAAGAGTAAACTCGAATTTAACCGCTGACGGAAAAGATTACGTATTAAACGATGATGAAACAATAAAAATCAAGGGCAAGGCTCAATTTATTCCGATAAAATAATGAAAGGATATGACGATTATGACGCAAAAAAAATTATATGTTATAATACTTTCGTTTTTCACGATTATAATCGGTGTGGTTTGTTTTTCACTTGGCAACTATTTTGACACAAATTCTCTTGCAACAGAAAAACTGAAAACTCAAATATCTGCCCTTGAAGAAAATACATCATCACTTACCGATACAAAAAACGATTTGGAAAGTCAGATAAATGACCTAAATTCGGAATTGAGTACAAAAACCACCGTAAACAATTACTTTATGGAGGCAAAGAAAAAGAATGACAAATTAAAAAATGACATTACCGAATTAAATCAAAAGTCATCTGAACTCGACTCACAAATTGAGGAACTGCAAAATCAAAACTCGTCATTACAAACAACCGAAAAGACAGGCAAAACATATACATTAAAGAAAGATCAAAGCTATACTTGCCCGTCAGAAATCCCTGCCGGACGATACATCGCCACAGGTACGGGAACTCTTGTAATTTATTCATCAAGCGGTAAAGCTCGTGTAAGCGAAGATTTGGCCGTTGCTTATAATAATTCGTATTCATTTACACTTTCCGAAAAAGAAAAAATCAAAGCGACTGATGATATTAAATTAACTGAAATTAAATCAAATTAGCATAAGGGGACACTAAAAATTTAGTGTCCCCTTTTTATTACTTAATTTTTTGAAATCGTCGCCAAACTCTATTCTATATGTCAATGTCTACTCTGTTGCGTTTACCGCCCATCATAAACGTTTCTATATTCTTAACAATCTCATTCATACATCTGACTCTCGCTTCATACGCACCCCATGCCATATGCGGAGTTAATATAACATTACTGCGGTCTAAAATTCGATTGTACGGGCTGTCATTCGTAATCGGCTCAACCGAATACACATCAACACCCAGTCCGCCTATTTTGCCGTTTTCAACCGCCGTAACAAGTGCGTTTTCATCTGCCACAGCACCGCGTGAAACATTAATAAATATAACACCGTCTTTCATTAATGAAAGACGTTTTTCGTCTATCATACCTTTAGTTTGACTTGTAAGCGGTACATGAACGGATATAATATCCGCAACTTTACACAACTCGTCAAGTTCAAGCCACTCATAACCCTCATGGTATCTGCGTGAATTTGACACAATTTTCATACCGAGTGCATAAGCAATATCAGCCGTCCTCTGACCGATATTACCAAGTCCGATTACACCCCAAGTCTTACCTTTAAGCTCATTAAAATACGGTTTCAAGTGGTTTTGCACACCGCTTATCATATACTTTCCGCTTTTGACATAGTTATTAAATTCATTCAAATGACTTGCCAATGACAATGCCATAGAAACGGTAATCTGTGCAACGGAATCGGTTGAATAGCCTTTTACGTTGCACACACCTATTCCTTTGTGCCAACAATAATTTATATCGATATTATCGTAACCTGTTGCCGTAACACATATCAATTTCAATTTTTTTGCGTCGGTCAAATTATCTTTGTTAAGTTTGATTTTGTTTACGATTATAATGTCGGCGTCCTTTATTCTGTCTTTAAGCTGCAGAGATGACGTTGTTTGATAAACGCTCACATCACCCAACTTATTAAACATAGAAAATTCAATATCGTCACCAAGCGTCTTTGCGTCAAGGATTACTATTTTCATATTTTAATCCTCCAAAAGGTCGTGCATTTTGTTCCATATTTCAGGATATAGCTTTTTAAGATTTATCGGTACAAATTCACGGTTTACAAAGCCGTGACCGGTCTTTCCGACAGTCATAAGCTTCTTTTCCGGAAGTTTATAGACTTCGTAAGTGAATTCACATCTTGCAACGGTAAGCCTTGTCATTTTACAAGTTACAAGCACTTCGTCCTCATATTTTAAACCGTAATAATACTTTGCCGCCGTTTCGGTGAGCGGTAACATTATCCCCATTTTCTCCATTTCGGTATAGCTCATACCGATTTTTTTGATAAAATCCGTTCTCGCAACTTCAAACCAAGGATAATATCTCGAATGATGGACAATTCCCATCATATCGGTTTCTGCGTATCTTACTGTCAAATGCGTTTCACTTACAAATGCCATTTTTCTTTTCCTTTCCGATGTATATTAATAGGCAAAACCGTAACGGTTTTGTCTACTTTATTTTTGGGAGTTTGAGGTGCTAACCTCAAATAAAAATCATTTCTGCCGACATGCGCGGCAGAAATGGCTTAAAATCTAAAGTTTCGACTTTGGAGGAACTTTATGATTTTTTCTCTGAAAATACTCAAAAATTACATCGCAAGATGTGATTTTTGGAGCTGGCAAGCTCAATTTATCTCTTCCATTCCCGAATAAACAAGTCCGCGTTTTGCATCCATAGTAATGGTCGTACCACTCTTTAGTACTTTTGTGGCACCTGCCGCCGCAACAATTACAGGAATATCAAGTGCAACCGCAAGCACGCTTGCATTATTCGCCTCGCCCACTTCTTCAGAAATAATTCCGGATGATTTTTTCAAAATAGGTATCATATTCTTTGTGACGTTATTTGTTACAACAATATCGCCGTCACAGAAATTCTTTTTAAGTTCTTCGTAACTTGTCGCAACACAAACATTAGCCGTTGCATTAATCGCATCAAGTCCGCGGCCACTTACAAGTATATGACCGACAAGGTGAACTTTCATAATATTAGTCGTACCCGCAACACCCATAGGTGCACCGCCTGTTATAACAACAAGGTCACCGTCTTTGATAAGACCTGTCTTTTGAGCACATTCAACCGCATGGTCAAAAAGTTCGTCGGTATTCTTTCTTGTTTCACTCATAATCGGGATAACGCCCCACGAAAGATTAAGCTGACGTCTTGCTTTTACACTCAATGTCGGTGCAATAATCGGACAAGTAGGTCTGAACTTTGAAAGCTGCATTGCAGTACCGCCCGAATATGTCAACGCAATTATAGCCGCCGCATGCAAATCATGTGCCGTTGTACAAGTAGCATGGCTGATAGCGTTTGTAACGTCCATACGCGAATCGAAATTCATTCTGTCAAGACGTTTTACATAGTCAATATCATTTTCCGTTCTTTCCGCGATTGTTGCCATTGTCTTAACCGTTTCAACCGGATATTTTCCGATAGCCGTTTCACCTGAAAGCATAATAGCACTTGTACCGTCATAAATTGCATTTGCAACGTCTGTTGCCTCCGCTCTTGTCGGTCTTGGGTTTCTTATCATTGAATCGAGCATTTGTGTTGCCGTAATAACAACCTTACCTGCTCTGTATGTTTTCTTGATAAGGCTCTTTTGAAGCACAGGCAAGTCATGCATATCAATTTCAACGCCCATATCACCTCTCGCAACCATTATACCGTGAGTTTCGCGAATAATATCATCAATATTATCAACGCCCTCGGCATTTTCAATCTTTGCGATTATTCTTATATCTCTTCCGCCGTTATCTCTCAAAAGAGTTTTAATTTCTCTTATATCATTGGCAGTTCTTACGAATGACGCCGCAATAAAATCAACGTCCTGCTCGATACCGAAAAGAATATCGTCAATATCTTTTTGGCTCATATAAGGCATTGAAAGTGCGACATTTGGGACGTTAACACCTTTTTTATTTGAAACAACTCCGCCGTTTTTAACCTTACAAAGAATTTTGCTATTCTTTACGCTGATAACTTCCATCTCAATAAGACCGTCGTCAATAAGAATTTTACTTCCCACCTTAACGTCATTCGGAAGATTTGCATAAGTGATAGAAACTTGATTTTCGTCACCCACAACGTCATCTGTGCACAAAGTGAACTTTTGACCTTCTTTAAGTTCAACCTTGCCTTCCTTAAAGTCCTTTATACGAACTTCGGGGCCTTTTGTGTCAAGCAAAATTGCAACAGGAATATTAAGTTCATCTCTGACCTTTTTAATTCTGTTGATTCTTTCTAATGCTTCTTCATGACTTCCGTGTGAAAAATTAAGACGTGCAACATCCATTCCGTTAAGCATCAAATCCCTAAGCACATCTTCGTTGTCAGTCGCCGGGCCCATCGTACAAATAATTTTTGTTCTTCTCATAAATCTATTCTACTCCTTTAATAAGTGTTATACCCCATTCTCTCTTATATCAAACGTAACCGTTTGTTTTTTACCCTTATCTAACAAAAGGCGGACAAAAATGTCCGCCTCATATATTACACTGTTAACTTCTTTGCTAAATCAACTAAATTCTGAGGCAATTCTTTCTTCATTGCAAGACCTTCTTCAATATCAACATCAACAATTTCATGTTGTTGCATACATACGATTCTGTTCTGCTTACCTTCAAGTAAAAGCTCAACCGCCTTACAACCCATTTCACTTGCCACAACTCTGTCACGAACTGTCGGACTGCCGCCTCTTTGAACGTGACCAAGAATAGTAGCTCTTGATTCAATGCCTGTCTTTTCTTCGATTTCTTTAGCCATTTCAATAACGCCGCCGATACCTTCGGCAACGATAATAATAGAGTGCTTTCTTCCTCTTGATTTACTCTCAAGAATAGGACGAAGTACATCTTCGTCAAAACTCCACTTTCTTTCAGGAACAAGAACAACCTCAGCACCGCAAGCGATACCTGCCTGAATAGCAATATAACCTGCCGCTCTGCCCATTACTTCGATGATTGAACATCTTTCGTGGCTCTGTGCCGTATCTCTGATTTTATCGACTGCGTCTTTAACAGTGTTAAGACAAGTGTCGTAACCAACTGTATACTCACTGCAACTGATGTCATTGTCGATTGTACCCGGAAGTGCGATAGTCGGAAGACCTGCCGCACATAAATCTCTCGCACCTCTGAATGAACCGTCACCGCCGACAACAACAAGACCGTCAAGACCGAATACCTTTGCAATCTCAACAGCTTTCTTTACGCCTGCCTCTTCCTTAAATTCAAGACAACGCGCTGTTTGAAGAATAGTTCCGCCTCTTTGAAGAATTTCAGAAACAGATCTTGCATTCATTTCTTCCAATTCACCGTTTATAAGACCGTTATATCCACGTCTTACGCCAAAGACCTTAAGTCCGTAATATGAACCTACTCTGACAACCGAACGAATTGCCGCATTCATTCCCGGTGCGTCACCACCACTGGTTAAAACACCTATTGTTCTTACATTTTTGTTCTCCATAATTTGTCAATCCTCCCACGAATTTTTAAAACAGTTCGTTTTCAAAAATTAAATCCTGTGCTGTTTCCAGCTCCGTACTCGGTACAAGTACCTCGTAACAACTACTCTCATTTCCATTGCAGTTATTTGTGCGTCTTAATTTGGAAATTACTTTATTAGTCAAAAGTACATCTATAAGCTTTTTTGCTGTTTCGATTGACTGCGATACATAAATTACTGTCCACATAAAATAAACCTCCTGCCGATAAGGCAAACCTTATCTCGCATCTGACATTAGCTTACCATGTTTCGTGTATATCTCAGCAGCACCGTTAATCTTTATTGCTGTTGTAACATCTGTGAATTGAGCAAGAAATACCTCTCCCTTATCAAGTTTCTCCGTATGATGAAACTTTGTATCCTTGCCGCTTGTAAGCCCTATAATATTCACACCGTTTTCAAGTGCTTTTACTACAATATACTCATCCATAATTAATACCTCGTTTCGGTAATTTTGCAAAATACTACATCTATAATATAATATAGCATTTCGCAAAATATTTCAAGAGTAAATACAATAAAATTTTTAATTATGCAAGTTTATGTTTTAGTGAATATTGCTACTTTATTTTAACATTATCCTCTCCGAAGATATTTTTTAAGTCATAAATTGCATTTTCTGTACCGTTAAACCACAATCTTCTCGGTACAGACGACATTTTTCTTGTATCCTTAAAGAAAAGTCTTACCTCCATATCGCCTTGATACGGCGAAAGGTACTTTTCTACATTTTTCAAATTTTCGTCATTCCTTGTTTCAAGCTGAATGTACAGTCTTTTCGGCTCTTTTTTTGCCATAAGTGCCTCGTCCAAAAGCTGAACGGACTGCATTAATATTTTAGGAGCCTCGTCTTCCCTTATCGACAATCTGCAAGCTATCGCAACAAGATTATCTTCCTGCAAAAGCGGTGAAAATTCATTCAAAACTTTAGGGAATACTATACATTCGACAGAACCGTATACGTCCTCCACATTAAGAAAAGCCATTTGTGCATTTGAACGTGTCGTTTTATTTTTTCTTGATGCTATGGCGGCGCATATAATCATCATATCGCCGTCCTGAAGTCCGCCCTCAACTGCGTGATAATTGCCGTCCTCATCTTTATGCACACTGGTTAAAACATCGCTTATATTATATTTTGTAAGTTTTTTTATTTTATCCGTATATTCCTCCATTGGATGTCCGGAAAAATATAGTCCGGTAGACTGTTTTTCCATCTTTAGCATCGTCTTTTTGTCAAGTTCGTCAATATTCGGAAATTGCATTTCACTTTGTTCTTCGATTGTATCAAAAAGCGACATCTGACCTGCAACATTATCCCTTGCGGCTCTTGCCGTACCGTCAAGTGCTTTTTCGTAAACAGCCAAAAGCTGTGAACGTTTAACGCCCATGGAATCAAACGCACCGCACGAAATCAATCCCTCAAGCGCACGTTTATTCATATCCTGACCTGCCATACGGTCGATAAAATCAGAAAAATTTTTAAATTCGCCGTTATTTTTACGCTCATTGACAAGATTTAAAATCATCGCACGACCGACATTTTTAACCGCCGACAATCCAAAACGAATACTGTTATTTTCAACAGTAAACGTATCCTCGCTTTTATTTACATCAGGCGGCAAACGGTCGATACCCATTTCCTTGCAGTTTGCGATATAATGGTTTATCTTGTCAAGGTCATCAATACTCGATATAAGTGACGCCATATATTCAACGGGATAAAACGTCTTTAAATATGCGGTCTGATACGTTACAAATGCATATGCCGCCGCGTGTGATTTGTTGAAAGCATAATTTGCGAAATCGTTTATTTCGTCAAATATCGAAATTGCCGTCTGTTCGTCAATTCCGTTTTTGATACAACCCGGTATATCTCCGTCGTCACTGCCGTAAATAAAGTTTTTACGTTCAATAACCATTTGGTCGGCTTTTTTCTTACTTATAACTCTTCTCATAGAGTCAGCCTTACCGAGCGAATATCCCGCAAGTGTACGCACAATTTCAAGCACCTGTTCCTGATACACCATACAGCCGTATGTAACGTCAAGAATATTTTTCAAAAGCGGGTGCTTATATTTAATTGTTTTTGGATTTTTCTTACTTTTTATATATCGCGGAATTTGTTCCATCGGACCCGGTCGATAAAGTGCAATACCCGCTATAACATCTTCAAGCGTATCAGGCTTTAATTCCTGCATAAATGACTGCATTCCGGCACTTTCAAGCTGAAATACGCCGTCTGTATTACCGCTTGAAATAAGTTCATATACTTCCTTACAGTCATAATCAATCTCGTCCATATTGAGGTCAATCCCCCTTGTACGCTTGATAATTTTCACTGCGTTTTCAATTACGGTAAGGTTTCTAAGTCCCAAAAAGTCCATTTTCAAAAGACCGAGATTTTCAACCGTATCTTTCGTAAACTGCGTCGTTATAAAATTTTCACTGTTTAACTGCAACGGCACATAATTGACTATCGGCTCACTTGTTATAACCACACCTGCCGCGTGCGTTGACGCGTGGCGCGGAAGTCCCTCAAGCGCTATTGACGTATCAAGCAATTCCTTTATTTGGGGGTCATTTTCGTAAAGTGCGTGAAGTTCCGTACTTATATCAAGTGCTTTGCTTATCGTCATTTTCAAATCAAACGGCACAAGTTTCGCAACTTTGTCAACCTCCGCATACGGTATATCAAGAGCACGTCCGACATCACGAATCGCAAGTTTTGCTTTCATCGTACCGAATGTAATTATCTGTGCAACCTGCCCTTCACCGTATTTTTCAACAACGTAATCTATAATCTTTTGTCTGCCGTTTGGCGCAAAGTCTATATCAATATCGGGCATACTTACACGTTCGGGATTTAAGAAACGTTCAAAAATAAGTCCGTATTTTATCGGGTCAACTGTTGTTATGCCAAGACTGTACGCAACGATACTGCCTGCCGCACTTCCACGTCCCGGTCCGACCATAACACCGTTATTTTTTGCAAAATGTATGAAGTCCCAAACAATAAGAAAGTAGTCTACAAACCCCATACTTTTTATTACACCGAGTTCGTAATCAAGACGTTTTTGTAATTCGTCCGATACCGGTAAATATCGTTTTTCAAGACCGCTTTGACAAAGTTCACGTAAATATTCAAACGCGTCCTTACCGTCCGGCACTGCATAAGCAGGCAAGTGCCTTGTACCGAAATCAAAATCAACATTACATCTCTTTGCGATTTTTTCCGTATTCTCAATCGCTTGCGGCACATATTCAAAAAGCGACGTCATTTCTTCCGGTGACTTGATATAAAATTCTTCCGTTTCGAACTTCATCCTGTCGGGATCGTCAACCTTTTTTTCCATTTGAATACACATCAAAACGTCCTGATACTTTGCGTCCTCTTTTTTCAAATAGTGTATATCGTTTGTCGCAACAAGTCCGATACCCGTTTCCTCTGACAATCTCAACATATCCGGAATTATTCTCTTTTGTTCGCTGAGTCCGTGGTCTTGAATTTCAAGGAAATAATTATCCTTACCCAAAACCTCCGCATATTTTAAAGCGATTTTTTTTGCTTCGTCATAGTCGCCTCTAAGCAATGCTTTCGGCACTTCACCCGCAATACAAGCCGACAGTGCGATAATACCCTCGCTATGCTCTTTAAGCATTTCAAAATCAATTCTCGGCTTATAATAAAATCCGTCAATATATCCCGCCGAAACAAGTTTTATAAGATTTTTATAACCCTTTTGATTTTCGGCAAGCAAAATAAGGTGACTTGTTTTATTATCAATATCATGTACCTTATCAAAACGGCTTCTCGGTGCCATATACACCTCACAGCCTATAACTGGGTGTATTCCCTGTGATTTTGCTTCACGATAAAAGTCAACCACGCCGTACATTGAGCCGTGGTCTGTAATGGCACACGAATCCATGCCAAGTTCTTTAACTCTTGCAACAAGTTTTTTTATACTTGCCTCACCGTCCAAAAGACTGTATTCAGTATGTGTATGAAGATGGCAAAACTGCATATGTCCCAAACCTCCTTTATATCGTTTCCGCTAACTCAACCAATCTGCTCAATCTGTGATTTACACCCGATTTGCCAATCGGCGGATTTGTTTTTTCACCCAATTCTTTCAAACTGTCCTCGGGATATTCTTCGCGTAAAATCGCGATTTCCTTTAATACATCGGGCAGTTTGTCCCACTGTTTTGCGTCCTTGATTTTTTTTATCGCAAACAAATGCTTTGATGACGCCTTCGCGGCTTTATTCGTGTTGGCATTTTCACAATTTACACGTCTGTTGACTTCGTTACGCATTTCTTTTTCAATCTGTACCGAAAACAGTTCAAACGCCCCTTGTGCCGCGCCCATATATCCGAGTATATCCGCAATTTCTTCGCTACCCTTGACATACACAACATTATACCCTTTACGGTATGTTATTTTTGAATTAAAACCCTCATTTTTAAGCAATTTCTGCAAACGAAGTGCCTGCTCATCGCTTTTCGTATTAAATTCCATATGATACCCTTTTTGAGGGTCTGTAACAGAGCCACCGCCCAAAAACGCACCACGCACAAACGATGCTCTGCAACACGAAAACGGTATATCGTCCGATTGCGATATACCGCCTGTGATATTTTCAACCTGATATATATTATCTATAATAATACGCTGTACTTTTGAAATAACCTGTGTTTCCACCTGTATTCCGTAAGCCGTATTTATATCCGCTGTTATTCTCTTTGCAATGTTTTCGTTTTCTGTTGCAAACTTAATGCTGTCACTGCCTATATTTCCTCCGAACATCAATGCTCCAGACAATTCATATGCAGCACAGTTCATACAACCGTATTCACTCTTACACAGCTTTTCTTTTATCTGTGATGAAAAAGACATTAAAATAATCCTCTCATATCTTTATCTTATTTATTTTCAAAATAATTTACGTCACTGCCCAATCTCATAATAGTTCTTGCCAAACGGCTGAAATTGTGACGTATTTTATCGCTTCGTACAAGCAAAAGATTACCTTGCACAAGTTTCGCTCTTTTGAGAACGTTTATTGAGTCAATCATAACTTCACGCGCATGTTCGGACGCGTACTTAATTCTAAGACTTTCGGGAATTATTGCGTTATTCGCAATAACTATATCCGCAATACCCTCATACGAATGACGTTCAATCGCCGCAAGGTGATCGGACACCGTATAATTTTCCGTTTCGCCTGCCTGGCTCATTATGTTGCACACATAAATTTTTACGGCATTACTCTTTTTGATTGCGTCAACAACACCGTCCACAAGCAAATTAGGTATAATACTCGTGTAAAGACTTCCCGGACCTAAAACAATTATATCGGCTTTTTCAAGAGCCTTTATAACTCCGTCAACAGCCTTTGGCTTTTCGGGATTAACCATTAATTTAACTATACCGTTTTTAGGCCCGTCATGGTGTACGCCGATATGCGACTCACCCTCAATCAGTCTGCCGTCCTCAAGCAATGCGCTTAGCGTTACAGACTCATTCGTAACGGGATACACCGTTCCTACCACACCTGTAAGGTGGCTGAATTTTTTTACCGCCTCATCAAAGCTTGACGAGGTTTCATTAAGTGCCGCCAAAAAAAGATTGCCAAGACTGTGACCCTTTAAGCTTCCGTCTTTAAATCTGAAATTCAAAAGTTCGCCCATTACGGGATCAACCTCTGCCAACGCACTTACGCAGTTTCTCACGTCACCGGGTGCAAGCATACCGAGGTCACTTCTAAGTATTCCCGATGAACCGCCGTCATCGGCAACCGTTACAACCGCTGTTATATTATGAGTATGTAGCTTTAGACCCTTGAGCATAGTCGAAAGACCTGTTCCTCCGCCTATCGCCACAACCTTTGTATCTGAAATCATCTGCCATTAACTCCTTTCACAAAGCTAACGTCGGCGAAATATTCGCCTTTTAAACTATTCCCTGCCCATATCACGATACGATACATTAACCGTATAGTCACATGATTTTAAATAATCCGCAAGTTTATTTGTCATAGTAACACTTCTGTGTTTACCGCCTGTACAACCGATTGCGATTGTAAGAGAAATTTTTCCCTCCTCAATGTAAAGAGGTATCATAAATTCCATAAAATCTTCGAGCTTTTCCATAAAAGTAACCGATTTCGGAAAGCTCATAACATAGTCCTGAACTTCCTTATCATTACCTGTTTTATGCTTTAATTCATCAATATAGAACGGATTCGGAAAACATCTTACGTCAAACACAAGGTCGGCGTCAAGCGGCATACCGTATTTAAAACCGAATGCCATTACATTAATTTCAAGTCCTTGCTTTGTATCGCCTGACGCATAAATTTCTTTCAATTCCTGCAAAAGTCCCTGTGCCGTAAGATGTGACGTATCTATAACATAGTCCGAAGCCTCGTAAAGAGCGGAAAGCATTTTTCTTTCCTGTCTTATTGATGCCAAAAGCCCATTTGTATTTTCAATAGGGTGCATACGTCGTGTTTCTTTATATCTTTTTACAAGTGTTTCATCATCCGCATTGATGTACAAAAGTTTGCAATCGTATCCCTTTTGCTTTAAATCATCAATCTGTGCCAAAAGTTCATTTATCATATCGCCGACACGGGTATCGACAACGAACGCAACATTATTAAATTTACCGTTTACCGAAGTCAGCATTTCCGAAAACTTCGGTATAAGCATAGGAGGCATATTATCTATACAGAAATATCCCATATCCTCCAAATATCTTATTACTTTAGTTTTTCCGCTGCCCGACATTCCTGTTACTATTGTATATTGCATCCGATTTCTTCTCCTTACTGTTCCCCTATAAGCCTTACTTCAGGCTCTAATTTCACTCCGAATTTTTCTTCCACGGTATCTTGTACATACTTAATTAAATCCAAAACATCCTTAGCCGTTGCACCGCCTTTGTTCACAACAAAGCCTGCGTGCTTGTCGCTGACCATTGCACCACCTATGGAATATCCCATAAGTCCCGCATCCTGTATCAGCTTACCTGCAAAATAGCCCTCCGGACGTTTAAATGTACTTCCAGCCGACGGCTGTGACAAAGGCTGTTTATCACTTCGTCTTTTATTGTAATCAGCCATCAATGCCTTAATTTCGTCATAATTGCCTTTTTTAAGTTTTAATTTACAAGATAGAATGGTATAACCGCCGTTTTCAAACATACTGTGACGATAACCGAAATCAAGCTTATCTGCCGTTTCGGTTTTTATAAGTCCGTCAGGACATATAAATGTTACGTTTTCAATTATATCCTTAAGCTCACCGCCGTACGCTCCTGCATTCATATATATACCGCCGCCGAGTGTACCCGGTATTCCGCCGGCAAATTCAAAACCGGTAAGATTAGCCTCAAGGATTTTCTTTGAAAGCGTTGACATCAGTATTCCTGCGTCGGCATATACTTCTTCACCCTCAATTCTGCACTTTGACATACCGTTTCCGATGTGTATGACAACACCTCTTATACCGCCGTCACCGACAAGCATATTTGAGCCGTTGCCCATAAGCATATACGGTGTATCGGTATCTTTGCAAAAATGAATAATTTTTTCGATTTCAAGTGCGTTTTCAGGCGATACAAACGCGTCTGCCGTGCCGCCTATTCTGAATGTTGTATGCTTACTCATAGGTTCATCGTAAACAACATTGTCAGTAATAGCCGAAAGTCTTTCTCTGTCTAACATATATTCCGCCTTTCCGTAATTACATACGCCACTTAAACAGTTCTTTTCCCTTTTCTTTCATATATGCTTCAAATGATTTTAAATCTCTGTTTATAACCAATTTTTCGGGGAATGAAATTTCACTGAGCATACCAAGCGCATTATTGTAATTACCCAAATCAAACGTAATGTGTGCGTCAGAACTTACAACTATTCCGACTTCTTTTTCTTTGCATATTTCCGCAATTTTTCTGCAATTCGGAATACTTGCTTTTCTGACGTCAAACGAATGATTGTTTATTTCTATTAGCTTATGATTTTTCTTTGCAAGGTTTATGATTTTTTCGTAATCATACGTAAATGCCGGTGAACCGCTGTGACATATAACATCTACAAGAGGGTTGTTGACTATCGCCAAATACGCACTCGTATGGTCTGTCGCGTCACCGTCCTTGTAGCAAGGTGCGTGTATACTTGCATTTACAACGTCAAGTTTTTCAAGTACCTCATCGGCAAGGTCTATATTACCCTCCAAGTCAAGTATATTCACTTCCGCACCGTATAATATCTTTACACCGTATATTTCACGCGGAATGGCCTTCAAATTCTGAAAATGCCAAGGGTGTGCACCGTCGGGAATAGCAGGTGCGTGGTCTGTTATCGCAATAGCCTCCATTCCTGCCTCCGACGCATATTTCGCCATTTCAAGAACTGTTGAATATGCGTGTGTACTTGCCAATGTATGTGTATGTGTGTCCAATAATATCTTCACGTTATATCTTCCTTATCTAAAAATTACAATAGTTTGGAGCTGTCGACATTTGTCAACAGGCTCTTTACAAATTACCAAGCTGACTTTCCATCTGGCTCATAAGTCTGTTGTTAAGCTCAACAGCCGCATTATATCCCATACGTTTCTGTCTGTTGTTCATCGATGCAACTTCGACAATTACCGCAAGGTTTCTGCCAAGTTTTACAGGTATCGTAAGTGACGGTACGTTTATACCCATTATATTTGTATACTCATCCACCATACCGAGTCTGTCATATTGCTTGCCCTCTTCCCAAGGCTCAAGATGAATAATCATATCAATATTTTCAGTGTCTTTAACCGCACCTATACCGAATATTTCCTTTACGTCAATAATACCGATACCGCGCAGTTCAACGAAGTGACGTATAATTTCAGGTGACGAGCCGACAAGCGTCTTGTCCGAAACTCTCTTAATTTCAACCGCGTCATCGGCAACAAGTCTGTGACCTCTCTTAACAAGCTCGATAGCCGTTTCACTCTTTCCGACGCCGCTCTCACCCAAAATAAGAATACCCTCGCCGTATACTTCGACAAGCACACCGTGACGTGTACGTCTTGGTGCAAGCTGTACATTAAGATACGCGATAAGCGCACTCATAAATGCCGAAGTACCGCTCTCACTTCTCAAAAGCGGAACATTATACTTTTCAGCCAATTCAATCATTTCAGGAAAAATCTGAAGTCCTCTTGTGACGATAAGTGCGGGAATATGCTGTGACATAAGTTTTTCAATCTTCTCCGCTCTCTCGTCGGCATGGAACTGTTCAAGGTAAGTAAATTCAACCTTTCCCATAATCTGAATACGATTATTGTCAAAATAATCGAAAAATCCCACCATTTGAAGTCCCGGTCTGTTTACGTCTGTATTGGTTATCATTACAGAATCAAGATCATCTGTTTCGTAAATCTTTTCAAGTTCAAACTCCTCAATAACCTTTTTTAGCGGGAGCTTATATTCATCAACATTCATCATTTGGAACGTCCGCCTTTCATGACATTTTTATAAATATCCTATTCTATTATTATAACCCATACCGATACATTTTTCAATAAAAAATACATAAGTTTTTAGCTGTATTTACGGTCATAATATGTGCAAAAGCATAATTTTAAAAAAATTTAATAAAAAAGTAATAAAAGTCTTGCATTATTAAAAATTTTGTGTTAAAATATTTCTTGATGTTTTAACAAACGTGTCAGGAGGTGTAATGAAATGGCAAAATGTGATGTTTGCGGAAAAGGCGTTGCTTTCGGTATTAAGGTCAGCCACTCTCACAGAAGATCTAACAGAACTTGGAAGCCAAACGTAAGAAAGGTTAGAGCAGTTGTTAACGGCTCAGTTAAGTCAATGCATGTTTGTACTCGTTGCCTACGCAGCGGAAAGGTAGAACGTGCTGTTTGATTACTTTTTTAGATAGAGACAGCTTGCTATTTTTTAGGCAGGCTGTTTTTTTCTTACTTTTATTCATTACATACCGCAATTTATTTTCAAAAAATAAGTCATTTTTTTTATAAATTAAATTGCTTTTTATTGGTTTTTCTGTTATAATAGTTTAGAATAGATTTTGAAGGGGTGTATCGGATTGGAGAAACTCTTAGTCAAGGGTGGTAACAAGCTTAGAGGCGAAGTTACTATAAGCGGTGCAAAGAATGCCGCAGTCGCAATATTGCCGGCTTGCCTTTTGGTTAAAGGTAATTGCAGAATTGAAAATCTGCCTGATATAAAAGACGTAAAATTATTTTTACGAATACTTGAACAGCTTAATGCTGATGTTAAATATATAGATAAAAATACTGTTGATATAGATTGTACAAATGTTGATTCATATCGTCCGTTGGGTGACCTTACACGCAAAATGCGTGGTTCAAGCTATCTTATGGGCGCACTTTTGGGTCGTTTTTCTAATTTTATTGTTGACCCGCCGGGCGGATGTGACTTTGGTACACGTCCTATCGACCAGCATATAAAAGCATTTGAAACGCTCGGTGCTGACATTGACACATCAAAAGGTGTTATCGAAGGTTCTGCCGAAAATCTTTCTGGCGGAAATATTTTCTTTGACGTTATAACCGTCGGAGCGACAATCAACGCTATGCTTGCGGCGACAACCGCAAACGGTATTACCGTTATCGAAAATGCCGCAAAAGAACCTCATATTGTTGATCTTGCGAATTTTCTTAACAATATGGGTGCAAACATAAGAGGTGCGGGAACTGATACAATTAAAATTAAAGGTACAAAAGATTTGCACGGCGGAACATACACAATTATCCCCGACCAAATTGAAGCAGGTACATTTATGATAGCGGCAGCCGCTACAAGAGGCGATGTTGTTCTTAAAAATGTAATTCCGCGTCACCTTGAAATCATAAGTGCAAAACTTATCGAGGCAGGCGTTAATATTTCAGAGGGCGAAGACAGCGTAAGAGTTTGGGTTAATGACGATACAAAGTTTAAACACATTAATTTTATCGCTATGCCTTATCCCGGATTTCCTACCGATATGCAGCCTCAGCTTGTAACGTTCCTTACAACAATCGAGGGCACAAGTATGGCTCGTGAGGGTGTTTGGGACAACCGTTTCAGATATGTAAACGAATTAAAGCGTATGGGTGCTGATATTCGAGTTGAGGGCAAACTTGCGATTATTAACGGTGTTAATTCACTTATCGGTGCACACGTTAAGGCAACAGACCTTCGTGCAGGTGCGGCAATGATTATTGCCGGTCTTATGGCTGAGGGTACTACCGAAATCACCGACATCTATCATATTGACAGAGGTTACGAAAACTTTGAAGAAAAGTTCGTTAACCTCGGAGGCAGTATTGAAAGAATACAAGTCGTTGATGATTTATTGGATTAATTCAAAAATACAAGCCTGCTTGACTTTTGTCGGCAGGCTTAATTAATTTTAGGAAGGTTAAAATGGCTACTTTTGTTTCACTTATAAGCGGTTCGTCCGGTAATGCGACATTCGTTTCGGACGGCAAAACAAATTTACTTATAGATTGCGGTATGTCGGGTGCAAAATTAAAAGAATCGCTTCACGCTATTGACGTAATGCCCGAAAGCATTGACGCACTCCTAATAACGCACGAACACGTTGACCATACAAAAGGTGCAGGGGTTATTTCAAGACGCTACAATATTCCTATTTACACTACACAAGGTACTCATACAAGTATGGATATAGGCAATATTGCCGATGAAAATATTAAAATAATCACCGAAGATACAGATTTTGAAATAGGAAATATCGGAATATGTCCTTTTGCAATTCCGCATGACGCCGCACAACCTGTCGGTTTTAATTTTATGATTGGCGATGAAAAATATTCGCTTGCAACAGATATAGGCCAAATTACAAAAAGCATTTTAGAAAATATAACGGGCAGCAAAAAAATATTGCTTGAATCAAATCACGACGTTGAAATGCTTAAATGCGGTACATATCCGTATCCGCTGAAACGCAGAATATTGGGTGAATATGGTCACTTGTCAAACGAAACCGCCTCAAAAGTCGCTCTGCACCTTGTACAGAACGGCACTGAACACATTATGCTCGGTCATTTAAGCAAAGAAAACAACCGTCCGGAAATAGCTATGCTCGAAACATACAATTTACTTTCACAGTCGGGTGTTGATGTCGGCAAAGATATGACTTTGCAGGTTGCCGACAGATATAAGCCCACTTTATTTTAAACGGAGGAAAATATGAATATAACTGTTATTTCCGTAGGCAAAATTAAAGAAAAATATTTCACTGCCGCTATTGATGAATATTCAAAGCGACTTTCAAGGTTTGCGAAATTAAATATAATCGAAGTAGCCGATGAAAAGATACCCGATAATGCGTCCGAAAAGGAAATGGAGCAAATAAAAGAAAAAGAGGGAAATAAAATCCTTGCAAAACTTCCGCAAAATTCGTTTGTTGTTACACTTTGCATTGAGGGCAAGGAACATTCTTCCGAAGAATTAGCGAAAAAAATCGCCGATATTTCAATGACTTCAAGTCATATTACATTCATAATCGGTGGCTCACTCGGTCTTTCCGATACCGTAAAATCAAAGTCGGCATTAAGATTGAGTTTCGGTAAAATGACACTTCCCCACCAGCTTATGCGTGTAGTTCTTCTTGAACAAATTTACCGTGCATTTAAAATTAATAATAATGAAAGTTATCATAAATAAAGGAGTGGCTTAGCCACTCCTTTTGAATTATTTGTTATTGTTTATAAATTCAACAACGCCATTAACTGCGTCATCAATATTCTTTTCAACAGCATTTTCTGCTGTTCTTTCCTTATATTCAACAACGCCCTCGCCGCATTTTTTACCTACGACAATTCTTACAGGAATACCGATAAGGTCAGCGTCTTTGAACTTAACTCCGGCTCTTTCGTTTCTGTCGTCAAGCAATACTTCTATTCCCTTTGCCTTTAGGTCATTATATACTTTTTCGGCAATTTCACTCTGTTCTTCATTCTTAGAATTTACAGGGATAACGATTGCGTGATACGGTGCGATTGATACAGGCCAGATAATACCGTTTTCGTCATTGTTTTGCTCGATAGCCGCTGCAAGACAACGTGTAACACCTATACCGTAGCAACCCATAATAACAGTCTTGCTCTTTCCTGTTTCGTCAAGGCTCTTTAGTCCAAGTGCGTCAGAATACTTTGTACCAAGCTTGAATATATGTCCTACTTCGATACCTTGAGCAGTCTTTATAGGCTTGCCGCACTTAGGGCAAACGTCGCCTGTTTCGATTGTACGAATATCAGCAACTTCTGTCGGTGTGAAGTCCTTATTGATATTTACGTTCTTATAGTGCATATCTGTTTCATTTGCACCAACAATAAAGTTCTTCATCATTGTGACTTCTTTATCAACGTATACAGGAATATCAAGTCCCACAGGACCTGCAAAACCAACTTCTGCATTTGTAATCTGTCTTACCATAAACGGCTCGGCAAGTTCCAAATCGTCCACACAGCCGACAAGATTTTTAAGCTTAACTTCGTTTACTTCTCTGTCACCTCTTACCATTGCGGCAACATACTTATCGTCAGCCTTATATATTATAGTCTTTGCAAAGTTATAAGCCTCTGCATTTAAGAAACTTACAAGTTCCTCGATTGTATGAGCATTCGGAGTATGGATTTTTTCCATATCCAAATCACCCTCCGGTGACGGCTTTTCTTGAGGAATACATTCAGCTTTTTCATAGTTAGCCGCATATCCGCAGTCATCACAATAAGCAATACCGTCCTCGCCTATTGGCGACTTAACCATAAATTCCTGACTTCCGCTGCCGCCCATAGCACCGCTGTCAGCGTCAACGATAGTGAAATCAAGTCCAAGACGGTTGAATATTCTGCAATATGCGTCATACATTTTTTGATATGACTTATCAAGTCCTTCTTCCGTAAGGTCAAAGCTATACGCGTCCTTCATTATAAATTCACGGCTTCTTATAATACCGAATCTCGGACGTCCCTCGTCACGATACTTGTGCTGAATTTGATATAAAGTCATTGGGTATTCTTTATATGAACGAACACTGTCAATTACAGTTTGAGTGAAAAGTTCCTCGTGTGTAGGACCAAGACAGAAATCACGGTCGTTTCTGTCTTTCATTTTGAACATACTCGGTCCGAACACTTCCCATCTGCCCGAAGCCTGATAAGCCTCTGCCGGCAAAAGTGCAGACATCAAAAGTTCCTGTGCACCAGCGTTGTCCATTTCTTCACGGACAATCTGTTCAACCTTTTGCAAAGTGCGAAGTCCAAGCGGAAGATATGAGTATATACCCGCCGCAAGTTTTCTGATAAGACCTGCTCTCAACATTAATTTATGACTTGTTATTTCCGCCTCTGCCGGTACTTCTCTAAGCGTCGGCATAAGCAAGTTAGACATTCTCATTATATAAATTCCTCTCTTTATTAATATTTATCACTCTTAATAAGCGTGCCGATACCTGTCTTTGTAAAGATTTCAAGTAACAGGCAATGCGGTATACGTCCGTCAATGATATGCGCACCCGTAACACCGCCGTCGATTGATTCAAGACAGCCAAGTACCTTTGGTATCATACCGCCGCTGATGCTGCCGTCATGTATCATTTCATATATTTCATTTTTATGTATTTCGGCAATAACATTGCCGTCTTTATCCTTAATACCCTCAACATCAGTAAGCAAAATAAGTTTTTCCGCCTCAACAGACGCCGCAACTGCCGCCGCAACCGTATCTGCATTAATATTGTAGCTGTTACCGTCCTCATCTGTACCGATAGGAGCGATAACAGGGATATATTGATCCGATGACAATAAGTCAATCAAGCAATGCTTAACGTGAACAATATCGCCGACATAGCCTATATCAACCTTTTCGCCGTCCACTTCCGTATACTGCTTTTTACACTCGATAAAACTGCCGTCAATACCGCTGATACCGACTGCACGACCGCCGTTTGTATTAAGAAGTGCGACAATTTCTTTATTTGTTTTACCTATAAGTACCTGTTGAGCAGTCTGCATTGTAATATCGTCCGTCACACGCAAACCGTTTACGAATTTACTCTTTACACCGCGTTCGTTAAGTGCCTTTGAAATATCGGGACCTCCGCCGTGTACGACAATCGGATTAAGTCCGATGAACTTCAAAAGAGTAATATCCTCCATTACGGAGTTCTTTAATTCTTCGTTTATCATAGCATTACCGCCGTATTTGATAACAACGGTTTTGCCCGAAAATTTCTGTATATACGGAAGTGCTTCAATAAGTATTCCCGCTTTTTTTATAAGTTCTTGCATTACTTCCACCCTCTATTATAAATAAAATCCCGGATTTGTAAGGGCTGTCTTTTCGTCCAAGCCGAATAACAAGTTCATATTCTGAACGGCTTGTCCCGCAGCACCCTTTACAATATTGTCAAGTGACGATACGACTACGGCTCTTTGAAGTCTTTCATCATAGCACACGCCTATATCAACGAAGTTTGAACCTGCAACGTGTTTTGTTTCGGGCAAGTCGCCCACTTCCTTAACTCTTACAAAAAATTCGTCTTTATAAAATTCCTTGTACATTTCCGTAAGTTCTTCCGCACTTGACTTTCTGTTTAGATTTACATAGATTGTCGAAAGTATTCCGCGTTTTTGCGGAATAAGGTGCGGCGTAAACGAAATCATTATTTCTTCACCTGCAACATTGCTAAGCTCCTGCTCGATTTCAGAAGTATGACGGTGAGTTGCTACCTTATACGCTTTCATATTTTCAGTACATTCGCAGAAACTGTTTTGAAGTTTAAGACCGCGTCCTGCACCTGTAACACCGGATTTTGCGTCAACAATAATATTCTTTGTTTCAGCAATTTTATTTGCCAAAAGCGGAACTGTTCCGAGTATTGAACAAGTTGTGTAACAGCCGGGGTTACCGATAAGTCTTGCATTCTTAATCTTATCTCTGTGAAGTTCGGGAAGTCCGTAAACAGACTCCTTTAAAAGTTCGGGTGATGAATGTTTTTCACCGTACCACTTTTCATACACTGCCACGTCATCATATCTGTAATCACCGCTAAGGTCGATAACTTTAAGACCTTTTTCAAGTAATGACGGAATTACCGATTTTGACGCACCGTGCGGAAGTGCGGTAAATGCCACATCACAAGCACCGACCTTATCAAGGTCAAGTTCTTCACATTCCTTTTCAAGTACATGATTGAAGTTCTTATAAACATCACTTATCTTCTGTCCCGCAAAACTGTGCGAACCGAGTATTTCAATACTTACCTCCGGATGTGATGTTAATAATCTTACAAGCTCAATACCTGCATATCCCGTTGCTCCGAGAACTGCCGCTTTTATCATTTCGTATCCTTCCTTCCAAATAAAAAATAAGGCACTTTATCGTTTTTTTACCCTATTTTTTGCTACTATCTAATTAATTATAATACACATTTTGAAATTTGTAAAGGGTAAAATGCCACATTATTGTAATATGCTCTTAACAAAAATCAAGTTGAATTGTCACAGATTTACTTGTATAATGTATAATATTAAGAATTATGTAAACATAGGGGGGTGTGATGTTGAAAAACAGAATATTCAGGTTGTTATCTGTTTTCTGTTCGATTGTAATTTTAATGTCCTGTCTTACATTCAGCACTGTTGTTGCTGATGAGCCTGTCGGCAAAATGGCGGCGGTATATGCTTATGTACTTAATAACTATTTGTACACTTACAGTTCAATGCACACCGAAAACGCAGGTGATTCTCTTTCAATTTCGGAGGACAATATACCTAACGGCGTTGTGTACAGTGATATAGTAAATTTTGACGCAAATGAAAATCCGTATCTTGTTATTTTCCTTGCGGACAGCGGATACACTACCGCCTCATGTCACGTTTGGAAATATAACGAAGAAACGGAAAATGCGGAACGTATCGCTATTTTAGACGTTAATTACAATCAAATACCGCTTGGTCAATCGGGTGTATTTTCTCTCGGTTCAAACGCTGAAAAACGTTATATAACATACAAGGTGTTTGAAGGTGACGAACTTGTTCACGCGGATTATTACACCGTTATCGACGGTGATGCGTTTGAATATGTAAACGCACCGCAGGTACTTTCGGAAACAGGTGTTATGGACTTCAGTTCGGAATATTTCCACCCTAATGTTGACGTTTCTCATTATAACCAAAATATCGGCAACTTTTTCGACAAGCTGAAAAACTCAGCCGCAGACAGTGTTACATATGAGGACATTGCGGAACGTTTGAGCGATGAGGACGAACATCAGATTGAAGAAGTTCTTAAAAATGTAGTAAGCTATACCGATTTTGATATTGCCAACTACACTACTATGGACGAATACCAAAACGCACTTAACGTCGAACCGAACGGTGACAGATTTTATCTGATTTCAGAGGCATATAATCTTGGTGACGAGATTTATTACGTTCGTTTCTCTACCGACCGTTCATATTACAACTATGCACTTTTGCGCAGAAGTGATATGGCTGATAACGGTTATCAGATTTTAAAGGTCAGAACAGACTGTATACCTCTTTCGGACAGAGAACTTAAACAGATAAAAGCCGATTACGACAGAAACACTTTACTTTATAAAAAATCAAAAGGTACTCTGAAGCTTTCAAAAACATCAAAGTATGATGACAGCGACGGTCTTTCAGAGCCTACAAAAGCACCGGCTATTCATATTGAGAAATCATTAAAGAGTTCAACCCGTCTGCCGGCAGTATGCTTGGGCGGCGGTATCGCAATAGCCTTGCTTACTGTTTTATGGGTTTACCTTTACAGTGACAACAATTAAAAACGAAAATCCGATGGTATGAAACCATCGGATTTTTTGATTATTTTTTATTTTTCTTTTTTAATTTCCACGTTTTTTCTTTAAGTTTTGCAAGCTGTTCTTCGTATCTTCTTGACGTCAAATTTGGGAATGCTTTAATAATACGTTTTTGGAATATATGCGTTTCTTTAACAAGATTATCGTACTTCGCTTTAAGTTCGTCCAAATCGTCCTTATGCTTTAACTTGATTTCTTCTTTCTTATGCTCGTACTTCTCTTTCATATCGTCCAAATTCTCACGAATTTCCTGTACGTTTTCACTGTTGTATATCTCAATGCCCTTTTTCATAATATCGTTGGCACCGTCATAAATATGTTCGCCGACTTCGTCGGAAACACTATGAATTTTCTTCGCAATATCATTCATAAGTTTAACACGTTTTGTAAGATTATTAATGGTTATAACGGTTATAATAACGTCAGCCACAAACACTGCCGCAAAAAATACAACTGCAACAAGTCCCAACATATGCGGTATAAATCTTACAAATCCGAGTATAACAGGGTGAATACCTTTCATAAGCGCGATACACACAAAACCCCAATATATCGAAAATTTAAGGCATATGTAACCGCCTATGTTAAACGGCATATCCGTATAATCCCACCAACGTGCGTGAAATATTTTGTCGAGTGCAAAACCTGTAATCAGTTCCAATATTGACGTAAGCAACGCTGAGCCGACAAAAAGTAAAAATATATTGTCTTTTATCGGCGTAAGACATAATACAACTATCACACCTCCGACACCGTATATCGGACAAACAGGTCCGTTTAGGAAACCGCGGTTTATAAAATGTCCTTCATTCAGTCCGCAAAATACTACTTCGATACACCAACCGAAAAATGCGTAAATGAAGAATAGCCATAAAAGTTCATAAATTGAATAGCCTAATATCATTTATTTGTTCCTTTCGTTATAAAATTATTTCGTATCCTTATTTATGTATTCCGCTTTCAACTTCGAATACATAATCTTCTGACTGCTGTATAGTCCGTAATATCCCGACAGCATATAACTCACACCTGCCGCAATGGCAAAAAGTATAAAGCCTTTTGAGCCGAACAATTCAATACTTAAAACTATCGACGCAATAGGACAGTTAAGCACGCCACAGAACATTGCAATCATTCCGATTGCCGCCGCAAATCCCGGATTTAAACCGAACAAATGACCGACAACACAGCCGAATGTCGCACCGATAAAGAATGTCGGAACAATCTCTCCGCCTTTAAATCCAGCACCGATTGTTATTGCGGTGAACACGATTTTCAATACCCACGCCCAACCTTTTGCGTGACCGCCGACAACGGCATGTTCAATTATATCCATTCCCGAACCGTTATAATCTCGTGAGCCTGTTAAATATGTAAGTGCGATTATCGCCAACGCACCGACAACTACTCTTATATACGGATTTTTAAACCATATTTTTAAATATCTTGCCGTATAGTGCATTGTCGTACAGAATATTATGCTTAGTTCCGCACACAATGCCGAAATAAGTATTGTCTGTAAAATCGTTATAACGCCTGTTTGCGGAATAACGGTTATTGCGAATTGAGTAGGCTCAAGTCCGGCAAATCTTGTAACCAAAAATGCCGCAAGTGATGACATAAGACACGGCACAAGTGCCGAATAATACATAATTCCCACGCTTGTCACACCGAGTGCAAACACAGCCGCCGTTATAGGTGTACCGAACAGAGCCGAAAACACCGCACTCATTCCGCACATTACAACCATATGCATATCTTTTTCATCAAGCTTAAAAAGTCTGCCGATATTGCTTCCTATACTTCCGCCAAGCTGAAGCGCCGCACCTTCTCTGCCGGCACTGCCGCCGCAAAGATGAGTTATAACCGTACTTACAAATATAAGCGGTGCAAGTGAAATAGGTACTTTTTCATCATTTCTTATTGATGAAATAACACTGTCCGTACCCTTGTTTTCAAGCATTTTACACGCTTTGTACATTGCCACGATTATAATACCGCCTATCGGAAGAAACAGTACAAACCAATCGTGCATTGTAAAAATAATATTCGCATAATTTACACTCATATGAAACACAGCGCCGACGCACCCACCAACCACTCCGATTATTATTGAAATCAACGCCCATTTCAAAAACGTAATAACGTAATTTGACGCAGATTTCATTTTTCCAATCGCTATATCCTTTATCATATTTATCTCCCTGTTTCTTTTTATAATATATTAAATTATATCATTTTACACCGTTTTTTTCAACATATTTATATGCTAAATATTACTAATAAAATTTTTGAATATAATTTTCATCAATGTACAAAATATTAGTGTAGTCGATACAATTCGACACAAAATTTTAAATAGATTAAGACTTTGGTTTTAAGGAGGGAAACAAAATGAGTAAAAACAAGATTCAAGTTCCTGAGGCAAAGCAAGCTATGGAACAGTTCAAAATGGAAGCAGCTAACGAAGTAGGCGTAAACCTAAAGCAAGGTTACAACGGTGACCTTACAGCAAAGCAAGCCGGAAGTATCGGCGGTCAAATGGTTAAAAAAATGATAGCTGATTACGAAAGCAGAATGAAATAAGACATTCTGAAAATAAACTTACTATCATAATTTAATCAAATCACAAAAACGGTGATTAAAAATGAAAATCATTTTTAATCACCGTTTTCTTATTTTTCAAATAAATACTGTTCCCCGTCAATACTCGCAAACGTGCCGTAAAGCTCTCCGTTTTCCTTAACTGCTTTAATATAATCACCGTAGTTTTCAAGTACAATGTTAATTACCTCATCATCGTTTTCCAAGGCAAAAAATCTACATATTTCGGGTGTATCAATATACGGAGCAAGTTTAATAATTTCGCCGTCCTTTATAGGTGTAAGATTATTTGTAAACTCAACACCGCTCATATGACGCATACAGCCCGTTATATCCGCATAATTACTGCACGCACCTCTTACGCTTTCAAACCATTCTACTGTTTTCACGTTTTTATAATAGCTTTCCGCACCGAGGAGATATGTATTTCTGTCAACATTGGTTACATCTTTATTATAATCCAAATCCAAGATTTGCTTTACTATTTTCATATCGGTTTTTGAAGTATTTTGATATTCGTCAACAATTCCCCACCCCGATACAGTAAACAAAAGTGACAAAGCCGTTACCGACACCGCAACCGTAACGCATCTTATTTTATATGACAGGAGCATTAATATTTCTTCAATCAATATACCTATGCCGATAACGGCAAAATATACGGAACGCACCGTCACTCTTGTGTCTTCCAAAATATAAAACACAAACAGTCCGACAACTATCATAATTATTCCTATACAAACTTTTTTAAGACTGAAATTTCCGTTTTCCGAAACCATATATTTTGAAACCGCACCAAAAGACACAGAATATATTACCGTTGCAAAAAGTTGTATTATTGGCTTTTTATTCACCACAATCGAGAAACCTTGTTTTAAACCGATTAAAAACATTTTTAAATTTATCGTTGTTAAAACCTCTCCCGATTTGGCTGTGATTTTCGCGGTATGAGTGATAATGCCTGAAGTCAGCAAATGTCCTCTTGTTTCCATCTCCGCAGACGAGCCGTTACATAAATAATATATGCCTATCGCCAATATGTGTAAAAAAGTTATACCCAAAATACAATAATACTTTTTGTTTTTCTTCTTCAAAACAAGATAAGCCGATAAAAAAGCATATACAACAATAGCAGGCTCATAAAAACCGACCGTTATAAACCCGACAATCCCGTATCCTATCAGAAATTGCTTGTTTTCTTCTTCCAAAAAGCCGTTTAGCATATAACACGAAATTCCAACAAAAAATATTGAGCCAGATATTCTGATTGACGCCGCAATCCAGTACGTTGCCTCAAAATTCAACGGCAGCAAGCACAGTAGCAATACGAATATTCCGCCAACATTATAATCATTCTTTCTGAGTACATACATCACCGACAGCACACCGACCACCATAAACACACTCAGCATAATTTCAACTGTCCATAAATGCTTGAACAACGGTGACGCAACAAATATATCTATCAATCCAGCAATCGGTCTTATTGCGAACTTTTCATTCGGTACTATAAAATCGGCTACTTTGTTTTTGTATATATCTCCGTATAAAAACCAGTCGTCCATTACAGGATAATACAAAGCATTATATGCAAATCTTTGTATAAATACAAGGCATATTGTTACAAAAAATAGAATACCGATATATTTTTCTTTCGTTTTATTCATTTTTACACCCCAAGTTATTTTTATAGTAACAATATTATATATCTATAAATATTATTTGTCAACTCTTTAGATATAATTTTTTTATACTATTGATGTTAAAATATATCAGTGAGGTGCTTTTTATGAATGTAGGAGAACGAATAAAAGAATTACGCGAAAAACGTGGATTGACTGTCAACAAACTTGCTAATTTAGCGGGAATATCCCAAAGCTATCTGCGAGATGTCGAATTGGGCAATAAAAATCCCACCGTGGAAACATTGTCTTATTTTTGTGATGCACTCGGAATTTCATTAAAAGAATTTTTTTCAGAAAATGACAATGCCATAAACCCATTCCTTATGTCCGCAATCAATCAGCTTTCAAATCAACAACAATTAAAACTCGCAGAATTTTTGCAAACCTTAAAATAACATCATAAAGACGTCTAATCGACGTTTTTATGATGTTATCTTTTGCTTTATTTCCTGAACTATTTCAACCAACTTAAATTTAACAACAACTTCTTTATCGTTTTTGGTAATTATATCGTAAGTATCTTTATCAAGTTTTTCACGAAGAATTTTTTCGCTTTCTTTACTGAGCCGAACTTCCTCACCCTCTTTAAAGCACAACGGCGGATACATAACGCACCACCAATTATGTCCTTCACCGCTGCCGAGAACAATCCTTACACCGTAATATTCGCCCGCCGGCAAAATCATTGACTTATATGTTTTTTCGGGAAATTCAAATTTACCGTATTCGGCGTGTGCCGTATATGAAAAACCGTTTTCACGAAGTACGTCATTCGCTATATCTTCAAATTCATTCAAATCGTTTATTATCTCATCGCGACATTCGTTTTTATCCGTTTTTGAAAGTCTGTCGCCGACATTTTTTAAAATTGCGTCACGCACCTTTAATTTAACTGCTTGGTCGTTATCATCGTCACTGTCCGCGATAATATGTAATCTTATCAAATTATCCTGCAAATCCGCCTGTACACCGTCCGAATATGCAGTTACACAAACCGTCATACAAAGTGCCACCAAAAATACCGCTATTATCTTATTCATAATTAATACCTCACTGATTTAATCTTATATTGAAATTATTAACCTATTTTTCATCTCGCATACATATTTATTACGATTTTATGGAAATACTAAAGAAAAATCACAAGGAGGAAGTAATATGAAAAAATTAATATCTGTCGTTCTGGCATTTGCATTGATAACTTGCGGCGTCGTTTATTACACTAACGAAAACAACGCATATGCGGTAAGTGCCTCATCAAACGAAAAACAGCTTTTGGCAAGAGCGGTAAACGGTGAGGCACGCGGTGAGCCTTACGAAGGACAAGTTGCCGTTGCGGCAGTTATTTTAAATCGTGTACGTCATTCGTCATTCCCTAACACAATTTCGGGTGTTATCTATCAGCCCGGTGCATTTACGGCGGTCAGTGACGGACAGATAAATGTTCCTATCGACGAAAATTCTACGGTTTACAAAGCCTGCAATGACGCTTTAAACGGTTGGGATCCGTCCGGCGGTGCGATATACTATTTTAATCCCGACACCGCCACAAATGCTTGGATATGGTCAAGACCGCTTATAAAAACCATCGGCAAGCACAGATTTTGCAAATAATATGAGAGAGAGGAAAATAATATGGAGAGAAAAAAAAGCATACACGTTTGGCTGTATACAATACTTATTGTAGGAATAATCGCCGCAGTCATATGGGGTGCTACCGCAACGAAAAATGCAAAAGCACTTGAAGTCACAACAGAAAATCAGTACAACAGAGCGTTCCACGAGCTTGTCGGTTATGTTGACGATATAGACACTCTTTTGAGCAAAACACAGCTTACAAAAAGTCCCGCACAGCTTGCAAAACTTTCAAGCGATATTTTTCGACAAAGTGCAGAGGCAAAGTCATGTCTTGGTCAGCTTCCCACATCAGAGGTACAGCTTGACAACACGTCAAAATTTCTTTCACAAGTCGGCGATTACACCTATGTGCTTTCGCAGTCAATGATTAACGGCGAAGAAATTTCGCAGGAAGAATATGACAATCTTTCGTCAATGAACGAATATGCCGCAACACTAAAAAATACCCTTTCGGAAATAGAAACAAAAATTTACAACGGAGAAGTACGCATTTCACAGTCAAGGACAAGACAGCGCGGAACAGTCGCAGACGCGGCAGATTCAAACGTACTTGACGATTTGGCTAACGTAGAAAAATCGTTTGACGAATATCCGTCACTTATATATGACGGTCCGTTCTCGGAGCATATTGAAAACAGAGAGCCTGCACTTTTGAAAAACGCACACACAATTTCACAAGAGGACGCACTGAACACAGCTGAGAAATTTGTCGGTACAAAAGGATTGGCTTTTGAAAGTCTTTCGGAAAATACCGCAATACCGTCATACACATTTGTGAAAAACACCGACTCAAATCAAATTTCAATAAGTATAACAAAAGACGGCGGATATATTCTTTCATATCTGAACAGCAGAAATATTGAAGGCGAACGTCTTGACATTAATTCCGCAACAGACAAAGCGGCTGAATTTTTGCAGAAAAACGGTTTTTACAGTATGCAGAGCAGTTATTATGAAAAATCAGGCGGTATCGCAACGATAAACTTTGCATATGTACAGGACAACGTAACGTGTTACAGTGACCTTGTAAAAGTTCGTGTTGCACTCGATACAGGTGAAATTGTAGGTCTTGAAACAAACGGATATATTATGAATCACGCAGAGAGAAACTTATCAGCCCCTGCACTTTCCGTTGATGACGCAAAATCAAAAATATCCACAGGACTTGACGTGACCGCAACAAAACTTGCTCTTGTTCCGAAGGACAGTATGAGAGAAGTGCTTTGCTATGAATTTAAGGGTGTTTTTAACGGCAAAAACTTTTTAATCTATGTCAATGCCGAAAACGGTCGTGAAGAAGAAATATTCCTGCTTATCGAATCGGAAGAAGGAATTTTGACAGTATAATTTAATATATTGACTTTTTCGTGTATTTACGATACAATATATAATAGTATATTATAGGTACATTGTAAATATAGGAAAGGAAATAAAACCAATGAGTAAAAGATTATTTACTTCGGAATCTGTAACAGAAGGTCATCCCGATAAAATCTGTGACCAAATTTCTGACGCAATTCTTGATGAAATACTAAAAGAAGATCCGATGGCAAGAGTCGCTTGCGAAACTACTTGTACAACGGGTATAATCTCAATTATGGGTGAAATTACAACATCTTGCTATGTTGATTTCCCTAAGGTTGCAAGACAGGTTGTTCTTGACATCGGATATGACAGAGCTAAATACGGCTTTGACGGTACAACTTGTGCCGTTGTTACGGCTATTGACGAACAGTCGCCTGATATTGCGCAAGGCGTTAATGACGGTTATGAAAACCGTGAACAAGGTGGTAATGACAACGAAAATTCAACAGGTGCCGGCGACCAGGGTATGATGTTCGGTTACGCTTGTGACGAAACACCCGAATTTATGCCAATGCCGATTTCTCTTGCACACAAAATGGCAAAGAAACTTACACAAGTAAGAAAAGACGGTATCCTTGATTATCTTCGCCCTGACGGCAAAACTCAAGTTACTGTTGAATATGATGACGATAAGCCTGTAAGAGTTGACGCAGTTGTTGTATCAAGCCAGCATTCTCCTGATGTTGATATTCAAAAGCTTCGTGAAGATATTAAGAGAGAAGTTATTTTAACAACTGTTCCGGCTGAACTTATTGATGAAAACACTAAGTTTTATATCAATCCGACAGGCAGATTTGTTGTCGGCGGACCTAACGGTGACAGCGGTTTAACAGGAAGAAAACTTATCGTTGACACATACGGCGGTTATGCAAGACACGGCGGCGGTGCTTTTTCGGGTAAAGACCCTACAAAGGTTGACAGAAGTGCCGCATATGCATCTCGTTGGGTTGCAAAGAATGTTGTTGCGGCAGGACTTGCAAAGAAGTGCGAAGTTCAGCTTGCATACGCAATCGGCGTTGCACACCCTGTTTCAATAATGGTTGATACTTTCGGTACTGCAACAGTTGATGAAGATAAGATTGAACAGGCAATCGAAAAAGTATTTGATTTAAGACCGCACGCAATTATCAAACAACTTGATTTGAGAAAGCCTATCTATAAAAACCTTGCCGCTTACGGTCATATGGGACGTGAGGACTTAGGCGTAAGTTGGGAAAAACTTGATAAAGTTGAAGAATTGAAAGCTGCAATTAAATAACTAATAAAATCCGATGGCATTAACCATCGGATTTTTTATGCACTCAAAAAGCACATCTTACGATGTGCTTTTTGTAATACAAATAACTTTTCCATTAGAAATCTACTTCTGTACCGTAGTATGTGCAAGTAAACAATTTCTCCATCTGTTCCGGAGTAATTGAACGTGGGTTTGAACCTGTGCAAGCATCACCTACTGCAAGTTCGGCGATTGATGACAATTTTTCTTTAAATTCATCTTCCTTAACACCGAATTCCTGCAATGTCTTAGGGATATTCATAGCTCTGTTAAATTCTTCAATCTTAGCGATTAGAGCATTTACCTGTGCCTTTTCAGATGTTCCGCCAAGTCCTACACGTCTTGCAATATCTGCATAACGGTGCATAGCCTCTGGCTCGTGTGCGTTGTACTTAATTACATACGGCAAATAAATTGCATTTGCACATCCGTGAGGAATATGACCTGTTGAGAATGCCGCACCTGTTTTATGTGCCATTGAGTGAACTATACCAAGCAAAGCATTTGAGAATGCCTGACCTGCAAGACATTGTGCATAGTGCATTTGTTCTCTCGCGCCCATATCGCACTTATACGACTGCGGTAAGTAATCAAACACCATTTCTATTGCCTTAATTGCAAGAGGGTCTGTAAACGGTGAATTAAGCGTTGATACATATGCCTCGATTGCGTGAGTAAGTGCGTCCATACCTGTGTATGCAACTTGCTTTATCGGCAATGATTCAACAAGCTGTGGGTCTACGATTGCAACATCCGGTGTAATCTCAAAGTCTGCAAGAGGATACTTGATACCCTTTGCATAATCTGTGATAACCGAAAATGCAGTAACTTCAGTAGCCGTACCCGATGTTGACGGAATAGCTACAAATTTAGCCTTTTGGCGAAGTTTCGGGAATGAGAAAGGTGTACAGAGTTGCTCAAAAGTAACCTCAGGATATTCATAGAATGCCCACATAGCCTTAGCCGCGTCAATCGGTGAACCGCCGCCGATTGCTACGATTACGTCTGGCTGAAAATCTGTCATAGCCTTTGCACCCTTCATAACAGTTTCAACTGACGGGTCAGGCTCAACGCCTTCAAACAACTGTACTTCCATTCCTGCTTCTTTTAAATATGCTTCTACTTTATCAAGAAAACCGCCGCGACGCATTGAACTGCCGCCCGATACGACGATAGCTTTTTTACCGTCAATATTCTTTAGGTTTTCAAGTGAATCCTTTCCGTAATACAAATCTCTTGGTAATGTAAATCTTCCCATAATAAATAACCTCCTCTAATAATAAGAAAAAAGTAGTTGTTAAATTATTATCAATCTAACAACTACATTATATCACTTTATATTCAGTTTTTCAATGATTTAAACCTATTTTACAAAAAATTTACCTTTTGCATAAATTTCTTGGTTTATTTTGTACACTTTTCAAAATCATAAATTAAAAAATCTTGTTGCGATATTGAAAAATATCAAAATACTCGTTGCATCGACAATGGTCGTTATAAGCGGTGCCGCCATAACGGCCGGATCAAGTTTACAACGCTTTGCAAGCATAGGCAGTGAACAGCCTATAAACTGCGAAATTATGACTATAAATATAATCGACAGACTCACCACAGTCGCAATTTGCAAATCACCTGACATTATCCATATTCGCACACCGTTTACGATTGCCAATATAACGCATATTACAAGCGAAATTCTGAATTCGGTAAATATGACCTTTAAGAAGTCTTTCAGTTTAATTTCGTCAACCGACATTCCGCGAATTATCATTGTTGAGCTTTGCGAACCGCAGTTACCGCCCGTACTCATAAGCATAGGAATAAACGATACAAGCGCAGGTATCGCCGTACACGCGTCCTCATATTTTGTTAAAATAGTTCCCGTTATCGCCGCCGACAACATCAGTATCAACAGCCAAAAAATTCTGTTTTTGGCATGTTTAAAATCAGACGTTTTGAAATACGACTCCTCCGTCGGATTGATAGCCGCCATTCTTTCAATATCCTCTGTCGCCTCGTCCTGCATAACGTCGATAGCGTCGTCAAATGTTACGATACCGACAAGTCTGCCCTCATCGTCAACAACAGGCATTGTTACAAAGTCGTATTTGTTCATATCCTTTGCAACGTCCTCTTTATCGCTCAAAGTATGCACGCATATTATGGTCTTATCCATTATATCGCACACTTTTTCATTCGGCTCGGCAAGCAAAAGATTTTTTACCGACAAATATCCCAACAGTTTTCTGTTATCATCAGTGACATAACAAGTATAAATCGTTTCAGCCTCATTGATTGTACGTCTTATACGTTTGATTGCGTCACTGATTGTCATTTTCGGTCTAAGACTGATATAATCGGTCGTCATAAGACTTCCGGCACTGTCCTCGGGATATTTCAATATCTCATTTATCATCTGACGCATATCAGGCTCTGTATTTTTAAGAATACGTTTCACCACATTTGCAGGCATTTCCTCAACAATATCCGCCGCATCATCAACGTAAAGTTCATCAAATACTTCCTTGATTTCATTATCCGAAAAACCGCGTATCAAAAGTTCTTGCTCATCAGTGTCCATAAGTGCGAATGTATCCGCCGCCAAATCTTTCGGCAAAAGTCTAAATAAAAGCGGTAAACTGTCCGAAGAAACCTCTGAAAACATTGCCGCTATATCCGCCTCATTCATTGACGAAAGTACATCTCGAAGTGATGAATATTTTTTGTTTTCAAGTAATGTTTCGATTGTCTTAGCCAATGCTATCATTTTCATCACTCCTATCATTTTTAGTCCTATATATAGTATAACCTTATTTTTGCTTTGTGTCAATTTTTAATTCCGATTTTTGTGTAAAATATATTTTTGAAAAGTTTTTTATTTTTTTCAAAAAAACTATTGACATTTGTCTAAATATAAGTTATAATAGTCAAGCAGTCAAGAGTTGGCCCGGTAGTTCAGTTGGTTAGAACGCCAGCCTGTCACGCTGGAGGTCGTGAGTTCGAGCCTCATCCGGGTCGCCAACAAAAAGGAAGTACGATGTACTTCCTTTTTTTATTTTTAATTTCAGATATAAAAAAAATGCCCTTATGGGCAAATTCTATAATGTAATGACATCAACTTGATTTCCGTGTTCTTTTATTATATCAATTAAATCTTCTGCTTTTAAATACACTGTTGCGGTATTATCATTCGGATGTACGGCTATTAAGTGTCCCGTTTTTGCAAATTCTTTATCTATAAAAAATTTAACTTTTAACTCTTTATCGTTTAACAATCCGAACGGTGTAACCGCTCCCGGTATCACACCCATTATACTTTTCAACTCGTCCTCTGATGCAAAGCTTAAAGCACGAGTATTATTTTCCTTTCTAAACTCCTTTAAATTAACCTTTTTATCGCCTTTTACGGTTATAAGATAATAATTTCTTTTCTTATCATCTCTGACAAAAAGATTTTTCGCTTCCGCTTCGGGATAAGGAATATCAATCTGCGACACTTCTTCCATATTATAAACCGCTTTGTGTTCGGTTACTTCGTGCAATACATCTTTTTCTTTTAAATAATCAAGTATTTCTTGTTTATTCATACTTTATCCCCTGTCCAAAATCGTTAAAAGATTTCGTTCAAACCGTTCGTCATCTTCTTTAGTTCTCTTTTTCGGGTTAAACGTCTTACCGCCTTTTCTGCCGGCTCGGCGTACTTTCTGTCCCAAAAACCTTTCAAACATAAGTTTATCGATATTATTGTTATCATAAATAAGTCCGCTGTTACCGATTGCATACGCACTGCGTCCGAGTGCAAGCGACGCAACGCCGTAATCCTGTGTAACAATGACGTCACCCTTTTCACTATCGTTTATCAGTGCAAGGTCAACCGCGTCCCTACCCTTACTTATTGTCACAATCTTACTGTAATCCGAGCTTAAAATATGGCTTGAATCAATATACATAACAACTTCGATATTCTTCTGTTTTGCAACCTTTTCAATAATTTCTTTAACAGGACACGCGTCCGCATCAACAAGTATCTTCATCATACATACCTTATAATCGCAATTATTACGCCCAAAATAGCACCGGCAAAAACTTCAATCGGAGTATGTCCCAAAAGTTCTTTCAGACGTTTTTCTGTTTTTGAAAAATCGGCATTCATAACAGACTCAACCAATTTATTAAGTATAGCAGCCTGCTGACCTGCACTTCTTCTGACGCCTGCCGCATCATACATAACCACAAACGACATAACCGCCGATATTGCAAAAACCACACTGTCAAAGCCTTGCGTAAAGCCGATAGACATTGTAAGTGCCATTACAAAAGATGAATGTGAACTCGGCATACCGCCCGAACCGATTATTCTCTTAAAATCAAACTTCTTTTTATCCCAAACGAGTATCATCTTTAGTACCTGTGCCGCAAACCAACCTATAAGAGCCGTTATAAGCACCGAATTTGAAATAAGCTGTTGTAAATATGACATTAACTATCTCCTTTAGAATTTTCTATCAATTAAGTAATCTGTAAGATTTACAAGAAATTCCGCTTTTTCACCGAACATTTCAAGTGACTTCTTTGCTTTTTCCGAATATTCCTTTGCTAATTCCTTTGACTTTTCCAACCCTACAAGCTTTACATATGTATTTTTGTTTTCTTCCGCATCCGAGCCGATAGGCTTACCAAGCTCTTTTTCATCGCCTGTAACGTCAAGAATATCGTCCTGTATCTGAAACGCAACACCGAGATTTTGAGCAAATTCATCAACGGCTTTTATTTCTCCGTCACTCGCACCGCCCATCAACGCGCCGACTGTGCAGGCACTTCTTATAATTGCGCCAGTCTTGTTAAGGTGAAGATATTTAAGTTCATCAAGGGTAATATCCTTACCTTCACTCTCCATATCTACAATCTGACCGCCTATCATACCCTCTGTACCTGACGATACGGCAAGCATATTCATTGCTTTAATCGCCCTTTGAGGATTGTTGCCGTTGTACTGCGACACCACTTCAAATGCCTTGTTCAAAAGTGCGTCACCTGCCAAAATAGCGGTTGCCTCACCGAATTTAATATGACTGGTCGGCATACCGCGTCGTAAATCGTCATTATCCATTGCAGGCAAATCGTCGTGAATAAGCGAATATGTGTGTATCATTTCAAGCGCACACGCAAACGGAATAACCTCATTTACATCACCGCCGCACATTTTACAAGTATTCATCATAAGTATCGGACGAAGTCTTTTACCGCCCGCAAAAACACTGTATCGCATTGCCTTGTATATAATATTCTGCGGATTGTCTTTTTCGGCAAGGTACTTATCAAGATAACCGTCTGTAAATTTAATCTGCTCTTTCAGCAATTCATTTATATTATTCATTGTCCGCACCTGTAAAGTCCTCTTTTACTATTTCTCCGTCATCATTTGTCATCAGTATAGAAACTTTCTTTTCTGCCGTGTCAAGCATTTTCTGACAGCTTTTCGATAATTTTATTCCCTTTTCAAAAAGTCCGAGGGACTCGTCAAGAGTCACGTCACCGTTTTCAAGCTGTTCAACAATTTCTTCAAGTTCAGCTATTGACTGTTCAAATGTCTTTGCCATATCTATTCTCCCTTTACTACACAATTTGTCTGTCCGTCTTTCATTCTAAGCGTAAATTCCATACCCTTTTCCATATCGTTCGCACTTCTTATAACAGTTCCGTCCTCTTTTGTCGGAATTGAATATCCTCTTGAAAGAGTTTGCAGAGGACTTAACGCGTCAAGCTTTGCAGCCTGTTCCGCAAGCTGACGTCTTAGCGACATAGTTTTCATTTTAATGCAGTTATCCATAGATTTAACAAGTGAATCTATCTTCAAATAATAATCGTCAATCCTATCCTTAGGAGTACGCATTTTAAATCGTTTTAAAAGCAATTTACAGCTTTCGATACGCTTGACTATATTTTGAGAAATACGGTTTTTATCGGTATTTATTCTGTTTCTGAGTTCAATCACCGACGGTACTGCTATTTCTGCCGCCGCTGACGGAGTAGGTGCTCTCAAATCCGCAACGAAATCGGCAATCGTAAAATCGGTTTCATGTCCGACAGCCGATATAATCGGTATTTTTGAATTAAATATAGCCCTTGCGGTTATTTCCTCATTAAATGCCCACAGATCCTCTATACTGCCGCCTCCGCGCCCGACAATCAGTGTATCAACCTCATTTGTTGCGTTAAAGTATTCAATCGCTTTAACAACGCTTTCCGCCGCACCGACACCCTGTACCTGTGCAGGATATATCACAATTTCAGCCATAGGATAACGTCTTGTTATAACATTTATAATATCCCTTACCGCCGCACCTGTTGAAGCTGTAACAACTCCGACACGTTTAGGGAATTTCGGAATAGGCTTTTTATGTTCGGGACGGAAAAGTCCTTCTTCTTCAAGCTGTTTTTTTAGTTGTTCGTATGCAATATAAAGTTCACCCACGCCGTCGGGTATCATTTCCTCTATATAAAGCTGATACGAACCGCCTGCCTCATACACACTTATTCTTCCTCGTGCAAGGACTTTCATACCGTCGCTCGGTTCAAAGTTAAGCGACTGCGCACTGCCTCTGAACATTACCGCTTTAAGCACTCCGCCCTCGTCTTTAAGCGTTATATAAAGATGTCCGGAATAATGATGTTTAAAATTCGATATTTCGCCCTTTATCCAAACATTATTAAGTATTATATTATGGTCAAGTATTTTCTTTACATAACCGTTTATCTGTGAAACGGTAGCAATTTTAGGTTCCAAGCCTATGCCTCCTTATGTGCCAGATGTGCAAGATATGCTGTTCCGACTGCATTATCGGTTGAATATTCCGCTTTCGCGAAGTATACATCACCGTCAAGTTTTTTTGTAAGTCCGTTTCTTATAATTCCGTTTGACGCAACACCGCCCACAATCAACACGCGGTGAGTGTTTGTGTCCGTCATTGCCTTATTTATCGTTTTAACAAGTGTATCACGAACATTTTCAAGTACGCCGAGTGCAAGAGCGGATTTATCGCATTTTTCACTCTCCGCCATGCGTGACGCTTTTGTTTCAACACCCGAAAAATTCATATACGCACCGTCAACGGCTATCGGAAGTTTTTCACCTTTTTCAGTCTTTAGAGCAAGCTGTTCCAAAGCCTTACCGGCAGGAAAATGCAAACCCATTTTTACGCCCACTCTGTCAATAAATTGTCCGGCACTTATATCCTTACTTCCGCCGATAATTTCATTGTCAAAATTAAATTCGTTGTAACGGCTTTTCAAAATTTCCGTTGTACCGCCCGAAAGGTGTACCGATATAAAATCGTTTTCAAGCAATTCAAAAGAGCCGCTTGAATATATTCCCGCCATTATATGTCCGTCTTGGTGTGAAAATTCATACAAAGGCACACCCAAAGTATTAGCGACAACCTTTGCATACCCCTCACCTGCAAGGAATACAGGCATATATGATCCCTCTACACATCTCGGTCTTGTACTGACTCCAACAGCCTTAACATCTTTAAAATCAATCTGCTCCGACAATTTTTCATACATCACCGGCATTAATTTTATATGCTGAAAAACGCCGTCACTTTGACGTATTCCTCTTTCACCGTCTTTTACGTATAAAATCTGTCGTACATTTATATCGGTTTTTCCGTCAGTCCACGCAGTTGACGTTGTGTAATTGCTTGTATCAAAGCCTATTGTACTCACGCTAACTCCTTAAATACATTACCCAAAAGTCCGTTTACGAATGTAGGGTCACCGTCATCGCCGTAACGCTTTGCAAGTTCAACCGCCTCATTTATCGCAACTTTCGGCGGTACGTCGTCCATATACTTCATTTCAAATATTGCAAGCTTCATTATTGAAAGTGACGCTTTTGAAATTCTTGAAAGCGTCCAACCTGCTTTCAAATACTTTGCAACCGTATCTTCAAGCTCGCTTTCGTGTTCTTTCACTCCGTCAATAATCTGTCTTATATAACCGAGATTTGTTTCACATTCGGGACGTGCATTTAAAAGCTCCTCCAAAATTACGTCCATATCATCCTTGTGCATATTCATTTGGAACACTTGTGTAAAAGCAGCGTCCCTTGCTTGACTTCTCGTCTGTTTTTTCATATTTTTATTCCTTTCCCAAAATAATAAGGCTACTTAAATTCTATGTTAAAACTATACCACAATAACATAAAAAAATCAAGGCTTATGCCTATAAGACACAATCCTTGATTTATTTTCTCAGTCTTGAATATCCTCATCGTCCATAGAATCTTCATCAGTGTCAACAGTCGGTAAAGGTGTTTCGTTTACGTTGCTGTCAAGTTCGATTTTTTCTTCTTTTTCCTTTTCAAAGCTTACGCCTTCGATATGGATATTAACCTTTTGAACATCAAGTCCTGTCATTGTTTCAACGCTGTTTTTAACGTTTTCTTGAATTTCCCAAGAAAGTTCCGGTATTCTTACACCGTAATCCACCACAATATAAAGGTCAATCGTTGCAGTTGTTTCGTTCATATCAACCTTAACGCCCTTTGACGGATTTTTCTTTGCACCAAACATTTCGGCAATACCGCCGGCAAACGTTCCGTACATTCCCGCAACACCGTCAATCTCTGTTGTTGCGATACCTGCGATTGTTGATACAACATCAACTGAAATTTTTATATTTCCGATTGGTTCTTCTTCAACTTCTGCATTTGCAGTTGTTTCTTCGGCAGTTTCTTCGTTTATGCCGTCTTCGTTTTGAACATTCTTAATTTCTTCATCCATAATGCTACCTCCGTAAATTTTTCCGAATAAATTATTATATGTATATTATAACAGATAAATCACTTTACTTCAACTATTTTTATGTTTTGTGCTGAAATTTTAAGTTGTTCGGTTGCGATTGACGTAAGTTTTACTACATCTTCGTCTGAAAATCCGTCTTTTCGTACCATAATATTTGCCTCACTGCCGTCTACATACACACATATTTCACTGTAGCCCTTTGACTGTGCGATACTTTCGATTTCCGATTCTTTCTGTACGTTGTTTGCCTCTTCAAGAATTTTGTCACCGGCTTTTTTACGAATATCAGCGTCAAAGCTTTCGTTTTCGGCAGTTTGATTTAATATTTCAAGTGACTTTGAACGTGATGTTTCTTTATTCATCTTTGCCTGTTCAAAATAATTGCCCGAATCCGACGCGGTTTCTACCGTTACATTGCTTTCCTGACTGTCAGTTGCCTGTTCGCCGTTATCCTCTGTTACAGCCGTTTCCTCCGCTTGCTCGCCGTCGTTTTGTTCGGCGTTATCCGTTGATGTTTCCTCCGCTACCGTATCGGAAGAAACATACTGTGCCTCACCGAGTTTCTTGCCGGTTTCAACGTAGCTTTCGCCGTCCTGTACCCTTATTGTATCTTGATACGACCAATTCAAGTATCCGGCAACTCCTATAAGTACCACAAGCGATGCCGCTATTATCTCTTTCTTCTTCAAAACCATTTTATTTTTCCTCCTTCTTAAATATACATATTCTGTGTGCAGGCACGTCAAGTGATGCTGTAACCGCCTCGGAAATAGCACTTCTGACTGCACTATTTCCGCCCCCGTCGGCAGTCACGATAACACCTCTGACTTTTGGATACACCTCTTTTACCACCATAGGTTCACCGTCTGTCATAACAGCCTTTTTATCCTCGCTTTCTTCCTTTTCTCTTGATGAAACTTTCGTTTCGTAAGCAATATTCTTTTCCGAACTTGAATAATAGGTTATCATAACAGATACCTCTCCGGCACCGTCAATCTGTGAAAGAATGTTCGCAAGCCTCTCTTCTTCATCTTCAACACTTGTTACGGCTGCCGTAGGTTGTACGTCAGCTTTTTTATTTTTGTCCACACTTGCCGCTGCCATAAGTACAACTCCAATTATTAATATTAAGCATATCAGTCTGTTATTCTTATTTTTGAATATTTTAAGTAAATCTTCCTTATTCATCATGCACCTCATAAGGTTTCAAACCGTATACCTCGCATATTCTGCTCCTTGCACGGTCCGTTAATTTATCCCCGTAAACGCGTACACTGTCTACCCCTGTAATCTCACCATCGTCATTCACCATTATTTCACATTCCGCCGTAACCGATAATTTAAATTCTTTTTCCATTCGTGCTTTAATATCCTCGTTTATCCTGTTTTTCAGTTCTTCTATAACAAGTTCCGTCTGCATATTACTGCTGTCGGCTATGTTTTCCTGTACACTGTCAAAGCCGTCGAATATATCACTCTTTACGATAGCCGTCACAGGAGAAATGATACAGCTTATTATAACCAAACCTGTTATAACCTGTACATAACTGCGCCACTTTTCAGGTGCAATAATCCCAGCCATAGCCGAAAGCAAAGTCGCACCGATTATGGTTATGATATATTCTTTCATCGCTTATCCTCCTATGCCAGTGGCGGCTAACATAATACTTATATTAATCATAAAAAGTACCGCTACCATAACCACTACCGCAAATATCGTTGTAACTGACTCCGACACCTCCCAAAGCATAGACGAAACACGTTTATCCGTAAGCGGTTCGGCTATTGATGATGTGAGTTTTAGCATTAACTGTATCACGCCGATTTTAAGTATCGGCAATACGCATATAACGCACATCACAATAATTCCCGATGTTCCGACCGCATTTTTCATAAGCCTCGTTCCGCTCACAACCGTTTCAAGCGTATCGGATAAAAACGTACCAACAACAGGAACAAGACTTCCTACCGCAAACTTAACAGCCTTACCGCTTACCGCGTCAAGTGCGGGAGAAGAAAAGCCGTATATCGCACTTATACCGGTAAAAATCGTTATGATCGCCGCCATAAACCACTTTGAAATCGACTTAACCACCTTACAAAACCCCGAAAGCTGTACCTTGTCACTGATATTCCCTGCAACCGCAAGCACCGAGCTGAACGCTATAAGCGGTACAAGGCACTTCTCAATAATTATCGACACAACATACACCGCCGCCGACATAACAGGCTGAAACGTCGACGCCGATACCGCTTTACCGCTTGTCGCAATCATAATCATCAACAGCGGTGAAAATTTCGTTATAAAGTCCGTCATTGCCGTAACAACCGTTGTTCCGTACTCCATAGCCGTTCCGAAACATTTTATCGCCGCCGCCGACATGAGCGTAAAGCAGGCGAAAAACGCCGCCTCACTTGTCGATTTATTTCCGAACGATGTTGAAATAGTTGTTATAATCCCCGAAATCGCCGCTATTATAAAAAGTATTATTACATCATCGGTACATTCCCTTATCTCCCCCATAATGTCGTCCGACAGCATATTTAATATATCAGTCGGATTTAACGACAAATCACCCGTCATACTCCTCTCCACCGTTTGATTAAACAAATCCTCACCCTCAAGTGTCGGTACGTCCGCATAAGCGGTTATCGGCATTATCAGAGTAAGGATAATGATTATTTTACACAGCAGAAAGTGCATTTACACACACCTCCAAAAATTCCGTAACTATCGGCAGAGTCAGTCCCAATATAAACACCTTTCCGGCAAGCTCTACCTTTAAAGCAATCGCCCCCTCGCCGCCGTCACGCAATATTTCCGCTCCGAACTGCGTTATATATGCCACACCGACCACTTTCATAACTGCCGTAAAATATCTTGTGTCCACACCGCTTTTCTCGGTTATAAGCGAAATCTGCGAAATTGCGGTTTCAAGCGTATCAAGCGTAAAAAACAATATCACCGTCACTGTCGCAAGTGCAACAAGCAAAGCATATTCTTTTTTGTATTGTTTTACGGTCATTGACAAAATTCCGCCTATCAGCCCCACTCCTATAATCTTAAATATATCCATTCTTCTCACCTAAAGACTAAAAATATTTTTCACCGTATCAAACAAATCTCCGATTTGCTGTGACAGTATAAAAAGTACTGCCACAAGTCCGGCTATCGTTGTAAGCAAAGCTTGTTCGTCACGTCCTGCACGCGTTAAAAGCTGATTCAATACCGCTACGATTATTCCGACACCGGCTATCTGAAATATCAAATCTACATTCATAACTATATCTCCATTATATCAGCATAATAACAATCAACAGTCCGACAAGTACACCGCCGTTTCTGTACATTTTTCCGAAACGGCTGTATTCGCTCTGTGCCTGTTTTTCCTGCTCGGCTATTATACTTTTTATATATTTTATATTCTTTATCTGGTCATCAGTATCCGTTCTTCCTATGTTTTTCCCAAGTGTCATAAGTATATCTTTGTCCGCGTCTTTTAATGACAGTTTAGTACTGCATTCATTCACCGCATTTGTCCAAGCCGTTTTTACGCCTTTTTCATCCATATTTTCTGCGGCGAATTTAAACAATCCACATTTGTCCACACGCATAAATGCTTGTTTCAACTTATTCATACTGAAATTTATTTCACTTTCGAGCATTTCAAGCGAAGTGATTATATTATTTAAACTTTCCGCCCTTATTTTCATTGCATAACTTATTTTAAACCCTAAATATCCACACGCAAAACCTGTCATTACCGCTCCGAGAATTTTCACCATTCCGTAAGAGCCTCCTCCACCGTTCCGATGCCCTTTCGCTTGCTTAACGTTATAATTAAATCGAAAAATTTCAGCATACGTTTTAAATCGTCGCGTCTTTTTATCATATCAATATTTCTTCCGTGTATCGTTGCAATAACCGCCGCACCGCTGTTTGTTATTCGTTCGATTGCGTCAATGTCCGACTGCTTGCCTATTTCATCTGTGACAATTACATCAGGACTCATCGAACGCAATACCATAAGCATTCCCTCCGCCTTGTCCACGCCCTCAAGAATATCGGTTGAAAATCCTAAATCGAATGCACTTCTACCCTCACAAAGTGCCGCAATTTCACTCCTTTCGTCCACAACACTCACACGATACGACTTGTACGAAAGCTGACGTACAATATCTCTGAGCATTGTTGTTTTTCCTGCTCCGGGCGGTGATATTATAAGCGTGTTTTTTATTCCTCCGCCTTTTAATATCATCGGTACAACCTCGTTCGCCGCTCCGATAACTTCACCTGCAAGACGGTAATTCAGTCCCGATATATCCTTTATAAACGAAACCTTGTCCTCTTTTATAACCGCCGTACCCGTTATACCGATTCTGTGACCGCCGGCTATTGTTATGTAACCGTTTTTTATTTGGTCACGCACCGAATATACAGACGAACTTGTTGCAATTTCAATCGCTTCATCTATATGCTCACGAGTGACTTTAAGCGTTGAATTCGGTATCGGCGTCAAGTTGCCTTTCGCGTTAAGATAAAACCGACCGTCACTGTAATTTATACAAAGCGGTTTGCCGAGCCTCATATGTATTTCACAAGCTCCGTCAAGATTTACGCCGTACATATATCGCCGTATCCCCTGTGGCATATAATTCAATATACTTTTTGAAGAAACAGCCGTTTCATTGTTTGCTATGTACATCTTCCTGTCCTCCATTCGTGTTTTGTATTTGATATATATTACTTTTCGGACACGTTTAGAACAGAAATTTTCATACAAATAATTTTACGCACAAAAAAAGAGAATGTCATAGACATTCTCTTTTAATTTAACAAGCCGAATTAATCCTCAACTTTTTTTATAACTTCCTTGCCGTTGTAATATCCGCAGGACTTACAAACTTTATGAGGCATTTTAAATTCGTGACACTGTGGGCATTCAACCATATTTGGCACACTTAGCTTCCAGTTTGCACGTCTTTTATTTCTTCTGGCTTTTGAAACTTTACCCTTAGGTACTGCCATGATTACACCTCCATAATTCTCTCTGACTTTATCTTACTTATCTTTTTCCATAATATCTACCAAAGCCGCCCAACGCGGATCTATGTTTTCCTGACTGCAGCCGCAATCGCCTTCGTTAAGGTCCGCACCGCAATGCTGACAAAGACCTTTACAGTCCTCACTGCACAGATACTTACCTTCAACATTCATAAGAAAATTGTTAGCTACTATATCATCAATATCAATTTTAACGTCCTCAAACAATATAACATCATCATCTGACGATACACTGCCGTCGTCCTGAGCAAGATTTTCGTCAATGTCAAAATCAATATCAACGACTATATCTTTCATACATCTTGCACACTGTGTAGTCATATGACCTGTACAGTTAGCCTTTAATATCAAAGATTTTCCGTTGTTTGAAACACTGCCCGAAACCTTAACAGGCTCGTTAAAATGATACATTTCCCCAAGAAAATCGGTGTCAGACATTTCAACGTCACCGTTAATATCAATCTTTCCGCCAAGTTCCTTTAGAATTGTTGATACATCTATTGTCATAACATACTCCTTGATAAATACGAATCAGAGCAAAATTACTTTAATTCTACCTTAGCGCCTGCTTCTTCAAGCTTAGCTTTCATTGCTTCAGCATCTTCCTTAGCAACAGCTTCCTTAATTGTACCAGGAGCACCGTCAACAAGAGCCTTTGCTTCCTTAAGACCAAGACCTGTAAGTTCTCTAACAACTTTGATTACGCCAAGCTTTGATGCGCCTGCTTCTGCAAGTACAACATCAAATTCTGACTTTTCAGCACCGCCTGCAGCAGCACCGTCAGCAGCACCTGCAACCATAACCGGTGCAGCAGCGCTTACGCCAAACTCATCTTCCATCATTTTTACTAATTCAGCAACTTCAAGTAGCTTTAATTCCTTAATTGAATCAAGAATTGCATTCAAATCTGCCATTTTAATTTCCTCCTATTAATTATAACTAATTTTCAAATAAATTATTCAGCATCTGCTGTTTCTTCAGCCGGAGTTTCCTCAGCCGGTGCAGCTTCTTCAGCTGCAGGAGCTTCCTCAGCGCTCTTCTTTGCTATTAGGTCTGCGATTTCTTCGCCACCGTCAGCAATAGTTGCAAGCAATCTTGCAAGTGAAGAAATAGGTGAGTTCAAGCTTCCCATCATCTTTGCGATCAATGTATCCATGTTTGGTGTAGCTGCAAGCTTATTAACCTCGTCAAGAGAAATTACAGCGCCGTCCATGAAACCTGTCTTAATTTCAAGCTTATCGTTTTCCTTAGCAAAATCAGCAATAACCTTTGCAGGTGCAACTGCGTCTTCTGAAGAAACAGCGATAGCTGTCGGTCCGTGAAGTGCTTCATCAAGAGCATCAAGACCAACTTCCTTTGCAGCAAGACGAAGAAGTGTGTTCTTAATAACGAAATACTTAACGTTAGCTTCTCTAAGCTTTCTTCTAAGTTCAGTATCCTCTTCAACGTTCAAACCACGGTAGTCTACAAGCACGCCTGTCTGAGCAGCCTTCAAAATTTCAACTGTTTCGGCAACTTGTGCTTTCTTAGCCTCTAAAACCTTTTCACTTGGCATAATTCGTTTCACCTCCTGTAAGAATAATCACCTTTGAAAATCCAAAAGCAATGTCTTACATATAAAACAAAAAGCTCTCAGTCATAGACCAAGAGCTTTGTAATAGTCATTACTAAAACACCCTCGGTAGGACTTATGTCTGCAATGTACATTGCAAGCCGCCGACTGTCTACGGATTTTCAACTTTTATAGTATAGCATACTTTAAACAGCTTGTCAATAGTTTTTTTTATTTTCATCAAAAAAATTTTAACAAAATGCAAAAACCGCTCATATTGTGAGCGGTTTTTATTGCTATTAAAATCAATTAGCCAATTTTAGCTGCATTAATCTTTATACCAGGTCCCATTGTTGATGCTACAACAACGCTCTTTAGGTATTGACCTTTAGCAGCAGCCGGCTTAGCCTTAACGATTGCACTCATTAGTGCGTTAAAGTTTTCCTGAAGTTTTTCAGCACCGAATGATGCCTTACCGATTGGGCAGTGAATGATATTTGTCTTATCAAGTCTGTACTCAATCTTACCTGCTTTAATTTCGTTTACAGCCTTTGTAACGTCCATTGTTACTGTGCCTGCCTTTGGTGATGGCATAAGTCCCTTAGGACCAAGTACCTTACCAAGACGACCAACAACACCCATCATATCAGGAGTTGCAACAACAACGTCGAAATCGAACCAGTTTTCACCCTGGATTTTTGCTACTAAGTCAGCATCACCAACGTAATCTGCACCAGCAGCCTTTGCTTCGTCAGCCTTAGGACCCTTAGCGAATACCAAAACCTTTGAAGTCTTACCTGTACCATGCGGAAGTACAATAGCACCTCTGACCTGTTGGTCAGCGTGTCTTGAGTCAACACCAAGTCTGATGTGAGCCTCTACAGTTTCATCAAACTTAGCCTTAGCTGTCTTTGTAATAAGGTCCATAGCCTCATTTATATCGTAAAACTTTGATTTTTCAACAAGCTTTACGCTATCTTGATATTTCTTTCCTCTAAACATTTCGTATCCTCCTTCGTGGTTAAACGAGATTTTATATCTCTCCCACTTCTCTTAACAAATTAGTCACCGATTAGAACGCCCATACTTCTGCAAGTACCTGCGATCATGCTCATAGCAGCCTCTACGCTTGCAGCGTTAAGGTCAGGCATCTTCTGTTCTGCGATAGCTTGAAGATCTGCCTTTGAAATTGTAGCTACCTTTGTCTTGTTAGGAACACCTGAGCCGCTTTCGATCTTACAAGCCTTCTTGATAAGAACTGCAGCCGGTGGTGTCTTTGTTACGAATGAGAAAGAACGGTCAGCATATACTGTAATAACTACAGGGATAATTAGACCTGCGTCCTTTGCTGTTTTTTCGTTAAATTCCTTTGCAAACTGCATAATGTTTACGCCGTGTTGACCTAGAGCAGGACCAACCGGTGGTGCCGGAGTTGCTTTGCCGGCAGGAATTTGTAATTTAATATAACCTGCAACTTTTTGTGCCATAATGGCCACCTCCTTGAATTTTTCATAGCATATCGCTATATGAATGTGGTAATTGCGGGCATAAAGCCCTCCCACTGTTACCAGAGGGATATTATAAACAGCATTTGCTGTCTATATCAAAATAATTTGATTGACTATTCCATATGTTCAACCTGTGTATAGTCAATTTCAACAGGGGTTTCACGTCCGAACATCGAAACAGCGACGTTAATCTTACGTGTTTCATTGTTAATGCTCGTAACTTTACCCGAAAAGCCTTCCATAGGGCCTGATTTAATTGAAACAAGATCTCCTACGGTAAAATCAATATCTTTCATACGAATAACTTCAACACCCATGCGTTCAACTTCTTCGTCCGAAAGCGGAACAGGCTTTGAACCCGGTCCCACGAATCCTGTAACACCACGTGTATTTCTGACAATGTACCAGCTTTCATCAGTCATTATCATCTTGATAATAACATAGCCCGGGAAAATCTTGTGCTGAACTACTTTCTTCTTATCACCGTTTTCCTCAACGACTTCTTCGGTCGGCACCTTGACATCAAGAATTAAATCCTGCATACCACGGTTTTCAACAGATTTCTCAATATTGGCTTTTACCTTGTTTTCATAACCCGAATATGTGTGTGCCACATACCATTTTGCTTCTTCTGCCATAACCGTTCTCCTTCCCTAACAATTCTTTTAATGAATTATAATATGTTAGTTAATAGTTGGAACAATTTTGCAAAGCCAAAATCAAGTACGGACAAGATGATTGTAATTATTAAGATAAACACAATAATTACGCCTGTGTTATGAATAAGCTGTTCCTTGTCAGGCCATGTGACCTTTTTTAGCTCAGCCTTAGTATCCTTAAAGAATCTCTTGACTCTTGTACCAAAGCTTGGCTTATTTGCTTTAGATAAATTTGTATCAGCCATTTTTACACATCCTTACTCAATCAAAATTACTTGGTTTCCTTGTGAAGAGTGTGCTTTCTGCAGAACTTACAATACTTGTTCATTTCAAGTCTGTCAGGGTCATTCTTCTTATTCTTCATTGTATTATAGTTTCTCTGCTTGCATTCGCTGCACGCTAATGTAACCTTTACTCTCATTTTTTACACCTCCGCATTTATATATGTTCAGCTCTCTTTTCAAGCATAAAAAAAAGAGCTTTTATTCGAGCAAAATTATTATAACATTATTACAATTATAAGTCAAGCTATTTTTTCATATTTTTTCTTTTATTTTGTTTTTCACGTGTATATTTTCGCGATTTCCTGTATTTATGTACTTTTTTTTGTACTTTAAATATGATATAATTACCTTAATATATATTACGAAAGGATTAAAATTATGGGAGTCAGTATTATACGAGGCGCTATCTCCTCCGGCAAGAGTGATATGTGCCTTAAACAAATAAGTGAAATACACGAAAATAATCCCGATTCAAAATGTATAATGATTGTCCCTGACCATTATTCATACGAAACCGAACGAAAATTTGTTGATTTTTTCGGCGGTATAGGACTTAACAATATTGAAGTTCTTACGCTAAGACGTATGTCCATAAACTTTTTAAGTGCCAAACAACAAAACCATCTTACCGCCCCAGGTAAAATGATGCTTATATATAAGGCTGTTTCGGCGGCGTGTGACGAGCTTTTGAACGTAAAGGATATGGATATAAAACTTATCACCTCTATGCGTCAGCAGGGTTTTCTTGACGTTATGTCATCACTGATAAGTGAAATGAAGCGTTACCTTATCACACCCGAAATACTTTTTGAAAAGGCAAATGCATTAACGGACAACAAAACTTTAAAAAACAAACTGATTGCACTTTCAAACGTATTGGAGAAATATCTTTCTTACGTCGAAGAAAGTGGCTGTACCGACAGCGAGGACGACCTTTTTTATCTTGCCAACCGTATCGAAAACGGCACCGAATTTGACGAAAACACTTATATATGGGTAAATCGTTTTGACAAATTTATGCCGCAGCAGATTTGCGTACTTGAGGCACTTCTGAAAAAAGGCGTACATATGACGATAAGTGTATGCTGTCCTGTTACAGAATACGAGAACGAACGCGAAATTTATCTTCAGACCGAAAAGACTGTACAAAAAGTTTACGAACTGTCACAAGTATACGGTTTTGAAAACGAATACACCGCCTCTGACGGGCTTCGTCACTTAAAAGGCAAGGACGACCTATACAAGCTTTTCAGATATTGGACAGAGGACTTTGTATATCCCGACAAGCCTAAAAATACGGCACTTTTCCAAAGCCGTGACACCTACGGCGAAATCGAACGAATTGCCTGCAAAATCGTTGACCTTGTCCGCGATGACGGCTATCGTTTTAAAGATATTGCACTGTTATGCGGTGATGAAAATGATTACAGACATCTTATAGAGGCTGTTTTCTCCGAATACGAAATACCGTATTTCACCGACAGAACAATCCTTTTGAGCGACCATCCTATCGCAATGCAGATTTTATCTTTATTCAGTATTCTTGAAGACGATTGGAGCTATGATTCTGTTTTTCGTTATCTTCGTGCCGGTTTTATTTACAGAAAAGAACAACACGGAAAGTTAAAATTTTTCAAGTCGATTAATCAAGAAGAAATAGATATACTTGAAAACTTCGTGTTGAAGCACGGCATAAGAGGCGGTTCAAAGTGGCTCGGTGAAAAAGAGTGGCTTGGCGAAAACAATATCGTAGACACTGCTTTTCAAACAGAGTCTGAAGAAGATGCAAATGAAGTTATAGAAAAACTCCGTCACGAAATAGCCGCACCGATTGCGTCATTCAAAGAAAAAACAAAAGGCAGAAAAACGGTCGTAGAATTTGCAACAGCATTGTTTGAATACCTTGAGGACATCAACCTGTATAGCGGATTAAAATCCGACATCACAAAATTCCAAAAAGACGGCAAACTGAACGAATCCGAACAATTTACGAAAATATGGAACCTTATTCTTGATATATTAAATCAAGTCACAATCGCACTTGACGGTGACAAAATTAACATTTCGGAATTTGCGGAATATATAACGGTAGGTCTGTCGCAATGCGAAATACGCACTATTCCATCGGGTATTGACCAAGTGTATGTAGGAAGTGTGGAAAGGAGCAGTCATACAAGCGTTAAGGTAATGTTTATTGTCGGCGCAAAAAGCGGTACTTTTCCTACGGGTATTGCATCCGAGGGTTTTCTTTCAAACCGCGACAGATGCACTTTGCAGGAAGAATACGGCGTAGCTCTTGCACCCGATACTAAAAAGAAACTTGACGAACAGTATTTTAAGGTTTACAGAGCATTATGCGCGGTAAGCGAAAAATTGTATTTCAGCTATTCAATTCAAAATGAAGAAGGCAAGTCACAATCACCGTCGCATATGATAAATGACATAATGCGTAAATTCCCTAAAATGACCGTATCGGATAACCTTTTAAACGACCCATTGAAAGACGGAATTTACATTTCCACCCCGCAAGCAACAATACACAGAATGCTTATCAATATGTCCGACAGATTTAACGGCAGTAAAAATCAGTTATGGGAAATCGTATACGATTGGTACAAACACCAAACAAAATGGAAACCTATGCTTTCGCTTATGAAACGTGCCGATTATTACAGTGAACGCGGTGTAATGCTTGACAGCGATATATCAAATATGATGTATGACGGCAAAATCACATACAGTGCAACGCGTATCAACACCTATGCCGCTTGTCCGTTCCAATACTTTTTAAGATACGGACTTAACGCACAAGAGCGTGACGTATGGGAAGTCAATTCTTCAAATATCGGAACATATGCTCACGAAGTTATCAGAAAATTCTGCGATACCGTTGAGGACGGTGCAAATACCAACGATGATAAAATAGAACGTTGGCGTAATTTGAGTGACGAAAAACGTGACGATATTATAGGCGGTATTATAAATGAATCGTGCAGCAATCTGCTGTCATCAGACGTTCGCGACAAAGAACGTACCGCGAATATTTTCACCCGTATGGGCAAAACAATTTCAAATGCCGCAATACTTGTTCAAAAAACACTTTCTGTCGGCAATTTTGCCGAGAACGGTATGGAATACGATTTTGAAGAAGATATTTCCGATACAGTCGCATTAAAAGGAAAAATCGACCGAATCGACATATGCCGCGACGGTGACAAATCATATCTTAGAATTATCGACTACAAGACAGGTAAAACGGTTTTTGATATAAAAAATATTTACAACGGCTATAATATGCAGATGGTTATATATGCCATTGCCGCAAAAATAAAAAATTCCGACACTGATGTGGCAGGTATTTATTACACAGGTGTGCGTGATGAAATAAAGGAGCTTAACTCATCAACTACAGAGGACAATATAGTTGAGTCCAACAAAAGCGTACTAAAACTTGACGGTGTAACATTCACGGACGAAGACGAACAACTTCAAACAAAACTGCTTTACAATATGGATAACAAATTCCTCGAAAGCGGTCAGGTTTCATTCACAAACATAAAAACAGGTACAAAAACAGGTTTTAAAGAAGTTCACACCACAGATGAAATTAACGGTCTAATGAAATATGTGGCTGATACAATTATTGAAATGGACAGCAATATCAGAAACGGCAAAATAAGCCTTAGTCCGTACACCACATCAAATTCAAGTGTATGTGATTACTGTTCTTACTCCCCTGTCTGCAAATTCGACCAAGACAGCTGTACACCGCGTATTGCGGATTCATCGGTCAAAAAAGAAGATATTTGGGAGATATTAAAAACAAAAGGTGCGGCGTTAAAAAACAACAAATCGAAAGGAGTTGACGAAGATGCCTAATTGGACAAAAGAACAAGAAAAAGCGATATATGAGCCGTCAGGCAAGAAAAACATACTTGTTTCCGCCGCCGCAGGCTCTGGTAAAACGGCGGTACTTGTCGAACGTATCGTAAATCTTATAACCAACTCCGAAAACCCTTTTCCGATAGACAGTATATTGGTAGCAACGTTTACGGAGGCGGCGGCTACCGAAATGAAAGAAAGAATTATAAACAGAATTAACAAATCATATCGTGAGGCACTTGAAAACGGTGATATTGCACAAAGCAAATATTTAAAAGAACAAATGCACCTTACAGCAGGTGCGGATATTAACACAATCGATGCATTTTGTTTGCGAGTGGTCAAAAACAATTTTCACGTTTTAGGTATTGATCCGAATTTCAGCATTATGGACACCAACGAGGACAAAATGCTCATTGACGATACATTAACCGATTTATTCGCGGCACTTTACGAAACAGAAAACGAAGAAAACAAAAATCGTTTTCAACACCTTGTAACAACTTACGCATCAAACCGCGATGATGAGGGATTGAAAAAAGTTATACGCAAACTTTACAACTTTATACAGTCATTCCCCGATCCGATAAAATGGCTTTACGACAAAGCGGCTATGTATGACAATAATATGTCGCAAAGTGTATGGTTTAAGGAAATATTTTTATCAGTCCACAAAGAGAACATTTTAAAACATCACGGCGAATTTTGGGACAAGCTGATAAAAGAAATGATTGGGATTGTAAAGAAAGTATATCCCGATACAGATACTTCCTTACCGCCGGTTTGTATTCCTGAATGTGAGCAATATTGGGGAAAGATGTGGGAGTACATATGTATATGCGCCGACAGTGTAAAAGCATTAAAATCAGCTGAATCATTTGACGAAGTCGGCTCAGCATACGATACTTACATCGCCAAAACAAAGCTTGGAACAGCCGTAAGAGCATACAAAAAAGCTGAATCGCCGATTGAAGAGTGGCAGTATTACTCGAACAAATATAACTCTATGCGTGAAGATTTACTTAGCAGTACATCTTACTTGCCTAACGGCACTGCCGAGCAATTTAACAAGTATGTTCACTCGGAAGAATTGAAACAAACGATTGACGATATTGTTTGGATAACGGTTTTGTTCTCGGAACTTTATGAGAATGCAAAAGCAAAAAAGAACGTCAAAACATTCTCCGATATTGAACATCTTGCCTATCGTCTTTTCAGCGAAAATGAGAATATAAGAAACGAATATTCGCTGAAATATAACGAAATACTTATAGATGAATATCAAGATACAAACGGCTTGCAGGATTCGATTTTCACGCTTATTTCGAGAGATAATAAAAATATGTTTATGGTCGGCGACTTAAAGCAAAGTATATATCGTTTTCGCGGCGGTGACCCGACTATTTTCAAGAAAAAATACAGTCTTGACAGTGATGAAATCGAAATTATACACCTTTCACAGAACTTTAGAAGTCGTATGCAGGTTATCGACAGTATAAATGACGTGTTCAGATTTAATATGTCGCAGGATGTCGGTGACGTTGATTATAACGACACCGCCGCTTTGCAGCGTGAAGAAAGCCGCGAATGTTATATAAACACCGCTGAAAATGCCCGGAATGACTACAAATCCGAATTTTACTGTATCGGAAAATCGAAGGATTCAAAAGAATCTTCTTCCGATTATCTTGAGGCAGTTACCGTGGCAAACAGAATAAAAGAGCTTGTTGACAGTCATTTCAAGGTTTATGACGGCAACGGAAAATATCGTGATTTGAAGTACAGCGATATAGTCGTTCTTATGCGTTCGACAAAAGTAAACGGCGAACTTTTGCAGGAAATATTAGAATCAAACAACATACCGTCATTTTTGCAAAAGGAAGAATATTTTGAAAAACGTGAGATAAAGCTTATGCTTACACTTATTTCACTTATCAACAATCACATTCAGGATATTCCGCTTGTAAGCGTTATGCGTTCACCGATAGGTAATTTTACCGAAAACGAACTTTCAAAAATCAGACTTGAAAACAGAGCCTCATCTTTTTACAATGCCGTAAAATATTATAAATCGTCTTCCGATGATTTGACGAAAGAAGAACAGAAACTTTCAAAAAAATGCAAGAGCTTTCTAAAAGACCTTGACCGTTGGCGCGGATATGTTAAGATGAAGTCAATCTCCGCGTTGATTTGGACGTTGTATGAAGAAACGGGTTTTTACGACTTTATGGGTGCTCTCGAAGGCGGTGACGAGGCACAGGCAAATTTAAAACTTTTATATGAACGTGCAAGAAAGTATGAGGAATCGGGCTTTAAGGGTATCTTCAACTTCATTCGATATATCGAAAGAATTGAAAAGAGAAACGAAGATTTAAGCGGCGCTCAGCTTATCAATGAAAACCACAATGTTGTACGAATTATGACAATACACAAAAGCAAAGGTCTTGAATTTCCTGTCGTATTTATTATGCGCACAACTAAAAATATGCTTGCCGCAAAACCTACGGAGGAACACAGAATACAACTTCACAAAGATTTGGGGATCGGAATTGATTATATAAATTATGAAAATTTATATTTAAAAAAGCTGATGTTTACAAAATATATAAAGCGACAAAATCAATCCGAAACGCTTTCGGAAGAATTGCGTCTTTTGTATGTCGCAATGACTCGTGCAAAAGAAAAATTAATTATTGTTTCGTCCGACAAATACAAAGATGAAAATGAGTTTAATCAAAAAATCCAAGAAGCAGTATATAATGCAAAGACAATGCCAAAGTACATCATCGCATCAAATGCAAAAAAATATTCCGATTGGCTGATTCCGTCAATAGGCATATCGTTAAATCACTGGAATTTCATACCAAGATTTCTTGCCAAAACCACTGTATCGGATGTCATCAAAGAAAAACAAGAAACGATAAAGGTCAAAAACATTGATGAAATGCGTGAAAAAGTGCAAAAGCTCCTTGAATTTCATTATGAACGTCCGCAATCCGGCAACATTCCGACAAAAACATCCGTAACGGCAATAAAAGAAATGGCGGAAGAAGAACTTACACGAAAAAGTGACATTGAATACGAGCCGATTTATATGATACAAAAACCTGACTTTATGCGTACAGAAAAACTCGGTACACAAATCGGTACGGCGCACCATCAGCTTATGGCATTTTTCGATATTGAAAAGATTAAGACGCTTACCGAAAACAATTACGCCGACTTTGTCGCATCCGAGCTTGTCCGCGTCACAAATGACGGTCAGATTGACAGCAATGTTGTTTCGGATAAAAATATAGCCGATATGATATGCAAAAATGTCACAAGCTTTTGGAAAAGCGATATGGGTAAAGAAGTTTTAAGTGCCAAAAAAGTATATCGTGAAAGTCCTTTTGAAATATCAATTCCGGCATATGAATACGACAACACTTTACCTGACGAGTACAGAAACGAACAGATTATTTTACAAGGTATTATTGACTTATACTTTGAGGATAAAAACGGTGATATAATCCTTGTCGATTACAAAACCGACAAATGCACTTCCAAAGCAGAACAACTTGCAGTTGCAAAAAAATACGAAAAGCAATTAATTCTTTATGCACGTGCCATGGAAAAAATCTTAAAAAAATCTGTAAAAGATAAATATTTGTATTTATTTTCTCCGCAAAGTGTGGTAAAATTAGATTAGTAAAATTTTTTGAGGTGATATAATGTCAAACTACGGCAATTTGAATATAAACAGAAATAAGAACAGAAAAGGCAAAAAAATTATTATCGCCTTGATTTGTATTGCGGTTTTAATACTTGCATTTATATTTTATATAGGTATTACAGTCGGAAGCAACAACGACAAATCCAACCAAATAGTCGACGCAATTCAAGAAAATACGGAATTAAAGTTAAAGGTAAACGAACTTAACGACCAGATTGCACAAATGCAGGAAGAAATAGATTCACTTCACGCAGAACTTGAGGCTATGCCGACGATTGAACCGACACTGCCGTCAGGCTCACCTGCTCCGTCAGTATCTCCTACTTCACCTATTTCACCGAGAATCGGTGTTCAATAAAAATTAATACAAAAGGTCTGTGGCTTTACCACAGACCTTTTAATTTGTTGTTTTATTATAACTCTACAATAGTTTCAACTTCAAGAAGTACGTCCTTAGGAAGTCTTGCGACTTCTACGCATGAACGAGCCGGATAAGGCTCTGTAAAATATTTAGCGTATACTTCGTTAATCTTTGCAAAGTCATTCATATCCTTAATAAATACTGTTGTCTTTACAACATTTTCAATACTTCCGCCGGCAGCTTCGATAAGGTTCTTTACGTTTGTAAGTGCCTGTTCTGCCTGTGCCTCAACGCCCTCAGGAATATCGCCTGTTGCAGGGTTAATCGGAATTTGTCCCGATGTGAACAGCATATTTCCGACAGTTATTGCCTGTGAATAAGGTCCGATTGCTGCCGGAGCATTGTTTGTCTTTGTTTCTTTCATTTGTACCATTCCTCTCGTTTTATAAAATTTATATGGTAATTAAATAGCATACAACAGTGAAGAATACGAAATATCCAAGCATCATTGCATACAATACCTGACTTGGTGATTTAGAAATCCATTCTGTGCGCAGTGCCTCATAGGTAAGCACAGCCACGCTGACCGCGCCGCACAAAATCAATATCATAAGCGTTACAGGTGACAACATACTGAGAATTACGCCGATTGCACATATTGCCGTAAACGGTATCCACGTTGACGCAAGACGTATTGAAAATTCCCAATATGCCGTTTTAAGACGCATTACAAATCTATTGATAAGCCAAAATATTCCCGAATACACGAAAAATAAAATCACTCCGCTTATCGCGCCGGATACCATGCAAAGTATGATTTGCAATACAAGACTGTAACCTGCACCGCCGTTAAAATTCATAAGTGATGTCAATATTTTAAGCGGGCCTACTCCGCCTCCTCTTAATATAAAGAACATACACAGCCACAATACAACTCCTTGAAGTGCCGCAATAGTCATTATTGCCGCTTTTCCGAGATGTGGCGGATTGGAAATTGTGTCAATCGGTGATTTTATAAATCTCACGATATATCTTCCCAACTCACCGAAAAATCCTTTCGGATTGATATTTGACGTTCTTGTTGCTTTAGCTTTCCTTGCCGCTTTTCTCGCCTTATGCTTTATCTTTGCTCTTTCAAACTTGCTTTCCGTTCCGGCATAGCCTGTTTTGTAAGAAGTTTCGGTTTTATACGGATTACTGTAATTAGCCTGTGTTTTCTCTTGTTTTTTATCCGATTTTTTGTCTTCTGTTTTTGTTTCGTTTTTTCTTTCGGCAGATGATTGCTGTTTCCCCGCTCGGTGTGCAACACTCTGCGGACAATCGCAAACTTCGCCTTTTTCAAGTTCTCTGCCGCAATATATACAGCTTCTCATATATACACCCTTTCATAATTTAAGTATATATAAATTATAAACCTGTAATAAATTGTTGTCAATGTGCCAAGTGTAAACAAAATGTTAATTATTTCAGAATACTTTTGACGGCGCCCGTCTTATTTATACAGTCGTGCCTCAAATGTTTTAATATCCGCCTGATGTTCGTCACGGACACGGTGGAATAATTTTATCGTTATACCGTCTATAACGGTTTCACATTCGGGAACTTCCTCATATGCCGTTGCAATATCCGCATAATTCATAAAACTGTTTACAGCCTCCTCAACAACCGTCTGACTGCCCTCTGCCAAGTGCGTCTGTGCAGGAGATGCGACAAGAACATAATTTACGGTATACAACGGTGTCAAATCCCTGTCACGCGAATCTACCTGCGGCAATGACACGATATAATTATCACGTATCGACTTTACTCCGAGTGACGGTTCTGCATTTATAAGTATATCCTCATTAAGCGTAAACGATGACGCAAGTACGCCGAGCGTATCACCGTCATAAACGGTTGTGTCGATTTTTTTCTTTAACGCAAGAATTTCGTCCGTATCGTCTCTTGATACAGGCAGCATCGAAAAATTCGGTATCAATGCCATATGCTTAATTTCCTGTATATTATGCGGTTGTGTGCGTGGAATATATACATTCACCGAATGTACCAACGCCAAAAGCGATATTCCGACCAAAGCCCATTCTTTTGTTATATGTCTTATTGATATAAGTGTAAGCATTATAAGTGACGGAATGTATAAAAGCAAATGTTGTTGTCCGTGTGTCTGAGTTGAAAGGAACATAAACAGGCACACTATCATCTGTACCCATATAAACAGCGTTCTTGTTTCTTTCTTTTTAACCGCCATAACCACTGACGAAACAGCAAGCACTCCAACGAATATTATACCGAAATATCTTGTTATAAGTTTCAAATCAATTCCCACCGAAAACTTATATCCCGAATAAAGATTGCCGTAATCTTTCATCAGTTTGTACACAAGGAAATCTCTGAAAAATACAACGAGTATCAATCCGACAACTGCGATTGTTACAATCGGTTTGTACCATTTTTTCTTAAACAGTACGCAATCCGCAAGCATTGCGGTTATAAACGATACCGTGAAAAACGCGTACCATCTTCTCCAAAGCATAAGTGCGACAAGCAGTACGCCGATTACCGCATACCGCCATATCGCGTCATCATCTTTGTCTTTTACAAAATACAAATTAAAGCATACAAGACACCCTAAAAGTCCTCCTATATCAACAAATCCGTTAAATGTCAAAAACACCATAGACGGACATATCATAAGCGAAATCACCGCTGCAATTTTAGGTGCTTTACTGACTTTTTTCGCCAACACATACACCATTGCAAATGACGTCACTAAATATAAATTGACAAGTCCCAAAATATACGCAAGCCGTGACTCACCGAAAATTTTTACAACCAACGCCGACGGAAGTCCAGCTATATAGTTATAATCCTGTTCAGCAACGGAATTATAGACATTATGCCAAAAACCGCCTTCACTAAACGCTCCCGACGCAATTTTTCTTGCAATATCCCAATACGTCGAATCGTCCCAAAAATATATATAATTACTTTTTGTAATATAAATAATCGCCAAAATATTAAGCACCGCCCATACAACCGCAAAATAAATCAAAGTTTTATGATGTGGTCTTGCCGATTGTTTGCGTTGTGCAATTTCTTCAAGGTCATACTTATCGTTTAAAATCGCCCTGAATTTCACCTGACTCAGCCCTCCTGTTTAGCTAAATAATGAAAGTATTTCTTCGTTAGAAAGACTTTTAAATGTGTCCGTATTAACGCGGACTATATCGTCTGCAAGATTTTTCTTGTTTTCCTGCAATTTAAGTATTTTTTCTTCTATTGTACCCTTTGCGGCAAGACGTATAACCTGTACCGCTTTTGTTTGTCCTATTCTGTATGCACGGTCGGAAGCCTGTTCCATAACTGCAGGATTCCACCATGGGTCATAGTGAATTACGGTATCCGCACCCGTCAGGTTAAGACCTACACCGCCTGCTTTAAGCGATATAAGGAACACGTTGTTTTCACCGCCGTTAAATCTGTCGGAAAGCTCCGCTCTCTCGTAAGACGGAGTTTTTCCGTCAAGGTAGAACGAATCTATCCCCACATTTTTCAGGCTCTCTCTTATAATTGAAAGCATTGACGTAAACTGTGAAAATACAAGTATTCTGTGTCCCGACTCAACCGCATTCGTGACAAGTTCCATAAGCAAATCAAGTTTACCGCTGTCCTTATCATAGTTTTCGTCAAACAATGTAGGGTGACAACAAATCTGTCTTAGTCGCATAAGCAGTGTCAAAATACGCATTTTACCTTGACCGCCCTCGCCAAGCAACGCAAGCGTCTGATTTTTCGCAAGTGCAAGATACGATGTGTACATTTTCTTTTGTTCACCAGTAAGCTCCGCATACATTGTGTTCTCGATTTTTTCCGGTAACTCGTTTAAAACATCGTTTTTCATACGTCTTAGCATAAACGGCTTTATCCTCGCTCTGAAACTGTCCGCCGTCATTTTGTCACCGTCTTTTACAAGCGGCATTTCATATCTGTTTCTGAATTCGTGTGCCGAATACAAATATCCCGGCATTACAAAATCAAATATTGACCACAATTCAAGCAACGAATTTTCTATCGGTGTACCGGTAAGGGCAAATTTATGCTCCGCATTTATTTTCTTGACGCTTCTTGCATTCATAGTTTTCGGATTTTTAATATGCTGTGCCTCGTCTATAAAGCAATACGAAAATTCAAATTCTTTATAATGTGCAATATCGCGTCTTAAAAGCGGATATGACGTGATTACAAATTCATACTCACTGATAGTCTGTATAAGTTTTTCTCTGTCCTCTTTTGCACCGTCAACTATTATGGTTTTGGCGTTCGGTGTAAATTTATTTATTTCGCTGAGCCAGTTATAAGTAAGTGCACTCGGTGCAACGATAAGCGTCGGTTTTTCGGGTTTTATTCCATGAATATACGCAATAACCTGCAACGTTTTACCAAGACCCATATCGTCCGCCAATATACCGCCGAAGCCAAGATAAGAAAGCTGGCTGAGCCATGCCATTCCGTCTTTTTGATAGCCGCGCAAAATGTCGCTGACTTCACTCGGAATTACAGGCTCTATATTTTTTATTTCCTCAATATATTTTTTAAATTCTTCATTCTTTTCAACAGATGAAAGAGAATTTAAGTAAAGTGCATGATACTTTGGAATTACTTTTTTACCGTTTTTAATATCTTCAAAAGAAAAATCAAGTTGATCAAGCAAATTGAAAATATCCTTTTGTTTACTGTTTTCAAGGTCGATAAAACTGCCGTTTGACAATCTGTAAAATCTTTTCTTCAGTTTAACCGCACTTAAAATTCCGCTGATCTGTTCATATGACAGATTACTTTCAAAGTCAGCCTCAAGCAAATCAACACCGCTGTTATATGTTACAGACGCACTTATATCCACTCGGTCCATAATCTTCAAGCCGGCAAATCTGTCGGAATAATAGAGCTTTGCTTTTTCTTTAAGTACAGGAATTTCGTCCGATAGGAATAAATATATTTCTCTGTCCGATTTCAACATGAATGTACCGTCTTGTAAATTGAACATCTTAAATGACGAAAGCAAATCGTTTTCAATCTCATAGTCACGCACAACGATTTTGCCGTTACCGTTTACATCGTTCGGCAAACGTAATCCTATACTTCCGTAATTCGCCTTAACAACGGCAGTTATACCGCCTTGTGTCGCGTCAAAATACACTTCAAATGTCGGTTTCGCATCGACAATCATATCTTCGATACCGCGTGTTATAACGCCGTGCTTACTGCGTATATCAGGTAAAACGTGAGTGGCAAACAAAATTGTATTGTCACCTTTAAAACTGATTTGTGTTCTGCCCTCTGTTGCAAGTGCATGGTATATCGGCATAAAATACTCACGCCATTCTTCGCTTGTGTGGTATATCGTGTTCTCGTAAAAGAACCACTCACCGTCATGCGTCAGTGCAAATCCTCTGTCACTGACAGACATATCAACTTCGCCGTCACCTGCGTCAACATCAATTATTATATCTGGATTGTCTTCTTCTATTCTTACATTGCCCAAAGAAAGCCCATCAAATACAACAGAAAAATCAACATATTGCAGCAGAGGGAATATTCTCTTTGCCGCAAGTGAGCCGAAAGCAGTTTGATATGCCGCTTTCATATACATCTGAACATCTGCCGCACGATTTTCGTATGTTTCCGCAAGTATTGCTATTATCTCGTCTTGATGTTTCGGAAATTCCGTTACTGCGGGATTATATGACGTGTATCTGTCAAATTTAAACTCCTTGCCTTTCAAATAACATTCCAAAAAATTTTCAATACCGTGTACTTTATTACCGCCGATTTCAACAGACATTGCATACGATACACCGTTTGTATTGTGCTTATTTATGTGCAGTGTAAACTTTGCATATAGTGGCTGTTTTTCGTATTTTCTTGACGCAAATTCACCGCAAAGCGTTTTTGCAATCTTATCGTTTTCATCAACATAATCCGCACCCTCGTCAAGTTCCTTTTGACGTTGCTTTAATGTTGAAACAATATGTTTGCAAACAGAATTCATCGTTTCAAAATAAGGACAGGTACAAAAACAATCCTCTACACCTTTTTCAGACAGTCTTACCTGCACATTGTAGAGTTCTTCCCCGTCAACTACGGCTGTTATTAAATTATCCTCACGTTTTCTTAAATGAACTCTGCCTTCTTTAAAGTATTCCAAGCCACGCTTGTAAATAGTCGCCGAGCAGGATTTTTTTATCATTGAATCTGTTATTTTCATACCTTACAGCCTTCCCGTTTTGAATATTGTACACCCATTCTGTATCTTATAATTATAGCACATTTTAACTTATGATACAATATTATTTTTATATAAAATACAAATGGATTAAATTCATATAATATGCTAAAATTATGCGTGTAGAAAAAAACACGAAAGGACGAATAGTATGGGAAAATTTGACGGAATACTTTTATGCACCGACCTTGACGATACACTTCTTACAACCGATAAACGTGTATCGGACGAAAACAGTAAAGCTATTGAATATTTCAAGTCAGAGGGCGGACTTTTCACATTTGCAACGGGACGTGTGCCACAAGGCGCAAAGTTGATGCTAAACTACGTTCACCCAAATGCACCTATGGTTTGCTTTAACGGTGCGGCAATATATGATTTTAATGACGAAAAACTTTTATGGGCAAGCACACTTGATAAAGGCACTTTGAAATGCGTTGAATATATGGATAAAATGTTTGACTTTGTGGGAATTGAAGTTTGTACTTCGGATAAAATTTATTTCTGTAAAGTTAATCAAAAAGTAAGAGAACATCAAGTTCTTGAAGATTTACCCGATAATTTTCTTGATTATCACGATATAAAGGAAGATTGGGTAAAAGTATTGTTTATGGTTGAAGAAAATGAAATTCAGCAGATAAGAGATGCGATTGCAAATTCACCGTTTGTTAATGATTATGAATTTGTGCAGTCCAGTCCTTGGTACTATGAACTTTTGCCTAAAAACGCAAGTAAGGGTGAGGGGCTTATGCACCTTGCCGATTTGATGAATGTTGACAGAAGTAATACAATCGGTATCGGCGATAACGAAAACGATCTTGCACTTGTTAAAATGGCAAATGTCGGTGTTGCGGTCAGTAACGCCGTTGATGAAGTAAAAGAAGTCGCTGATTTTATAACGGTTGATAATAATTCCAGTGCCGTTGCGGCGGTGATTTATGCACTTGATGACGGGGAAATTAAATTTGAATAACGTAATAAGGGCGGTCATTGACCGCCCTTGTATTTTGTGGTTGCCACCCCTCAGTCAACTTCGTTGACAGCTCCCCTCAAGGGGAGCCTTTTTTTGCCTCTCCTTGAGGAGAGGTGGCACGAAGTGTCGGAGTGGTGGCTTTTGCGGGATGTCGTGGGACGCCGTCACCTACTAACAAACCACTCGGGCGACCAATGATTGCCTCTACGAATGTTCACATTTGGGACGTCGTGGGGGCTGTCCCATACGAAGTAAGGTATTTACTTATTAATTACTTCCCCGATATTATTAATCTGAATTGAAATAGTTCCGTCATCGTTATTTATAAATTCGATATACTCATTATTTTGATAATATTCAGCCGGGAAAATAACTTCAACACCGATATCCGTTACAATTTTCACGTTTGACGCCAATTTCTTTGTAACATAGCTGTTCACTTCAACCTTTTGAGGTACGTTTGCTTTCTCAATTTTGTCGATAAACTCACTTTTCATACCCGGTTTACCGTCAAAAATTTTATCGGCAACCTGTTCGGTATCAATAAATTCCGTTTCGCCCTCCTCAATATTTTCGGTTATGTATTCTTTCATTTTTGAAAGTGTTTCGATTGTGTCACCGCCGTTTTCTTCCGTAACCTTTTTCGCAATTTTACACACTGCATTTACGGATTCTCTTGAAGAAATATCATAAATACATTCAAGCAAAACATCTGCGATAAGGTCGGTTGTTTCACCGTCGATTTTACGCTTTTTACCGAGATATTTAATTGAAAAATCATCTTCAAAAATAAACGCACATTCCGCAATTTTTTGTGAAGTAGTCGGCAAAATCGCATAATGGTTTATAATCTGATTTTTCACTTTACCGTCGTCCTGCAAAACTTGGTGTGTATACCCTATTTTATTTTCACACTTTAAAACCGCAAGCAACGGACGTTCATTTATCATACAATCGCAAACTATAAGGTCAGACGAATCGGGCTTATCCGATTGAGTAACTCCCTCATAAACGCGTTGTGCAATAAATTTCGACATTGTAATAAAATAATTTTCGTCCTTTATATACTCTGCCAAATGATATTTAAAACCGCTGTTTTCCGAAAATTCGGCATTTCGCATACTTGCGTCCTCAAAAACTTTTTCTATATGCTTTGTAATAAAACTGTTTATACTTGCGTCTGTAACATCAAGTTCTTCTTCCGAGTACACACTCACACCCGAATTTGCGTCAAGTATATGTACAATCGCTCTTTTTAATGATGCTATCATTTTATCAATCCTTTCAAATCAAGTAAAATTTATTATACCATATCACTCAAAAAAAGTAAACATTGACAAACATAACTTTAGTGTTTATACTAAAAATATCTAACAGAAACGGCGGTGAAATTATGCAAAAATATAAAGACAGATCTTTGAATATTGAAGAAAGAATTGACGATTTACTCTCTAAAATGACAAACGAAGAAAAGGTCGGTCAAATGTTGCAAGTCAGCTACAACACGTTGAGCAAAGAAGATTACGAAAAGTACAAAAATCTCGGTATCGGCTCATTCCTGCACGTTTTAGGTGATGAGGCAGACGATATAAAAAAACGCGCAGAAAAGACACGTCTCGGCATACCGCCGATATTCGGCATTGACTCAATCCACGGTCACTGTCTTTTAAACGGTGCAACAGTGTTTCCGTCACAGCTTGCAATGTCATCAAGTTTCAATCGCAAGTTAATACACGATATGGGCAAAGCTACTGCCAAAGAAGTTGCGGCGGATGGTCTTGACTGGACATTCTCCCCCGTTTTATGTATCGCAAGAGATTTAAGGTGGGGACGCGTAAACGAAACATTCGGCGAGGACAGTTATGTTATAGGCGAACTCGGCAAAGCCATAATTGAGGGATACGAAGAAGACAATTTGATTATTGCGTGTGCAAAACATTACATTGCATACGGTGAGGCAACAGGCGGACGTGACGCATACGATAGCGAAGTCAGTGAAAGAAAAATCAGAGAAGTATTCCTACCGCCGTTTGAAAAAGCCGCAAAAATCGGTTGCGGCTCGGTGATGACCGCTTACGGCTCTGTTGACTCCGTTCCGCTTAACGCCAATCCGCGTATGGTAAGAGAAATTCTTAAAGATGAAATCGGTTTTAACGGATTTGTTGTGAGCGATTACGAAAATGTTTTAAATCTTGTCACCAGGCAATTCATAGCCGAAAATTTAAAAGACGCGTCCAAACTGTCGATTGAGGCAGGCAACGACATGAGTATGAATACGCACGAATTTTACGATTGCGTGTCAGAACTTATAGAGAACAATGAAATTGACATAAAATATATTGATGACGCGGTAAGAAGAATACTTAGAGCAAAATTCAGAATAGGTCTTTTTGACGGTAAAAAGACAGTTGACAGAAGTGTCATAAATTGCGATGAACACAAAGAACTTAACCACAAACTTGCACAGGAAAGTGCAGTTTTACTTAAAAATGACGGTATACTGCCGCTGAAAGAAAACAAAACTATAGCCGTTATAGGACCTAATGCGGACGACATAAGAGCGATTTACGGCGACTGGACATATTTTTCACACCCTGTTCCGAAAGAAAACGTTACACCTATGGGCGACTACTACACGATACGTCGCGGTATGGAGGAAGTATTCGGAAAAGAGAATATTTTATACAGCAAAGGCTGTGACATTTTAGGTGAAGAAAATTATATTGATGACGCGGTAAAAATTGCCGAAAAGGCTGACGTGGTTGTATGTGTAATCGGCGACTGTCTTGCTCAAAACGGCGAGTATCGCGACAGAGCCGACCTTGAATTATCGGGTTATCAAACAGAACTTGTCAAACGTCTGATTGACACTAAAAAGCCCGTAATAGCCGTACTTGTAAACTGCAAACCGCTTTGCATATCGTACCTAAAAGAAAACTGCAATGCAATTATCGAAGACTTTAACGGCGGTGACTTTGCCGGTTTGGCGATTGCGGAAATGATTGGCGGTAAATTTAATCCGAGCGGTAAATTGACAATTTCTTTCCCGCGTCACAGTTCCCAAACACCTTGCTACTACAATCAATACGAGGGTTGGCACGGCGGTCAGTATGTTGATTTGGAAAAAGGCTATGTATACGAATTCGGTGACGGACTTTCCTACTCCGAATTTGAATATTCAAACCTATGCTTATCAAAAAACACAATAAAAAATGATGAAGAAATAACCGTATCGGTTGATGTTACAAACAAAAGCAATATGGACGGCAAAGAAACCGTACTTATGTTTGTCAACGACGTCATAAGCTCCGTCCTCACACCGACAAAACAATTAAAAGGTTTTGAAAAGGTATTTATAAAATCAGGCGAAACAGCAACGGTAAACCTAAAATTAAACATAAAAGACCTTGCAATCGTGACGAGAGATTTGGAATATATCGTTGAAAAAGGCAAGTTTGAAATTATGGTCGGCAGAAACACAAAAGAATATTTAAAAGATATTTTATCGGTCGAAGAAAACATAAAATTTTAAAATTTTTATCACTCATAATATAAAAATTATGAGTGATTTTTTTTGATAAAATTCGCCTGATAATGAATATTTTAATCTCAAAATTCAATAATATACAAAAAATTTGTTTTAACATAAATATAAGTATCTAACAGTAACAATTCTGTATAAAAACAGTTGACAATTAGCTTATTCGCTGATAAAATAAAAATAGTACGATAATATATTTGTACATATTCCGCCATAAAATGACGGACAAAACAGCACCATCTTTTCAAAAAAGCATTAGCTTTTAGAAAATTCGATTTTCCACAAGACAAATCAAACATGGTGGTTTTTTTCGGCACAGAAAATCGGTGTGCCAATATTTATTACATTAAATTTCAAAGGGGGAATTTTTTTGAGAATGACCGGTGCTGAAATGGTTGTTAAAACACTTGAAAAGAACGGCGTTAAGGTTGTATTCGGTTATCCGGGTGCAGCTAACTGTCCTATTATAGATAAGCTGTCCTTTTCTTCCATAAAGCATATCCTTACTCGTAATGAGCAGGGTGCGGCTCATATGGCTTCCGGCTACGCAAGAGTTACGAAACAGGCAGGTGTCTGTACCGCAACTTCAGGTCCGGGTGCTACAAACCTTATAACAGGTATCGCAACCGCATATATGGATTCTATTCCGATGGTTGCACTTACAGGTCAGGTTGCTACAAAGCTAATCGGTAAAGACGCTTTCCAAGAAGTTGACATTACAGGTGCTACGTTGCCTTTTACAAAGCACAGCTACCTTATAAAAGACGGACTTGACATTCCGCGTGTTGTAAATGAGGCATTTCATATTGCAAACACAGGTCGTCCGGGTCCTGTACTTATCGACTTCCCTATGGATCTTCTAAAAAAGGAATTTGATTATCCGGACGAAGATGAGGACGTTAATATCCGTGGCTACAAGTTAATGGGCAAAGCTAACGAATCACAGGTTAAGAAGGTTGCCGAGGCAATCAAAGGTGCTAAAAAGCCGGTTATACTTGCCGGTGGCGGTGTCGTTATATCCGATGCTACAAATGAATTCAGAAAATTTGTAAAAGAAACAGATATTCCTGTTGTTTCAACAATGATGGGTATAGGTATTCTTCCGTCGGACAATCCGAGATACTACGGTATGATTGGTTCACACGGTGTTAAGAGAGCTAATCTTCTTTTCAATCGTGCAGACCTTGTAATCGTAATGGGTTCAAGACTTGGTGACAGAACTGTGGCAAATGTCAAAGGACTTGAGGAAGGCAACAAGCTTATACATATCGACCTTGACCCTGCCGAAATCGGCAAAAACACTCAGCCTTATATTCCTGTTGTTGGTGATATTAAAGATGTTCTTGAACAGCTTACATCGCAAATTTCAGGTTACAAGACAAGCAAAGAGTGGATTGACGAAGCTGACGAACTACGTCAAAGATTTACACATAAACCGGTATGTGAGGATAACGGATTTGTAAATCCGAAATATTTCTTAAACGTACTTTCGGAAAAGACAAATTCAGATGTATACCTTTCAACCGAAGTCGGTCAAAACCAGATTTGGTGTGCCAATAACTTCAACTTTAAAACACCACGTTCACTTTTGACTTCAGGCGGATTCGGTACAATGGGTTACGGACTTCCTGCCGCAATCGGTGCGTCTGTTGCCGCAAACGGCTCAAAGCCTGTTATCGCGGTAATGGGTGACGGCAGTTTCCAAATGGATTTACCGGAAATGGGTACTATGGCTCAATGGGATATTCCCGTTAAAATGGTATTGTTCCAAAACCACCGTCTTGGTATGGTACATGAACATCAGTATCTTCTTTATAAATCAAATTATCAGGCTGTTGAAATAGAAGGAAAACCTGATTTTGCAATGCTTGCAAAGGCATACGGCTTTGAGAGCGGCGTAGCTAACGAAAACAGTGAGGTTTCAGATGCGATAGATAAGATGATGGCACATGACGGTTCATATCTTCTTATCGTAAACGTAAATCCTTTTGAACCTACCGGTGATGCTCTTAATGAGGCTACTCTTCCGAAAAAGGAGGATAAGTAATATGGAAAGATATACATTATCAGTCCTTGTCGAAAACAATCCGGGTGTACTTTCAAGAGTTGTAGGCTTGTTTTCAAGACGTGGATTTAACATTCATTCACTTTCAGTGGGTACTACACAAGACCCGCAAGTATCTCGTATCACTATTGAAGTGAACGGTGACGCACAAATTGTCGAACAAGTGTCAAAACAGCTTTCAAAGATTATGGAAGTTATCAAAATTAAGACACTTCGTGACAGCGAAATCGTAAAGAGAGGGCTTTCACTTGTAAAAGTTAAGGTTACACCTAAGACAAGAAGTGAAGTTATCGAAATTACAAACGTATTCAGAGCAAAGATAGTTGATATTTCACCTAACACTTTGACTATCGAATTGACAGGTCATAATACAAAGCTTAACGCATTTATCGACCTTGTAGAGCCGTACGGAATTGAAGAAATCGCCCGTACCGGTATGACTGCTCTTGAACGCGGAGCAAACACATTAAAACTTGATAAATAATTATTATTTATAATACATATTTAAGAAAGAGGTAATCAAAATGGCAAAAACATTAGACCATGAAGCAAAAGTATTTTATGAAAGCGATTGTAATCTTGGACTACTAAAGGGCAAGACTATCGCAATTATCGGCTACGGTTCACAAGGTCACGCTCACGCACTAAACCTAAAGGACTCAGGCTGCGATGTAATCATCGGTCTTTATGAAGGTAGTAAGTCATGGAGCAAGGCTGAAAAGCAAGGCTTGAAAGTATATACATCAGCAGAGGCTGCAAAGAAGGCTGACATCATCATGATTCTTATCAACGATGAAAAGCAAGCTGACTTGTACAAGAACGAAATCGAACCAAATCTTGAACCGGGCAATATGCTTATGTTCGCTCACGGTTTCAACATTCACTTCGGAACAATCGTTCCTCCTGCAGACGTTGACGTTACAATGATCGCCCCTAAGGGTCCTGGTCACACAGTACGTTCAGAATATCTTGAAGGTAAGGGTGTTCCTTGTCTAATCGCTGTTGAACAAGACGCAACAGGTAAGGCACAGGATTTAGCACTTGCTTACGCTTTGGGTATCGGCGGTGCAAGAGCCGGTGTTCTTGAAACAACATTCAGAACAGAAACAGAAACAGACCTATTCGGTGAACAGGCAGTTCTTTGCGGCGGTGTTACAGCTCTTATGCAAGCAGGTTTTGAAACACTTGTTGAAGCAGGTTATGACCCAAGAAACGCTTATTTTGAGTGTATCCACGAAATGAAACTTATCGTTGACCTTATTTACCAAAGCGGTTTCAAGGGTATGAGATACTCAATTTCTAATACTGCTGAATACGGTGACTATGTAACAGGTCCTAAGATTGTTACTGCTGAAACAAAGAAGGCTATGAAGAAAGTTCTTTCTGATATTCAAGACGGTTCATTCGCTAAGGAATTCCTACTTGATATGTCACCTGCAGGTCGTCAAGTTCACTTCAAGGCTATGAGAAAGATTGCCGGAGAACACCAACTTGAACAAGTCGGTGAAGAAATCCGTAAGCTTTATAGCTGGAACAGCGAAGACGATAAGCTTATCAATAACTAATTTGATGTATTTAAAAAGACTTCACTTTCGTGAAGTCTTTTTTGTTGCATTTTTGCCACCACTCCGTCACTTCGTGACACCTCTCCTCAAGGAGAGGCTTTTGGGCTCCACTTGAGGGGAGCTGTCAGCAACGTTGACTGAGGGGTGGCTTTTATTTTATTTTAAG
>OMGH01000025.1_pt1 | contig 117515 bp, 99 predicted proteins | sample 1645841 | NCBI WGS metagenome assembly OMGH01 (sample SAMN00849584, study PRJEB25192) | human gut metagenome
CGCTCCCGTAGTTTCTCTAGGCTCTGGAATCCAAGTAAAGAGTGGAAGTGGAACAGAAAGTGATCCATATATAATAGAAAAATAATATTTTTCATAATACTTATTTATTGAATGTAGTCAATGATTCTTAGTGCAAGTTTTAACTAATTATAAAGTTTTATTAACTAATATTTAATAAAAAGAAGAGTGTATAGAAATATATACGAAAAAGAATTCTCTTTCAATTTATTTTGAATGAGAATTCTTTTTTATTATTTAGTTAATATATAAGGATTTTCTTTTGTTCCATATCCTGTATTAGGCTGTATATCACAATTTAGAAAAACTACAGCAGCTATGTGACGATAGTCTAATCTATCAAGTCCTGCAGAATAAAATAAATCACAACCAGAAGTATTGCTATTAGTTACTCCTCTAATTCCAAAAGATGCACCATATCCATCCGTATAACAAATAGTGTATCTTGATGCTAGCCAAAAATACGTATTTGTTTCAAATATTAGATTGTAAAATTCAGTATTGTCATAATATGAGTTTGACTGAGTTACACCATAAAATGTCTGTACACAAGTTAAACTTGTTGCCGTTGAGCCTACCGTTAATGATGTAGAAGAAGAATATACTGAGTCACTGAATTGCTTTCCGTTAGGATTCATTTTTCCTTGTGCATTCTTATCTACATTTCCGGTAATAACTTGTGTTCCATCTGATATATCACTTACACCAGTGCCTGAATATTTTTCATATGAATATATATATGGATATTTAGTGTAATTTCCTATATACTTTTTAGTTGTTCCGTATTGTACATTTCCATATTTATAAGAATTTCTTGCTTGAATTCCAACATTATTCATTTTTTCTTCTATATCATTTATATTTAAACTCCTTGCTGTTGCACCCAAACTTGAATTTCCATATCGGCTTTTACAGATATCATTTAATAAATACACTCCATTATTATATCCTTTGGATCCATATAAATATACATCTTTTGCTCCTATTCCTAATAATTTCGTTATTTTTCTATTTTCATCTATCTCCATGATTCTCCATTCTGTTGGATCATCATTAATTCCAATAATTTGATTTGTATCCCATCCACTTTTATCGGAATTTAAATTATATCCACTACTTGGTATATCAGGTCTATAATCTACGTAATCTCCTACATGTGGAAATCTTAATTTGATTGTATATGTTATCGTTGCTGTATTCTGAGCATTATCTTTCGTGGTTAGAACATGAAGATAGAAATTAGTAAAATGCATCTCTAACAAATTAAGTTTTTATAGTTCAGGTTTAATTTAGAATTTATTTTAAAATCAATTTATTATTCACTAATGAAATTATAAATATTTTATATTCAACACTTTATATTTTAATTTCATAAAAAATAGCACATTAAAAAATGTTTATTAATTTTTATTTAAAATTTTAAATTTCTGTTCTAACCACAAAAGATATAGTCGGAAATTCAAGCAGTAAAACGTATATAATATATATCGCCAAGTTGAAAATAGGAGACTATGTTCAATATATACCTGATAATATCAACTCAACTTATACCCTAAAAGCTATCTACAGTGGATATGATAAAGATCAAATTATAGATACAAGCTATGATCCAACAGAATGGAGAATAATGGATATAAATGAATTAGGCAATATAACAAAATTATTTGGATCTACAACTGAAAATAAGAGTACAGTATGGTTTAAAGGACCAATTGGATATAATAATGGAGTATATTTATTAAATGATATATGCAAAACGAGATATGGAAATGCAATCTTAGGAACAACAGCAAGGAGTTTAAATATAGAAGATATAGAATTAAGAATGAGTGCTACAGGAATAGTAAAAAGAAATGAAAATAAAGGATACTATAATAATAGTATACAATATGGAACAACAAAAACATTTACAGGAAGTAATATACAATATCCATCAATATATGCACACGAAAAATATTCTGGAACAAATATAAGTAATGTATCAAATGGAACACAAATTATTGCTGGAAACATAGACATAATAGCACAGGCTAAAATGAATCCAAATGGAAAAATAGGAAGTGATAACATATATAAAACTTTATCAACAACGTCAGAGACAACTCAGTTAGCCTCAAATGTTCTAACGTGTACGCAGACATATTATTATTGGGGTAATACATCTAATTCATACTTTAATGATATAGACTTCTATAATATGATATTTGGAACTGATACAAATTTCTGGATTGCATCGCGCTATACTGGCTGCCTTTCAGGTGATTCATATGTGTATTGGGATATTCGAAATGTCGATGGCAATGCTTTGGGAGGTCTGAATTTTTTTGCCTCTGATGGTAGTCGTAGCTATGATAACCCTTTAACACCTGTAGTTTATATATCTTCTGGAATTCAAATAAAGAGTGGAAGTGGAACAATAAATGAACCATATATATTAGAAAAATAAATCTGTTTCCCCCAAAATTAGTTAATGTCATTAATATTTACCAAGCATTTTTCTAATATAAATTATCAGTCAAATGTAAAATTTTAGTACAAGTACACAAAAAAAGAATTCTTTTTCCGCATATACGAATTAGAATTCTTTTTTATATTTTATTTAATTTTCCAAATATTATTTTCTGCGTCAAACATTTCTATATATTCACTAGATAATGATACAATAGGTCTTAGATATTCTCCTTTCGTATCGTAATAATTATTAGAACTAAAAGTATAGTGTCCAGATATTTGTGGACCAGCCATTCTAATTCCTAATAGAGCAGCATTAGATGTGGTTTCAGTCAAAGTTGCAGATATCCAATAATATTCATCACTGTATAATAATTGTGATGTTTTTCCTAAATTAGCCTCATTAATTGGAAGCGTGTAGAATGTTTTGGTAACGGTTAATCCTCCATTATTAGCGTGACCGTAAAGAACTTGACACAAAACTATTTGAATATTCTGCACTATCTTTATATGGATCAACTGTTTTTAATATATCAGGCTTATAAATATTAGTTGTATTTATTCCTGAGTCAGGGTGCTTAGAATATTCTGATGGGTAATAGCTATTCAACGTATACGTATGTAAACTACCATATGTTATATTATCGCATATATGAGCATTTCTAACGGAAAATCCCGTATCTGTCAAATTTTTTTCTATGTCTATTAGATTTACACTTCTTGCTTTTATATTTTTTTCATTATTACTATATAACTGTTCGCATATATTATTAAGAATATAGACCCCATTATTATATCCTTGGATATAATTTAAATATAAAGGACTATTCGTAACTCGATCACTTATAACATCAATATATTTTCCATTATTAAAGTCGAAGATTCTCCATTTTAATGATGTATCCTGAGATATTAGCTGGTTTTGATTATAACCAGAGTAAATAGCATATAAGTTATAACTATTAGATAAAGAAGGTGAATAATCAATGTAGTCTCCTATATGCGGAAATCTTAACTTTATTGTATATGTTCTCGTTGCTGTATTCTGAGCTATATCTTTCGTGGTTAGAACAGTTTAACAAAAAAGCCACAAAACACTTTACTTTATCGTATCATTAGAGATATGATTTTCATGGGGGAAAAGTCAAAGGAGGAGAAATATGAAAGAATCAAATGAAAAAAGAACCAGAAAAAGAAGAAAAGGAGGAACAGTATTCTACATAAAAGAAACGGATAGGTGGGGAGCACAAATATCAATAACAATAAAGGGAAAAAGAACAAGAAAAAGTGTATATGCCAAAACAAAAGAAGAGGCAATAGAAAAATTAGAAACACTAAGAATAAAAATAAAAGACCAACAATATTTGCAAACACAAGGAATTAGGCTATATAAAATAATGGAAGAAATACGAGATAAAAAATATGAATCAAATATAATAAAAGACTCAACATATTTAAGAATAAGCAAGACAATCAACAAAATAAAAGAGAGTGATGTTGGAAAAATGAACATCAAAGAAATAACTAGCAATGATATACAAAAGTATCTAAACGAAATAAAAAAATACAGCAACTCATATATATGCAAGATATATGAACAATTAAATCAAACATTTAATTATGCAATTAGAAACAAATATATAACAGACAATCCACTGTACGATGTAATAAAACCGAAAAGCACACAAAAATTAAAAAAAGTACGAGCACTAACAATGGAAGAACAAAAGAAATTAAGTGACTACCTTTTAAATACAAGCATAAGAAAAGAAAAATACAAAAACATATTTTTAATACAAATGTATACCGGACTAAGGATAGGAGAAGTCTTATCACTAACAGTTGAAGACATAGACCTTGAACGAAAAATAATAAAAGTAAACAAAACATTATCAATAAACACAAAAGGAAAAATAGTATTACATGATTCTACAAAAACTTATGCCGGAATAAGAGAAGTGCCAATACCAGAATTTATAATTCCACATATAGAAGAACAATTAAAAGAAGCCAACAGATCAAAAAAGAGAATACTATTTTCATATAAGAGAAAATATCTATCGCATAATATAGCCAATAGCAAACTAAAAAGAATAATGGGAAGTACACTAAAAATGAAAAATATAGAAGGAATATCAACACATAGCCTAAGACATACATTTGCAACAAGATGTATAGAAGCAGGAATGGCAGCAGTAGTACTACAAAGAATATTAGGACACACCAACATATCAATAACACTAAACACATACACAAGCGTATTCAATCAATTCAAAGATAGCGAATTGCAAAAAGTCGTTAACTTGTACGAAAAAAACATATTAAATAGTAAAGAACAATAGACTTAAGATGATGATGACATCAACATAGTCTTTTTTTTATTGGAAAATAATAAAAAAACTTAAATTTTATATCGCGAAATTGTTGACATTAATCAGATTTTGCAATATAATAAACTCAGTATATTTATGTACGAATAAAATCTAGAAGGGCTAATAGATGAATAATTCGGTAATCGTGAAATAATTTAAAAGAATAGAGAAAGGTAAAACTGATGCTATGTATCAGTTTACCTTTTTTTGCCTTCTGATTTTATTTATGTAAATTATGAAGAAGAGGAATTACAAGATAGCCATATTTTTAGGTGATTATAGTTAAAAGAGCAGGACTACAATGACTTAAAAGTAGCTATCAAGTTAAGAAGGACTTCTCCAAAATTAAATATATACTAATACAATCTGCTTAAATTATTATTAAGAAGGGGGTATTACCTTTGGTAAACGTAAAAGACGTAAAACATGAAAAAACAACACGTAAATCTTTCTCAAAAATAGGTGATTTCATTGAATTACCTAACTTAATAAAAGTTCAGAAAGATTCTTACAACTGGTTTATTAACGAAGGATTAGGAGAAGTATTAAGAGAAGTTTCTCCAATAGTAGACTATTCAGAAAATCTAGTATTAGACTTTCTAGACTACCACATGGATGAACATCCAAAATACACTGTAGAAGAAGCAAAAGAGAGAGATGCTACATATTCTACAAAATTACATGTAAAAGTAAGATTATTCAATCGTGAAACAGGAGAAATTAAAGAGCAAGAGATATACTTAGGAGATTTCCCTGTAATGACTGATACAGCTACATTCGTAATCAATGGAGCAGAGAGAGTTGTAGTTAGCCAGTTAGTACGTTCTCCAAGCTGTTATTATGCAGACTCATTGGATACAAAAACAGGAAAGAAATTGTACACATCAACAGTTATGCCATTAAGAGGAGCATGGTTAGAATATGAAACAGATAATAATGACATATTCTACGTAAGAGTTGATAGAACAAGAAAAATTCCTGTAACTACTCTATTAAGAGCAATTGGACTTGAAAAAGATGACCAAATATTAGCCCTATTTGGAAACGAAACATTGCTTAAAGCAACAATGGAAAAAGATCCAATCAAAACAATGAATGAAGCTTTAATAGAAATATACAAGAAACTAAGACCAGGTGAATTACCAACAGTTGAAGCAGCTCGTACATTATTTGATAGATTATTCTTTGATCCAAAGAGATATGACTTAGCTAAAGTTGGAAGACATAAATTCAATGATAAACTAAGTCTTGCAAAGAGAATAAGAAACCAAGTATCAGCAGAAACAATATCAGATCCAACAACAGGTGAGATATTAGTGGATAAAGACGAGAAAATTTCAGAAGAAATTGCCTGGAAGATTCAAAATCTAGGAATTAATTCAGTAAAAATTAAATGTGGAGATTCATTTATAATAGTTCTAGGAAATGGAACAGTAGATATCAAGAATTATGTGGATATTGATATATCTGATTTACACATAAAAGAATTAGTAAACTATGCTGTATTAAAAGAAATAATGGAAAAAACAGCACCAGAAGATTTACATGAAGAATTAAAAGCAAGAAAAGAAGAATTAGTACCACGTCATATTACTAATGAAGACATAATTGCATCAATAAGCTATTTATTAAATTTATATCATGGATTAGGCAAAATAGACGATATAGATCATTTAGGAAATAGACGTATTAGATGTGTAGGCGAATTGTTACAAAACCAATTTAGAATTGGACTAGCAAGACTAGAAAGAGTTGTTCGTGAAAGAATGACAATACAAGATCTAGATTCAATCACACCACAAGCATTAATTAATACAAAACCAATATCTTCAGCAATTAGAGAATTCTTCGGAAGTTCACAATTATCACAGTTCATGGATCAAACAAACCCATTATCAGAACTAACACATAAAAGAAGAATTTCAGCATTAGGACCTGGAGGATTAACAAGAGAAAGAGCAGGATTCGAAGTAAGAGATATTCACTATACTCATTATGGAAGATTATGCCCAGTTGAATCACCAGAAGGACCTAACATTGGTTTAATTTCAGCTTTATGTTCATTTGCAAGAATTAATGAATATGGATTCATAGAAGCTCCATATAGAAAAGTTGATAAAGAAACAGGAAAAGTTACAGATCAAGTAGATTATCTATCAGCAGATGAAGAAGATAAATATACAATAGGTCAAGCAACAGAACCATTAGACAAAGACAACAGATTTGTAAATAAGAGAATCAAAGTAAGACAAGTAACAGAATTCAAAGAAGTTCCAGCAGAGCAAGTAGACTACATTGAAGTATCACCAAAAGAATTAGTATCAGTAGCAGCAGCAATGATACCATTCTTAGAGCATGATGACGTTAAGCGTTCTCTAATGGGATCAAACATGCAGCGTCAGGCAGTACCTCTATTAAAACCAGAAGCTCCAATAGTTGGAACTGGTATGGAATATAGAGCAGCCAAAGACTCTGGAATAACAGTAACAGCTAAAGAAGATGGAATAGTTGAGAAAGTTACTGGCGATGAGATTCAAATAAGAAATAAGAAAAATGAAGTAACATCATACAAGCTATTAAAATTCAAGAGAACAAATGGTGGAACATGTATTAATCAAAGACCAATAGTACAAGTTGGCGAAAAAATTAAAGCAGGAGACACAATAGCAGATGGACCTGCAACTCAAAATGGAGAGATGGCATTAGGAAGAAACGTACTAATTGCATTCTCAACATGGGAAGGATATAACTTTGAGGATGCTGTTCTTATCAGTGAAAGACTTGTAAAAGAAGATGTATACACATCAATTCATATAGAAGAATACAATTGCGAATGTCGTGATACAAAACTTGGACCAGAAGAAATCACAAGAGATATTCCAAACGTTGGTGAAGATGTATTAAAAGACCTTGATGAAGACGGTATCATTAGAATTGGTGCAGAAGTTAGACCAGGTGATATATTAGTTGGTAAAGTTACTCCAAAAGGAGAAACAGAGCTAACAGCTGAAGAAAGGCTTTTAAGAGCAATTTTTGGTGAAAAATCAAGAGAAGTTAGAGATACATCATTAAGAGTACCACACGGAGAAGCAGGAACAGTAGTAGATGTTAAAATATTTACAAGAGACAATTCAGACGAATTAGGCCCTGGAGTAAATCAAGTAATAAGAGTATATATTGCTACAAAGAGAAAAATCTCAGTAGGTGATAAAATGTCTGGACGTCACGGAAACAAAGGTGTTATATCAAGAATATTACCAGAAGAAGATATGCCTTTCTTACCAGACGGAACACCAGTAGACATAGTATTAAATCCAATGGGTGTACCATCTCGTATGAACCTAGGTCAGGTACTAGAAGTTCACTTAGGAATGGCTGCAAGAGCACTTGGATGGAAAGTTGAAACACCAGTATTTGATGGTGCTAAAGACTGTGAAATTGAAGAGTTATTGAAAGATGCAGGATTAAGAAAAGATGGAAAAACAGTAGTATATGATGGAAGAACAGGAGATCCATTTGATCATCCAATCACAGTAGGTGTTATGTACATGCTAAAATTACACCACTTAGTAGATGATAAGATCCACGCTCGTTCAACAGGACCATACTCATTAGTAACACAACAACCTTTAGGTGGTAAAGCACAATTTGGTGGACAGAGATTTGGTGAAATGGAAGTTTGGGCACTTGAAGCTTACGGTGCAGCATATACATTACAAGAAATGCTTACAACAAAATCAGATGATGTTGTTGGACGTGTAAAGACTTATGAAGCAATCGTAAAAGGTGAAAATATTCCAAAACCAGGAGTACCAGAAGGATTTAAAGTTCTCGTAAAAGAATTACAATCATTAGGACTAGATATCAAACTATTTACAGATAAGGGATCAGAGATAGAATTAAAAGAAAACATCGAAGACGGTGTAGACTTTAACTCAATCAATGACTCAAATGATACAAAACCACAAGAAGCAAACGTTGTAGATGAAAAAGAATTATCAGATGGTTACACAGAAACTGATGGAACAGATGAATCAGAAGAAATAAGCGAGATGGAAAGCGATAGTGATGAACTATTCTCAGATTTAGCTGATGAAACTGATGATGAACTATTATCTTCAGGAGATGATAGTGAATTAGATGATTATTCAAATGATTCTTATGACGATTATGATGAATAAAATTAAGAAAACTTAATAGCCTAAAGTCAAGCTTCTAAGTAGACAACAAAGATTGAAGCAACAGTGCAATACTTAGAAAGCTTAAGACAAGGCAAACAAAATTTATATAGGGGGCTATAATAGTGGACGAATTAGAATATCTAAGCAAAATTCAAGTTGGCTTAGCTTCAGACGAAAGAATAAGAGAATGGTCTAAAGGTGAAGTTAAAAAGCCAGAAACAATTAACTATAGAACACTAAAACCAGAAAAAGATGGACTATTCTGTGAAAGAATATTTGGACCAGTTAAAGACTGGGAATGCCATTGTGGAAAATACAAGAGAATTAGATATAAGGGCGTAGTCTGCGACAGATGTGGAGTAGAAGTTACAAAATCAAAAGTTAGAAGAGAAAGAATGGGACATATTGAATTAGCAGCACCAGTAGCACATATCTGGTACTTCAAAGGAATCCCAAACAGAATAGCATTAATGCTAGACATTTCTCCTAGAGCGGTTGAAAAAGTAGTATATTTTGCATCATACATTGTTACAGATAAAGGAACAAGTGGACTATCAAAATGCCAAGTATTAAACGAAAAAGAATATCATGAAGCTGTTGAAAAATATGGTGAAGGATCATTCAAAGCTGAAATGGGAGCAGAAGCTTTAAGAAAGTTACTAGAAGAAATTGATGTAGTAAAATTAACAGATCAATTAAATAAAGAACTTGAAAAAGCAAGTGAACAAAAAAAAGCAAAGATAATAAAAAGATTAGATACAGTAGAAGCATTCAAAACATCAGGAAATAAACCTGAATGGATGGTAATGAATGTTATACCAGTAATCCCACCAGATTTAAGACCAATGGTACAACTAGATGGTGGAAGATTTGCAACATCAGATTTAAATGACTTATATAGAAGAGTAATCAACAGAAATAACAGATTAAAGAGACTACTAGAATTAGGTGCTCCAGAAATTATTGTAAGAAACGAAAAACGTATGCTACAAGAATCAGTAGATGCACTTATAGATAACGGAAGACGTGGAAGACCAGTAACAGGTGCTGGAGGAAGACCTTTAAAATCATTATCAGATATGTTAAAAGGAAAACAAGGACGTTTCCGTCAAAACTTATTAGGAAAACGTGTTGACTATTCAGGACGTTCAGTTATCGTAGTTGGACCAGAACTTAAGATTTACCAATGTGGTGTTCCAAAGGAAATGGCAGTAGAATTATTTAAACCATTTGTAATGAAAGAATTAGTTGGAAGAGGATTAGCTCACAACATAAAAAATGCAAAGAGAATGGTTGAAAGATTAGATCCAGCTGTATGGGAAGTACTAGAAGATGTAATAAAAGATCATCCAGTAATGTTAAACCGTGCTCCAACTCTACATAGACTAGGAATCCAAGCATTTGAGCCAGTACTAGTAGAAGGTAGAGCAATTAAGTTACACCCATTAGTTTGTACAGCATTCAATGCTGACTTCGATGGTGACCAAATGGCTATTCACTTACCATTATCACCAGAAGCACAGGCAGAAGCAAGATACTTAATGTTATCAACAAACAACTTATTAAAACCAACAGATGGTGCTCCAATCACAGAACCATCACAGGATATGATTTTAGGTGCATACTACTTAACAATGGATGTAGAAGCAGATCCTAATGACACACCAGAAATGGTAGATAGAAAAGGAACAAAAGGAGCAGGAAACTATTTCTCATCAACAGATGAAGCAGAGATGGCTTATGCAAACCATGATGTCGGAGTGCATGCTAAAATACATGTTAGAATGGCTGAATATGATGAAGAAGGAAAAGAAATAAGTCATGGATTTATCACAACAACAGTAGGAAGAATTATATACAATAAAGGAATTCCACAAGATTTAGGATTTGTTGATAGATCTGATCCAAAGAATAAATTCGAGCCAGAGATTGACTTTACAATAGCTAAAAAGCAATTAAAACAAATAATTGGTAGATGTATCGAAGTACATGGATTAGATAGAACAGCAGAATTACTAGATTATATAAAAGCAACTGGATATAAATATTGTACAACTGCCGGAATGACAGTATCAATTGATGACGTTAAAGTGCCAGAAGAAAAGAAAGCTTTATTGGCAGAAGGCCAAGCACAAGTTGACCAAGTAACAAAACAATATGCTCGTGGTTTAATAACAGATAATGAGCGTTATAATAGCGTAATTAAGATATGGGAAGCAACAACAGACAAGGTTGCAAATGCAATGCAAAAGAATTTTGACGATATGAACCCAATATTCATGATGTCAAAATCAGGAGCTCGTGGTAATATAAGCCAGTTAAGACAGGTAGCAGGTATGCGTGGACTTATGGCTAGTACAACAGGTAAAACAGTAGAGATTCCTATTAAATCATCATTCCGTGAAGGACTAGATGCATTAGAATACTTTATTTCTGCCCATGGAGCACGTAAAGGACTTTCTGATACAGCTTTAAGAACAGCCGATTCAGGATACTTAACAAGAAGACTAGTAGATGTATCACAAGATATAATCGTAAGAGAATTAGATTGTGGAACAACTGAAGGTCTTGAAGTATATGCAATCAAAGACGGAAATCAAGTAATTGAAAGCCTACAAGAAAGATTGATAGGAAGATATCCATTAAATGATATCAAAAATCCAACAACAGGTGAGATATTATGCGATAAAGACACAATGATTAGTGAAAAAGTTGCTAACAAAATAGTAGATTTAGGAATTGAAAGAGTAACAGTTAGATCACCATTAAACTGTAAAACACAACATGGTGTTTGTGCAAAATGCTATGGCATGAGTATGGCAACAAGAGGAAAGATTAACATAGGTGAACCTATTGGAACAATTGCAGCTCAATCAATTGGTGAGCCAGGTACACAGCTTACAATGAGAACAATTCACTCAGGTGGTGTAGCAGGTGTAGCTGATATTACACAGGGTCTTCCTAGAGTTGAGGAGCTATTCGAAGCTCGTAAACCAAAGGGATTAGCAATAATCACTGAAATTGCAGGAAAAGTAACAATTACAGAAGAAAAGAAAAAGAAACAGGTAACTGTTACATCAAATGACAATAGCAAAACATATTCAATACCATTTGGATCAAAAGTATGTGTTCAAGAAGGCCAAGAGATTGGAGTAGGAGATCCATTAACAGAAGGATCAATCAATCCAAATGAAATTCTTGCAATAAAAGGACCAGAAGGAGTTCATGAATATTTAGTTCAAGAAATCCAGAAAGTTTATAGAAATCAGGGTGTTGATATTAATGATAAACACATTGAAGTTATAGCAAGACAAATGCTTAAGAGAGTAAGAATTGAAGACTCTGGAGATAGCAAACTACTACCAGGATCATTAATAGATATGAATGAACTAGAAGTAATAAACAAAGAACTTGAAGAACAAGGAAAGAAACCAGCTTCAGGAAAGAGAATATTACTAGGAATCACAAAAGCATCACTTGCAACAGAAAGCTTCTTATCAGCAGCATCATTCCAGGAAACTACAAAAGTATTAACAGAGGCAGCTATCAAAGGTAAAGAAGATAACCTAATTGGATTAAAAGAAAACGTAATCATAGGAAAACTTATCCCAGCTGGAACAGGTATGGCAAGATATCAAAATACTCACATTAATACAGAAGAGGTAGAAGAAGATACAGCTAATGATGTAAAATTATATCATGCCGATGATGAAGACGAAAATAAACAATAAAATATAAAAACTGTTAGATTTTTATCTAACAGTTTATTTTAATTTTGAAGTATTTTTTTAATTTCTTTATGAAGAAAAGGCTTGTACTCTTTAATTGGTAAAGGTTCACTATATAAAATAGAAGTAAAGCAAGTACTACTAACAAGCTCAATAATCATAAATAAAGAAACCTGAGGATTATCTAATTTTATATTATTTTCTTCTACCCCAGTTAAAAACAAACTAACCAAACCATCTTCTTCGGCTTCTTCTCTTGAATATAACTCAAGTATAGTTTTATTGAAAACTCCCCAAGCCAAATCCTTTGCAATAAACTGAATTAATATAGGATCTTTTACAAGTTCATCAATAACATAATCAACAATATATATAATCTGATCGACAAAATCAGTAACTTTATTTTTATTAAGAGAATTAAGTGCATCATTAAAAAGCTTCTTCGATTTCTTCATAATAAGAATATCGTGAAGTTCATATTTATCTTTAAAATAAAGATAGAAAGTGCCTTTGGCAACATTAGCTTTATTAACAATATCCTGAATAGAAGTATTTTTAAGTCCTTTAGTAGTAAATAATTTAAATCCTTCATCAAGAAGTCTTTCTTCTTTATTATCTTTATACGTTTTAGTTTCTTTAATTTCATTACAATTTTTATTATTTCGATTAGATAAATTTTTAATAATATTCATAAATGTCTCCTCATAAATATATTATTGCACAAAAATGACCAAAGGTCAACTTTTTTTATAAAAAGTATTGACCAATGGTCAGAAAAGTAATATAATATAAAATGACCGTTGGTCATAAACCGACAATAAGAGAATAACAAAAGGAGGCTCAAATGCAAAAATTTGGCGAATTTATATGTAAACATAAGAAAATAATACTAATCATAGCTCTTATATTGCTTATTCCATCTGTAATTGGAATGAAAGCAACAAAAATAAACTATGACATATTAATGTATCTACCAGATGATATTGAAACAGTGCAAGGAGAAAGCATATTAGCACAAGACTTTAAGATGGGTGCGTTCTCAATGATAACTGTTGACAATATGAAAACGAAAGATATATTGAAATTAGAAGATAAACTAAAGAAAATAGGAAATGTAGAGAAAGTTGTAAGCATTGCAGATGTAATAGGAACTGATATTCCAGAAGATGTACTACCAGATGAGATAAAAGATAAACTATATAAAGATGGAAGTACAATAATATTAGCAACATTTAAAGACTCAATATCAGATGAAGAAACATTAAACACAGTAGAAGAAATAAGAAAAGTAACAGATGGACAATGTAAAATTGGTGGAATGACAGCAACAACACTTGATACAAAAGAAGTATCAAACTCAGAAGTAATAGTATACATAGTAATAGCAGTAATACTATGCTTAGTAATATTAGAGATAGCACTTGATTCATACCTAATTCCAGTATTATTACTAGGAAATATAGGAATAGCAATATTGTATAATATGGGAAGCAATATATTGCTAGGACAGATATCATATATTACAAAAGCAATAAGTGCAGTATTACAATTAGGTGTAACAATGGATTTTGCTATATTCTTATATCATAGTTACAAAGCAGAAAAAGAGGAGGCAAATAACAATGATGAAGCAATGAGCAAAGCAATAACATCAACTCTAGTATCTGTATTAGGGAGTGCTACAACAACAATTGCTGGATTCTTAGCATTATGTAGCATGAACCTAACATTAGGGAGAGATATAGGATTGGTAATGGCTAAAGGTGTATTAATTGGATTAATATGTGCAGTTACAATATTACCAGCAGCAATACTAATGTTTGACAAAGCAATAGAAAAAACAAGACATAAAGAAATCTTACCAAAATTCACAAAAGTAAGAGATTTTAGTATAAAACATTATAAAGCAATAATAGTAGTATTCTTGATAATATTACCATTTGCAGTATATGGATATACACATACAGAAAATTATTACAACCTAGACAAATCATTACCAAACACATTACAAGGTGTTCAAGCAAATAATGAATTAAAAGAAAAATTTGGAATTGTATCAACAGAATTAGTACTAGTTGACAAAGATATGCCAGATTATAAAGTAAATCAGATGTTAGATGAAATAAACAATCTAGACGGAATGGATATGACATTATCTTATGCAAGCATAAGCAAAGGACAGATACCTAAAGAAATATTACCAGATGAGATAAAGAGTATCTTCCAAAGTGATAAATATCAAATGATAATAATAAGTTCAAAATATGAATTAGCAACAAATGAGCTAAATGATCAAGTAGAAAAAGTAAAAGAGATAGTAAAGAGATATGACAGCAATGCCTTACTAGCAGGTGAAGGACCATTAATGACAGACTTAGTAGAAATAAGTGATCATGACTTTAATAGTGTAAATTCATCATCAATAGGAATCATATTTATATTAATGATAATAACATTAAAATCAATATCATTACCATTTATATTATTAGCAGCAATCGAATTTGCAATATTTATCAACATGGGTATACCAGCATACACAAATACAGTATTACCATTTGTTGCATCAATAGTAATTGGAACAATACAATTAGGAGCAACAATAGACTATGCAATATTAATAACAACAAAATATAAGGGACTAAGAAAAGAAGGAAAAGACAAGAAAGAGGCAGTATCAGAAGCACTAGGAACCTCAATAAGCTCAATAGTTGTAAGTGCACTTTGCTTCTTCGGAGCAACATTTGGAGTAGGAGCATATTCAAAGATAGAAATGATAAGCTCACTATGTACTCTAATGTCAAGAGGAGCAATAATAAGTATGGTAACAGTAGTAACTGTATTACCAGCATTCCTACTAGTATTTGATAAATTAATATGCAAAACTACAATTGGAATGAAGAATGAAAATAAAGTTAATTAAAGAAAGGATAAGAAAATGAAAAATAATAGAAAAATCGTTTCAGCACTTTTAATAGGAACAATGTGCATGACAACAATGCCTGTATTTGCTAATACAAAAGATGAAACTGTATATACAAAATTAAATAATAACAGTGAATCATATAGTACAATAGTAAGCGACAAATTATCTAATGACAACAATGATGAATTTCTTAAAGATATCACAGATTTATTAAATCTAGAGAACACAAAAGGAGATGAGAAATTTAGTCAAGATGGTGAAAACATTACATGGGAAGCACAAGGAAAAAACATACAATATAGAGGAGAAACCAATAAAAGCTTACCAGTTACATGTCATATAAAATATGAGCTAGATGGAAATGAAGTAGAAGCAAAGGATATAATAGGAAAAACAGGAAAAGTAAAGATAACATTAGAATATACTAACAATGAAGTTCATACAGTAAAAGTAAATGGAAAAAATGTGAAAATGTATACACCATTTGTAGTAGTTGCAGGAACAATATTTGACAATACAGAAAATTCAAACATAAAAATTTCATCAGGAAAAGTAATTGAAAATGGAAACAAAACTATTGCAATAGGATTAGCAGTACCAGGAATGCAAGAAAGCTTAGGAATATCAAGTGATAAATTTAATATCCCAAGCAATATAGAATTTGAAATGGATGCAAAAGATTTTGAAATGAATAACATAGTAGCTTTTGCAACACCAAAATTATTAGAAACAGAAGACTTAAAAATGTTTGATGAACTAGACAAAATATACAGTCAAGTAAATACATTACAATCATCAAGCAGACAATTAGTTGATGGAGCAAATCAAGTAAAAGACGGAGCAAAACAATTAGATGAAGGAGCTAATACATTAAAATCAGGAATTAGTGTTGCATATAATGGTGCAAGTACAATAAAAACAGCAGTAGCAAAATCAACAAATAGTTTATTAAATGATAGATCAGATGCACTTAACTTAAAAACATTAGAATCAATTGGTGTATCTGCATCAAAAACAGCACTAGCTACAATCAGCTCTCAATCAGAAGCAATAGGAAGTTCAGCAAAAGAGCAAGCTACAGAAACAATAAAAAAACAATTAAGTTCAATAGGAACTTCAGCAAAGGAACAAGCACAAGCAACGATAAAAGAACAATTAAGTTCAATAGGAACTTCAGCAAAGAAACAAGCTACAGAATCAATAAAAGAGCAATTAAGCTCTATTGGAAAACAAGCAGAAACAGAAGCTGCAAATGTACAATTAACAGATAAGCAAATAGCTGGAATAAAAGCACAAGTAAAAGCCAATCTAGAAAAAGACAGTAACTACATTGCAATGTCAGAAGATATGCAAGCAATAGTTTTACAATATTCACAAGCATCAGCTGTATCAGCAGCAAAAAGTACAGTTACAATAACTGCAAAACAAGTAGCAAATAAAACAGCACAAAGCACAGCAATGCAAGTAGCAGGAAGCGTTGCAGAACAAACAGCACAGAATGCAGTAATGCAAGTAGCAGGAAACATTGCAGAACAAACAACACAAAGCACAGCAATCCAAGTAGCAGGAAGCGTTGCAGAACAAATAGCACAAAGCACAGCAATGCAAGTAGCACAAAGTGTTGCAAACCAAACTGCTAAAACAGTAGCTGGAACAGTTGCAAATCAAGTAAAAGGAGCAGCTTTATCACAAGTTGCAAGCCAAATGAGTTCATTAACAGAGGGTTTAACAGAATTAACATCAGGATTAGCACAACTAAATGAAGGTGCTGGAACATTAACAGAAGGAACAAGCACTTTAGCAGATGGAAGTAACACCTTAGCAGAAGGAATGAACAAATTTGATCAAGAAGGAATAGAAAAGATTGCAAACTACATTAATGGAGATGTAAAAGATCTAACTTCAAGATTAGAAGCATTAAAGAAATTATCAGAAGAATATAAAACATTCACTAAAATAAATGATGGTGACAAAGGATCTGTAAAATTTATAATGATAACAGATAGTTTGAAAAAAGAAAATTACACTCAAAACACACAATCAAATGAAAATGCACAAAATACAGTAAATGAATCAAGTCGCACAAACAAAGAAAACGAAACAAGCGGAAAAAAATAAAAATAATCTATTTACAAATAAAAAAATTATATGTATAAGCTTATTATATAAAAATAAAGGAGGATACAAATGAATAAAGCAGGAAAAGTAATTCTAATAATATTCACAATAGCAATCATATTATTATTAGGAATCGAAACAGGAATACTTATATCAATAAGACAAAATCCAGCAGAATCAACAGACGAATCAGTTAATACTGTAAGGCCAAAGGTAGAAAACACTATCAAAAATGAAACTGTAAATACAATAAAAGAAAGTGAAAATACAACAAAAGCAGACAACGCAACAGTAAAAGTTGAAACAATAGATACAGTTGAGTTGATAAAATCAGCTATGAAAAAACACATAGAAGAACATGAAAAATCTAGTGGAGCTAAATTATCTGATTATAAGATTGGACGAATAATTATATGTGATGATAATGAAAAACAATCAATACTAAATATGGATGAAGGAGCTACATACCAAAAAGATGATATATTTGCTTATGTAAATTATTCCGTAAAACCTGCAAATGAAAATAGCAAAGAAAGATGGAGTGCAGGAAATGGAACAGCAAATGGAGAATGGATAGAAAATAAAATTGTTTGTGTAAGAGTTCGTGGAACTGATGTTAAAATAGGCGGAACAGGCTGGTAAAAGATAATAAGACCTCAAATGGTCTTATTTTTTTACTCTTCAAAAGAAAAATATGGAATTCACAAAAAATTGACAAAATCCCATAAAAATAGTAAAATATACATTGTATAATTGCCTAAATTGATTATACAAGATAGGGGAATAATATGCCGAGTGGAAATAGTATAAACTCAGAAAAATTTATATCCAGAACAATGATATATTTAATAATAATAGCAGTATTATTATTATCAATATGTATATATAACTACAGACTAATACCAGTTGCAGTAGCAATATATACATTATTAATCATATACACAAATTGGACTAATAAAAAAAGAAAAGCAGAATTATCAGACCAATTAAGAGACTTAACACTAAATGTAAATAATACAGCAAAAACTACATTAATCAACTCTCCATTTCCATTGGTAATGATTGAGACAACAGGAAATATAATATGGAAAAGTGAAAAATTTGTAAATGAATTTGCCAATATAGATATAAATCAAGAGCTAAACGAAATTTTAAAAGAAATAAAAATAACAATAGAAAATTCAGAAAAAAAAGAAAAAGGCAATATAAACACAAACGTACAGATTAATGGAAGAGACTATAATATATTAGGTTCATATGTAAAGTCACACAAAATAAAAAGAAATAAAGAACAAGAATATACAACAATGTTATACTTCATTGACGAAACATATACAAAAAAATTAGAGAAAAAAGCCGAAGATGAAGACATTTGTATAGGAATCATAATGATTGATAATTATGAAGAAATAAGTCAGAGAATATCAACAGAATTTAAACCTCAACTAATAGCTCAAGTAGAAAAATATATATACGAATGGGCGTCAAAATACAATGCACTAATATTAAAATCAGATAGAGATACATTTTATTGCGTTATAGAACAGAAATATTTAAAACAAGCAGAAAATGATAAAATGACAATATTAGATGAAATAAAAAATATAGAGATTCCAGAAATAGTACAGCCAACATTAAGTATTGCATTTTCAGATGACGGAAAAACTAATAGCGAGAAAGCAGATTCAACAAGAGCAGTAATAGATATAGCATTAGGAAGAGGCGGAGATCAAGCAATAATAAAAATGGATGGAAGATACGAATTCTTTGGTGGAAGGACACAAGAAGTAGAAAAAAGAACAAAAGTAAAAGCAAGAATGGTATCACATGCATTAAAAGAATTGATACAAGCTTCAGACAATGTAATAATCATGGGACACATGAATGGTGACATGGACTCAATTGGCTCATCAATGGGAGTATATCGTTTATCAAAAACATTAGGAAAAGAAGCTAAAATAATAAATGAAACAACAGGAATAGGATTAGAAAAATTCTTAGAAACAGCTAAGAAAACAGAAGAATATGCAGATTGCTTTATAACAAGACAAGAAGCAGGTTCAAAAATAAAACCAAATACATTATTAGTTGTAACAGATACAAACAAAAAGAACTATGTAGAAGCACCAGAATTATTAGAACAAATATCAAAAATAGTTGTAATAGATCACCATAGAAGAAGCACAGACTACATTGAAAATGCAATATTAACATTCCACGAGGTATATGCTTCATCAGCATCAGAATTAGTTACAGAAATATTAGAATATTCACAAGCAGATATCAAGTTAACGCAGCTAGAAATAGAAGCGCTATATGCTGGAATTATGTTAGACACAAAGAATTTTACATTTAAAACAGGTGTAAGAACATTTGAAGCAGCAGCATATTTAAGAAAATGTGGAGTAGATATCATAAAAGTAAAGAAATGGTTCCAAAGTGATTTAGAAACATATCAAACAATATCGAACATAGTATCAAAATCAGAAATAATAAATGGAAATATAGCAATATCAATATATGACCAAGCAGACGAAAATGCCAACATAATAGCAGCTAAGGCAGCAGATGAGCTACTTACAATAGGCGGAATTACAGCATCATTTGTACTAGGAAAAATAGATGACAAAGTATATATAAGTGGAAGATCAATAGGTGATATAAATGTACAAATAATACTAGAAAAGCTTGGCGGAGGCGGACATATAACATTAGCAGGAGCACAACTAGAGAACATAAGCTTAGAAGATGCAAAGCAAGAGTTGATTAATAGAATCAATGAATACTTTTTTGAAAATGAGAACTAACAAGAAAGGAGAACTTAAATGAAAGTAATCTTATTAGAAAATGTAAAAGGCGTAGGAAAAAAAGATGAGATAATCAATGCAAATGATGGATATGCACGTAATTTCTTATTTCCTAAGAACTTAGCAATAGAGGCAAATAGCACAAATTTGTCAAAATTAAAATCTAAACAAGATTCAGCATCATTCAAAAAAAGTGAAGAAAAAAAGAATGCTGAAGAAATGAAAGAAAAACTTAGCAAAATAGTATTAAAAATAAACGTAAAAGCTGGAGAAAACGGAAAGATATTCGGCGGAGTTACAGCAAAAGAAATATCAGAGCAATTAAAAAAACAATACAACTATAACATAGATAAAAAGAAAATTGATATAAAAGAAACAATAAAAACAATAGGAATGTTTACAATAGACCTAAAACTATTTGAAGGTGTCGTTGGAAAATTAAAAATACATATAATTGGAGAATAATCTATAAATAATATGCAAAAGGAGGCTTTGAATATGGAACTTGGAAAAGTACCACCACATGACGATGAAGCTGAACAAGCTGTGTTAGGAAGTATGCTAACAGATAAAGATGCAGTTGTAGCAGCAATAGAGACATTAAAGCCAGGAGACTTTTATCGTAACGACAATATGACAATATATGAAGCAGTGATGACGATATATGGTAAAGGAGAACCAATTGATATAATTACATTAAAAGATGAACTAACATCAATGGGAAAATTAGAAGCAGTTGGAGGACTAGAATATCTAGCAAGCCTGCCAGACAAAGTGCCAACTACTGCAAACGTTGATAAGTATGTAAAAATAGTAGAAGAGAAATCTCTACTAAGAGGATTAATAAAAACAGCAAATGAACTAATAGAACTAGGATATAGCCAAAATGAAGAAATAGAAACCATCATGGATGGAGCAGAAAAAAAGATTTTTGATATAATGCAAAGAAAATCACAAAAAGGCTATGAATCTATAAAAGATATATTAGTAGATTCATTTACAGAGTTACAAGAATTATATAATAAGAAACAACATATAACAGGTGTAGCAACAGGATTTGCAGACTTAGACAATAAAACAGCAGGCTTTCATAAATCAGAACTAATACTAATTGCTGCAAGACCAGCTATGGGAAAAACAGCATTTGCACTAAATATAGCAACAAATGCAGCAGTGGGAAATAATACACCAGTAGTAGTGTTCAGCCTTGAAATGTCAAAAGAACAGTGTGCAAACAGAATATTATGCGCACAAGCAATGGTAGACAGTGGAAAAGTACAAAGAGGAGATATAACAGACGAAGAATGGTCGAAACTTGCAATAGCGTCAGGTGAATTATCAGAATCAGCTGGAATATTTATAGATGACACACCAGGTATCACAGTATCAGAAATACGTGCAAAATGTAGAAAATTAAAATTAGAAAAAAATATAGGATTAATAGTAATAGACTATTTGCAGCTAATAAATGGAAGTGGAAAAGCAAGTAGCCGTGAACAAGAAATTGCAGAAATCAGTAGATCATTAAAAATTCTAGCAAAAGAAATAGATGTACCAGTAATAGCACTATCACAGCTATCACGTGCTCCAGAAGCTAGACCAGATCATAGACCTATGCTACAGGATTTACGTGAATCAGGATCAATAGAGCAAGATGCCGATATGGTATTATTCATATATAGAGACGATTATTATAATCCACAAGGTGAACAAACCAATATAGCAGAAATAATAATAGCCAAAAACAGAAGTGGCTCAACAGGACCAGTAGAATTATTATGGATGCCAAGTTATACAAAGTTTGTAAACTTATTAAGAAACTAATAAATAAAGGAAAGAAAAATGGCTCAAAGACTAGATATAGTTGAGGAAAAATTTCTTAACACAATAAAAAAAGAAAAGTTGATAGAAAAGGGAGATGTAATAGTAGTAGGGGTCTCTGGAGGCCCAGACTCTATTACTCTTTTAACATGTTTAAATAAATATAAATCAAAATTAGGATGTAAAATAATCTGTGCTCACATAAATCATCTAATAAGAGAAGATTCCACAGAAGACGAACAATTTGTGGAAAACGTCTGCAAGAAAATGGCTATACCTTTTTATGCAAAAAGAGTAAAAGTAGAAGAATTAGCAAAAATAAATAAAAAAGGAACAGAAGAAACCGGTAGAAAAGTCAGATATGATTTTTTTAACGAAATTTGTAAAAAAGAAAATGCAAATAAAATAGCAATAGCACATAATCAAAATGATAATGCAGAAACGATGATATTAAATCTTGTAAGAGGCTGTGGAATGCAAGGATTAGAAGGAATACAACCTAGTGAATATGGAAAATATATACGACCATTAATCTATGTATCAAGAAAAGAAATAGAACAATATTGTGAAAAAAATCAATTACATCCACGAATAGACAGCACAAATAAGGAAAACATATATAAAAGAAACATAATTAGAAACATAATAATGCCAGAACTAAGAAAATTAAATCCTAATATAGAAGAAAGTTTAAGCAGAACATCAATATTAGCAAAAGAAAATAATGAATTTGTAGAACAATATGCTAAAAAAGAATATGAATCGATAGAAAGCAAAAAAAATTCAAATGAAGTAGAAATTGATTTAAAAAAATTTAATCAAGAAAATATTTCAATAAAGCAAATTATAATAAGAACAGCGATAGAAAAACTTACGGGTACAACGAGAAACATATCAAAAAGCTATATTGATAATATAATTTCGATGGCAAATAATAATATTGGTGGAAAACATATAGAATTTAACAAAATACAAGTGGGAGTAACAAAAGGTAAGATAATTTTTGCTAAAAAAGAACAATAAAAAATAAATAAAATATTTTTTAGAACGTCAAGGCATATATCCGTAAGAAAAGCCTTGATATATCAAGACTTGAGAGAAAAAAGTTATAAAAAAACACTTGCATAAACAAAATAGATGTGATACTCTAATTTTGATAGAATACAATAATAAGGGGATAAAACAGGGAGGAATAGAGTTGAAAAACGGAATAAAAACATTAGCAATTTGGTTAGTAATAGGAGTCATAATATTATTTGTTGTACCAGCTGTATTAGATGGGACTAACAAACAAATGACATATTCAGAATTACTATCAAAAATAGAAGCAGGAGAAGTAACAGACATAAGCATAAGTTATGATGGAGATTCAGCAAAAGTAAAATTAAAAGACGATAATAGTATAAAAAATGTTAATCTACCAGGAATCAATAATTTATTAGATAATTTAAATGATTCAATGAAAGAAAACAATGTAAATGTATTTAGAGAAGATGAATCATTTCTTGCAACAATAGGAGACTGGATATTACCAGTAACATCAATAGTAATGTTATTTGTTTTAATGATGTTATTCTTAGGTGGAAACCAAGCAGGACAAAAAGGAACAATGACATTTGGAAAAAGTAGAGCAAGATTATTAAATGGAAATGATAAAAATAAAATAACATTTGATGATGTTGCAGGAATAGACGAAGAAAAAGAAGAACTTCAAGAAATAGTAGAATTTCTAAAAAATCCAAAGAAGTTTACAGACATGGGAGCAAGAATACCAAAAGGAGTATTATTAGTAGGCCAACCAGGTACAGGAAAAACATTACTAGCAAAGGCTGTAGCAGGAGAAGCAGGAGTACCATTCTTCATAATAAGTGGATCAGATTTTGTCGAAATGTTTGTAGGTGTAGGAGCATCAAGAGTAAGGGATTTATTCGAAGAAGCAAAAAGAAATGCACCATGTATCATATTTATAGATGAAATAGATGCAGTAGGACGTCAAAGAGGAGCCGGACTTGGTGGAGGACATGATGAAAGAGAACAAACTCTAAATCAAATGTTAGTTGAAATGGATGGATTCTCTGCAAACGAAGGAGTAATAGTATTAGCAGCAACTAACAGACCAGACGTATTAGACAAAGCTTTATTAAGACCAGGAAGATTTGATAGACAAATAGTAGTACCAGCACCAGACGTAAAAGCAAGAGAACAAATATTAGAAGTACACAGTAAAAAGAAGAAGTTAGCAGAAGATGTTGACTTAAAAGTAATAGCAAAAAATACATCAGGTTTCACTGGTGCAGACTTAGAAAATTTATTAAATGAAGCAGCATTATTGACAGCAAGAAGAGATAAACAAGAAATTGGTGAAAAAGAAATAGAAGATGCAATGATAAAAGTCACAATGGGACCAGAAAAAAAGACAAGAGTAAGAAGCAACAAAGAAAAGAGATTAGTTGCATATCATGAAGCAGGTCACGCAGTAGTAAGTAAATTCTTACCAACACAAGACCCAGTACATGAAATATCAATTATACCAAGAGGAATGGCTGGAGGATACACAATGTATAGACCAGCTGAAGATAAATCTTTCATATCAAAAACAGAAATGGAAGAAAACATCGTATCATTACTAGGAGGAAGAGTATCAGAACAACTAGTATTAGGAGATATATCAACAGGAGCAAGTAATGATATAGAAAGAGCAACACAAATAGCAAAATCAATGTGTACAAAATACGGAATGAGCGATAGAATAGGAACAATAACATTAGGCTCAAGCCAAGACGAAGTATTCCTAGGAAGAGATTTTGCACAAGAAAAATCATATTCAGAAGAAACAGCAGGAATAATTGATGAAGAAATAAAAAACATCATAGATCATGCTTATGAAGAGGCAAAATCTATATTAAGCAAAAATAGAGACAAATTAGACAAAGTAGCAGCTGTTTTAATAGAAAAAGAAAAAATAACAGGAGATGAATTTGACCAAATATTTGCAGAAAACTAAATAAAAATAAAACTCTCAATGTAAAAATAAACATTGAGAGTTTTTACATAACTACTATTGATTTTTCTACCAAACTAATGTAAAATTATATATGATAAAAAGGGATAAAATTATTCAAAAAAGGATAAAAAATGGGAAAAGGAAAAATTATACCTATAAATAAAAAAGCTAAAGAGGATAACAGAATACAGAAAACAGTAAAAGTATCAATAAAAAGACTAAAAGGATTCTTGGTATTCATATTTATAGTATTTATAGCATTAGTAGCAAGAATAGGAGCAATACAATTTATAGATGGAACATGGCTAAAAGAACGAGCGTATAGTCAATCAACATCAAGTACAGTAGTAAGTGCAAAAAGAGGAACGATATATGACAGCAATGGAAAAGCACTAGCAATAAGTGCTGAAGTTGATACGGTTTCAGTAAATCCAGAATATCTGGTTGTAAAAGAAAAAGGTGAAGTCAATCAAGAAAAAACACAAGAACTAAGAGAGAAAATGGCACAAAAATTTGCAGAAATATTCTCACTAGAATATGATGATGTACTAAAAAAACTAAATAGTTCTAGAAGTGTCGAAACAATAGCATCAAAAGTAGAAACAGATAAAGTAACAACTTTAAAAGCATGGCTAAAAGAAAACAAAATATCATCAGGTGTAAACATTGATGAAGACGTAAAAAGATATTATCCGTATAATAATTTAGCATCTAATTTAATAGGATTTTGCGGAACAAATAACCAAGGATTAGACGGAATAGAATTAAGCTATGATGATGAACTAAAAGGAACAAATGGAAAACTAATAACAGCAATATCAGTAATACAAACAGCAATTCCAGACCAAAATGAGCAATATATTGCACCTGAAAATGGAAGCAATATATATCTTACAATAGACTCAAATATACAAACAATAGTAGAAAAATATTTAAAACAAGCAGTTGAAGAAAATAACTGCCAAAGAGGTGGAAATGCAATTGCAGTGAACCCTGAAAATGGAGAAATATTAGCAATGGCAACATACCCAGATTATAACTTAAATGATCCATACACTCCAAATGAATCACTAAGCAAAGGATGGGACAAACTATCATCACAAGAGCAAAGCAATAAATTATATTCAATGTGGAGAAATAGAGCAGTACTTGATACCTATGAACCAGGTTCAACATTCAAAATAATAGCAGCATCAATTGGACTTGAAGAAAAAATAGTAGAAACAGACACAGCAGGAGATTTTTACTGTGGAGGTTCAGAGACAGTATCAGGAACAAGAATAAGTTGCGCTAATAGATCAGGGCATGGTTCACAATCATTAAGAAATGCACTTGAAAATTCTTGTAACCCAGCATTAATCCAACTCGGACAAAGAATAGGAGTATCAACATTTTATAAATACTTAGATGCTTTTGGATTTTTCCAAAAAACAGGAATTGACTTACCAAGTGAAGGAACAAGCAGCTTCTGGAAAGAAAAAAATGTAGGTCCAGTAGAACTTGCAACAATGTCATTTGGACAAAGATTTACAATAACACCAATGCAGTTGGTAAAAGCAGCTGCAGCAATAGCAAATGAAGGAAAACTAGTAACACCACATGTTGTAAAGGAAATAGAAAATCCTGATACAGGAACAGTAAAAACAATTCAGACAAATGAAGAAAGACAAGTAATATCAGAAGATACAGCAAACAAAATAAAAGATATGATGAAATCAGTTGTAGAAACTGGTGGAGGAAAATATGCACAAGTTAAAGGCTATGAAATTGGAGGAAAAACAGGAACATCAGAAGCAGATCCAAATCACCCAGAAAACGGATATGTAGCATCATTCCTAGCAATAGCACCAGTAGATAATACAAAAATAGTATTACTATTAACATTATATGCACCAAAAGTTAGAAACTATTATGGAGGATCAATAGCAGCACCAGCGGTATCACAAATGTTATCAGAAATATTACCATATTTAGATATTCCTTCTAATAATTCAGACGAAGGAAATGTAGAATTAGTAAGCGTACCAAATGTAACAAATAAAACAATAGCAGAAGCACAAAAAATATTAAAAGCAGCAGGACTAGAATATAGCAGCGTAGGAGACGCTGATAATATAGTATCAGAACAAGTTCCAAAGAGTGGAACACAACTTCAAAAAAACGGAATAGTAAAAATATATGCAGAAGGAAAAGACGAAAGGGTTTCACAAACTGTACCAGATTTAAAAGGAGTAAGCTTAGCACAAGCAAAAGTAATGTTAAAGGCACGAAACCTTAACATATCAAGCAAAGGAACTGGAATAGTAATTGCACAAGATCCTAAAGCAGGAACATCAGTAGATGAAGGAACAGTTATAAATGTAACACTACAAGAAGCAACAACATCAGGTCAGCATTAATAAAAAATACAAGGAGGACTAATGAACCTATTACAAGAAACCAAATACATAATGGACAAATATGATGTACATCCCAATAAACGACTAGGACAAAACTTCTTATTTGATGAAAATGCACTAAACCAAATAGCTGAAAACGTAACTAAAGAAGACACAATAATAGAAATAGGACCAGGACTAGGAACATTAACTGCTATACTTGCAGAAAAAGCAAAAAAAGTAATAGCAATCGAATTAGATCCTAAAATGTATAACATAATAAAAGAAAGATTTATAGCGTATAACAATATAGAGATAATTAACGAAGATGTATTAAAAGTTGATATAAGTAAATTAGCTCCAAAAGCAAAAGTTGTAGCAAATTTGCCATATTATATAACAACATCAATAATAACTAACTTATTAAAAACAGATATACAAGATATAACGATACTAATCCAGAAAGAAGTAGCACAAAGAATATGTGCTATGCCAGGAGATAAAGAAGCAGGAGCAATTACGTATTTTGTAAATTATTATGCAGATGCACACATAATAGGAAATGTATCAAAAGAATCATTTATACCAAATCCAGAAGTAGAATCTAGCATAGTAAATATACAAAAGCTAGACAAACCACGAGTACAAGTAAAAGATGAAAAATTATTTTTTGAAATAATAAAAACTAATTTTACAAAAAGAAGAAAGACTATATTAAACTCATTATCAACAATAGCAAATAAAAATGAATTAGAACAAATATTAACAAAACTAGGAATATCATTAAACGAAAGAGGAGAAAATCTAAGTCTAGAACAATATGCAGAAATTGCAAATGCACTATCAAGATAAGAAAGGAGGAACACTGTTATAAATGAATCAAATATTAGTATCAAAAAAAGTATATGTAACTAAGGAAATGAGAAGAAAGCAAAAAATTTATAGAGCATTATATATTATATCAGTTATAACAGTGCTAATCTTAGTAGTATATTACATATATGCAGAAAAAAACAGAGATGATCAAGAAGGATTATCTCATGAAATACTAGCACAGATAAATTTAGATAACACAACTGTCTCAGAAAAAACAATAGTAGTTGCACTTGATAATAATAATGATGACTCAGAAGTAATACCAATAGAAGAAACACAACCAACAGCAAATGAAACAATAAATGAAGTAACAACAAGTAATGGAACCTACACAGCTGAGGCGGTCTTTACTTATTCAAAATTAGGAATAAGTTATCCTGTATTATCAGAAGAGTCAGATGAACTATTAAAAGTATCACTATGCAAATACTGGGGACCTAAACCAAATGAAGTAGGAAACTACTGCGTTGTAGGACATAATTATAAAAGTGGTAAAATGTTTGGAAAGCTAAGCCAATCAGCAATAGGAGATCAAGTTACATTAAAAGATATAAGTACTGGAACAATTGTAACATATTCTATTTACAATAGATATGTAGTAAAACCAACAGATGTAAGCTGTACATCGCAAAGAACAAATGGAAAAAGAGAACTAACTTTAATAACCTGTACCAATTATGGTCAAGAAAGATTAGTAGTAAAAGCAAGAGAAATATAAAATAAAAATGAAGACTTTTGAAAAAATGATTTTTTAAAAATCTTCATTTTTTATTTATTTTTTAAAACAAATGTAACATAAATGTTAAATATAAAATAAAGCCTGGTAAATAGCATAAAACGACCAAGAGTGACATAATGATACAAAAAAGAATAAAAACAAGAAAACACTGAAACTGCTGAAAATACTATAATTACAACAAAAGATAAACATAATGAATACACATATATTATTTTTGATAAACTATTGACGAAAACACTTTTATGATGTAATATGTGTTTGCAAAACAAAGAGAAGAAGATTACATAAAAATGAATAAAACAAAAAAATCATTTTTGAAAAATCTTTAAAAATCTCTTAACAAAATAGGAGGGACAAAATGAAAGTAGTAAAAAGAGATGGAAGAGTTGTTGATTTTGATAGATCAAAGATAGTAACAGCAATCCAAAAAGCAAATGCAGAAGTAAGACCAAAGGAAAGAGCTAATAAAGAGGAAGTAAAAAGTGTTATAGAATATATTGAATCTCTTGATAAAAAGAGAATATTAGTTGAAGACATTCAAGATATAATTGAAGAACAACTAATGGCAACTGGCAAATATGAATTAGCCAAGAAATATATAGTATATCGTTATACAAGAGCATTAGTTAGAAAAAGTAACACAACAGATGAATCAATATTGAAACTAATAAAAAATGAAAATAAAGAATTAGCAGAAGAGAACTCTAACAAAAACACAATGTTAGCCTCAACACAAAGAGATTACATAGCTGGAGAAGTTTCAAGAGATTTAACAAGAAGAATATTACTTCCAGAAAAAATATCAAAAGCAAATGACGAAGGAATATTACACTTCCATGATGCAGACTACTTTATACAACCAATATTTAATTGCTGTTTAATTAACATAGGAGATATGCTTGACAATGGAACAGTAATGAACGGGAAAATGATAGAAAGTCCTAAGAGTTTCCAAGTTGCATGCACAGTATTGACACAGATAATTGCTGCAGTAGCAAGTAACCAATATGGTGGACAATCAGTAGACCTAATTCATTTAGGAAAATACTTAAGAAGAAGTTACAACAAATTTAGAAAAGCAATAGAAGAAAAATACAAAAACAAAATTCCAGAACATATAATAGAAGACATTGTACAAGAAAGACTTAGAACTGAATTAAAATCAGGAGTACAGACAATACAATATCAAATAAATACATTAATGACAACAAATGGACAATCACCATTTGTAACATTATTCCTACATCTAGAAAAAGATGACCCATACATCAAAGAAAATGCAATGATAATAGAAGAAGTAATCAGACAAAGATATGAAGGAATAAAAAATGAAGCAGGAGTATATGTGACTCCAGCATTCCCTAAACTAGTATATGTAATAGATGATTTCAACAACCTAACAGGTGGAGAATATGATTACTTAACAGAACTAGCTGTAAAATGCTCAGCAAAGAGAATGTATCCAGATTATATATCTGCTAAAAAGATGAGAGAAAACTACGAAGGAAATGTATTCAGCCCAATGGGATGCAGAAGTTTCTTATCACCTTGGAAAGATGAAAATGGAAATTATAAATTTGAAGGAAGATTTAATCAAGGTGTAGTAAGTATAAACTTACCACAAATAGCAATAATTGCAGATGGGGATGAAGAAAAATTCTGGAAACTACTTGATGAAAGACTAGAACTATGCAAAGAAGCATTAATGTGCAGACACAATGCTTTAGTTGGAACACCATCAGATATAAGCCCAATACATTGGCAATATGGAGCAATAGCTCGTTTAAAGAAAGGTGAGAAAATAGACAAGCTATTATATGGTGGATATTCAACAATGTCATTAGGATATATCGGAATATATGAAATGACTAAATTAATGACAGGAGTATCTCATACAGATCCAAAAGGTCATGAATTTGCAATAAAAGTAATGAATCACCTAAGAGAGACAACAGATCGTTGGAAGAAGGAAACTAACATTGGATTTGCACTATATGGAACACCAGCAGAGAGCTTATGCTACAAGTTTGCAAGAATAGACAAAGAAAAATTTGGAACAATAAAAGATGTAACAGATAAAGGATATTATACAAACTCATATCATGTTGATGTTAGAGAAAAAATAGATGCATTTGATAAATTAAAATTTGAAAGCGAATTTCAGAAGATTTCTTCAGGAGGAGCTATATCATATATCGAAATACCTAATATGCAAAACAATTTAGAAGCATTAAGAAGTGTAGTAAAATTCATATATGATAACATTCAATATGCAGAATTTAATACAAAATCAGATTATTGCCATGTATGCGGATATGATGGAGAAATTAAAATAAATGATGATAATGAATGGGAATGCCCAAACTGTGGAAACAAAGATCATAACAAGATGACAGTAGTAAGACGTACATGTGGATATTTAGGAGAAAACTTTTGGAATGCTGGAAAAACTAAAGAAATAAAACAAAGAGTTTTACACTTATAAAAATTAGAAAGGAAGGATAATATACCAAAATTCTTCCTTTTTAAAAACAAAAATGCACAAAGAAGGGAGCAATAATAATGAATTATGCAGATATAAAAAAAGTAGATGTTGCTAATGGAGAAGGAGTAAGAGTATCAATATTTGTAAGTGGTTGCCATCATCACTGCAAGGGATGCTTTAATGAATGTGCATGGGACTTTGGCTATGGAAATAAATTTGACGAAAATGCCAAAGAAAAAGTAATAAATTATATGAATCATGATTACATAAAAGGATTATCACTTCTAGGAGGAGAACCACTTGAACCATCTAACCAAGAAGGATTATTACCACTTGTAAAAGAAGTAAAAGAAAAATTCCCAGACAAGACAATATGGTGCTATACAGGTTATGATTTCCAAAAAGATATTGTAGATGGAATGAACAAAACAAATCCAACCACAAAAGAACTTTTAAAATACATAGATGTAGTAGTAGATGGAAAGTTTGATGAAAATCAGAAGAGTCCAAAGCTTAGATTTAGAGGATCTGCAAATCAAAGAATTTTAGATGCTCAAGAAACAATAAAAGAAGATAAACCAGTAGAAATACCGTCATTATATGAGAAAGATAGACCAACATTCAAATAATCCGCGGAAACTTCTAACAAATAAAGAAAAAACTATTGACAATTAAAAGTAAAATAATGTATAATAAATAAGTATTTGAAAAATTGGGACAAAACCCAATATCCCATACGATAAGCTAAAAGCATTGGAAGGAGGGGATAAAAGATGTCAGAGATAAAAGTTAATAACGGAAATATAGAAGATGCCTTAAAAAGATTTAAAAGACAATGCGCAAGAAACGGCGTATTACAAGAGGTTCGTAAAAGAGAATGCTATGAAAAGCCAAGCGTAAAAAGAAAGAAGAAATCAGAGGCTGCTAGAAAAAGAAAGTTCTAGACTATAATTCAAAAAATTAAGCTTAAATAAAAGCATGAGCAACTTAACTTACTAAGTCAGCTTATGTTTTTTTTATTTTGACAAAAATAATACTATAATTGTAAAAAAAGTGTATAATATAAAACAAAAGGTTTATAGATATAACCCAAAATCTAAATAAAAAATAAGGAGTTTAATATGTTAATAAAAACAAATAGATTTAAGACAAATTTATATGCAATATTTTTAACAATCCCAATGAAAAAAGAAGATGCAACAATAAATAGTTTGATTCCAGCAGTATTAAGAAGAGGAACAGAAAAATATCCAACACAACTAGAAATAGAAAAAAGACTAGAAGAAATGTATGGAGCATCATTTAACTGCGGTGTAGACAAAATTGGAAATTATCAAGTATTAAAATTTTATATAGAAGGTTTAAGTGATGAATATACAGAAGAAAAGCAGAACATAGAAGTGCTATTAAAAGAAATAATATATTCACCCATATTAGAAAATGGTTATTTTAAAAAAGAATATGTAGAGCAAGAAAAAGAAAACCTAAAGCTAATAATAGAATCAAGAAAAGATAATAAAGCAAGATACGCGTATGAAAGATGTATAGAGGAAATGTTTGAAAATGAACCATACGGAGTATATAAATATGGAACAGTAGAAGATGTAGAAAAAATAACACCTGAAAGCTTATATAATCAATATAAAAAAATATTAAAAAACGCTCAAATAGATGCATTTGGATGCGGAAATCAATTAGAAGAAATAGAAATACCACATAAAAACACAATAGAAATCAAAAATACTATACATGAAAATAAACATAAAGAAATAAAAGAAAAAGCAGATGTAACACAAGGAAAATTAATAATAGGATTAGATACTCCAGAAGAAAACAAACCAGCAATAACAATGTATAATGCAATATTAGGTGGTGGAGCAAATTCAAAGCTATTCCAGAATGTAAGAGAAAAAGCAAGCCTTGCCTATTCTGCTGGATCATCATATATAAGAAGAATAAACAGTATATTCATAAAAACAGGAATAAAGAATGAAAATTACGAAAAAACACTAGAAATAATAAAAAAACAATTACAAGATATGAAACAAGGAAATATAACAGACAAAGAATTTAGAGATGCAAAACAACTAATCATATCATCTTTAAAATTAATTCCTGAACAACAAGAAGATTTAATAGCATTTACGTATGATCAGAAAATCTTTGGAGAAAACCAATCAATTGATGAATATATATCAAACATTTCAAAAGTTACAAAAGAAAATGTAATAGAAATTGCTCAAAAGATTGATATAGACACAATTTACTTCTTATATGGGGAGGAAAAATAGTATGGAAAAAATAGAAAACAAAAAGATAAAAGAAACAGCATATATTGAAACTTTCGAAAATGGAATGAAATTAATAGTTGTACCAAAAAAAGAAACAAAAAAGAAATATATAATATGGGCAACGAAGTTTGGCTCGATAGATAATCACTTCATAGACCCAAGTAATAATAAAGAAGTAAAAGTACCTGATGGAGTAGCGCACTATCTAGAACACAAAATGTTTGAACAAAAAAATGGCGTAGATAGTTTATATACTTTAATGGCTCTAGGATTAGACGCAAATGCATATACAACAAATGATCATACAGCATATTTATTTGGAGGAGTAGACAATTTTTATGAAGGATTAGATGAATTAATGGATTATGTTCAAAATCCATATTTTACAGACCAAAATGTTGAAAAAGAAAGAGGAATCATAGGACAAGAAATAGGAAGATATGATGATGAACCAACATGGAGATTATATATAAATACAATGGATTGCTTGTACACTAATAATCCTATAAAGTTAGATATAGCAGGAACTGTAGAATCAATAAGCCACATAACTAAAGAAACATTATATGCATGCTATAATACATTTTACCACCCATCAAATATGGTAATGTGTATAGCAGGAAATTTTGAACCAACTCAAATAATTGAAGAAGTGAAAAAGAGACTATTACCAAGAAGTCCTATGGGAGAAATAAAAAGAATTTATCCAGAAGAGCCACTAGGAATACACAAAAAAGAAAAAGAAGAAATAAAAGGAATAAATATGCCAATATTTATGGTTGGATATAAAGATGAACTTAAAGAAGACAAAGTAAAAGAACAAATAGCAACAGAGATAATATTTGGAGCATTACTTGGAAAATCATCAGAAACATATCAAAAAATGTATAATGAAGGATTACTAATGAGTGAATTAAGCTTTGACTTTGAAAGTTCAAAAGAGTATTCACACGCACTAATTTCGGGAGAATCAAAAGATCCAAGAAAAGTATATGAAATAATAAAAGACACAATACAAAATAAGAATGTAACTCCAGAAGCTTTTGAAAGAATGAAAAAGAGAATATATGGAGAATATGTAACAGAATATGATGATGTAGAATCAATCGGAAGAATATTTATAGCAGATGAAGTAAGAGGAATAAATAGCTTCGAATATATAGACAAATTTGAAAACATAGATTTAGAATATGTAAATAAGATACAAAACGAATTATTTAGAAATAATGAATCTGTTATATCAATTGTAAAATAAACAATATAAGCTCTATCCACTATGTCGAATTATGTCGATTTATGTCGACGAAAAAATCACTAAAATACGACAAAATATATTGACAATCATGTAAAATTATGGTATTTTATATATAGATTTAGGAATAGGAGTGATAGAAAATGTTGAACAAGAAAGAAATAAACAAATTAAGAGAAGAACTTGACGAAAGCATTTTAGAGAACAAAGACTATAGTATAATCTATAGCATAAGCGTAAAGCTTGACAAGTTGATTGCACAATACTACTTGGAAAACGGACCCAAAGAAGAAAAAGCATTTTAATTAAATAAAATTTTACAAAAAGAACGTAAAAAATCCTTATATAGGCTAAAAATATGAAATTTTATATAAAATAATTGACAATTTAGAATAATTATTTTATAATAAAATTAGTATTCAACAAAAAAAGGAGGATAATTGTATGTCTATAAAGAAAATGACAAAGATCGTAACAGTTCTTTTAATAGTAGCTACTTTATTATCAGCATTTAGCATGGTATTTGGAGTAGAGATTCCAGGTGGAACAACAGGTGGATACGCAAATACAGGATTAAGCGCAACTGTAGGAAATATAATTGGTATAGTACAATTTATATGCTATGCTGCAGCTGTTATATTATTAGTAATGTTAGGTATCAAATTTATGACAGCTTCTCCAGATGGAAAAGCTGAAGTAAAGAAGAGTGCTGTAATCTATGTAGTAGGAGCAATCCTAGTATTCGCAACAGGATTATTATTAAACTTAATCAAGAACGTTGCAAATAACACTGTACAAACAGGAAATGGTAAATAATATGATAATTAAAATATATACTTATTGAAAAATAAGTATATATTTTTTTATTTGCATATTGCATAAAAAAAGAAAAAATAGTATCATAATAATATAGAAAATATAGAAAGAATATGATAATCATATTTTATGAGGAAAACAAAATGAAAAAGAAAATAATGACCGCAACAATACTAATAACTGCAATAGTATTAATATGCATACTATCACAAGCTTGCTATGCAAATGGAATAGACTTTTCTGGATTACAAAACATATACAATAATTCAGGCGATGAGGCATATCAATCAATTGGTGGAAAAATAATAGGAACAGTACAATTTATATGCTATGGAGCAGCAGTGATTATAATAATCTTAAAAGGAGTAAAGCTAATGAATGCAGCACCAGAGGCCAAAGCAGATGCAAAAAAAGAGATGATAAGCTATACAATAGGAGCAGTATTACTATTTGCAGTAGGATCTATAATAAAATTAGTAGCTGATATTGCAACTAAAGCATTTTAATAAAAAAGAGGCGTTTATACAATAATTGTGTAAATGCTTTTTTCTTTTATAAAAACAAGATTACAAATTAATGAAATTTTCATAAAACTATTGAAAGATTAGGCTTAAAATTATATAATAATACTAAAAATGGATAAATGTATCTAAAGACAGGAGAGAACATGAAAAATACAGTAAACAAGAGATTATTAACAACAATAATAGTTGGAATATTATTAATAAGTCAATTAATAGTACCAATCACATCTTATGGATTAAGTTTTGGAGGAATGAAGGGTGATGCTGATAATTTCATAAACAAAGGAACTAATGGACAAAAAATTACACTTCAAGAAGCAATAACAAAATTAGTTCCAATAGGAAATGTATTAGTATTAATAGCAACAATTGTATTAGTTGTAGTAGGAATGATAATGGGACTAAAATATATGATTGGTGGAACAGATCAAAAAGCAAATATGAAAGAAAAGCTAATATGGTACATCATATCAATAGCATTAGTATATGGAGCAGTAGGAATATTTACAATAGTAGTAAATATCATGAATAACATTTTAAGCTAATAAATTATTAGAACAAAGGAGGATTTTATGGGAAGTTATTATATACCCAGCAATAAATTAAAAGGTGAAAGTAGAATACTATATATATTTACAGCCAAATCACTTATTTATACAGGAGTAGGAGGGCTTATTGGACTAATATTTTATTTAATCTTTTCTGCATGTGGACTAAAACAGGTAGGAATTATTATATTAGTCATTCTAGCTGCAATAGGATATGGAATAGGAACTATAAAATTCCCTTCAACAGGAACAGGAAAAATAGCTAAAAATGTTGGTGGAGACTCTGTAGATGAAGTAATAAAAAACTACATAATATTTAAGAAAAACAGAAAAGTATATACATATGCAGTTCCAAGAGAAGAACCAGACTATGCAAGTATACCAAATCCACTAGATATATTGAATTTAACAGGATCAAAAGATAAAGGAACAAAGGAGGAAAGAAAATAATGAGTACAGTGCAAATGTTAAATATAGTATTAGTAGTAATACTAGCATTAATTTTATTACTAGGACTTGTAGCAATTCTTTTAATATATAAAATTAGAAAAAAGGAAGAACCACAAGAAAAAGAAAATATTCAGATAAAAGACAAAGCGGAAAATCCTAATCTAATAACAAGAACAGGAAAAGCAATAAATTCAATATATAAATTCATGGAATTTGATGAAGTAACAGACAACATGATAATAAGAAAAAATAGACAACAATATGTAATGGTAATTCAATGCAAAGGAATAAACTATGACTTATTATCAGAAGATGAGAAAAATGCAGTAGAAGCAGGATTCGTAGAATTTTTAAATACATTAAGATTTCCAGTACAATTATACATTCAAACAAGAACATTAAATTTATCAGAGATATTAAATGAATATGACAAGAGAATAGAAGATATCAATTCACAAATAATCAAAATCAATTCACAAATACAAATGGCTCAAGCAAGAGGAAATCTTGAAGCAGTAAATAGATTACAATTTGAAAAGAAGAGAAAAGAAAATATACTTGAATATGGAGAATCAATAGAGGAATATACAGCAAAGATAAGCGAAAGCAGAAACATATTACAACAAAAAACATATATAGTAATATCATACTTTACATCAGAATATGGAGATGTAAGCACATATTCAAAAGACGAAATAAATGATATAGCATTTACTGAACTATATACAAGAGCACAAACATTAATTAGAGCATTATCATCAGCAGAAGTTTCTGGAAAAGTACTAAATTCAGAAGAAATAGCAGAATTATTATATGTAGCATACAACAGAGATCAATCAGAAAGATATACACTAAGAGATGCACTAAATGCACAATATGACAGATTATATTCAACAGCAAGAGATGTATTAGAAGAAAAGAAAGCACGTATAAACAGACAAGTAGAAGAAGAAGCATCAAGACTTGCTGCTAAGAGTTTAGTAAAAGCAGATGAAATCAACAAAAAGGAAAAAGAGAAAAGAGTAAAAGAAAGAGCAATGGAAATGATTGATGAATACAAAGGAGAAATAAGTAATCAATTATATAAAGAAACACAGAAACAAATCCAGAATGCAAATCTTGATGAACAAAATAAAGAAGGAACAAAAAGAAGAATAATAAGAAAAAATGTTTAATAAAACATCAATAACCAAAGAGGAGGTTAACTAATGGGAAAGAAACAAGAGCAAGCTAATAACACAATGCCAAGCTCAAACCAAAGGGAAGAAAAAACTTCTTTAATGAAAAATAAGAAAGATATAAAAGATTTAATTGCACCATCAGGAATAGATGCAACAAGTACAAATCACCTTGAAATAGTATCATATAATACAAAATATGCGAGAACAATGACAGTTGCAACATTACCAAGAATGTGTACATTCCCAGAACTATTAAGAAGTATGTATACATTTGGAGATATAAATGTTTCAGTATTTATTTCTCCAATAAGTGAAGCGAAATCACAAAATGAATTAAACAGAACAATAAATGAACTAGAATCAGAAAGACTTGTTGCAGCAGACAGAGGAAACATTAACCGTGAAAGTTTGTTAGCACAGAAAAGACAAGAAGCAGAAGAACTAAGAGATGCAATATCAAGTGGTTTGGACAAACTTTTTGAAGCATCAATAATATGCACAATATTTGCATATACAATGGAAGAATTAAATAGAGAAACAGAATTATTATCATCAGAGATGTCAAAAACATTAACAGGTGTAAAAACAGCATGGGCAATGCAAGAAGATGCATTCAAATCAAACCTTCCATTAGCAGAAGACAAAATAGGGAAGAAACATACTTTTGACCGTAGATCAATGGCAACAGTATTCCCATTTATAAATTCAGATGTAGGACATGAAAACGGAATACCAATGGGCTTTAACAGACAAACAGGATTACCAATATTATATGATAACTTTAGCCCAACACTAAGTAACTATAACATGGTTGTATTCGGTAAATCTGGAGCTGGTAAAGGTGTTACAATAAAAACATTAATTGCAAGATCAGCAGTATTGATGGGAATTGAAACATTAGCATTAGACGCAGAAGGTGAATATGGAGTTGTAGCTGATGCACTTGGTGGATTAAATGTAGTAATTTCTCCAAATACTAATACAATAATAAACCCATTTGATATAGAACCAGAAATAACAAGAGATGAAATAACAGGAAGAGAAAGAGTAGTATTAAATGTAGAAAACAAAATCGAAGATGTTACACAAATACTACTAACAATGGCAAGAGGAAGTACAAGATCAGAAGATGATGTAAACGAAGTAACAAAGCAAATTATAGCTGAATCAGTTGCAGAAGAATATGCTGGACTTGGAATAACAAATGATGTAAACAGCTTATATGCTATGGATCAAAGAGGAGTAATCCAAAATGATTACTTAGGAAGAAAGAAAAAGCCAATGCCTACAATAGGCTCATGGTATAGAAGAATGATAAACAATGCTAACCAGAACACAAACCCGGATTATAGGGTACACTATAGCTATCTTGTAAAGGTTATGAAACAATATGTAAGAGAGCTAAATGGACAATTATCATACTTTGATGGACAATCAACATTTGATTTATTAGAAGGAACATCATTTATAAACCTTGATATATCACAATTAGAGGAAAGATTTGCAAGACCACTTGCTCAACAAATATTATTAACATGGATTTGGGAAAAATATGTTAAGAAAAATAGTGAAGATAAAGCAAAGGCTGGAAAGAAGAGAGTACTAATTGATGAAGCATGGATGTTATTACCATATCCAGAAGCAGTAGACTTCTTAAACAAAATGGCAAGACGTGCAAGAAAAAGAAATGTATCATTAGCAGTAGTTTCTCAGAGATTCCAAGACTTTTATGAAAAATCAGAAGTACAAGCAGTACTTACATCATCAGATACAAAGCTATTCTTAGCACAAGATAAATCAGAAATACAATATATAAAAGAAGTATTTAAACTAAGCGAAGGAGAAGCAGCATTCCTAACAACATGTGCAAGAGGACAAGGACTATTTAAAGTAGGAGAGCAAACTGCAATTATAGAAATACGACCAACGAAAAAGGAATTTGAATTCATAGAAACAAATGTAAATAAATTAAAAGAAAGACAATCATAATGGGGTGTTAAATGAAGAAAATAGCAATAACACTAATAGCTATAATAACAATAACAACAATGTGTTTCTCATCTATATATGCAGCAACTGATGATAATTGGGTAATACCATCAGGTACAACTAGTCAAGAACAACAATTCAATAGTTTGATGAATGATGGTACATCAACAATCACATCAGATGAAAATGAAAAAACATTGCAGGAAACAATAAAAAACAATGAAAGCAGTGGGGATTCATCATTTATATTAGTTGCAAAAGCACTATCAGTAATTCCATTAATAATAAACAAAATGCTTGCATTAGTAGCTTTCAATGATCAAACTACAATGAATGTAGATGGTAAAAGTAAATCAGTATTTACAATAGAAGGTCTATTAACAAATCAATATCCAATATTTAATATAGATTTATTTTCAGAAACACCAAGTGGACCAAATTCTAAATTTTCAAATGACATAAAACAATCAGCAGCAGTTTGGTATGTATCTATAAGAAATATTGCTCTAGTTGGAATGGTAATTTCTCTTATATATGTTGCAATAAGAATGGCAATCGCAACAGTAGCAGAAGAAAAAGCAAAATATAAAAAAATGCTTACAAGCTGGTTTATAGGATTAGTATTAATATTCGTAATACATTACATAATTATAATAATGTTAAGACTTTCATCAGAATTTATAGATTTTATAAAAACAGCAATAGAAACAGATACATCAACCAGTGGAATGGAAAAAGATATTTTAGGAAATCTATGGAATACATTAAACAAAACTGATGGAGCTCAAAAGATATACATAGTAATTCTATATATGGTATTAACATATTATGAACTAAAATTCTTTATAATGTATATGTTCAGGGTATTTAAAGTATTTATATTAACTATAATAGCACCAATAATATCATTAACATATCCAATAGACACAATAGGAGATGGAAGAGCACAGGCATTCAATCATTGGCTTAGAATGATAATGATGGAGATATTTGTACAACCAATACAATTAGTTATATACATAATATTTGTATACTCAGCAAGTGAAATAGCAAAAACAGTGCCAATAATAGGAATTATATTTATAATAGCACTAGATAATGGTGAAAAAATAATAAGAAAAGCACTAAAGATAGAAGGAGGACCACAACTAAAAGACATCAAATTAATGAGAAAGGGAAAATAAATACCTATGAAAAAAAGAAAAAAAGCAATTATAATTACAGTTATTGTAGTAATTATAATATCAATAGGTTTAATAAGCTATTATGTGTATAGATCAAAAGACAAAACACATATAAATGATTTCTCATCAATAAAGGAAATTGTACAGTACGACGGGCATCAATACATAAAAACAACAAAATCAAGTGAAACTGGATATGATAAAGATATTTATATAACTTTTAATAAGCCACCTATAAATGAAGATGGTACAACAAATAGAAATATATATGAAATATTAATAAGTCATATAGCAGGAAAACTAGATCCAGAAGATTTTAGAATTATAGACGAAAATAGAAATTTAATAATAAAAATAAAAGTTGAAAATAATCAGATAACTACTTATACAATAAATGGAGATTCAAAATACTGGGAGCATATAAAAACAAGCTATCAGATAGAAAATGAAAAAAAAGAATCAATAACCAATATAACGATTAAATCAAGTTTATTGAACAATATAATAAATCAAAATTGGATATACAACAATGTTAGACTAGGAAATAAACAGTCTACATCAAATAATTATGAAATCTATTATGAAAATGGATATAAGATAAGAAAAATAGGTAGCAGAATTTATAACATAGTTTTTACAACAAAATATCAAAATGAAATAGCTGAGGGAATTACAACATCATCAAACATAAATGATATAGAGGCAATGTACGGAACACCTACATACTCAGATGTAAGTGAAAAAATATATGGCTACAAAACAAATAATTGTTACATATTCATAACTGATAAAGAAATTTCAGTATATCCTCTTGAACAATACAATGAAACAGAAAGTAGTAAATTCGCAAATTTAGTAACAAACTTAAATACAACAGGAGAATCAAATACATTTATAAACAAATTAACAGACTTATATTCTGATTATGAAACTTTTTACAAAACAGAAAATTATATAAACATCATATATCCATTAAGAGGATTTACAGTGACAATTGGAGCTAGTAAAAATAATGGAATAACATTATATAGTAACTTTGCAGGACAAGTCACAAATGATGTTTCAATAGACACAATAAAAAATGAAAAGAAAATACCTCAAAATGTATACACAAAATTTGATACTAATCTGGTATTTGAATCTGAAATAAGAAGAAAGACATCAGACGAAATATTGCGAAATCCGTATGATAACAATTGGATAATACAAACTGATACATACACTGTACAAAAGAATGATAATGAATATAATTTTTACTCAAGAGATAAAGAAAATATAGACTCGGCAATAACTGTAAATAATTTAACTAATATAGTAAGTTTTGACGAAGTAACATTTATATATGGTATAAAAAATAAAGGAATATATGCATACAATGCTCAAAAGATGCAGTTATCAGAATTAGTAACAGGTAATGATGAATTTAATATAACAAAATATGAAAACAACAAATTATATTATGATAACAAAGAAATTGACGTAAATTAAGTAAAAGGAGGAGTATATGAGAAAAAACATAGCAAAAAAGATAATATGCATATCAATAATAATAAGTTTAATATCAATATATACTCCTAAAAAAATATATGCAACAGACGATACACAAGTAACAGTAGAATCAGCAAGGCAACAGATCGTAAATTGGGCAGTTAATTTTGTAAATTCAGGAGAAGCACAAAAAAGTATATATCATTGTAAAGCTGGATACCAATCTGCAAGAGCTGCTACATATAATGGAGGATATCCGCAAAACTCATATAAATATGATTGTGTAGGATTTGTTAATTTTGCACTTCACCAATCACTTGGAATAGATTATGCACCAGCTGCAAGTGGAGCAGGAGGATTTGTAACACCAAGTGGAGTAAAAGACACGTCGCACTTTTCCTCAGTTAGTATATCAAATGCACAACCAGGAGATATATTAATTGCATCATCACATGTTGCTATAATGGTTGCAGATGGACAAATTGTTGATTGTATAGACTCAAATGGAGGAAGAGATAATTACGATACATCTGGAAATGCAGTAAAAATACGCTCAATAGCAAGTGAATCAGGCTGGGCAAGCTATACAAGTGCAGCAAGACTAGTATCAGTAGATGGAGTAAATTTTTCACCTATAGATGGAGGAATATTCGTTCCAGATGGTGGTGATGATCAGAATGGAGATAGCGATGATGACGATGATAGTGGACAGGCAGTTGATTTAGATGTAATCGCTAATTTATTTAAATATCAAGGAATGCCATCAGATGTTACATATAAACACCAAGAAATAGATGGATTTAGATGGTTATTTAACTCAATAGGAGGTATATTAAATTACTTAGTCGGAGGATTAACATTCTTAATAAGAGCATCAATTATGGGATGGCTTGAAGTAATCCAAGATACAGTAAACAATGTATTACATATAGTAAACTAAAAATAACAATATAGAAAGGAGAATAGAATGAAAAAAGTACTAAAAAGAATTGCAATATTAATGTGCATATTATTAGCTATGAATTCTATTCTTCTTTTTAATAATGTACAGGCTGTAAACGATGAAATGAAAGATGACAAAACCTATACAGCAAAAGTAAAAAATACAACAACGATGTCAGCGAGAGGGTCGCAAATACAGGTAACAGAAATAACACCTCAAGGTAAAACAGCTCCAATGGCATTAGTAGTAATGTGCCATGGATATACAGGAAATAGAAGAGGTGACGGAGACGCATTTATAACATTAGGAAAGAAACTTGCGGAAAATGGAATCGCAGCAATAACACTTGACTTTCCTGGTTGCGGAGATAGTACAGAAGCAAGTCAATATTATACAATAGGAAATATGAACTCAGATATCTCAAGTGCAATCAATTACATGAAGAGTAATTACAATATTGCAGATGGAGAAATTGGAATCACTGGACATAGTATGGGAGGAAGACTTGCTGCAATAAATTCAAATAAAGCAAAAGCATTAGCTTTATGGGCACCAGCTAATGGAGAAGGATCAAATGCTTGTGATTTCTTAAGTAGAGGAAGTTTTGATTTCACTCCAGGTTCAAGCTTTAGAAGTGAGATGGAATCAAGTACTCCAAACTCTAATATATCATCATTTTCAGGCCCAACATTAATTGCCTATGATAGTGCTGATACAGATGGAACAGGACCATTAAGTCCCGAAACTGTTTCAGGAACAAAGCAGGCTTTTGAAAATTCACCATCAACAAATAAAAAATGGTTAGACTATTCAGATAATCACAATTTTGACTCATCAAGATCAACATTAATAAACGAAACAGCAAATATGTTTGCAAAATATTTTGTTGGACATGAGATAAATGACACAAATAAATCAAAGATTTATACAATAGAAGATATCGTATTTAATAGAGTACCAATACTAGATGTAAATTTCTTCTCAGACAAAGCAGGAGGAGAAAGCATATCAGAAGGAAGCATAATATATAAGATAAGAAATGTTGTAGCGACATGGTATGTATCATTTAGAAATTTAGTAATAGTAGCATTAGCAATAATTCTAGTATACATAGGAATTAGATTAGCAATGTCAACAATTGCTGAAAGAAAAGCCAATTATAAAAGACTTATTATAGGTTGGCTAAAAGCTCTAATAATAGTAATGATAGTTCATTATTTAATGTACATAGTACTAACACTTAATAGTGACTTAGTACAACTAATCTCAGAAACATCAATAAATGCAAATGTTATAAATGGATATGGAGAAAACTCAATGTATGACACAATAAAAACAAGAGCATTAGATATACGTGCAGGAGTTGGAATTGGTTCATTTATTATATATATTGTATTATGGATGACATGGTTTAGATTCTTATGGGTATATACAAAAAGAATGTTTACAGTATTATTACTAGTTGTAATAGCACCATTTATAGGAGCAAAATATGCAATAGATAGTGCAAGTGGAAAGAAAGGCTCATCTTTTACTAGCTGGCTAACAGACTTCACAATGAATGTATTTTTACAGTCAGTACATGCACTTGTATATACAGTATTTATAAGTACAGTATTATCTTTATCACAACAATCAATAATGGGATATGTATTATCATTAGTATTTATGAACTTTATGCTAAGTGCAGACGAAATCTTTAGAAACATATTTAACTTCAACAAATCAAAGTTAATGCAAGATGCTGCAAAGATACAAAATTTCAAAGACATAAAGAAAGAACTTGCAGGAGGCATATTTGCATTACAACTTGCAAAAGGAACTATAGGAGCAGCAAAAGGAGTAGGAGAATTTGCAGTTAATACAGGGAAAAATGCATATAAAGATTTAACAAAGTATAATCCTAATATTAAGAAAGATGTAACAGAATTTCAAAATAATACTGACAGATCAATAGAAGATTTTATCGTATCATTAAAAGGAAATCCAAATACAAAAAATCCAATAATAAAAGTAAAGAATGATATGTTAAAATCAGCAGAATATTCATTAAAGATAAGAAGACTATCAAGAAAAAAAGGAACATTAGGAATAAAAGCAAAGAAATTAAAAAAGAAACAAGCATCATTAAAAAAGAAAAAATATACAAGTAACTTTAAAATTATAAAAACAACAGCAACTGGAATGGGAAGTATTTTCTTAGCAGTACCATTAACAGTAGTAAATACAACAGCTGGAATGGCAATGCTAACTTCAGGAATAAATACAATGAGAAAAATACCTTCAAAGAAAGACTACTCAAGAAAGCCAATAAAAGGTGCTAAATCTATACCAACAAAAGTATGGAGAAAAGTAACAATGGCTGATACAAGATACGCAAGAGATGAAGAAAAGAAGAAGTATATTAAAAAGAGAGATAAGCTATACAATGCAATTGACAATTTAAATCAAATAAATGAACAAGAAGAAGAAATTAAGCAAGAGTTAAATACAATAAAATCAAGTCCTACAGTTAACTTAAAAGACATAGGAGAATATAAAGAAACAGCATCAGTACTTTTAGTCGAAGCTAGTTCATCAAGAATAGACGAAATAATAGAAGACTACATAGAGAAAAATAATATAGATAAACTTGATAAATCTTCAATTGATGGTATAATAGAAGAAGTAGTTGATAAAATTGGAGACAATATGAAACTTAGCCAAAGTGCTAAAGAAAATATTACAAGCAGAGCAAAATCATCAATTTTACAAATAAATCAAAAACGCAAAAAGAGAGCACAACAAAATATGAATTTTGGCGGCACACAAGATAATGAAATAACATTTTCAAATGATGATATAAGAAAAAGTATTCAAAGAAGTGGCGTAGATTCTATGATAAAAGAAGAATTTAGAAAAACAACTAATAAGATGTTTGAACTAGATACTAAGATAGATAAGCTAGAAGACCTAGCTGACACAAATTACAGCCACTCAAATAAATTTTTAAGAAACCTATAACAAGAGGTGAGAAATGATAAAACAAAAACTAAAAAAAATATTGATAATAATGACAATCATAATATTAGCAATAAGTACCCAGCAAGTAAATGCAGAGACATTTGAAAATAATGAAATAGAAAGTACATACACTTTAGCACAAATTGAGGCCAAAGGTGGCACAAGTGCAGGAGATGCAGTTGCAGGATCAATTGGATGGTTGCTTGATGGGGCAGCTGGAGTTGTATTTAAGATATTTCAAGTAATACCTCTATTAATTGCAAGAGTAATGATGTCAATAATTTCACTAGCTATAAATGGAACTGAAGGTGTTGTTTCAGGAATGTCAATAGATAAAGTATTATTTAATGATATTCCGCTGTTAGGAATAAACTTCTTTGAAACAGCAGAAAATGGATATAATGTAGCAGTTATAAATGATTTAAGAGAAAATATTGCAGCATGGTATGTATCAATAAGAAATCTAGCAATAGTTATATTAGCAATAATGGCTGTATATGTTGGAATTAGAATGGCAATCTCAACAGTAGCAGAAGATAAAGCAAAATATAAACAAATGTTAGTAGATTGGTTAGTAAGTTTAGCATTATTATTTGTATTACATTATATAATGATTTTTATAATAAACTTAAATAACTCAATGGTTGATTTACTAAGAACAGTTAGAGATAATTCAATAACATCAAATGGAGCTACATCAGTATTAGATGAGATATTTGAAGAAGCGTTAAAAAGTATATCATTTATAAAACAATTATCACTTACATTTATCTATTTTATGTTATGTGTAATGACTTTTATGTTCTTTATTACATATGTAAAACGTATGGTAACAATAGCATTTTTAATAATGATATCACCAATAATTACAGTTACATATTCAATAGATAGAATGGGAGACGGAAAATCACAAGCATTAAATACATGGTTAAAAGAATTTATATACAATATATTATTACAACCATTCCAGTGCATAATTTATCTTGCACTAGTACAAACATCGGTAAATGCACTAGCAAAGAATTCAACAAATTTGGGCGAAGCAATTATATGTATAGTAATGATATTATTCCTATATCAAGCAGAAGATCTAGTTAAACATATATTCCACTTCGAATCAAAGAGTGTGGCAAATACAATAGCACAAGCAGCTATTGTGTCATCAGCAGTTGGACTAGTTGGAAAGGCAGCAGGAAGTAAGGCAAAGGGAGGATCAAACAATACGGGAGGAAGAAGACAACCACGTCAAGCAAACCAAAATCCAAATCCAAATCCAAACCCAAATCCAAATCCAAATCCAAATCCAAACCCAAATCCAAATCCAAACCCAAACCCAAACCCAAATCCAAACCCAAACCCAAACCCAAACCCAAATCCAAATCCGAACCCAAATCCAAATCCAAACCCAAATCGACAAAATCCAACGATTCGTGGAGCGGTTGGAAGCGTAGTTGGAGGATTTGTACGTAATGCAGCAAAGACAGGATTAAATGAAATGAGAAAATTACCAAAAGAATTATTCTTTACTGCAGCAGGAGCTGCAACAGGTAACTTATCAGCAGCAATAACAGGATTCCAAACTGGAAGAAGTAGTATAGAACAGAAAATGAGCCAAGAGGCAGAAGAAGATGCACAAAACGAATTTGCAAGAAAATACAATGACATTGTTGATGCAAATGGACAAGACATATATTCAGGAAGACCAGCATCATGGGTACGTCAACATACAAAAGATATGCTAAATGGTGATGTGGATCCAGAAGCATATGAACAAAGTTATTATGAAGCAGCATTAAAAATGAAAGATTTTTACAAAGATCAAATGGGACTTGCAGATGATGATGCAATATCAAAAGTAGAAAGCAATGTTGCAGGTGTACAATCAGGATCAATTGGTGAAGTACCAAGAAGCATTAGAAGAAGATTTACAAAGGCGGCAGGACAAAGATTTGCTGATTTAGCAGCACAACAAAGAGCACGAAGACATAACAATAACCCAAATCCATAATTATAATAAAAGAAGAGAGGTGTGTGCAGTTTGAATGATAATGAAAATGACGATAGCAATCTAAGTACGGTAGGACAAGAAGAAAGAAACAAAAAAGAAAATAAACCAACAGTGGCAGAAAAAGCAGATAAAACAATAGAAAAAGGCAAAAAAATTGCTGATGCAGCAAAAAGCAAGAAAGGTCAAGCTGTTATAAAATTTATAGCTGCACACGCTGTTCCGATATTAATTATAATTGGTATAATATTATTAGTATTTTTAATTATAGGATTAGTATTTTTTATAGGGAAAATGCCAGGACTATTTATTGAAAATATAAAAGAATATAGCAATAAAATATGGACGAATGTAAGTGGATTCTTTACAGGGGATACAATAAGTCCAGGAGTAACAGACGAAGATCAACTGGCATTAGCAGAAAGAATCCAGAAGATGGGATATGACATTGTAGGATATGGCTTTGGAGATGCACAGTATATATATGATGATACAAGTGAAGGAAAAGGAATGGATGGAGTAACAAATGGACAAATAAAGTCCATTACTTCATTAGCTGACTCCAGAGACTATCTTAAAGCATACATAGCACAAAGTGAAGCAACATATACATTAGCAAATTGGAATGTAAAAGGATTCTTCGCATCAATATGGAATGGAATAAATTCATTAGGAGAAGATAGCCGTGATGCAAAAGCGTATTCACGAGGACTTATAAATGTAAATCAACAACATTCAATAAATGGATTAAAAATTGGAATTGATAGAACAAATAGAAGATTAATGATGGAATACACTAGAATGCAGATATTTGCTTGGTCAATAAAAGACACATATTATTTTGATATGTCAAACTGGACAGCTAGATATGGAAAACCACTTGAATTATTCTTATCATTACATTTATCAACAATGATGCCAGACTTAGCGTATGACTTTGCCGTAGAAGATTGCTTTAATACAAAAGTAAATATTGATTTACAAGCAGTAAAAGCAACATACAAAGTAATTTATACAAACGAAAACGGAGAAGAAAAAAATCAAAACGACATATTAAAACTATATTTAAAAACAGTATATGGACTAAATGATACTGAAATAAAAAGATTTGAAGATGCAGGTAAGTTAGAACAAGCGTATGAAACAATAAAAAATAATATTGGTCTTATTACTGATAGCTATTTTGGAATGTATGAAGGCTGCTCAATAGATTTAACCGGAGAACATAACAAATATAAAGGATTTAACCTTGCCAATGTTGAAAAATCAGTATTAGGACAAGAATATAGTGTATTTAATGTAACAAAGACAGAAGAAGTAGAGATACAAGTTCATGGTGAATCAGATTCATCAATAAAGCCTAGTGAGGGACAGGTAGCAGCTAATACAAATAATACAAATAATACAAACAATACCAATGAAAGTAGTAGTACAACCACAAAAAGAAAACGTACAATACAAACAAAAGAAGGAAAAAGAGTTAGAGTAAGAGATATAACAGCAGATGCAGATGCTATACAGGCAGATTTTAATGGCACAGGATTTGAGGGATTAAACCCTGCTCAACTAGAAGAACTTATAAGTTTGATTTTAGCAGGAAAAAAGAAAAATGATACATATCTACCTAGAATTTCAAGTGTAACTAACCATTGGTATTATGACACAATAACATTTAGTTATGGCCAAGCTAAAAGAGCAAAAAAGAAAATTAGTTATACGCCAGAAGAAGGCAAAGCATTAGCAAGTTTACCAGAAGGAAGCTTAATATTAGATACAACATTTAGAGCAAATGATGGATCAAGCGGAGTATATTATCAATTAACAGAACCAGAAGCAGACGGACCAAATGAAGCAATAGTAGCATTATTTAAAGGTGGAAGTGGAACATTTAATGGAGTATCATACAGCTTTGATGGAAAATATTATAGATATGACGGAACTAGAGACACAGCATTTAAAATAGCAAACGCAAAAGCGGTAGATGAAAATGGAGCAGGATCAGAATTTACATTTTTAGGAGAAACATATACAGCAGTAGATCCTAATAGCAATGATGAGATTTTTGTAGAAAAGCAACCAGTAACATTTGCAACAGGAGATGAAGACGGAAATAAATCATACACAGATGCTTATAATGCATTCTCAATATTAGAAAACACACATACAGAAGAAGCTGAAACAGTATATAGAAACTTTAGAGACTTATTAGTAAACTTAAATTATTTTTCTAAAGAAGATTTTATGAAACCATTAACACAAGTACTATTATGGCCAGTAAAAGATGTAAAACCAGCTAATTTAACCAACAAAGAAGAAGCAAATACAGAAGGAATAGAAAAAGACGTAAATAACTATGGTTTAATATTAAGAAATGGAAAAGCATTCAATGCTGGAGATGAAATAATTGCACCAGGAGATGCAACAGTAGAAAGCATAGAAGATGGTAAAATAAAATTAAAATTCAAATCATTATCACAAGATGTAGCAGAAAGCTTAGGATTAGAATTTGGAAGTGATTACAAATCAGTTGATTATGACATAATCCTAGATATGGAAATGACTATATCAGGAATAAATCCAAATGTATCTGCTGGAAGTACAATAAATAGAGGAGATACACTAGGGACAGCAACAGGTGAAGATATAAAAATAATTATGTACAATACAGATAAATCATTAGTAGAAAATATTGAAGATTATATGTATCCATCATATAAAGGAACTAAAGAAGACGACTTTGGACAAGGTGGAGGATCTAGCTCAGATGCTATATCAGGATCTGATTCAGACTCGAGTTCTTCTGGAAGTAGCAGTAGTTCATCATATTATAACCCAGACTATGATTTAGGAGTATTAGGAAATACTGAACAACAAGTATATAGCTATTTAACAAGTAACGGCCTAACAAAAGCAGGAGCCTGTGCTGTAATGGGATGCATTAGAGCTGAAAGTGGATTTAATCCAGGAGCAACAAACAGAAGTGATGGAGGATATGGTTTATTACAATGGACATATTCAAGAAAAACAAACTTGCAGAACTGGTGCAACCAAAATTCAAAAGACTATTCATCAGTTGAAGGACAAATGGCATTCTTTATACATGAATTACAATCAAGTTATTCTAAAGGAAATGGATATAAATATCCGGTATATGAGACATTAACACAAAGCACGGATGTAACAGAATGTTTGGAAATGTTTTTCTGCCATGCAGAAGCAGGATACAATGTAACAATAACAGATTCAGGAGAATATGCAGCAGGAACTGGCTCAACAGCCAAATTATTTGGAACAAGAAAAACGTATGCAACAGCGTATGAAAGAGAATTTTAAAATAAAAACAACTAATCTATAGAAAATAGACTAGTTGTTTTTTATATAGTATGATATAATAAAATTACAAAATAAAAAACAGAAGGTAAAAATATGAAAAAAGTTCTTATAAGTATAATAATTATATTAACAATTTTATTAATTGGACAAGGGATATACTATTCTTTAGATATAAAGGAAGAAAACATAAACGAGAGCAGAGAAAACAGTATAAGTAATACAATGCGAATATTTAATGATGTAAATACAGTAGAAAAAATAGAAAATGTTATAGTACCAGATGGAATGGATGAATTCATAAAGAAATATAGTGGAAGTCAGAAAATAATACCACTTGAAAAAAACTTTTATGAATTTATATATACAACAGTTCCAAATATATATGGAACAACGATAAAACTAAGTAATAATAAAATAGCACAGTTATATGATTTGAATAAAGAAAAAATAAATAATATGAACATATATTCATCTGATGACTTTTATAATATAACTAATCAAATAAGGCTAGTCGGAAATAAAGCAACATTATCTAAATCAGTCATAGATATGACAACGTATAAAGCAGATGACAATAATGTTAGTGTCAATGTAAAATTCACATATTCAAACAATACAGAGATAACAATAAAAGTATACTATGCAGTAAAAGAAAATGTGACACCTGCAATAAGTTTTGCAAAACCAGAGTAAATGACGAAAGGAAAATGATATGAACGAAAAAGAAAAACTTATAAACATATTATTAGCAATAGCGATTCTTATCTTAATAGCTCTAAACATAAGTTTATTTATAACGCATAATTCACATTTATCAGAAGAAAAGAATGTAACAGCCACTAATAATATAGAATTAGATTTAAATAATAGAACACCAACAACAGAGAAGCAAGATGAGCAAAATAGAAGAGAAAAATTAGCATCATATACAGAAAGACAAAGGATACAAACATATTTCGGAGAATATATATCATTTGTTGAATCACAAAAATATGAGAAAGCTTATAACCTTCTATATGATAGCTTTAAAGAGAATTATTTCCCAACACTAGAATCATTTACTGAATATGCAAAAGCTAATTATTCAAATGAAATGAGTGTTAAATATAATTATATTGAAAGAGAAGGAGAATTATATATATTAAAAGTAAACCTTATTAATATAGCGAATAATCAAGCTTCAAATGAAGCACAAGTCGTAATAAAAGAAAGCAATATAGATGATTTTAAAATATCATTTGAAGTAAATCAATAATATAAGAAAAGGAGAAGGCTAATGAAATTTAGTGACAGAATAATAACTGCTATACGACATTTTCTACAAAAATATTGGCTCATAATAGTAGCAGTTGCAGTAATATGGATAGGAATAATATTATTAAATAATTATTTAAAAAATAAACCTAAAGAAGTAACACTAAAAAATACATTAACACAAGACACACCGGTAATAAATAAGGATGCAACTGTACCTAAAAACGATGTGGATGAAGTAAAAAACATAATAAATAATTTTTTCAACTATTGCAATGACAAAAAATATGAACAAGCATATAGATTGCTAACAGATGATTGTAAGAACTATATGTATGGCGGAAGCATAGACGAGTTCCAAGAATATGTTGATGGAATATATACAAAAAAGAAAATATATAATATTCAGAACTATTCAAATGTTGGAACAACATATATTTATAACATACGTATATTAGATGATATAATGTCAACAGGCACAACAGGAGGGTATGAGACATATCAAGAAAAAATTGCTGTAATAAACGACAATGGTGAGATGAAAATATCAAATCAAGGTTATATTGGAAAAAGCACATTCAGCAATGTGGTTGGAGAAGACGAATATTTAAAAGTAAAAGTATTATCTAAAAATATGAGCTATACAAGAGAAGAATACATGGTAGAAATTAAAAACAAAACAGATGGATATATTCTAGTAGGAAATGGAGCAACAGCAAATGAAATAACACTAAATCTAGGAGATCAGACTAGACAGGCACTAGACCTATCCAATAATGAAGTAATACTTGCACCAGGTTCAAGCAAAATATACTATTTATTATTTGACAAATATGTTGATGATGGAAAAACACCAACAGAATTAAACTTAAATTTGATAAGAGTATATGGCAATAATAAAGAAAACGCTGATAACGGAAAAACAGAAGATGCTGCAAAAGCTTATAGCATGAATATACCATTAAAATAAAATCATAAAAATCATCTAACAACATATAATTTGTTAGGTGATTTTTTATGATAAAAAAATATAAGATTCAAGCTTTAGCGATATGTTTAATACTTTTAACAATATTATTTGCCCCTAATATAAGCTTTGCAGATGATGAAAACGAAACTGAAAACAATATTGAAGATGTAATAAAAGAGTTACAAACAGAAAGTTTGCAAACAAGTACAAATATAGAAAAGTTACAATTAAATTCGAGAAGATATGTCGTATATGATAGGAATACACGGATTAAGTATATATGGAAAAGATGAAAACAAACAAACCGCAATGGCATCAACAACCAAAATAATGACTGCAATAGTAGTACTAGAAAATTGTAAAGATTTATCAGAAATAGTAACTATTGATTCAAAAGCTGCTGGAACAGGAGGATCAAGACTAGGACTAAAAAAAGATGATAAAATTACAGTAGAAGGATTACTATACGGTTTATTAATGAGGTCAGGAAATGATGCAGCAGTTGCACTAGCAGAATATATAGCAGGCAGCAAAGAAGAATTTGCAAAACTTATGAACAATAAAGCACATGAACTTGGATTAAAAAATACAAACTTTGTGACACCTCATGGGTTAGATGATCCTAAGCACTATACAACAGCGTATGAATTAGCACAAATAGCAGATTATGCTTTGAAAAATGATAAATTCGCTCAAATAGTAAAAACGCAATATGCAACTATTAATATAAATGGATATTCAAAAGAATTAAAAAACACAAATGAACTACTTTTAGGAAATATAGAAGGTGTATATGGAGTAAAAACAGGTTTTACAAATAATGCTGGTAGATGCTTAGTAACAGCTGTAAAAAGAAAGAATATGGACTTAATAATTGTAGTACTGGGTGCAGATACAAGAAAAGATAGAGCAAAAGATTCATTAAAATTAATAAATTATATATATCAAAATTATAGAGTAGAAAATATAGAAGAACAAATACAAAAACAATTTGATTTATGGAATGAAATAAACAAAAATAGAATATACATATACAAAGGAACAAAGTCAATAGAACTTGAATTAGGAAAAATAAAATATGAAAAAATTATAACAAATAAACAAATAACAATAGAGATAAACTCATTAAATTATTTAGAAGCTCCAGTAGAAAAGGGAACAGTAATAGGAAATCTAATTGTGAAAAATGGTGGAGAGATAGTGGAAACAATAGATATAAAAACAGCACATGAGATAAGAAGGAAAGGAATATTTGACTATTTAGAAATGTTTGCAAAAATAATCACCCAATAATTAGAATTTTTATATCAAAATTTAAAACTAAGGGTTGACAAGAAACAAAAAATTTGATAACATAGTAATTGCTTTTGATTGGAAGCAGTTACATGCGGGAATAGCTCAGTTGATAGAGCGTCGCCTTGCCAAGGCGAAGGTCACGGGTTTGAGCCCCGCTTCCCGCTCCACTTAAAGGCTTTTATTATATAAAAGTATATTACCAGATAAACTCGCGGAAGTAGTTTAGTGGTAGAATGCAACCTTCCCAAGGTTAAAATGCGAGTTCGATTCTCGTCTTCCGCTCCAAAACTTAATAAATATGGCGCCTTAGCCAAGCGGTAAGGCACGAGTCTGCAAAACTCTGATGATCGGTCCGACTCCGATAGGCGCCTCCAAAAATATAATAAAAACGTTGACTTTTCAACGTTTTTTATTTTTGTTATATAAATTTACTTGTTACCATACATCCCTAGTAATAGGGCGTGTTCACTTTCAAAGTTATTTGAGTTTTTTGAGTACATCTTAAAACAAGCCTAACACTTTTTAATTATAATAAATCTTTTTGATTGATTAATTTTATTACATTTTATATGATACAATGATAGGCAATAATAATTTGCAAAAGTTTGTAATGTTCACTTGTTTTTTATAGAAAAATATTGTAATATAATTAACATAGGAAATGAGATAAAAGCAGATGTGGGTGTTACCTTTAATTCCTCAACAATAGTTGAGAGATTGGAGGTGGTGTTTATATGTTAGAATTTTTAATGTTCTTAATAATAGGATTTATGATTTCAATAACTATAAACGTTGCCTTATTAAGTGTTATATACATAATACTATCAAATAAGCAACAATAAAAAATACACCACATACGCTTTCGCAGAGCTAGTGGTGTAATTCAATTATATTGGGTAACACGCATTATTTGTGTTCTCATTTTCTATCTATATTATACACCCTAATTAAATTATTTGTCAATGAATTTTTAGAGTGTGTTATAAAAATATTGGGTTAAAAATGTGTTGGAATGAGGCTTTTTCAACACAAAAGTACAGAATACAAGAGGAATACAGGATACACTCAACCTGACTATCGCCTCCAAATAAAAAGAGAAAGAATTGAGTATCAATACTTTCTCTTTTTTGATTTCAATAACTATAAAAAGCCAAACTAAACAAAACATTAAACAATTTATAAAATTGACAGCAAATGTCAAAAGAAAATAATAAAAAATTATGACTAACTGTTGATTTTAAGGATAGAATAGTTTATAATAATGATATATGTAAAAATAGGCGTATTATATACGGAAGAAAGGATTATAAGTGATGAATAAAGTAAAAAAAATTAGTTTGATTTTTTTAAGCATTATAGCAATGACATTATCACTAACAGGGAGTAACTTTGCCATGCATGATACATCTGGCAAATATTTAGGACTAAAAAACAAAGGAAATGGAAGAGCAACAGGATTTTATACAACAGGGACAACAACTGGAACAAAAAGCTCAATTCCAGTAATAAAAATTGTAGAATATAATAGTGCTGGAACTGCAGAAGATCAATCAAAAAGCACTCAAGCAATATACTGCTTAAAAGATGGAGTAGGATTTGGATCAGTAGGATCATCAGGAAGTATAGTAAAATATACAGAATACTTTGACTTAAAAGATCCATCAAGTATTGATGCAATATACAAAGCGCCATTACCATCAGGCGAAAATTATAATAAGCTAGTATGGCTATTGGATAACATTTGTATACCAGAAGATGATGCATCAGTAAATAAACTATTAGCAAAAGTAGGATTAGAAAAAAATGATTTCACACAATATATAACAGATGAAAGCGAATTAAAAGATATATTGGAAGTAATTCAACAAGCAGCAATTTGGTATATAACAAATGAAGGTGATGATTATCAACCATCAGCACATGACACTTTTTCAGTTGCTTCATCAAATGGTGCAACAGGAGTAAGTTTAGGAAGCAAATATGATATAGATGAAGTAGATAATCCAATTTCAAAATTATATGAATATTTAATAACAGAAGCACAAAAACAAGGATCTTATGAATATAAAGCAATACAAACAGCATCACCAGTTGAACTTGATAAAACAAGAGCAACAGTTACCTTAAATGGAAGCAACTATTTAATAGGACCATATAAATTAACTGAAACAAGATCAAATTATACATTAACAGGAAAAGTATTAAACGGAACAAACGAGATACAAAATGTATCATTAGTTGGAGCTGATAAACAAACAGAATTAACTGGAAATACAACAACAGATAAAATAAAATCAAATATAGGAAAAGACTTCTACATTAGTCTACCTTCAAATACATCAGTAACAAATGTAAAATTACAAATAAATACTGAATCAGAAGTTACAACACAAATATACTGGTCAACTCCATCATCACAAGTTGCTACATCACAACCAGTAGTAGTAGTAAGCAAAGTAAATGTGCCAGCTGAAGTTACAGATACACAAGAAATAACAAAACCAGTATTCGATTTAGCATTAAGAAAATTCATAACACAAGTAAATGGAGTAAATGTAAAAGTATCAAGAGAGCCAAAAATAACACAAGAAAGTTTACGCAATCTTGCAACAGGAAGCTCATCAGCATTAGATAATGGAACTACGGCAGTAAAAACACACACAAAAGATGCTTTAGCTGTTAATACAAATGACCGTATATTATATACAATAAGAATATATAATGAAGGTGGAATTGATGGATATGCTGATGAAATTGTAGACTACTTACCAGAAGGACTTGAATTAATACCAAGTAGTGAAAGCGAAGCAAATGCAAAATATGGCTGGATAGCAGACAGCACAGATAGTAGAAAGATAACCACAACATATTTATCAAAAGCAACAAATGCAGATGGAAATCTTATAAAAGCATTTGATAAATCACCAGCAGATGGACAATATACAATAAGCTACAAAGATGTACAAGTTGAATGCAAAGTAGTAGCAACAACAAAATCAACAGATACACATTTAAAGAACGTTGCAGAAATTACAAAAGCATCAAACTCAGCAGATGCAGCAGATAGAGATTCAACACCATCAAATATAACAGAAGACCAAAAGAATAATTACAATCCAGGAACATCAACAAATGGTAAGGGATATGAAGATGATGATGACTATGAAGATTTAGTATTACCAGGAAAATATTTCGACTTAGCATTAAGAAAATTCATAACAGCAGTAAATGATACAGAACTAAAAACAAATGGAGTATATGAAAGAACTCCAATAGTAAATGTTTCACCATTGTTAAATGGAAAGACAACAGCAGAATATACTCATATAAAGAAACCTGTAAGTATTGAAGCAGGAGACATAGTAACATATACAATAAGAGTATATAATGAAGGTCAAATAGATGGATATGTTGATGAAATAGTAGATCATTTACCACCAGAATTAGAATTCTTACCAGATGATAAACTAAATCAACAATATTTATGGACAATAGATAGTACAGACAAAACACAAAGAACAATAAAAACATCATATTTATCAAAAGAACATGATGCAGAAGAAAATTTAATAAAAGCATTTGACACAACCAAAACAACATTAAGCTATAAAGAAGTACAAATAAGATGTAGAGTTAAGGCAGATGCTCCAACATTAAAGCAAATTACAAATATTGCAGAAATTACAAAATCATCAAATGATGCAGGACTAACAGATAGAGATAATCAAAAAAATGCAACACTTCCAAGTGATACTGATTTACCAAAATACAGAGGAAATGATAACAACAAAGAAGATTTAGCAGACAAAGATTATTACTATGAGGGACAAGAAGATGACGATGATTTCGAAAAAATAATATTAGAAAAATTTGATTTAGCATTAAGAAAATTCATAACAGGTGTAAATAATCAAGAAATAACAGATAGAATACCACAAGTAGATACTTCAAAATTCGGAACAATAGTAGATGGAAAAGAAGTAACAACATTTACTTATAATCATACAAAAGAACCTGTAAGAGTATGTCAAAATGATACAGTAATTTATACAATAAGAATATATAATGAAGGCTCACAAAGCGGATATGCAGCAGAAATAAAAGATGATATTCCAGATGGATTACAATTTATTGTAGATAATAGTATAAACACACAATACAGATGGGTAATGTATGATAAAGATGGAAACATTACACAAGATGTAAAAAATGCTACAACAATCAGAACAGATTACTTATCAAAAGAACAAGAAAAAAATGAAGGTGATAACTTACTAAAAGCATTTGACAAAGAGACAATGCAACAACCAGATTACAAAGACGTAAAAGTTGCTTTCAAAGTATTAGAACCAAATACATCAGACAGAATATTAATAAACCATGCAGAAATAAGTAAAAACAAAGACAAAGATAATAAAGATGTAACTGATATAGATTCAACTCCAGATAAATGGAATGAAGGAGAAGATGATCAAGACATTGAAAAAATATATGTAAAATACTTTGATCTTGCATTAAGAAAATGGGTAAGCCAAGTAATACTAATTGAAGATGGTGTACAAAAGGAAATGGATACAGGACATTATGCTGAACAAGATCCAGAACCTGTTGTAAAAGTAGAACTTAATAAAAAGAGAATAGAAAACACAATCGTAAAATTTAGATATTATATAAGAATTACAAATGAAGGCGAAATCGAAGGATATGCAAAAGAGATTTCTGACTACATTCCAGAAGGATTAAAATTCAATCAAGCAGACAATCCAAAATGGAAAGAAGTAAATGGCAAAATAGTAACAGACCAATTAAAAGATACTTTGTTAAAACCAGGCGAATCAGCGACAGTAGATGTAGTACTAACATGGATAAATAATGAAGAAAACATGGGAGTAAAAACAAACGTTGCAGAAATAAGTGAAGACTATAATGAAAGTGGAACAGCAGACATAGACTCAACTCCAAATAACAAAAAAGAAGGAGAAGATGATATAGATGATGCACCAGTTGCATTAACAGTAGTAACAGGATCTGCACCAAAATACATTGCATTAACAGCTGGAATAGTACTAATAGTCGGAGCAGGAGCATTAATTATAAAAAGATACGTTATATAATAAAATAATATAATTTAAACACACTATGTTTTGAAAAATAAACATAGTGTATTTTTATGAAAAACAGTTTACATTAAAAAATGAGTATGCTATAATGCAAAAAAAGCATATAAAAAGGCAAATTTGATAACAATAACAAAAGAAAATAAAAATAAAATGAGGAGAAAAAAGTGAATCAAATATTAGCAATAGGACAAGAACCAGAAAGAAAAAAAACAAGAGAAACAAATCCAAAATATTCTGGAGGACAAAAAGCAGATATAACAAAAGTAATGAGAATATTTAGTGTAATCATAATCATATTTGGAATAGTCTTAATTGGAAAATCAACGTATGCATTTATATCAAAGAAAAATAATTTAAAAGATACACCACAAGTACAAATTGAGAAAATGGGTAAAGAAGCAACAATTAAAATAGGAACAGAAAAACCAATAAAAGAATATTCATATAGATGGAACGAGGGAGAATCAACAACCGTACAGGGAAATGGAAGAATTTCAGTTGAAGAAACTATTCAAATTCCAAATGGAAATAATATATTGAACTTGACAGTAGTAGATTACTATGGAAATAAAACAACATACAAAAAGCAATATATCTATGAAAGCACAGACATCAATAAACCAACAATAGATATTGGAATATCAGGAAGCAAACTTCAAATAAAAGCAACAGATGATACAGAAATGGGATATATGACTTATGCTTGGAACGATGATGAACCAACAAGAATAGAAGTATCATCAGATGATAAAAAAACAATAACAGCAGAAATTGATGTACCACAAGGGCAAAGCAAACTTACAGTAATAGCAGTAGATAAAGAAGAAAACAAAACAACAAGAACAGAAAACATAATAGGAGATACAAAACCAACATTCAAAGCATCAGTAAGTAACTCAAAATTAATAATAGAAGCAGAAGATGATCAGGGAATAAGTTCATTATCAATAAATGTTGATGGACAAGTAACAGACAGTGGTGATACACCAATAAATCAAACTAATATTACAGCCGAATTAACTTTAACATCAGGAAATCATACAATAACAATCACTGTGACCAATGTAAATGGACTCGCAGAAACAAAAACAATGACAGCAAATGTATAAAAAATGCAAAGGAGTAAAATAATGAAATATGTTTATTTGATTGACAAAGACGAAGAGATAGAACAAAAGATAACAAATATATTTAAGAAAGACGAAGGAATAAAAATAGTAAAACATAAGCCAGATGAGATTGAAAGTGTACTAAGAAATGTACCAGATATATTGGTTATAAATGAAGATCGTGTAGAAGAAGATATAATAAAATATTGCAAAAAAATTAGAAGCAATAATGACAATTCCATAACACCAATTATAATAATATCTTCTAATAATAAAACAGAACATATAATAGATATACTAAAAAATGATGTAGAATTAGTTCTAAGTCAACCAATAAACGAAGAAATATTATATTATAGTATAAAAAATATAATAAGACTCTTAAATTCAAATAGAACAGTAAGTCCATTAACTGGCTTGCCGGGAAATATACAAATACAAGCAGAAATGAAAAAAAGATTACAAAATGGAAATGACTTTGCAATGCTGTATTTAGATCTTGATAATTTTAAAGCATATAATGATACTTATGGATTTGCTAATGGAGATGAAATAATTAAATTTACAGCAAAAACAATATGTAACAATATATTAAAAGAAAACTGTGAAAAGAATTTCGTCGGACATATTGGTGGTGATGACTTCATGGCAATAGTAGAAGGAAATAATTATGAAGAAATTTGCCAGGGAATAATAGCAGAATTTGATGCTGGATTACCTAGATTTTTTAACAAAGATGATTTAGAAAGAGGATATCTTGAAGTAGAAAATAGAAAAGGTATAATTGAACAATTTCCACTAACATCAATATCGATAGGTGTAGTAGAAGTTACAAAGGAAAGATTTAAAAACACATTAGAAATAGGAGAAGCAGGAGCTGCAGTAAAACATCTGGCTAAAACAATATATGGAAGTACTTATGTAATAGATAGAAGAAAAAATAGAGACGAACATTTAGACAAAGCTATAAAAGTATTGGAAAATAAAGGATAAATAAAGATTGATAAAGAAAATGCGTAAAATGTCGAAAAATTTTTAAAAATTTTTTGAAAAAGGTATTGCATTTTCTTTTTTTATGTATTACAATTTAATTGTAAGTGGAACAAAGTGGTGTAAAGTGGTAGGAGGTGAACCAAAGTTGTTAATAGGTGAATACGAACACACCATAGATAGCAAAGGCAGATTAATAATGCCTGCTAAGCTTAGAGAAGACATGGGTGACAAGTTCATAATTACCAAAGGATTAGACGGATGCTTATTTGGATTTTCACAAACAGAATGGAACAACTTTGAAGAAAAATTAAAAACACTACCATTAACTAATAAAAATGCAAGAGACTTTGTAAGATTCTTCTTATCAGGAGCAATGGAATGCGAGGTAGATAAACAAGGAAGGTTCCTAATTTCAAGTAATTTACGAGAATATGCTACTTTAGAGAAAGAAACAATGATAACTGGTGTAGGTACAAGAATTGAAATTTGGAATAGAGACAAATGGAAGAAATACAACAGTGAAGAAAACATATCAGCAGATCAAATTGCTGAGAACATGGCAAACCTAGGAATGTTAGGAATATAATCGTATATAACTTGAAAAAGTTTATATAAATTAACAAAGGATAAAAAATTTACTTTACAAAAGACAAAAGGCTCAAAGTAGAGCAAATCTCCAAACGAACTTTTAACAAAAGAAAAAGTTGAATGATAAATTAACAAAAGATAAAAATTTGAAAACACAAAAGATAAATCTCCAAATTTTTTTACAAAAGATGATTATAACTATTGTAAAAAACAAAAGAATTTGCAAAATATAACTATTATCTAATGCAAACAAAAGATAATGTATATATACAAAAGAAGGGCATAACAAAAGAAAAAACGTAATTGGCATATATATTATTATATATGCCAATTATTGCAATAGAGGAGTTTAATTAGAAAAAACAAGAGGTGCAAGTTTGGAATTTAAACACATTCCAGTCCTATTAGAAGAAACAATTCAGGGATTAAATATCAATCCTGATGGAATATATGTAGATGGAACAATAGGCGGAGCAGGACATAGCAAAAAAATAATTGAAAAATTATCAGAAAAAGGCTTACTTATCGGAATTGATAGAGATGAGGAAGCTCTAAAAGCAGCTAAGGAAAATTTAAAAGATTACAAGAATTTTAAATTAATACATGGCAATCATGATGATATAAAAGAAATACTAACAGAGCAATCTATCGAAAAGGTAGATGGTATTCTGCTAGATTTAGGCGTGTCATCATATCAATTAGATGAAAGAGAACGTGGATTTAGCTACAACAGTGATAATATTTTAGACATGAGAATGGATCAAACTCAGAGCTTAACAGCAATGGATGTAGTAAACGAATATAGTGAAGAAAAATTAGCAAATATCATATATGAATATGGTGAAGAAAAATTTTCAAGACAAATTGCCAGAAATATATGTATAGAAAGAAAAAAGCAAAAGATTACAACAACAAAAATGCTAGCTGATATAATAGCAAAATCTAAACCATATGCAAAAGATGGACATCCTGCCAAAAGAACTTTTCAAGCAATAAGAATAGAAGTAAACAATGAAATACAACCATTATATGATACAGTAATAAATTCAATTAATTGCTTAAAAGAGGGAGGAAGGTTATGTATTATTACTTTCCATTCACTTGAGGATAGAGCAGTTAAAGATGCTTTTTTAGATGCACAAGGAAAATGTACTTGTCCTAAAGACCTTCCATACTGTATATGTAATTATAAATCATTAGGAAAAATAATAACAAAAAAACCGGTAGAGGCCAATAAACAAGAATTAGAAGAAAATAGTAGAGCCAAAAGTGCAAAACTTCGAATATTTGAAAGAAGAGAAAAAAAATAAAAATCAAAAGAAAAGAGGTGATAACTAAAATGATAGAATACTATGAATACGAGACTAGTCCTAGAAAAATAGAACCAGAATATCTTCCACAACATACTAAAACTGACAAAAAAGAAATAGCTCAGAACATGGAAAATAAGAAAAAAAGAAGACAAGAACAACTAGCTCAATCAAAGAACAATGCAAAACATATAATTGAGATAGCAGTCGGATTTGTAGTACTATTAACAATTAGTTATCGCTATGCATTAATAAACTCAAGTTTTACACAAAAAGAAAAATTGAAATCAACACTAGCACAAATACAAAAAGTAAATGCACAACTACAAGTAAACATAGAACAAGGAATGAATATAAACACAATAGAACAAGCTGCACAAGAAAAATTAGGAATGCAAAAGCTAGACAATAATCAAAAAGTATATGTAAATTTACCAAAAAAAGATTATGTTGAATCTTCAGCAAGTAGAGTAATAAAAAATGAAGAAGACGAATCATGGTGGCAGAAATTATTAAATACATTACAAGGAAAATAGATCATATTAACGAAATAAGTTAATAAGGTCTATTTTTTATGGACTAAAATATACATATCATAGGAGGACTATGATATGATAGGAAGAAAATCAACAAAAAAACTAATGAAATTTACAATGATATTAACAATAATGATATTTATTGGATTAACAATTAGAATAGGGTATATACAATTTATAGATGGAGATATGCTTACAAGAAAAGCTTATGATCAACAAACATCAGATAGAAAAGTAAATCCAAGAAGAGGAACAATATATGACAACACTGGGAAAACTATACTTGCTGTAAGTAGTACAGTGGAAACAGTAACAATAAATCCAATGCGAATAAAAAAAGAGGACAAAGAAAAAGTTGCAAAAAAACTATCAGAACTATTTAAATTAGATTATGAAAAAACATTAAAGAAAGTAAACAAAAGAGCATCAATAGAAAATATTGCAAAAAAAATAGAAAAAGATAAAGCAAATGAATTAAGAAAATGGATGTTAGAAAACAATATTACAGAGGGAATAAATATAGATGAAGACACAAAAAGATATTATCCATATAACAACTTAGCATCACAGATTATAGGATTTTGCGGAAGTGACAATCAAGGCTTAAATGGAATTGAATCAAAATATGAAGAATATTTAAAAGGAAAAAAAGGTTCAATTAGTAGAATAACAGATGCATCTGGAAAAGTAATAAAAAATACATCAGAAGAATATAATGAGCCAACAGATGGAGATGACATTATATTAACAATAAATGCAACAATACAGGGTATAGCAGAGAAATATTTAAAAGAAGCATGCATAGATAATAAGTGTACAGATGGTGGAAATGTAATAATAATGAATCCACAAAATGGAGAAATACTCGCTATAGCTGGATATCCAGACTACAACTTAAATGATCCATTTGCAGTAGATGAAACATTATCTAAAGAAGAGCAAAATAAAAGAATGCAAATGTTATGGAGAAATAAAGCAATATCAGACACGTATGAACCGGGTTCAACATTTAAACTAGTAACAGCCTCTGCAGCATTACAAGAAGGAATAACAACAACTGATAAAGCAGGCGAATTTTGTTGTATAGGATATATAGATGTAGCAGGAGTTAAAATGAAATGTTGGAGATACTATAGACCTCATGGATCAGAAAGCTTAAGGCAAGCACTAATGAACTCATGCAATCCTGTATTCATAGGATTAGGAGAAAAAATAGGAGTAAAAACATATTACAGTTATTTGCGAAAATTTGGATTTTTTGGAATAACAGGCATAGACATACCAGGAGAAGCAGGCTCGATATTTCTAAAAGAAGCAAAAGTCGGACCGGTAGAACTAGGAACAATAGCATTTGGGCAAAGATTTGAAATAACGCCAATACAAATGGCAACAATGTTATCAACAATAGCCAATAAAGGTAGATATATAAAACCACATTTAGTAAAGCAAATAATAGGAAAAGATGAAACAATAACAATAGATAAACAAGAGAAAGAACAAGTAATATCTGAAGAAACTGCGCAAAATGTATTAAGTATGATGGAAAGTGTTGTATCAGAAGGAACAGGGAAAAATGCTAAAGTTGAAGGATATAGAATAGGAGGAAAAACAGGAACATCAGAAGATGGAGTAAATACAAATAAATATGTAACATCTTTTATAGGAGTTGCACCTATTGAAAATCCACAAGTAGTTGTATTGGTAACATTATATGATCCAAAAGGGGAAGGAGGACATTCCGGAGGTGCTGTTGCAGCACCAGTAGCAGGAAAGATTTTTAAAGAAGTATTAGAATACTTGGAAATTCCTAAAAATAATATAGAAAATTAAAAAAATAATGTAAAAAAATGTCAAAAAAGTATTGAAAATATAAAAAATATGTTGTAAAATGGTACAAAATGTAAAATGAAAGGAATGCTATAAACTAATGAAATGGGTATTCACTAAAGAAACGATAGCATTAAAAGTATTTGTTATTGTTTTAATTTTTATTACAACATATGCAAGGAGTATAATAAGCAATAAAATTGTAATACAAATATTTAATGTAAAAACTAAAAATGAAGTCAAAGCAATAATGATACAAGGGACAATACTGAGCCTTGCACGTATTTTTATAAACAGTGAAGCTTATAGATTCATCGACATAATAGTAGTAATGACTATGTATAAGTATGTATTTGACATGACTACTGAAAAGACAATTTTAGCAGAAGAAATTAATATATCAACAATTCTAATCACAGAAACTTTAATCATGAAAGTATTGTTTTCTACAATACCTTCTTCAATAGGCAAAATAGATGGCTATCAATATAAAATTGTAGCCTCAATGATTTTATGCACTCTAAAATTAATCCTATATAAAATAGCAATTAATAAAAATATAAGATTCCAGATAAGAGATGGATTACAAGATGCAAATAAGCTAAAAATAATAGCAGTATCAGTTTTATCACTAGTATTAATAGTGTCTATAGAATTAGGAACAATAACTAATATTGCAACAATACCAACATATTTATATGTACTAATAAATGCTATGCTACTATTATATTTTGCAACAGTAATGAACATTGCCAAAGATATATCTATAATGGATGAAGCAGACGAAACAATAGTAGACTTAGAAGAAAGCAAAGAAAGACTACAAGAAGATTACGATAATGTGCGATCATTTAGACATGATTTTAACAACATAATGCAAGGAATGGGCGGATACATATCGACAAATGACATAAATGGATTAAAGCAAATGTATACAGAAATAGTAGGAGAATGCCAAGAAATGAATGACAACAGAAGCTTAAGCAAAGAAATCATAAACAATCCAGCTGTATACCAGTTAATAAATAATAAATTCAAAAAAGCAAAAGAATATAAAATTAGATTTAGAATTAATGTATTCGTAGATATAAATCAATTAAATATTTCACCATACGACTTATGCAGAATATTAGGCATATTACTAGATAATGCAATAGAAGCGGCAAAAGACTGTGAAAATAAAGTAATAAATATAAGATTTATAAAAGACAAAATAAATAACAGAAATTTAGTAATAATAGAAAATGCATATAAGAATTATTTAATAGATCTTAACAAGATATATGATAAAGGTTTTACTAGCAAAAAAGATAAGTTTTATCATGGATTGGGACTATGGAAAGTTAAACAAATAATAAAAAAGAATAAGAATTTAAATATAAATACAACAAGAGGAGATTTATTCAGACAAGAATTAGAAATTTACTAAAATGAGATATCTAAAAAGCAAGATTATTTGAATATAATCTTGTTTTTTTCATAATATTAGGTATATAATATAAACGTAAAAAAATGATAATTATCATTCTTTTCGTCACATAACTCTTAAAAGGAGAACAAAATGGAATTAAAGAAAATTTTGACAGGAATTGAAGGATTAAAAGCAAAAGGAAATTTAGAATTAGAGATACCTAAGATAACAAGTGACTCAAGAGAAGTAAAAACAGGAGACTTATTTGTTGCAATAAAAGGATTTGATGTAGATGGTGTAAAATTTATACCAGCAGCAGTTGAAGCAGGAGCAAAAGCAATTCTTGTAAATGAAGAATCAGTAAAAGATGTAATAAAAGTAATCCCAGAGGATGTAGCATTAATAACTGCACCAGATACTAGAATAGCATTAGCAAAATGTGCATGCAATTATTATGATAATCCATCAAGAAAGTTTCAATTAATTGGAGTAACTGGAACAAAAGGAAAAACAACAACAACATTCATGATAAAGAAAATACTTGAAAAACATGGAATAAAAACGGGCTTAGTAGGAACAATAGCAACATATATTGGAGATAAAAAAATAGAAGATAGTGATAGAACGACACCTGACAGCTTAAAATTACAAGGCTTTTTTGCTCAAATGGCTGAAGAAGGATGCCAAGCAGTTGTAATGGAAGTATCTTCACAAAGCTTAAAATTACATAGAGTAGATGGAAGTGATTTTAATATAGGAGTATTTACTAACTTCTCTGAAGATCACATTAGCCCAAAAGAGCATCCTGATATGCAGGATTACTTTAATGCAAAATTAAGACTATTCAAAATGTGTCCAACAGGATTTGTAAATGTTGATGACATAGCAACTGTACGAGTACCAAAATTAGTACCAGAATGTAATATAAAAACTTATGGAATAGATAATGAATGCAATGTTTTGGCAAAAGACATAACAATCACAAATTCTTATGTAGATTTCAGAGTAAAATTAAATGGAAAAAATGAAAGAATAAAAACATATATTCCAGGAAGATTCAGTGTATACAATAGCTTAGCTGCAATCTGTGTTGCAGAAAAATTAGGATGTGATACTGAAAGTATAAAAGCAGCTCTTGAAGAAGTAAGAGTACCAGGAAGAAGTGAACTTGTAGACAACAAATTAGGATTAACAATAATGATAGACTATGCTCATTCACCAGAAAGTTTACAAAGCATTTTGCAAGCAGTAAAATCATATACTAGAGGAAGAGTAATCTCTGTATTTGGATGCGGAGGAGATAGAGATCACGGAAAGAGACCTCAAATGGGAGAAATCTCAGGAAAAATAGCACACTATACAATTATTACATCAGATAATCCAAGAACAGAAGATCCAGAAACAATAGTTAGAGAAATTGAAGAAGGAATGAAGAAAACAAACGGAAAATATGAGTGCATAGTCGACAGAACACAAGCAATAGAAGCAGCTATAAAAATGGCAAATAAAAATGACATCATTGTTTTAGCAGGAAAAGGACATGAAACATACCAAGAAATTAATCATGTAAAACATCCTTATGATGAAAGAGTAATAATAAAAGAAATAATTGATAAAATGGAAAATCCAGAAGTAAAAGAATAAAAGCATAGCTTTTAGGGAGGAAAATAAATGAGCTTTCAGGTAAAGATATTACTATTATCATTTGTTGCAAGTACAGTAATCTCAATGATAGTAATACCAATATTAAGAAGACTAAAAGTAGGACAGTCAGAAAGAGAAGAAGGACCACAATCACATTTAAGTAAAAAAGGAACTCCTACAATGGGAGGAATAATATTAATAATATCAACATTGATAATAAGTGCATTTCTATACATAGATTATTCTGCATCAGAACCAGAAATAGCAACAAGACTACTACCAATGATATTTGTAACAATAGGATTTGGCTTAGTTGGGTTTGTAGACGATTTTAAAAAAGTAATATTACATAACACAGATGGATTAAGTCCAAAAGCAAAAATGGCTGGATTATTAATAATTTCAATAGCATATGTAGCAATGCTTGTATTCGCATTTCAAAATGGAACAGACATATACATTCCATTTATAAAAAAATCAATAGAACTACCAGTGTGGATTTACATACCATTTGCAGTAGTAGTAATTTTAGCTACAACAAATGCTGTAAATTTAACAGATGGTATAGACGGACTAGCAACAAGTGTAACAACAATAATATTAACATGTTTAACAGTAATATCAATAATATGGAATATAAAAGAGACAACAATATTTGGATGTATAGTAGTTGGAGCAGGACTAGGATTCTTATTATTTAACTTACACCCAGCTCATATATTCATGGGAGACACAGGATCTTTACTACTTGGAGGCGCAATAGCAGGAATCTCATTATATTTAAAACTACCATTATTGCTACTAATAATAGCAATAATACCAATAATAGAAACATTATCAGTTATATTACAAGTTTCTTATTATAAAAAAACAAAAAAGAGACTATTTAAAATGTCACCAATTCATCATCACTTCGAATTAAGTGGATGGAATGAAAATAAGATAGTATCAGTATTTAGCTTAATTACATTAGTAGCTTCAATTATAGGAATATTAGCTTTATAATAAAACGAAAGGAGACGCTTTGCTTGATGGAAAACAAAAAGTCAAAAGCAGACAAAAATAAAAAAGCAAAAGCAAGGGTTGCACGAATAAATAGAACAAAGGCAATTGTTCAAAACGAACTAGAACAAGAGTTGCGAGAAGAAAGTAATATAAATAAAACAACTGAACAAAAAGTACATAAAAATAAGAAAAAAATAACGCCAATAAAAACCAACATTGAAACTTCAAAAGCAACTCAAAAAATAACAAAACTACAATCAACAAGCAAGATAGATATGCCATTATTGATAGTAGTTCTAATATTAGTTGCTTTAGGAATAGTAATGGTATTATCTGCAAGTGCACCATCAGCATTATCCAATTATAATGATAGCTATATTTTTGTAAAAACACAAGCAAAAGCTGCAATATTAGGATTTACATTAATGATTATACTATCGAAAATAAATTATAAAATATACAAAAAATTTTATAAAATAATTTATATTTTTTCAGTAGCTATATTGTTTACAGTATTAATTCCTAAAATAGGTGTTGAAAATAATGGTGCAAGAAGATGGATAAATGTAGGAACCCAGATACAACCATCAGAAATAACCAAGATAGGATTAATAATAGCGTATGCAGGATATTATAGCGATTCAAAAAATAAATTAAATACTCTATGGGGAGGTTGTATAAAACCACTAATAGGAGTAGCAATACCAGTACTTATACTATTAGTAGTACAAAACCACTTAAGTGCAGGTTTAGTAATATCATTTGTAATATGTATGATAATAATAATGGGAGGTTGCCCATTAAAATACATAATGGGAACAGTCTGTGCAGCAGTTTGTGCTGCAGTTGGAGCATTAATATTTTTTAGAGACAAAATAACATCAGGATTCCGTTCAGATAGAATTGACGCATGGTTACATATATGGGAAAATACAAGCGGAACAGCATACCAGACTTCACAAGGATTATATGCAATAGGATCAGGTGGATTATTTGGAGTAGGACTAGGAGAAAGTAAACAAAAATATTTATATATACCAGAAGCACACAATGACTTCATATTTGCAATACTAGCAGAAGAATTAGGCTTTGTAGGATGTGTAGCAGTATTAATCTTATTTTCGATATTAGTAATAAGAGGAGTATTAATTGCAATGAGGGCGGAAGATAACTTTGGAAGTCTTGTTGCAGTAGGAATAACAGCATTAATAGCAATACAAGCAATACTAAATATTGCGGTAGTAACAAATACAATACCAAACACAGGTATTTCACTACCATTCTTAAGTTATGGCGGAAGTTCTTTAATGATATTATTAGGATGTATAGGTATATTATTAAATATATCAAAATCAGCTAAAAAAATATAAAATGTGGAGGTAAATCTTGAAAGTTATAATAGCAGCTGCCGGAACAGGTGGACATATTAATCCAGGAATAGCGATTGCAAACAAAATAATGTACGAAGAGCCAGATTCGAAAATAATATTTATAGGGACAAATAGAGGATTAGAAAACGACTTGGTACCACGTGCTGGATATGAATTAAAAACAATCCAAAGCTATGGAATTTCGAGAAGCTTAACTTTAAAAAATATACAAAGACTATTTAAAACAATACAATCAATAAAAGAAGCGGAAAAAATAATACAAGAATTTAAACCAGATATTATAATTGGTACAGGAGGATATATTTGTGTATCAGTATGCAGGGCTGCTCAAAAGCAAAAAGTGCCATACATAATACATGAAAGTAATGTGTTACCAGGAGTTGCAACTAAACTAATGGCAAAAAAGGCAGTAAAAATATTAGTCGGATTTAAAGAAGCAAAACAAAGACTACCTAAAGGTGTAAATGTAATAACAACAGGAACACCAACTAAAGTAAAAAATCTGCATTTTAGCAGGGAACAAATAAAACAAAAAAAGAAACAAATGGGATTTGAAGAAAACAAACCATTAGTATTAGTATTTGGAGGAAGCCAAGGGGCAGAAAGTATAAATAATAGTATAGTAAAAATAATTAAAGAAAAAAAGAACAAAGATTATCAAATTATATGGGCGGCAGGACCATACCAATATAAAGTAGTAAAAGAAGAATTAGCAAGAGAAAAGATAGACATTGAAAACATAGATGGTATAAAAGCAGTGCCATATATATATAATATGGAAGAAGTAATGAACATTACTGATTTGGTAGTATGCAGAAGTGGTGCAATGACAGTAACTGAAATAGAAAAAGTAGGAAAACCAGCAATATTTATACCATTTCCATATGCAGCAGAAAATCATCAAGAATATAATGCTAGGACATTAGAAAAAGCAGGAGCTGCAAAAGTAATACTAGACAAAGAATTAACAGCTGATAAACTACATGGTACAATAGAAACAATTGTAAAAGAAGAAGGCAAATTAACAAAAATGGGAGAAGAGTCACAAAATCTTTCAATAAATAATGTAGAAGAAAATATATATAAAGAAATAATATCAGCAATTAAGATATAAGGTTTAATAAGTTTTCCTAAAAAACTTAAATACAGATAAGAAAACAGGAAAAGTGTAATGGCAAAGAAATTGATAATAGTTGAGTCACCAGCAAAAGCAAATACAATAAAAAAATTTCTAGGAAGTGATGTAAAAGTAGTTGCTTCAATGGGACATGTTAGAGATTTACCAAAATCTAAATTAGGAGTTGATATTGAACATGACTTTGAACCAGAATATATTAATATTAGAGGAAAAGCACCATTAATCAATTCACTAAAAAAAGATGCAAAAAGTGTAGAAAAAGTATATCTTGCAACCGACCCTGATCGTGAAGGGGAGGCAATAGCATGGCATTTAGCATATATATTAGGAATACCAGAAGACAGCGTATGTAGAGTAACATTTAATGAAATAACAAAAGAAACTGTCCAGAAATGTATAAAAGAGCCTAGAAAAATTGATATGAATTTAACAGATGCACAACAAGCAAGAAGAGTGTTAGACAGAATAGTTGGATATCAAATAAGCCCAATTTTATGGAAAAAGGTAAAAAGAGGATTATCAGCAGGACGTGTACAATCTGTTGCTGTAAAATTAATTGTTGATAGAGAAAACGAAATAGAGAACTTTGTCCCAGAAGAATATTGGAATATATATGTAACATTATCAAAAGAGGATAATAAATTTGTTGCAAAATTATATGGGCAAAACGGAAAAAAGATAGAACTACATAATGAAGAACAAGTTAAACAAATATTATCAGCAATAGAAAATGGAAAATATATTGTAACTGACGTAAAAAAAGGACAGAAGAAAAGAACTCCAGCTCCACCATTTACAACAAGTACAATGCAACAAGAAGCATCAAGAAAACTAGGATTTGCAATAAAAAGAACAATGAATATTGCACAAGGTTTATATGAAGGTGTAAAAGTACCAGAAAAAGGCTCAGTAGGTTTAATAACATATATGAGAACTGATTCAACAAGAATATCAGAAGAAGCAAGAGCAGCAGCTAAAGTGCATATTACAGAAAAATATGGTGCAAACTATTATGAAAACAGATATTATAAAACAAAGGCAGGAGCACAAGATGCTCACGAAGGTATACGACCAACATATATAGAACTAACACCAGAGAAAATAAAAGATTCATTAACACCAGAGCAATTTAAACTATACAGATTAATTTATAATAGATTTATAGCAAGTCAAATGTCAGCAGCAGTATATGACACTATAACAGCTAATATAGATACAAATACGGAAAATGGCGTATACAACTTTAGAGCAAGTGGACAAACACTTAAATTTAAAGGATTTATGACATTATATGTAGAAGACAAAGATGAAAAAGATAATGAAGATGACGAAACTAGTATTCCAGAACTACAACAAGGAGAAGAAGTAAAGAAAGAGAAAATAGACTCAAAACAAAGCTTTACAGAACCACCAGCAAGATATACAGAAGCAAGTTTAGTAAAAGCACTTGAAGAAAAAGGAATCGGAAGACCAAGTACGTATGCAACAATAATTTCAACAATAATAGACAGAAGATATATAGAAAGACAACAAAAACAATTAGTCCCAACAGAATTAGGAAAAGTAGTAAACAAACTATTAACAGAAAATTTTAAAGATATAATAAATGTAGAATTTACAGCAGACATAGAAAATCAATTTGATAAAATCGCAGACGGAAAAGAAGATTGGAAACAAGTAATACGAGAATTTTATGGACCATTTAAGCAAGAACTTGATAAAGTAGATGCAGAATTAGAGCATGTACATATACAAGACGAAGTATCAAATGTACAATGTGAGAAATGCGGAAAAATGATGGTAATAAAATATGGAAGATATGGAAAATTCTTAGCTTGTCCAGGATATCCAGAATGCAAAAACATCAAGCCATTTGTAGAAAAAATTGAGGTACCATGTCCTGTATGCGGATCAGAAGTATATGTAAGAAAAACAAAAAGAGGAAAGAACTATTATATATGCTCAAAAAATAATCAAGAAGATCCGAACTCTTGCAAATTTATTTCATGGAACAAACCAAAATTAGGAGAAAAATGGGATCCAGAAATTGAAAAAGAATTAAACAAAGAAAAAGCAGCAAAGAAAAGAGCGACTAAAAAAGCAAAAACAACTAAGAAAAAAGCTACAACTAGAAAAAGAAAAACTAAAGAAAAATAATTTTAGTAATACTAAAATGAATATAGAAGAAAGAGAGAAAAAGATATGAAAAAAAGTGAACAAGGATCAGTAACTTTAATTGTACTAGTAACAGTGCTATTTATAATAGCAATATTATCAGCATATCTAACATTTATTATATCAAAAAGAAAAGCACAATTAGCAGAAACAAAACAATTACAACAAGCGTATGATGGAGACTTAGAAACTGCATATACAGAGCAAGAAGAAAAACGCAAAATGATTAAAGACAATAAATATACAGCTTTGGAATATATAGAATGCAATGGTAGTCAGTATATTGATACAGGGGTAAAAGCGGATCAATCAACAGAAATAAAGATGACTGTGGAATTTACTTCATTACAAAATAATTCAGCATTATTCTGCTCAAGAAATGGATACCAAAATAATAGCTATACATTGTTTGCAGTTTCTTCTGAACAGAAATTCAGATTTGACTATAACACTGGAATGGATACACTAAACACAACACTTGCAACAAACACTAAGTACAATATATATGCAAATAGAAATAAAATATATTTAAATGGAGAATTGAAGTCTACTGAAACAGAAGCTAATTTTTCAGCCAATGGTAATATATACTTAATGGCAAGTTATCAAACACCATATACAAATATAGATAACTATGGAAAATACAAGTTATATAGTGTACAAATTCTAAAAGATGATGAAATAATTAGAGATTTTGTACCAGCATATATGAATGAAAAAGTAGGACTATATGATAAAGCAAATAATATATTTTATCAAAGTAAAGGAACAGATTTAATAAAAAGTGAATAGTTAAAAGATACAAACCTATAATAAGATAATAGGTTTGTATTTTTTTGGTCTGAAACTATTGAAAAATGAGCAAAAAAAAGGTAAAATAGATTACATAAGTAAGGAGGAAAATACATGAAAGTAAGCAAAGAAGAATTAATGCATATTGCAAATTTAGCTGACCTTGAAATAAGTGAAAATGATACAGACAAATATTTGAAAAATCTAGAAGACATATTAAACTACACAAATAAATTAGATAAAATAGATACATCAAAACTAGATGAAACTATAGGCGCAAATGATAATTATAATGTGTTCAGAAAAGATGAAGTTGTAGAATTTGATAATAAAGAAGGACTTATGGCAAATGCACCTTCAGTAGAAAGAAATATGTTAAAAATTCCAAAAGTAATTGAATAAATAAGCGAGGAAATAAAAATGGGAAAATTATTTGTCATAGAAGGAACTGATGGAAGTGGAAAACAAACACAAAGTACATTATTGCAACAAAGATTAAAAGAAAAAAATATAGATTTTAAATCAGTAAGTTTTCCAAACTACGAAAATGATTCTTCTGCATTAGTAAAAATGTATCTAAATGGGGAATTTGGAACAGATGCAAAAAAAATCAGTCCATATATTGCATCAACATTTTTTGCTGCAGATAGATATGCTACATATAAAAGATATCTTGAAGAATACTATGAGAATGGTGGAATAATAATTGCTGATAGATATACAACATCCAATATGGTTCATCAAGCAGGAAAGATAAGAGATAAAAAAGAAAGAGATAAATTCATAGAATGGTTATGGGACTTTGAATTTAAATTATATGAACTACCAATTCCAACAGAAGTATTTTTTTTAAACATGCCAATAGAATATTCAGAAAAATTAATGAAAGATAGAGAAAACAAGATAACACATGAAACTAAAAAAGACATACATGAAAAGGATGAAGAATATTTAAAAGAATCGTATGAAGCGGCATGTGAATTATCAAAACAATATAAATGGACAGAAATACAATGTGTAAAACATAATCAAATTAGAACAATAGAAGACATAAATGATGAGATTTTACAAAATGTTTTAAAACACATAAACTAAGAGAGGAGAAGATTAATGAAAGATATAACTAGTCTTACAGCATGGGAATTAAAAGAAAAGTTAGACAATAATGAATTAACAGCAGAAGAAATAACAAATGCATATGCAGATAGAATTAAAGAAAAAGAGCCAGAAGTACAAGCATTTGTAACGACAACAATAGAATCTGCAATTCAGAAATCTAAAGAAATAGACAAAAATAGAGAAAAAGGAACATTAGAGGGAATCCCAATAGGAATAAAAGACAATATATGTACAAAAAATGTATTAACAACATGTAGCTCAAAAATGCTTGAAAACTTTGTATCACCTTATGATGCAACAGTAATGGAAAAAATAAATAAAGAAGAATTACCAATGCTAGGCAAGCTAAATATGGATGAATTTGCAATGGGAAGTTCAACAGAAAATTCAGCAATAAAGATTACACATAATCCATGGAATCTAAATAAAGTACCAGGCGGATCATCTGGAGGAAGTGCAGCAGCGGTTGCAGCAGATATGGTACCATGGGCACTTGGCTCAGACACAGGAGGATCAATACGTGAACCAGCAGCATTTTGTGGAGTAGTAGGATTAAAACCAACTTATGGATTAGTTTCAAGATATGGATTAGTTGCATTTGCATCATCACTAGATCAAATTGGACCAATCACAAAAGATGTGCGAGATTCGGCAATGTTATTAAATATAATAACAGGACATGATGAAAAAGACTCTACATCATACGATAGACCAAAAGAGGATTATGTAGCAGCATTAAAAAATGATGTAAAAGGATTAAGAATTGGAGTACCAAAAGAATTCTTTGGAGAAGGAATACAAGATGATGTTAAAGAGCAGCTACAAAATGCAATAGAGACATATAAACAATTAGGAGCAAAAGTTGAAGAATGTTCACTAGACATAGCTGAATATGCTTTAGCAACATATTATATAATTGCATGTGCAGAAGCAAGTTCAAATTTAGGTAGATTTGATGGAATACGCTATGGATATAGAGCAAAAGACTTTACAAATCTAAAAGAATTATACAGAAAGTCAAGAACAGAAGCTTTCGGAGAAGAAGTAAAGAGAAGAATAATTCTTGGAACTTATGTATTATCATCAGGATATTATGATGCATATTATAAAAAAGCACAAAAAGTTCGTACATTCGTAAAAAAGCAATTTGATGAAAACTTTAAAAAATATGATGTATTATTAACTCCAGTAGCACCAACAACGGCATTTGAGATTGGATCAAAATCAAATAATCCAATTGAAATGTATCTAGCAGATATCTGTACAGTTTCAATAAACATCGCAAGTGTACCCGCAATCTCGATACCTTGCGGAGTAGATAAAAATGGAATGCCAGTAGGAATGCAATTAATAGGAGATAGATTCAGTGAAGCAAAACTACTAAATGCAGCTTACACATTTGAACAGAGAATACAATTTAGACAAAATCATAAACCAGAATTCAAAAAATAAAATGATTGGAGATAAAGATGAAAAAATCTGTAAAAATCATTGTGATTTGTCTTATAATTGTAGCTATATTTATAGCTATTGATATAATTAATAATAAAGTTGAACAAAATAATATAATCAATAATATAATAGATGAAACTACAAATAATATAAATGAGAATTATATAAGTAATGTAGTAAATAAAAATAATAAAGTAACTGATAACAGTTCAATAATTGAATGCAAAGAAAAAGTTAAGCAAATAATGAGCAAAATGACTTTAGAAGAAAAAGTTGGACAAATATTTTTAGCAAGATATCCATCTTCAGGAGTAACAAATGAAATTAAAGATGGAAAACCCGGTGGATATATTTTATTTGGAAGAGATTTTGATAATAAGACCAAAAGCAAAATAATTTCTGAGCTTGAAAACGATCAAAAAGCAAGCAAAATAAAAATGATATTAGGAGTAGATGAAGAAGGAGGAACAGTTGTAAGAGTAAGTTCCCATAAAGCATTTAGAAGCTCTAAGTTTTTATCACCACAGGAAATTTATAATAAAGGTGGAATAGATGCAGTATTGCAAGACTCCGAAGAAAAATCAGGATTGCTAAAAAGTCTTGGAATTAATATGAATTTAGCACCAGTTGCAGATATTACATCAAACACCAATGCATTCATTTATAAAAGAACTTTAGGACGAGATGTTCAAACAACAGCAAATTACATTGCAGAAATTGTAAAAAATATGAAACAGTCAAATATAATATCAGTACTTAAACACTTTCCTGGATATGGAGATAATGTTGATACACATGCAGGAATAGCAATAGACGAAAGAACAATGGAAGAATTTGAACAAACAGATTTTATACCTTTTCAAAGTGGAATACAAAATGGAGCTCCATGTATACTAGTAAATCATAATATAGTAAAATGCATGGATAGTACAATGCCAGCATCATTATCAAAAAATGTACATGAAATTTTAAGAAATAAATTAAACTTTACAGGAGTAGTTATTACAGATGACCTAGCAATGGATGCTGTAGAAAAATATGCAGAAAATAATGAAGCAGCTGTGCAAGCTGTATTAGCAGGAAATGACATGATAATATCATCAGACTTTTTAGCACAAAAGCAAGAAGTTTTAGATGAAATAAATGCGGGAAAAATAGATATAGAATTGATAGATAATGCAGTAGAAAGAATACTATCAATGAAATATGCTTATGGAATAATAAGTGATTAATAATAGGAGGAAAAATAATGGCAAACCAGGATTATGAAGAGATAATTGGACTAGAAGTACATGCGGAATTATCAACAAAAACAAAGATATTTTGCTCATGTCCAACAGAATTTGGTGCTGATCCAAATACACATGTATGTCCAGTATGTATGGCAATGCCAGGAGCATTACCAGTACTAAACGAAAAAGTTGTTGAATATGCAGTAAAAGCAGGACTTGCAACAAATTGCTCAATATCACAAGATAGTAAAAATGATAGAAAAAACTATTTTTATCCAGATCTTCCAAAATCATATCAAATTTCACAGTTTGATAAACCATTATGTAATAATGGATATATAGAAATTGAAGATGATAATGGAAATCCTAAAAAAGTTAGAATTTTGAGAATTCATATAGAAGAGGATGCAGGAAAGCTAAATCACAATGAATTTACAGGTGGAAGTTTGGTTGACTTAAATAGAGCTGGAGTTCCTTTAATAGAAATAGTATCAGAACCAGATTTACGTTCAAGTGGTGAAGCAGATAGATATTTAAAAAAATTAAAATCAATATTACAATATATAGAAGTATCAGATTGCAAAATGCAAGAAGGATCATTAAGAGCAGATGTCAATGTTTCAGTACATAAAAAAGATGAACCTTTTGGAACAAGATGCGAAATGAAGAATATGAACTCTTTCAAATCAATACAAAGGGCAATTGAATATGAAAAAGAAAGACAAATAAATGAATTAGAGCATGGAAGAACAATCATACAGGAAACTCGCAGATGGGATGATATAGAAGGACAGACATTTGAAATGAGAGACAAAGAAGATGCTCAAGATTACAGATATTTTCCAGAGCCAGACTTAGTTGCAATACGATTATCAGATGAATATATTGAAAATATAAGAAAAGAACTACCAGAAATGCCAGAAAGCAGAAAAGCAAGATACATTTCTGAATTACACTTATCTGAAAAAGATAGCAACTATTTAACAAGCTCAAAAGCATTATCAGACATTTTTGAAAAAACAGGAAAAATATGCAAGAACTATAAAGCCGTATGTAACTGGTTAAATTCAGACATAGCTAGAATATTAAACGAAAAAGAAATCGAACCAGAACAGATTCCATTTACAGCAGAACAATTAGCAGAATTAGTAGAACTAATTGATGCAGGAACAATAAGTTCAAGCATAGGCAAAAAAGTATTAGATGAATTATTTGAAAATCCAAGAAGTCCAAAAGACATAATAAAAGAAAAAGGCTGGATTCAGATATCAGATGAAAATGCTATAAAAGATGTAGTATTACAAGTTTTATCAGCAAATCCACAATCAATAGCAGATTTTAAAGCTGGAAAAGATAGAGCATTAGGATTTTTAGTAGGACAAGCGATGAAAGCAACAAAAGGAAAGGCAAATCCACAAATGCTAAACAAAATGTTCTTAGAAGAATTAAAAAAATAAAAAATAAAAAAAGAGTTAAAAAATTAAAATTTAACTCTTTTTTAGTCCATAAATTACCAGAGTAAAAAAGAAATATTTGAACATTATATATAGTGAAAAGGAAATTAATTTAAATAGAATATAAAATATGCTAATTAAAATGATTTAACCTTTTTCAATAGAAATAATTTCAGGAGGTGAAAAAAATGGCACATTCATCAAGCAATAGCAACTATAAGGTAGTACCAGAAGCTACAGACGCATTAAATAAGTTCAAATATGAAGTAGCAAACGAAGTTGGAGTATCTTTAAAAGATGGATATAATGGTGATATATCTGCAAAAGATGCTGGAAGAATCGGTGGAAACATGGTAAAGAAAATGATCCAACAAGCTGAATCACAAATGGCTAACAAATAGTTATAAATAATTAAAGAACATTTAGATAAAGGACGGGCATGCTGATATAGTATCCCCGTCTTTACTATAAAAGAAAAATAAATACATAAAAATACAACTTTTCCATAATTTTTAACATTAAACACTTGCACTCACATAAAAATCATGATATAATAAATAACGTTATAGTCTAATACACTAAGAGGAGGTGCAAAAAATGCCAAATATCAAGTCAGCTATAAAAAGAGTAAAAGTTGCAGAAAAGAAAACATTAAATAACAATATGATAAAATCAGAATATAAAACAGCTGTTAAGAAATACGAAGCAGCAAACAAAAATGGAGAAGCTAATGCTATTGAATTATTAAACTCAGCAAAGAGCGAATTAGATCATGCAGCTTCAAAAGGAGTTATTTCTAAGAATGCAGCATCTAGAAAAAAATCTAGATTAGAGAAAAAATTAGCTGTTAAAGCTGAACCAAAAAAAGCTCCAGCTAAAAAAGCAGAAGCTAAAGCTGAAAAAGAAGAAGCTCCAAAAGCTAAGAAGACAGCTGCTAAAAAGACAACAAAAAAAGCAGAATAATTTAGATAATAAAGTCATAATGTTTAATATGGCTTTATTTTTTTATAAAAAAATACTAGAAACCAATATGATTTCTAGTATTCATTAAGCTAATTAATAGCTAAGCTTCAGGTTCTAACATACCGAAGTTTTTACCATCTTTTAATTTATAAATAACATTAACTTTATTAGTTTCAACATTTATAAATGGTAAAAATTTATTCTTAGAATCTCCCTCTAATATTAACTTAGCATCTTCTGCTGTAAGAGGCTTAATACTATAATAAATAGTCTTAATAATCTCACCATCAATTTCTACATCGTCATTAGCAGACTGTGCAGCTTGAAATCTAATAGTATTAGTCATGTTTTGTTTGTCTTTTTTAGTTTTACTTTTTCTAATTTGACCTTCTAATATTTCAATATCTTTATCAATAGAAGAATATAAGTCTTTACTTGCTGTAACAGCCTTAATAACCTCTCCATCAAATGAAACTCTAATTTCAGCAACTTGTTCATTTCCTTCAATCTTCAATGTTGCAGTAGCATCAAAATCATCACCAATATACTTAGTTAATTTACTAACCTTTTCACTGATATAATTTCTGATAGCATCTGTTAAATCAAAATCTTTTCCCGTAATGTTTAAATTCATAAAAAACTCTCCTTTCAAATAAAAGATTTTACACTCTTATTATATAAATAAAAAACAAAATTTTCAAGCAATTTAGGACAAATTCACAAGACTTTCACCAAAAATAAAAGCTAAAATTATAAATTATAAAGAAAAAACAAGAAAACAAGAGAAAAAATAAGAAAATTATATAAAATTAAGCCAGAATAAATACAGAAAAAGGAAAATGAGTTACCATAAATATTGTACTAATAATCAAAAAGAAGTATACTATTAAAAGTCAAAGAAAGTCAAAGTCAAACGACAAAACAAGACAAAATTCGACAAATGGAAAAAGGAGATGGGAACAAAGTGAGAATATCAGATGTAATAGAAAATTTTATAAAAGACATGCTATCAGATGATAACTCTGCAGTGATTCAAAGAAATGACTTAGCAGAACATTTTAATTGTGTACCATCGCAAATAAACTATGTAATTTCAACTAGGTTTACACCACTGCAAGGCTATTATGTAGAAAGCCAAAGAGGCGGAGGTGGATATATAAAAATTCAGAAGGTAAACATAACACATAGTGATTATCTAATGCATATAATAACAAGCATTGGAAATACACTTACATCAAAAGAAGCAGACGTATTCATCAATAACTTTGAAGAATACGGAATCATAGACAAAAAGACAGCAAAGCTCCTAAAAGGAGCAACAAATGATAAAGTGCTTATAAAAGCAAAAAGTTTAAAAGATGAACTACGAGCAGACATATTTAAAAATATGTTAATAAACCTAGTTTAATAAATTTTAAAGGAGGAAATGAACATGTTGTGTCAAAATTGTGGAAAAAATGAAGCAAACATTAGATATACTCAAATAATTAATGGAGTTAAAAAGGAAGTTGCACTTTGCAGCAATTGTGCAAAAAAACTTGGAATGGATGAATTTGAAATGCCAATAAGTTTTCATAGTTTATTAGGAGATTTCTTTAATGATTATGCAGAACATGCATTTTTACCAGCATTCCATACAAATGAGGTAAAATGCAAGAATTGTGGAATGACATACAATGACTTTATAAATACAGGACTATTTGGATGTAGCGAATGCTATGATGTATTCTCAGATCCAATAGATTCATTATTAAAGAATCTACATGGAACAGCAAAACATATAGGTAGAATTCCAAAAGGAAAAGCAGAAGAAATCAAAGTAGAAGATGAGCAAAAAGTAAAGAGTAAAGAAGAACATAAAAAAGAAAAACTAGAAGAAGATCTAAAAAAGGCTATCAAAGAAGAGAGATATGAAGATGCAGCAAAGATTAGAGATGAACTAAAGGAGATGAATAAATAATGGTTAATTGGTATATGCAAAATGGAAAAGAATCAGATGTAATAATAAGCTCAAGAGTAAGATTATCACGTAATATAAAAGGAATACCTTTTGTATCAAAATGTAGCAATGATGAATTAAAAGCAGTATATACAAAAATGAAAGAGATAACACCTGCTCTTGGATATGGATTAAAATTTATACCACTTAAAGATATTGATGAATTAAACAAACAATGTCTTGTTGAAAAAAATCTAATAAGCTTAGAATTTGCAAAGAGCAAAAATCCATATACAGCCATAATGATAAATGACGAAGAAAATATATGTATAATAATAAATGAAGAAGATCACATAAAACTACAAGTATTTAGCTCAGGATTAGACTTAGAGAATTTGATGAATCTAGCAATAGAGATAGATCAAAAGTTAGAAGAATTTATACCTTATAGTTTCCACCATCAATATGGATACTTAACAGCATGTCCAACAAATGTAGGAACAGGACTAAAAGTATCAGTACTCGCACATATACCAGCATTAGAATTAACAGGGAACTTAAGAAAAATCTTAAATGTAGTAAACAATTTAGGAATAAGCATTAGAGGTGTAAATAAAGAAGAAGACAACATAAAAGGACAGCTTTATCAAATAACTAATAACCAGACATTAGGAGTTACTGAAAAAGAAATAACTAAAAATCTAAAACTTGTTTCACAAAAAATAATTGAACAAGAAAGAATTGCAAGAAAATTTTTAGCAAAAAAAGAAATTGAATTTGAAGACAAAGTATATAGAGATTATGGAATATTAACAAATGCAAGAAAAATATCTGAAGATGAAGCAATAGATTTGTTATCAATGGTAAAAATGGGAACCGATTTAGGAGTTATTAAAGAATTAAATGACCAGAAAATAGCAGAATTAAATCTATATACAAAACCAGCAAATCTACAAAAGCTAACAGGAAAGAATTTATCAGAATATGACCAGGATATAGAAAGAGCAAAAGTTATCAAAAACATAATAAATGGAAATACAACAATTTAAAAAAGGAGGGATATATATGTATTATAAATTTACTGCAAGAGCTGAAAAAGCACTTGAAGAAGCACAAGAGCTTGCAATGGATATGGGACATGACTACATTGGTTCAGAACATATTTTATATGGACTAACAGCAGAAGGCACTGGAGTTGCAAGTAAAGTGCTAGAAGATCAGGGAGTAATTCCAGAGGGAATAAAAGACGAGATAGATATAATTGTAGGAACTGGAGACCCTATAGAAGATCCAGAAAAACTAGGATTCACGCCAAGAAGCAAAAAAATAATAGAAAATGCTTTTATAGAAGCGAGAAAAACAGGAAATGAATTTATCGGAACAGAACATTTATTATTGGGAATATTAAGAGAAGGAGATTGTGTTGCAACTAGAATACTAATAGATTTAAACGCAAGTCCACAAAACATATATAGTGAACTTATGAAATTAGTAAGTGAAGATGAAATGAGTAGCACAAATAATGAAAGAAGTTCAAATGCAGGAAGCTATAATCAAACACCAACATTAAATCAATATGGAACAGATTTAACCAAACAAGCAGAAGAAGGCAAATTAGACCCTGTAATAGGAAGAAAAGATGAAATTCAAAGAGTAATCCAGATTTTATCAAGAAGAACAAAAAATAACCCATGTTTAATAGGAGAACCAGGTGTCGGAAAAACAGCAGTGATTGAAGGCCTAGCTGAGAAAATAGTAGCAGGAGAAGTGCCAGAAAGCTTAAAAAATAAAAGAGTTGTCAGTGTTGATCTATCAAACATGGTAGCAGGTGCAAAATATAGAGGTGATTTTGAAGAAAGAATAAAGAAAGCTTTAAAAGAAGTTCAAAAAGCAAAAGATGTAATTTTATTTATTGATGAGATTCATACAATAGTAGGCGCTGGATCTGCGGAAGGTGCAATAGATGCAGCCAATATCTTAAAACCACTATTAGCAAGAGGTGAAATTCAATTAGTCGGTGCAACAACTTTAAAAGAATATAGAAAATATATAGAAAAAGATGCAGCACTTGAAAGAAGATTTAGCCAAGTAATAGTCCAAGAACCAAGCGAAGGAGAAACAATCCAAATATTACATGGATTAAGAGATAAATATGAAGCACATCACAATGTAAAAATCAGTGATGAAGCAATTAATGCAGCAGTAGAATTATCATCAAGATATATAAATGATAGATTTTTACCAGATAAAGCAATAGACTTAATGGATGAAGCAGCATCAAGAGTAAGAATGAGAAATTATACAGAACCAGATGAACTAAAAAAATACAAAGATGAAATTGAAAAACTTGATAAAGAAAAAGAAGATGCTATACGTATACAAGAATTTGAAAAAGCAGCTAGTATAAGAGATAAAGAGAATAATAAAAAGAAAGAATATGAAAAAGCAAAAAAAGAATGGGAACAAAAGAATTCAAAAGAGGTACAAATCTTAAAATATGATGATATAGCTGATGTTGTTGCATCTTGGACAGGTATTCCTGTAAGCAAAGTTTCAGAAAGTGAAAATGAAAAATTAAAGAAATTAGAGGAAAATCTACATAAAAGAGTAATAGGACAAGACGAAGCAGTAGCAGCAGTAGCAAAGGCAATTAAGAGAAGTAGAATGGGACTTAAAGATCATAATAAACCAATAGGATCATTCTTATTCTTAGGACCAACAGGTGTAGGAAAAACAGAATTATCAAAAGCATTAGCTGAAAATTTATTTGGCTCAGAAGACTCAATGATAAGAATTGATATGTCAGAATATATGGAATCACATTCGACCGCTAAACTTATAGGTGCTCCTCCAGGATATGTTGGATATGATGAAGCTGGACAATTAACAGAAAAGGTAAGAAGAAAACCATATTCAGTTATATTATTTGATGAAATTGAGAAAGCTCATCCAGATGTAATGAACCTATTATTACAGATACTTGATGATGGTAGATTAACAGATAGTCAGGGAAGAACTGTAAACTTCAAAAATACAGTAATAATTATGACATCAAATGTTGGAGCAAGATTAATAACTGATAAAAAATCATTAGGTTTTATAGACAGCAAGGAAACTGAAGATAAAGAAAAAGAATATGAGAATATCAAAAAAGAAGTAATGGGAGAATTAAAGAAAGAATTTAAACCAGAATTTCTAAATCGTATAGACGAAATAATCGTATTCCATAAACTTGAAGGAGAGCAAATAAGAAAAATCGTTGATTTATTAATTAACAATGTATGCAAATTAATGAAAGAACAAAACATTGAATTAAAAGTTGATGATAAAGCAAAAGACTTAATTGCGAAAAAAGGTGTAGATGAAGCTTATGGTGCAAGACCATTAAAAAGAGCAATACAAACAATGGTTGAGGACAAAATTGCAGATGCTATGCTAGATGGCAAGGTAAAAGGAAAAATAAATGTAACAGCTAAAGATGATGAAATCATAATTAAATAACTAAAAAGGATCTTAATTAAATTAAGGTCCTTTTTTATGAAATAAAGATAATAAAAAAACAGTAATACTATATTTGAATAGGTTCTTTTGTTCTTTTCTGTTTATTTTTAGGATAAGGATATGGAATATCGGTACGGTATAATAGATAATCAACACTAACGTGATAAAAATCTGCAAGCTTAGAAAGTAAATCAAGTGGAATACTACGTTTATTAAGTTCGTAATATGAATAAGCAACTTGAGTTATATTCAAATATTTACTTAAATCTTTTTGAGTTAAGTCACTATCCTCTCTTAAGCTTTTTATACGCGTCCTCATATATCTTCCTTCCTACGGAAATTATAAAATAAAATCAGTAATATATGGAATTATAAAACAAATTGTTATATAACAATTCAGTAATGGGCAAAATGAGAAGAAATTAGAAAAGTGGTTGTAAAAATTATTGCGAAATGCTATAATAAATTTGAACAATCAAAAGACAAGGAGAAGAGTATGAAAATACTTGCAATAATTGTAATATTGCTGATAATAATAGTACTGCTAATAATAGCGTCAATATCGCAGATTCAAATGGCAGGAATAAAAGTAAAAGACTTTGTTTCTTTTATTAAAGCTAATGAAGATTTAGACAGACTAGCAATATTCGCTAAAAGATATGAGAAAATGTCACCACAAGAACAAATAATATATTTAGCAGAAGCGGAAAAGGTATTTAATGCATTTGACAAAATACCAGATTCAGTATGGGAAGATGAACAAAGAAAATATGATGAAGTATTAGACACATATAAAAATATAAAAATTCAAAGATGGAATGAAGCAAGAGAATATGAATTATCAACAAAAGTAAAAACAATAAAACCAAAAGAAATAAAAATAACATAAAGCTAATTAAGTAGAAGAAACTTAATTAGCTTTTTTTGAATAAAATAATAGTAAACAGAAAAAATAATAATAGGAAGTAATTATGAAAAAGATAAGAAAATCAATTATATTAGGAATAATAACAGGATTTTGCAGCGGACTATTTGCATCAGGAGGCGGCCTTATTGCTGTGCCAGGATTAATATATTTCTTAAAAACAGATGAAAAACAAGCAAGAGCAATAACCATAATGTCAATATTGCCAATGGTTATAACAAGTTTAATTTCTTACAAAAATTCAGGAAATGTGGATTGGAAAATAGGAATCTTATGTGGAATAGGAGGAATAGTAGGAAGCATAATAGGATCAAATATAATGAATAAAATAAAAGATAAATATTTATCACTAATATTCATCATATTTCTAATATATGCCTCAATACTAATATTTAATAAATGATATATATAGTTATAGGAATAATCTCAGGAATAGTAACAGCTCTTGGAATGGGAGGAGGAAGTATTCTAATTACGATACTTACAGGTTTTATGGGAATAAATCAGAAAATAGCACAATCATGTAACATAATATTTTTCATACCAACATCAATAATAGCCACAATAATAAACATCAAAAATAAAAGAATAGATTGGAAGATAGCAATATGTTTAAGCTCATTTGGAATAATTGGAGCAATAATAGGTTCAATAGTAGCAACAAAATTAGATGTAAAAATACTTCAAAAATGTTTTGCAATATTTCTATTAATAATAGCATTTTCTCAGTCAATCTCATGGTATAGAAAATATATAAAAAAGCCATAATACCCATAAGGAGGTATAAATAATGAAATTTGTAAAAGGAATGATAACAGGAATGATAATAACTGCAGGAGCTGCTATGGTATATACAGAATACACTGTAGGACCAAATAAAATGCTAAAACAAGGCAAAAAAATGATGAAGAAAATAGGACTAATCTAAGCAAAAAAGAATGTTGATAATCTAATTTATCAGCATTCTTTTTCATATTATTGAAAATGGGCTAATAATGTGTTATTATAAGAAAAACAAAAATAGGAGATAATTATGGACAATAGACCGATTGGAATGTTTGACTCCGGTGTAGGAGGCCTTACAGTATATAAAGAAGTAAAAAAGAATATGCCCCAAGAGCAAATAATATATTTAGGAGACACAAAAAGATTTCCGTATGGATCTAAAACCAAAGAAACTATAATAGAATTAAGCAAAAATAATATTGAATTTTTGCTTAAGAAAAATGTAAAGGCAATAGTAATAGCATGTGGAACAGCAACAAGCCAAGCACTAGATACAGTAAAAGAAATATATAAGATACCTATAATAGGAATAATAGATCCAACAGTTCAATATGTAAAATCAAAAGGAATAAAGAAAATAGGAGTTATAGCAACAAGAGGAACAATAAAAAGTGGAAGCTGGGAAAGAAATTTAAAAAAAGCAGATTCAAGTATAGAAATTCAAAGCAAGGCATGTCCATTATTAGCACCAATGGCAGAAGAGGGATGGACAGAAAACAACATTGCTAGACTTACTATAAAAGAATATTTAAAAGGATTTAAAGATATAGATGCACTTATATTAGGATGTACTCATTATCCAATGTATGAGAAGATAATAAGAGAAGAGATGCCAAATGTTGAAATAATTAATACAGGAACAGTAATTGCAAAATATCTTGAAAGCATAACTGATGGAAAAGGAAATGGCAATCCAGATGAATTTTATCTAACAGATACAGAGTGCAATTTTTTAAATGTATCTAATAATATATTAGGTAAAAAGATTAAAATAGAAAAAGCAGAAATATAAAATAAGGAGTATAAAATATGCTGCAATGGGTATATTTTATAAAGATAATATGAAAAATAATATAAATAAAATTAAAAAAAGAGATATAGATAAAGAAGAATATGAAAGAAATGAAAAAGAAAGTAAAAGAAACAAAATAATTTTATACTATATTCCATTAATATGTATAATAATATTGGCAATAATATATATAGGAACTAACAACAAATATATACTAATACCATTTGCTATATTTTTTCTAATATTTCTATTTGGAATGGATTCAAATTCAAGAACATGCGAAAAATGCAAGAAATGGAACAGCATTGTATGGATAAAGAGTAATATTGAAGTAAAAGACAAAATAATAACTAAAAAAGGAATTACAGGAAAAGAGAAAAGCAAGAAACAAAAGGAAAGAATAGACAGAAACACTGGAAAGTGTACAAACTGTGGAAATGAAGTATCTAAAGAAAAAATAAAAAAACTATAAAAAGTAATAAAAATAGTAATAATCTCCAATTAGTATAATATACATTAGTTGGAGGTATTTTTATGTTTATGGTATTTAGCAAAGATAAGATAATTTCATATTTAGTATCAATAGGAACAGTTGCACTCCTATTTGTAATTTCATTTGCAATGACAAAAAATAATGAAGAAATAATAAAAACATCAGCAAATATAATAAGAGTAAATGAATGTATAGAAAATGTAATAATAAACGAAACAGCCATAAATTCAATAGAAAATAGCTTAAGCAACACACTAAAAAACAAGTAATGTTACAAAAATGTTACAAAAATAAAAGAAAATCAACTTTTTATGTAGACAAATAGAAAAAATTGTAGTATAATTAGAATTAGCGTATAAAAAGAATAGTAAGACACAAGAGAACAAAGTTTAAGGGAGGAAAACAAATTGGAAACAAATTATTTAGAGAACAATAATTTAACATTAGTAGGAAAAATTACTGATGAAAAGAAATTTAGCCATGAAATTTATGGAGAGAAATTTTACACTTTTGACTTAAGTGTACCAAGACTAAGTGGAAATGCAGACATGATACCAATTACAATATCAGAAAGACTATTTAAAGATGATGAAATCAAAGTAGGAACTAAGGTTAGAGTAAAAGGACAATTTAGATCTTACAACAGCTATGAAAATGAGAAAAACAGACTAATACTTACAGTATTTACAAAAGATATTGAAATATTAGAAAATCAAGAAGCAGAAATAATTGCAAGTAAAGACTTTATATCAAATGAAGTAGAACTAGTTGGATATATATGCAAACCTCCAATTTACAGACAAACTCCATTTGGAAGAGAAATAGCAGATATTTTACTTGCTGTAAATAGAGCATATAATAAATCAGATTATATTCCTTGTATAGCATGGGGAAGAAATGCAAGATTCTGTTCAAAAATGGCAGTAGGAACAGAAGTGAAAATGACAGGAAGAATCCAATCAAGAATGTATGAAAAGAAACATGAAGATGGAACTATAGAACCAAGAATAGCATACGAAGTTTCAATGGCAAATCTTGAATTAATTGGAGAAAATAAAAAATCTGATGAAACAGAACAAAATGAATCTAATCAAGAAAAAAGCAAAGTAGAAGAATAATATATAAATAAGCCAAATGAACTAAAAAACATAAATAAATTCCAAAAAGCAGTCGCAACACAGAAGTGCGACTGCTTTTTCCCGCTGATTAGGTCAAATCCTTAGGTCCTTCGTAGAGAGGTGAAAGCTTACCGAGCAAGCTAACGATCCGAGCATTGGCTTCAAAAGCAATACTCTTAGAAGAATGCTCACTTAACTCCATCAGGAATACCAAATCATTGGTACTCTCGATGTAATCAAACACATCCTCTTCCTTAGTCAAAGGATTTACAAGAAACTGATAGCGGAGCTTACGAGAATTGTAAGAATCCATCAAAACCTCCATTCTCATAAAATAAATAACGGAATAAAAAAATTATAACATAAACTTTACATAAAGTCAAAATAAAAATGTAACATTTTTGTAATATTTTTCATTTTCACATTGACTTTTATTGAAAATGTAAATATAATAGAAGCGTATGTAATTGTGAAAAATACAAGGAGGAAAGTTATGGGTGAAGTCATAGTCATAACATCAGGAAAAGGTGGAGTTGGAAAAACAACAACAACAGCAAACCTTGGAGCAGCATTAGCTCTTAAAGGAAAAAAAGTTGTACTCGTAGATACAGATATAGGACTTAGAAACCTTGACGTCGTAATGGGTCTTGAAAATAGAATAGTATACGACATTGTTGATGTAGTTGAAGGAAAATGTAAATTAAGACAAGCACTAATAAAAGACAAAAGATTTACAGATTTATTTTTACTACCAGCAGCCCAAACTAGAGACAAGAGTGCCGTAAACGAGGCACAAATGAGAGAATTAACTAAAAGATTAAGAGAAGAATTTGATTTTATCTTAATAGACTGTCCAGCGGGAATTGAACAAGGATTTAAGAATGCAATAGCTGGAGCAGATAGAGCAATAGTTGTAACAAATGCAGAAATATCATCAATACGTGATGCAGATAGAATAATAGGATTATTAGAAGCATCAGAAATAAGAAATCCAGAATTAATTATCAATAGACTTAGACCAGAAATGGTAAAAAGGGGAGAGATGATGGATGTAGAAGACATACTTGATCTTTTATCTATTGATTTAATTGGAGTAGTACCAGAAGATGAAAACATCATTACACAAACTAATAAAGGAGAGCCAGCAGTTTCTAATAAAAAAGCACCATCGGGAAAAGCATATACAGAAATAGCTAGGAGAATATTAGGTGAAAATATTGAAGTAACTATACCAGGAAGAAAAAAGGATAGTTTTTGGGATAAATTCAAAAAAGTATTTAAAAAATAAACAAAAAGAATAGGCGGAGGAAGTAAGATGTTTGAGAACATTATGAAATTTTTTAAAAAAACAAATAACAAAAAAGAAGAAATCAACAAAGATACAGCTAAAGAAAGATTACACTTAGTATTAATGCAAGATAGAGCAAATGTATCAGCTGATTTTCTTGATATGATGAAACAAGAAATAATAGATGTAATAAAGAAATACATAGATGTTGATGAAAAAGAAATAGATGTAAAACTAACAAATAAACAAAACAGTGACGGAACAACAGGAGCGCCAGCACTATATGCGAATATCCCAATAAAAAGTATAAAAAATGAAACAAGAAAAATTGCTAACAAAGTTGAATTAGAAAAAGAAAGACAACAAGAGAAATTAAAACAAGAACAAACTAAGAAGGAACAAGAAAAAGCATCTTCAAAACAAGAAAAAAATCCACCTGAAAATAAACCAACAGAAGGAAAAAAGAGAACTGGAACAAAAACAACAGCCAAAAGAGGAAGAAAAAAATTAGTAGAAAAAGTAGATAATACAAATAGTGCTAACAAAGTAAAAGAGCAACCAACAATAGATAAAGAGCAACCTGAAAATAAGGAAGAAAAACAAGAAACAAAAGATAATTCTGAAAAATTAGAGGAGAAGAATGAAAAAGAGAATAACTAAAAATATAGAATGGTCAATCCTTATTTGCACAGTCCTATTAGTAATAATAGGATTATTTGCAATATATTCAGCAACAGAAAGCACTAATCATGAAGAATTTAGAAAACAACTAATATGGATTGGAATAAGCATTCCATTTCTTATAGGATTCACATTAATAGACTATGATACAATAGCTAAAGTATCGCTAGTATTATATGGAATCATAATATTAGTTTTAATTGCTGTACTATTTACAGAGCCGATATCAGGAGCTACAAGCTGGTTTACATTTGGATCATTTTCAATCCAACCATCAGAATTTGCAAAAGTGGTAATTGTAATATTTATGGCTTTAGTAATGTCTAGGATGAAAAAGAAAGGACCAAAGGAAATAAGTAGACCAACAAGATTACTACTATTATGCGTAATCTTTGCAGTTCCACTATTACTTATAATCAAACAACCTGACTATGGAACAGGGTTAGCATTCTTAGCAGCATTTATTTTCATGTTATTTGTTGGGGGGATAGATAAAAAATATATCATAGCAGGAATATTAACAATAGCAATAGCAGTACCATTATTATATATGTTTGTTTTACCAGAACACGCAAAAAAAAGAATAGATGTATTCTTAAACCCAGACTTAGACCCAAGAGGTGCAGGATATAATCTTACTCAATCCAAAATCGCAATAGGAGCTGGAGAACTATTGGGAATGGGACTACTAAAAGGAAATCAAACTCAATTAGGATTCTTATATCCAAAATCAACAGACTTTATATTTTCTGTAATAGGCGAAGAAATGGGATTTATAGTTGCGGCCACAATAATAATACTGTATGTAATACTGATAACAAAAGCTTTATATGTATCTAAAACAGCAAAAGATGATTTAGGAAGTTTAATCGCTGCTGGGATAGCAGGAATATTCATATTTCACATGGTAGAAAATATAGGAATGACAATGGGATTATTGCCAATAACAGGAGTTCCACTACCATTTGTAAGCTATGGAGGAAGCTCAATGTTAAGCAACTTCATAATGATAGCAATGCTATTAAACATAAGTGGAAGAAGACAGAAAGCAATATTTATTGCTCAAGAATAAAAGAAAGGCACATATTATATGAAAAAGCAAATGCTTCATACCTTAAAAATAGGAAATGTAGAATTAGAAAATAACATATTATTAGGACCAATGGCAGGACTTACAGATAGAGCATTTAGAATAATATGTGAAAAATATAATCCAGGGCTAGTATTTACCGAAATGGTAAGTGCTAAAGCTCTTTTTTATCATGACGAAAAAACAAAATTATTATTAAATATGAAAGATGAGAAAAGACCTATTGCAGTACAGATATTTGGCAGTGATGAAGAATCAATGATATATGCAGCTCAATATCTAAATGACAATGATATAGGAGATATTATAGATATAAATATGGGATGTCCCGCACCAAAAGTTGTGAAAAATGGTGATGGAAGTAAAATATTATTAGATTTAGATAAAGTAAGAAGTATAACATCAGCAGTAGTAGCACATTCAAAAAAGCCAGTAACAGTCAAAATAAGAAAGGGCTGGGATAATGAACATATAGTTGCAGTAGAAGCAGCTAAAATAATAGAAGAATGCGGAGCATCAGCAATAACAATACATGGAAGAACAAGAAGCGAATTTTATACAGGAAATGCAGACTGGGACATAATTAGGAAAGTAAAAGAAAATGTATCAATTCCTGTAATAGGAAATGGGGATATACGAAATGGTGAAGATGCAAAAAATATTATAAATCAAACAAATTGTGATGGAATAATGATATCAAGAGCAAGCTTAGGAACACCATGGATATTTGAAAACATAAAAGAAGTATTAAAAAATAATGAACCTAGAGCCATAACAAATGAAGAATTATTGCTGACAATGATAAAACATATAGAACTAGAAGTTGAAGAAAAAGGTGAAAATGTTGGAATAAAAGAAATGAGAAAACATATATGCTATTATTTAAAAAACATGCCAAATGTATCGCAATTAAGAGAAAAAATAAACCATCTTGAAACTAAAAAAGAAGTAGAAGAAGAACTAACAAATTATTTTGAAAAAACAAAAGAACAATAAGAATAAAAAAAGTAAAAGGCAATATACTGTAACAAGTATATTGTTTTTTTATTTGAAAGGATTAAAGCCTATGAAAAAATATATAAAATACATAATAATAATATTTTTAATCATAATACTTTTAGGATTAATAAAAATTTCTCTTCAAAAAGATTATAAAAAAGTAGAAAGTGGAAATAATAAAAGTATAAAAGAGATTGAAGAATATATCTTAAATATTACAAGCTATAAAGCAGAAATGAATGTAAAAATAACAAGCAATAAAAATGAAAACACATATAAAATAAATCAACAAGTAACATCACAAAAAGAAATTCAAAAAACTCAAGAGCCAAAAGAAATAAAAGGACTAGAGATTATATATGAAAATGGAGAATTAGAAGTCAAAAATACAAACTTAAATATAAGCAAAATATATAAAGACTATCCTCAGTTACTAGAAAATAAACTATTTCTTACATCATTCATAAGCAAATATAAAAGTTCTAAAAATAAAGAAATATATGAAATAAATAATGGAACAATTGTAATGGAAATAAAGGAAGAAACAAATCAAAAATTGTATATAAATAAAACAACATTAAAACCTGAAAAAATAGAAATCATAAATAAGAACAATGGAAACAAAGTTTACATATTATATAATGAGATTGAAATAAATATTTAAGAAAAAATCATCTCTAATTTTAAAAATGGAGAGAAAAATATGACAATTAAAAGAGGAGATATGTTTTATGCTGATTTAAGCCCAGTAATTGGATCAGAGCAAGGTGGAATACGACCAGTTGTAATAATACAAAACGATATGGGAAATAAATATAGTCCAACAGTAATAGCAGCAGCAATAACATCTCAATTAGGAAAAACAAAATTACCAACACATATACCAATAGGATCTCAAAATGTTGGGTTAAAAACAGATTCTGTAATATTGGCTGAGCAAGTACGAACAATAGACAAAAGTAGACTAAAAGAGAAAATCGGCCACATAGAAGACAAAACGATAATGAATCAAATAAATAATGCACTAGGTGTAAGCATTGGAATTGAAAGATAAAAAATAGGGCTACTTTAAAGTAGCCTAATTCTATGATCTGATTTTTAATTTTTTAACAACTTTAATTTCATTGTATAAATCATCAATTCTCTTTTGACGAACAACAAGAGCATCTTCATACTCATGTAATATATTTTTATAATTATCCAAAGTTTCTCCAGAAGAAAGAAGCATTTTCATACCAGCAAGATAATATTCTTTTTTACTGTCTTTTTTTGATGCATTCATTTTATTTTCATACTTCTCAATATTTTTCAATCTTTTAATCTGAGAATCAATATATTCGACATAATTCATAACACAGCTAATTTCATATAAAATATCATCAACAACAACTTTAAATAAAGCACGAAGAGGTTTAGGATTAACCTTACCTAGACGTTCATTTTCTTTAAGCTGATCAAGAGCTACAACATTTTGTGGTGGTTCAGCATCTTTTATAAGTAATCGTAAAGTCTCAGATATATTAACGTGAGTCTTATATTGTCTTTTAGTTACTAAAGCATCATATTCATCAGCGACTCTTATAATTTGAGCTGAATATGGAATATCATCTTTTTTTAGTCCACGAGGATAACCTGTACCATTTAGTGACTCATGATGGTACCAAGGACCATCAGAATATGGTCTTAAATTTAGATCTTTCATACAATATTCATAACCAAGAGTTGTATGAGTCTTTATAATAGCAAACTCCTCTTCTGTAAGTTTTCCATTTTTAAATAAAATTTCTTTTGGAATAAACAATTTACCAACATCATGTATATATGCTGCAATCATACAATGAGCAGTAAATTGATTATTACACTTCATATATTGACAAATTCTAACTGTAAGATTAGAAACATTTTGACAATGAACTTTTGTAAAATAATCAAGATTTTCCATAATTCCTAAGCTATCTCTTAAACTTCTATCCAAATCATGGATACGAATATTACTTGGGCTGTAAAAATCATAAGTTTCTTGAAACATAAATTAAATTCTCCTTTGCATAACATAAATATAACATTAAATAAAAAATAAAACAATACAAAATAATAATAAAATTAAAAAGCTAAAAAAATAGACAAATAGCGAGATTTATGATAATATGATACATGAAAAATACATTCCAAGAAGGGAAGAAATAATAATGAAAAAAGTACTATTACACTGTGCAATGGAAAAAGAGGGAAAGCAAATAGCAGATAAATTAGAATTAAAGAAAAAAGACGAAAAAACATATCAAAAAGATAATATTACATTGATTGTAACAGGAATAGGAAAACAGCTTACAGCAATAGAAATAACAAAATATATAGAAGAAAATTCAAAACCAGATATAATAATTAACATGGGATATGTAGGTTCAACTAATGAGAAAATTGGTTCATGGGTAAATGTAAATAAGTCATATAATTATGAATGGAATATCCCAGGAGAACAAAGATATATAATTGAAAATAATAATGAAAAGTTGGGAAATCAAGAATTAGAGCTAATAAAAAATGATAAAATAAAAAAGATTCCATGCTATACTGCAGAAAGTTTTGTTACATCAACAGATATAACAGAGGAAGCCTTATTTGATATGGAATTACACTCATTAGCAATAATATGTGATATTTACAAAATAAAATTATTATCACTAAAAAAAGTAAGTGATAACTTAAGCTTAAGCGGATATTATGATAATTTAGATAAAAAAGAAATATTTGAATTAACCAGTGGATTAGAATTTATAAAAGATATGCTAATATAAACACAAGAAGGAGAAATCGAAAATGTACTTGAAAAGATTAGAATTACAAGGATTTAAATCATTTGCAGATAGAACAGTATTAGAATTTAAACCAGGAATTACAGCTGTAATAGGTCCTAATGGATCAGGAAAAAGTAACATATCAGATGCAATTAGATGGGTACTAGGAGAGCAAAGCATGAAATCTCTTAGAGGAGCTAAATCAGAAGATATAATATTCGCAGGAACTCAAAGTAGAAAGTCACTTGGATTTGCAGAGGTTTCAATGGTAATAGACAATGAAGATGGAGGATTACCAATAGAATACTCGGAAGTTACAGTAACAAGAAAGCTATATAGAACAGGCGAATCAGGATATTTTATAAATAAAGTTCCTTGCAGACTTAAAGATGTATTAGAATTATTCATGGATACCGGAATCGGAAAAGATGGATATTCTATAATTGGACAGGGAAAAGTTGATGAAATATTAAGCAATAAGTCAGAAGACAGAAGACACATTTTTGAAGAAGCCGCAGGAATTGTAAAATATAGAGCAAGAAGAGAAGAATCAGAGAAAAAACTAGAACAAACCAAAATCAACTTAATAAGAATAAATGATATATTAGCAGAAATTGAATCAAATTTAGAGCCATTAAAACTACAAGCAGAAAAAGCAAAGAAATTTCTTGATTTAAGAGAAGAATTAAAAAATATTGAGATAGGTTTATTTTTATACAAAATTGATACATATAAAGAAAAACTAGAAAAAATAAAAAATGATAAAGAAATATTTGAAAGTCAATTAACACAAGAAAATGAAAAGCTAGAAAAAATGCAAGAATTAAAAGAAAAGCTAAAACAAGAAATTGATAATCTAACAGAAGAAATAGAAAAAGCTCAAAACATAGGATTTGAAAGCAAAAACAAAATTGAGAAAACAACATCAGAAATAAATATAAGCAAAGAAAGAATAACAAACAATATACAAAACAAAGAAAGATTAGAAAGTGAAATAACAATAGCAACAAAAAACATACATGATTTAGAAGATGAAAAATCGAGCAAGATTTTAAAACAAGAAAGCTTAAAACAAAACAAAGAAAAATTTTCTAAAGAATTAGCTGAAAAAGAATCTGAACTAGCTAAAATCACTGAAAAACTAAGTACAAAAGAGCTAGAGATAGAAGGAAAGAAAAAAGAATTAGAAAAATTAACAGAAACAAAGTATGATAATCAGAATCAAATAACAGTAACAGAAACGAATGAAGAAAATAGTACATTAAGAAAAAAACAAGAAGAAAAAGAAAAATTACAAATAGTATTAGACTTAGATAAAAAAAGAAATACAAGAAATGAGCTAAATAAATATTTTATACAAAGCGAAAAAGAAAAAGATAGCAAGCAAAAAGAAATAGAAGAGATACAAAAAAAGAAAGAAGAGATAGACAAAAAGATTGCAGAATATGATACTCTAATTGCAAACTATACTGATGACAGAAGAATGAAACAAACAAAGTATAACTTCTTAATAGAAACAGAAAGAGAAAAAGAAGGCTATGCTAAATCAGTAAAAGAAATATTAAATGCTTGTGAAAAAGATACAAATCTAAGTAAGGGTATACATGGAGTATTAGCAAATTTAATTTCAGTAGATGATCAATATAGTACAGCAATAGAAATGGCACTTGGAGCTAGTATGCAAAACATTGTAACAGAAACTGAACAAGATGCTAAAAGAATGATTGAATACCTAAGAGACAACAAATTAGGAAGAGCCACATTTTTACCAATAACATCAGTAAAAGGAAAAGAACTAGAAAAAATAAATAACGCAAATGAAGGAACAATAGGAATTGCTAGTAAATTAATAAAATGTGATAAAAAATATAACGAAATAATAATATCACTTCTAGGAAAAACAGTAATCACAGAAAATATGGAATCAGCAATAAAACTAGCAAAAGACAATAAATATTCATTTAAAATAGTAACATTAGATGGAGATACAATTAATCCATCTGGTTCAATGAGTGGTGGATCTACAAATAAGAAAACAGTAAATCTATTAGGCAGAACTCAAGAAATAAAGAAATTAGAAAATCTTATAAAAGAGATAGATAAGAAAATTGCAAACAAGGTATCAGAAAAAGAAAACTTCATTCAGAAAAGCAATGATATAGAGATAATATTTAAGCAAAAAGAAGAAGAAATGAGACAAGCTGAAATATCATTTGCCACTGAAAAAGAGAAAATGAATGCTGTCCAAAATGAGATAACAAGATTAGAAGAAAATAAAGCAAAAAAAGAAGAAATAATTGAAAAATTACAAAAAGATATTGACTTAAATAATAGTGAAAGACGAGAAATGATAAAGCAGAATGAAGAAATCACTAAAAAGCAAAATGAGTTATCAGAAGAAATAAGAAAATTTACAGAACTAAACAAAGATGATCAAAAATATATAGATGATCTAAACGAAGATATCACTAACTTAAAAATTTCAGTATCATCATTTGATGAAAGTGGCTCATCAATAGAAGAAATGTTAGAAAGAATAAACAATGACATAAAAACAGCAAAACAAAGTATAGAAACTAAAAAAGTACAGATTCAATCAATAATAGTTCAAAATGCAAATTTGGACAAGATGATAAAAGAACTTGAAAATAATATAGAAAGAATAAAACAAGAAGTAGCTAATAGTTCAGACAAAACTCAAGAATTAAGAAACTCAAAAAATGAGAAAAATACAAGACTAGAAAATACAGAAAAAGAAATATCAAAGCAATTTGAAACAATCCAAACAATAAAAGAACAGAACGTAAAGATAGGAATAAAATTAACTTCACAGGAACAAGACATTACAGACATAATAAACGAATTATGGAATGAATATGAAGTGACACCTAATAATGCAAAAAATTATCAAAAACCAACTAATGTACAGGAAACACAAAGAAAGGTAAATGAACTGCACAATCAAATTAAAGACATTGGAAGTGTAAACATTGACTCAATCGAGGAATATAAGAAAAATAAAGAAAGATATGAGGCAATGGGAGAGCAACGTCTTGATCTTGAAAATACAATGGCTAAATTAAGAAACATTATTCAAGAAATGACACAAACAATGAAAAAGCAATTTAAAGAAAAATTTGCAATAATAAATAAAAACTTTAATGAAGTATTTAAGGAATTGTTTGGTGGAGGAAAAGCAGAACTTGTACTAGAAGATGAAGAGAATATATTAGAATGTGGAATAGATATAAGAGTACAACCTACAGGAAAGAAACTACAAACAATGACTCTACTATCAGGAGGAGAAAAAGCTTTAACAGCTATTGCAATATTATTTGCAATATTGAAAATAAATCCGGCACCATTTTGCATATTAGATGAGATTGAAGCAGCTTTAGATGATGTAAATGTATATAGATTTGCAGAATTTTTGAAAAAGTTTAGCTCAAAAACGCAATTCTTAGTAATAACACACAGAAAAGGAACAATGGAAGCGGCAATGACAGTATATGGTGTTACTATGGAAGAAAACGGCGTAAGTAAGCTATTATCAATAAGCTTAGGAAATCAACCATTTAGTATGAAATAAATTCAAATGAACAAAATTTACATATTTAACATACTATATACTAGTTTAGAAAGGAGATATAGTATGCTAAGTTATGTAATAGAGGGAAATAATAAGCTAGAAGGAACGATAAAAGCTTCTGGATCTAAGAACGCAGCACTTCCAATTATTGCAACAGCAATATTAAACTCAGAGAAGAATGTATTTTATAATATACCAAATATTGAAGATACAAAGATAACTTTGCAAATATTGAGAATATTAGGTTGCAAAGTAACTGCTAAAAGTGGTAAAATAACAATATTAAGTAGAGAAATGCACAGTAAAACAATACCCAAAGAGCTAATGCACAAATTGCGTTCAACAGTAATACTAGCAGGAGCAATATTAGGCAGGTTTGGAGAAGCAACTTTTTCATATCCAGGAGGTTGCAATATTGGAAAAAGACCTATTGATTTACATCTAAGTTCATTTGAAAAAATGGGTGTAACTATTGAAGAAAAAGATGGATACATACATTGCAAAGCAAAAGATGGACTAAAAGGTGCAAAAATAAAACTAGATTTTCCAAGCGTTGGAGCAACAGAAAATATAATTCTAGCTTCAGTGTACTGCAAAGGAATGACTCATATAATAAATGCTGCAAAAGAACCTGAAATACGTGACCTAGCTAGATGCTTAAACAAAATGGGAGCAAAGGTATATGGAGCAGGAACAAGCAGAATAACAATTTGCGGTGTTAAAAAATTGCATAAAACAGATTACAAAATAATGACAGATAGAATAGAAACAGGTACACTATTATGTGCAGCAGCAATAACTCATGGAAGAATCAAAGTTGAAAATGCACAACCAGAAAATTTGCTAAATGTATTATATAAATTAAAAGAAATGGGATGTACCATTTTCATAAATAGAGATGATATAACTCTAAAAGCACCAAAAGAATTAAAATCAGTAGAAATAGAAACAACACCATATCCTGGCTTTCCAACAGATATGCAACCAATATTAGGAGCAGTGTTAACACAAGCAAATGGAACATCAATAATAAAAGAAAATATATTTGAAAATAGATTTAAATACATTTATGACTTGGAAAAAATGGGGGCAAAAATACAGTATATTGAAAAAGACAACGAAATAATAATAAATGGAAGAAATGAACTAAAAGGCGATATTGTAAGCAGCGCAGACTTAAGAGGAGGAGCAGCACTAGTTCTAGCAGGTTTATGTGCAAAAGGAAAAACTAAAGTAGAAAACATAGAGTACATATTAAGAGGATATGAGAACCTAGATCAGAAACTAAGGAAACTAGGAGCAAATATAAAAATAGAAAAGGTGGTATAAATGCAAAAAAAAATTGCAAAAAATAAAGTGGATTCAAAAGATAAAAAGGCACCTAGAAAAGGTGCCTCAAGAGAAAGTATCTTTAACTATGATATAGAAGTAACAGAAGAAATGGATAAAAAGAGAGAAGAAAAAAAACTTCGACTTCAAAAACAAAGAGAAAAAGAACAGAAAAAAATAGAAAAAGAGAAAAGAAAAAGACTTGAAAAATTAAAAAAAGAAAAATCAGAAAATCAAACTATAGAAGTTCTTACAGAAGAGAAATTTATAGGAGCAAAAGAATTACCACCAGTTAATAAAAAAGCAATAGAAAAACTAAAAAAGCAGAAAAGAAAAGCAAAGAACAAAAGAAAAAAAGAAATAATAAAACAAGCCAAAAGAGAAGAAAAGGAAAGACTAAAAAGGCAAAGACCGCAGATAACAGAAAAACAAGCAAGACAAATAAAGAAAGTAAAAAAAGCGTTAATAAATGTATCACTCATAATACTTATTATAACAGCAATAACACTGTTCTTGCTATCACCAATATTTAGTATAGAAAATATATCTATAAAAAATAATGAAAAATTATCACAAGAAGAAATTATAAGTCTTTCACAGATTGAAAAAGGGACAAACCTATTCAAAATAAGAAACGCAGAAATAAAAAACAACATAAAGGAAAATGCTTATGTAGATGAAGTAAAAGTAAATAGGATATTGCCAAACACTATAGAAATAACAGTAACAGAGAGACAAGTAGCATATCTACTTGAATATGGAAGTTCGTATGCATATATAGATGAACAAGGATATATATTAGAAATATCATCAGAAAACATAACGGACAAGATAAAAATAAGAGGTTACAAAACAACAGAAGACAACATAAAACCAGGAAATAGATTAATAAAAGAAGATCTAAATAAATTAAATGATGTAGCAATAATAACAGATACAGCAAAAAATAGCGGAATAAACGCTCAAATAACATCAATAAACATTGAAAATCAAAATGAATATTCTTTATATATGGAATCAGAAAAAAAGACAGTACATATCGGAAGTATAAGCAATCTAGACACAAAAATGTTGTACTTACAAGTAATGTTAGAAAAAGAAAAAGACAATGAAGGAGAAATATTTTTAAATATAGATTTCAAAACAAAAAATCCATATTTTAAAGAAAAAGTATAAACTTGACAGATATGTTAAAATAAATATAGGTTTATAGGTAAAGCCATAAAAACCTAAATATATAAGACAAGGAAGAATCTTTAATGAAACAAAAAAGCATCAGAATAGCAATGGGGATTATATGCTTTGTATTAGCATTAGCAATAACCGTACAAATTAGAACAATGAAACTAGAAAATTCAGTTGTATCACAAAGCTTTGCAAATGATGAATTGAAAGATAGTTTGCTTAAATGGAAAGAAAAATATGAAAAAGCATCAGAAAAATTATCAGAATCATCAAAAGAATTGGAAAATGTGAGAAAAACCAGTACAGCAAATGAAAGTAATGCAGAAGAAAAAACAGAGCAAATAAACAAGAACAATATGCTTTTGGGTTTAACAAAAGTCAAAGGTGAAGGAGTAACAGTAACTCTTAAAGACGGAATTGCAACATTACAGTCAGATGATGTAAGCAGTCTTCTAATTCATGATGGAGATTTAAGAGAAATCGTAAATGAATTAGCAAATGCAGGAGCAGAAGCAATAGAAATAAATGGACAAAGAATAGTAAATTCAACATATATAATGTGTGCAGGAAATGTAATTCTAGTAAATGGTGAAAAAATAAGCTCTCCATGTGTAATAAAAGCAATAGGAAATCAGGCTAGCTTATATGGAGCTTTAGAAAGAGCTGGAGGAACAATACAACAAATGAGAATGAACAAAGTACAAGTTGAAACAAAAAAAGTAAACAATATAGAAATTGCAAAATACAATGGAGCAATAACACAAAAATATATGAAAACAAAATAAAAAGAAAGGAAAGCATATTATAAATGCTTAAATAAAAATAAATGAAAATACAATTCAATAAAGATAAGAAAACAATATTCTTGTCAGTAATTTCTGGTTTAGTATGCTTACTATTAGTAACATCAATGCTAATTCAATTTAAGACAGTAGATAAAAGCAAAGAAGAAGACTTAGAAAGCTTAAGAAGTGATGAATTAAAGACTCAAATTTCTGCATATAAATCAAAATATGAAGAAACAATGGGGCAATATAATGAAAACAAAAATAAAATAGGCGAATACCAATCAACAATAGATGAGAATAAAGAATCATCAAATTTATTAGACAAAGAATTAGAACAAACTAATACTCTTTTAGGACTAACAGATGTAGAAGGAGAGGGAGTAACAATTACATTAAAAGATACAGATGATGCAATTTATACATCAGAAGATCTAAGAACTTTAGTAAATGAACTAAAATATGCAGGAGCAGAAGCTATCTCAATAAATGACAACAGAGTAATTAACTTAACAGAAATAGTAACAATAAATAATAGTTTCATAGTAATGAATGGAGATGAAAGACTTACTTCACCTTATGTAATAAAAGCAATAGGAGATAAGACTTATTTATCAAGTACACTTAACTTAAAAAACAGTGGATATGTTGATATTATGAAAAGCAACAATTTATACATAACAGTTGAACAATCAAACAATATCACTATAAAAAAATACAATAAAACAATAACAACAGAGATAATGAAGGAGGTAAAATAAAATGATGATAATATCAATCATTATAGGATGTTTATTAGGAATAGCACTAGGATTTATAATGCCAGTAATACCATATAGTGCTTCAAAATACTTAGCAATAGCAATAGTTGCAGCGCTAGATTCTGTATTTGGTGGAATAGCTTCAAATATAAAAAAGAACTTTGATTTTAAAGTATTTATGTCTGGATTTTTTGTAAATGCAATCTTAGCAATGCTACTTACATATTTAGGACAAAAATTAAATGTAGATATATATTTAGCTGCTATAATTGTGTTTGTAGGAAGAATGTTTAATAATCTAGGAATAATAAGAAGATATTACTTAAATAAAATATCAGATTACAAAGAAAATAAAAGAAAATCAAAAGAAAAATAAAGCCTATAAAAGTTAAGATAAAATACATAAAAAGATTACATAAATAGCATATTTAGACGTATTACAATAAGGTTACAAATTTATTACAAAAATGTATTGATTTCTATTGACTTTTTTTAAAAAATAATATATTCTTAAACAGAAAAAATTATATAATTACAAGTACCAAAAAAAGAAATATACGAAACAGAACTGGGAGGAATTTACTTTGGCTATAGGTGATATAATTGTAGGCATCGACATAGGTGCATCTAAAGTCAGTTTAGTTGTCGGTGAAGTCAATAACTTTAATCAAATTGAAGTAATTTGTAACACCAGTAAAAAAAGTAATGGCATACAAAAAGGAAAAATAGTTGATGAAAATAGTTTAGCAGATTCAATATCAAGTGTAGTACAAGATGCTGAAAAAGAAATGAACATGAAAATAAATTCTGCATACATCACAATTCCAGGAAAATATGTCACAATTGTACAAAATAGTGTTACAAAAGAAGCTAAAGATAAATATTCAGGAATATCCTCAAGAGATGTATCAAGTGCACTAATGCAGGCCAAGGATATCGATGTACCTGAAGGAAAGCAAATTATAGATATAGTAACAAATGATTTTACATTAGAAGATGGAAAAGTAATAGAAGACCCAGTAGGAGCCTTTAGTTCGACATTTATACTAAATGCACAAATCATTCTAGCAGACAAAGACTATATAAGAATCATATCAAATATATTTAAGAAAGTAGACATTGATATAGATGGAATGGTTCCAATAACTTTAGCAGAGAAAAATTTAGTATTAGACGAACTAGATCAAAAAGATTACATAATGCTACTAGACATAGGAGCAGAGAACACAGACATAGGAGTCTTTGATGGAGATAGGTTTGTTTATACAAACGCAATACCAATAGGTGGAGATAACATCACCAATGATATTGAATTAGTATTAAGCATTTCCCATGAAGAAGCGGAAAAATTAAAAAGACAATATGGACTAGCTTTAAAATCATATATGGATAATGATACAGAAGTAGTTCTTAATACAGTAAAAGATGGGAATAGAATAGTAAAAAGCTCAAACATAGTAGAAATAATAGAAGCAAGAATTGAGCAAATATTTGAACTTGTAAATAGAGATATTTCAAATGAAGGAATTAAACAAAATATAAACAATGTAATACTAACTGGACAAGGAATTACAAGTATAAGTAAAAGTGATATAGTAGGAAAAATTACATTGAATATACCTGTAAAAATGGCAACAGGAAAAATTGCAGGATTAATAAAGCCAACATACTCAACTGCCTATGCATTAGTAAGATACATAGCATCAAGACCTTTTGCAAAAACAGTATCAAGTAGTTTGGATATAAACTCAAACGAAGGATTCTTCAAGAATCTACTAGAGAAAATAAAAGAATTTTTTTATTCGTAAAATAAATTTTAGGAGGAAAGCTTTATGTTGATGGATAATAATAACTATGATGAAAACGTTAACACAGATGACACAGCCGTAATCAAAGTAATAGGCGTTGGAGGAGCAGGAAATAACGCAGTAAACAGAATGGTAGATTCGGGTATAGAAGGAGTAGAGTTTGTAGCAATCAATACTGATAAACAAGCTCTTATGCTATCAAAAGCAAGCACAAAGATTCAAATTGGTGAAAAAATCACAAGAGGACTTGGAGCAGGAGCCAATCCTGATATAGGAGCACAAGCAGCAGAAGAAAGCAAATCAGATATTTCAGAAGCAATTAGAGGAGCTGACATGGTATTCGTAACATCTGGAATGGGTGGAGGCACAGGAACAGGAGCAGCACCAATAGTTGCATCAATAGCAAAAGAAATGGGAATACTAACAATAGCAGTAGTAACAAAACCATTTACATTTGAAGGAAAGAAAAGACTAACACAAGCAGAACGTGGAATTGAAAGTCTAAAAGGAAAAGTTGACACATTAGTTGTTATACCAAACGATAAATTACTTCAGATAATTGATAGAAAAACAACAATGCTAGAAGCATTTAAAATGGCAGATGACGTATTAAGACAAGGTGTACAAGGTATATCTGATTTAATTAAAGTTCCAGGACTAGTAAACCTAGACTTTGCAGATGTTAAAACAATAATGCTTAACACAGGAATGGCACACATGGGAATAGGAAGAGCATCAGGAGAGAACAGAGCTGAAGATGCAGCAAAGCAAGCAATTCAAAGTCCACTATTAGAAACAACAATTGAAGGAGCAAGAGGAGTAATTATAAATGTAACAGGTGGAGAAAACCTTGGATTACATGAAGTAAATACAGCAGCAGAATTAGTACAAAGAAGTGTAGATCCAGAAGCTAACATAATCTTTGGTGCAGTAATAGATAAGAGCCTAGATGAAGATATAGTAATAACAGTAATTGCAACAGGATTTGATAAAGAACCAGGTGCAAAAGAGACAAGCATAGGAAAATCAGCATGGCCAACAAAACAATCAATACCAGTACCAAGTAATGATGGATTGGATATAGACATTCCCCCATTTTTAAAAAAAAATAAGAATTTAAATAAATAATAAATAAGAAATTAGTACATAAATTTTTGTACTAATTTTTTTTTGAAAAAATAACTGCCGAAACAAATTTCGACAGTCTTTTTAAATCAAAAGAATTAAAATAAGGACATGACAATGTATATAGATATAATTTTTTTTGAGAATATATTAATGAATTACATAATACTGTATGCAACAGGTTTTTTACAAAAAAGAAAAATGACTAATTTACGATTAATAATATCAAGTACAGCAGGCGCCATATATGCAATCATTGCATATATGAATATTATTCCGATATATTCAACACTATTTATGAAAATATTATTATCAATAATAATGATATATATAGCATTTAAGCCACAACAATTAAAAACAATGTTTAAAGAGTTAATATTATTTTACTTTACATCATTTGTAATTGGAGGTTGTGCATTTGCACTATTGTATATGATATCACCACAAAGCATACAATTTAGTAATGGAGTATTAGTTGGAACATATCCAATGAAGATAACGATAATAGCAGGAATAATAGGATTTATCATAATACAATACTCATTTAGCATTAACAAAAGATATATGAAAATAAAAGATTTATTATGTGACATAGAAGTAATAATAAAAGGAAAAAGCGTAAAAATAAAAGGATATATAGACTCTGGGAACACTTTAAAAGACCCGTTAACTAATAAACCAGTAATAATAGTAGAACAAAGCAAGTTAGAAGAAATTATAGGAAAAGATTTTTTTAAAGGAGGTGATGAAAATTTTAAGATAAGGTTTATACCATTTAAATCAATAGGAAAACAGAATGGAATGCTAACCGGAATACAACCAGATTTAATATACATAAATCATAATGAAGATATAATAAAAACAAAAAATGTAATAATAGGAATTTATGATAAAAAAATAAGCAAAAACTATTCAGCTTTAATAGGATTAGAGCTATTAGAAGGAGGGAAAAGTAATGAGAATAATAGATATTATAAGCAAAGCGTACAATAAGATTTTCAATATAGATGATATTGAAAAAATATTTTATGTAGGAGGAAGTGACAATCTACCAGCACCACTCAGCTCAAAAGAAGAAGAAGAGGCAATAAAAAAACTTGATAAAGGAGATGACGACGCACGAAAACTATTGGTCGAACATAATTTAAGATTAGTTGTATACATAGCTAAAAAATTTGAAAACACGGGAGTAGGAATAGAAGACTTAGTATCAATAGGTACAATTGGATTAATGAAAGCCATAAATACATTTAATTCAGAAAAGAAAATAAAACTTGCAACATATGCATCAAGATGTATAGAAAATGAGATACTAATGTACTTAAGAAGAAGTAATCGACTAAAAAGCGAAATATCAATAGATGAACCACTAAATCAAGATGGTGATGGAAATGAACTATTATTATCAGATATATTAGGAACAGAAGAAGACATTACCTCTAGGAGACTAGAAGACGAAGTTGATCAAAAATTATTAAAAGCTTCAATATCAAAACTGAATAAAAGAGAAAAAGACATAATGGAACTAAGATTTGGATTTATAACAGGAAATGAAAAGACTCAAAAAGAAGTTGCAGATATGCTGGGAATATCACAAAGTTACATATCAAGACTTGAAAAAAAGATAATAGGAAAAATGAAAAAAGAGATATTAAGCAAAACAGGATAAAATATAAAGAATGATTGACTTTGAAAAAATGGTAATATATAATTATAAAAAAATGGGGGATCAAATGAAAAAAGACAAAAAAAATACTAAAGTAATAAAATATATAGCACTAATAGCAATAATATTTGTAATAATAAATATGGTAATATGTAAACCTACACAAGCAGATGTAGGAAGTTTTGAAGATTATGACTCAGGAAGCAGTTGGGATTCGGGTAGTAGCTGGGACTCTGGCTCATCTTGGGACTCTGGCTCTTCATGGGATTCTGATTCATCATGGAGTTCAGGATCATCAGGACACAACTATTCAAACAATTATTATATAATGAGTTCATTAGAAAATATAATAATAAGAATAGCAGTAATTGTTATTATTATTGTAATAGCGAAGGCTATGTCAAGATCTAAGAAACATAATAGTATTACAAATACTACAATAAATACAAATCCAACAAATGCAGAATCGCAAATAATAAGTAGAATAAAACAAGTAGATCCACAATTTAATAGCACAGAATTTAAAGCTTATGCTAAAGACGTATTTATAAAATTACAAAATGCATGGACAGAAAGAGATTGGGAGAAAATTAGACCATTCGAAACAAATGAATTATTTGAAATGCACAAAGCACAGCTAGATGGATATATAAAGAATAATCAAATCAATGTAATGGAAAGAATTTGCGTAAATGCAGTATATTATACAGATTTCGAACAAAATGGAGGCAAAGACATAATAAAAGTTGACTTATACTCAAGAATGGGAGACTATATAATAGATGCAACAACAAGACAAGTAATAAGAGGAAGCAAATCAGCAGAATATTATCACACATATACACTTACATTTGTAAGAAAGACAGGAAATAAAACGAAAGTTGGAGATAATAATCTAAATACAACAAACTGTCCAAACTGCGGAGCACCAACAACAATAACATCATCAGGAAGATGTGAATACTGCAATAGCGTAATAACAACAGAAGATCATGGATGGGCATTATCAAGCTTAACAAGAAAAAAATAATAAATAACCTAAGGAGGAAATTATGGGACTAATTAAAGCTGCAACAGCAGCAATATCAAGCACACTACACGATAGCTGGAAGGAGGCAATTAGATGCGAAGATATAACAAATGACATACTTATGGTAAAAAAGACAACACCAACAGGAGTTATATCTAATGGAAGCACAATTATAGTAGCACCAGGACAATGTGCAGTAATATATGATAATGGAAGAATAATAGATGCAACAGCAGAAGATGGAACATATATATTTGATACATCATCAACTCCATCATTCTTTGCAGGACAATTTAAAGATTCATTTAAAGAAATGTGGCAAAGATTCACATATAATGGAGCAACAGCAAAAGAACAATCAGTATATTTCTTTAATTTAAAAGAAATAGTAAATAACAAATTTGGAACAGCAACTCCAATTCCATTCCAAGATTGGTCACACCCAATTCCAAATAGAATGACAAATACAATATCTCCATTAAGCGTAAAAATACGTTGCTATGGAACATATACATTTAAAATAGAAAATCCAGCAGTATTTATGCAAGAAATAGCAGGAACAGCTAATGTATTCTACAAATCTACAATTATAGAGCAAATGAGAAGCGAAGTAATAGCAACCTTCCAAAATGTTTTAAATGAATTAGGAAATTCACAACATAGAGTACCAGTACTAGAAATGCCAAGTCAAACTGATGAAATGAAAATGATGATGGAGCAAAGAGTTTACGATGAGCCAATAAGAAGAAGAGGAATAAAAATTGTAAGTTTCAATGTAGAATCAGTATCATTAGAAGAAGAATCAGAAAAGAAGATTAACAGTTACGAATTAAGCTCAAATACATATATGCAACAAGGACAAATGACACAAGCATATTCAAATGCAATTCAAGATGCTGCTAAAAATTCAAATGGAGCAGCAAATGGCTTCATGGGAATAGGAATGATGAATATGATGTCTGGAGGAGTAATGGGCGGTGCTGCACAAAATGTTTGGCAAGAACAACCTCAAGGACAAAATCCTAATACTCAGACATACAATCCATATAATAATGTACAACAACCAGTGCAAAATCAAGAACAGCTGGTAGCAGAGAAGGAAACTCCTATGCAAAATGCTGAAGAACCAGCAAAGAAAGAACAACAAAAACCAGAACTAAGTATATTAGGTACAAATACAGAATATGAACAAAAAAACAATGAAAATGTAAGCCAACCTATACAAGAAAATAAAGAGCAATCAAGTCAGGTTAATACATATAAGATGTGCAAACAATGTGGAACAATGAATCCCAATAATGCAAAATTCTGCTTAAACTGTGGAAATAAATTAGAATAATAAAAAAAGCCATATTATTTAATAATAGAATAAAGACTGCTTGACAAAATATTTTGCCAAACAGTCTTTTTATTTTTTAAATTTCAACAAGAATTACATTATCTCCAATACAACGAATTTTGTCCCATGTAATTACGATATCATTGCTAGGAGATAAAAATCCAAAAGTTTTATTAGAACCAGGTACAATAATAGAAGTGATACTTCCGGAAGTTAAATCAGCACATACATCTTGAACATATCCTAATCTCTTTCCATCTGTAATATTTATAACCTCTTTGTGCCTGAAGTCCATACCTTTCTGAGCCATTGAACACACACCTTTCATAATATATAATCTACTTAAATTATATTAATTATATGATCTTTTTATGTGATTAATTGCACTTTTTTCAAGTCGAGATACCTGTGCCTGAGAAATACCGATTTCATCTGCAACTTCCATTTGAGTTTTACAATCAAAAAAACGCTTCTTTATAATAGAAAGTTCTTTTGCTGAAAGCTTTTTCATGGCTTCAGCAATAGCGATATCTTCAGTCCAACGTTCATCAGTATTTTTCTTATCACTAATTTGATCTAAAACGCATAAGCTACCATCAGAATCACCACTTTGAATTGAATCTTGTAAAGAAACAGGATCTTGAATAGCGTCTAAGCTAAATGCAATTTCTTCTTTTTCAACTCCCAACTCATTTGCAATTTGGTCGATTGTTGGCTCGATTTGTTTTTCTTTAATAAATCTATCCTTAATCATAATAGCTTTATAAGCTAAATCTCGAGTAGACCTGCTAACTCTAATTGGGTTATTATCTCTAAGATACCTCTTGATTTCACCAATAATCATAGGAACAGCGTAAGTAGAAAACTGTACATTCTGAGCCAAGTCAAAATTATCAATAGCTTTAATAAGTCCTATACAACCAACTTGAAACAGGTCATCAGGATTTTCATTTTTAAAACGGAATTTTTTAATTACACTAAGAACCAATTTGAGATTACAATTTATAAATTTATTTCTAGCTGATTCATCTCCATCCTTTATTTTATTTAATAGTTCATCTTTTTCTTCATTAGAAAGTACAGGCAACTTAGAAGTATTAATACCACAGATCTCAACTTTATTTATCAAAATGCCAAACCTCTCTTTCGAAAAAATAATTACAAGAAAAGTATTTCCAAAAATAAATAAAATATACAACAAGAACATTTAATTAACATAACAACAATAAAATAGCAGTAAACAATAGAAAAATAGTGACTAAAAAGCACGAAAAAACTCATAACAAACAAAATATAATAAAAAAATGAAAAAATATAAAAAACTTTGAAAAAATGCTTGACTTAAAAATAAAAAGGTGGTATTATAATAAATGTACGAAGGAGATTAGTGAGAACGCACATAAGAGCAAAAAGACAGCAAAACTAATTCTTTATTTTTTGCACTAAAATTGATGAAAAGATCATCAAAAAATAATTTGAAAAAACTTTGAAAAAAGTGTTGACAAATTGAAAAGTGCATAGTATAATAAAAAACGTTCCACACAGAAACATTAAGAAACAAAAATGGAACGAGTACAAAGTACATTGAAAAGTAAACAATGAATCTTTTGAGAAACCAATAAAAGCGGTAGTTAATTGTACTACCAAGTAAAGAAATTTACTTAAAAGAAAAACAATAAAAACAGATTTAAAATGAGCTATAAACTCAAACATATTTAATATGAGAGTTTGATCCTGGCTCAGGATAAACGCTGGCGGCGCACATAAGACATGCAAGTCGAACGAACTTAATTCGAAAGTTTACTTTTGAAAGCGGTTAGTGGCGGACTGGTGAGTAACGCGTAAGCAATCTGCCTATCAGAGGGGAATAACAGTGAGAAATCACTGCTAATACCGCATAAGCTGTGAGGAGCACATGCTCTAAATAGAAAAGGAGCAATCCGCTGATAGATGAGCTTGCGTCTGATTAGTTAGTTGGCGAGGTAACGGCCCACCAAGACGATGATCAGTAGCCGGACTGAGAGGTTGAACGGCCACATTGGGACTGAGATACGGCCCAGACTCCTACGGGAGGCAGCAGTCGGGAATATTGCGCAATGGAGGAAACTCTGACGCAGTGACGCCGCGTGCAGGAAGAAGGTTTTCGGATTGTAAACTGCTTTAGACAGGGACGAAATAAATGACGGTACCTGTAGAATAAGCTCCGGCTAACTACGTGCCAGCAGCCGCGGTAATACGTAGGGAGCAAGCGTTATCCGGATTTATTGGGTGTAAAGGGTGCGTAGACGGAAAGACAAGTTAGTTGTGAAATACCTCGGCTTAACTGAGGAACTGCAACTAAAACTATCTATCTTGAGTACTGGAGGGGAAAGCGGAATTCCTAGTGTAGCGGTGAAATGCGTAGATATTAGGAAGAACACCGGTGGCGAAGGCGGCTTTCTGGACAGTAACTGACGTTGAGGCACGAAAGTGTGGGGAGCAAACAGGATTAGATACCCTGGTAGTCCACACCGTAAACGATGGATACTAGGTGTAGGTGATGATAAGTCATCTGTGCCGTCGCAAACGCAGTAAGTATCCC